>Ga0310822_100013_pt1 | contig 554658 bp, 508 predicted proteins | sample P4_ome_2_FD_201313 | JGI IMG/M metagenome (GOLD analysis project Ga0310822, IMG submission 201313) | Sorghum-adapted microbial communities from Joint BioEnergy Institute, Emeryville, California, United States - P4_Day56_Rep2 | ecosystem: Engineered > Bioreactor > SSF (Solid state fermentation)... | reverse complement strand
GTCGCATTCGCGCTGAACACGCGCCCTCGCAAGTCACTCGGATGGATGACGCCCGCGGAAGCCTTCAACGAACAGTTAATGTTGCTCCAACAAGCCGGTGTTGCATCGACTGGTTGAGCCCGGTCAAATCGGCTGGCCCCATTGCGCCGTGGGCACGAACAGCGCGTCCGCCTCTTCGATGGGCTTGCCGAGCATGTCGACGAGGGCGTTGCGGATGCTGTCGTTCGTGACGCCGCCGGACGTGAGGAGCAGTTTCATCGAATGCCTTCCTGCGCGAGCGGTGCCGGGCTGCGCTCGGCCCTGAACCGGTAGGTGGTCTGGCCGAACGGCTCGCCCTTGGAGTGCCCGCGCGCCTTCGTCGGGGTCACCTCGTAGACCACGATCTCGACGTCGGGCGCCGCGAGCGTCTCGAGCCGGCCATCCGCCGACTCCAGGATCCAGCGACCGTCCCACCGCGCGCGGAAGAGGTCGGCGACGCGGCGCAGCGCCTCGGGATCGGTGACCGGCGTCGCGGTCCCCTCGAACATCACGTCCAGTCCCCGGTCCCATTCGGTGTCGCCGACGAGCACGAGGACGTTCGGGTTGGCCTGCAGGTTCGCGTGCTTCACCTCGCGGCGGCCGGTATGGAAGTACATCCGGTCATCGTGGAACACGGGGACCACCGGCGTCGAATGCGGACGCCCATCGGGCCGCACGGTCACGATCCATGCCACTTCGGCGCGGGCGAGACGCTCGGCGGCCGCGGACCACGGAGTGGGCAACGCGGCGGAGTCGCTGAACCGCGTGTCGAGGCTCTCGGTGGGAGTCGCCATCGATCCTCCGAACTGATTGCAAAGTGGAACCGGTGTGCGCCAACCTAGCAGGACCGATTGCAAAGTACAATCAGATTCATGACGGATGCTCGGGACGATGGTCACCGGTCGGGGTGCCCCATCAACCTGGCCGTCGAGGTGCTCGGCGACCGTTGGTCGCTCGTCGTGCTGCGCGACGTGATGTTCGGCAACCGCCACCACTTCCGCGAGCTGCTCACCGGGTCGGAGGAGGGCATCGCGTCGAACATCCTCGCCGATCGGCTCCGGCGCCTGGTCGCACAGGGACTCCTGTGGCGCTCCGACGACGAGACGCATCGCCAGAAGATCCGCTACAGCCTGACCGAGGCCGGCATCCAGCTCGTGCCTGTGATGGCGGCGCTCGGATCGTGGGGCCGCCGGCACCTGCCCGCGAGCCACGAGCTGTCGGTCAGAGCCGAGCTGCTCGAGAGGGGCGGACCTGAGCTGTGGGACCGCTTCATGGACGAGCTGCGCGAGCAGCATCTCGGCATACCGCGACCCCCCGGCGCCGCTTCGGTCTTCGTGGAGCTCCAGGCGGCCTACGAGGCGGCGGTCGCCGAATCCGCCCCCGCGGTCACTCCGTGAGATACCGCTGCACGGTCGGACCGATCCGTGCGACGAGCTCATCGACGGATGCCCCGGCCAGCGGCTTCAGCTTGAGCACGTAGCGCCCGAGCAGGAGCCCCGCGATCTGCGTCGCGACGAGCGAGGCGCGCAGCTCGGCATCCGGCACGTCCAGCTGGTCGGCGATGCGGCCGATCAGCTCGCGCGAAAGGAACGCGGCGAGCAGCGGCGTCGTCAGCCGATTGCCGAGCGTCGCGCGCAGGAGCGCGAGGCCGCGCTTCTGCACGTCGGCGTCCTGCCAGGTCTCGAGCACGTATCGGACGATGCGCTCGCCGATGGCGTCGCGTGGTCCGTCGAGCAGGCGGGGCACGTCGATATCCGGCCGGACCGGCGCGTCGACGATCTCAGTGAGCAGGTCGGCCTTCGTTCCGAAGTAGTGGTGAACGAGCGCCGCGTCGACGCCGGCGCGCGCGGCGATCCCGCGCATCGTGGCACCGTCGTAGCCGAGCTCGCCGAACTCCTCGGCCGCTGCGGTGAGGATGCGCTCGCGCGCATCCGACGCTCCTCCGCGCGGGCGCCCACGGCGCCGCTTCGCGGTCGGGACGACGTACTCCGGCATGGCGTCAGCATAGGCCGCGGGGGCGACCCGCACATGCGCGGTCACCAGCGGTTGTGCACGTCCTCGGCCCAGCCGGTGATCCCGTCGAACTCGACGACCTCTCCCCCGTCGATGCGGTACGTGCCCGACCAGTGTCCGAAGCACTGATCCGTCTTCGACGAGATCACGCCGAGGTTCGTGCGCGAGATCTTGTTGTAGAACGGCGTGAACGTCGCGTCGAGCCCACCGCCCGTGACGCGCCACGGGCGACGCCAGTTCGAGACGTCGTAGTCCCATTCGAGCTCGTCGTGGATCTTGTGCAGATGCCCGTCGACGAGCATCGCGTTCTCGGTCGACCCCGTGCCGTCCGTCCACTGGCCTCCGACCTGCACGCCGATGACGCGTCCGTTCGAGATGCCTGATCCGGCACCCCAATTCCAGGCCACGTCATAGGGCCAGCGACCACGCCCGTGGTCGAGCACCGCCCACGACTGCCCCGCCGGCACCTCGCGCTTCATGCCGTCGAGGGTGAGCGAGCCGCGCGCAGGTCGGGCGACGTCTTTCACCGTGTACTGGAACCGCGTCGCGGTCCACGGAACGACCACCGCGAGCCGCTCGTGTCCGTCGGGCCGCTCCGCGACCACATCGAACTCCGCCCCCGGGATGCGGGCGCGAAGGCGCGTGCCGTTCTCGACCTCGTCGATGTCGATCTCGAGATCCTTGGCGCGGGCGGTGGCCCGACCGGCCTCGAGCCGCGGCGGAAGCTCGACGCCCCGCGCGGGCAGCACGGTCGCGTTGCGGCCCCACGTGCGCTGGCGCACGCGGTCGAGCACCCACACCTCGTGCACGGCGGCATAGTCGATCGACGACACGGTGAGCGCGAGGATGTGCGTCGGCGTGATGACGTTCCAGTACTCCCAGCGCTTGTTGCGCCCGCCGCCACGGCCGACTCCGGAGGTGTCGACGATCGGGTGCCGCGCCCATCCGATCGCGTCCGTGTTGAGGCGTCCGTTCGGGCGGGTGAGGGAGACAGGTTCGGTGAGCTCGCGCTCGGGGCGGGCAGGGGCTTCGGCTGCGGCCGCGGGCGACGGGCGCGCGGGCGCGGAGGAATCGGCGGTCATCGGCTTCCTTGCTGACGGTCCGGGTTCGGGTTCCGTCGATCCTAGGGGACCCCATCCGGGGCGGCGCAAGCGGTCCGGCGGTGAAAGCGCCGGGCCGGATCGACCGCCGCGCCGCTGTTCAGGAGCCCGATCGGCGTTTGAGCCCGGCGCTTTCACACGATCGGCCGGCCACGGCCCCGTTGACACCCGACGCACGCGAAAACGCCCCGGGCGGGGCCCGGGGCGTGGGTGCTGGCGTGACCTGAGGTCACTGCTCGATCGGCTGCGGCGAGTCGGAACTCTCGCGAGCCTCGATCGTCTGCGGGGCGCCTTCGGTCATCACCGGGATCTTGCGCGGCTTCGCCTCCTCGCTGACGGGGATCGTGACGCTCAGCACACCGTTGTTGTAGCTGGCCGAGATGCGATCGGTGTCGATGCCCTGGCCGAGGTTGAGCTGGCGCACGAAGCTCGCCGCCTCACGCTCGCGCGTGATCCACTTGACGCCCTCGCCGGACGGGAGCGTGCGCTCCGCGCGGATGGTCAGCAGCTGGCCGTCGACGTCGATGTCGACCGAACCGGGGTCGATGCCCGGCAGGTCGGCGGTCAGCACGTAGTGATCACCGTCGCGGTAAAGGTCCATCGGCATACGCCTCGGTCCGCGCACGGTCTCGAAGAGGCTGGACGCCAGCCGGTCGAGATCGCGGAACGGGTCGAACGTTGCCATCGGTCCCTCCTTCTCTTCGTTCACTCGTGTCATTCCCAAGTTGAGTCGCCTCGACTCAACCAATTCCAGATTAGCACTCGAGGCAAGCGAGTGCTAACTCGAACCCTGTTCGCCCAGAGCGAACAAGGGCTGAATCGGATGCGGCCCTCAGGGCCGTTGGAACGACACCAGTCCCACGAGATTCCCCTCGGAATCCCGCACGAACGCCTGCCATTCCTCGTGTCCGGCGGGGCCGAGCTTGTCGTCGTCGTGCGTGAAGATCACGTGCGGCTTCTCCACCACTTCGGCGAGCCCGTCGAGGCGCTCGATCGTCTCGTGCACGTTCTCGACGTGGAGGTACATGAGCGACGACGGAGCGCTCCGGTCGAGCAGCAGGCGCACGCCGTCCAGGTCGAAGAACAGCAGCCCGGGAGGGTCGAACTTCGCTGTCGGCGTGCGCTCGAGCAGCACGGTGTAGAACTCGGCGGCGCGATCCAGGTCGTCGGCGTGCTGGGCGATCTGAACGAGTCTCACGGGGTCAGTGTGGCATGCGCCCCGTCCGCCCGTCAGAGGCGTTCGATGATCGTCGCGTTCGCGAGTCCGCCGCCCTCGCACATCGTCTGCAGCCCGTACCGTCCGCCCGTCGACTCCAGGTACGCCACGAGAGTTCCGAGCAGGCGTGTGCCGGATGCCCCGACCGCGTGGCCGAGGGCGATCGCCCCTCCCCACGGGTTGAGCTTCGCGGCATCCGCGTCGACCTCGCGCGCCCACGCGAGCGGCACGGATGCGAACGCCTCGTTCACCTCGTATGCGTCCAGGTCGTCCAGACCGAGGCCCGAGCGCTCGAGCACACGCCGCGTCGCGGGGATCGGCCCCGTGAGCATCATGAGCGGGTCGTCGCCCACGACGGCGAAGGCGTGGAACCGCGCGCGCGGCGTGAGCCCGAGCTCGTGCGCCTTCTTCTCGCTCATGATGAGCGCGGCGGAGGCGGCGTCGGTGAGCGGCGACGAGTTGCCGGGCGTGATGTTCCACTCCAGGTCGGGGAAGCGCGCCACGGCCTTCTCGGTGCGGAACGCGGGCTGCAGGCCCGCCAGGCCCTCGACCGTCGTGCCCGACCGGATCGTCTCGTCGTGCCGCACGAGCTCGCCGTCAATCTCGACCGGGACGACCTGGCTGTCGAAGTCGCCGCGGGCCGCGGCGTCCGCCGCCCGCCTGTGCGATTCGGCGGCGAAGGCGTCGAGCTCGTCTCGGCTGAAGCCCCACTTGTGGGCGATGAGCTCCGCCGAGATGCCCTGGTTCACGAGGCCTTCGGGGTACCGCTTGCGGATGCCGGGGGCCACCTCCGCACCGGCGACGCTCGAGCCGAGCGGCACCCGGCTCATCGACTCGACGCCCGCCGCGATCACGATGTCGTACGCGCCCGCCATGACCCCCTGGGCGGCGAAGTGCGCCGCTTGCTGGCTCGATCCGCACTGGCGGTCGATCGTGGTCGCCGGCACGGTCTCGTCGAAGCCGGCGGCGAGCACGGCCTGGCGCCCGATGTTGAGGGACTGCTCGCCGACCTGGCTGACGCATCCCATGATGACGTCGTCGATCTGGCGCGATTCGAGTCCGTTGCGCTCGAGGATCGAGGTGAGCACGTGGGCGGCGAGATCCACCGGATGCACCGACGACAGCGCGCCGCCCGGCTTTCCGCGGCCGGCCGGCGTGCGCACGACGTCGACGATGACGGCTTCTTGCATCATTGCGGGGGCTCCTCGCTCTGGGGGCTGGGTTCCTCTTCGATCCTGAACGATCGGTAGCGTTGACGCCATCTGCAATGGAGGAGACACATGAGAATCGACGGCACGACTGCCCTCGTCACCGGCGGAGCCTCGGGCCTCGGAGCGGCGACCGCGGCGAGCCTGGCCGAGCACGGGGCATCCGTGATCGCCCTCGACCTGCCGCAGGGCATCGCGAAGGCCGAACCGCGCGAGGGCGTGCAGCTGGTCGCGGGTGACGTCACGAATGCCGACGAGGTTCAGGCGGCCCTGGACGGGATCGATCCGGATGCCGCGCCCCTGCGCATCGTCGTCAACTGCGCCGGCATCGCGCCCGCTCGGCGCCTGCGCGGGTCGAAGGGGGTGCACGACCTGGAGACGTTCCGCAAGGTGATCGAGGTCAACCTCATCGGCACGTTCAACGTCATGCGCCTCGCGGCCGAGGTCATCGCGCAGCAGTCCGCCGACGAGAACGGCCAGCGCGGAGTCATCGTCAACACCGCGTCGGTCGCCGCCTTCGAGGGGCAGATCGGACAGGTCGCCTATTCGGCGTCGAAGGGCGGCGTCGTGGGCATGACGCTCCCGGCCGCGCGTGACCTCGCGTCCTCTGGCATCCGGGTCAACACGATCGCGCCCGGCATCGTGAACACCCCGATGCTCGCCGCGCTCGGCGAGGAGGTCGGGGCGTCGCTCGCGGAGCAGGTGCTGTTCCCGAAGCGCCTCGCGCGCCCCGACGAGTACGCGCAGCTCGTGCGAATGATCGTCGAGCACGACTACCTCAACGGCGAGACGATCCGGATGGACGGCGGGATCCGGATGCAGCCGCGCTGACCCGCAGGTCGCCACCCCGCCGTATGGTGGCGCCATGCACACGCGCAACGACCCCCGACTGCAGGTCGTGACCGGTCCGATGTTCGCGGGCAAGTCCGAGGAGCTGCTGCGGAGGGTGCGGCGAGCGCAGATCGCGGGACTCGCGGTCGAGGTCATCAGCCACGCGCTCGACGACCGCCGCGGCGAGGGCCAGGTCAGCTCGCACTCCGGCCTGAGCGTGCCGTCGCGCGCGGTGTCGAGCGTCGACGAGCTGACGGCATCGGTGCGCGGAGCGGATCTCGACCTCGTGGCGATCGACGAAGCGCAGTTCTTCGGCCCCAACCTCGTGCCCGCCGTCGATGCGCTGGTCGCGGACGGGATCACGGTCGTCGTGGCGGGCCTGTGCGTCACGTTCGACGGGCGCCCGTTCGAGCCGATGCCGTCGCTCATGGCGATCGCCGAAGACGTCGTGAAGCTCACGGCGGTGTGCGCGGTGTGCGGGGCGGATGCCGCGTTCCACCGGCGTCTCGCACCGGGCGACGTCGGCGACCCGAACGTCCCCACCCGCGAGCAGGTGGGCGGCGTCGAGTCGTATCAGGCGCGGTGCCGACGGCACTTCACCGGGCGCAGCGCCCGGGCCTGACGGGGCGTCAACCGGCGCGCACAGCCGCCTTCCGGAGTTCGGAGCCGACCTCGACGAGGTGCGGGATCGCCGCATCGATCATGCCCATCGTCCCCGTGAGCGAGATCCGGAAGTGATGGGGTTGGTCGAAGAGCGTGCCCGGCATGATGTACACGCCGCGGGCGGCGAGCGCATCGCAGTACGCGACCGCGTCGCCGCCGGGCGCGCGGCCCCACAGGTAGAAGGTGCCCTCCGGACGGGTGACCTCGAACGACGCCTCCGCCAGCGCCTGGAAGAGCCGATCGCGCTTGCGCGTGTAGTCGGCGATGTCGATCGACACGGTCTCGAGAGCGGGCACGGAGTACTGCATGATCGCGTCGGGGAAGCCCCATCCGATCGCGAGGCCGGTGGGCATGAGCGCTTCGCGCAGCTCCTCGCGCTCGGCCGCTGGAATGAGCGGCGACAGCGCGAGGTAGCCGAGCCGCTGACCCGGCGCGAGGAGCACTTTGCCGTAGGAGTAGTCGATGACGGTCCACGGATACGAACCGGCGGGGCTCGCGAAGCCGATGCCGTCGAACCGGATGCGACGGTAGGGCTCGTCCGACATGATCCAGATCCGGCGACCGTTCTTCGCCGAGGCTTCTTCGAGCACGGTCGCCAGCGCGTCCCACGACGACTTCGGGTAGACGCGCCCCGTCGGGTTCGCGGGCGAGTTCACGATCACGATCCGCGTGCGCGGCGTGATCGCGCGCGCGATCGCGTCGACGTCGAGGTCGAACGTCTCGGGGTCGAGGGGCGCCCGGACGGGGACGAGGTCCCCCACGCGGAGCATCGGCTCGTAGCAGAACCACCCCGGAAGCGGGATGATCACCTCGTCGCCGGCATCTGCGAGCAGCGCGAGCGCGAGCGTCATCGCACCGAACGCGCCCTGCGTCATCGCGATGTCGGCGGGTTCGAAGTCGAGTCCGAGCTCGGCGGAGAGACCGGATGCCACGACCTCCTGGGCCTCGGGCTCGCTGGTCTTGTACGCGAACCAGTCGTCCGACCGCGGCTCGACCTGCTGTCGAATCGCCGACACGAGGCCGGCCAGGGCGAGCTCGTGCGGGTTGCCGAAAGTCAGGTCGACGGCATCCGGGTCTTCGATCGCCTCGATGCGCCCGAAGAACGCCGTCACGACTTCGACCGCGGACTTCGCCTCGCTCGCACGTGCAGAGATCGTCACGAACGCCTCCTCGCTCCCCGGCGCCGAATGCGCTGGTTCAGCATTGCGCCGCGCGGAGTGCGCGTCAATGACCCGTTCGCTCAGCGAAGAAGCGCGTCGAGTCCGAAGCAGACGAGGCACTGTCGCCGGTCCGGGCGAGAATGGGGCGTGGCTGTCGGCGGTGTGGTGTCGGCGAGCCGATAGGCGTGGGTGAGAGTGCGAGTCCGACAGATCGTGGTGTCGTTCGTCGCGGCCGTTGCGACGGTCGTGGCGCTGTCGGCGTGTGTGCCGCAGGCGCACATCGATGCCGCCCGCCCTTCGAAGAACTCGGATGCCACGGAGTCCGCCACCTTCGTCGCGGTGATCGACGGCGACACGATCGAGACGAGCGCGGGCACGGTACGGCTCATCGGGATCGACACACCGGAGCGCAGCGAGTGCGGCCACGGCCACGCATCCGCTGTCATCTCGGGCGTGCTCGCGCCTGGCGACACGGTGACCCTCGTACTGCCGGCCGGGCAGAACGACCAGGATCGGCACGGCCGCCTCATCCGGTACGTGAAGACCCCGTCCGGTGTCGACCTCGGCATGCTGCAGTTGGAGTCGGGCAATGCGGTGGCGCGTTACGACTCCCGCGACGGATACCCCGCGCATCCGCGTGAGGAGGACTACCACGCCGCGCAGCAGGCGACTGTCGGCGCGGACGGCTCAGTGATCACGGTCGGATGCCACGCGGCGGCGTTCGCACCGCCGGCGGCGGACGGCTGGTGGGAACAGTACTCGTCGTGCGCGAAGCTCAAGCGGAACGACGTCGGGCACCCGGTCGGCCCGTTCAGCCGCGACGATCCCGCGCAGGCGGAGATCTACGAGTGGTTCGCGATCCGCACCGGGAACGGAGGCGACGGAGACGGCGACGGGCTGGCGTGCGAGTGACCGCGCACCGGCTCAGTGCGGAAGGATGAGCGAATGCCTTTCCTCGACCCGGACCGGCCCGTGCCGGAAGGCCTGCGCACCGACGACTTCGCTCTGCGCCCGATCCACGCCTCCGACGCCGAGCGCGACCATGCCGCGGTCATGGAGACCCGCGATGAGCTGCGCCTGTGGGAGCAGACATCGTGACCTGAGGACGATTTCACCGTCGAGGCCGATCGTGCCGACCTGGAGGACCTGGAGCGTCGCCACTCCGAGCGCCGGGCGTTCACCTACACGGTGCTCGATCCCGCCGGGGACGAGGCGCTCGGATGCGTCTATGTCTTCCCTGTCGATGCGACGTTCCTGACGAAGGCTGAGGTTTCCGCGCTGGGTGACGACCGCTGGGAGCACCTCGACGCGGTCGTGTACTTCTGGGTGCGCCCCTCGCGAGCGGCCGCCGGCATGGACCGCGACCTGCTCGCCGCGCTTCGTGCATGGTTCTCCGGCGTGTGGGGCTTCGCGCGCACCGGGTACGTCACGAGCGAGCGGTACGTGCGGCAGGTCGCGCTGCTCGAGGGCGATGGATTGACGGTGCGGTTCGAGCTGCGCGAGCCGGGTAAGCCGGGCGCTTACTTGGTCTTCGTCTGACCGATCGCGCGGCACGGGCGGGTGAACCTCAAGTCCGCATCAGCATTCCCCAAGGTCGTTCCGATTCGGGGCATCCGCCTGAAGGGAACCTCCGGTGCTCACCTAGGGTCGGAGGGACTCTTGGGGAGGAACGGATGATGCGACAGCGAACTGCGACGCGGGCCAGAAAACGGATGCCGTGGTGGGGCTGGCTCATCGTCGCGTCACTCGCGACGGGCGTGATGCTCGCGTTCTCGCCGTTCGTCGCGCCCGTCGCTCTCGCGGTGGTCATCACCGGGGTCGTCGCGCTCGCGAAGAACAAGCGCACGTGGCTGCGCTTCGGCTCGCGGTCGTCCGCCGCCGTGGTGACGTCGGCCGCGGCCGTGGTGTTCCTGATCACCGCCAGCGTGAGCGTCGCGGTTCTGCCCAACATGGGACGTGTGCCGGACACCCAGGCTGCGAGGTTCGCCGGGCTCACCCTGCCCACCTCGACACCCTCCCCTGAGGACACCCCGTCAGCTCGACCGACGCGCACATCGACGCCGACTCCGACCCCCGTGAAGACCACGCGCGAAGAGACTGTCGTCGAAGCGCTCCCCTTCGCGGAGTCCGTGGTCGACGACGGCAATCTCGCCGCCGGGCAGACGCAGGTCCGCGCTGAGGGACGGAACGGCGAGAAGAAGCTGACGTATCTCGTGCACCTCGTCGACGGCGAAGAGGTCAGTCGCGAACTGATCTCGGAGGTCGTCACCACCGAGCCGGTTGCGCGGGTGATCGCGAACGGCACGTACGTCGCCCCGCCGCCCCCTCCGGCACCGGTGCAGCAGAATCCGGGGTGCGACCCGAACTACGCCGAGGCGTGCGTTCCGATCGCGAGCGACGTCGACTGCGCCGGCGGCGGAGGAAACGGCCCCGCATACTTCAGCGGCATCGCCAAGGTCGTGGGAACCGATGTCTACGGACTCGACCGCGACGGAGACGGCTACGCCTGCGAGCCGAATTGATCAGCCCACAGCCATCACCTGGTCGTACCCCATCGCGATGAGGAACGACAGCACCGCGAGCACGATCGTCACCGGCGTCATCGTGTAGCGCTCCGGCTTGCTGCGCGAGATGGCGTTCATCACGGTCCCGAGCACGAAGTACGCGAAGATCACCCACATCGCGACTTCGGCGAAGGCATCCGGGAACACGTCGATGATTCTCGCTCGGTCCCATGCGATCAGCGCGATCACCCCGTAGATGACGACCGCGACGAGGCTCCCGGCGCGCAGGCCCGCGGGCAGCACGCGGTGCTGACCGCCCCACGCGAAGTGGCCGAGCGGGGCGCCGAACACGAGCGCGAGTTGGAAGACGGCGAGAAGGACGAGGACGACGGTCAGCAGCTGCGCGAAGAGCACGCGATCACGCTAGCGCGCGTTCGTTTCCGACCCGGCTCTCGAAGATCGGAGGCTCACCACGGAGCAGTGCCGACGACGTCGGCCACCCGCTTCGCGGCGGCGGTGTCGAGAGCCTGACTGAGGCTTCCGACGAGTCGGCGCCACCGCTCGACTTCGACCACCACGGCCACCTGCGGAGCCGCGCCGTGGGCGATCTGGTTGCGCCGCTTGGCGAGGTCGCCGACGAACTTGCGAACCGTCCCCTTCGGGAGGCCCTTCCATCCGACGGTGTCGAGCACGAACGGCATGCCGACCTGCGCGAACAGGTTGTGGATGTGCCCGACGTTCGCACCGTGGCTGCGGCCGACGACGTAGTCGAGGTCCTTCATCTGCTGCGGGCTGTACCCGAGCGCCTTGCCGGTCTCGATCGCGAGCGCCTCGACGTAGCCTTCGAGCGCGCCGGCGAGCATCACCGTTGCGGCGCGGGTGAACGGACGCCCGGGGCGCGCGACACCATTCACGGATGCGGGTGCGCCTCGTCTACCTCCGGCGAAGGTCTTCGCGTGGGCGATCTGGGCGTCGACGTCGGCCAGCGCGACGGACAACCTGGTGAATGCATTCGACGGCATGTACGCACTCTTCCAGAACGGCCGCTGGAACATGCGCCCGCATGGACCGGCGTTTCTCCCGCTGACCGGGCTCGCGCGATGGGGCTGCACGCACGGTGACCTGCCCGCCCCACTCGTGCGAGTGGGCCTGGGCCGGCGCAGTTCAGAGGACGAGCGACCAGGTCGTGTTCACGCCGAGCTCCTCCAACCCCAGTGAAGACTCGATCGCGAAGGCCGCCGGACAGAGAAAAAGCCCCTGCGCGGGGCTTCTTCCTTACTGTCTCAACACAGTGCGCGCCCGAAGGGACTCGAACCCCTAACCTTCTGATCCGTAGTCAGATGCTCTATCCATTGAGCTACGGGCGCACGTGCGCTCGCGCGCACAGTCGACAAGCCTACCGCACGCCCGGCGGCTGACGAAATCGGGCCAGACGGCCGGTGTCAGGCGCCCTCGACGGACTCCTCCGCGAGTTCTTCGGCGATCTCCGCGGCGTGTTCACGCTTGCGGCGCTGGTGCGCGGCGAGCTTCGCGAGGTCGACGAGCCGGAGTGCCTGCATCCGTGCTTCTCGCATCGTCTCGTAGTCGGGATCGAGCTCGGGATGCGCCCCCTCGACCCGCAGTCGGCGCTGCAGGTTGGCCTCGACGTCACCCCACGCGGCGTCACGCGCCTTCTCGATGAGCTCGGTCACGACCTCGGGGTCGTCGGCCATGCGGCGCAGGGCCTTCGCCACACCCGCGTACTGCTTCTCGCGCCTGCGCAGGTTGCGCGTGTCGCGGTCGCGGTAGTCGTGGGTGCCGTACGACTCGCTGTGCTTGCCCCACGCACGCTTGCGCAGGCGGTGCGTGCGCTCGGCCGCGTCCTGCTGCTCGGTTGCGAGCGCGAGCAGCGTCTCGCGCGCGAACTCGCGCTCGCGCTCGGGGTCGTACGGCTCGTCGTTGCCGATCGTCTCGACCAGGATGTGGTTGCGGATCGCGAGACGCGCGGCGGCGTTCGCGATCGCGACGCCCTCAGCGATCGCCTCGGCGTGCCGTCCCATCCCCACCTCCTTCGACGAGGGTAGCGCCCGCGCCCGGCGCTTCGAGATTGCGCGAATCACCGCCCTCGCCGCCCCGGGGCCGCCGTTCGTGCGATCTCGGCGACCGAACGACCAACCCGTGACCTCAGCCTCCGAGCCGGGCCAGCGACTGCGGGATGACCTCCGTGTCGAACAGGTCGATCGACGTGAGCGCGTCGTCGACGTGGAGCGATCCCCAGCTGAACGCACCGGCGAGGTAATTGACGCCCGTCGCCTCGACGACGCTCACCACCTGCTCGATGACGGAATCGACGGACCCCACGAAGAACAGATGGTCGGCGACCAGTCGGCGCAGGTCGGGCAGCGGCGGCTGGTCCACGCCGTGTTGCCGCCACAGCCACGTGAAATTGTCGTAATGGTCGACGAACGCCGCCTCGGCCTTCTGCCACGCCTCGCCCTCGTCCTCGGCGACGAACACGTGCCGCAGCACGCCGAATCGCGGATGCTTCTCCGCCGAGTCCACCGTGGCACGGGCTTCGAAGTAGATGTCGCGTCGCTCGCGGATGACGTCGAGCCCCGGCGATCGGAACGCGAAGCCGAAGATCGTGTTCTCCCCGTTGACCGCCGCCCTCTGGATCGACTCGGGGTTCGACGTCGGGTACCACGTGGTGAACGAGCGCTGCAGCGGGCGGATGGTGAGGGGGAACTCCTCCCCCGCGTCGCTGCGGTACACACCCGACTCGAGCGCTTCGAGCACGCGCGGCAGGAACGCGTCGTACCGCTCCTGCATCTGCTCGGGCGAGTGGCCGAACATGCGCGCCTCGATCGGCGACGAGCCCTTGCCGATCCCGAGTTCGAGCCGCCCGTGCGAGAGGTTGTCGATCATCGCGATCTCCTCCGCGAGGCGCAGCGGCTCGTACAGCGGCACGATGAACGTCATCGGAGCGAGCCGGATGCGCTCGGTCTCGCGCGCGATCGCCGCCGCGAACAGTCCGGGCGAAGCGGCGAGCCCGAGGGTCGCACCGTGGTGCTCGGCGATGTGGTACCGCTCGAACCTGCCCCGATCGGCGCGCTTGGCCACCGCGATGCGCTCGTCGTACGTCTGCGCGGTGCTGTGCCCGCGCGCCACGTCGACCCAGTCGAACACTCCGAACTCGAGATCCACCACGCCGTCGTCCCCCTCCGACCGTCGCCGCTGACAGCCGTTCCCCATCCTGCCGCCCGCGTATCGTCTATGGCGGACCCGATTCCCATTCCTTGGAAAGAGCCCCATGGCACAGACCTTCCGCGAGCGCAGAGACGCGCTCGCCGCCCTCGGCCCAGACCTCGTGCCCGAGATGATCGCGGGGACCGTGCAGGTCGCGGCATCCGATATCGACCCCGCGATCTTCGACGGCGTCGAGATCGTCGACGACCTGCCCTACGGACCGCACGAGCGCCACGTGCTCGATGTGTACCGTTCGGCCGCCGGCGAGGGCACGCCGCGGCCCGTCCTCATGTATGTGCACGGCGGCGGGTTCGTGCGGGGGGCGAAGGACTCCGATACGACGCCGTACTTCGCGAACCTCGGCTCGTGGGCCGTGCAGCAGGGGTGGGTCGCAGCCGTCATCAACTACCGCCTCGCGCCGGAGTTCCCGTACCCGAGCGGCGCGGAAGACGTGGCGGATGCCGTCACCTGGGTCGTCGAGAACATCGGCGACCACGGCGGCGATCCGTCCCGCATCTTCCTCGCCGGCCAATCCGCCGGCGCGATGCACGTCGCCGACTACGTCGTCGGGCACGGCGGCTACGGTCCGCACGGGCGGGCGCTCGCGGGCGCGATCCTCGTGTCGTGCCTCTACGACGTGGGCCGTGCGTCGCACCGCGACTTCCACCTCGCGTACTGGGGTGAGGACACCTCGCGCTGGAGCGAGTACGCGACGCTGCAGGGCCTCATCGACACCGACCTTCCGCTGCTGCTTTCGGTGAGCGAGTTCGACGAGCCGGAGTTCCAGGAGCACGCGGCGCGACTCGTCACGGAGTGGTTCGCGCAGCGCGGCACGTATCCCCCGATGCACTTCCTCTACGGGCAGAACCACCTCACGCCGGTGTACGGAATCGGCTCGCCGTGGGACGAGCTCGGGCCGAGGATCGCGCAGTTCATCGAGGTGAACGGGGCACCGGTATGACACGGATGCCCCACCTCGACGTCAGCGGCGGCACGACGGTCATCACGGGAGGCGCGAGCGGCATGGGCGCCGAGACCGCGCGCCTGCTCGCCGCGAAGGGCGCACGTGTCGCGCTGCTCGACCGCAACGCCGACGGGCTCACCGCCGTGGCCGCGTCGCTCGCGGGCGACGGACACACGACGCACATCGTCGACCTCACCGACGACGACGCCGTCTTCGCCGCCGTGCGCGACGTCGAGGCGGCGCATCCGGTCATCCACTCCCTCATCGCGTGCGCGGGGTCGTCGATGCTCGGCGACATCGACCAGCTGACGATGGAGGAGATGCGCTGGCTCATGGACGTCAACCTGTGGGGCACCGTCAACGTCACGAAGGCGCTGCTGCCGGCGCTGCGGCGAGCGCCCGCCGCGCACATCACGCACCTCGTGTCGATCTACGGGCTGGCGGCGCCCGCGGGGCGCATCCCCTACGCGATGAGCAAGTTCGCCGTGCGCGGGTTCACCGAGGCGCTGCGCCACGAGCTCGAGCGCTCGTCGGTGTCGGTCGGGGCGGTGTATCCGGCGGGCGTGAAGACGGGGATCATCCTGCACGGACGCTTCGCGGCGGCGATCGATCCGGCGATCGCACAGCGTGCCGCCGAGGCCCAGGCGGCGATGTACCACACCGAACCACAGGACGCCGCTGCCCGCATCGTGGACGCCACGGTCCGGCGCAAGGCCCGCACGATGGTGGGGCGCGAAGCGCGTCTCGTCGACGTGCTCGCGAGGCTCATGCCGGCGCACTATTGGAACTTCATGCGCCGCCCGCTGCGCGACGCGATCGACACCCGAACACCGGTGTCGTGAGCTCGCAGATCATCTAGCAAAACACGCGCCCCGATTCAAGCCCCTCTCGGTGAACCGAAGAGGCCCGTACCGTCGTTCTTGCTAGAGCACAGGTCGAGAGGTTCCCCAGACTCTCGACCCGCGCCGCCTCTCGAATCGGGTGCGGGTAGGCGGCCAACCAGAGGCGGTGGGCCTCGCGGAGAGAGCACTCCGAGGCCCACCGCCCTTCTCTTCGCCTCGGGCGGCCGCCGGCGCAGTGGACCGGCTCAGCCGATCGCCGAGATGCGCCAGGACGCCTCGACCATCTCGTCGGGGCCGATGACGATGAGGCCCGTGTCGTAGTCGTACTTGTCCGCGTTGAACGCGTCGGGTGCGCACGTCATCGGCTCCACCGCGAGGCCGGTGCGGTCGGCGGCCTGACCCGGCCGGTCGGACGTGTGCACCTGCACCCACGGGCACGCGGGACCCCACGTCATCGCGACGCCGCGGCCCGCGGCATCCGTGAGCCGGACCGTCACATCGCCGTTCTCGTCACGCGCGAGCGCCGTGTAGGCGTGGTCGATCTTCGCGGCGCCGATCCGCCGGGGCGTCGTGTAGTCGAAGCGCTCCGGGTCGGCGGCGTCGACCGCCTGGAGCTCGGTCGGGATGAGCCGGTCGTCGGTCACCGCGAGCACCTGCGCGGCGGGGAGCTCGAGGGTCCAGTCGTCGACGCGGCCCTCGCCCGCGACGAGATACGGATGCGGCGCCGTCCCCCACGGAGCGCCGGAGTCGCTCCAGTTGGTGGCCTGCACGGTCTGCGAGAGGCCGTCGGCGTCGAGGGCGAACTTCGTGCGCACGAGGATGCGCCACGGATAGCCGATCTGCGGCGAGATGATCGTGGCGAGCGTCACATGGCTCGGGCCCTTGTCGACGGCCTCGTACTCGAGCCACGTCGCGAGGCCGTGCAGCGCGTGCCCGCGCGCCGGCTCGGTGAGCGCGAGCTGGTGGTCCTGCCCGGCGAACGAGTACTTGCCGTCGACGATGCGGTTCGGCCACGGCGCGAGCGTCTCGCCGCGGTGCGACGGGCGCACTTCGTCGGCGTCGAACGGCACGACGAGGTCGCGCTCCTGGTACGTGAGCGAGCGCAGCGATGCGCCGACGCTCGCGATGACGGCCTGGTAGTCACCGGCGCGCAGCGCGTGCTGGGTGCCGGACATGGGGATGCGTGCCATGAGGAGGTTTCCTGTTGGAGGGGTGGATCGCTGAGAGCGGATACCAGTATCCCGCGCAGCGGCCGCAGCCGGGAATCACCGTACTCGACCCGCCTGCGCACGACCGTGGCAGGGTTTAAGGATGCGCATCGCACTCACGGGCTCGAGCGGCAAACTCGGCACGGTCGTCCTCCGCGAGCTGCGGGCGGCGGGCCACGACGTCGTCGGCTTCGACCAGGTCGGCGCCCCCGCGCCGGGGTTCGTGCGGCTCGACCTCACCGACTACGGGCAGGTCATCGACGCGCTGTCGGGCATCAACCGGACGCCCCCGTTCGAGGCGGTCGTGCACCTCGGTGCGATCCCCGCGCCGGGTTGGCGCACCGACGTCGAGACGTTCCACAACAACATGCCCGCGACGTTCAACGTCTTCTGGGCCGCGGTGCGGCTCGGCATCCGCAAGATCGTCTACGCGTCGAGCGAGACGGTGCTCGGACTCCCGTTCGACGTGCCCCCGCCCTACCTCCCTGTCGACGAGGAGTATCCGCCGCGCCCCGAGTCGGTGTATTCGCTCGTCAAGACGCTCGAGGAGCGCATGGCGACCGAGCTGGTGCGGTGGCATCCGGATCTTTCGATCACGGCGTTCCGCATCTCGAACGTGATGGTGCCCGACGACTACGCCGCCTTCCCGGGCTACGACGCCGACCCCGCGCTGCGCAAGTGGAATCTGTGGGCCTACATCGACGCACGCGACGCGGCGCAGGCCGTCGAACGTGCGCTCGAGGTCGCGAAGCCCGGGTTCGAGCCCTACATCATCGCCGCCGCCGACACCGTCATGTCGCGGCCGAACGCCGAGCTCGTCGCGGCGATGTTCCCCGACGTCCCGTTCACGCGCGAGGTGGGCGAGCACGAGACGCTGCTCTCGATCGAGAAGGCGCGTCGCGTGCTCGGCTACGAGCCGCACCACTCGTGGCGGGACCACGTGCGCTGAGGAATCCCCATGCCGGAAGACCCCCGCCTGAAAGCCACCCGCTACCGCCTCGAGCGGGACGCCCGCGCCGCGGGTGAGGAGCCCGAAGAGGAACGGGCGACGGATGCCGCCGCGAGCGCCGCGCCGCGCACGCCCAACGCGCTCGACCGGGCGGCCTACGTCGAGACGGCGATCCAGCAGGCGATCCGGCGGGGCGAGTTCGACGACCTCCCCGGCTACGGCAAGCCCCTCGAGGGGCTCGGCGACCACCACGACCCGGACTGGTGGATCCGCCGCAAGATCCAGAGTGAGAAGCTCACGGGACTCGGCCCGCCCGCGCTCATGCTCCGCGTCGAGCACGCCGAGATGGAGGAGCGCCTCGACGCCCTCACACGCGAGGGAGACGTGCGCGAGTACCTCGAGGACTTCAACCGCCGCGTGATCGAAGCGCGGCGCCAGCTGCTGGGCGGTCCTCCGGTCGTGACGCCGACACGCGACGTCGACGAAGAGGTCGCGGCGTGGCGTGAGCGACGGGAGGCGCGCGCCGCGGCATCCGCCGAGGCCGAGCAAGCCGAGGAGGATGCTCGCCGGCGCCAGCGCTGGTGGCGCCGCGATGCGACCTGAGAGGCCCCTCTCGGGCTCGCGTCCGCTCTTTTGTTTCGCGCCTGTTACAGCACGGAGAGAAAAACCTCATCTCCGGCAGGCTTCTGTCGTGGGAGCGCTACCTTTTCGACTCGAACGCTCTTGTTGCGGTTCACAACATATAGGCGCGGCGTCGGGCTCACTCCGGCGCCGCGCGTCGCTGAACAGGGAGTATCTGTGAGAGTCAGAAGTACGATCCGCACCGCTCTCGCCGGAGTCGCGGTCGCGGCGGTCACCGTCGGAGGGTTCCCCGCCCTCTCGCTGGCGGCCGATCCGGAGCCGACCCAGCACGAGGAGCCGTTCGCGGCGCACGCGCCCGAGGCACCTCAGACGGTCACGCTCATCACCGGCGATCGCGTCACCCTCATGGAGGGGTCCGACGGCGAGCCGCTCGTGTCGTTCGAACCGGCACCCCGCGACGACGGTCACCCCGTGTCGTACTCGACCTTCGGGCGCGGCGACCACCTCTTCGTCCTGCCCTCGGATGTCGCCGGCCTGGTGCCCGAGAAGCTCGACCTGAACCTCTTCGACATCACCGCGCTTCAGCAGCTCGCCGCGGACGGGGCGGACGGTCTGCCGGTCATCGTCGGCACCGGATCCGCCGAGAACGCTCGCACGGATGCCCCCGAGTGGGACGCACTGGGTGTCGAGGCCGACACCGTGCTCGAGTCGATCTCGGCCATCGCCGGCGACGTGGCGTCCGAGGGTGCGCCCGAGCTCGTCGAGGCGGCCGAGGAGTCCGCCGTCGTCGAGAAGGTGTGGCTCGACGCCCCGGTCGTCGTGGAAGACGCGGAGTCGATGCCGCAGATCGGTGCGCCGGCCGCGTGGTCGGCGGGCCTCGACGGGTCGGGTGTGACGGTCGCCGTCCTCGACTCGGGCATCGACACCTCGCACCCCGACCTCGACGAAGGCGTGGTCGCCCTCGAGCACGACTTCACCGGCAGCGGCACGCCGATCGACCAGCTGGGTCACGGCACGCACGTGGCCTCGATCATCGCGGGGTCGGGTGAGGCATCCGGCGGGGTCAATCGCGGTGTCGCGCCCGGCGCCCACCTGATGAACGCGCGTGTCCTCAACGCGCAGGGTCAGGGCGAGACCTCCTGGGTCATCGATGCGATGGAGTGGGCGGCGTCCAACGGCGCCGACATCATCAACATGAGCCTCGGCGTCCGCGGCGAGTACACCGACGGGACCGACCCGGGCGCCATGGCCGTGAACTCGATCGCGGAGCGATACGGCACCCTCGTGGTCATCGCGGCGGGCAACGAAGGCTCGTACATGCCCGGCACCGTGACCACCCCCGGCACCGCCGATCGGGCGCTGACCGTCGGCGCGGTGGACGACCACGACGTGCTCGCGCCGTTCTCATCGGTCGGTCCGCGCTTCGGCGACGGCGCGATCAAGCCCGACGTCGTCGCCCCGGGAACCGACATCATCGCCGCGCGCGCCGCGAACACCAACCCGATGTTCCCGGTCGACGAGTACTACACGTCGGAGTCCGGCACCTCGATGGCCGCACCGCACGTCGCGGGCGCCGCAGCGATCCTCAAGTCGGCCCGGCCGTCGCTCTCCGGCGACGCCCTCAAGAAGGTGCTGATGTCTTCGACGCAGGCCGCGGGCAACCCGGTCTTCTGGGAGGGCGCGGGCCGCATCTGGATCCCCGGCGCACTGGCGCAGAGCGTCTACGCGAGCTCGGGCTCGCTGTCGTTCGGCGTGTTCCTGTCGCCGCGCGACACGCAGGAGCCGCGCACACAGACGGTCACTTACACCAACACGACCGACACCGACGCGACGCTCGAGCTCGAAGTGTCTGCGGAGAAGTCCGACGGGTCGCCCGCGCCCGACGGCATGGTGACCCTCGCGGCGGAGTCCGTCACGGTGCCGGCGCTCGGCAGCGCCACCGTCGAGGTGACGGTCGACCCGCAGGCAGGAGACCCGGGTGTGTACTCCGGCGTGCTCACCGCCTCCGGGGCGGGCACACCGCCCGTTCGCACGGTGCTCGGATACACCGTCGAGCAGAACATGTCGGTGCTGCGCATCGACGCGTTCCAGCACGGCGGCGACCGCGCGGGTCTCGGAAGTCAGGGAATGATCTACGGCGTCGACGACCCCGAGTTCAACCAGTGGTTCGGCTTCACCGACGGCGTCGCCGAGGTGCGCGTGCCCCGCGGCCGGTACACGGTGATGGGCCAGCTGCTGGACTCGGCCGGCCCGACCGCGCTGTTCATCGAGGGCTTCACGAGCTTCAGCTACGACGTCGACCTGAGCACCGACCAGGAGATCGTGCTCGAAGCCGACAAGGCGCTCCCCGTCGAGATCTCGACCGAGAAGAAGTCCCGTCCGTGGAGCCTCGACTCGACGATTCTGCGCGAGCTCCCCGACCGTCCGTACCCGGTCTCGACCTCGATCTCGGTGGGGATCAGCATCGTCGACGGCGGACTGGACCTCGACCTCGCCGTGCTCACGGATCACGATCCGGACTACGGCCCGCAGACGGTCCACACCCGGTACATCATGAACCAGCCGCTGCTGGACGCGACGGTGAGCGCGAAAGGCAAGAAGATCGACATCGCTCGGGAGCTGAGCTACGGGATCCTCTCGCCCAAGCACATCGGCAAGCTCTCTGCGCCGCTCGTGCATGCCGGCACGGGCACCCCGGACGAGCTCGCCGCTGCCGGCGTACGCGGCGCCGTCGCGCTCGTCGAGGACCGTCGCGAGATCGACCTGAATCAGCACGCGCAGGACGCATACGACGCGGGAGCGGTCGCGGTGATCGTGTACGGTGCGACGCCCGGTGCGTTCTTCGAGTCGGTGGACTTCCGCCACCTCAACACGATGAGCGACAAGGTGCTGCCGACCCTCACGCTGCCGCGCGATGTCGGTCTCGAGCTCGTCGAGCTCGCCGAGACCGGCAAGGCCAAGATCACAGGCGACGGCCGCAAGGACCCCGGGTACCAGTACGCGCTCGGCTACATCGAGGAAGGCGATCCGAAGAGCCTGTCCTATCGCGCGGATGCCAGGAACACGGCGCAGGTCGACCTGGACGTGCGCGGCTTCCTCGATGGCGCCCGCACGATCGAGTACGCCACGATGATCGGCGGCGGCATCTACACCGGGTTCCCGTACCTGTTCACGGGGCCGCTCCCCGACCGCACGGTGTATTACTCGACGCACCCCGACATCACGTTCCACCGGACGGTCAAGCCCGCGGAGTACCTGGGCGTGTATCCGGCGGAGTTCGCAGGTGCACCGCGGACCTACAAGCCCGGCCAGCGCACGACCGAGACGATGCTGGCGCAGGTGCACCACGGCGGTTTCTGGCCGTCGCCGGCGACGCCGCAGGAGGCATCCGTGTTCCGCGACGGCGACGTCCTCGTCGTCGACCTGCCCTATCGGGTCGATGATGACGGCCACGCCCAGTCGTGGGGTCCCGACCAGGACACGACCTCGCGGTTCCGGTTCTGGGCCGGCGACACGCTGCTCGTCGACAGCGAGTACGCGAACGGGTCGGGGCTCGTGCCCGCCGACGAGACGGTGTACCGGATGCTGCTGGAGACGTCGCGCGACGTCGAGTGGTGGAACCAGTCCACGGCCGTGTCGAGCGAATGGACCTTCCCCTCGTCGACGACCGACGGTGCGACCGTGCTGCCGCTGCTGCAGATCGACTACGGCGTCGAAGGGCTCGACCCGCTCAACACCGACGACCGCAAGAGCGACCTCAAGCTCACGGTCTCGCACCAGGACGGCTCGACCGGCAGTCGGATCGAGGGCCTGGAGCTGTGGTCGTCGTTCGACGACGGCGCGACGTGGACGCCCGTCCGCGTGAAGAAGGGCAAGGGCGAAGGAGCGTTCTCGGCGACGATCTCGTCTCCGAAGGACGTCTCCTCGGTGTCGCTGCGCGTGAAGGCGTGGGACAGCGCGGGCGCGACGTTCACCGAGACCGTGATCGACGCGATCGCCGTGAAGGACCGCGGCCCCGGCGGACCCGGCGGACCCGGCGCCGGAGGGCCCGGCGGACCCGGTGCCGGAGGGCCCGGCGCACCCGGCGGACCCGGTGACGGCGGACCCGGCCACGGCGGACCCCCGCACGCCGGCTGATCCGGCAGCGGGGACGGCGCTCACGGGACCTGTCGCGCACGCGCGCGGCGGAGTATCGTGAGCGCCGTTCCCGCTCATCCCCACCCGATGAGTAGCCGACGAGAACGACGATGCTGTCGACGAATCGGGGAATCGAGATGGCCGAGAAGGATCGCATCGGGGACATCGCGCGCGACCGGGCGACACGGATCATCCGCACCGACCCGTCAGTGCGCTTCCACGCGGGCTGGCGCTTCCTGCCGGATGAGGAGCGGCTGACGCTGCCGCCATGGCGCGACGCACCGCGCCGACCCGACATCTCCGTCGACGTCGTACGCGGGCGCGACCTCGTCGCGCTGCAGGTCGACTTCTTCGGGGCTCGGCTGGAGACCGACGACAGCGGCGCGCCGCCGTCCGTGCGGCGGAACAGCGCGTCGGGCGCGCACCTGATGGTGGTGACGTTCCCGTACCAGCACGCCCACGAGCAGGCGCAGTACGTCACAGACACCGGCTCGCAGGGAAAGCCGATCTACCCCGACCCGATCGATCCGACCCAGACGACGACCACGCCGCCGAGCCAGCCGGCGGCGACCGTGTCGGACAACGCCCCGCCCTCGATGCCCGTCGGCTACCGACCGGCGCGCGCGAGTCGGCTCGTCTTCGCGATCGGCACGAACGACAGGATCGAGTTCACCCGCGCCGGCATCCTGCGCGCGATGACCGAGCTGACGCCGGTGCTGCATCCGAACGCGGAGCCGCCCGGCAAGAGCGGCACGATCGACGACTCGACCGACGCCCTCACGTTCGTGTGGATCGCACCGAACCTCATCGCGCGGTACACGGCCACGCGGATCCTGCTCGAACGACCGACCGCGGCCGACCGACGCACGCAGCCGCCTCCCGACGCGTCGACGCCGGGCGGAGCGCTCCGCTTCGCGCAGAATCTTCGCGACGTGCATGTCGACTCCGCGCGGCTGTCGCTCGCGGCCGGCGCCTCGCTCGGCGCGCGAGCCGAGATCCCGGGGCCGCTGCGCGACATCCTCGACCGGCCGCCGATCGTCGTGCTCCCCGATCGCGGCACCTACTCGAGCCCGCCGACCGACGAGCAGACCGCGATCGAGGCGCCCTACCGCCTCGTCATCTCCGCGTCGAGCGAGGGCCGGTGGGTGCACGCGGAAGCGCCCGTGGCATCCGATGACACCGCCCGGAAACGTCGAGCTGTGGCATAGCCGCCTCGGTCAGGCGACCTCTTCGGGCGCCACGACCGAGCGCAACGACAACGACCGCCGCATCGTCCGCGCGATCTGGACGCGCGACCGCGACGGATTGACGTCGAGCGTGTGGCGCGCAAGAACGAGGACAGCGACCTCACCCACCCCCTCTCGACGCCGCAGGGCACCGCAGACCAGCCGTTCCGCGGTTCGCTCAACCGCGCCGACCGACACCGAATCGTGCGCCAGACCTCCGAGCGCTGGCCGGGCATCAAGGACGAGCGCTCGGTACGTCCCGTGCGCGTCGACAAGCTGTGGCTGTCGTCGCTCGGCGCGTACCTCGACCTGCACGGCGCCTGGTACACGAAGGAGTACTCCAACCTGAACCCGGGCATGCCGTCGGTGCTCGCGTGGGACCACATCGCCCCGCTCGGACGCGACCAGTGGGTGCGCGTCGTCTACCCCGGGTACCTCTATCCGCTGGGGCATCCGGCCGCCCTCGTGAAGATCACCGAGCGCCGCGTCACGCAGGACCCCGCCGTTGCGAGCCTGTACCAGATCAAGTTCCTCGTCGTGAGCGAGCCGAGCCGCCCGTACACGGCCCCGGACTGGCCTTTCAAGCGCATCGACGTCCGCCCGACGACGACACCACCGCTGGCCGATCCGGATGCCGTCGCGAACGACCCGTACAGCAGCCAGACGTACTTCTGGCCGCAGCTCGGCGATGGATCGTTCTTCGTGTTCGACCTCGACGTGTGGGACAAGGACGACCGTCCGGGAAGCCTGCGCGCGCCTCTGCTGTGGGTCGCGGAGCACTTCGACAAGCCGAACCAGGTCGACGCGGAGTACGACGGCGACGCGAAGCGCGTCGTCCCCGCGAATGGGCAGCGGTTCGCCTTCACACCGCGGTCCAAGGCCGGCGATTCGATCACCGAGACGCAGGTGCTGCGGTTCCGCGGGCGCGCCGCGCGCGGCGAGTCGACGCCGTTCCTGAGCTCGGCGGACGTCGTGATGGAGGCCGCGCGCCGGCTGTCGAACGTCGGCCCGATCCGCATCGTCTACAACCAGACCTACCTCGCGAACGGACTCGGCGAGAAGGTCGGCGACGCCAACCGAGGGCAGCTGTGGGCGAACGTGCTGCTGCCCGAGGCGAAGACCTCGGCGCAGGCGGCGCTCGACCAGACCGTGTCGCTTCCCTCCGTGTCGTTCGGGACACCGTCGGCGGGAAGCGACCGCGCGGGCGGGTTCGTGACCCCCGACCTGCCGATCCGCGGTCTGTCGACGCTCACGGGCGCCGTCGGCGACCCCGCGAACATGGAGAACCTCCAGTTCGACCCGGAGGAGTTCTTCAAGGGCGCGTTCCCCAAGCTGTTCGGACTCGTCGACCTGTGGGAGCTCATCGAGAACGTCACCGATCTCGCGAACATGCCGAGCCTCGCGAGCGAGGCGATCGAGGCCGTCACGAAGCTCGTCGACGACATCGAGAAGCTGATCCGCACACTGCAGGACGTCGTGGCGACGGCGCCGGCGGATGCCGCGAACGCCGCCCAGTCCGCGCTCACGCCCATCGAGGATGTGTTCTCGGCGATCGGCGACCTCCTGAGCCCGACGAACGCCGACCCGGTCGGCACGCGGATCCAGAAGCTCGCGGACGCGTTCGAAGACGTGGCGGATGCCGTGGCGGCGGTGCCGACGACGCATCCGCTCATTCCTCCCGTCGTCCGCACGACGCTCGCCGGTCTCGTATCGGCGATCAACACCGCCGCGCGTGCGACCGACATGATCGGCCAGCTCACGCGGCTGCTCGAGACGCTCGAGCCCGGCCGGCTCGAGGCGTCGTTCCGATACGACTTCCATCCGAAGCTGTTCACGCACTGGCCGAGCGCGGGCTTCACGCTCATCGAGCTGCCGCCCGACGGCTTCACGCTCGCCGTCGAGGGGCGCGTGTCGGGGACGGGCGACGCCGCGGTGCGCGCGATGGCGGAGATCCGCGGGCTCACGCTGCACTTGTTCGGCAAGCCGGGTCAGGGCTCGGCGGCGCCGCTCGTGCGCATCCCGTTCGAGAACATCTCGTTCATCGCGGGCACCGACGGCAAGGCCGAGGTCGACGTCAATCTCGGCGAGCTCACCTTCTTGGGAGTGCTGAGCTTCGTCGAGGTGCTGAAGGACTTCATCCCGCTCGACGGATTCAGCGACCCGCCCTTCCTCGAGGTCGACTCGTCGGGCCTGCAGGCGGGGTTCACGCTGCCGATCCCGAGCGTCTCGGTCGGCGTCTTCAACCTGTCGAACATCTCGCTCGGCGCCGACGTGCAGGTGCCGTTCCTCGGCGAGGCGCTGAGCTTCGGGTTCAACTTCTGCACGCGCGAGCGTCCGTTCAACCTGTCGGTCATGTGCATCGGCGGAGGCGGCTGGTTCCTGTTCCGCCTCAACCCGAAGGGGCTCACTGTGCTCGAGCTCGGGCTCGAGGCAGGCGTCATGCTCGCGGTGGACTTCGGCGTGGCATCCGGCTCGATCTCGGCGACCCTCGGCGTCTACATGCGTCTCGAAGCCGAGAAGGGCCAGCTCACCGGGTACTTCCGCCTACGCGGCGAGGTCGATGTGCTGGGGCTCATCTCGGCCTCGATCGAGCTGTACCTCGAACTCACGTACCACTTCGACTCGGGCAAGATGATCGGCACCGCGCGACTCACGATCGAGATCTCGGTGCTGTTCTTCTCGGGCAGCGTCACGATCGAGTGCACGCGGCAGTTCGCAGGCTCGAAGGGCGATCCGTCGCTCAGAGACCAGCTGCTCGAACCCGACAACACCTCTCCCGCGTGGGACGAGTACTGGCGCGCGTTCGAGCTGGAAGGAGCGTGACGTCATGGGCACGGAGCACTTGATCTCGCTCGCACTCCCCTACTCCGCACGCAAGACCGACGGGTTCCACGTCTCGGTGTTCATCACACCGAAGCTCGCGGGCGACACCGGCTCCGACGCGATCCTGTCGGATTTCGCGGTCTTCCCGCATTGGGCGAACGCCGTGCGCGAGTCCTTGACGGTCGAACTGCGCGACGACACCGGCTCCATACCGTGCACGCCGATCCTCGACCCCGTCGACCCTGCCGTGTGGGACGCGCTGTTCCCGGACACGACTCCCGTGCGTTCGAACAGGGTGCCGCCGCTCGCCGACCGGCGCTGGCGTTCGTTCGACGCGCAGTTCGTGCACGACACGGGCAAGTTCGTGGGCCTGCTGACGTCGGTCACCTCCGCCGTCGACCCGCCCGCACCCGGCTCGCACGCGCTCGGGCAGCTCTTGGTGGCGACGCTCCGCGAGTTCAAGATCCTGACCGGTCGCCAGGGCATCAGCGAGGTCGATGACGAGCGATGGACGGAGATCTTCGACCGTGAGATCGGCGAGACGGGCAGCGACCGCAAGGGCCCGAGGCCGATCCCCTCGACGGGGACGCCGACGGGCATGTACGGCGTGCTCGCGTCGCTGCACGAGGTGCGGCGCTACTACGACCGGCCCGAGTCGAAGACGGACTACAAGGCCGAGCCGGATGCCCCACCCCCCGACCCGCTCAAGCCGAAGGAGCCCGAGTTCCACGAGCGCATCGCCACGGTCGGCGATCACCCGGCGCTGCTGCGCACGCTCGGGCTCGTGATCGACCTCGTCGTCGAGGACGTCAACCGGCTCAAGAAGTCGCAGTGGCTCAGCGCGAAGGTGTCGGTCGAGCGCGACGGCTGCACGGTCGCGTCGGGCGCCACCCGCGTGCAGTGCGAGGCCGTCGCCGACGGCGCGCTCGTGACCGTGCCCGCGACACCGGAGTGGATCAAGGGCGCGATGGCGCTCGGTGACACCGACCGCTTCGCGGTGCTCGACACGGATGCCGACGGCACCGCCATCAAGACCGAGCAGTACCTCCGCGTGCTGCCGCGCCTCATGCTGCGGCAGGCGAACCGCGAGCCGGTCGACGCCGCGTCGCCGGGGCTGCGGTCGCCGGGGTTCACGATCGCACGGAAGGCGCAGGCGAAGATCCTCTTCGACCGGCTCGGACGACAGGAGAAGCTCGAGCAGCAGTTCGGCACGTCCACGCCGCCGCGCGGCGGCGGCATGCTCCTCACGAGCGAGGACGTGGCCCGCGGCATCCGTGTCGAGGTGTTCGACGCGACCGACGGCGAGTGGCGCTCGGTGCACGAGCGCCACACCGTCGCCGAGATCGTGGGCCTCAGCAAGCCGCTCGACCTCGGCGAGGGGCACGGCTTCGCGCAGGGCGCGCCCGCCGAGCAGTCCGTCCCCGTCGGCGAGCCGGTCGAACCGCCGCCGGTCAACGTGCACGAGGCGGTGTTCGGCTGGGAAGGGTGGAGCCTGTCGGTGCCGAAGCCCGGCAAGCGCGTGCGCAGCGAGCTGGTCACCCAGCCCGACGGATCGCAGAAGCTCGAGGAGATCGTCGAGCCGCCGCCGACCGCGGTGCCCGTCGACGCGACGAACCCCATCGGGTTCACGCACACGATCGTGCCCACGTCGCTGCCGCGGCTGCGGTACGGGCGCGATTACTCGTTCCGCGCGTGGCTCGTCGACCTCGCGGGCAATGTGCGACCGCCCGCTCCCGCGACATCCGGTCCGTCGGCGCCCGGCGACAGCGGGGGCCCGATGACGCCGGGCGGCGCCCAGCCAGGCCGCGGCGTCACCCGCGCGGGAGCCGTCGGACGCCTCGACGCCGCCGCCGTCGCACGGCTGCGCGCGGGCCTCGGACGCGTCGAGGTCCCGGTCGAGCTCCAGGATCGACTGCGCAAGGCCGTCGAGACGAACGTGAAGCGGGACTCCGTGCGGTGGGAGGCCGCGGCGGGACTCGGACGCCTCGGGCCCGTCGCCGAAGTGCTGCGCGACGCCGCGGTGGAGGCCGTCGAAGACCCTCGGCCCGTCGTGCCGGAACGCGCCGCGCCGACCCTCGGACGCAAGGAGCAGGCGGCGCTGCGGTCCGAGATCGCGAACGTGCTCGGCCGGACCGATGTCGGCGCGGCCCTGTCGGGCGACGCCCTCGCGACGGCGACGCCGTCTCGGGCATCCGCGGTCACGCAGGCGATGCGGTCCGCCCTCACCTCGACGAAGGGTGCCGCGTTCGGCGTCACGGCCGCGCTCGACGCCGACACGCTCCTGCCTGCCGTCGCCGGGCAGCTCGGGCGCGCGACGGCGACGCTCACCCCCAGCGGCATCACGGCTGCGGTGGTGCTCGAGGCGCTCAAGACCGTCACGGCCCCGCGGCCGTTCCTGAGGTGGGACCCCGTGCCGCCCCCGACGCTCGTGCCGCGCGCCCGTTACAGCGAGGGCGAATCGCAGCGCGTCGTCGTCATCCGCAGCGGCGTGACACAGGACCCCGACACGCTGGATGTCACGGTGACAGACCCCCAGGAATACCGGACGGCGGTGCTCGCGGACAACCCCGATTCGGCGTTCCAGGCGGTGGGGCAGCGCCACCTCGTGCCGCCCAAGGTCGGCCAGCTCCAGGCGGAGCACCACGGGGCATTCGACGCGCTCGTGGGCGACGGGTCGGCCGCGGGGCTCAAGGCGGCCCTCGGCGTCGCGCTCCGCGAGAACGGCGCGCTCACCGACATCGACGTCGCCGACCTCGACAACCCCGGGGCCAGGATCCCCGTGCCGGGCGTCGCGCTCGTGCACGACCCCGGCGTCGACCCGAGCGACATCGTGACGCTGCCGCTCCCACAGGGCGAGTCGCCGCCGGCCGGGCAGTACGTCGTGCACGACGTCGACGACATGATCGTGCCGTACCTGCCGGATCCGCTCGCGCGCGGTGTGTCGCTCGTGTTCCCCGACGCCACCACCAGCCCCGCCCTGCCGCTGCCGTTCGGGATCGAAGGCTTCACCGCCGACTACGAGGTCGACGCGCGGGGCTGGCCGGTGGTGCATCCGTATCGCCTCACGCTGACCGACGGGCCGACGCCGCGAGCCGAGGTCGAGGACCGCGTCATCGACATCGCGCTGCCCGCCGGCACCATCCAGCGGTTCCGGCTCTCGAGCTGCCCGCGCCCCGCCGCGCTCGACGTGCTCGGCATGTGGCGGAGCCTCCCTGCTGTGATCCAGGGGCTCGAGATCGTGCGCGAGGCCGCGCGCGACGGCTACCTGTGGTCGCTCACGCCGAAGGAGAACGTACTCCTCGTGCACGCCGTGCCGCGGCCGGTGCGGGCGCCACGGCCGGTCAACGTCCGCTCCGTCCGCTCCGCGTCCGCCACGTATGCGAGCTTCTTCGGCGGGGTGCACGTGCACGGCCCGAGCACGGAGCAGCTCACGATCGAGGCGTCGTGGTCCGAGCCCGTCGACGACGTGGGCCTCCCGGTCTGGGAGGAGCGCGCGAGCCGCGGCATCGCATGCACGACGCGCGTGTCCGAGAACGAGCGGCTGGGTGTGCTGTTCGCGCAGGACTTCCTGCCCTCCGGCGACCTCGACTGGCCCGCGGATCCGAGCATCCGCATCCACGGCACGCGCCACGAGTTCGGCGACACGAAGCACCGCATGGTCGACTATCGCCTCCGCGCGTCGACGCGGTTCCGCGAGTACTTCCCGCCGTCGCTGCTGACGCCGGCCGACAGGGCGGCGGAGTTCGACGACGGGTCGAGCGTCGTGAGCGAGACGTTGCGGCTGTCGGTGCCGTCCTCGGCGCGTCCCGAGCCGCCGGTCGTGCACTCGGTCGTCCCGCTGTTCCGCTGGTCGCACGATGATCCGGATGCCGCGACCCCGCCCGCCGACGACGCGGGGACGGTCCATCCCGGACAGCCCATCGCGGAGCGCCACACCCGCCGCGCGGGCGTGCGCATCTACCTCGAGCGCCCGTGGTTCTCGTCGGGCGAGGGCGAGCTGCTCGCCGTGCTGCTGGGCACGTCACCGGCCGCCGGACCGTACACGCTCTACGCGCAGGACCCGATCTGGATCGGCGCGACGTGGGACAACCCGCACCTCTCGCCCCTCACGCTCGTCGACTTCTGGCGCGTCGCCGGGGTCGATGACGTGTGGACCCCCGGCGAGCCCGTCGGCGCCGAGACCGGTCTGCCGCTGCCGACCGCTGCCGGCGACACGAAGACGTACACGGCGTCGGTGCTCGCCTATCGCCCGCAGTACAACCCCGAGCGCAGGCTCTGGTACGTCGACGTCGCGCTCAACCCGGGCGCCGTGTCGTGGCCGTTCCTGCGGCTCGCCGTGGCGCGGTATCAGCCCGAGAGCGTCCCCGGCCTGGAGCTCTCGAGCCCCGTGTCGACGGACTACGTGCAGGTTCCGCCCGAGCGCACAGCCCTGGTGAGCCGGCTCGACGAGCACGAGGTGCGCGTCGTGGTGAGCGGTCCCGTGCCGGTGCGGCATGGACCGGCGCACGACCCGGTCGCCGCCGACCTCGCATCGATCGAGCTGGGCAGGCTCGTCGTCGCGCGACTGCAGAGGGCAGACCCCGGGATGCCGGGCGACCTGGGGTGGATCACCGTCGACACGCGCAGGCTCGTCGTGGCGAACTACCAGCCGGCGGAGCACCTCATCGCGTGGGGCACGACCCTCGGTTCGGACGACGAGGAGATCCCGCTGCGACGGCCGGGGCCCGAGGCATCCGGCTGGCGGGTCACGGTCGAGGAATGGGAGAGGTTCCCCGGCGATCCCCTCGCCGACTCCCCGGTCGGCACGGCCGCACCGCCTCCCGTGTGGGAGCAGCGGCTCGTGTTCGCGGACGAGATCTACCTCTGACCGGCACCGCGCTCACGGGATGAGGGCGCCCGCGAGCAGGCCGAGCACCGAAGCGCCGATGCTCGCGACGAGCATGCCGCCTGCGTGCGCGATCGCCGCGAGCCAGCGCCCCTTGCGCAGCAGACCGAGCGCCTCGACCGACGCCGTGCTGAAGGTGGAGTAGCCGCCGAGGAGCCCGACCCCGAGGATCGACCGCACGTCGTCCGCTCCGAAGTGCGCCGACGCGGACGCCGTCACGAGACCCAGCGCGAAGCACGCCGTCGCGTTGACGACGATCGTCCCGAGCGGCACCGACGTGCGATTCACACGCCCCACACCGGTGTCGACGAGGAACCGCAGCGCCCCGCCCAGACCGCCCGCGAGCGCCGTCAGCACGAGGATCATGCGGCGCCCTCCCCCTCTGGTTCACGACGACCGAAGACGGATGCCGCGACCCCCGCGCCGATCGCCGCGGCGACGACGCCCAGCACGACGCTCGCGAGCGTGTACACGAGCGCCATCGACACGGCGCCCGCGGTCGCGAGCCGGTCGATCTCGACGACGAACGTGCTGTAGGTCGTGAAGCCCCCGACCACGCCCGTGCCCACGCCGAGGCGCAGCATCCGCCGTCTCCCGGTATCGGGACCGCGCAGCGCCAGTGCCTCGATGAGCGCGCCCAGCGCGAGGCCCCCGAGGATGTTGATCGCGAACGTCGCCCACGGCCACTCCCCCGGCGCGTGCGGGAACACGAGCTCGATCGAGGCCCGGAGGAGCGTGCCGACCGTCGCGCCGACGGCGACGAGAAGAGCCAGACCGACGAAGCGCACAGCACCACTCTGCCGCATCACACGCGTGAGACGACGGTAGGCGAATCGCGGACGAGCGCCTACATTTGGCTCAGGACGGTCGCCCGTGCCGTCGAGAAAGAGTCGCGCGATGCCCTTCCGAAGCAAGGAGACCCTCGAGGAGTGGCTGGGCGAGTTCCGCTCGCTGGGGTACACGATCGCCGGCTCGGTCAAGGTCATGCAGCAGGACGGCGAGGACGGGGCGAACACCGGCCTCGTCGGGATGCAGCTCGCGAACGCGTCGACGTCGATCTACGTGCACCCCGACGCTCCGTACTCCCCGCGATGGGTGGTCACGATGGAGCCGCGCGACGAGTCGATCAGTCTGGACGCGGCGGCGGTGATGGAGCTGTCGAACGAGCTCCAGGTCCTGTCCGCGCTCTGCACGTTCCTCCAGGCGAAGTCGGCCTCGTTCGTCGGCACCGACGCGCCCTGAAGCATCGGCTCGAGTCCGCGGGACTCAGGCGACCCGACTGCCGTTCGTCGACGCGGTCCACGACTCGAGCAGCTCCGCGAAGCGCGCCGCCTCCTCTTCGTCGCCGGCCGAGACGACGTCGTCGAACGCGGTGTCGAACCGCGTCAGGCCCGCCCAGGGCTCCTCGGCGAGGTCTACGGTCACGCTGATGCGGTTCACGCGCCGATCGTGGGGGTCGAGGTCGCGACGCACGATGCCCCGTTCGACGAGACGGTCGATGAGCGCGGTGACTCCCGGCGACGTGATCCCGAGGTGATCGCGGAGTTGCGACGGACGGATGCCGGGATTCGCCGCGATGTGCAGGAGCGCCTTCGCGTCGCCCTCGCCGATGCCCAGCTCGCGGCGCGCGCGCGAGAGCGCGTCGGAACGCGCCTGCACGTAGGCGAGCAGGGCCGCGCGCACCTTCGATCGGCTCGTTCGTCCGGTTGTCACGGATAACTCCTCGGCTTGGTATCTCGATCAGTGTAGCGGTTGAAGTTAATTCAGTGAAGATTTAGCTCATTTACCTAGATGAGTGAAATACCTGCTAGTGTGAGAGGTCCTGGACGAGTTCGACGCACACGGCGTCGCCCCATCGCATTCAGGCCGATCAAGGAGTGAACATGGGGCACCTGTACTACGGCAGCACGAGCGAGCCGATCGAGATTCCCGACAGTCTTCTGGCCCACCTCAAGGTGGTCATCACGACCAAGCTGCGCCGCGGCGAGAGCTTCACCCTCGCATGGCGCCACGAGGGCACCGGCCAGCCCGGCCGATCCGCCATCTGGCTGCAGCCCTCCATCCCGCTGCGCTTCGTGTTCGATACGCCCGACCCCGAGCAGCTTCGAGCTTCGGCCCTGCAGGACTTCGTCAACCAGGCCAACTCCTCTGGGGGACTCAACGTCGACGTCGACTCGTGGGTCGAGGAGGCGGGACTGGTCCGCATCTCCTGATCCCGCGCGGATCCATGAGGATTTCGCCGATTCGGCCCCTCATGTCCTCCGGGCGACCTAATCTCTGGTCATGACGTCGCCTTCCGCGATCACCACGACCGGACAGCTGCGCGAGTCAGGGCACACGTTCCGCCCGTTGCGCGAGGAGCTGCGCGAGAACCTGCTCGCCGCGCTCGCCGAGGGGCGGGATCCGTGGCCGGGCATCCACGGCTTCGACGCGACGGTCATCCCGCAGCTCGAACGCGCGATCCTCGCCGGGCACGACATCGTGCTCCTCGGCGAACGCGGTCAGGGCAAGACGCGCCTGTTGCGCAGCCTCGTGGGGCTCCTGGACGAGTGGTCGCCCGTCATCGAGGGCTCGGAGCTCGGCGAGCATCCGTTCCACCCCATCACACCCGTCTCGATCCGCCGGGCCGCCGAGCTCGGCGATGACCTGCCGGTCGCCTGGAAGCATCGCTCGGAGCGCTACGCGGAGAAGCTCGCGACTCCTGACACGTCCGTCGCCGACCTGATCGGCGACATCGATCCGATCAAGGTCGCCGAAGGGCGATCGCTCGGCGATCCCGAGACGATCCACTACGGCCTCGTGCCGCGCAGCCACCGCGGCATCGTCGCGATCAACGAGCTGCCCGACCTCGCCGAGCGCATCCAGGTGTCGCTGCTGAACGTCATGGAGGAGCGCGACATCCAGATCCGCGGGTACCTCCTGCGCCTCGACCTCGACGTGCTCGTCGTCGCGACGGCGAACCCCGAGGACTACACGAACCGCGGACGCATCATCACGCCGCTGCAGGACCGCTTCGGCGCCGAGATCCGCACGCACTACCCGCTCACGATCGCCGAGGAGATCGCGGTCATCCGGCAGGAGGCCGACCTCGTCGCCGAGGTGCCCGAGTACCTGCTCGAGGTGCTTGCCCGCTTCACGCGCAACCTGCGCGAATCCGAGGCCGTCGACCAGCGTGCCGGTGTTTCGGCGCGCTTCGCGATCGCCGGCGCCGAGACGATCGCCGCGGCCGCGCTGCACCGCGCGACCCGGCAACGCGAAGAGGTCGCGGTCGCGCGCCCGGTCGACCTCGAGACCGCGGTCGACGTGCTCGGCGGCAAGATCGAGTTCGAGACCGGTGAGGAGGGTCGCGAGCACGCGATCCTCGAGCATCTTCTGCGCACCGCGATCGCCGACACCGCCCGCTCGTACTTCCGCGGTCTCGACTCGACCGTGCTCGTCGAGGCGCTGCGCGAGGGCGTCACAGTCATGACCGGTGAGCAGGTCTCGGCGGCGGACGTGCTCGCAGCGATGCCCGTGCTCGGCGAATCCGACCTGTACGACGAAGCCGCGCGACGCCTCGGTGCGAACACCCCGAGCGAATGCGCCGGCGCGATGGAGCTGCTGCTCGAGTCGCTCTACCTCGAGCGTCGCATCGGCAAGGACACCGTCGCAGGAGAGACCGTGTATGGATGACCGGATGCCGCGCACCGCGCCCCTCGGAAGGCTCCGCTGATGGTGCGGAGCTTCCACCGCGTGCCCGCGCACACCGCGCGCTACGGGCGCTATACGGGTGGCGATCCGCTCGCCCCGCCGGTGCGCGTGCGGGAGGCGCTGGAGGCGATCGGCCAAGACGTCATGTCGGGCACATCGGTCGAGCGCGCGGTGCGCGAGTACCTGCGACGCGGAAGCCGCGACCAGCAGGGGCTCGACGACCTCGCGCGGCGCGTGCGCGAGCGGCGCGCCGAGCTCGTGCGCAGGCACCGGCTCGACGGCACACTCGACGAGGTCCGCGAGCTGCTGGACCGCGCGGTGCTCGAGGAGCGCAAGCACCTCGTGAAGGACGTGGATCTCGATGACGAGGTGCGGGCGTTCTCCGAGATGAGACTCGAGAACCTGCCCGCGAGCACGGCGGCGGCCGTGACCGAGCTCGCCGATTACGAGTGGCAGAGCCCGAGCGCCCGGGCGGACTACGACCGCATCCGCGATCTTCTCGGCCGTGAGCTGCTGGACCAGCGGTTCGCCGGGCTCAAGAACGCGCTGGAGAACGCGACGGATGCCGACCGGCAGGCGATCCGCGACATGCTCAACGACCTCAACGACCTGCTCGAGAAGCGGCGTCTCGGCGAGGACACGCAGGAGGACTTCGACGAGTTCATGCGCAAACACGGGGACCGGTTCCCGGAGCATCCGAAGAACCTCGACGAACTGCTCGACGCGCTCGCCGAGCGTTCGGCGGCGGCGCAGCGCATGCTCAACTCGATGACGCCGGAGCAGCGTGAGGAACTGATCGACCTCTCGCAGCAGGCGTTCGGCTCACCCGACCTCATGCGCTCGCTCGCGCGCCTCGACGACAACCTGCGCTCCCTGCGGCCGAGTGAGGACTGGACGGGCTCGGCGTCGTTCTCGGGCGAGGAGCCCGTCGGGCTCGGGGAGGCGACGGGCCTCATGCAGGACCTGTCGGACCTCGACTCGCTCACCGATCAGCTCTCCCAGGCGTACCCCGGCGCGCGTATGGACGACATCGACCTCGACGCGCTCGAGCGCCTCTTCGGCGAGGACGCGGCGGTCGACGCCCGCACGCTCCGCGACCTCGAGCAGGAGCTGACAGACACCGGCATGGTGCAGCGCGCGTCGGACGGGTCGCTCCGGCTCACGCCGCGCGCGATGCGCCAGCTCGGGCGCGCGCTGCTGCGCGATGTCGCGACGCGCAGCACCGGCCGCACAGGACGCCGCGAGACCCGGCACGCGGGAGCGGCCGGCGACCGCACGGGGGCGACACGCGAGTGGGCGTTCGGCGACACCGAGCCGTGGGACATCCCCCGCACGATCTCGAACGCGGTGCTGCGGACCGTGGCCGACGGCGGCGACCCGTCGGGCGGAGTCCGGCTCGACACGAGCGACGTCGAGGTCGTCGAGACCGAGCAGCGCACACAGGCGGCGGTCGCGCTGCTCGTCGACACATCGTTCTCCATGGCGATGGACGGCCGCTGGGTGCCCATGAAGCGCACCGCGCTCGCGCTCCACCACCTCATCTCGACGCGGTTCCGCGGCGACACGCTCCAGCTCATCTCGTTCGCGCGATACGCGGAGGTCATCGACATCGAGCAGCTGACCGCGAAGGACGCGGTGTGGGACAAGGGCACGAACCTGCACCATGCCCTGATGCTCGCCGGGCGCCATTTCCGCAAGCATCCGCTCGCGCAGCCGGTCCTGCTCATCGTGACGGACGGCGAGCCGACCTCTCATCTCGACCAGGACGGGAGCACGCACTTCGCCTACCCGCCGTCGGCCCGCACGGTCGCCGCGACCGTCCGTGAGCTCGACACGGTGCAGCGCCTCGGTGCGCAGACGACGTTCTTCCGTCTCGGCGACGATCCCGGTCTGGCACGCTTCATCGACGCGCTCGCGCGGCGCGCGGGCGGCCAGGTGGTCGCGCCCGAGCTCGACGACCTCGGTCGGGCGGTCGTCGACAGTTACCTCGGCTCACGGCACACCGGCCGAGGCACGCCGGAGGAGTTCGGCGACATGCTGCGCGGCCGCTCGTGGTGGTGGTGACCGCGGCCGGTCAGGGGCGGTGGGAGGCCGACCGCTCGTTCCCGCGCTTGTAGTTGCCGGTGACCCGCGCCATCACGAGCTGAGGATCGACGCGCTCCACGTCGTCGAGGAACTTCGCGGCAACCGACCTCCGCAGCGTCGTCGCGAGACGGCCGTGGTGGCGTATCTCGACGGTGTCGCCGCGCACCGTGTACTCGAAGCCCTCCGGTCCACCGCCCATGGTTCGAGGGTATGCCAGACGGAATCCGCGCGACCGCGCTAGTGTGCGTGACAGGAGCGAACATGGGCGCAGCAATCGGAGAGATCCTTCCCCTCGCACTCGGCGTCGCGATCAGCCCCATCCCGATCATCGCCGCGATCCTCATGCTGCTCTCGCCGAGGGCGCGCGTGACGAGTGTCGGCTTCCTGCTGGGCTGGGTCCTCGGCATCGTGGTCGCCGTCACCGTCTTCACGCTCCTGTCGTCGATACTCCCGGAGCAGGACTCGGATGCCTCGAACCCGGCAAAGGGAACGATCCAGCTCATCCTGGGCGCCCTCCTCCTCCTGCTTCTCGCGGTCGGGCAATGGCGCAAGAGGCCGCGGCGGGGCGTGGAGCCGGCGATGCCGAAGTGGATGCAGGCGATCGACAAGATGACGTTCCCCGTCGCGTTCGGGCTCGGATTCGTGCTGTCCGCGGTGAACCCGAAGAACCTCCTGATGGGCGCGGGCGCCGGCGTCGACATCGGCTCGGCCGGCCTCGCCGTCGGCGAGATCGTCCTCGTGATCGCGGTGTTCACCGTGATCGCCGCCTCGACCGTGCTCGTGCCTGTGGTCGGGTACCTCGTCGCAGCGTCGAAGCTGCGCGACCCCCTCGATGCCCTTCGCGGCTGGCTCGAGAAGGAGAACGCGGTCATCATGGCCGTCCTGCTGCTCGTCATCGGCGTGAGCCTCATCGGCAAGGGCATCGCCGGCTTCTGACGATCGCTCGCACGCGGGCGCGGCGCATCCGCTGATTCCGCGCGCTCGCGCGCGCCGTGACCACCCGGAATAGATGCTCTTGTCCGTGTGTTCTGCATGCAATATATTGCCCGCAGGTGAGGCTAGCTCGCCGGACCAGCCCGCTTGTTCACCATCACCCCACCAAATCGGAAGAGAGAAGAACAATGAGCAACGACCAGGGCATCAAGAACGTCGTGCTGGTTCACGGCGCTTTCGCCGACGGCTCCGGATGGCGTCGCGTCTACGACAACCTCACCGGCCGCGGCTACCGGGTCTCGATCGTCCAGAACCCGCTCACCTCGCTCGAGGACGACATCGCAGCGACCCAGCGCGTGCTCGACCTGCAGGACGGCCCGACCATCCTCGTCGGCCACTCGTGGGGCGGTACGGTCATCACCGAGGCCGGCACGCACCCCGAGGTCGCCGGCCTCGTCTACGTTTCGGCGCTCGCGCCCGACGAGGGCCAGACGACTGCGCAGCAGTACGAGGGCTTCGCCCCGACGCCGAACTTCCCGATCCACACCGTCGAGGACGGCTTCGGGTTCCTCAACGTGGAGAAGTTCAAGATCGGCTTCGCCGCCGACCTGAGCGATGCGGATGCCGCGTTCCTTCGCGACTCGCAGGTGCCGATCGACATGTCGGTGTTCGCCACGCCCGTGAAGGCTGCCGCGTGGCGGACGAAGCCGAGTTGGGCGATCATCGCCGGCGAGGACCAGTCGTTCGACCAGGCGATGCTGCTGCACATGGCGAACCGCGCCGGCGCCGAGATCACGGTGGTGCCCGGCGCGAGCCACGCGCTCTACATCTCGCACTCCGACGAGGTCGCCGATGTGATCGTCAAGGCCGCGGAGCACGCCCTCGTTGGCGTCGGCTGACGCACCGCCTCACGCCCAGTGCACGGCTTCTCGCCGAACGCACGCCCTGCCGACGGGAGTTGCCCGTTCACTCGACGGGAAGTCGTGCACTCGCGGCTGGGCCCGGCGGGCAGGGGCTCAATCGGAGCCGGGGTCGCCCACCGGAAGACTGTGCCACGTGTGGAACGCGAGCCGGGAGGCGCCCTCTGCATCGCCGGCCGCGCACAGGTCGATGAGCTGGGCGTGACGTTCCGCGGACGCGAATCGATCGATCGACAGGAAGCGGAGCGTCTCCGCTCGGCGGACCACGGGCGTGTACTGCTCCAGCACGGAGACGATCGCCGGGTTCTCGGCTGCGACGACGAGCACATCGTGGAAGGCGTCATCCGCCGCCAGGGCGGCCTCCGCGTCTTCCGCCTCGATGGCCGTGGTGAAGCGGTCGTTCGCATCGCGCATCGCCTGAAGCTGCTCCTCCGTGAGCCGCGGCACGCCGAGCCTGGCGGCGAGCGCTTGCATCGCTGCCACGACGTCGCGCGCGTTGCGCACGGACTCCTCGTCCACCACGGCGACGGTGGTGGAGCGGCCCGGTCGGGCGACGACCAGCCCGCTCTCGCTCAGACGCAGGAGCGCTTCGCGCACCGGGGTCCGGCTGACTCCGAGCCACTGGGCGAGCTCGCCGTCGCGAAGGCTCTCCCCCGGCGCAAGCGTGCCGTCGACGATCGCGTCGCGCAGCTGGCGGTACACGTCGTCCCGCAGCAGCGTGCGGCCTTTCATCGGAGAGGACGAAGGGATCGGCATGCAATGTATTGCATGCCGATCCCGTGCGCTCGTCAAGCCGCCACGCCCGGACCTGCTCTCACAGCGTGGGACCATCGGTGCCCGCGCATCCGGGCCGACGTAATATATTGCGTACTGCACGCAGTCTAGAGACGAGGCGACCATGCCGCTGGCCGACTTCCCCCGCTATCCGCTCACATTCGGGCCGAGTCCCGTCCATCCTCTCCGACGCCTCAGCGAGCACCTCGGCGGCGCGCAGATCTGGGCGAAGCGCGAGGACGTCAACTCCGGACTGGCGTTCGGCGGCAACAAGACCCGCAAGCTCGAGTACATCGTCCCGGACGTGCTCGCCCACGGGGCGGACACGCTCGTCTCGATCGGCGGGTATCAGTCGAACCACACCCGGCAGGTGGCGGCGGTCGCGGCGCACTTGGGACTTTCGGCGGTGCTCGTGCAGGAGAGATGGGTCGACTGGCCCGACAGCGTCAACGACCGGGTCGGCAACATCCTGCTGAGCCGCATCATGGGGGCCGACGTGCGACTCGACTCCGCCGGTTTCGGGATCGGGTTCAAGGAGTCGTGGAAGCAGGCGATCGCGAGCGTCGAGGAGCGCGGCGGCAAGCCGTACGCGATCCCGGCCGGCGCCTCCGACCATCCGCTGGGCGGGCTCGGCTTCGCGAACTGGGCCTACGAGGTGCAGAAGCAGGAGCAGGACCTCGGGGTGTTCTTCGACCACATCATCGTGTGCTCCGTCACGGGCTCCACCCACGCGGGCATGATCGCGGGGTTCGCTGCGCTCGCGGGTGCGGGCGGCCGCCCACGCCGAGTGATCGGAATCGACGCGAGCGCCAAGATCGACGAGACGCGCAACCAGGTCACGCGCATCGCGCGGGCCACCGCGGCGCTGATCGGCGTCGACCGGCCGCTGCGCGACGACGAGATCGTGCTCCGCGCCGAGTGGGCCGGCGACCGCTACGGCATCCCCGTCGAGTCGACGATCGACGCCATCCGACTCACGGGCCGACTCGAGGGGGTGATCCTCGACCCCGTGTACGAGGGGAAGTCGATGGCGGGGCTCATCGAGCTCGTCACGAACGGCGAGATCCCGCGCGACAGCACCGTGCTCTTCGCGCACCTCGGCGGACAGCCCGCGCTCAACGCGTACAGCGCGCTGTTCACGCACGCGTGACCGGAGGCGCGGCCGGCGTCAGTCGTGCAGGTCGGGGTGCGCAGCGATGTCGACCCCGTGGTTGTCGGGCGACGCGAGCGACCACCACAGCGGCGCGCGCGAGTCGTCCACGAGCCGGCCCCCGGCGGCGAGCGCAGCGGCGACTCGCGCTTGCGCCTGATCGGCGGGCACGTACACGTCGAAGTGCGTGCGGCCCCTGCCCGGGACATCGCCGGAGATCGGGTTGAAAGCGAGCTGCGGTCCGCAGCGCAGCGGGTCGACGGCATCCGTGTCGCCGAAGTCCTCGTATCCCAGCGCGGCGACGAAGAACGGCCGGGCGTCGGTCTGCGAATGCTGGGCGACGTAGATGCCCACCGACTGAACCCGCGAGGGATCGGCCGTCAGCCCCAGTTCGGCGGCAGCCGCCGAGACCGCCGCCGCGAACTTCGGTGCCGCCGCAGGGAGGCCTTCGGGATCGCGGTACGGCACGCGCACCACGACCCCCTCGGGGCGGAGGTCGACGTCGGCGAGGATGCTGAACCGCTCCGCGGCGTCGACGATCGCGGGGACCAGTCGCGCGGCATCCGCCAAGGAGCTCGCCCTGTACACGACCTGCGGGCCGGTTCCTGTGCCGCGCCAGTCCGACACCTCTGGTGCCGTGTGGAACTCGGCCGCCGTGATCAGTCCGGACCCGCTCGCTGACTCGCCCATGGGAGCTCCTTCGCTCGATGCCGCCCGACCCTACTCGGGGGCGCCGACACGCGTCAGCCCGCGAGCCCCGGCCAGATGTGCGGCATCGCCGTGAGGATCTGCTCGACGCAGATCGAGAGCAGGATGAGACCGAACAGCTTCTGGAAGATCTCCATGCCCGCAGGGCCCAGCGCCTTCGCGAGGTACGGGGCGAAGAAGAAGATGACCGCGGTCGCGATCGCCGAGACCGCGATGATGAGGATGCCCCACAGGTAGTCCACGAGGCCCGGGTTGTCTTTGCCGAACGCGATGACGAGCGCGATCGCGCCCGGACCCGCGACGACCGGCATGGCCAGCGGCACGATCGCGGGCGAACCCTGGTTCTGCGTCGGGAGGATCGAACCCGTCTTCGTGAGCATCGCCCACGCGATCGTGGCGACGAAGAGGAATCCGGCGATCTTCAATGACGCGACGCTGATCCCGAAGAACTGCAGGATCACCGCGCCGAGGATGAGCGACAGCGTGAGGACCGCGAAGACGCCGAGACCCGTGACGAGGGCGATGCGGCGCTGCTTGGCCGGCTCCATGTTCGCGGTGACGCTGAGGAACACGGGGATCGTCCCGATCGGGTTGCAGATCGTGAACAGCGCGACGCCGGCGGTGATGAGTGTCGTCTCGTCCATTACCCCTGCCCGTCTCGACGGTCACAGCCCCAGCGTGGAACGCCTCGGCACCCTTGCCGGATGCATATTCTCATGATCTGCGCCACGTTCGTGTGAACGGGTGCGGTTCGGATGGCACTGGCGGCGCCTGCCGCGGCCGGTCAACCGGCGCCCGCCGCCATAATGGCAACGTGCAGCAGCGCCTCGGGCGTGTGACCGCGACCGATGGAACCGAGATCGCGTACTCCTCGGTGGGCGAAGGGCGCCCGGTGGTGTACGTCAGCGGATGGCTCAGTCACCTCGAACTGAGCTGGGCGCTGCCCGAAGAGCGCGCGTTCTACGAGAGCATCGCGGACGGATGCCGGCTCGTGAGGTACGACCGGGCCGGATGCGGGCTGTCACCGGCATCCGGGCGACCGCCGTCGCTCGAGTACGAGCTCGAGCAGCTGTCCGCCGTCGCGAGCACGCTCGGCACGGACCGGTTCGACGTGATCGGCTCCTCGATGGGCGCGCTCGTCGCGGCGGCGTGGGCGGCGGAGCATCCGGAGTCGGTCCGTCGTCTCGTGCTCTACGGCGGCTGGGTGTCGGGACCGGACATCGCAGAGCCGGATGTGCGCGCGCACCTGCTCGGGCTCGTCGAGTCGCACTGGGGTCTCGGGTCGGACGTGCTCACCGACATCTTCGCTCCGGACGCGACCGCCGTGATGCGGCGGCAGGTCGCGCGCTACCAACGCGCGTCCTCGACCGCCGAGACAGCACGCTCCCTGCTCGCGATGAGCTATGACCTCGACGTGGGCGACCAGCTTCCGCGGGTCGAGGCGAAGACGCTCGTGCTGCACCGCGCGGAGGATCGGGCGGCGCCCGTCGCGCAGGCGGAGGCGCTGGCCGCCGGCATCCGGGATGCGGAGCTTCGTGTCGTGCCGGGCCGCTCCCATCTCCCGTTCGCGGGCGACGTGCACAGCCTCGTGGCGCCGATCCGGCGCCACCTCGGCCTGCGCACGCTGCGTCGCGGACCGCGCGCCCTGACCCCGCGGCAGAACGAGGTCGCCGCTCTCGTGAGCGAGGGGTGCACCAATCGCGAGATCGCGACGCGGCTGGGCATCGACGAGCGGTCGGCCGAGGGCCATGTCGAGCGCATCCGGATGCGCCTCGGCTTCTCGTCGCGGGCGCAGATCGCCGCGTGGTACACCGCCCAGGGCGCCGCACCGTCACCGCCGAAGTGAGGTAGTTCCACGCCTGTTCCGGCGGCCGGAGCCGAGCACGCTGGTGTCGACACCACACAGAGGAGTCGACATGACCGACATCACCACCCCTCGACCGTTCGGAGTGGACTTCGAACGGCACTCCCTGCGCGGGCGCTTCAACGCCGCCTTCTTCCGGCTCATGGGCCCGTACATCGAGTGGACCCTGCGTCGTCGCAAGCAGCGGATCTTCGCGCACCTTCCCCGCGAGGTCGTCGAGATCGGCCCGGGCGTCGGCGCGAACCTCCGCTACCTCTCGCCGGGAACGAACCTCATCGCCATCGAGCCCAACCCCTCGATGCACGAGCCGCTGCAAAAGGCGGCGCGCCGTCGCGGCGTCGAACTCGACCTGCGCACCCGCAGAGCCGAGGTCACCGGTCTGCCTGACAACAGCGCGGACTGCGTGATCTCATCGCTCGTGCTGTGCTCGGTGCAGGACCCCGCGGCCGTCCTCGCCGAGGTGCGGCGCGTGTTGCATCCGGGCGGCACCTTCCGGTTCCTCGAGCACGTCGCCGCACCCGAGGGAACGGTGACGCGGTGGGCTCAGCGGATGCTCCGCCGCCCCTGGGCCTGGACGTTCGAGGGCTGCTCGTGCGAGCGCGACCTCGAGGCCGTGATCCGCGATGCGGGATTCGAGAACGTCTGGGCCGAGCCGTATCGCGTGCACTCCCCCTTCCTGCCGTTCAACACGCAGATCGTGGGTATGGCGTGGGCGTGAAGGAGGGCCGCATCAGCGGCCCTGCTCCATCGCGCGGAGAGCGGGTCGGGACTGACCGCCCAACGGCGCGAGTCGGTCTTCGTAGAACAGGTGCGACGCGCGGGCCCGCACGCGGTTGACGAGAGGCACACGTCCGTCGCTGTTCGGCCGGGCGATGAACGGCTCGATCGGAGCGGGCCCGACAAGGCGGCCGCGCTCTTGCGCGTCCAACTCGCGGTGGACCTCGACGTATCCCCCGCCGGGCATCCGAACGATGCGCCCGGTCTCGTAACCATGCAGCACGGTCTCGCGGTCCTTCTTCTGCAGCGCGACGCACACACGACGCGTGAGGTCGAACGCGACGATCGGGCCCAGGGTGACGAGCACCTGGAACGCGGTGATCACGCCCTCCAGCGAGAAGTTCAACTGTGTCGCGATGACATCGGCGCCCCCGGCGCCCCATAGCGCGCCGTAGAACACGATCCCGGCAACGCCGATGCCCGTGCGGATCGGCACGTTGCGCGGTCGGTCGAGGACGTCGTGCGCACGGGAGTCACCGCTCACCCACTCCTCGATGAACGGGTACACCGCGACGAGCATCAGGAACGCGCCGACGACGAGCAGCGGCACGATGACGGCGAGCGTCCACGTGCGGCCGAGCAACTCGAACTCCCACCCGGGCGGGACCAGCCGCAGAGCTCCGTCGAGGAATCCGGTGTACCAATCCGGTTGGCTGCCGGCGGATGCGTCGCCCGGCGACGCGGGACCGTACAGCCAGACCGGCGCGATCGTCACGGTACCGCCGATGAGGAAGAGGAGGGCCGTCGCCGCGGCGAACAGCCCGCCGGCGCGGACGGCGAAGTTCGGCCAGGCCGGCACGGTGCGCGCTTCTCCGGGGAACCGTGCCGGTTCACGGCCGTACGCGTCCCACCAGCGCCAGACGAGGAGCACGACCAGCAGCACGCCGGAAGCGAGGTGGAGCGGATACAGGTTCTCGATGATCTGACCCGGGAACCCACCTCCGAACAGCAGACGCGACAGCCAGGTGCCGACCACGGGGATGCCGAGCATGATGCCCTCGACGATCCGCAGACCGGTTCCGGAGAGCATGTCGTCCGGCAGCGCGTAGCCGCTCCATCCGCCCAAGAGCGCGGCGACCAGGAGCCCGAAGAGCAGCAGCCACGAAAGCCGCCGCGGCCGCCGGAACGCACCGGTGAAGAACGCGACCACCATCTGCAGCATGATCGCCGCCGGCAGCAGCAGGGCGGCCCAATGGTGCGCCTGGCGCAGCAGAATTCCTCCGGGCATCTCGAGCGAGATGTAGAGCGTCGACTCGAGCGCCTTCGACATCTCCGCACCCGCCAGCGGCACGTAAGGGCCGTGGTATGCCACGGTCTCACTCGACGGCGCGTACGCGAACATCAGGATGGCGCCGGTCACGAACAGCACGAAGACACACGCGAGCGCGATGACACCGAACATGTTCGTCCAGTGCAGCGGCACGCGGCGTGCGGCGAGCTTCGCACGAAGCATCCGCAATCCCCGCCCCGGCGCCGAATGGTTGATCACGCGCTCGAGACGGTCGGTGATGGAATGGTGTCTCTTCCGGTCGAGAATCGTTGGCATCGTTCTGCCTCCTGCCCTCACCTGTAAGACACCGGTCGGCGGCGATCTGTGACAGGGCGCGGCGGCCGCGCCGCGGGTGTGGCTACTGTCGCTCTTCCCGCGCGAGGGCCCACTCGTACCGGTCGAGACGGAAGCGCACATAGAAGATCAGGAAGAAGATCAGCACGCCCATCGCCATCCACGGTCCGACGGTCCGCATGATGACGAATTCGGATGCCGACGCCACGGTGAGGTGCCAGCCTTCCCATGCGACGATCCCGAGCTCGACGACCGCCCATGCGAGCGTGACGTGGGCGGCGACCCGGCGGTAGACGGGGTGCTCGGGAGTCAGCCGACTGTAGGGCGTGACGAGGGGGATCAGATACGAGGCGACCGGCGTGCGGGTGAAGGCCGTGGCCCCAACGGCGATCGCGACGAGGGCGCTGAGCGCGACGCCGGCGCCGAAGTAGACCACGTGAGACTGTGTGAGGATGCCGGCGACCGCCTTGAGCACGACGTAGGCCAGGGCGAGCGGCAGGAGGAGTCCGATCCGGCGGCCAGCGATCCGCCGCACGACGATGAGCACCAGGGTGAGGGCGCTGGCCGCGATCATCGCCGGGACGAGCCCGAGCCACGCGTCGACGATCAGGAACGCCGCGGTGGGCAGGAGCGATATCAGCGCCGGTACGAGCGCCGGGCGGCGGAGCGCGGTGGCTGAAGGGGACATGCCTCGAGTCTCGTGACGCGACGCCCGCGCCGGATCCACCGATCGGTGTACGCCCGGTCGTACATTCGGTCGGGTCGCGACGATGAGACGGATGCCGCGCCGGTCGCCCTACGCCGCGGACTCGAGCCGGCGTCTGCGGTACTTCTCCGCGGTGAGGCGGTTCGTGCGGCGGTAGCGGGCGATCTTCTCGTACCGAAGTGTGCGCTCCACGTCGATCGTGACGAGCATGTCCGGCTCGTAGCCGATTCGCTGCCCGGTGTGCTGGAGCGCGAAGGTCACGTCGAGGTCCTCGCTGATGACGTGGTCTCCGACCGTCACGACGTCTCGGATGGCCTCCCACGCCTCGCGCCGCAGGGCCATGTTGTGGCCGTAGAGAACCGGGCCGCCGCCGATGAGCACTTCATGTGCCGCCTTCACCAGACCGTAGGCCGTGCGACCGACGACGCGGTCGCCCGACGAGAGCCGGGTGAAGCCCGCCGGGCCGGTGAGGGCGGCCAGCCCGGCATCCGCCTCGAACGCCTTGCGTATGGCAGCCGCCCAACCGGCTGTGACGATCGTGTCAGCGTCGATGCGCGCGATGACATCGCCCGTCGCCGCGTCGAACCCGGTGTTGCGGGCGTAGGTGATGCCGGGGCGCGGCTCGGTCAGCACGACGACGCCGACGTGCGAGCGAGCGATCTCGGCCGTCCTGTCGCTCGACCCGTTGTCGACGACGATGATCTCGCCCACCGGGTCGGACTGGAGGCTCAGCGCCCGCAGGCACGCCTCGAGAATCCGCTCCTCATCCCGCGCCGGGATGACGACGCTCAGGCTCACTCGTTCTTCCGTCATCCGCATGATGTTCACGCAGAGAGCTCCTCGAAAGGATCCCATTGACTTCTGGAGTTGTGATCGGTACGGCGTGACGGCGGAGCAACGGATGCCGCACGCCGCCCCGATATCTCAAATCTAACTCGCCACGACGTGCGTCTGCCCGTGCCATTGCGCCGCGAATGCCAGCCAACTCGCACCGAGGACGATCCAGAGGGCGCCGGCCGCCGCACCTGCGGAGATGCTGGCCGCCATCGAGGTCGTGCCGCCGACGAGCACCGCGGCCGAGGAGAAGACGACGAGAGCGATCTGAGCGATCAGCACGGCCCCCGCCAACCGACGCGTCCCCTGCCCCAGGTGCCCCTCCCGCACTGCGGCACGGGCGGCCACCCACCCCCATGCCGCCAGCAGAAGCGTTCCGGGCAGCCAGTTCGCAAGCGGCAGGAACAGCTCGACGAGTCCGGCAAGGCGAAGAATCCCGACGAGTGCCGCGGCGCCCAAGCTGAGCGCTGCGAGAATCGCGATGGCCGAGGAGCTGACGGAGCGGGCGCCCCGACTTACGAGGAACATCGCCACGAACGTCGGTATGAGCGCGACAGCGAAGATGATCTCCCATATGTGCCCCAGGACGCCGAGAAGAGGCGTCGGCCCGAACCGCCCTTCGATCGAGATGACGACCGCGAGCACGCCCAGCGCCAGAATCGCCGTTCCGCCCAGCGCGAGCGACACGCGCAGCACGCGGGTCGCGGCTGGGTCTCGTTGCGGCGACGCCGTCATTCGACCCCCCTCGTGCCGTCCGGGCCTGGCATCAGCGCGCCTTGAGCTCCCGCCCGTGCACGGTGAGCGCATAGATCACCAGGATGTCGATCGCGAGGACCGCGAGGGAGAGCCACGGCTGGGCAGCGATGAGCGTCAGCTGCGCCAGCGCGTTCAACGCGACGAGGACGATCGCGATCCCGCGCGCCCACGTCGCGCCGCCCAGCAGCGCGACGCCGATCAGCAGCAGCAGGATGCCGATGATCAGGTGGAACCAGCCCCAGGATTGGATGTCCACCGAGAACAACCCCGCTTCCGTGGTGAAGAAGAGGGAGTCGGGCCCGATGAGAGCCTGCAGCCCGTGGAAGATGTTGAGCAGGCCGGAGATGATGAGGATGACGGCGGCGAACACGCCCCACCCCACCCAGCCGGTGACGGTGTTGTCAGTCATTCGGGTGATCCTTTCGCGTCGGTGGAGCCTCTCGGCTCCGCTGACGCCGTGCGTGGGGCCCCGGCGTCGAAAACGATTCTTGGAGCACGCCGAACGCCCGCGCGTCACGCAAGTCGCGTGAAATCACTCGAACGATGCCCGCCGCCGAATTGCGTCCGCAGGCGAACAGAGCCGCGCACCGGTGCGATCGCCCTATGGCCCCGAGCGGTCCCGTGCGGCACTATGGGCGTTGTGAGGGCGCGCGCGTACCGCGCTGGGGCATGTTGGGCGATACGCGACGGAAGCACATGAGGAACGCTTAGAGCGACGAGGTGCGCGGTCTCCGACTGTTCCGCCGAGAGCATCTTGAAGCGGGGGTGCGCCATGCCGAGGTTCCCCAACGGGCAGATCCCTGAGTCCCACCTCATCGTGCTGGACAAGGGCCGCAATGAGGACGGCCCCTGGAAACACCTCGCGCCGCCCGGGACGGCCGCGCGGTGGAATCATGTCGTCGCCACGGGTCGGGCGAAGTACGGCGTGACCCTCCGGGTCACTCCGGGTTGGAACCTGTTCCGGCCGCTGGACGTTCAGGTGCTGTATCGGAAACGGCTCGGAATCATGGCCGCGGTGCCGGGATTCTCCTCGCACGGCGGTGTGTTCCGGGGTTCCGACTGCATGGCGATCGATGTGCAGAACTGGGGCGCTTTGGCGCCCGGGAACGAATTCCTCGCTTGGGCACGGTTCGTCAGCCTGTGCCGACTGGCCGGATTCCGCATGGACTTCGTCACGCCTCAGGAACGATGGCACGTCGGCGACTTCGACCCCTGGAACGCGCCCGCGGGCTTCGCGAAGGTCCGAATCAACCCCATCACCGTACGAAACGAGGAGGACGACATGCCCATCATCGTGGTCCAGCGCAAGGACTCTCAGCTCGCGAAAGGCCTCTTCGACCTGACCACGGGCAAGCTCCGGCGCGAGATCTCGAAGGCCGAGAACACTCTCTACCGTGCCGCGCAGCAGGTCGACCCCCACGCGGTCATCTACGCGACCGTCAGCGACAAGGATTACGCGATCCTCCGCGGCTGATCACGGCCGCGGTGGATCCGCATTCGGAGTCGATTCGGGCGGATCATCCGGCCAGCCGCTCGAAGATGCCGAGCTCGTTCGCGGCGGCACGCGCGATGAGGAAGCCGACGATGCCGATGATCCAGGCCGTGTTCTCGCGACCGGCGCGCTCCATCCACGCGGCGAGGCGCGCGAGGGGACGCTCGACGAGTGGCGCCGCGACGATCCGCAGCAGCAGAAGCACGAGCGCCGGCACGATCATGACCGCGCAGTACCCCGCCAGGGCGGCGAACCGCACCGGCATGGCGAGGGGGGCCTCGGCGAGCATGCCCATGGCCACGAGATACGGCAGCATCGTCGCCACCTCGACGAGCCCGGCGCCGATGGCGACGGCCATCACGGCACCACCCGACGCGTCGGGAGACAGCAGCCGGTCGCGCCGGCGCGTGAGCCGGGTTTCCGTTGCCGACGCTGTCGCGGTGGCGGATGCCGCGGGCACCGCCTCGGCCGGCGGGGACGATGCGCCGGAGGCTGCGGGCGGCGCGGCCGGCTTCGAACCTCCCATGAAGATCGCGACGACCAGCAGTCCTCCGCCGATGACCAGCCGTGCGATCTGCCCCGTCGTGGACGACAGCAACTCCTGGGCGACATCGACGAGATTCACCAGGCCGAGCATGAAGAGGACGCCCACCGCGAGATAGAACGCCGCGATCGTGACGAGGTACAGCAACACCCGGCGCGAACGCACTCGGCCTGGAGCGAGCAGCAGGAACACAGGGATGAGCAGCGTGCCCACACTGAGCCCGTCCAGGAGCGCGAGCACGCCCAGCGTGATCGCGAGAGGCGCGTCGGAGAGGAAATCCATGGGTCCAGGCTGGTCGCTCTGGGAGCGACGCGGATCGGGCAGAAGGCGGAGCTGACGCCTGCGCCGTCTCGTTCTTTCGACGGATACCGCCGATCCGGCGGCGTGGTTGCATGGAGAGCGTGAGTGAGAGACCGGCCGGTTTCGTGACGACCGTGGTCGCGTGGGTGCGCGGGCATCGCGCTCTGGCGGACGCGCTCGGCTACGCGGTCTTCACGATCGCCGCGGCAGCCCTCGGACTGGTCGGGCTGTGGTCAGTGTTCTCCCTGCTGCCCCAGCCCGTGTCGCCGTGGTGGTCGCTGGTGACGGGTCTGCCGGCGTGCGCGTTGGTGCTCTTCCGCGCCCGAGCACCGCTCGCTCTCCTGGGCGTGGCGCTCGCGCTGCTCGTCGTCGATCTGCTCACCGTCGGCGGCGTCACGACGCTGATCGTGGCGCTCGATCTGCTGTACGCGGCCACACTCGCAGCCTCTGCCTCGCGACGGCGCCGCATCCTCGTCGGCGTCGCGATCACCGTCGTGGCGGCTGCTGCGATCGCGCTCGTCCTCACCGGCGACGTGCGGATCGGCGTGCTCATGGGGCTCCAGTTGGGTGCCCTCGCCGGCACGTGCTACTGGTACGCCACGTCGGTAGCGCAGGCGCACGAGCTCGTGGCACTGCATCGCGAGCGCGCAGAGGAGGCCGCACGGAAGGCCGAGGACGAACGCGCGGCGGTTGTGCGCAGGGAGCGGGAGCAGATGGCCCGCGAACTCCACGACCTCGTCGCCGGGGATGTCTCGGCGATCGCGATCCGTGCCGAGGCGGCACTGTCGATCGACGGCTCGGCGGAATCCGATCGCGCGGCGCTGCGCGCGGTGCGCGACTCGAGCCTCGCGGCGCATCAGGCGCTGCGCTCGATGATCGCGGTCCTTCGCACCGGCGACGGTGCGGTCGCCGGTGCGCGCCGAGACTCGCTGGGAGACCTCTTGGCGGACGCGCGTCGCGATGGACTGACGGTGCGGGTCGAGGACTCGCTGCCTCCCCGCATCCCGGCGCCCGTCGACCAGGCGGTCACGCGCATCGTCCAGGAGTCCCTCGCGAACTGCGTGCGTCACGCTGCCGGCGCGGACGTCGAGATCACGCTGCGAGCGGATGACGCGGGCCGCGTGCTCGTGCGCGTGGACTCGCGAGGCGGTGCCGCCGTGACCAGCCCGCAGATCTTCGGAAGCGGATGGGGGCTGGAGCTGCTGCGCGAGCGGGCGCGCGCGCTGGGCGGCCGGCTCGAGGCCGGACCCCGACCAGACGGCTGGTCGGTGCGGGCGACGCTGCCGATGGAGGTGCCGGCGTGACCGGTCCGATCCCGCGCGTGCTCCTCGCGGACGACCACGTCGCGATCCGCGAAGGTCTGCGCATCATGCTCGAAGCGCACGGCATCGAGGTGGTCGGCGAGGCCGCCGACGGTGCGGTCGCCGTGCGAAACGCCGCGGCTCTGCGCCCGGATGTCGTGCTGATGGATCTGCGCATGCCGTCGGTCGACGGAGTGGCCGCCACGCGAGAGATCGCCGCCGCGGGCTGGGCGCACGTTCTGGTGCTCACGAGCTTCGACGAGGACGAGCTCGTTTCCGGGGCACTCCGAGCGGGTGCGGCAGGTTTCCTCCTCAAGACGGCGGATGCCGCGACCGTCGTCGACGCCGTGCGACGCGTCGCGGCGGGCGAAGGGGTCCTGGATCCGCGTGTCACCCGGCGCGCGCTGGCGCTGATTCCCCGGGACGACGACGACGTGGACGCAGGCCGCAGCCTGACCGAGAACCTCACCGCGCGGGAGCGCGAGGTGCTCGACGCGATGCGCGCCGGGCGCTCCAACTCCCAGATCGCCGATGATCTCGGGATCTCCGTCGCGACGGTCAAGACCCACGTGTCGAACGTGCTGGCCAAGCTCGGCGCACGCAGCCGCTCACACGCGGTGGCGCTCATGTCAGGTGCGACCGACACCTGAATCGCGGTCGCGGGAGATCAGCGCCGGACGCGGTAGCGCACGTGGAGTGCGGCACCCTGGCGCACCTCGACGAGCTCGAGGTCGAGCGGCGCGCCCGGGCCGAGGTCGAAGAGTCGCCGCCCTTCCCGCAGCAGGACCGGCATGACGTGCAGCTGCACCTCGTCGATCAGGCCCGCGTCGATCGCCGCCTGACCCGTTCCCGCGCCCTGCACCCTCACGTCGGCGTCGCCGGCTGCCTCCCGTGCGCTGCCGATCGCCTCCTCGATGGAGTCGACGTAGGTGAACTTCGACCAGCGCGGCTCACCCCGACCCGGCTGTCGGCGCGCGTAGATGAACACGGGCGGGCCCTCGTACGCGTCCCCGCCCCAGCCACCGGCCGGATCGACCGTGCCAGGGCCGGCCACCGAAGCGCCGACCGACTGATATGCGGCCATCATCTCGGCGTCGACCCCGGTGGGCCCGCTCTCGAGGAAGCGGCCGTCCGCGTCGCGCGGCAGCACCCAGTCGTGCAGGCGCTGCCCGCCGTCGCCGAGTCCGTTGTCGATCGTCTCGTTCGGACCGGCGATGAACCCGTCGACAGAGATGGACATGTCGAGAATCGTCCTGCTCACGAGGTGCGTCCTTTCTCGTGGGATTCCTTCGGCACGGATGCTCCGCCACCACCCGGGCCGGCGGCGGAGCGCGCACGCACCCAGGCGATGAGGAAGGCGATCGCGAACGCCAAGTGGACGATCAGGAAGTAGGTGGCTGCGGCGCGCGCGGTGCCGGTGGCGACGCCGACGACATCGTTGGCGGCGACGACGCCGAAGCCGACGAGATCGGCCAGGATCACCGTGTTCCTGATCGACGGCGGGTCGGCGTTGCGCGACATCCAGTTCAGCACCGCGATGCCGAGCAGAGGACCGCCGAGCAGCCGCAGCAAGGCGAGCAGCTCCGTCGACGGGTCGTCGGGCACGGCGTCGATTCCGAACTGCGCCGGGAAGATCAGCAGGGCGAGTCCGATGACCGCGAGGTACGCGGCGGAGATCATGAGCAGCGGCTTGGTCATGCGCCCATCGTGATCGCGGTCGACCGCGGTGTCGTCACGTAAGCGCCGCGATGTCCGAAATCCTGGGATACCAGTCTAGTCGTCTTGCCCCGCCCGGCCTAGCCTGGACGCGTGAACCAGCCCAAAGTGGTCGTGATCGGGTACGAGGGAGCCGAACTCGTCGACATCGCCTGCGTGACGACCGCCTTCGGCCTCGCGAACAGGCTCGGCGCCGACCCGAAGTACGAGGTCACGTTCGCGACCGTGAAGGGCGCAGACATCCGGTGCGAGACAGGGCTCGTCCTGCGTGCGGATGCCGCGGTCGAGGCCATCGAGAACGCCGACACCATCGTGGTCTCCGGCGGCGACGGTCACCGGCGCGCTGCGCACGACCCGGCGATCGTCCGCGAAGTCCGCCGTCTGGCGGCGACGGCGCGGCGCATCGCGTCGGTGTGCACCGGCGCCACGGTGCTCGCCGGTGCGGGACTCCTCGACGGGAGGCGTGCGACGACGCACTGGCTGTACGCCGCCGAGCTCGCATCCGATCACCCCGCCGTCCAGGTCGACGCCTCGCCGGTCTTCGTGAGGGACGGGAACATCGCCACATCGGGCGGAGTGACGGCGTCGCTCGATCTCGCGCTCGCCTTCATCGAGGAGGACCACGGCCCAGAGCTCGCGCGGTACGTCGCGATGGGCATGGTCGCCTACCTCCAGCGACCGGGCAACCAGGCGCAGATGAGCATCTTCACGACCGCGCCGAATCCGGACGACCTCGTCGTGCGGCGCGCGCTCAATCGCATCCTCACCCATCCCGAAGCAGACCTCACCACCTCGTCCCTGGCCGCGCACGCGCGCGTGAGCACCCGGCATCTCACGCGGCTGTTCCGCGAGCACCTGGGCGAGTCGCCCGGCGCGACGGTGCGCCGCATCCGCCTCGAGATCGGCGCCCGCCTGACGGCGACGACCAGGCTCCCCCTCTCGCAGGTCGCGCGGCGGTGCGGATTCTCGTCGGCGGAGACGTTCCGGCAGGCGTTCGTCGCGAAGTACGGCGTCAGTCCCCGGCGTGTTCCGTGCGACGCAGACACGCCCGTAGCGCCATGAGTAACGTCGGTCCCGAACGGCTGACGAACCATGTGGAGGGGCGCAGAGCATGAGCACGAAGTCACCCATCTCCCCGTTCTCGAAGAACCCGGATTTCGACTTCGAGATCCGGATCGCGCTCGGTCTGAGCGTTGCGGGAGCAGGCGACCCCGGAGAGATCCTCGCGGCCACGCAACGCGTCAAGAAGAACGATCAGGAGGGCTGGTTCTCGGCGTGGCGAGCGCTCGCCGATCGGACGAGGGAAGCCGCCGAGCGATCCGCGGAGGGCGGGCACCGGGTCAGCGCGGCATCCGCCTACCTTCGGGCGTCTGCGTACTACGCGAACGCGGTCAACGCGGCGAGCTCGCTCGATGACTCCGGGCGGCTGACGGCGGCGTTCGAGCGGCAGCAGGCGGCCTGGCGCGGGTTCATCGAACACACGTCGGTCGATGTGACGCCCGTCGAGATCCCGTATGAACAGGACCCCCTGCCCGGATACCTGTTCCGCGCACCGACGCGCGACGCGAACGGGAACCCTCTGCTCGTCGCCGTGAACGGCAGCGACGGCTCGCTCGCGGCGCTGTGGGGGTGCTGCGTCGCCGCAGGCCTCGAGCGCGGCTACGACGTGCTCGTCTTCGACGGGCCGGGCCAGCAGTCCCAGCTGTTCGAGAAGAACGTCCCTTTCCGCCCGGACTGGGAGCACGTGCTCACGCCCGTCTACGACTTCATCGCCGCGCTCGACGACGTCGATCGCGCGCGGATCGCCGTGTACGGAATCAGCCAGGGCGGCTACTGGGTGACACGCGCGATCGCGTTCGAGCATCGTTTCGCCGCCGCCGCCGTCGTCGACCCCGGCGTGCTCGACGTGTCGACGTCGTGGACGGCACACATCCCGGCGAGCCTGCTGAAGCATCTGGACAACGGCGACGTCGAGAAGTTCGACGAGCAGATGGCCCTCGCGATGAAGTTCTTCCCCGCCGCGGGGCGCACCTGGGCGTTCCGGGCGCGGCCCTACGGTACGACCGGCTACGCGGAGACGCTCACCGCCGTCCGCGAGTACGACGCCACCGAGGTGGCGCACCAGATCACCACGCCTCTGCTGGTCATCGACCCCGAGAACGAGCAGTTCTGGCCCGGGCAGCCGCAGCGCCTCGCGGAACTCACTCGGGGCGTATCGACGCTGCTCAGCTTCACGGCGGCCGAAGGCGCGGACGGACACTGTCAGCCGCTCGCCCGCGCCGTCACTGCTGAGCGCATGTTCGACTGGCTCGACGACCGGCTGGAGGATGCCCGGGCAAGAAAATAGCCCAGTCACCTGGGCTGTTTTTGGCGGAGACGGAGGGATTTGAAATCGCGCGGAACGCGATCGGCCTGATCGATTCCGCGTGAATCCGCACATTCTGATGCCGCCCGCATCCGCTTCACTCAGGCGAGACTGGTTCAATTCGTGGCAGAAACGTGGCAGGCAAACGGTCGCCGGTACATGCCTATCCCGCACGAACGTCGAGCGGCGGCAGAGCGCGTCAGCTACGGGGGACTTAGGTGAGGACCTCTCACACCATGGCTTCTAGGTGCGATCAGTCTCGCGCCGGTGCTGTTCGATGTAGGCGCTCGACGGCTTCCGACGCAGAGATGAGGCATGCAGAGCGAAGGCGATACCGGCTCCGACGACCATGACGACTCCAAGTCCTATGTTTCCGGCGATGAAGTTGACGATCGAGGCAATGACGAGACCCCACCCAGCGACGATAAGGAAGATTTCCCAAATGACTCTCCCCGCAAAACGTCCTTGCGCGTTCATTGCCACTCCTGCAGTACCTCAAGCGATTTGGCGCAATACTAGCGTTACTCGATACAGCGAAAGGGCGCGGATGAAGGCGTTGCTGGGGTTCCTGCAGGTCGGCCTCGTTATTGGCGGCATCATCGCGGCGTTGAACGGGCAATGGGTGCTACTGATCGTCAGCCTGGCCGGCGCCTTCGCAATCGGTTGGCTGGGAAACCGTGCAACGCGTGCGGTCGAAGGCATTAGCGAATCTGGTCGCGACGCCGTAGCGATGCTTTACGCTGCCGAGCAACATATTCGCGATGGAGACTACCGCGCCGCCGTAGGCAGCGCGCGCGGGGCGGTGAATGGTCTTCGGCTGGGAGGCGACAAAGACTTCCTACCTTTTGCGTACTCGACACTTGGCGTTGCCCTCGCGGCCACTGGCGACATCGAGGGCTCGCGCCGCGCACTCAACGACGTGGACGCGTGCGCGCGGAATGTGCGGCCAGACTTGCGCGACGACGCCAATGACCTGTGCACGCTCGGACACGAGCTGCGGCGCGAACTCGATCGCCGGCCGTTTGATCCCGACCGAGTTCTGAAGGCCTATTCCAGGTGGAACGAGGTCTAACTGTGACGTCCCACCTCGACCGCTTTTGAGGCTGGCGCCGAGTCCACACAAGTTATCAAGCGTCGGCTCTGCACCCTGATTTTCAGCGGCGCGACCTGGGCGGGGAGTTCGATGCCCAGACTCGCGCGAACTCGTCAGCGACAGCCGCCCAGACGAGCGCCATGCCTTCATCGACGGAGTTGATCTCGCTCGCGACGGGAGGGAAGACGACAAAGTCGTGGGGAATCACCCGACCTGCCGCATCCGTGCGCCCCTCAGGGTCTGGGAAGCGGAGCACAACACTCCGCCCGACGCGCCGATATACCAACGGGTCGCTGCCTATGCTCGCGAACGCCTCTTCATAGGTGGGCAACGGGTCAGATAGGCCCCCGTCCCGGAGGAAACGAAACCCCCAGCTCTTGCCGCGTGTCGCCCAGATTAGAGCGTCCGGATCGAGCATCACTTCAGACTCCGAAGGAGGACTTGCTCCTCTTCTCCTTCGTTCAGATCCATCCGGAAGCGGGTCAGGACGGCGGTGACGTAGTTGTGTTTGGCGAGTGCCTCTGCGTTGAGCTTGCGTAGGCCATCCTGTGCCATCTTTGCAGCCTCGGCAATCACGTCAGGGCCAATCATCGCGAGGATGATTCCAACAGGGCCCGGCTTCTTCACGGTCGTCGCGACGAGGGCCGCGGCGAACTCGCGAGCGCCGGAGAGCAGGTTGTCTGCGACTTTCGCCGGCAGTTGCTGGCGCTGTGTCCACTTCACGTGGCGCTCGAACGGCAAGATGGCTGCGAGAGGTAGGACGAGGTCGATTCCGACACGCTTGTCGACTTCGATCTTCCCTGGCTCGAACTTCGCCGACGACAGCAGGACGAAGTCTTCACCGACCGACAACGCGTCAGGGACCTTGACGAATCCGGCGATGGCCTGCCGCAGGTCGTGGATCTCGCCCGCTGCCTTGTCGATCAACAAGTCCCGGAAGTTGATGACGCTCATCTCCGGCAGCAGGTCGGCCTTCGACAGGGCGAGCACCCAAATGCGGGGGAACTCCACAAGCGGCTCGCCGTTCTCGAGCAGATCGTCCTTCAGGGCGAGCAGCCCGTTGCGGAAGTTGCCAAAGAGCGATTTCAGGTACAGCTCCTCCTCCCCCTCGTTGTCGAGCAACTTCTGGCCGTCGACGAGCATGAGAGCGACGTCAGAGCCGAGCAGCGAGCGAAACGTGTCAATTCGTCGCCGCGCCTCCTCTTCCCCGCTGACGTCTTGCTCAAACCACTCACCGGGGTAGTCATGCCACACGAGGCGGAGAGCATCAAACTGGGACGACTTCCCCGCCTTGGCCCTCGCCGATTCCTTGAGCTTGACCGAAAAGGCATAGGTCGTTGCAGAGAACTTGTTCGCAGCCGGGACGCGAGCGGAGTCACGCATGCCGAGGTAGTTCTGGTGCAGCCGCGCGCCAAGCCCGATGTCATCCGCAACGACATTGAACAGGCTCTCCTTCAGGAACCTGTGTTCTTGGGCCGCTCCGTAGAAGGACGACAGAAGAACCGTCTTTCCACTGCCGCTCTCTCCGAATACCGCAATGTGCTGCTCCAGCGCCGCCTTCTTCACCTGCATAGGAGCAACCTATGGCATGGAACAGACATCCCCGGGGCGGTCCACAGGCTTAGAGCACGGTCGCGCGTGCAGAACCCCCTCTGAGGGCGGCGACCCATCGGAGCGGAGTAGGACGGTCGGTAACGGGAAGCTGGTGCGTTTCTATTCGCGCAGGCAGCGCCCCGCTAGGGAGCTCGAACTCCACCCACGCCAATGCAACGCCGCCTGGATTCAACTCGACGTCGACTGTATCGAGGTGAACGTGCGCCAAGTATGCCCGACGTCCCACCCTCACCGTCGCCCGCTCAGCAAGTACCGGCAGAGCGCGCGGCCGCCTAGATGTGTTCGTCATCGAGATCGCCGCGCGCCACACGTGCTCGATCACTCGATCCTCGACGACGCAGGCCGGATGCATCTCAACGCGCACGTGGTCGATCACGTAGACGCGGCGAGCGCGCCGCTTCCACCACACGACCGCGACGGCGAGCGCGGTAACGCCCGTGAGCACCACCCAGACCCACACTTCCACCGCGACCACCTCCCGGGTATACAGCTCAGGCGTACCCCCGGCGTCGGACATGCCATGGGTCAGAACTCGCCGATCGCCATACCAAGACGTAGGTAGAGGTCGGTGACCGCCTCGTTGTTCACGCTGTATCTGACCCAGACGCCCTTTCTGGATTCCCCGGGCACCGCCGGGGGATCAGCGATCACGAGGCCGGCAGCCTCGAGCTCATTGAGACGCGGCTGCACGGTCGTCGGACCGAGATCGAGGGCGTCACAGATCGGCCCCACGGTGACGTCGGGGTTCGATCGCAGGTAGCGGAGAATCGCCGCTTTCACGAGATTGCCGAGCAGCGCGATCGGATCTTGGGCGTCTTCTGAGCCCGCTGGTTGCGCGAGACGAGGCATGGGGCAATTCTCGCCCACGCGCCCCAGCGAAGTCCAGCAAAGCATCCAGTTTAGGTGTTTACTTATGCACCACACCCGTATACGGTGTGGGCATGTCGACCACGCAGAGGCCTGTTGAACCGACCCCAGCAGGTTGGCCGCGCGCAGTGTCCCCCGTTCGGCGGACAGACAACATGCTGATTGAGCGGCTAAACTCTGCGCTCGCCCGCAAACCAAGCAATGAGGCTTCCTCCACAAGCGGCGGTTGCAACCGGACTATCCACAACCTTGCGTTAATTCCTTTTCCGCGAACGCCTCACGTGCTTAGGATGCGGTCACGGCGACCGTCGCGCGAGCAGAATCGTCCGTGCATGGCGGCCGTCCTGAACGATCAGGAGGGCTGACGGATGATGAGCGGGAGCTCCGGACGACGTGGAGTCGCGTGGGCGATCGTCGGCGGACTCGTCCTGATCGCTGGTGTTGTCGCGATCATCGTGAGCGCGATCCTTGCGCGGCCAGCCACCACGCCGACGCAAGCGCCGACGTCTTCGAGCACACCCAAGCCGACTGTCCCAGACGATCCGGCCGGCGCAGTCGTCAATCCGTCAGCTATCGACCGCGGATGGACGCCCGAGCCGATCACGGCGGACGCCGAGACTTACATCGCCGCGGCGCTGGCGGCAGCGTCCACGTTCGACACCACGCTGAGCACGCGCGAAGAGTGGCTCGGCTACCTCGACACCTGGTTCACCCCCGACACCCGCTACACGTCGGAGGCAGATCAGCTGTCCGCGATGGAGGACTCGCAGGTCGAACTCCGGACGGGCGTCGTTCTGCCGCAGGAGGTATGGGACTCACTCGCTGGCGAGGATGGCCGCGTCGTGGCGGTGATGACCGGTGAGATCGCGTATATCCCGGTACCGGACGACGTCTCGGGTGATATGTCAATCGGCACGTCGGACGTGACGCTGACGTTCACTCGTTCGGATGGCTCGGGCGGCGAAACGTCCTACGACGAGCCGGTGCGTGTGAGCGTGCAGGTGCTCTGCGGCGCAGCATCCGTGCCGGCACCTGATTCAGACCAACAGGCAGGCGACTGCAAGGTGGTTCGCTACTTCACGGAGCCCTTGGAGCCCTGACATGGGAGCCCCAGTGGTCGCCGCAGCAGCCCTCAACACGAGGACTGGTCGGAGGATCCTGACAGGGGCACTCGTCGGCATCCTGCTCATTGCGGGATTCCTCCTCACACCTCTCGTCGCGGTGCCATTCGCGATCGTCGGCGCTGCCGCGAGCACAATCGACACGAATACGGATGCCGCGCCCGCCCTGAGCGGGGATTGGGGCTATCCCCTCGCGGGCGGCTACGCCAAGGGACGCGGGTTCGGTCACAATCCGGTAATCGGATGCGGCTACTGCTCTGTGAGTCACCAGGGCTATGACATGGCACAGGGATGCGGGTCGACGATCTTCGCCGCCGGCCCAGGGCGCGTCATCACTTCTGGCTCGTATCAGGGATATGGCAACACCGTCCGAATCGACCATGGCGACGACGTCGTCACCCTCTACGGCCACATGCAATGGGGATCGCTCCGCGTGTCCGTCGGAGACAACGTCACCGGCGGCACACCCCTCGGCGCCGAAGGCAACACCGGCAAGTCCTTCGGCTGCCACGTCCACTTCGAAGTCCGCAAGTCCGGTAACCCGATACCTCCCGAGTCGTTCATGGCCGCTCTCGGCCTGCCACTGAAGTAGACACCGCGAAGGAGAACGATCATGAACACCTCTACCGCACCGACGGATGTCGACATCCCTGACATCCGGCCGGACTTCTCGGCCCCGTTCTTCCAGGGCTTCCAGGTCATCGCGTCGTACATCCTCGCGGGAGCGATGCTCGTCGTCCTGATCATGCTGATCATCGCTGGCGCTGCGCTCGCGTTCCGGGGTCTCGCGTCCGACCGTGTGCGCAGTTGGGCAGGCGAGAACATCCTCTGGATATTCATCGCCGCCGCGGTGCTGGGCGCAGCATCCGGTCTCTTCGCCTGGTTCGTGAACTTCGATTTCGGATTCTGATGAACCTCGTCCGAGCTCTCCGTCTCGGCTTCGCAGTCGGGATCGCGCTCGTGCTCGGCTCAGGACCCGCCGCACAGGCAACCGCGGCGGATACCGCGGCCCCGATGCCGATGGCGCCGGTCAGCGGTGAGCCGTGGTCTGCCCCCGCCTACCCCGTCGACTGCGAGAGCGCGGCCGACCAGGTCACCTGCACACCAACGGATCCAAACAGCGTGACAGCACAGCAGTGCTTCATCGGCGTCAACGTACGGGGAGAGAAGACCACCATCTGCACCACCTTCGACGGACATGTGCAAGCGATACAAGCTGACGGCGGCCGCGCACTCGAGGTGAAGTACGGCTGCAGCATCGGAGACGCCGTGTGCGTCACATTCGAGAACGCCGGTCGCGGCATGGCACTGGCCGCGACCGGGATGATGTTCTCCGTCGCCGACAACACGCGCTTCGACACATCCACACTCCTGTGGGCTGCCGCGCTTGATCAATGGTCGTTCTGGCAGTGGGCGATTCTCGTCATCACCTTCGGCGCGATGGTATGGGCGATCGCCGCCTCCGTCGTCTCTGGCGACCGCGAGGAACTCGTCGGCGCACTCGTCCGCTCTTTCATCGCGATCCCCGCCGTACCGATCACCCTGTGGTTCACCGGTCACCTGCTCAACTCGGTCGACGACATGACCTGGTACATCCTCACCGGCGACGGCCGGGGCGCCCTCTACTCCACACTCCAGTCGGTCATGTGGGCCGGCGGTCAGGCCAACTACTTCTTCGCGCTCCTCATCCACTTCATGCTCATGCTCGGGATGCTGCTCCTCATGCTCGTCTTCGCGTTCCGCAACATCGTGCTTGCAGCGCTGATCATGCTCGGGCCGGTGGCATGGATGCTGTTTCCGGTGCGCGGGATCGGACCGCAGTGGGTCGTTCGATACGTGTCGGCAGTTGCCGTGCTGTTGCTCACGGGCCCGCTGACGATCGGGTTCGTGACGCTCGTCATCAACGGCCTCGCATCAGTGAAGACCATCTGGAATCCGCAATCCTGGCCGCTCATCATCGGCCTCGTCCTGGTCGCGTTCGCCCCCTTCGCGCTCTTCGGCCTGTTCAGCTTCGCCGGCGCCGTCGCCGCTGACGGGGTCGGGTCACGACTCGGCTCGCACGGCGGACGAATGGCGACGGGCGCGGCACGCGCCGCCGCCAGGATTCCAACCCGGCTCGGCGCACTGCCCTCGGGCGTTCGTCCTACGGCCAACCGTCCGAACTCGCCCGCTTCATCGCTGAAGCCTGCGACAACCCGATCGACGTCCGCCAGCTCTCCCCACGGCGCCTCGACGCCCACCCAGACGCACTCGACCGCAAGCACAACGCAGCGCTCAGCGCAAGCGCCGGCGCGACCGGCATCCACGCCGCCAGCTCGATCCCTGCAGTCTCCACCAACCCCCAAGCCTGATCGGAGTTCATCATGACCAGTGCTCCCGAGTACGCCCGCCCCGTGCGGTTGCCGCGTCGGTCGCGACAGGGCGTCGTCATGGGCATGGACCCCTGGCAGCTCGCCTTCGTCTCGACCGCCGCCCTCGTGTTACTCGTCTTCGTGAACCGCTTCGGCCCCCTCGGGCTGCTCTACGGCGCACCCCTGTACTTGGCGTTCGGCATCACGGCGCTCACCAGCATCCACGGGGTATCGACGCCACGGATGGCGGGACTGTGGCTCATGAAGCAGCTGCGGCACGCGAATGGCGCAACGACCGACAAGTTCCGGCCCGAGCGTCCGCGCCTGACAGGAACGCTGAACCTCCCCGGCACGCGCGCGTCGATCCAGCTCTGGGACATCAACAATGTCGCGGCTACCTACAACCCGCACGACCGATCGGTGTCCGTGATCGCCGAACTCGAGGTGCAGGGCTTCCTCATGCACGACCTGCCGGAACGTTTCGATCTCGCCGAGCAGTTCGACCGCGTGCTCGGCCCGTTCACGCAGCGCCCCGGCGTCAAGCGTGTCACGCTCCAGGAGCGCACTCTGCCGACGACGATCCGCGCGGCGCGCGAGCACTACGACACCGTGCGGCGCGTGCGCAAGCTCAACCCCGACTCCCCCGTCGCGCACAACTACCAGGACGTCATGGATCGCTCCGAGCGATTCGAGGTCGCCCACCGCAACTACATCGTCCTCAGCCTCGACCTCGTTTCGCTCGGCGGGCAGCTGAAGGCACTCGGCGGCGGCAAGGAAGCAATCGTCACGCTCGCGCAGATCGAGGCGGGTAACCTCGCCGACGCGCTCACCGCAGCGAAGATCACGGTGCGCCGGTGGCTCTCGCCGCGCGATATCGCCGCGCTCGGCCGCCTCGCCTTCGATCCCGAGTTCGCGCCCATCGTCCAGAATCGACCGGACGCCGTCGCCGGCGTCGATCCGGCAGCGATCGGCCCGATGTACCTCGAGGAACCGAAGGGGCGGAACGGGATCGTCGTCACCGACTCCGGCGTCCACACCACGATGTGGGTGCACGAGTGGCCGCGTTCGGACTCGCCGATCGGCTTCCTCTCCCCGGTCGTGTTCGCCCGGCATCCGAACACTGGCGAAGCCATCACGCACATTCTCTCGATCGTGCTCACGCCCGTGCCAGTGGCGAAGGCGCTCAAGCGCATCCGCGACGAGAAGAAGGTCTGGCGCGGCAACGAGTCACTCCGCGCGAAGCGGGGTGCCGACGGGTCGGCAGCGGATGCCGCGGACTGGCGCGCGCTCGAGCAGCGCGAGCAGGAGATCGCGCGCGGTCACGGCGAGTTCCAGTACGGCGCTTACCTTACGGTCACTGCGCCCGATCAGGAGCGCCTCGACCAGGCAATCGCTGGCATGCGCAACGCGCTCTCCCGCGCGGGGATGGAGGCGCAGGTCCTCTTCTGCCAGCAGGCAGAGGCTCTCATGGTCAACGCCCTCCCGATCGGGATGGGGATGAAGTGATGGTGAAGCACGCAGCATCCTTCACTCCCGTCGAGCTCAGCCGGCGCGAGAAGCGCGATCTGCAGCGCGAGATCAACCGCGCTCGGCAAGAGCAGAAGCCGACTCGTACGTCCCGTCGCGATCGTGGGCTTCCCGAGGCGGCGGTACCCGGGCCGTTCGGCCCTGGACTCATCAACGGCGGCTACTGGAACCTCGCGAAGGCATGGATCCCCGCGCATCGGGCCACCTCGCAGCACATCGCGGGGATCTACCCGTTCGTCGCCGACTCCGGCCTCGGCCACCGCGGTCCGATCCTCGGCGTCGACCTCAATGCCGACGCACTGTGGCACTTCTCGCCGTGGGAAGCGTACGTCGACTCATCCGAGCGCGGAACTTTCTCGACGAACATCCTCGTGCTCGGCGCGTACCGCGGCGGCAAGTCCGCCACGGTGAAGACGCTCGTCACCCGGTCGATCGCGTTCGGCCACCAGGTCGTCGTCCCATCCGATCCGAAGGGCGAGTGGGTCACCGTCGCCGAGGCGATCCCCGGCAGTCGCGTGATCCGCCTCGGCGGCGGCACCGACACGCGGCTCAACCCGCTCGACCGCGGCCCGCGCCGCACCGACAGCACCGACGAGCAGCACGAGCAGATGGTCAAGCAGCGGCGCATCGGCACACTGATCGCGCTCATCGAGATGACGCTCGGCGCGCGGCTCTCGGCAGTCGAGCACGCCGCGCTCCTGGACGCGCTCGACCGGTGCATCGCCCGCACCGGTGACCGTCCGACCCTGCGCGGGGTCTACGAGGACCTCGGCACGATCGCAGGCGAGACGGATGCCGCGTTCCACGCCGCCGACGGCGCGATCCAGCCACGCTTCGTGCTGCGCCGCTTCGTCGAGGGCGACCTCTCGGGTCTCTTCGAGGACGAGTCGACCGTCGAGTTCGATCAGGATGCCCCGATCGTCGTCACCGACACGTCCGAGCTCTTCGCGCGCGGCGACCTCGCAGCGCAGCTGACTCAGGTGTGCTCGACAGCCTGGATCCAGGCAGTGATCTCAGACCGAGCCGCCAAACGCACCCGCTACGTCGTGCGCGAGGAGGGGTGGCGCGACATGACGTCACTCTCGTCGCTGCAGATGTTCCAGCAGTGGCTCAAGCTCTCGCGCCACTACGGCATCAGCAACATCGTCATCCTGCACAAGATGGGCGACCTCGATGCCGTAGGCGACGAGGGCTCGCTTGAGCGATCGCTCGCGTACTCGATCGTCGGCGACATCGAGAACAAGTTCATCTTCCGCGTGAACAGCCAGGAGCAGGCGGCGCTGCGCGCCCGGCTCAACCTGCCGGCACCGCACGTCGAGATGGCCCGGCACCTGCGCAAGGGCGAGTTCCTCGCCTACGTCGGCCAGTACTCCTACCTCGTCGACTGCTTCGCCACGTCGACCGACTGGGAGTACGAGCTCTTCGCCACCGACGATGCACTGGCACCGGCAGACCGCGACGACGCCGAGCTTCGTGCGATCGACGCCGCGACGCTCGACGCGCTCTGGCCAGGGGCGCGAGATATCGACACCGGAATCGAGGGCTGGCTCGCCGCCGGCCCCCGCGAGAACACCGAGGAGCAGTGAACCAATGAGCACGATCATCAGCCACCCTCGCGCATACGCGACCGTGACCGGCACACACGTCGTCTTCGTCACACTCGACGGCCACGCCGAGCCCATCCACGCCATCGCCGATGAGGACGTGCGGCACGCGATCGTCCGGCGCGCGACCGACGAGGCGCGACGCTCAGGCGCGTCGCTCGAGCTCGTGACGTCGGGGGACCGCGGCGACCACCGCCTGCTGGTCACGCCCGACGGGACGCTCACGCACCTCGAGAGCCCGGCGGCACCAGACTCGCCTGGCGACCAGCCCCTGCGAACCGAGTCGTATGGAGAGGAGGTGAGCGAACAGGCTCCGCAGCCGACCGCGAGATACACCTCTGAAGCGCCGGCTGCGGAGTCACCCACCCGCCCGTCCTTCCTCAGCGCCGCGCCCGATGCGCTCCCTCACCGGAGTGGATGGCGAGGGCTTGCCCGACGACTCGGGATCATCGTCAAGCCCTCCGCAGCCGAGCGCCGACGCGCCGAGTGGGCCGCAGCCGTGTCGAGGCATTGGGCCGGATGCCGCACCATCGCGATCGCGAACGGCAAGGGCGGCGTCGGCAAGACGATGACCACCGCGATGCTCTCGGCGGTCTACGCACGCGAGGGCGGAGGCAACGTGCTCGCATGGGACAACAACGACACCCGTGGAACGCTGGGCTGGCGCACCGAGCAGGGCATGTACGACACCACGCTCCGCGACCTACTTCCCGAGGCATCCCGCTTACTGGAGCTCGGCGCGGGTGTCTCCGACATCACGCGGTTCGTGCATCACCAAGCCACAGATCGGTACGACGTGCTCCGCTCCAACCCTGAGCTGCTCGCGACCGACCAGCGGATCGCGTCCGCCGAGTTCGATCTGCTGATGCAGGTCGCCGCACGGTTCTACCGGCTCGTCGTCTTCGACTCGGGCAATGACGAATCGGCCGAGCGCTGGCTGCGAATGGTCGACAACTCGTACCAGCTCGTCATCCCGACGCTCGCAACTCCGGAGTCCGCTGAGTCGGCAGCACTGCTGCTCGACGCGCTCCGCGGGCGCGACGAGCGCTCGAGCATCCTCGCGGCCCGCGCCGTGGTCATCGTCACTCAGTCAGAGCCCGCGCCCGCGGTGGCACGGCAGATCGCCGAGGGCTTCCGCGACCACGTGCGCGCGGTGCACATTATCCCGTTCGATCCCGCACTCAAGGCGGGACCGCTCCGGTTCGACGACCTTCGCCCTCGCACGCGAGACGCCTGGTTCGCCGCCGCCGCCGCGACCGCGGAAGGCCTCTAGGAGGCGAGCGCCATGAACCAGGGCATGCTCGGGAAGGCGATCGCCGTCCTCATCGCTGCGGCGGTCATTCTGTCACTCGCGCTCGGCTTCCTCGCCGAGTCCGTCACGCAGATCGTGTGCGGCGCCCGACCGGCACCGGAACATCTCTTCGCCGGCCTCGCCCTCGCGATCACCGGCGATCCATCCGCGTACGCACCGCCGGCAGGGTGCGCGATGCCGGTCCTCGCGATCCGAATCGTGGACATCGCAGCGGTCGTCGTCATCGCCGCGCTCACCGTGTGGGTGCTGATCGCGGTGCGTGGGTACCGCGAATCCGACCGCGCGTTCATCTCCGATCTGCGCACGCGGCCCGGATTCGCGACATCCGGTGAGATCCGCGACCACCTGTCCGCGAAGGCGGTCCTCCGCCGCGCCGCGCAGCTACGTCCCGACCTGTCCAAGCCCACGCCGACCGATGTCGGCTGGCGGGTCGGAAGGTCGCGCGGCCACGATGTCTACGTCTCGATCGAAGACTCGGTCGCGCTCGAGGGACCGCCCCGCTCGGGCAAGGGCTACCGCGTGCTGATCTCCGCGATCGTCGACTGGTCGGGACCGCTCATCACGACGTCGACAACGAACGACACCCTCACGGCGACGATGCGGATGCGGCAGACCCGCGGCGACGTTCACGTCTTCGATCCGCAGGGGCTGTCGGGTGTCCGGCGTCCGCTGCGCATCTCACCGATCGCCGGCTGCGAGGATCCGCTCGTCGCGATGCAGCGCGGCAGCGCAATCATCACCGGCACGGCGCTCGGCTCTTCGAACACCAATGGCGAGTGGGCGCAGGCATCCGGAGTTATCCTCGGTCGCCTCCTCCACGCAGCCGCGGTCGGAGGCATGTCGATCGCGGAGCTCTACGACTGGGGTACGAGCCCGGCGCAGACGCGTGACGCGGTCGAGATCCTCAAGGCCGACGGGGCCCTCGGCTGGGGCGACAGCCTCGATGCCACAATCGCTGGCGACGAGAAGCTGGTCTCCTCAATCTGGTTCGGCGTCAGCGGCGCGGTTGCTCCGCTCGCAGTTCCGCAGATCCGCGAAGCCCTCTCACCGCGGCCCGGCGATCCCGGGTTCGATCCCTCGCAGTTCCTCGATGCCGCGAACACCCTGTACCTGATCGGCTCGTCCTCGGGCGCATCCGCGATGGGTGGTTGGCTCGGCGCAGTGCTCGACGACATCGTCGAAGTCGCCCGCAACCGAGCTCTCGCATCTCCGGGCTCGCGGCTCGCGCATCCCCTCGGACTCATCCTTGACGAGATCGCGAACATGTTCCGATGGGGCAGCCTGCCGCGGATCATGGCCGACGGCGGTGGCCGCGGCATCTGCACCTTCATCGTGCTCCAGGCGCTTTCACAAGCCGAGACCTCATGGTCGCGCGCCGAAGCCGACACGATTTGGGCCGCCGCGACCGCAAAGGTGTTGCTCGGTGGCGCGAGCAACGTCGACCACCTGCGCGACATCGAGTCCCTCCTCGGCACGCGCGACACCCGCCGCGAACAGCGATCCTGGTCGACCCGAGACATCGGGCACTCGACGAGCGAGCACCACGAGCGCCGACCCCTGATGTCGGTCGACGAAATCCGCCGCCTGCCGCCGACTGCCGGACTGCTCGCCTATCGAAACCGACGCAGCGTGCTGCTCGACCTCGCCGGATGGGACGCGCGACGCGATGCCAACGCAATCCAGAAAGGGAAGCGCGAGACCGAGCAGGAGCAGCGCGTCACCTTCGAGGATGCGCGTCGCGCGCCAGCCACTCCCCCGGTTGCCGCCGAGCCTACCGAGATGGTGAACGAAGAATGACCAATCGCCGCAAGCCGCTTCACGCGAAGGCCTACAGGTCGTCCTTCCTCCGTTCCAGCGCTTGGTTCGCCCGCCGTGACGCGTGGTTCGCTACCCAGGCAATGTCCGCGCGTCCCCTCGCCTGCGCCGGATGCGGTCGACGAGCCACCAAGAAGGAGCTCGAGTTGCACCACTTCGACTACTCCGGAGTCAGCCAGACGGAAGACGGCCGGTGGGTAGCGCTCGAGGATGACCGCGACTTGGTGCCGCTGCATCCGTATTGCCACGAGCTCCTTCGTCGGCTGATCGACCGGGATGCCGTCCTGTCTCGCCATCGGGAGCGGCGCGCGGCATCCAACTTCGCGCTCGGAGTACTCCGTCTCAAGGTCCACACGCTCGGTCTCAAGGTCCACACGCTCGAAGGGACAGCGCCATGACCGACTACGACAACCCTCCAGACCTCGACGATGTGCTCGCCCAGCAGTTGAGCGACTTTCATCCCGGTGAGCGCGCAGGCTCGTCCGCTCCGATCGGCGCGCACGTCGTCGACTGGCGCACGCTCAAGGATTCCGACGCCCGCGCAGCCTGGAACTCGCTGCGCGAGTGGGTCGAGTGGTTCACCGTCAGGTACCAGATCTCGGAATCTCTGGTGCCGGTCTGCTGGTTCAAGCACGGCGACCTCGTCGAGGAACTCTCGGCGCTCCACACCGCGCACATCGTGGCCTTCGACGCATCGGATGCCGGCTTCGGGCCGATCGGCTGGCACGAACGTCTCAGTCTGGCGCTGCCTCGCTTACGCCATGCGTACGCCGGTGGGTGCACGCGCGGACACAACCGCCACAAGCCCCGCTCGTGGGTGAACACCGTCGACGAGCAGGAATGGGACGCGTGGACCACCCGGGCCCGCGCTCGAGGAGGCGCCGCGGCGCCTCAGAACGAAGGGAAGAGCGATGACCACGAGAATTCCGGTCACCATCGAGGGCAACCTCACGGGTGACCCCGAGCACGGCGCCAGCGATTCCGGAAACGAGTACGCCCGCTTCACCATCGCCGTCAACGACCGCCGTCTCAACGAGACGACGAACCGTTGGGAGGACGTCGGTACGGTGTTCCACCGCGTCGTGGTGTTCAACCAGCAGTCGAGGAACGTCGCGACATCGCTCCGCAAGGGAGACAGCGTGATCGTGGCTGGCGATCTGCGCTTCGGCATCTACACCGACAAGGAGACGGGCAAGACCCGCGAAACGCGCGACGTCGTCGCCGACAACATCGGGGTGTCGTTGAAGTTCGCGACCGTCTCGGTGGACCGCGCCCCAAAAGCTAGCGGCCTCGCTGCGGATCGATCCGCCACGGGGCCAGTAGCCGAGCCGGCCTCGTCCACCGGCGCTGGGATTGTCCGCTGACCCATCGCAAAAGGAGAGCGGCGTGGGAGCGATCGTACTCCCACGCCGCCCTCGCGTGATCGTGAACCTAGCGAGGGTCGTCCATCGCCGTGGTGACAACGGCGGGCGCATCGTCCCCGTCTGCGGAAACGTCGGCGAGCGCTTCGGCGTCAGCCGCTTCGGCTCCGGCCGCAACGAGTATCGCGATCACCTGCTCGACCACGCTCTTGACGAGCGCTTCGTCCGCCAATTGTGAATCAAGGTCGACGGGAACCCATAGGTGACCACCATCGCGCCGAAGGACTGACGCATACCGCGGGTGGTCGCCAAGCGACTCGCGGATCCGCTTTACTGCCCGACGTTCCCCCGTCACTTTGTGGAACCTCAACCACATCGGAGATAGCCCCTCGGACGCAAAGGCACTATGTAATCCGAGTGAGAAATAGGTACCAGGGACGGGACCAGCCGCCTTCAGATAGTAAGAAGGCGCGTAGACGATATCCCGCCTCGCGACCTGTGGCCCCCGCCACACTCCGAGCAGATCCGCGATCTGCTGCGTCGCGATATCTACGAGCCCCACCAACTCGGCACGACGCGTTTGCCACTCTTCTCCAGTGGCCGCTTCTCCGAGCGGCGCCAGGACATAACGCGTACGAGCATCGACCAGTGCGCGGACCTGAATCAGGTCGGCCTCGAGCGATCGTGCACCTCTGTCGTCGTCAGTAAGTGCTCCACCCAGCACCTCCAGCAATTGAGCCCAGGAGATAGTCGCCGTCGCGGACCTGGCCCCCTCCACGCGGGACTCCGCTTGACGCATTAGGTGCTGTGCATCGCCTGTCCGCGCATCAGGCATCAGCAACACGAGTGCGGACTCGCGACCGCCGCACGCGCTCTCCTGAAGAGCGAGGTATCGGGCCGCCTGATCGACGGTCAGCGTGGCGCCGAACTTGGCTTCGATGATCAAGAGCGGCCGCCCCGCAGCATCCTGCCCTTCGATGTCGGTACGGCCGAAGCCCGGATGATCCACTTCGGTGAACAGGTGAGCAACGCCTGAGAGGTCGATCGCGAGAGTGTTCTCAAGGTAGTCGAGCATCGCAGCGCGCATGCCGGCGTGCTGCAAGATCACCCCGAGCGCCTCGGTGGCAAAGGTTTCACCTAGCCCGGCTCGGCCCGCGAGCGTCCCCAGCAGCGGGCGATGTTCGTCCGTGATATTCACAGCGCCATCGTAGGGCTGGGGGGAGTGATCGGCGCGAATGTCGAAGCCCGGCGGCATGATCGTTTCGCGCGCGGACTGCGTGGGCCGCGCCCAACTCGGAGACGCTGATGATCACTCGCACGGACCTCAAGTGGTGGCTTGATCTCGAGCCTGAACTCGACTGGCAGTTCGCGACTACTTATGCCGACGGCGCGCCACACGAGTACGTCGCCTCGCCTCGCACCGACGGGCTGGACGCTTCGGACTACGTTCGCGCCGCCCACGTGATTCAGACATTCGGCGAGCCCATGAAGTTCTACAAGCGGACTCGCATCTATCTGCGGACACCGATGGGGTGGAAGCACTGGACGATGGACGCCGATCTCGACGACACGAACCTCGTCAACCGTGGGCGAGTCGAGCACGTCTACGGGGTTCAGAACATGCCCATGACACGCTCGGACACTGATTCCGCCTACGACTCTTTCGCCTCAGAGTGGGACAAGAGCCACGCACTGACGGAGCAAGAGCAGGCCCAATCCATCGCATTCATCAAGGCTGTGTTTGGCGAGAAGCTGCGGCGGACTCTTGATGTCGGATGTGGGACAGGTTGGCCGGTGACGAGCGGGCTCGTCGACCCCGGCCGGTACGTCGGCATTGATCCATCGACCGCGATGCTTAATGCGCTCGTTGCGAAGCATCCGATCGTCGCGGGCATTCACCCGATGAGCTGGGCCGCCTCTCAGTCGAAGCGGGTGCTATGCGGAACTCGCTTCGACAGCGTCCTGTCGCTTGGCGGCTCCGCCTCATACCTGTCCCCTACTGAACTGCGTGAATTGGTCGCCCGCGGAAAGCGCGGAGCCGTCGTGATGCACTTCGCAGAAGGTGAGGTCCCAATTACCGAGGACCTGGACCCCGAGATCGCGCAGGCTTCACTCGCCGCGGCAACCGAGATCGCCGTCCGGCAGCTGCGTATCGGGCGGTTCGTCGTGTCGCACATCCCCACGCTGACTAGGAGCGATGTTGCGAATGTACCCGCTCCGTTCGCGAGGTTGCCGGTGGTGTAGGCGTGCGGGGGCGTCACTGCCCGGAGGGCGCGCCTGTGGACCGCTCGATCGAGAGTGATGGTCCGTGAGTGAAGCTGGCTACCATGGCGATGTCTCCACCTCGGTCGGAAGGAACCCGGATGCTCGACGAAAGTCAGCGCGCGTTCACATTGGCTGACAGCGACCGCATCCGACTCCTAGCACCTGCGGGCTCGGGAAAGACGAACTCGCTGCTCCAACGGTGCGGTCGCATCGGGCGGGAGGCTCCGACCGAACGCTTCCTCTTCATCACCTTCACACGGGCTGCAAAGAACGAGCTGACCGCACGGCTTCAGCGCGACCCGTCGCTGATGCACGTCGGCTCGAATGTCAAGGTGACCACGCTCAACGCATGGGGAAACCGCCAGGTTCGGCAGATGGTCACACACGCTCAACTCTTGAGCAGCAAGAGCGATCGCCGGCGCGCAATGAATAACGCGCTCCAGCCTGTCTGGCAGCAGTACCCACGGATCTCCTCGGCGCTCACGGGGACCAACCGAGTCCGGGTCGCTGACGCGATGTTTACGGCCATGGAGTCGCTAAAGTCACTCGGGTTCCGTCACGACCAGATATCCGAATCCAGCATCCGCCGCCACCTTAAGTGGCTCAAGGACGCGGGGATGGATTCGCAACTCGACGCCATTCTCGACGCACTTCAGGAGGTCGGACTCGTCAGCCCAGCGAGCCTCCTCCACAAACGAGCCTTCGTGGGCGAGATGATGGCGGACTTCATCCCATTCTGGTCAGAAGCGACAGAGCAGCTGCATCGACAGGGTCTGGTTACGTTCGAGGATCAGAAGTACTGGCCGTATCTCAGGATGTCCGCCCGTGGCGCCAAGAAGCTCAGTGGCGCCGCCCGCACTCACCATGTCGTCGTGGACGAGTTCCAAGACATCAATCCTCTCGATCTCCGACTCATCCGCGCGATCGCCGACCAGAACGATGCCTCCATCACGCTCGCAGGCGACGACGACCAGGCGATCTACGAGTGGCGCGGCGCATCACCGGAGTTCATCCTCCGGCCCGAAGAGTATCTCGGTGGAGAGTTCGAGACCTTCGTGCTCTCAACGAACTACCGCTCTCCTGTAAACATTGTCAGGATGTCGCAGGCGCTGATATCCAACAACTCGCGACGTGTTCCCAAGACCGTCGAAGCTCACCGGAACGTGGATGCGAAGGTCGACGTCCTTCGGTTCCCGAGCGTTTCCGAGTGCATTCAGCGAACGACAGCGCTCGTCGCCGACCTGCTGCAGTGCGAAGAGATCGATTCCATCGCGCTCGTAAGCCGAAAGCGCAGTCAGATTGTCCCGTACCAGGTCGTCTTCGCAGGAGCCGAGATGAGCTTCTACGCCGCTGAGGACTTGAACATCAACTTGAGCAGGGCGTTCGAAGATCTCAAACAGATGCTGCTCATTCGTGGCAGTTCGACGAGTCCGTCACCCTTCGGCCCCTCTCCGAGTGACATGATCCTGTCGCTGTGCGACAAGGTCAAGAAGTACCCCCTCTCAAAGGTGGATAGGTCCGCACTCGTGGCTCATATGTCCCAGAGCCGGTTACGAAGCATCCCTGAAGCGGTCGCCCAGTTCAGGACGTATCGCGGCCCACTTAAAGGAGACAACACCGACGGACGCATGACTGACGCTTATGCAGCTGCCGTTGCTGCCTTCCTGGCCGCACCCACGGTCGCCGAGGCGATCCGCATTCTGAGCGCAGATTTCCAGGGGTTGCAACAGGACTACGGCAAGTCCGACGACGACATCTTCTACACCGACCCTCCGTTCTTCTACCTCGCCGGTCTGGCGGAGAGCTATCGCGACGACTTTGCAGCGTTCTACACCGATATCTCCGAGGCTATGGACCGGCTCGCACAAGTACAGAGCGAGGACACCGACGACGTTGACGACGAACAACTGGATGCGCGGCTGCATCTGATGACAGCGCTCCGCGCGAAGGGGCGCGAGTTTGATGCCGTCATCGTGTTGGATGCGAACGACGATATCTGGCCGATTCGGCATGCGACGACCGACCGCATGCGCGAGCAGGAGCGACGCCTTTTCTACGTCGCGACCACGCGCGCGAGGAAGTATCTAGCGTTTGTCCTGTCAGACCGACTGATGGGTGGCACGCTACGGCCTTCGCCCTACCTCAGCGAACTTGGGCTCGTGGTTCCCGACTGACTGGGTGCGCCCGAGTCACAGCCATTTCCGCAGCAGATCGGCGGTCATAGCGAAGAGCCGCCTGTCGGACTTGACGTACGCGTCCATCAATGCGCGCGGCTTCAGCCCGGGACGGTACATGTAGCCCTCCATCGAGACGACGGCGACCGTCTCGACTCCTCTTTGAAGCGCCCAGTAGTGGCTATGTGGCTCCCCGTGGATGCCGAGCCTGGGTGTCCCATCGAGGTCGGCCTCGACATCAGCGAATCCGCCGATCAACCCTGCGCGTGAGAGGCCCCAGTCGGAGCTATCGAGTGATTCGTTCCGCACATCCCACGGATGCCGGTCGTTGATCATCATCGCGAGCGCGGCCGCGAAGAAGCGATACCCGATCACCCGTTCTGTCGTCAACGGAGCGGTAGGCGGCGAGCCCCAGCCGGTCCTTACTTCGATCTCTTTGACGATCTCATGTGGGCTGACGGCCTCCAGAACCGAGATCCAGCTGGCCACAATCTCGCTGTGGACGCCGCGATGGATCTGAATGGTCCCAACTCTATTGAGCATCACCCGGGGAGCGAGACGCGACGGGTTTGGAGTGAACTGATCCGGTGTCGCGACGCAGAGCACGTCGTACTGGCCCCCGCCGGGATGCATCTCATAGACCATCAGCTCAGGGTGGCGCCGGACTAGCTCAGATGCGATCCACCAGGATTGGGCGATGGCGAAGCGATTCGCGCCCCAGCCGCCGGGTACAGGAGCTGCGTTCTCGGCGCTCGCTCCTGTGGCGCGGAGAGTCTCATGCGACGAAGCGTCCGATGCCGGATGCGCCACCTTTTCCTCGAACTTGCCGCGGACCTCGGCATAGATCGACTCAGCATCAGGCCGGTCCATATCGAACAGTGCGCTCTTGGGCGCATACAACTGCCAACTCGGTGAGGTGCTCGCTTTGTAACAGATCCATTCCTCCGCCGACTCCATCGGCCGCTCGACAATCGCCTTCCACCCGCGGTCGCGATACTGCTCGTGTTGGTGCGGATAGAACGGAGCCGCCTCTCCGCCAGCGATCACCCACACGCCGACCGGCTCAAACGGGTTGCCCTTGCTCGTCCTTACCCTGTGGATCGCAATAGCCGTCACCGCAGGTCCTCACCTTCAACCAGTCGTCTTGCCACGCTATCCGCCCGACTACTTCCACTCGCATGCGGCCCAGGGGCTGTCGCGCCGCGCCATCACCTGACGACGGGGTAGTGAACGGGCCCCCAGTCTTGCGCAGGGTGGTCCATCAGCGTGGCGATGATCAGCGGGACGAACCTTCCGAGGATGCTGACGCAGTCACGGACCTGGTCACGGTTGACCTCCCCGTTCCACGTCGCGCCGCCGTGCACGAGCTGGTTCCGGAGCGTGTAGAGGCGGTGGAACACGATCTGCAGGACGACGTTCGTGTCGCCCGCACCGAGCGCGCGCTCGACGGCCCGACGGGCACCATCGAACTGGCGCTGATACTCGTCCTCGCTGATCCGCCCGTTCTGCCAGTCCCAGAAGGGCTGGAAGACGTATCGGTTCTCAAGCAGCACCCGCACGCTGCCCGAGAACTCATGCCACAGGAGCGCCTCGAACCGTTTCTTATCGACTCGGCACAGTTGGCCGAGGAAAGCGTGCAACCGCTCACGCTCCGACTGTGAACTGTCCACGCCGAGGTCCTGAGCGTACGCGGCATTGAACGCAACCCAGAGCAGGATGAACTGCACATCCTTGTCGTCCGCGGACTGCTCCGCTCGTCCCAGCCAGCTCAGCGCGCGGTGCACGCGGAGCGATAGTGCCGGTGGCTGGCTGTCGCGTTCCTGTCGGTGGCGGCTCTTGAGCGCGGCATAGTCCGTCGGCCGCTCCGTGTCGTTCAGCATCGAACCTCCCCAGATCCATCACCCCTGATGAATTCGGGTGACGCGACCATCCTGACCCAACATGAGCGGAGGCTTCGCGCGCGACCCACGGAGCCCGCTGAGACCCGCGAGCTACTCTCCCGAGTCCAGGTGCGCCGATAGCTCTGACATGACGCGCTCCACGTTCTCGCGCTTGTCGAACGGCCCCGGCATCCGGAACACTCGCGCTCCCCAGGACGTCCGCTTGGCCTGCATCCCCGGCACGCCCTCGGTCCCGAGCAGGACCTTCACGGGATGCCGGAACACGCACACGATCAACCTCACTCCGCGGGAGTAGAGGTTGTGCGCGAGTTGCGCACTTCCGAAACGGATCTCGGATGCGCCAACATCGCCTTCCCCACGACTCGGCCGCTTGACGATGTCGGTGAAGCCGACGCCTGCGGCGAGCGCAGCATCCTCGAAGTACCGGCCGGCGGGCGCACGAAACAGGCCTGCGGCGGCAAGCTTGCGCAACTGCCCCTGTCCCACCTGGCCCTGATAGTAGTGGCCCGCTTCGACGCTCGACGGTGCGGGGTTGAGTCCCACGATCATGGCACGCGGTTCATCGGGCCACAGGTCTGCGAGCGTGAGGACCTCGCTCCCCATCCAGTCCTCGAGAGTCTGGTAGCCAATCAGTTTGGTCATGAGGAGATCTTTATCAGGTAGTTCACCCATCAATCGGCGGCTCTGCCCCTATCGGTCAAGATCAGCGCCCCACCATCGAGCGGATCCGCACGTCGGGCGCGGCAATCGGAGCCGCGACATCCTCAGCACGGACCCGAGCAACCGCGCCGCGCTCAGTCTCGAGGTACTCCCGCAGAAGGTCCTCATGGCGATGAGACGCCGACTCGTACCGAGCGCGCCACGCGCCACGCGCCCCGACCAGATCACCGCCCGAGGCATCACCGCCTGCTCGCCCATGAGCCCGAGCATCCTGGGTTGCGACCTGGCTGTCGAGGCTGAGCAGTGTCGGTCGCGCCGCGCGCATCCACTCGTTCAGTTGCCGCAGCTCCTCACCAACCGCATGCTCGGCTGGGCGGGCGGCCCGCCCGAGTTCGCTTCGCGCCGCGCGAACCGCATCGTCGATACTGACTTCGGGGATGCCGCGCATCATGCTCTCCGCAATCTGATCCGTCGCCGCAGCATCCGTTCGCGCGATCGCGATCGCCTCGTTGTGCGCGCGCCCGCGCGTCATGCCGACATACAGGCCGGAAGCGTCCACGCCTGGGCCAACGATCGATGCATCCGTCGTTTCACCCTGTATTCCGTGCACGGTCGACGCGTAGGCGAGGTGCACATGGTCGGCGGCGTACTCGTGGCTCACGAGGCGGGTGTCGACAGCGTCACTCGCACTCGCCAACTCGAGTCCGGCCGACGTGATGCGACGCACGACCCACACGGCGCGGTTCTCCACCCGCGTCGCGCGATCATTGCGACGGGTCTGCACGACGTCGCCTTCAAGCAATCGTTGCTCGCCCTGCCCGATCGCGATCCGCGCAAGCGCCAACTGTCCTTGCTCGACCCGCCGTTGCTGGATGGCCTCGTTGATCGCGCCTGCCTCCTCGTTGGTACTCGTCACGAGAGCAACGCGCCGGCGACCGACTGCCCACCGGAAGTACGCCTCCACCATCACGTCGCGCGCCTGAACGTGATCGGACACGCGGTGCACCAGCCCGCGATCGGCGAGCTCCGTCGCGACGGCGAGCGCTGTATCCTTGGATGCCGGCTCTCGCATGCGAAGCGTGAGCGCCGCGTACTCGGGATCTGCGAAACGGTGCACAGCCGTCAGTTCGACCACGGCCGTCGCACGTCGGGTCATCGCGGCCATGGCGCCCGAGTGCCCGACAGGGCGCGCCTGGAGGTGGTCACCCACCATCGCGATGCCGGCGCCCGACTCGGCGGCGATCGCGGCGAGCGCATTGGCCGCGTGGAGGTCAACCATGCCGGCCTCGTCCACGACGATTCGGTCGCCCGCGACGAGCGGATACCGCTTCGGACCCTCGTACACGATCCCCGTCACCGGGTCCATCTCACCAACCTGCAGCCGCGCCCAGGTCTCCGCGCCCGCGGCGTCTCGTCCCCACCGGAACCCGTGGTCGCCGAGCAGCGCGTGCAGGCTCGATGCCGACGCGCCGATCTCGCGCCCGGCGACGGATGCCGCCCTCTTGGTGGGCGCGACCACGACCATGCGACGCCCGCGGTGCGCGAGCGCCGCCCTCGCAATCCGCAGCATCGTCGTCTTCCCCGCCCCAGCGGGACCGGTCACCGATACCAGCCGATCCGTTCCGGCGATCGCCACCGCTGCCTCAACCTGACGCTCCTCAAGCTCAATGCCGTCACTCAGCGCTGTGGCCGCGGCATCCGCGATCTCGTCCTCAGCAACCCGAACGCCGGCGCGCGCGAGCGCATCGAATCGTGCGGCGAGTTCCACCTTTGCTGCCGCCGTGGCCGCCGCCATGTAGCCCTTGATGTGCGCGGGACGCTCGGGCTCGCCATCGAGCAGATCGACCGTCTGCTCAACCGCGCGATCGATGACGTCGTCGATGACGCCTTGGAGATCGCCGCGCGCCGCGACGACTCCGGATTCCGCGACGGCTCGGGTCGCGCCGGCCCGGATGTCGAACAGGCTGAAGCGTCCGCCACAGCTCGCCGATCGCGCGTCTGCTTCGACCACGGCCCGCGCGGCAAGGAGCCCCAGGTCCAGCTCATCCAGCGCCGCGGACGGCAGCCGGACCTCGCCACGCTCGCGCAGAATCGTGGAGTCGATCGCGACAAGTTCGTCTGCGATGAGCTGCTCCCACGCGGCTTCGTCGACTTCGCCGGGCTTGTTCGGGCGGGCCTTCGCCCATGCCAGCCGGTCGATGCGGTGCAACCCGTCGGGGCTCGCCTCGTGCCCCGGGTGCTCGCTGCGCCAGGCGTCCAGGAGCACCGCCCGGTTGGACTCGATCTGAGTCGACCGACGCGAGAGCGGACGCACGGCGTGCGCGAGTTCCGCGATCTCGCCGTCAGCGTCGATCGTGAACCCGTGTCGTGCGAGCGCGCTGACCCATTGCGGGTCCGTCCGCGCCGCGAGCTCCCCCTCGGCATTGATGACCGTCTGCATCTTCATCGCGACTCGGGAGTCGACGTTCGACCACTTGCCGTCTTCGCCGAGAACCTTGACGTTCAGCCACAGGTGGCGGTGGATGTGCGGGTCGAGCGCGCGCGAGCGACGGTGCTGCAGTTCGACGACCTCGATGCGGTGGAGTGATTCCCGGATGCGGCCGCAGGCGCCGCGGCGCGCGTTCAGTTCGCTCTGCCAGGTCATGATGATGCGGTCGCGCAGCCTGTCCTGCAGTGCTTCGAACTCGCGCGCGAGGTCGGGGTTCATCATCGCCGCGATGCTGTAGGACTTCGGTGCGTTGATTGTGCCGTCGAGGATCAGGTCGGCATCGGGAGACGTGAGGTCGCGGCCGCGGCGCTCGTCTGTCTCGGGGTCACGGCCATCCACCCACCGGCGGAGTTGCTGCTCGTCGAGGGCGTCGGTGCGAATGACTCCGGCTTCGACGACGTACCGAGTGACGCCCGCGCGGCCGACGTCGCCGTATGCGGCGAGCGCCTCGACGCCCACCGTCGTCCGCAGATGCGAGTCACACGACCCCTCGAAGGCGTACGCGAGAGCCTGTCGGACCCCTTGCGATCCGACACCCCGCTTCCAGCGCTCCAGGCCTCCGCGCATGTGTCCAGAGTACGCGTTTTTTGCGATGTTCGGAACGAGTTACACAGAAAGTGCCTGCGTGCATCCCTACTGCTGGCTTCAGGTTGGTCAGACCCGGCAACTCGGTACGATCGTGCTCGGCAGAGCTGTTGCCGCGCCTCGCGGTGACCGGTGTCAGGGGACACATTGACCTTTCAGGGCTCTTTGACGAAGAAGGCTGCGCTCCGGCGTCTCGGAAAAGCCGTGGGCTTCGAGTTCGCGCTCGGGGAGGGGAGCTCCATCCCTCGCGCCATGTTCGATGCCGTCGCCGACGAAGCGGGGGTTTCGACCGCTGGTTCGATGCCGATTGTTGCGGAGAAGATCGCCCGAGCGGCGGGACTCACGTGGGGCCCTGAGTGCGACTCACGGGATACTCCCTCGGGAGGAGGCAGCACCGTCACACTTACCGGGATGAATCGACTGATCGAAGCAATGGAACGGCTAAGCGGTCGGTCAAGTGCCGTCCCCGTCGGGGGGTCGATGGAGTTGGGGACCGCATACCTTCCCCACCGTGGCGGGATCGACGCCCCACCGGCTGCACTCCTGCGCAACTGGGACGCTCTCGACGAGGCGACCAGAGCCCACCAGCAGCTTGAAGCATCCCTGGCTGAGTACGTGCGCGAGAGCGGATGGCATCCACGGTCCCCAGCAACCGGCGAACCGCTCTATGACCTGGCGTGGCATTGCAGTAGCGCGACGGTGGTGGCGGAAGTGAAGTCGGCCACGACCGCGAATCACCGCCAGCAAGTAAGACTAGGGGTCGGCCAAGTGCTCGAGTACACAGCGATCCTGGAAGGGCTAATGAACGAGCGGGTCAACCCCGTCCTCCTAATCGGGGAGAAGCCAACTGGCGACGACATCCTGCTAGCCCGACGTACCGGCATCGTCATTGTCGGCCCCGGCGACCTCCACGTTCTGGCGCAGCACGGACTGGTGTAGGGCGTACGGGTAGTCCGGGATCCGCACCTTCCCCGACCGAACACTCGCACGGCTCCGATGCACTTCGCCTTCCGGAGTGAACCGGTTGGATATCGTGTCGAAGTGACGAACCTGCTAGCCCGGGCCGAGAGCGAGCTGATGGCGGCCGTCCGGGCCGCCACCTCGCACGTACGACTTGCGAGCCCGTTCCTGTCGATCCGGATCGCACGAGAACTTGCCGCCGCGGCGACGACTTCCGCTGCCGAGTGGAGCTTTGTGACCCGATTGGACGCCGCTGCCGCAGCAGGCGGCTTCCTCTCGACCGACGGACTCCGGCAACTCCTGGATGCCGGAGTGCTGATTCGACACTCTCCACGGCTGCACGCCAAGGTCTACCTAGCCGACAGCGAGTTTGCGTTGGTGGGATCAGCAAACCTGACATCATCGGGGTTGGGTGCATCGGCTAGCCCGAACGTCGAGCTGTCTGTTCGTCTAAGCGGCGACGACGTCGAGCATGCCCACGCAGTGTTCACTGGATGGTGGCGCGATTCAAGTCCTGTGACACGCGACAGCGTGATCGATCTCGATCGGGCCGCGCGTGACTTGCCTCGAGCGGTTGCCGTGCAAGTGGGCCTCGCTTCCGGAGACACACCGGAGAACGTTGGCATCTTGGCTGCGTTGATGGGGGACGCCCGGTCGACGAACCTCTGGGTCAAGGCGCAGTACGGCATGCCGAACTACGAGCAGTGGCGTAGCGAGTTCTGGTTCTCGAGCTCTGCCCGGGGCCGGCCATCGTTCACGCCGGGAGACCTCGTCTTGATCTACGCAAAGGAGGCGCACGCGTGCTACGCCATCGTCCAGGTGGTCGACGAGCCGCGGCATGATCCGAAATACGTTGTCGAGCGTGGAGGCCGCCCGATCGAAGAGGCCGAGCGGTGGCCATGGGTGAATCGCACGATCCCACGGTTCGTGCCGGTTGACAACCGACTCGTTCGACCAATCGACCTCGGCTTCACCGGCCAGGGCCTTCAAGGCGGACACAGGCGGATAGCGCTACCCGAGTTCGTCGCCGCCATTCGAGCGCTCGCTGGCGAAAGCGATCCGTACTAGCGCCAGACTCGGACAGCAGTCTCGCGCGCGGAAGGTCATGGAACGCCTCCTACGAGCATGGGAAGTGAGCTAGATTAGCTAATAGCTAAAATAGACTAGGAGCAGCCGTGACGCTGACTGACTCTGACGGACGGGTCGGCACAAACCGTCGAGATGCGAGACGCGTGACCTTCTCGGCGTCCCGCGTAAGCCGCGTAATCCGCGGGCTGATGGGACACGAGACAACCCAGCGCGAAGTACGTCGCCGATGGCTCGAGGCGGTCGCGGTACGGACAACGACTGCGCGGGAGGACCTCTCAAACGTGATCCCTGAGGTACTCGGCGTGAAAGCAACCGGCGAAGACCACCTCAGAGGGCTGTCCATCGGGGAGATCGGTGTCTGCTATGAGGCGCTCCTGGCACTGATGCACCGCGGCGATCGGCGATCATCGGGCCAGTTCTTCACCCCCGACGACGCGGCGCGGTTCATGGCCAGGCAATCCGCGGACTTCCCCGATGGAGCTTGGCTAGACCCCTGCTGCGGCGTGGGTAACCTTTCGTGGCACCTGGCCAGCTTCCAGGAGGATCCAGGTGCGTTCGTGCGCGACCACCTCACGCTCATCGACCTCGACGATACGGCGTTGCGCACGGCCATTGCACTCATCGGCAGCGATTGGGCCGATCATGGTGATGAGAGCGCCCTGCGCAACCTCAAGGAGCGCTCAAGGCGACGTGACTTCTTGTCGACCGCGAAGCTACCGACGCATGACTATGTCATCGTCAATCCGCCGTACGCTCACGCTAGCGAGCACGCAGGCTACGAAACCGCGCGCACGCGCGACCTATTCGCCTACTTCCTCGAACGGGTGGCCAAGACGTCACGCGGGTTCATCGCGGTAACGCCAGCGTCGTACCTTGCGGCGCCAAAGTTTCAGGTGCTGCGCGATGTTGTTGGCCGCGAATGCGACGGCGGTCGAATATTCGTGTTCGACAATGTGCCCGACACATTGTTCCGAGGGTACAAGTTCGGATCGAACAACACCTCGAAGACGAACTTCGTTCGCGCAGCGATCACCGTCTGCGCGCCAGGCCAGACATCATGGATGATCACCCCGATCCTTCGGTGGCAGGCGGCCGCCCGTGAAGCGATGTTCCGGGACTGTCCGCGGCTGCTGGCGCCACTGCGTGTCGGCCCGCACGGCGAATGGGCGAAACTCGGCCCCGGCATGGAGAAGATATGGGACACGCTCGTCGAGTCAGACACGACCATCGGTGACCTCGTCGTCAACGAGGAGACGGAGTGGTCACTCGATGTGGGGCTCACGCCGCGTTACTACATCTCTGCAACGTTCCGAACCCTCGACCGAGGATCGAAGGCGACACTGCACTTCCGCACCGAGGACGCACGGAATCGCGCGGCACTGGTACTCAACTCGTCCGTGCCGTATCTGTGGTGGCGAGCGTTGGACGGTGGGGTGACTCTCCCGCGCCGCGTACTGATGTCAACACCGGTTCCGAACTTCGCGGTTGATGCGGACCTTCTCGACGCGCTACGGATCTCCGAGGATGCCAACCTCGTAACGAAGCTCAACGCGGGCCGCGAGAACGAGAATGTCAAGCACCCGGAGAGTCTCGTCACCTCGCTCAACGGCGCAGTCATGCCAGGCGACCACGACCTTGGGCTGCTGTATGCCAGCAACATGTTCCCCCTGGCTCGTATATCGTTTCCCCCGGAGCGACGGCCAGACGAAGGGGACGTGAGTGATGGCAGGTTCGGGGAACAGTGAATTCGACAAGCTTCGTGACCACCTCCTGAACAACAAGGCGGTCAAGCGCGAGGTTGAGTTCGCGTTCGCTTCGCTCCTCACTGCTGCCAATCCATCCGACCGAGGAATGCGATTCCTCTTCGGCGGTGGCGCCGAGTGGATCATGGCCTCCGCCTCATGGTCCGCGGGTATCTTGACAGCGCCGGCGGGGCACAACGCCAACGGCTTCGATCTCGCGGATCTGCTCACCAAGGCTCGCGGTCTGTGGAGCGTGAAGGCGAGTGCCTCACCTTCGTCGATGCAGATTCGCCTGACGAACTTCATGGGCGATGGCAGCAATGCGGTGTGGGAGGATGCAACACTGTTCGTCGCGCCCTACTTCGGAGGCGCCGTCCTCATTGACCCCACCCTCCACACCGATGTGCACGCCGAGATGCGGCGTACTGGTGATGCCCTCGTCCTCGGCGGTGGAGTGGTCAAGAAGTTCCGCGACGACAACCCCGCGAACTTCATTCCGTTCGAGGTCGCGGTCAACAGCGGCACCAGCGCAGGCGACCCCTTCGCATTCATCAAGTCGGTGCTCGCACCCGAGCACTTCCCGAACCTCTCCAAGCCCTTCCTCGCGTCGGCACCGATTAACACGAGCACCAGAGTCGAAGAGATCCAGAGGCTCGTCGCACTGCGCGATCAGGGAGTGCTCGACGAGGCGCAGTTCAAGAAGGCCATCGACCAAGTCGTTGGCGCAAGCTGAGCACTAAGAACAGACCGGCCGCGCCCCACGCAGGCACGGGCCGTCACTCATAGGAGAGATCGCAGGGCGCCCCTCAGCGCCTGGATACCCTCCAACGTTACGGTCGACCCGCCGCCCGAAATGGTGCCACGGGAATCGAAGCTCGACGAATACGGCTGGCCAGCCTTCTTGACGATGCGCTCGAGGATCTCCGGCATGGATCCGGCGGCGGATACACCAACGCGCTTGGCCGCAGTCTGGAAGACATCACTGGGCAGGCTGGAACCAACCGAAACGGTGCGTGAACTCATGCGGAGCAAGCGAGTGACATCGTCAAGGACATCCTGCTTCGTCTCGCCGCCGTGGAATCCGTACGAGCCTGTCCGGCTCCTCACGGTGTCATCGGTCTTGCTGCATGTGGCGCACCATGCAGAATCCATGCCGTGGGGGCATTCGTCCATCTCCCACACCTTTCTCGAGGGCGCATCCAGAATATTCGACGGTCGAGCATGGGATGCGGATCGCCTTCCGACCGGTCGCCGGGTTAGCACGAGTGCCGATGCCTCGCGGCTGGCGCCGGTCCGTACGCACTACCGGCTTGGCCGAGCCGTCGGTAGTTGCTGCTACGGTCGACTCAGGTTCACGAGTGGCAGCTTCCGGTACCTGGCCGGCTGCCCGGCAACCCTCCTCCATCGAGCGGGGTGCCCCAGGGGAAGAACCGGCCTGACGCGACCGCGTGCGGGCAAGTCGATGGGGCGCGACGCCGCCCCGGAGGGGTGCAGCAACGCACCCGGACAGGAGCACTCTGATGAGCGCTGAGATCCCGGCATCCGAAATCAACAACCGCCGCGGCGACTACGCATCGGAAGGCACGAGCCACGCCGAGTTCGGGTCTGGAGACTCGATGGGCGATGGGTGGGGTATCCCCTTCGGCGGCGCCGGACGCCATGGCTGGTGGCGGGTGTTCGAAGTCTTCCCTCCAACGCGTGGAGTCGCCAGGACGGGCACGGCAAGTAGGTGAACGCCGCCGAGGGCGCGGCGTGGGAGGCCGCGCTCGGCGAGATCGCCGATGGGCTCTCGTCGGCGGGGATCACCCCGGAGGACCTCTACGTCCTGTCCCTCACTCTCCAGCGTCTCGACGACGGCCAGTGGGCACGCGTGGACAAGCGGCTGTTCGCGGGGGAAGGAGTCCACACCAGGGACGGATGGATGCTGTGGCCCCTCCCCGAGAAGTGGGCGGAGTGGCCCAGGCTCGTCCGAATTCGGGGGATGCTGCCGCACGAGGCAACAGAGATCGTGCTCGGCGGCGTCTGGCGAGGACAGGGATGGTACTGATGTCGGAGCCGCACGGTGGAATGAGCAGTGTCACGAGGAACGAATGCGAGGCAGGAATGAGCACGAACAAGAAGAGCCCGCGCCGGCTGGTCTACGGCTCGGCAGAGCACGCCGGCTACGCCGGAATCATCGTCGACGCCGATGCGGCCGCGCGGTTCGGTCGAGCGGCAGAGGCGGCAACACTGGGCCAGTACGTCGCTGAGTTCCTCGGCGAGTCATGGGACGACTATGTCGCGTCGGAGTTCGGCGACGTCGCGGATGCGCCCTCTCCTGACGACCTCTTTGACTTCGCCGAGTGGGTCAACGAGGTGATCGAGTTCCCTACAGACACCGCGTGGGACGTCGCGGCAAAGCGCGTCGCCGAAGTCATTGCGTCGCACGGGACCACACTTGATGAGATCCGCTCCGGCGGCGGGTCCCCCGGTGGCAACATGGACGCCATCTCAGGGCCTCTCGAGCAGCTCGCGGCTCTGGCGGCGCTCATCGATCCCGAGCGGGACGGATTCACCCTGGAGCGCGACGACGCGCTTGTGGACCTTGGAATGTCTCGCAGCCTCTACGTATCCGAGAGCTGACACTGAGATCGGTGCGCGCGTCCTCCGGCGGGCGCCCACCGATCTCACGCGAAAACCCGCAAGCAACCCTTTTCGCCTTGGCACTACGATGGGCACTGGGAGGCTGGGCTTGGCTGGGATCTCGGCGTGGCGCGCGAACGACGTTGTTGCATATGAGGCAATGCGCGAGTCGGCGACCACATTGAGCGCGCTCCTGCTTCGTTCGTCAGCCGACATTGAAGTAGGGGAACTTCGAGACGCCGTGGTCGGTGTCGACGGCTACGATCGCACGGCGGTATCCGCCCTCGCCGCGCAGATCCGTGGTCGAATCGCAGAGCTAACGGAGTCTCAATCGTGAGCGCGTGGGAGCTCGAGGATGCCGAGCGCGAGGAGATCCTGACGCGGCGCATCCTGCCGCTGTACTTCAGAGACAGACCACCGCCCGACGAGCCGCCGACGCTCGTCCTGCTCGCGGGCCAGCCCGGGGCTGGCCGATCGCGCGCGACGGGCTCGCTCATCGCCGAGCATGGCTCCGACCTCACGGTTGTGAGCGGTGACGACCTGCGCGCCTTCCACCCGCGATTTCCTGATCTCGCCTCGTCGCGATCGCCAGAAGCGGCCCCGGGCATCGCCCACGCGACAGCGGGATGGTTGCGCGACTGCATCCGGTACGCACGCGAGAACAAGCATTCGCTGCTCCTCGAGGGAACGTTCCAAGACCCAGCCGTCGCGGTCGGCACCGCCGAGCGATTCGCGACGGCGGGTTTTCAGACGCGCATCGTCGTCGTCGCGTCCCGTCGCGCCGAGAGCCTTCTGACGGTCGCGTCACGCTATCTGCGCGATGTCCACGGCGCCCTCCCCGCTCGGATGGTTAGCCGCGACTCGCACGATCGAGCCTTCGAGGCGACGCGCGCACTTGCTGCGGCAGCGGAGGATGTGGCGCCGGTCGACCGCCTCACCGTGCTGAGCCGCACAGGCCAGGTCGAATTCGATGCTCGACGAGCCGATGGTGAGGACGCTCTTCATGGCGCTGGCGCTGCGCTGGAGGCTGCGCAATCGGCCCGGCTGAGCCGGTTCGACGCCACGCAGTGGTTGAGCGAGCTTCATCACATGACCGAGTTCGCGGCATCCCGTCGTGATCTGCCGCGCGGTGTGACTGAGCTGCTCGTGGAGCTGCACGAGATCGCACTTCGCGAGGTGATTCCAGAACTGCACGTGCCGAGAGACGGCAAGTTCACGATCACGATCGAGCAGAACACGGTCGCGAGGTTGGTGGAGCTGCGGCGGTCGCTCCCGCGGGAGCAAGCGGTGGACGTGGCAGCTCCGGTCGTCGCTCCCGTAGGTTCGGAGCGCGGCGGGATCTCGCGATGACTCGGCTTGTCGGATACACGCGCGAGGTGACGCCAGGAGCCGGCACGGCAGCGGATGCTGCGCAACTCACGCTCGCGGGCGCTGAGCGAGTGTTCACCGACGACAGCGCGGACGGCGCCGCGGAGCGTCCAGGCCTTCGCGAGTGCCTCGAGTTCGTCGAGGCCGGTGACACGGTCGTTGTCACGAGCGCGGCGATGGTCGCGCCGACCGCCGCGCAGTTCCTCACGGTGGTGTCGGGATTGGCGGGGAGAAGCGTCGGCTTCCGTTCACTTGCTGAGCCGGCGCTGTCCACCGGGACGGCCGTGGATTCAGCCGAGGTGTTCGTCGCCCTCGAGTCGCTTCGACGTCGCCTGTCGAGTCTGCAGACGCGCGCTGGGATGGCCGCGGCCGCGAGCAAGGGCCGGCGTCCCGGTCGCCCGACGGTGATGACCCCGGAGCGAGTCGCGATGGCCGTGGAACTCCGCGACCTGGGCCGGCCTGTCACGCACATCGCGCGCGTGCTCGGAGTGAGCGCAAATGCCGTGCAGCGCGCGCTGGCATCGCACGAAGGGATGGCCGCGAATGAGCGCTGACAATGTTCCCGACCGCAGATCGGGGATCCGCAGAAATGCAGATGACGTGGAGCCAGAACACTACGACTGGGAGGCAGTCGACGATGGCGAGCAGACGCTAGAGGATCGTCTGTCGAGCCAACACGGTCTCGTGCTTGAGGCCATCCCGGACTGGTATTTGGGCATGATTCATCCTGCGGTAGCAGCCGATCCCCGATCTCCGGCCAAGCCAGATCGACCGCACGCCGAAATCTATGGCCACCGCGATGGAGTCGCGCAGAGTGTGCGCGACTTCACGTTCGATGCCGATGCCATGGTTCAAAGTCGGCTGATCGTCCGTTGGAATGACGGATACGTCCTCGTACCGTCGAGCTACGTCCGAGTGTTTGAGGACGAGACCAGCTTGATCAGAGTGGACCTCCTCTGCTGGTGCGGTACGACCTTCACCGAGGATCTCGGCTTCATCATGAGTCTGTACTGTTCGATGGAGCACGTCACACCCCCGTACGAGTACCCGTGCCAACGCTGTGGACGGCCGATGCTCGAGGGCATGCCCTGGTACGGGACGGCGTCGATGTTCTGCTCGACCCGATGCAAGCGCGCACGAGACGGCGTCTCGCTCGTGGCGATGCGGGAGATCTATGACGACATGTGTGATGTCTGCGGGGAACTCGTAGACGATGCCACCGCGGCACTGTTTATGGTCGAACCACTGAACGAGTGGAACGCGGACCGCATCGGACTGTATCGGCTCGCTCACCGCGAATGCCTCGGCGGCCGCCAAGAGGCGCCGCATCTTGATCACCTCGGTCGGGAGCCGTTGCCGAACATCGCGCGCACGGGCGCCTTGGAACGCATCAACCAGAGCCAAGGCGAGTTCTACGTCGCGCAGTCGGACAAGGACTATGCGCTCATCGCGCAGCTCCTGCGGAAGGCCCTGCCTGACGTGTTGCCGGCTATGGAGGAAATGAGCGTCGACTTCGGCCGGGTCTACATCGCGAACTTCCCTCTTACCGGCGCATGCATTGCAGCGGCTGCCCTCTACCCGGACCCGACGGCGGACGCCCACTTCGACGAGATTGCCGCGTCGCCGCTGTACGAGGGTGCGATCGCACCAGGCGCCGTCGTGGAACTCCGCAGCGCGATGATGGGAATCGGAACGGCGCTGAACGCTATCGCACCACGCTCCCTCGATCGAAAGGCGTTGCGGTCCGCAGCCAAGGTTTCGGATGGGCGTCTGTTCGCCCGGGCGCTCGACTACCTCATCAAGGCAGGTCGCGTCTTCCCGACCGCCGATGGCTATTCGATGACACCTGACGTCGAATCGTTCGAGAAGCCACGACCAAAGGAAGTCCAGTCGGACCGTGCGCCGGTCGAACCCACGCTGGTGAACCTCGCGCGGATGTCGCGCGTCTTAGGAACAGACACGTACAGCTTTCCGCACTGGCAAGACGATGACCCTCCAGTGCCAACAAGGACCGCAACCGTCACGGAATGGTCGCGCACTGACCAGGCTCAGCGCCCGCCTGGAAAAGCAGCTATCGGCGTAACGGCGTCCACGACGTGGCTCTTCACGTACTCGTACTCACCCTCGAAGACGAAGATCCACTCCGCCACGATTGTCGGGCGGGATGGCGTGACCCTTCGTCGGATTGACCTGAGCGCGAAGCCGCGGCATTGGGTTGCGCGACCCGACCGCCAATGGATCACGATTCTCGACGATGACTTGACCGTTTGGGCGTACCGCGCCGATGGCGAATTGCTCGACTCCGTCTCCCTCCGCGCTGTCCCGGAGGTCTCGGCGATCTTGCGTGACCCCGATGCGAACCTTTGGAAGTTTCGTTGCGCGGACTTCGACCTCAACTCGAAGACCTTGGTCGTGACCTTCGACGACGCAGTATGGTGCCTCGATACGAATGGGGAGATTGCCTGGTCCTGGCGGATGCCCCAGAAGCCATATCCCAGCGGCGCGTGGAAGGCCGACAGCACCCCCGAACCCGTGCGGCGGATCGCAGTTGGCCTCGGGCTTCGAAGCGATCTAACCGCGCGAGAGGCCGCCGCGTTGCTCCACGAAGCACAAGCCCGAGCGGTGAGTGATGCCAAAGGTATGGGAGGCACAGTGGCACGGCGATCTCAGGTGTCGAGAGTCGCCGACTTCTTGGGCGAGCTCACACCTGACCGTATTGAGGCCGCGGAGTTCGTCGACGACCGCGTCATTGTGTCCACGAGCTATGGGCTCAACGCCGAGATCGAGAGGAGCGGCGAGATCGGCAGGCTATGGAACACTCGATCTTCGTTCCACCCCCTCGGCCGCATCGACGGTGCCGTGCTCGGGTTCACCCATGGTCACTTCCTGAAAGTCGCCGACACCGCCCTCGTGCGATCCGAAGACCGGTCGCCCGTGAAGCTCGAGTCCACTCCGGCGCCCGGCGCGGATCCAACCTCGGTCTTGATGACAGCCATTGGTGACCCGCTCGCGGGAGCGGGCTGGGTCGCGACGATCGCCGACAGGACACTGACCGTTGCTTCGCAGGATGACTGGTCCTCTACCGCGTACGAGCTTCCGTCGGCGCCGCGAGCGGTCGTCGTGCTCAGCGGCGCGCTTCGAATCCACACCAACACCCAGCACGCGTTGATCCCTCTACCCTAGCTACAACAGAGCGGGAATCGTCTCGTTAGGATCCCGAGGTTCACCGATCCTCTCCTGATGCAGCGACTGCTTCCGGATCGGTCCGTCGGAGTCAATGTGCAACTCGACAGGACGACTCCACAGCTCCTGACCACTCCTCCCCGATCATCCTGGCAGTGGCTCACAACGCGACCGGAGGCGAGCGCAGTGCCGAGCCCGAGGATTACCGGACTGAGCGGAGCGAGGGAGGATATGCCGCAGGGCCGGACCGGAGCGCGCCGTAGGTCGCTACGATCGGCCGCCGGGAAGGACCGGTCGCTCACTCCCCCGAGAGCTCGGCCAACTTCTGGATGAACGGCCGTCGGTCGGCGAGCGGCTCGGTGATCAGCATCCGGATGACGCTTCGGAACATCTGCAGGTCCGGTTCGGGGAGGCGCTTCTCCAGCGGCACGGTGCACCACGCGACGTCTTCCTCTACGTCGTAGCCGGGTTCCCTGTCGGGCTTGCCCTGGTAGTAGGTAAACGCGCAGATGGCGACGCGGTAGAGCACCTTTTCGGCGCGGTTGCGGTCGATGACGGTCATCGGCTCAGTCCCGTCGTCCTGTTCTGCTGGAGCATCGGATGCGGCGCGGCGGGGTCAAAATGGTGCGGGCGACGAGGCTGCTCACGGTGGCGCAGGCGATCGTTGATCTGCTTCGCAATGGCTTCCATGCGGGCCTCCTCGAGCTCTTCCGGCGTGAGGCGCGGCTTCGGCTTGGGTCCGGGCGTTCCCCGGCCAAGCTCCTTCTGCAGCCGCGCCAGTTCCTGCTTCTGCTCTGCCAGCGTGTACGTCGCGCGGGCCTTGAGGCAATCCCGCTTCCACTCCGCCCACAGCTCGGGAGGCGTCTCGATGCTCTTCCGGGCGACGGTGAGTTCCGGCTTCGTCCACACCCTGGAGAAGAAGGCATCCGCGGCGGCGCGGTTGGCCTCACGCTCGTCGCGCGGCACGCGGTGGATGCGCCGCGCGGGCAACCCGGCCGCACGGCGCCGCTTCTCGCGATCTCGCCAGGCGCGGCTCGCGGCGTTCTGCTTCTCCTTGTTGCGCGCGTAGTACTCGCGCCGGCGAGCACGCTGTTCATCGGCATGCTCGGCGTAGTACTCGCGGCGCCGCTCGCGATGCTTCTCGGGGTCCTCGCGGTACTTGTCGCGGAGTCGCGCGTTCACCTCCTCCTTGTGCTTGTCGCGCCAGCGCTGGTTGCGCTCGCGCTTGCCCTCTCGGTACGCCTCGGGGTCCTTTCCCCGCTGCTCGGCGCGATACTGACGCTGGTACTCGAGGTACTCCTCACGGTGCTTGGCGTAGTACTCCCTCGCGTACTCACGGCGGGCTTCCTTCCGCTGCTTCTGCCGGTCATGCAGCGCGGCACGCGCATGGGCAATCTGCAGACGGAGGTCTTCGCTCTCACGCTCGAACCGCTCGGCCTCGTCGTCGGCCATGATCATCACCTCGACAGCGAGGAGTCGGCTGGCTGCGGCATCCAGATCCCGTCGAGCAGTGAGTCAGCGGGCGCGAAACAATCACGGATGTTGCGAGGCGGCGCAAGCGGGAACCGACGGTCGGCCTCGGATGTGGAGCGCTTGCCTTTCGGGAAATACTCGTGGAACAGACGGCATCCCGGGTCGGCGACGACCCAGTGACAGCGGAGGCTCCACCACACCGTGAGGTCGAGTTCCGCTTCGTCGGCCGACTGCGCCCAGACACCGACGACGTGTCCGTCGATGAGCTGGGCCGTGTGCCAGTCTCGTTCGCCGGGCTCGACGCCCCGGGCGGAGAGTGTGGTCTCGATCAGTTCGCGTCGGATGCGGCAGTCTTCGTCGGTCGCTCGCTCACCGCGGATCGGTGCCGCGGCGCGGATCCGCTCCCCCGCCTCGCCAAGGCTTTCGTCGGGGACCGGCTCGGTTCTCGACTTCATGGCCGGCTCCCGAGGTACGCGGCAAGTCGCTTCAGCTCGCCCGGTTGGAAGCCGGACCAGTGGTCGTGTTCGTCAACAACCACGACGGGTGCGCGGGAGTATCCGAGGTCGCAGATGACGTACTCGCGGGCGGCGCGATTCTCGTCGCGCGTGATGTCGCATTCGACGAACGGGATGCCGAGCTCGGTGAGCACCTTCTCGGTGAGCGCACACTGCACACAGGCGCTCCCCGCCGTGTACACGGTCAGGACAGGAAGCTCGGATGCGGCATCCCGAGTCGAGGCGGCCTCAACAGCGACATCAGTAGTCATCGCTCGTGCCTTCACGGGCGCCGGCGTCGACCCACTCGTCGACTTCGTCGGCTGCGTAGAGGACGATGCGGCCGAGCTTGCGGTAGCGCGGCCCCTTGCCCTCGTGGCGCCACATGGCGAGGGTGCCCGTCGTGATACCCGGGAGCTGGTCAGCGACCTGCTGTGGGCTCAGATATCGGTGTTTCAGCTCGACCGGTGTCGTGTCGATCTTCGTTGCCACTGCGCACACCTCCATTGCATGGTTCGAATCGTGTTTGACATGAGTACACAACTAAGCGGTATGCTCTGTCAAGAGGTTCCTGCGATGCGTGATTTCGGTAATGCAAGATGGGGAGGTGAGAATCGACGTGACCACTCCCGAGGGCACACCGATGACGGCGGATGCTGCGACTGAGCCAGTCGGGTCCGCACTGCGCATCGCTCCCGCGTTTGTCGCAACGACGACAAACGACGAGACGGGGATCGAGACGACGCTTGAGGCGCAGTACTCCCCCGACGAGGGGCGCTACATCGTGACGACGATCGTGAGCCGCGCGGTGCGACCCGACTTCGACCAGCGCGCGCTCCGCCACACGGCAGCGCAATCTATCGTGCAGGCGGCAGTGCCGCACTGCATCGCAATCCGACTCGATTCGGCCGAAGACAGCGGATGGATGACGGTCGCCGACCTCACGGCGGGCGAGGGCCGCATCATCCCGCAGTGGATGGCATCCGCCGTCGTGAAGCGCGGTATGAAGGACGAGCGCATGGAGGTGATCGAGATCCTGTACGGCACTGCCGCTCTTGCCGACCTGCCCCCCACGAAGGCCGTACAGGTCGAACTCGATGTGCCACATCGCACGGCATCCGACTGGATCGCGAAGGCCCGCGCCGCGGGCCGCCTCAAAGGAATGAACTACACGCAAGGCCGGCCACGTCGAACGGACGATGCCTAAGCGAACAACGCGGAACGTCTATTCCTACGACTCGGTAAAGCACGGCACACTCTGGCGCGCCCGCTACATCTCCCCGAGCAACCGAGTGGTCGAGAAGCGCGGCTTCCTGACCCAGGCCGAGGCGGAGGCCTGGCTCACGACGGAGAAGTCCAAGCTGATCACCGGCGAATGGACCGACCCACGCAAGGCAGCCGTGACCGTCGGGTCGCTTGCCCCTGCGTGGCTCGATGTGAAGCGCCGGACGTTGAAGCCCTCTGCGTACAAGCCACTCGAAGCGAGCTGGCGCATACACGTCGCGCCACGGTGGGAGCGAGTTCCGCTCAGGCGCGTGGTGAACGGCGACATCGCCGCCTGGCTGAGCGAGATCAATCGATCGCCGTCGATCGTTCATCGCGCGTACGGCGTCTTGAACGGCATCCTGAAGCAGGCCGTGAAGGACGGTCGGCTTGCACGGAACCCCGCCGCCGGCGTCGACTCACTGCCTCGACGTCGGACCCGCCGGATGCGGCGCTACCTGACTCAAGAGGAGCTGCACCGCGTTGCCGATGCCAGCGGATCGCACCGTTCCCTTGTCCTCACGCTTGGATACTGCGGCCTGCGTTGGGGTGAGGCAATCGCTCTCAAGGTCGGGGATGTCGATTTCGAACGGCGCCGCATCACCGTGCAGCGGTCGGCGGTCGAGGTACACGGCGAGATCCATCTGAGCACACCCAAGACGGATGCAAGCACACGACTGGTACCTCTCCCCGCCATCGTCATCGACTCCCTCCGAGCCGAAATGGAGGGTCGTCATCCGACTGATCTGGTGTTCCCCGGTTCGGACGGCGACTACATGCGTCGGGTACGGGCCTCAGCGGGCTCGAAGTCTTGGTGGAAGAGTGCACTGAAGGCCGCGGGCGTGGAAACGATGGTCATTCACGACCTACGACACACCGCGGCGTCGATCGCCGTGAACGCCGGCGGGAACGTGAAGTCTGTGCAGCGGATGCTGGGCCACGCGTCAGCCGCGATGACGCTCGATTGCTATGCCGATCTGTTTGACGACGGGTTGGATCGACTGCTCGACCAGATCGACGGCGTCTAGTTGGACGTCACTCGTCGCGCGGCAGCACCGCGGGATACTTCGAGATCCACCGCTGATCGACCGCGGGCCTGTACCAATCGGCAGCGGCCACGCGCTGTGCGAGGTCTATCGCAAGCCGATCCATGACCCACCCGTACTCGAGCCTGGACACGGATGCGACTGGGAGAGACTCGTAACCATGCGTCGCCCCCAGGAACGCCAGCGTGACTGATGCAACCGAGCGTGCGTCTGCGGTCGTTCCTACGAACCTGAGGGCGTCGATCGTCTCCTCCGGTGCAGGAAACGACAGCGCGACGTACAAGGCGCGAGCCAGAACACCACTAGGCGACCCGTGGTCGATCAATCCGCGAAGCACATCGGTGCTGCCCGGGTTCTGATGTCCATGACGTTGGGCGGTGTCCAGCAGCTCCGATCGAAGTCCCTGCATGACCGACATTCCGCCACCCCAAGTGTTCAAGCTGGGGCGCGCCCTTCTTGCCGTAGCAACGGGTCCCTCATCGCGCAGGCACTGGACCATAATCAGCGCCGAAGTTGCGGTTACAGCGATCGACTCGGCGTCATGGTGCGTCTGTCGCGCGAGCATGCCGGCGTAGTGAGCGATCTTGTCAGGTCCGGATGTCGAGAACGCCCCGGCGCCCGCAAGCACCGCGTAAGGCAGGCCCTTGACCATCGGGCGCACACTCGGTGACCGTGTCGGCGCGCGCGAGACAATCGCAGTCACCATCGAGGGAGATGACCCCCGCCTCAGACTCATGACTGGGTCTTCCATGAGCCAACCAGGAGCTCTCTCGCACTCCCCCAGAACCTCCGCCGCCCACGAGGGATTGGACGCCTCAGGTTCTTGACGCAATAGAGCCCATCGTCGGTACGAAAAAGCTACTTGGTCGAGGCCTGAACGGATTGCCCATCCATTCTCGGTGAAGTTGCGGAGCAGTCCGTCCATCGTCCATGCTGCGAGCTGCGTGGCCGCCCCGCCACGGAGTGGACCCTCGGTCGGAGGAGTCCCCGCTGAAGTCCCAAGAGAGTCACCGAGTGCCAGCCCGAGGGCGAGTCCGCGAACTTTGCTCTCCCAAGCCGCCGGTTCCTCCCCGCTTTGAAACCCTTCGCCGTCGGGAAGCTGCGACCGTTGCACTTTGTCCGGCAGCCAGTACTCGGCGGCGATGTCGGCGAGATCGAAACCGTGGGGCGCCAGTTGGTCATAAACCTCGACAAAATCCTCGGAGACGAACCGGATTCCGGCGCTGTCTGCGATGAACGGCCACTTCGGTGGGAGCAACTTCCACGCCCCCACGTCCCGTTTATACGCCGAGCCGGCCGCTGTCAGCGCGAACAGTCCGCTGAGATGACCATCTGCCTCGATCGCAACCAAGTAACGCGCATCACTGCCCACTGTGTCTTTGCCGTATGCCACGTTCGCTCCCAGATCCTGCTCACCGCCGACACGCTGATCGCGTGAGCTCCGTGACGCTCGACCCCACGGTCGCACCCCTCTTTGATCACGGACACGCTTCCGGGAGGGGACGCCGCCGCGCAGCTGCCCAGATCTTCCAACAGGTCCCCGGGTGACGATTACCCTATCCATGGCACCGACAGCAGCGCGAGGACAACTCTTCCTATCAGCCGGAGTGCGACCGATGTCTTGTGGGATTGCAGCGGCCTTTGCAGCACCTGATCACGCGCAGTTCGTGGCAGAAACGTGGCAGAAACGGCTTCTGCGCCTCCCACGGGAAGCAGAAAACCCGCGGACATCCGCGGGTTTCGAGCCTGAGTCACGTGGCGGAGACGGAGGGATTTGAACCCTCGGTCCCCCGGAGGGGACTCCACCTTAGCAGGGTGGTGCACTAGGCCTGACTATGCGACGTCTCCAGGCATCCGTTCGCCGAAGCCATACAGATGCGCTCAGCAATCATAACCCGGACCCGCGCGTGGCAAGAACCGAGGACGGCTCCGGGAGCGCGAGGGTACGACCCGGATGCCGCGCCCGCAACCCCGCTGTCTGCACCGCTCCGGGGCCCCAGACTCTGTGCCATGACCGACACACCTGACCGCCACGAGCAGGTCGCCCCGACCCAGCGCCTCGACGACACCTCGACATACGATCGCGACACCGCCGCTGCCCGCTACGACAGCGACGTCGCATCCGCGCACACCGACGATCGCGCCCTCCGCGAACAGGTCCTCGCCCGCGAAGAGGAGCGCTTCGGTGGGTTCAAGTTCGGCTCCGCGTTCTTCGGCTGGATCGCCGCGATGGGTCTCGCGCTCCTGCTGACCGCCCTCATCGCCGCGATCGGCGGTGCCATCGGCGCGGTCGCCCCCGAGGCGGCGGAGGACGCAGCGAACGCCGCCGCCGACAACATGGGCGTCGCGACCATCGTCGGCGCGATCGCGCTCGCCCTCGTGCTGTTCATCTCGTACTTCGCGGGCGGTTACGTCGCCGGACGCATGGCCCGGTTCAGCGGCGTCAAGCAGGGGCTCGCGGTGTGGCTGTGGGCGATCATCATCGCCGTCATCGTCGCCGTCGTCACGGCGGTCGGCGGTGCCCAGTGGGATATCCTGGGCGCCCTCGGCGGCTTCCCGCGCATCCCGGTGACTCCCGAGACCGCGACGACCGCGGGCATCCTCACCGCGGTGGGCGCCGCTGTCGTGACGCTCGCCGGCGCGCTCCTCGGTGGTGCGACCGGAATGCGGTACCACCGCCGCGTCGACCGCGAGGGGTTCGCCGTCTGAGGCTCCTCGCCGCGCGACGGACTAGCGCTGCGGCTGCGAGCAGGTGACCTGCGCGGCGGTCGTGCCGGTGATCGACGACGGGAGCTCGACCGCGGCATCCGCGGGGGGCGGGGCCGCGGCATCCGTCGGGTCCGTCGCCGCGTCGGTCGTGCCGGGCGTCGGCGTGACGGATGCCTCGGGCGTCGGCTTCGTGGCCTCGCCTGCCACCTCCGGGGCACCCGCGGCCGCGCTCGTCGAGCCGGTGAGGACGAGTGCCTTGTTTTCGCGCAGCGCGGCGAACAGAACGTCGCCCGCATCGCGAACGGGAAGGACGTCGCTGCGGCCGTCGCCGGGGATGTACCGCGTCGGATACTGCACGAAGACGATGTCGGCGTAGTCGACGTCTTTCACGGCCATCGCGATCTGCACCATGAGCGTCGGGTTCGTGAGCGACCGGCTCAGGAGGAGCTGGCCCTCGGTGACCTGCTTCATCGCGGTCGTCGCGAGCGAGAACAGCGTCGACGGGTTCGACAGCACGGACTCGCCCTGCAGCTTGCGCACGAGCGAGGACATGAACTGCTGCTGGTTCGAGATGCGACCGAGGTCGGATCCGTCGGCGACGCCGTGACGCATGCGCAGGAACTGGAGCGCCTGGACGCCCTGCAGGGTGTGCGTGCCGGCGGTGAGCGTCAGCCCTGTGTGGGGGTCGTGCACGTCGCCCGTCACGCACACGTCGACGCCCCCGATCGCGTCGGACATGTTGATCACGCCCGTCCAGCGGATCGCGCCGGCGAACTGGATGTCCTCGCCCGTGAGCGCCTCGACGGTCTTCACGGTGCACGCGAGGCCGCCGTACATGTACGACGCGTTCAGCATCTGCGAGCTCATCGCCGAGTACTCGCCGCCCTCGGCCCGCGGGCACGCGGGGATCGGCACGAGCATGTCGCGCGGGAACGACACCACCGTCACGCGACGCGGGTTGTCCGAGATGTGCAGGAGCATCGTGACGTCGTTGCGCTCGCCCTCGGTGTCGCCGGCCTGGCACGCGCCGGAGAGCGCGGCGTTGGCGCCGTCGCACGAGTCGGTGCCGACGAGCAGCACGTTCACGCCGCCCTCGATCTCGCCGATCGTGGGTGGGAGCGGCTCGTCCCCTTCGAGATCGACCGCGTGATCCGAGACCGCCCGTGCGGTGTCCAGGAGGGCGAAGGCGCCGACGCCCACCGCACTCACGACCGCGACGAGCACGACGACGCCGAGCATCGCCAGAAGCTGCAGAAGCGGGTTGGGTGCCGAGAGCGCCCCATGACGGGCGATCGGATGCCGCGGCCCGCGCCGCGCGGAACCACCCGCCACGTCAGCCGTTGGCCCTCAGATTGCCCGCGGAGCACGTCTCCTGGTCGGCGCTGAAGCCCGAGATCGACGACGGCAGCTCGACCGGCGTCGGCGCAGGAGTCGCCGTCTCGGTCGCACCGGGCGTCGGCTCGGTCGGAGCGGGAGTCTCGGCCGGCTGGTCCGAGGGCTGGGGGTCGACCACGATCACGCCGCCGCCACGGCTCGGGTCGCCCGTGAGGCTGATCGGCACGTTCGCGTCGATCGCCGCCCACAGCTGCTCGGCCGCCTCGTAGTTCGGCACGACGCGGTTCGGGTCGGACGGGTCGGCGTTGACGGGATACTGCACGAAGACGATGTCGTCGAACGGGACGTTCTTCACCGCGAGTGCGATCTGCATGAGCGTCACGGGGTTGGTGAGCGACTCGCTCGGCGTGACGTTGTCGACCGCCGTGGTCGCCAATTTGAGGAGCGTCGGCAGGTCCGACAGCACGTCCTCGCTCATGATCTTCTTCGCGAGGCGCGACATGTACTGCTGCTGGTTGCTGATGCGGGCCAGATCACTGCCGTTCTCGAGACCGTGACGCGTGCGCAGGAACTGCAGCGCCTCCAGGCCCGAGATCGTGCGCGGACCGGCCGGCCAGTCGATGCCGGTGTAGCGGTCGCGGATGCCGCCGTTGCCGATGCAGACCTCGACGCCGCCGATCGCGTTGGTGATCTCGATGACCCCGCCCCACGTGACCTTCGCGGCGAACGGGATCGGACGCCCCGCGAGCTGCGAGACCGTCTTCACGACGCACGAGAGGCCGCCGTACATGTAGGCGGAGTTGATCATCTGCTTGCTCATCGCGGACGTCTGCGATCCGTCGGCGCGCGTGCACGACGGGATCGGCACCATGAGGTCGCGCGGGAACGACACGACCGTCACGCGGCGCGGCTCGGCCGAGATGTGCACGAGCAGGTTGACGTCGTTGAGCTCGCCGCCCGCATCGGCGCCGGTGCAGCGGCTGCCGAAGAACTGCGCGTACTCGGGCTCGCACGCATCGGTGCCCGCGATGAAGAGGTCGACTTCGCTCTCGATCGCCCCGATGTCGGGCGGGACGGGACCCTGGTCCTCGAGGTCGACCGCCCCCTCGGCGAAGCTCGCCGTGATGTCGTACGCGGCGTATGCGGCGATCCCCGCACCGGAGGCGAGCACCACGGCGACGATCACGCCGAGCACCTTCAGAAGCAGAGAGAACGGATGCGGGGACGACAGCTCGCCGTGGCGCGCCACTGTGCGGCGCCCACGTCGTGCGGGCCGGGTCGTCTTGGTCACACGGGCTCTCTTCTAGCGGAGGGTGTGGGATTCGAACCCACGGGACATCGCTGCCCACTGGTTTTCAAGACCAGCTCCATCGGCCGCTCGGACAACCCTCCCGTCGGGAAGCCGGCTTCGCGGCATCCGTCGATCAGGCGTCGAGTCTAGCCGACAGCGCTGTCGTGCCATTGTTCCAACGGTGTCTGGACAAGCTCTGAAAGACGCGCGTGCGGAGGCTCAACCGATCCGCTCAGTGGCCGGGATGGGAGCGCGCCCACGCTAGAGCTTGCGGAGCACCTCGGCCACGCCTCCGTCGTGCACCGACAGGGTGGTCTCGCCCGCCGCGTCGCGCACTTCCTGCGGCCCCTGCTCCATCGCAACGGCACGACCGCCGTTCTCGAGGGCCCAGCGGAACATGCCGACGTCGTTGCGGCCATCGCCGATCACGAGCACGTGCGCGGGATCGATGCCGAGCTCGCGACGGACGATCTCGAGGCCCGTGCTCTTGTCGACCCCCTTCGGCGCGATGTCGAGCCATGCGGTCCAGCCGATCGCGTAGGAGACCTGGTTCAGTCCGATCCGCTCCACGAGCTCGAGGAAGTCGCGTTCGCGCTTGTCGGGCGAGACGACGACGACGCGGCACACCGGCTGCGCGCCGAGCTCATCGAAGGGGACGCGGCGCGCGTTCACGAGGTTCCAGTCCTCGAGGTACTCGGTGTAGAGGCGGTGCCCGTCGGGCAGCTCGACCATGTACCGGGCCTCGGGCAGATGCTCGTGCAGGATCGTGAGCACCTCGCGCGCGTCGAACGTCTCGGTGTGGAAGCGCTCGTACTTCAGCTCGTCGGCGTCGATGCGCTTGAGCACGACCGCGCCGTTCGAGCACACGACGTATTCGGGCGCGATCTGCAGCACGCGCAGGATGCCTCGCGTGCCCTCCCAGCTGCGCCCGGTCGCGATCATGACCTCGTGGCCCGCCTTGTGCGCGTGCTCGACGGCCTCGACGACCCCGGGGCTGAGCGACTCGTCTTCCAGCAGCACGGTGCCGTCGATGTCGAGCACGATGAGCAGCCGCTCGACGACGACCGCCGGGTCCTCGGTGTCGCGCGCGACCCGCTCGACGAGCTTGGCCGCCTTCTTCGGCTTGACGACCTTGACGCTGCCCGTGGGCGGAAGATGAGCTTCGGTCAAGACACGGGCTCCATGACTTCGAGCCCGCCCAGGTACGGCCGCAGCACCTCCGGCACGGTGACCGAGCCGTCCTCCCGCTGGTGGGTCTCGAGCAGCGCGACGATCCAGCGGGTCGTCGCGAGCGTGCCGTTGAGCGTCGCGACGTGCTGCGTCTTGCCGCCGTCCGGGCGGTGACGGATGTCGAGGCGACGCGCCTGGTAGGTCGTGCAGTTCGACGTCGACGTGAGCTCGCGATACGCCTGCTGCGTCGGCACCCACGCCTCGATGTCGTACTTGCGCGCCGCGCTCGAGCCGAGGTCGCCCGCGGCGACGTCGATGACGCGGTACGAGAGGCCGAGGTCCTGCAGCATCCGCTCCTGCTGGGCGAGGAGCCGCAGGTGCTCCTCCTCCGAGTCCTCGAGGGTCGTGTAGACGAACATCTCGAGCTTGTTGAACTGGTGCACCCGGATGATGCCGCGCGTGTCCTTGCCGTACGACCCCGCCTCGCGGCGGTAGCACGTCGACCAGCCGGCGTAGCGCTTGGGGCCCTTGGAGAGGTCGATGATCTCGCCCATGTGGTACCCGGCGAGGGGCACCTCGCTCGTGCCGACGAGATAGAGGTCGTCGTCTTCGAGGTGGTAGACCTCGTCGGAGTGCTGACCGAGGAACCCGGTGCCGCGCATGACCTCGGGCCGCACGAGCGTGGGCGGCGTGAGCGGCGTGAAGCCCGCCTCGAGCGCGCGATCGAGCGCGAGCATCATGATCGCCAGTTCGAGGCGCGCACCGATCCCGGTGAGGAAGTAGAAGCGGCTGCCCGACACCTTGGTGCCGCGCTCCATGTCGATCGCGCCGAGCAGCTCGCCGAGCTCGAGGTGGTCGCGCGGCTCGAACGAGAACGCGGGAACCTCGCCGTGCGTTCGCAGCGTGACGAAGTCCGCTTCGCCCCCCGCCGGCACACCGTCGATGATGACGTTCTCGATGCGCGCCATCGCCTCGTCGGCGGCCTGCTCGGCGACGGTGACGGCCTGCTGGGCCTCCTTCACCCGGACGCTCAGTTCCTTCGCCTCGGCGGCGAGCGCCGCCTTCTCCTCCTTCGGAGCCTGCGCGACGCGCTTGCCGTGCGCGTTCTGCTGCGCGCGCAGCTCCTCATAGGCGGCGATGGCCTGGCGGCGGGCCCGGTCGGCGGCGAGCGCGGCGTCGACCGTGTCGGGCGACTCCCCCCGGGCCTCCTGCGAGCGCCTGACCAGCTCGGGATTCTCGCGAAGAAGCACTGGATCGATCACCCCACGAGTCTAGTCGGGCGAACTTCGCGCACACCGTGGCGGTGCGGTCTTAGGGTTGGAGCCATGACAGCCGCATCCGGGTCCGGGGACGAGCCCCGCCGCGACGATCCGGACCAGCCCGCCGACGTGCACGAGCACACGGATGCGCCGGATCCCGAGCGCGCCGCCGCACCCGACGACACGATCCGCGAGCCGGAGGACGTCGAGCCCGACAAGCCCGGGCGTGAGGGCGAGGCCCGCCGCGTCGGCGAGGAGGGCGAGCGCAAGCCCTTCCCCGCCGAGGAGGAGCCGCGCAAGCGCGCCGCTCTGGTGTACAACCCGACCAAGGTCGACGCGGACGCCCTGCGCAAGAGCGTCGCCGACCACGCGAAGGCCGCCGGATGGGCCGAGCCGCTCTTCTACGAGACGACGGTCGAAGACCTCGGCGACGATGTCACGCGGCAGGCCCTCGACGAGAAGGTCGACGCGGTGCTCGTCGCGGGCGGCGACGGAACCGTGCGCGCCGTGAGCGAGGCGATGGGCGGATCGGGCGTTCCGCTGACGATCGTGCCGAGCGGAACGGGCAACCTGCTCGCGCGGAATCTGCGGCTGCCGCTGGACGATCCGGATGCCATGGTGGCGGCGACCTTCGACGGCGACAGACTCGAGATGGACCTCGGCTGGGCGGCCCTGCGCCGACCCGACGGCGAGACCGCCGAGCATGCATTCGTGGTCATGGGCGGCATCGGCCTCGACGCGGCGATGATCGCCAACACGAACCCGCAGCTGAAGAAGACGGTCGGATGGGTCGCCTACGTGGACGGCGCCGCACGCTCGCTCGCCAGCGCGAAGCCCTTCCGCGTCGTGTACCAGCTGCCCGGACGCCGACTGCACTCCGCGCGCGTGCAGAGCGTGCTCTTCGCCAACTGCGGGTCGCTCCCCGCCGGCCTGGAGCTGATCCCCGAGGCATCCGTGACCGACGGAGCCCTCGACATCGTCATCTTCCAGCCGAAGGGCGCGTTCGGCTGGCTCTTCGTGTGGCGGCGCGTCGCGTGGGACAACAGCGTGCTGCGCCGCTTCCGGGCGGGCCGCAAGGTGCTCGCGATCACGACGCGGGACAACTCCGTGCTCTACACGCGAGGCGAGGGCATCGAGCTGGCGCCCACCGAGGCGCAGCCCGTGCAGCTCGACGGCGACGAGTTCGGCGAAGCGGTGCACGTGCGCACGCGCATCGCGCCGCGCGACCTCATCGTGACCGTGCCGAAGGGGCATGAAGTAGACGGCCTCTGACGGCGAGGACCGGATCGATCAGCCCTTGACCGCTCCCCCGAGGCCCGCCGACCGCAGGAAGACGTTCTGGAACAGGAGGAACATCGCGATCGGGATGAGCGTCGCGATCGCGAGCGCGGCGAGGAAGACGTCGAGCTCGGTCTGGGACTGCACCGCCGGCAGGCGCACCGACAGCGGCTGCACCGCCGGATCGGGCAGCACGAGCATCGGCCACAGGTAGTCCTTCCAGGCGGCGATGATCGCGAAGACCGACACCACCCCGAGGATCGGCTTCGACATCGGAAGCACGATGGACCAGAAGAGCCGGAAGGGTCCGGCGCCGTCGGTCTTCGCCGCCTCGAACACCTCGCGCGGGAGGCTGTCGAAGAAGCGCTTCACGAGGAGGATGTTGAAGGCGTTCGCGCCCATCGGCAGCCACACCGCGAGGTAGCTGTTGAGCAGGCTCACGTCTCCCAGCAGAGGCGGATTGACGATCGTGAGGTACAGCGGCACGAGCAGGACGATGCCGGGGATGAACAGCGTCGCGAGCACGAGCCCGTTGAGGATCGGCGCGTACTTCGGCCGCAGCACCGACAGCGCGTAACCGGCCGTCGTCGCGATGAACAGCTGCGTGAGCCAGGCCCCCGCCGCGATCACGATCGTGTTGAAGAAGTACTGGTCGATGTGGATGTCGTTCCACGCCGTCGACAGGTTCTCCCAGTCGATGCCGTTCGGCCACAGCGCGAACGGCTGCTGCAGCGTGTCCTGCGTCGGGGTCACGGCCGCCTTCGCGAGCCACAGGATCGGCCCGAGGCCCGCGATCACGAGCGTCGCGAACAGGAAGACGTGCGTGACGGCGAGGCCCGCGCGGGTGCCGGGTCGGCGACGTTCGGATGCCGAGACGATCGTGCGCTCGCTCATGAGGCGCTCCAGCGGTTCGTCAGCTTGAAGTAGAGCCACGACAGGATCGCGAGCACGATCGCCAGCAGCACCGAGACCGCCGTCGCCTCGCCGTAGTCGCCGCCGAGCGAGTTCCGGAACGCCTTGTCGTAGATGTAGAGGAGGATCGTCTTCGTCGCCCCGGCCGGCCCTCCGCCCGTGAACAGGAACGGCTCGAGGAACACCTGCGCGGTCGCGATGATCTGCAGGATCAGCATGATGAAGAGGATTCCGCGCAGCTGCGGCAGTGTGACGTGCCACACCTTGCGCCAGATGCCGGCGCCATCGACCTCGGCCGCGTCGTACAGCTCGGGCGGCACCGACAGCAGGGCTGCGAGGTAGATGATGATCGACCCGCCCGCCGCCGCCCATGTGGCCTCGAGAACGAGGGACGGCATCGCCTGCACGGCCGATGAGATCCACGGCTGCGGCGGGATGCCGAACCACGAGAGCGCCGTGTTGAAGACGCCGTTCGGCGACGAGTCGTAGAAGAAGCGCCACAGCAGCACCGCGACCACCGGGGGGATCACGACCGGCAGGTACGCGAGCGCCGAGTACAGGCCCTTGGCGCGCCGCACCTCGCTCATGAGCACCGCCATGAACAGCGGCAGCGGGAACCCGAAGAGCAGCGCGAGCAGCGCGAAGAACAGCGTGTTGATGACGGCGCGACCCAGCTGCGGGTCGGTGAGCACCGCGACGTAGTTGTCGAACCCGACCCACTCGCTCACGATGAGGTTCGTCTTCTGCAGGCTCATGATCACCGACTGGACGATCGGCGACCACGAGAAGAAGAAGAACACGAAGACCATCGGCAGCACGAACAGCAGGTTCGCGAGACCGCCGCCGCGGTACCACGTGAGCGGTGTGCGTCGCGTGGGTCGGCGCTCGGGGGGTGGGGCGGGGGCGACGGATGCCGCGGCCGGGCGTTCCGGAATGGTCGCAGTCATGCGGGGCTTTCGTTGTTCGATGGGCCGTCCGGCGGCGGCGCTTCGTCTCGCTTCGCTCGCTCAGCGTCCGGACCGGGGAACCCGGTGGCTCAGCGAGGGCGGAGCCGAGACGAAGCGCCGCCTACCGGATCACTGGTCGAGGATCGCCTGCGCGTCGGCCTGGGCCTGCGCGAGGAGCGCGTCGATGTCGGCGTTCTCGTCGGTGAGCACGGTCTGCACGACGGTGTCGAGCAGCGCGTAGATCTCCTGCGTCGCCTTCTTCGGCTCGCCGACCGGCGTCTGGTCCCAGATGCTGTCGATGAACGGCTTCATCTGGTCGCGCGGCACGTTGATGTAGTCCTCGATCCACACGAGCGACTCCTCGTACAGCTCACGGCTGAGCACGGGCAGCACCGGCGTGCCGACGGCCTGGCCGGAGTCGTTGAGCGTCTTGGCGTCCTGCACCGCGGCGTCCTCGTCGAGGAGCTTCTGCATGTAATACCAGTCGATCCACTCGACCGCCGCCGCCTTCGTGGCGTCGTCGACGGTCGGGCTGATCACCGCGATGTCACCGCCGCCGAGAGTGCCCGGGTCGTCGCCCTCGATCGGGACGACCGCGAGCCCGTAGACGTCGGGCTCGAGGCCGAAGTCTCGCACGAGCGCCGTGTAGACATCGGAACCCGATGTGTACATGCCGATGTTGCCCGCGGCGAACTCCTGGTTGATCGTGCCCCAGTCGAGGTCGACCTTCGATCCGAACGAACCGTCCTCCCACTTCAGGTCGTGGAGGAACTCGAGCGTCGCCTTGGTGGCCTCGTTGTCGATCGTCGATTCGGCCGAGCCGTCCTCGTTGTCGACCTGGGTGCGACCGCCGCGCGCGACGGTCTGCGCCGTCAGCTGCCAGCCGCCGGTGTTGTTGATCGCCATCTGCGCGTAGCCGGCCTTGCCCGTGGCATCCGTGATCTTCTTCGCGTACTCGCGCACCTCGTCCCACGTTGTGGGCGGCTGGTCGGGGTCGAGCCCGGCCTGCTCGAAGAGGTCGCGGTTGTAGTGCAGGCCCATCGCGTAGGCCTGGCGCGGGAAGCCGTAGATGTTGCCGTCGGAGTCCTTCACGCCGTCGAGGATGATCGGGTTGAACGCGTCCTCGTAGCCGAGTTCCTTGATCTCGGCGGTGACGTCCATGAGCTGCCCGTTCTCGAGCAGCGTCTTGGAGTCGGTGAACGGCACCGTGAACACGTCGGGCAGGCTGCCGCCGGCCAGCTGCACGGCGAACGTCGGGCCTTCCCACTCGTACTCGACGCCGATGATGTCGATGTCGGGGTGCTCGTCCTCGAACTGCTTCTCCTGCGCGGCGAACGCCTCGTAGGCCGCCGCGTCCGCTCCGGGCGGGAAGGTCGCGACGCGCAGCTCGACCTTGCCGCTCTCGCCGCTTCCCCCGCTGCTGCTCGTCGAGCAGCCCACGAGTGCGCCGACGGTCGCCACCGCGGCGACACCGGCGAGCAGGACCCTTGCTGGTGACTTCATCGTCTTTCCTTTCTTGGTGGGCGGATGCCGCGTCACGCTGCCGCGGCATCCTCCGGGATGTGCGGTGTGGTGCCCGTCGCCGCGTCGGATGCGCCGGCATCCGTCGTCTCGTCGGAGACACGCAGCCACGCTGTGGAGTTGCCCGCCAGTCGCCCGCCGTCGAGCGGGCCGCTTGCGAGCAGGAGCTCCGCGCCGACGGGCAGCGGCACGGGGCTCCCGCCGGTGTTCACGACGCACGCGAAGTCGCCGCGTCGGAAGGCCAGGACGTCGTCGGCGCCGGGCGTGCCGGCGGGAACGGCGTCGTGCCACCACTCGAGCGGCACGTCGGGATCGAGGTCACGGCGCACGCGCAGCGCCTCGCGATAGAGGTTGAGGGTCGATGCGGGGTCCGCCTCCTGCGCCTCGACCGTGAGCGCCCGCCACGATTCGGGCTGCGGCAGCCACGTCTGGACTCCGTCGGGGCTGAATCCGAACGGCGGGCGCTCGCCCGACCAGGGCAGCGGCACGCGGCATCCGTCCCGTCCCGGATCGACGCCGCCGGACCGATGGTGCATCGGATCCTGGATCAGCTCGATCGGCAGGTCCTCCACCTCGGGCAGGCCGAGCTCGTCGCCCTGGTAGATGTAGAGGCTGCCCGGCAGAGCCGCGACGAGGAGCGCCGCGGCGCGGGCGCGGTGCAGGCCGAGCTCGGGGTCGGTGGGCACGCCGAAGCGCTTCTTGAGGAAGGCGAACGCGGTGTCCTCGCGGCCGTACCGCGTGACGGGGCGCGTGACGTCGTGGTTGCTGAGCACCCACGTGCTCGGTGCGCCGACCGGGGCGTGCGCCGCGAGGGTCGCGTCGATGGACTCGCGGAACGACTCCGCGCCCCACGGCCGCGCGAGGAAGTCGAAGTTGAACGCGGTGTGCATCTCGTCGGGACGCAGGTAGTTCGTGAACCGCACGAGGTCGGGCAGCCAGATCTCGCCCACGAGCACACGCGTACCGGGGTACGAGTCGGCGATGGCGCGCCACGAGCGGTAGACGTCATGAAGCTCGTCGCGGTCCTCGGTGGGGTGCGAGCCTGGGCCCTGCTTCTCGCCGACCTCGGGCAGATCGGGATCCTTGATCAGCAGTGCCGCCGAGTCGATGCGCACGCCCGCGACACCCCGGTCGAACCAGAACCGCAGGATGTCCTCGTGCTCGCGCCGCACGTCGGGGTGGTTCCAGTTCAGGTCAGGCTGCTGGGGCGTGAACAGGTGCAGGTACCACTCCCCCGGCGTGCCGTCGGGGTTCGTCGTGCGCGTCCACGTCTCGCCCTGGAAGTTCGACACCCACCGCGTCGGCATCTCGTCGCCGTTCGGGCCCTTGCCCGGGTGGAACCAGAACCGCTCGCGCTCGGGGCTGCCAGGACCTGCCGCGAGCGCCGCCTGGAACCACGGATGCTGGTCGGACACGTGATTCGGGACGATGTCGATGATCGTGCGGATGCCGAGCGCCAGCGCCTCCTGGATGAGCGCCTCCGCCTCGGCGAGAGTTCCGAACCGGGGATCGATGTCGCGGTAGTCCTGCACGTCGTACCCGCCGTCGGCCATCGGGCTCGGGTACCACGGGTTGAACCACAGCGCGTCGACGCCGAGCTTCTTGAGGTAGCCGAGTCTCTGCCGTACGCCCGCGAGGTCGCCCGTGCCGTCGCCGTTCCCGTCGGCGAAGCTGCGCACGTACACCTGGTAGATGACGGCGGACCGCCACCACTGCGGATCATCGGTGCTGGGCGTGAGAGCGCCACGGGTTTCAGCTGCCTCGCTCGCGCGGGTCAGGACGTCGCTGTCCACTGAGCTCCTCGTCATCGGAATCAACGAAAGTTCGGTAGAGATGACGGTAGTGTGTCCGCTTCGCACACGCAAGACTGTGATGAATCTTTGCAAGATTATGATCGCTGTCGGATCGGGGAGCGCGCTCGCAGGGCGGAGCGACGCGCGCGCAGGCTCCTTCCCGGACGCTGAGCGAGCGCATCGAGACGAAGCGCACCACGGACGGCGCGCGCTTCGTCTCGTCGCTGCGCGCCTCGGTCAGCGACCGGGCGGCGGAACGGCCGGCGGTTACTCGGGGACGGGGCCCGTCGAACCGCGCAGCACGAGCTCGGGTTCGAAGAGCAGCTCATCGCCGGCCTCGGTCGTGCCGGCGACCTGCGACAGGAGGAGTTCGATGACGGTTCGGCCCATGGACTCGATCGGCTGACGCACGGTCGTGAGCGGCGGCTCGGTGCAGCTCATGAGTGCGGAGTCGTCGAACCCGACGACGCTCACGTCCTCCGGAACGCGCAGACCCGCGCGACGGGCCGCGCGCACGGCGCCCAGCGCCAGCGGATCGCTCGCACACACGATCGCGGTCGCGCCCGACGCGAACAGGCGCGAAGCGCCGGCCTGACCCGACTCGAGCGAGTACAGGCCGTGCACGATGAGCTCCTCGCCGAGCGGCGAGCCGAGCTTCTCGAGCAGGGGTCGCGCCGCGGCGAGCTTGCGCTGGGACGGGATGTGATCCGGCGGGCCGAGCAGCAGACCGATGCGCCGGTGCCCGAGCTGGTGCAGATGCTGGATCGCCTGCTCCGCCGCGGCGCCGTCATCCGTCGACACCGTCGCGAAGTCGAGCGAGTCGATGCGCGCGTTCACGAGCACCGTCGGCAGGTTCACCTGGCGCAGCCGCTCGTAGTGGGCGTGCGGGGCATCCGCCTGGCTGTAGTTGCCGCCCAGGAAGACCACGCCCGACACCTGCTGCTGCAAGAGCAGGTCCACGTAGTCGGACTCGGTGATGCCGCCCGCGTTCTGCGTGCACAGCAGAGGCGTGTAGCCGTTCTGCGTCAGGCCGCCGCCGATGATCTCGGCAAGCGCGGGGAAGATCGGGTTCTGCAGCTCGGGAAGCACGAGACCCACGAGGCGCGCGCGTCCGCCGCGCAGCTTCGTCGGGCGCTCGTAGCCGAGCACGTCGAGGGCCGTGAGCACGGCCTGGCGCGTGGCATCCGACACCCCGGGCTTGTCGTTGAGCACGCGACTGACGGTCGCTTCGCTGACCCCCACCTTGCGCGCCACTTCGGCGAGACGCTTCGACATGCGCTCAGTGTACGCAAGAACTTGCGTCTCAGCGCAAGCCCCTGCAAGGGCTCCCCAGGCCGCGAGTGCACGACGTGGCGTCGAGTGCACCGCATGGCGACGTGGCTACGTCGTGCATCGGGCGCGAAGTCGTGCACTCGCGAAAGATGGGAACAGGTGGGAACAGGAATGAGCGGATGCGTCCGCGGGTTGCTCTCGGAGATGAGCACTTCCACGCCTGCGCCCCGCCTCGCCCTTTCGGTTCTCGACCTCGTGCCGGTGCGCGCGGGGCAGACGAGCGCGGAGGCGGTCGCGGCATCCGTCGATCTCGTGCAGACCGCCGATCGCCTCGGATACCGCCGCTATTGGTTCGCCGAGCACCACAACATGCCCGCCGTCGCGTCGACGACCCCGCCCGTGCTGGTCGCGGCCGCCGCGGCGCGCACCGAGCGCATCCGCGTCGGATCGGGTGGCGTCATGCTGCCCAACCACTCGCCGCTCGTCGTGGCCGAGCAGTTCGCGGCGCTCGAAGCGCTCGCTCCCGGGCGCATCGACCTCGGCATCGGCCGCGCCCCGGGCAGCGACCCCGTCATCACGCAGCTGCTGCGGCAGAGCGGCACGACGAGCGATGTCGACCGCTTCCCCGACAACGTCGCCGACATCGTCGCGCTCGTGTCGAGCGAGGGAGCGTCGATCCGGCTGGTGAGCCCGTCGAACCACACGTCCGGCGGAACGTACGGCGTGCACGCGACGCCGGCCGCGACGAGCGCCCCCGAGGTGTGGCTGCTGGGGTCGAGCGATTACTCCGCGCAGCTCGCCGCCGCCTACGGGCTGCCGTACGTGTTCGCGAACCACTTCTCGGGTGAGGGTCTCGAGCGCGCCCTCGACCTGTACCGGTCGCAGTTCCAGCCGAACGAGCAGCACCCCGAACCCCGCACGTTCCTCACCGCCAACGTCATCGCGGCGCCGACCGCCGAAGAGGCGGAGGATCGCGCACTCCCCCAGCTGCACATGATGGCGCGCCTGCGCACGAACATGCCGCTCGTGCCGCTCGAGACGGTCGAGCAGGCGAAAGCGAACGAGAGCTTCGACGGGCTCGCGCAGTCCGTCATGGCTTCCGCCCGCGCCAAGTGGTTCGTCGGCACGGGGGCTGACGTGGCATCCGCCCTGTCGTCCTTCGCGCAGCAGCACGACGTCGACGAGGTCATGATCTCGCCGATCGCGGCGTCGTACGACGCGGAGCCGACGGATGCCGCACCCGGCCGCACCCAGACGCTCGAGCTGCTCGCGGCCGAGCTCGACCTCGCCGGCTGAGCCCGCCGGCCGCCGCGTTTCAGGCGGCGGGCGCCCACTCCACCGAGGTCGTGATCTCGTCGAGGATCTCGGGGATCGGCTCGACGCCGAGACCCGGGCCCTGCGGAACCTCGAGGTGCCCGTCGCGCATGACGAACGGCGGGGTGATGTCGGTCGCATAGAAGCGGTCGCTCGCCGACACGTCGCCCGGGAGGGTGAATCCGGGCAACGACGCGAGCGCGACGTTCGCCGCGCGCCCGATGCCCGACTCGACCATGCCGCCGCACCACACCGGTACGCCGTGCGCCGCGGCGAGGTCGTGGATGCGGCGCGCTTCGAGGTACCCGCCGACACGGCCGGGCTTGATGTTGATGACCTGCGTCGCGCCGAGGCGGATCGCCGCAGCCGCCGTCTGCGCCGAGGTGATCGTCTCGTCGAGGCAGATCGGGGTCTTCACGACCTTGGCGAGGTCGGCGTGGCCGATCAGGTCCTCCTCCTCGAGCGGCTGCTCGATGAGCAGCAGATCGAACGCGTCGAGCTTCGCGAGGTGCCGCGCATCGCCCAGCGTGTACGCGGTGTTCGCGTCGACCTGGAGCAGCACGTCGTCGCCGAAGCGCTCGCGCACGGCGCGGACGGGCTCGATGTCCCACCCGGGCTCGATCTTGAGCTTGATGCGCACATACCCCGCGTCGAGGTAACCGCCGACGGCGTCGAGCAGCTGCGGGATCGAGTCCATGATCCCGACCGAGACCCCGCACGGCACGCGATCGTGCACCGAGCCGAGCTCGCGCGCGAACGAGCGGCCTTCGGCGCGCAGCTCGGCGTCGAGCACCGCCATCTCGAGCGCGCCCTTCGCCATGCGGTGGCTCTTGAACTTCTTGAGCGCCTCGGCGACCGACGGGGCATCCGACACCCCCGCCGCCGCGAGCGCGGGGATGAGGAACCGCTTCATGACGTCGACGGCGCCCTCGGTGTACTCGGGCGAGTAGATCGGGTCGGGAAGCGTCACACACTCGCCCCAGCCGGATGCCGCATCCGCCACCGCCTTCACCAGCAGGATGTCGCGCGCGGTCTGCGTGCCGAACGACGTGCGGAACGGCGACACGAGCGGCATCGCGACGCGCCGCAGCTCGAAGCCTTCGATCTTCATCGGGCGGTTCCCCCTTCGGGTCTCACGATGCCAGTTCCGCGACGAGCGCGGCTACGAGGGCCGTGCGCGGAGCGATCCCGCTGACGATGACGTGCTCGTGCTCGGCGTGCGCTCCCCCGCCGACAGCACCGAGGCCGTCGAGGGTCGGGACGCCGATGCCGGCGGTGAAGTTGCCGTCGCTTCCGCCGCCGACCGCCACGCCGACGAGCGGGTCGGGGCCGAGTGCCGCGGCGAGCGCCTGCGCACGAGCGAACAGAGAGGCGGATGCCGCGGCCTCCAGCGGCGGCCGGTTGACACCACCCAGCACGGACACCTCCGCCCCCGGTGTCACCGGAGCGAGCGCCCGGATCGCCGCATCGACGCGCTGCTGCTCGGTCGCGGTGCGCGCACGCACGTCGACCCACACGGAGGCACGTGCCGGCACGGTGTTCGTCGTCGAGCCGGAGCCTGCGACCGTCGGCGTCACCGAGGTTCCGTGCGCGGGGTCGGCAAGCGCCGAGATGGCGAGCACCTGGTGGGCGAGCTCGACGGTCGCGTTCACGCCCTTCTCGGGCTCGAGACCCGCGTGGGCGGCGAGCCCGTCGACGACCACTTCGTAGAGCGAGACGCCCTTGCGCTCGAGCTTGAGCGCGCCGCCGTCGGCTGAGGCCTCGAGCACGAGCGCGGCCCGCGCTCCGCGCGCGGCGTCTTCGATGAGGCGACGCGAGCTCGGCGAACCCACCTCCTCGTCGCCGGTCACGAGCAGCGTCACGCCGTCACGGTCGTCGAGCGACGCGACGGCGTGCAGGGCCATCGCGAGGCCGGTCTTCATGTCGAAGCATCCGGGACCCGTCATGACGTCGCCCGAGATCGCGAACGGGATCCGCTCGATCGTGCCGATCGGCCACACCGTGTCGTGGTGCGCGAGCACCAGCACGCGGGTCTCGTCGCCGAATCGCCAGCGCAGGTGCGCCACGCCGTCGATCACGAAGCGCTCAGGCGCCGCGCCCAGCAGCCGTCCGCCGAGTGCCGCGACAACATCGGCCGATCGCGCCACGGCGGCGTGGTCGGCGGACGGAGACTCGCACTGGACGAGTACGCGGATCGTGTCGACGATCGACGGCAGGTCGAGGTTCACAGCCAGCCGATGAACTTCTCGGGCGTGATGACGACGGCGACCGAGTACTCGTCCTTGATGCGGTCGATCTTCCACCCGAGGCGGTCGAGGCCGGCACCGTACTTGGCGAGGTACGCGTCGCCGAGACGGTCGAGCCACACCCTCGTCGACTCGGGTGAGATCGCCGCCGTGCCCTGGATGACGTGGACGTCATCGCCGGCCTCGTCGGTCTCGAGGTGGAACAGCACCTTCGGGTCGGCCTGGATGTTGCGGGTCTTCACCGAGTGCGGCTGCACGAACACGACGATGGCGCCCTCGTGCCAGAAGAACCAGACGGGCACGGCATGCGGATACCCGTCGCGCCCGTTGGTGCCGAGCCAGCCGATCTCATCCGTCTCGAGCCGCTCCAGCGTGCGGGCGTGGATCTCGTTCGTGGGATCGAGTTCGAGCTTCGTCGGCATCAGACCTCCGGTTCTCCGCTGAGCAGCCCGCGCAGCCAGTCGCGGGCCTCGACGAACACGTCGTCGGAATATCGTTCGGGATAGTGGACGACGACCCGGTCGGCGCGCGGGTACGACCCGAGGAACACCACCTTCGGGCTGAAGCGCCGGAGCCCGAGCAGGGCGTCGGCCATGCGCTCGTCCTGGATGTGCCCGTCGGCGTCGATCACGAACCGGTACCTGCCGAGCGCGTCGCCGATGGGGCGGGACGCCAGCAGCGACAGGTTGATGCCCCGCGTCGCGAACTGTTCGAGCATCTCGAGCAGCGCGCCCGGTCGGTCTTCGGGCAGCTCCACGATGAGCGATGTCTTGTCGGCTCCCGTCGGCGGGGGCGGCGGAACCGTGCGCCCCACGAGCACGAAGCGGGTCACCGCGTTCGGGTTGTCGCCGATGTTCTCGGCGAGGAGCTCGAGCTCGTGGTGCTCGAGGATCCCGGGTGGGGCGATCGCGGCATCCGCGTCGCTCGTCCCGTCGATCAGGCCGACGGCGCTGGCCACGTTGCTCGCCGCCGGGATGTGCGCGTGCGCGGGCAGGGTCTTGGTGAGCCACTGCAGGCATTGCGCGTAGGCGACCGGATGCGCCGCCACGAGCGACACGTCTTCGAGGCGGGTGCCCGGGCGACCGACGAGGACGAACTCGACGGGGACCAGGTACTCCCCCACGATCCGGAGGCCGGGAACGGTCGCGAGCGCGTCCTGCGCCGTCGAGACGCCGCCGTCCACAGAGTTCTCGATCGCGATCATCGCGGCGTCGGACGTGCCCTCGATGACGTCGTTGAGCGCTTCGCCCACGTTGCGCACGGGCCGCCAGATCTGGTCTCGCGCCTCGGGAACCTGTGCGAGCGCCGCTTCGGTGAAGGTGCCCGCCGGGCCGAGATAGCTGTACGTGCGGCGACGGGGAGCCTCGGGCTGGTCGGTCACGGCGTTCAGCCTAGTCCGGGGCGAAGACACGTCGCTCGGCCGTCGGGGCCGACGCTGCAACGCGACGGGCCTTTCGTCCCGACCGCGACCCTCGTGCGCGGCGAGCATGAAGTCAGCGGTCGGGACGACGGAGAGCGAACGATTCGGCTGAACCCTGTGGGTCACCTCGTCGATGGAAGTCGCCCGACCGCTTTCACTGCATGCGGCGAGGGTTCGCGTGCGCGGGCGAAGTCGCTTGGGGAGCATCCGCCCGCTCCATCCCTTCCCCATTGACGCATCGACGAAGGAACGTCCATGAACAGCATTCCTCCGGTCCCGCCGGCCGCGCCGGCGCCGGCCCCCGACGCGACGCCGCAGTACTCCGCACCGCAGTACTCGGCACCGCAGTACTCCGCACCGCAGTACGCCGCGCCGGGGTCACCGCCGCCGTACCAAGCGCCCGCGGCGCCCGGTGTTCCCGGCAAGCAGTTCATCGCCGCGTGGCTGCTGTCGTACTTCCTCGGGGTCTTCGGCGTCGACCGCTTCTACCTGGGGAAGGTCGGCACCGGCATCCTGAAGCTGATCACGTTCGGCGGATTCGGCATCTGGTGGCTGATCGACCTCATCCTGATCCTCGCCGGCGCGGCGCGCGACAAGGACGGACGCCCGCTCGACGGATACGACCGGTACAAGAAGGTCGCGTGGATCGTGACCGGTGCGATCGTCGCACTCGGAATCGTCATCAGCGCCGTGAACGGCGCCATCGCCGCGAGTCTCGGCACCGCGTCGTCGCCCACCGACACGACGCAGATCTCCCGCGAAGAGCCCGTGGTCGAAGAACCGGCCCCGGTGGACGACCGCGAGGCGGTCCCGGGCCTCGTCGGCCTGACCGTCGCGGAAGCCCGTGCCGCGGTCGAGGACGCCGGATTCGTGCTCGCTGTGCCGGACGGCACCGGCGACGACTGGGTCGTCCTGACGCAGACTCTGTCGGAGGGGCGCCAGGCCGACCCCGGCACCGAGATCCTGGTCACCGCCGAGGCGCCGAAGCCCGTCCTCACGCTCGCGCAGCAGAACGCGGTGAAGGACGCGCAGTCGTATCTGGACTACAGCGGGTTCTCGCGGCAGGGCCTGATCGGCCAGCTCGAATTCGAAGGCTATTCCACCGAGGATGCAACGTTCGCGGTCGACTTCGTCGATGCCGATTGGAACGCCGAGGCCGCCGAGACTGCGCAGTCGTACCTCGACTACACGGCGTTCTCGCGGCAGGGCCTGTACGAGCAGCTGGCCTTCGAGGGGTTCACACCCGAGCAGATCGAGTTCGCTCTCGCCGCGGTCGGCTACTGATCGACTCGCGATGACGGGGCATCCGGGCGTGTGACGATTCACGCGCCCGGATGCAACCCGGCGACAGAACCGCGTACCGCGCGGCAGACTAAACGCATGACTCGTGCAGGACAGCCAGCGGAAGCATCCGACCTCATCGACGTCGACGAACTCATCGCCGCGTACTACGACCGCAAACCGGATGCCTCGAACCCGGCCCAGCGCGTCGCGTTCGGCACGAGCGGTCACCGCGGTTCGGCCCTCACGACGAGCTTCAATGAGGACCACATCCTCGCCACGACGCAGGCGATCGTCGAGTACCGGCGGTCGCAGGGGATCACCGGACCGCTGTTCCTCGGACGCGACACGCACGGACTGTCGCTTCCGGCCGAGCGCAGCGCGATCGAGGTGCTCGTCGGCAACGGGGTGGACGTGCGGGTGGATGCGCGCGACTCGTGGGTTCCGACGCCGGCGCTGAGCCACGCGATCCTCACCCACAACCGGGGCCGCGCCGCCGACGATCCGGGCCGCGCGGACGGCATCGTCGTCACACCGAGCCACAATCCGCCGCGGGACGGCGGCTTCAAGTACAACCCGCCGGACGGCGGACCGGCCGACGTCGACGCGACCAGCCGGATCGCGCAGCGCGCGAACGAGCTGATCGCCGCGGGACTCGACGGCGTCATCCGCACGCGGTTCGCCGACATCGACGCGGATGCGCTGGGCGAGTACGACTTCCGCGACGCGTACGTGCGCGACCTCGCGAACGTGATCGACATGGAGGCGATCCGCGCGTCGGGCATCCGCATCGGCGCGGACCCGCTGGGCGGAGCATCCGTCGATTACTGGGCGCTCATCGCCGAGATGTACGGGATCGACCTCACCGTCGTGAACCCCGACGTCGACCCGACATGGAAGTTCATGACGCTCGACTGGGACGAGAAGATCCGCATGGACCCGTCGTCGCCGTACGCGATGGCGGCCCTCGTCGCGAGACGCGGCGACTACGACCTGCTCACGGGCAACGACGCCGACGCCGACCGGCACGGCATTGTGACGCCCGACGCGGGGCTCATGAACCCCAACCACTACCTCGCGGTCGCGATCGACTACCTCATGACGCACCGGCCGGACTGGCCCACGGATGCCGCGATCGGCAAGACCCTCGTGTCGTCGATGATCATCGACCGGGTTGTCGCCGCGCTCGGACGCCGGCTGTACGAGGTGCCGGTCGGGTTCAAGTGGTTCGTGCCGGGGCTGCTCGACGGGTCGATCGTCTTCGGCGGCGAGGAGTCCGCGGGAGCGTCGTTCCTGCGGCGCGACGGCTCGGTGTGGACGACCGACAAGGACGGGATCATCCTGTGCCTGCTCGCGTCCGAGATCCTCGCCGTCACGGGAAAGACCCCGTCGCAGCGGTACGCCGAGCTCGAGGCGCAGTTCGGGTCGTCGGCGTACCAGCGCGTCGACGCGCCCGCCACTCCGGCGCAGAAGGCGGCCCTCGCCAAGCTCTCGCCCGAGGCGGTCACCGCGACCGAGCTCGCCGGCGAGCCCATCACGGCGAAGCTGTCTCACGCGCCCGGCAACGGCGCGGCGATCGGCGGACTCAAGGTCGTGACGGATGACGCGTGGTTCGCCGCGCGCCCCTCCGGCACCGAGGACGTGTACAAGCTCTACGCCGAGTCGCTGCGCGGCCCCGAGCACCTCGCGCAGGTGCAGGAGGAGGCGCGCGCGGTCGTGTCGGAGGCCCTCGGCGGGGTGTGACGGTCTCTCTCTAGAGGCGGGCGGCCCAGCGGGCGGCGCGGGCCAGGAGCATCCGGTGGTCCTGTGAATCGTACGAGCGCTCGTGGTGACCGAGCGCCGACACGGCGACCCGGCTCGCGCCCGCTTCGCGCACCCACAGCAGCGGATGCCGCACGCCGTCGAGCTCGTGGGCGGCGAGCACGCGGATGCCCGGATCGTCGATCACGAGGTCGGTGTACCGCTCGTCGAAGAGCGTGAAGTCGTCGGCGGCGGCCGTGATCGGGTGGTCGCGATCCACGATCCGGATGTCGGCGTCGGAGATGTCCGGATGCCACGACGTCCCGTCCACCCACGCGCCGCCGATCGTCTCACGCCAGAGCGGCACGTCGCGGAGTGTGAGCAGCGAGCTGTGGACGCAGAGCACGCCGACCCCGCGCGCGAGCGCGGAGGCGAGACCGGATGCGGCATCCGGATCGATCTCGCCCTCGCCCTCCCCCGGGCCGGCGTTCATGACGAGCAGATCCGCGTTCTCGAGCGCCGCGAGGGCGGCCTCGGGCTCCCCGAACACCGTGACCGTCCAGCCGTCGTCGGTGAGCGTCTCCGCGATGCGCGCGGACGTCACGGCGAACGCGTGGTGCGGGTCGCTGTAGCGTCCGCCTCCGCTCGCGACGACGGCGGTCGGGTTCGGTGAGTCCGGGGCCATTTGTGTCGAACCTACTCGTCGAGGACGCCGTCCGGGGCGGCCCTTCGTCTCGTCGCTCCGCTCCTCGCCCAGGGCCCGGGTTCGGGCAGCGCCTCAGCCGCCGAGGTTGACCCAGATGCCCTTCGTCTCGGTGTAGGCGTCGAGCGCGTCCGCAGCCATCTCGCGGCCCCATCCGCTCGCCTTGAAGCCGCCCCACGGGGCCGCCGGGTCGAGCATGGGCATCGAGTTGATGTAGACCTCGCCGGCCCGGATGCCGTGTGCGAGCCGGTGTCCGAGCGCGACGTCCTTCGTCCACACGCACGCGACCAGCCCGTAGTCCGTGTCGTTCGCCTGCGCGACGAGCTCCTCGGGGTCGTCGTACGAGATGACGGGCAGCACCGGCCCGAAGATCTCCTCGCGAGCGATCGTCATGTCATGCGTGACGCCGCGGAAGAGCGTCGGCTCGAAGAAGAAGCCCGCGGCGAGGTCGCCGTCCGCGCGCTTGCCGCCGAGCACCACCTCGGCGCCCTGCTCGATGCCGCCCTTCACGTAGCCCTCGACGCGCGCGAGCTGCTCCTCCGACACGAGCGGTCCGAGCTGCGTGTCGGGCGCCAGCCCCGGGCCGAGCTTCATGTTCGACATCGCCGAGCCGAGCTTGTCGGTGAACTCGTCGACGCGGCTCGCGTCCACATAGAACCGGCTGTATGCGGCGCATGCCTGACCGCTGTTGAACAGGCCTCCGAGCATGCTGCCGATCACCGCCTGGTCGATGTCGGCGTCCTTCAGCACGATGTTCGGAGCCTTGCCGCCGAGCTCGAGGCTCACACGCTTGAGGTTCCCCGCCGACGCGCGGACGATCGAGCGACCGACCTCGGTCGAGCCCGTGAACGACACCTTGTCGACTCGCGGGTGGTAAACGAGCGCCTGCCCGACCTCGGGCCCGCCTGTGACGAGGTTCACGACGCCCTTGGGCACGCCCGCCTCTTCGACGAGCTCGACGAGGCGGGTGGTCGTGAGCGGGGTCTGCTCGGCAGGCTTGAGCACGACGGTGTTGCCGGTCGCGAGCGCGGGGGCGAGCTTCCACACCGCGATCGCGAGGGGGAAGTTCCACGGCGTGATGAGCGCGCACACCCCGACCGGCTCGCGGCGAGTGTAGTGCAGGTAGCCGGGCACCGAGATCGAGCTGACGGTGCCGTCGAGCTTCGTGGTCCAGCCGGCGAAGTAGCGGAACATGTCCGCGGCGCCGGCCATGCTGCCGCGCGCGAACCCGACGACCTGACCGACGTCGCGGCTCTCGAGCTCGCCGAGCTCGTCGGCGTGCTGCTCGATGAGGTCGGCGATGCGCCACAGGAGCTTGCCGCGCGCGGATGGAGTCATGTCGCGCCAGGCCGGGTCGGCGAACGCGCGCACGGCGGCATCGACGGCGGCATCGACATCAGCGGCGGAGGCCTCGATCGCCGTGCCGATGACGGAACCGGTCGACGGGTCGAGTGTCTCGAACGTTCCGCCGCCGGATCCCGTCGTCCACTCGCCGTCGATGTAGAGCTGTCCGGTGAATGCCATGCGATCTCCTGTCGTCGCGTCAGTCGAAGCGGACCATGCCTCGGATGTTGCGGTGCTCCCGCATGTCCACGTAGCCCTGGTTGATGTCGTCGAACTCGTACGTGCGGGTCACGAGCTCGTCGAGCTTCAGCTCGCCGTCCATGTACATGTCGAGGAGCCGGGGGATGTCGTAGCGCGGGTTCGCGCTGCCGAACAGGGCGCCCACGAGGCGCTTCTCGTACGCCGTGATCTCGAACATGGGAGCGGTGATCGTCGTGTCGGTGACGTCGGCGAGCGATGTCAGCACGACGGTGCCGCGCTTGCCGACGAGCGAGAGCGCGTCGCCGACGATCTCGCCGGTCGCGACGTCGACGGTGATGATGGCGGAGTTCGCCATGCGACCCCACGTGAGTCCGGGCAGTGCGTCCCGCGCCTCCGCGGCGCTCGCGAACGTGTGGGTCGCGCCGAACTTCCGCGCCTGTTCGCGATTGAACTCGGACGGGTCGATCGCGAGGATCCGCTTCGCACCCGCCATCGCCGCACCCTGCACGGCGTTCGCGCCCACGCCGCCGATCCCGAGCACGGCGACCGTGTCACCGGGTTCGACGCCCGCCGCGTAGACGGCGGTCGCCCAGCCGGTCGTGACGCCGCATCCGACCAGCGCCGCCTTGTCGAGCGGAACGTCGTCGCGGATCTTCACGACCGAGGTCTCACGCACGACCGTGTACGGCGAGAAGGTGCCGAGCATGCACATGAGCCGTGCGTCGTGACCGTTCACATGGTGGCGCGACGTGCCGTCGCGCTGCAGGCCCACCCCGATGCCGGCGCCCTCGTCGCACAGGTTCTGGTGGCCGGTGGCGCACGACTCGCACTTTCCGCACGCGGGGATGAAGCTCAGCACGACGTGGTCGCCCACCGCGAGGTCGGTGACGCCGGGCCCGACCTTCTCGATGATTCCGGCGCCCTCGTGCCCGCCGATCACGGGGAGCGCGTCGAAGGGCAGCTCGCCCGTGCGCACATGCTCATCGGACTGGCAGAGTCCTGTCGCCGCGAGTTTGACGAGCACCTCGCCTTCGCCGGGGTCGTCGAGCTCGAGCTCCTCGATGCGCCAGTCCTGTCCGTACTCCCACAGCACGGCGGCACGCGTCTTCACATCGTCCTCCTCGTCGAGGTCGGGTTGTCGTTCTCGTGACGATAGGGCGGAAGACGCGATGCCGACGCCTCGACTTTCACCTGGTGGTAGACGCCGGACGCCATGCGCGCGAAACGGTCGACTCGGCCGCATCGGGGAGAATGGCCGGGGCGATCCGGCGGATGCGGCGCCCACCGACCCCCTGAGGAGGGACATGTCCTGGCTTGTGACCGGCGGCGCCGGCTACATCGGCGCGCACATCGTGCGCGCTCTCGGCGACGCGGGCCTGTCCCCCGTGGTGATCGACGACCTGTCGAGCGGGCACGAGGAGTTCGTGCCCGCCGACGTGCCGTTCGTGAGGGGGTCGATCCTCGACCGCGAGCTGCTCGAGCGCACACTGCGCGATCACGGGGTCGAGGGCGTGATCCACGTCGCCGGGTTCAAGTACGCGGGGGTGTCGGTGCAGCGTCCGCTGCACACGTACGCGCAGAACGTCGAGGGCACGCGCATCGTGCTCGAGGCGATGGAGGCGGCGGACGTGTCGAACATCGTCTTCTCATCGAGCGCCGCCGTGTACGGCACGCCCGACGTCGACCTCGTGACCGAAGACACACCGAAGCGTCCCGCGTCGCCGTACGGCGAGTCGAAGCTCATCGGAGAGTGGCTGCTGCGCGACCAGGCCGTCGCGACGGCGGAGTCGGAGCATCCGCTGCGCCACACGTCTCTGCGCTACTTCAACGTCGTCGGCTCGGCCGACCCCGACGTCTACGACTCGAGTCCGCACAACCTCTTCCCGCTCGTGTTCGAGGCGCTGCTCGACGGCCGGACGCCCCGCATCAACGGCGACGACTACGCGACGCCCGACGGCACGAACGTCCGTGACTACGTCCACGTGCACGACATCGCCCTCGCGCACGTCGTGGCGGCCCAGCGCCTCGCGGCGGGCGAGCCGATCGAGCCCGCGTACAACCTCGGCTCGGGCGACGGCCTGTCGGTGCGTCAGATCATGGACGCGATGGCGCGGGTCACGGGCATCGACTTCACTCCCGAGATCGGGCCCCGCCGTCCGGGCGATCCCGACCGCATCGTCGCGTCGGGGGAGCTCGCGGCCCGCGACCTCGACTGGCGCATGCGTCACACGGTCGACGACATGGTGCGGTCGGGGTGGGAGGCCCGCCGCACGGCGCGCTGACCGCGCAGCGCCGAGCCGTCACAGCCGCCGCGCGAGGCTCGCGCCCGCGGCCCGCAGCCAGCGCGCGGGTTCGGCGAGCGCGGCATCCGTCGATCCGGCGAGCTCGGTGAGCGACACGGTCGCGGCGAATCCCGAGACATCGGATGCCGCGTCGATCCGCCCCGCGACGAGAACGGCCCGCACACCGACCCTCGCCGCGAGCGCGGCGACGTGCGCGGGTGCCTTCCCCGAGGCGGACTGCGCGTCGAACGAGCCCTCGCCCGTCACGACGACCGCCGCGTCGGCGAGAGCCGCCGGGAGGCCGACCAGCTCGGCCACTGCGCTCGCGCCGGGGACGAGCCGTGCGCCCCACACGGTCAGCGCGAAACCCGCCCCGCCCGCTGCCCCGGCGCCCGGGGTCGAAGGATCTGCGGGAAGCAGCGCCGCGAGGCGCGCGAGCCCTTCGTCGACGACCGCGACCTCCTGCGGGTCGAACCCCTTCTGCGGTCCGAACACCGCGGCCGCACCCGAAGGTCCGAGCAATGGGTTCGCCACATCGGCGAGCACGACCGCTCCGGCCGGAGGCAGCGGCCGGAGCCCGCTCAGGTCCGCCTCCGCCACGGCACCGAGCCCCCGCGCGCCTCGCGCGATGCGCTCGCCCGTGGAATCCGTCAGCCGTGCGCCGAGCGCCGTCAGCAGCCCGGACCCGCCGTCGGTCGACGCGCTCGAACCGATGCCGAGCACGAGGCGCGTCACGCCGTGGTCGAGAGCCGCCGCGATCGCCTCGCCGAACCCGGTCGTGTCGGCGTCCCACGGCAGGCGCCGTGCGCCGAGCAGCTCGATGCCCGACGTCGAGGCGAGCTCGACGACACCCACGCCCCACGGCTCCTCCGGCGTCGCGGGAAGCAGCAGCCACGCGGCATCCGCCGGCTCTCCATCCGGCCCTGTCACGGTGACCGGCATGCGGCGGGCGCCCGGCACCGCGGCGGCGAACGCGTCGAGCGTCCCCTCTCCGCCGTCGGCGATCGGACGCAGCACGATCCGGTCGTGCGGTCGTGCGGACGCCCACCCCTCGGCGAGCGCGGCCGCGGCATCCGCCGCCGTGATCGAGCCCTTGAAGCTGTCGGGCGCGATCACGATGGTCCGGGTGCGGAACCCCACGTCGCTCACCAGGCGATCGCAGCCTCCCACACTCGCACATAGGCCTCGGCGCCCGACATGAGCTGCTCGCGCAGCAGGGACCCCTCTGCCGCCGCGGCCTGCACGACGTCGACGGTCCAGTCGGCCTGCAGCCCGTACGTCGCGACGCCGTCGACGTTGATGTCGAAGGTGCGCTCGCCCATCGTGAAGCGGTCGAGGGTCGCGCCGTTGAGCGCGGTGAGCGGATAGGCGAGCGGATGCTGCGCCGCATCGTCGCGTGCGTACGCCTGGTCGCCGAGCCCGTTCACGTCGGACCCGAACCCGTATCCCGTGATCGCGCCGGGCGCGGCGGCCGCGCGGTTCGCGCGCCACTCGTCGAGGAAGCCCGGGCGCCCCTCCTGCGTGTGGGCGGCATTCGCGTACGAGGCGACGAACCCGCCGACATTCGCGATGCGAGCGATCATCGAGCGATCCGACCATGTGTGCGCCGTGATGACTCCCGGGTAGCCGCGCTGCTCCGCGAGGTCGAGCACCGCGTCGGCGGTCTTCACGCTCATGTGGTCGATGTGGATCATCATGCCGCGGTCCATCGCCCGGTCGATGAGGTACCGGCCGAGGTCTGTGAGGCCGCGGATGTTGCACACCGGACCCTCGGGGTACACGGGCACGATCGTGCCCGCGGGCAGTCCCGATGAACCGAGCAGCGCCGCGATCTCGTCGCTGCGCAGCGGCTGCTCGTTGTCGTGGGCCTCGGTATCGCACGGCTCGACCTGCCACCAGTGGCCGGTCGAGACCTTGTTGCCGATGTTCACCGCGGCGCCCTGCGTCCCCGCGTCGAAACGCGTTCCGCCGAACGCGTTGTCGAACTTGTGGACGGGGTGGATCCCGCTGACGCCGTACGACTCGAGTTCATCGAGGCCCGCGTCGATCTGCGCGGTCGTGCACTGCGGCACGCCGCGGATCTCGCGGCATCCGAACAGCTCCGAGTTCTCGACCCCGACGATCACCGCGAGCTTGCCCTCCGCAGCGATCTGCCGCACCTCGGCGGGTGTCTTCGCGATGCGGAACCAGCCCTCGCCCGGACCCCCGGACTGCGCGTCGATGTAGTCCTGCATGTCCTTCAGGTACTGCGCCTGCAGTCGGATCTGCTCCATCTCGTCGCAGCTCGTCACCTTGGCGGGGTAGATCTCGCAGATCACGCGGTTCGCGACGAGCAGCGCGTTGAGGATGCGCTCGCCCGACAGCCACGCGCGCTCGATGCCGCGGAAGTACGCCTGCTCGTGCAGGAGCGTGCGCGGTGTCGGCCAGTCCTTGAACGTCGGCCAGCCGCGGTGGTCCATGAACGGGTCGGTGCCCGCGATGAGGGCGCCGAGGTACCCGCTCACGCCGATCGCCGAGTGCGAGAGGCAGCCCTTGAGCGCCTCTTCGACGCCGCCCGGGTGGAAGGGGGTGCCGCACCGCATCCGCCCGCCGAATCCGACCGCGGCCGTGACGTGCGTGTGGGCGTCGATGAAGCCGTTGAGCGTGCCGTCGGGGTTGACCGCCGGCTGCGCCGTGCCGCTCACACCGGGCGCGACATCGGCGACGGTCGCGCAGCCGGTTGCGGGAACGAGCGTGAACGACCCGTTCGCCGCGACGAGCGCGCCCAGGAACGAGCCGATGCGCTTGCCGTTGAGGGTCGCCGCGATCTGATACGAACCGCCGTCGCGCGTGACGGTCCAGTCGGCGCGATCGCCGTAGCTCGAACCGGGCATCACGGTGTTGAGCACGCTGAGGTACAGCACGCTCCCCTTGTGGTCGATGAGCCGGTAGCGCCCGAGGGCCGTCGCCTCGAACCGGATCTTCGTCGCCTGCGCCGCCGAACCCGACGTGCCGTAGCCGAGCGATCCGCGTGTGACGTGGTTCGACGACCCGCCGCCCACCCGCAGCGTGGCGCACACGCCGTCGAGATCGGTCGCGGGGCTCGGGGTCGCCGCCGCGGGTGCGAGCGGCGCCGCGACGAGACCCGCCGCGACGAGCACGCCGATGAGCACGCGTCGGAGCCGGCTGCGGGATCGGGGATTCCTCGGGGATCGGACGGGCTCTGACGCGGGACTGGGGTTCACCGACTCCTCCTCGACGACGCTGTGCGAGACGAGCGGATGCTATCGCCAAACCGAGCGCGTGAGGAATAGCGTCGGAGGAGGGCCGAGGCATCCGTCCCTCTCGGCCCGAGTGAGGAGAGAACGTGTCGCACATCAAAGTCGCAACCGAGAACTCGATCGACGTCAAGCTCTTCTACACCGACCAGGGCTCGGGTCAGCCGGTCGTGCTCATCCACGGCTACCCGCTCAACGGCGAGTCGTGGGGCAAGCAGCAGGCCGCGCTCCTCGACGCCGGCTATCGCGTCATCGCGTACGACCGGCGCGGGTTCGGGGCGTCGACCAAGGCCGGCTCGGGCTACGACTACGACACCTTCGCGAGCGACCTGAGCGTGCTGATCGAGACGCTGGATCTGACGGATGCCGTGCTCGTCGGCTTCTCGATGGGAACCGGCGAGATCTGCCGGTACCTCTCGACGTACGGCAGCGACCGCATCGCGAAGGTCGCGTTCCTCGGCTCGCTGCAGCCGTACCTGCTCAAGACCGACGACAACCCCGACGGCGCCGGCCCGCAGGAGTTCTTCGACGGCTTCTCAGCCGCGGCACGCCAGGACCGCTACGCGTTCGTCGCGGAGTTCTTCAAGAACTTCTACAACCTCGACGACTACCTCGGCTCGCGCATCTCGCAGCAGGCGCTGGATGCGAGCATGCAGGTCGCGAACCACGCGGGCAACGTCGCGATCGCCGCCGCTCCGCTCACGTGGCCGACCGACTTCCGCGCGGACATCCCGAACGTCGACGTGCCCGCGCTCATCCTGCACGGCACGGCCGACAACATCCTCCCCGTCGAGGTCACGGCGCGCCGGTTCCGGGAGCTGCTGCCCGACGCCACGTACGTCGAGATCGAGGGTGCGCCGCACGGCCTGCTGTGGACGCACGGCGATGAGGTCAACGAAGCGCTGCTCGCGTTCCTCAAGTCCTGACGGCGTCGAGCATCGGCATCAGCAGCGACGGGTCGGGCTCGAGCTCGCGTCGCTCGATGCGGTGCGCGAGCTCGACGACGACGTCGTTGACGGGCGTGCGGATGCCGCGCCGCCGCCCCTCGGCCGCGACGTGTCCGTTGAGGTCGTCGACCTCGGAGTGACGGCCCTTGCGCCAGTCCTGCAGCACGGTGGTCGTCGCACCGGGGACGACGAATCCGGCGAAGAGCTTGTCGGTCATCGTGTCGACGACGGTCGCGGGGTCCGCGACCTCGTGCGGCTCGAGCCCGAAGATCGGAAGCACTCGGTGCCCGATCGCCTGCCCGACGGCGAGCGCCTCGTTCCCCGCGGCGACCATGACGTCGCGGTAGCCGGGTGTGTGCAGCGCGTCGAGCATCGGCAGTCCGAGGATCGCCGACGTCACCAGCAGCGTGCAGTTGCTCACGAGCTTCATCCACTTCGCGGACTCGATGTCGTCCATGTAGGCGACCGTGCCGGAGTGGCCGAGCAGCTCGCCGATCTCGGTGGCGCGCTCGGCCGGGCCGCCCGGAAGCGCTCCGACCGCGTACCACGAGCGTGAGACACCCGTGTGGCGGTGCACGACTCCGGGCTCGTCCATCGTCGCGGAGCACTCGATCACGGTGCCGATCGTGCGGTCGGCGCCGACGACCTCCTCGACGACGCGGGCCGTCATGCCGTTCTGCACGCCGGCCATGAGCCCGTCGGATGCGAGGTACGGCGCGACGAGCTGCGCGGCCCAGCGCGAGTCGTACGCCTTCATGAGCATGAGCACGACGTCGAATCGCTCGGTGAGCTCGGCGACCTCGCACAGGTGGATCACGCGTGGACGCACGTGCAGGTCACCGTCCGGTGACTCGATCCGCAGGCCGTCGGCGCGCATCTTCTCGACGTGAGCGGGCCACTGCTCGATGAGAAGCGGATCCAGCCCTGCAGCGGTCAGATCGGCCCCGATCGAGGCTCCGTTCGCTCCCGCTCCGAGCACGGCGATGCGCGGGTGGGCCATGCCGTTCCTCCATCCCGCCGCTTCATCGCGGCGTGGCTCATGCTACAGCGACGATGTACACTCGTGCGGCACTATGCTGGGCTGTTGCGGGTGATTCCGCGGAATCGTGTGCACTGGCGCTGAACAACTCGACGAGGAGATGGCACGATGATCCTTCACATCGCATCCTTCCGCTGGAAGGACGAGGTCACCGACGACGACGTCGCCGGCTTGACGCAGGCGCTCACCGAGATGGCCGCGCAGATCCCCGTGCTGTCGTCCTACGTCTGCGGGCCCAACCTCCATCTGCGCCCGGGCGGAGCCGATTACGGGGTCGCGGCGGTCGTGGCGGATGCCGCGGCCCTCGAGGCCTACCTCGACCACCCCGCCCACAAGGCCGTCTATGACTCGCACCTCGGCCGGATGATCGCGGAGCGCACCGCAGTGCAGCTCCCGATCGAGGAAGGGCACCTGAGGTGACCGACATGCGCGCGGCGGTCCTCCACTCCGTGGGCGACCTCCGCATCGACGAGAAGCCGGTGCCCGAACCCGGTCCGGGCGAGGTGCTCATCCGCGTCACGGTGTGCGGCGTGTGCGGCAGCGACGCGACGGAGTTCGGGCGCGGTCTCGTGCTCGCACAGCCGCCCGTGACGCTCGGACACGAATTCGCGGGAGTCGTCGAGGCGCTCGGCCCGGGTGTCGAAGGGCTCGAGGTCGGAGCATCCGTCGTGTGCGGCGCCGGCGTCTCATGCGGCGAATGCAAACCGTGTCGCGAGGGCCGCACCAACCTGTGCCGCGACTACTCGACGATCGGCTTCCATCACGACGGCGGGCTGGCCGGCTACGTCGTCGCACCGGCGTCGATCGTGCTCGACGTGAGCGACTCGGGCCTCGCATCTGACACGCTCGGGATGGCGCAGCCGATGGCGATCGGCGTACACGCGACACGGCGCAGCGGACTGCGCGCGGGCCAGGACGCGGTCATCGTCGGCGTGGGCGGCATCGGAGCCTTCATCACGGTCGCCGCCGTCGCGACGGGCGCGCGCATCCTCGCGGTGGACCGCGACCCCGAACGGCTCGAGCTCGCGAAGCGGCTCGGCGCGTACGCCGGCCTCGAGGCGGGCACGATGCCGATCGCCGACAAGCTCGACGAGCTCGGCATGGACGCGGACGTCTTCTTCGAGGTGAGCGGCTCGGCACCGGGACTCGCGTCGGTGCTCGAGGCCGCCAAGCCCGGGTCGACGATCGTCCCCGTCGGCGTGCAGCGCGGCGAGCCCGAGCTGCCCCTCGGCAAATGGACGCTGAGCGAGTACACGATCGTCGGAACGGTCGCGCACGTGTTCCGCGACGACTTCCCCGAGGCGATCCGCCTGCTCGCGAGCCGCGACGACTGGTCCGACATCGCCCACGAGGTGCTGCCCCTCGACGACCTCATCGACGGCGCACTCGATCCCCTGCTGAAGGGCGGCTCGGAGCAGATCAAGACGCTCATCGACCCGTGGGCGACCGCGCGGCGCCCGGCCGTGCACCGCGCGCGCGGCTGAGCGTCAGGGGCGCAGGTCGTCCATCGCCCGCAGCACGTCGACGGCCGACGAGAGCTCGCCCGCAGCGTTGCCGGCGGTGTTCGCCACGGTGACGGGCACGTCTCGCAAGGCGGGGTTGTCCTCGCGGCGCCCCACCGTGAACCACACACCCTTCGCGGGCGCCGACCCGTTGTTGGCGTACAGATGCGGTCGCACCGAGTTGAACTGGAGCGAGTCGCCCGGGTGCAGCACGTACTCGTCGAACTCGAGCTGTAGGGTGAGCTCGCCCTCGATGATGAACGCGTACTCGATGCCGGCGTGGCGCATCAGCTTTCCCTCGACCGAGCTGCTCGCGCCGGGCGCATACGTGACGAGCATGGCATCCGCGGGCCCGTCCGCGCCACCGGCGAGACGCTCCCAGCGCACGCCATTCTCCATCTCGATGACGGGGTTGTCGGCCGCCCTCTGCACGTCGGGGCTCGACGAGCCGAATCGCACCTGCTGCCCCGCTGCGGCGCCGGTCGCCGCCGGCGGGATGCCGAGCAGCTCGTCGAGCGAGATGCCGAGGTAACTCGCGAGGGCATAGAGCGTCGAGACAGACGGCTGCGTCTTGCCGATCTCGACCTGCGAGATGAGGCTCGCGGAGAGGCCGAGGGCCTGCGCGACACTTCGCAGACTCAGCCCGCGCTGCAACCGCGCCTCACGCAATCGGGAGCCGAGGATCTCGGGCATGGTTCCCCTAACTGTTCCTGAGGCCGGATCGGCGGCGTGCTCGTCCAGCGGTGCTTGTCATTCTAGGCAAGGGTCCCCGGTGAGTGGGGAGGACGACCCGTGTCACGTGAAGCTCAGCTTCACACGGATGCGTCCGCGGCCGCGACCCGCCGCTCCCACTCCTCCTCGACCGTGCCGGGACGCGACGCGATGATGCCCGCCGGAACGGCGCACACGGTGACCGCCGTCAGGACGATGAGGGGAACGGTCCAGCCATCCGTGAGGTCGTGCAGTACACCGAACCCCAGCGGGAAGATCGCGGCGACGGCGTAGCCGATGGCCTGGACGAATGCGCTCAGGGAGACCGCCCACTCGTGACTGCGCGTGCGCACGGCCAGCAGCACGAACGTGACCGGGAAGAGGAGGCCGGACGCGCCGAACATGAGGACCCAGATCCACGACGGGGCGCCGGGCGCGACGACGAAGCCGATCGCCGCCGCCGAGCCGGTGAATGCGGCGAAGAGGTAGAGCACGCGCGCGGCGTTGAACCGCACGACGAGCACGGGAACGATGAGCGAGACCGGCAGGCTCACCATCGCGAACAGCGACAGCAGCGCCCCCGCGGCGGCGAGACTCGCTCCGGTGACCTCGATGAGCAGCTGCGGCAGCCAAGTGAATCCGAAGTAGGCGATGACGCCCGAGACGACGAACCCGGCCGTCAGGGCCCACGCGATCTTCGAACGCCACAGCATGCTCAGCAGCAGGGGGTTCACGGCCTCGACGGGCTCGTCGTTCTCGACCGACCGCCTCCGCAGGATGAGCGCGATCCACGGGACCATCGCGATCGCCGCGAAGACCGCCCACAGACCGAGCGACAGATGCCACGATGCCGCGTCGGCCAGCGGGACGACGACGAGCGGGGGGATGAAAGTGGAGACCCCGATCGTCGTCGTGTAGATCGTCATGACGAGCCCGAGACGATCGGGGAAGTACTTCTTCGCGAGCGGCGGAAGAAGGATGTTCGCGACCCCCAGACCAGCGAACACGAGCACCGTCGACACCACGAGCGAGGTCACGTCGAAGGACAGGCCGCGGCTCAGCAGCCCGACGGCGGTCAGCGCCATCGCCGCAATCGCCGAGCGCTCCAGGCCGATCCGCTTCTCAAGCTGTGGAGTGAGTATGCCGAAGATCGCGTAGCAGACGGGCGGCACCGTTCCCACGAGGCCGACCACGACCGCCGGCAAATCAAACTCGGCGTCGATGAGCGGGACGAGCGGAGAGAAGGATGCGACGCCCGTGCGCAGCGAGAACGCGAACAGGACGATCCCGACGAGGGCGAGCACCCGACCGCGCCAGAGGCGCTCCGTCCCGGACGCGCTCACCGAGTGCGCGATCCTCGAACGCCGACGTGCTCGCGTCCGAGCTCGCGGACGGACGTGACGCCGAGGAGCTGCATGGTCGTGCGGATCTCCTTCGACAGGATATCCGCCGCACGCCGCACGCCGTCGGCGCCGCCCGCCATGAGCCCGTACAGGTACGCGCGCCCGACGAGCACGGCGTCCGCGCCGAGGGCGAGGGCCGAGACGACGTCGCCGCCCGAGAGGATGCCGGAGTCGATGAGAATCTTCACGCGGTCCCCGACCGCCTCCACGGTGTCCGGGAGGATGTCCAGCGGCGCACCGGCGCGGTCGAGCTGCCTGCCGCCGTGCGACGACAGCACGATCCCGTCGACGCCGAAGTCGGCGATGCGGATGGCGTCGTCGACCGACTGCACGCCCTTCACGACGAGCGGCCCCTGCCACGCGTCCCGGATCCACCCCAGATCGGCGAGGGTCATGGCGGGATCGAGCAGGCGCGGGAACAGTTGCGCGAGCGGCAGGTTCCAGTCGGCCAGCGAGGTGAAGTCGAGGGGCGGAGTCGTGATGACGTTCATCCACCACGCCGGATGCCGCACGATGTCGGCGAACGTTCGCAGCGTCAGCGTCGGCGGGATGTTGAACCCGTTGCGGGTGTCTCGCAGGCGCTTCGCGGGCACCGCCGAGTCGACGGTGACGACGAGTGCCTGGTACCCCGCGCCCTTTGCGCGCCGGATGAGGTCCAGGCTGCGATCCTTCTCGGGTGCGACGTAGAGCTGAAACCATTTGATGCCGTCGGGCACCTGACGCATGAGCTCTTCGATCGAGGTCGTCCCCATGGTGCCGAGCCCGTAGCCGATGCCGTGCTCGGCTGCCGCCTGGGCGACGGCCACCTCGCCGTCGTGGTGCATCAGCCGCGTGAACCCCGTCGGGGCGAACAGGAAGGGCTGCGCGAAGCGTGCGCCGAAGAGCTCGACGGATGTGTCCACCCGGGAGACGTCGCGCAGCACGCGCGGGCGGAACTCCACGTTCCCGTAGGACTCGCGCGCCCACTGCAGACCCGACTCGTTGCCGGCGCCGCCGTCGACGTAGTCGAAGACCGCGCGCGGCACGCGTCGCCGGGCCACATCACGCAGGTCGTCGATGGTCAGCGCACGCTCCAGCCGGCGTCGCCGTGCACTCCAGATGATCGGGTTCGTGCGAAGGAACGGCCGGAGGTCCGACCACCGGGGGAATTGCCTGCGTGTCATGTCCGTGGTCTTACGACCTCACCCCTTCCTCGACGGTGCAGCGCTGCACGTGGAGAGTGATCAGCGTCATTAGTGTCACTATTCAAAGTGTACGCTAGCAGTGTACAGTGATCGCAGTCCGAAGGAAGGGATCCACATGCTTTTCGACCGAGTCCTCGTCGTCGTCTCCGAGCCCGTGCCGGGTATGGAGGACGAGTTCAACGAGTGGTACAACACCGTGCACGTCCCCGAGGCGCTGACCATCCCCGGGTTCCGCGCCGCGCGCAGGTTCAAGGTGGCCGACATCCCGGAGAACGAGGGTCACCGGTTCGTGGGAAGCTACCTGGCCCTGTACGACCTCGATGTGGACCCGGAGACCGCCGGTCGCAACCTGATCCGGGCGCGCGAAGAGGGCCGGCTGACGCCGCTCAGCCCCGCGGTCGCCACCGAGAAGCTCGTGCGCCCGTTCTATTCGGCCTTTACCGATTGGTTCTACGCCGCCGACAACGACGCACGGTACTGACCCGTCGGAGTGCACCGAGCGCCCTGCCCGCCATGTGAAGTGTCAATCGACATACCTCTACAGCAACAGACAGTTCACTGCAGGCATCCGATGCCCTGAAGAAGGAGGGACACAGACTGTGAGACCCAAGATCGCCGTCCTGGGAACCGGTGCGAACGGCGCCGGGATCGGCGCCGACATGATCAACGCCGGTCACGATGTCACATTCATCGAGCAATGGCCGGAGAACGTGGAGGCCATGCGCGAGCGCGGCGTCACCGTGACGCTGCTGAGCAAGGGTACGACGACGGTGACGCCGGTGACCGCGTACCACGTGTGCCAGGTCGCCGAACTGCGCGAAAAGTTCGACATCGTGTTCGTCCTCCTCAAGGCGTACGACACCCGGTGGGGAGTCGAGCTCATCAAGCCCCTCGTCGCCGATGACGGGGTGGTCATCGGCCTCCAGAACGGCATGTCGCTCGACGACGTCGCCGACATCATGGGCCCCGAACGCGCTCTGGGCGCGGTCATCGAGCTCGGTGCGAACATGTTCGAGCCGGGCGTGGTGGAGCGGCACAACGCCCACGACATAACGTGGTTCGCGCTCGGCAGCGAGAACCCCGTCGCCCACGCTAAGGCGGAGCGCGCCGCAGACGTGCTTCGCGCGGCCGGCACCGTCGTCGTCTCCGACGACATCCGGTCCGCAAAGTGGATGAAGCTCGTGCTCAACGCGGCAGAGCTCGTGCCCTCCGCTATCCTCGACCTGCCGATCCGTGCGGCCGCCGAGGTTCCGGGGATGCGCGAGCTTATGCTCGAGGCGGGGCACGAGGCGCTGCGGGCCTGCTACGCCAGCGGCTCCAAGGTGGTGCCGATCTTCGGCCAGAAGGAGGCGGACCCCGAGACCTTCGTCGAGGAGATCTTCGGGATCCTGCTGGATGTCTACTCCCTGCCGTCGACGATGACGACCGTGCTGCATGACTGGCGCAAGCGGCGCCGGTCGGAGGTGAACGAGATCAACGGCCTCGTGGTGGACGTGCTCGGACCGGCGCAGGCACCCGTGAACGCGGCCTTCGTCGAGATCGCGCACCGCATCGAGCGACACGACATCGACCCCGACATCGCGAACGCCGACGCCGTGAAGGAGCTGCTCGCGAGGGCGCCGCAGCCGACCGGCTCGCGATGAGCGACGTGGAGCTGCTGATCGCGGCGGACACCGTGCCCGCCGTGATCACCGCTCGGCTCGCGGATGCCGCGGCCGACGTGCGGACGTGGCGCTCCGTCTCGGAATCGCGGACCGAGCTCGCCCGGTACGTGCATTGGGAAGGCGATCCGGACGATATCCCGGTACGCCTCGCGTGCGCGACCGCGACGCTCCCGGATCTCGCGTCATGCGAACGCTTCCTGCAGAGCGCCGACGTCGCCCCCGAGCTCGGCGAGTCGCGCGGAACCGTCGATGTCGTCGGGGGAGTCCCGCGCGTCATCGTCGACGGCGACGCGGTGCCGGGGATGGTGCGGGCGAGCTACATCTTCCGGCGTCTGCACAACCGCTCGCCGGCTGCCTTCCGCGATCACTGGCTGTCGGTGCACGGTGAGCTGTGGGCGAAGGTCCCCGGGGTGGTGCGGTACGTCCAGCACCATCCCCCGGGTGAGGGCGCCGTCCCGGGATCGCCCTTCACGCACGACGGCTGGTCGGACGTGTGGTTCGCCGACCTGGACAGCTATGCCCGTGCGCTGAGCTCCGCGGAGCGCGAGGCGGTGTCGGTCGACGGCGCCACTCTGCTCGACTACGCGAGCCTGCGGATCTTCGTGACATACGAGGAGTGATCTCGCGAGACGTCACGGGCGCACGACGCGATCCGCGAAGCGGCTCGGCGGTATGCCGAACGTCGCGGTGAACACGCGCGAGAAGTAGAAGGCGTCCGGGTATCCGACCGCTTGGGCCACCTCGCGCACGCTCATGCTGCTGCTCTGGAGCAGGACGGATGCCTCCTCCATGCGGCGCCGGCGCACCCACGCCAGCACGGAGGTGCCCATGTGCCGCGTGAACAGGCGCTCCGCCGTCGCCGTGCTCACCGAGCCCGCAGCCGCGACCGCCCGCACGGTGAGCGCCGACGGCAGGTTCTCCGCGATGTACCGGATCATGAGGCGCAACGCCGTGGGGAGCGATCGCTCGCTGCGGACCTGGTCCCAGCGCTCGCTCTCGTCGACGAGCAGCTGCCCGAGCGCGCGAAGCGGCGCCTCCTCCGTGCGGCCGGCGAGGAACCGTTCGACCGCGTACGCCGCGAGATCGATGATGCGGGCGCCGGCGTCGCTCTGGGCGGGGATCTCCGCGATCGCCGTCGAGACGCCTCCGCCTGTGCGACCCGGCGCATGCAGGAGGGCATCGCCTTCGCGGAACCCGACCCGCGCGATGAACTCGTCCTCGTGGCTGAGCCACGGGACGACGTGCACGGTGCCCACGTGGAACGGGTGCGCGGCATCCGCCAGATACTCGACCTCATGCGCCCACGGCATGCGGATCACGGTGTCGGCGGTGGCGGTGAACGTCGTGCCGTTGCAGATGACGGTTCCTGTTCCAGTTCTCGTCCACATGAAGCACACGCTGTTCACGTGCTTGTTGTGGATGCGCTCGCCGGTACGGAACCGATACCAATTGGCGCCGACCACCGCGGGAGATCCTTGCACGGCGTCGTGTCGCATATGTCCAGGATAGTCGGCGGGTTCCCCACGTCTGGCGAGGAGATTGATCAGATAATCCATGCATTGAGCAGACCGCCCATTCGCCCGCAGGGGTTCGCGGGCTAGCTTCGAGGAAAGAGTTGCAAGGGGGCGACGTGAAGATCGAGATTCAGCGCGATGCTTGCGTAGGAGCGGGACAGTGCGCCTTGGTGGCCGGTGACGTGTTCGACCAGGATGACGATGGCATCGTCCTGCTGATGGAGCCGGTGCCGCCCGCGCACGCCGAGGCGGCTGTGCGCCGCGCGGCGTCGCTGTGTCCGGCGCGAGCGATCCATATCGATGAGTGACGCAGGCGTTCTCATCGTCGGCGCATCGATCGCCGGCGTCACCGTAGCCGAGACGCTGCGCTCGGAGGGCTACGACGGACGGATCACGCTCATCGGCGATGAGCCGAACCCTCCGTACGTCCGCCCGCCGCTGTCGAAGCAGGTCCTGAGTGGCGACTGGTCGGTCGACGAGGCCACGATCCACGATGCGGCGGGCCTGGAGAGTCTGCACATCGACTTCCGCCCGGGCGAGGCCGCGACGAATCTCGACCTGGCGGCACGCGTCGTGGAGACCACGCGCGGGCGCCACCCGTTCACGCGGCTCGTGATCGCGACCGGCGCCTCGCCCCGTCCGATGCGGGGCGTGGAGGAGTCGGCGCCTGTGCTGTCGCTGCGCACGATCGACGACGCCGCCGCCCTGCGGAGCCACCTGCAGGCGGGACGCAGCCTCACCATCATCGGCGGCGGCGTCCTCGGCTGCGAGGTCGCCTCGGCGGCGCGCAAGGCGGGGTGCGAGGTGACGATGCTCTGCCTCGAGCCCGGCCCGACGATCGGCCGGGCCGGCAGCGTCCTGTCGGATGGCGTGGCAGCACTCCTGCGTGAGGGCGGAGTCGACCTGCGGGTCGAGGCCGAGGTCGTCGGCGTCGCCGGCGTCGACGGCGCGCTGCGGACGCTGGTGGCGGACGGCACCGTCGTCGCGTCCGAGGTCGTCCTCTCGGCGATCGGCTGCATCCCGAACACGGCGTGGCTCGCCCGGAGCGGGCTGGACACGACGAACGGCGTGCTGTGCGACGCCATCGGACAGGCCGCGGACGGCGTCTACGCCGTCGGGGATGTCGCCCGATGGACGCATCCGGTCACGGGCGAGGCACGACGCGTCGAGCACCAGCTCACCGCCATCGAGCAGGCGCAGACCGTCGCCGCGCACATCGCGACCGGCCGGATCGGCGACCCGATCGCCCCCTTCTTCTGGACAGAGCTCTTCGGCACCCGGATTCTCGTGCACGGCACGCCGGATCCGGCTGCCGAGATCACCGTGCTGCACGGCTCCGTCGACGACGGGAAGTTCGTCGCGGCCGCCGTCAGCGAGGGGCGCCCCCACGCCCTGATCGGTTGGAACATGCCGCGTGAACTGCGTCAGGAGCGCGCGAAGATGCTGGCGTCGGCGATGACGCCCGATGCGATTGGAGCATGACGATGACCATGGAAGACATTGCAGTCGAGCAGACGACCACGGCGTCGGGCTGCCCGTTCCACGTTCTCAACGGCCTGCCGGAGGACGGCACGCCCCTCGTGCCGTCGCCCAAGCTGGCGGCGGCGCGGGAGCAGGGTCCGGCCGTCCCGATGCGCTACTCCGATGGGCACGTCGGATGGCTCGTCACGGACTACGAGCTGGGGAAGAAGATCCTCGGCGATCCGCGGTTCAGCCAGCAGCCGAAGCGGATGCCGGCCCACACGGGCGAACGGCCCGACGCGCAGCTCGACGACAAGGCCGTGCACTCGCTCGCCGTCGGACAGGTGCTCAACCTCGACTCGCCGCAGCACGAGAAGATCCGGCGGGCGATGACGAGTCGCTTCTCGGTCCGGGCGGTCCGCGCCCACCAGGACGGCGTCCGTGAGATCGTCGAGCGCCAGCTCGAACGCATGAAGGCGGCCGGCTCCCCTGCCGACATCACGACGCAGTACGCCCTCCCGATCTCGGCGTACGTCCACTGCCGCGTGCTCGGAGTCCCCGAGCGGTTCATCGAGCAGTACGTCAAGGTCTACAACGAGGAGTCCACGAACCAGGAGATCTTCGACTTCGTCCGAGTCGTCCTCGCCGCGAAGGCGGACGAGCTGGGCGATGACGCGCTGAGCGACCTCCTGCGCGCCGGGTTGGACGAGTCAGAGACGGAGGGCGCCGGCTGGATGCTCATGAGCGCCGGCCGCGACAACGTCGCCCGCATGATCTCCACCATGACGGTCGGCCTGCTGACTCACCCCGACCAGCTCGTTGCGCTTCGCGAGGACCCGTCGCTGTTCGACACCGCGGTCGAGGAGTTCCTCCGCTTCGGATCGGTCTTCCTTGCGCTGTTCCCGCGCACGGCGACGGAGGAGGTCGAGTTCGAAGAGCTGACGATCGCCGCCGGGCAGTCCGTGTCCGTGTCGGCGGTGGCCGCGAACCGCGACCCGAGGCGGTTCGAGCGTCCGGACGAGTTCGACGTGACGCGCGACGCGTTCGGCCACCTCGCGTTCGGGTTCGGGGCGCACCAGTGCGTCGGCCAGCAGCTCGCGCGCATTGAGCTGCGCGAGTCGCTCAAGGTGCTGTTCTTCGGGCTGCCCGAGCTGCGCCTCGCTCACGCCGAGCAGCTCGAGCCGATGCCGCTCGCGCATCCGGTGGGCCAGTACGACACCGGCGCGGTCATCGTCGAATGGTGACCGCCGCCTCTGCGGTCGAGTGGAAGACGATCCGCGCACAGGACCGCGCGAGCGATCAGTGGCTCCACTCCGGAATCGCCGTCCTCGACGGGGGCCGCATCGTCTACGGCAGCGTGGGTGGCCAGGGAATCGTCTTCCACGACACGGTGACGGATGCCGCGACGGAGATCCCGCTCTCCGTCGCGCATCCGCACGGCATCACCGCGACCGGAGCAGGCGCCGATGCGCGCCTCTGGATCGCCGACCCCGGGCCTAGGGCCGGAACCGGTCAGGTCCTCGAGCTCTCGACATCGGGAGAGGTGCTCTCGCGCACGCGCGTGCCGCTCGCGGTGGCGGACAAGCCGGGGAGCTGGCGTCCCACCGCAGTGGCCGTCGTGACCGACGGGGCGGACCGAGGGACGCTTTGGGTCGCGGACGGCTACGGCCAGCACCGCGTGCACCGCATCCGGCCCGACGGCAGTGAGAGCGTGTGGGACGAGGCGGACGGTGTGCCGTTCGACTGCCCGCACGGCATCACGCTCGACAGGCGCTCCGGAGACGGCACCGTCGTCATCGCGGACCGCGGCAACCGGAGGCTCGTGTTCCTGAAGGCGGACGGCTCTCTCGACCGCATCGTCACCCACGAGCTGATGACCTCGCCGAGCTGCCTCGCGATCCGCGGGCCGCTGCTGGTCGTCACGGACCTCTATGGCGCCGTCCTCACGGTGGACGACCGCGATCGCGTCGAGGTCGTCGCCGGTGAGGCGGATGCCACGAGACCGGGCTGGCCCAACCTCGAAGCGGGCGACCGCACCGTCGCCCCTGCGCTGCACGACGGCGAGCTCAACAGCCCCCACGGGGTAGATGTCGCCGAGAACGGCGACATCTACCTCACGGAATGGGTGTTCGGCGGTCGCGTCGTCAGGCTGCGGCTGCCGGGGGACGACGCGAAGCACGAGAGCGAGGGAGATCGCGCATGACCACATCGGAGTCGCCCACGACGGAGGAACTGCTCGAGCACGTCCGCGGCTGGGCGCCGCTGTTCGACTTCGGGAGGCTCGACCGGGCCGGCGCACGTCTGCTCGGGCAGGCTGTGCTGGATGTCGCCGTGCAGGATGACCTGCCGGTGACGGTCGCCATCTTCCTCGGCGAGCAGCGGGTCTTCCACGTCGCACTGGACGGAACGAGCGCTGCGAACGACGATTGGATCCGCCGGAAGCGCAACACCGTCCTCCGCCACGACATGTCGAGCCTCGAGTTCTCGCTCGCGCAGAGCCTGCGGAGCCGGCCGGACTGGCTCGCTCCCACCGAATTCGCCGTCGCCGGCGGCGCGATCCCGCTCCGCGTGCGGGGAGCGCTCGTGGGCGTCGTGGCCGTGTCGGGTCTCTCGCACTCCCCCAGCGCCGACGACGAGGTCATCGTGCGCGGCGTCCGCGCCGCACGGGAGCGCGCGGACTTCCGACGCATCGTCGGCCTCGACGACTGAACCCGCGACCTGAGAGGCAAGCGCCCCCGGAACTGCGGCTCCGGGGGCGCTTGCGTTCGCGCGTTCGTGTGGGCACATTATGCGGACTGCCCCCGGCACCTCAGGGGGCACCGCGGGGCAGTCGCGCGGGACGTCGGGACTGCGGTCAGTTGCCGTCCCAGACGATGTCGCTGAACTCGGGGATCGCCTTCACGAACCCGAACTCGAGCATCGTCTCGAGCATCTCCATGGTGGATTCCTCGGGGATCTCGGTCGTGTACTCGCCCCACGTGATGCGGTCGAGCAGATCGGGCGCGAGGCCGGTGTATTCCGCGACGACCTCTCGCACGACGTCCGGGTTCTCTTCGGCCAGCTCGATCGCGCGAGCCCATCCGTCACGGAGCTTCTTGTACAGCTCGGGGTTGTCCTTGAGCTGCTTCTCCGACGCCACCATCGCGCCGATCACGAGGTTCTCACCCCACGACACCTCGGCGAACGGGTTGCCGATGTCGCGGACGGTGTCGCCGAGGTTCTCCATGATCTGGGTGAAGAACGCGTCCTGCACCATGACCGCGTCGACCTTGCCCGACTTCAGCAGCGCTTCGAGGTCGGCCGGCGCGGAGCCGACGACCTTCATCTTGTTCGGGTCGGCACCCTGGTTGCGCATGGCGTCCGCGAGACCGAGGTGGAAGAGGCCCTGCACGGTGATCGTGCCGAGCGTCTTGCCCTCGAGGTCGGCGAAGGTCTGGATGTCGCTGTCCACCGGGACGATGACACCCGTGTTGCCCTCCGTCGGCTGGTACGTGGTCGGGAAGATGACCTTGGCCGGGATGCCCTGTCCGACCGCGGTGGACACGCCCGTCACGGAGTTGTTCGACGCCTGGCGCTCGTCGTTGAGGATCGCCGCGATCGCGATCGGGCTCGTCGCGCACACGTCGATCTCCAGGTCGATGCCGAACTCGTCCTCCCACATGCCGAGCTCTTCGGCGACCCAGAGCGGAGCGTAGTCGGGCTGCGCACCCGTGCAGATCGCCACCTTCTGGAGTTCGCCGTCCTCCGACGGTGCGCCACCGCTGCTGGTTCCACCACTGCTGCACGCTGTCATCAGCAACAGTGCACTCGCGCCGGCCGCTGCCAGCACCGATCGAGTAACTCGCTTCATTGAGCTCTCCTCGCCTCTTTGCTCAGGATCGTGACCGCCCAGACGTTCTCTTGCGGCTGGTCAATGGTAACAAGCGTGTACAGTCTATGTACACCCCTAGCGTACAATTGTTATAATTGCTTCGAGCCCAGCTTGAACCATCGCTTGCCCCGCCATACGGCGAGAGCATCCATGAACTCTGTCTACAATCCTGCGGCTGTAAAGCGGTGCGCGCCGATTTTGGCCGCACGTAGGGCGCCAGAGGCCCGACGTCCAGCAATAACGCACACACCGCACGATCACCCGCACGCGTAATCGACACCGACACCCGCAGGCAGCGTTGCCAGTGAGCGAATGAGGAGTACAGCGAGCATGAACACATCGGGCCTCCGCGCGGACGTCATCGTGGTCGGCACCGGAGTTGCCGGCCTGACCACAGCGGTGCATGCCGCCGACCTCGGCCTGAGCGTGATCGTGTTGGAGAAGGCGTCGATGCCGGGGGGGACCACGCGCAAGGCCTCGGCCGGGATCCTCGTGCCCAACAACGCGTACCAGCGCGCGCATGGGATCGCCGACCCCAAGGAGGACTTCATCCGTCTTCTCGCCCGCCTCGGGCGCCCGCTCCTGTATCGCGAGGACGACCCCCGCTTCGGACTGCCTGAGTGGGAGTACGAGCTCATCGCGACGTTCTACGACAACGCGGCGCCCTCGATCGAGCGCCTCGCCGAGATCGGCGCCCTGCGGACCATCGCGCAGCCGGAGTGGTCGAGCTACAACGAAGTGGCCGAGGACAGGTCGCCGTTCGGCCGCAGCGTGTGGCCGCTCCGGCCGGACGGAAGCGTCGGCAACGGACGCGATCTCGTCGACTCGATGATCGCGTCCGCGCTGCGCCTCGGCGTCACGATCCACCTCAGTTCGCGTGTCGTCGATGTGCTCCTCGACGAGGCCGATCACGTCGTCGGCGTCACGGCGGAGGATCCCGGGGGTCGCCGCACGGATTTCGTCGCACGCCGTGGCGTCGTGTTCGCGACGGGCGGCTTCACGCACAATCCGGAGCTCACGCGTGTCCACCTCAACGGGATGTACGTCGGTGGATGCGCCGCGCTGACGAGCGAGGGGGACTTCATCCCCCTCGCGCAGGCGCTCGGCGCGCCCCTGGTCAACATGCACTCAGCGTTCGGTGCGCCCGTCGTGCTCGAGCAGTCGCTCGCGCGCGATCCCGACCTCGTATCGAGCTTCACCACGCCGGGCGACAGCATCCTCGCGGTGAACAAGTACGGCCGGCGCTTCGGAGATGAGAAGGCGACGTACAACGACCGCACGATGCAGCACTTCGTGTGGGACCCGGTCAGGGTGGAGTACCCGAACTTCCTCGTGTTCCCCATCTGGGATCAGCGCAACGCCGATCTGCATCATCGCGTGCCGCGTCCCGGCATGGAGTCCGCCGGGAACTTCATCCCGCCGGCCGACGGGGACTGGCGGTACGTGATCAAGGGCGACACGATCGAGGCGCTGGCGGCGGGACTCCGGGAGCGCCTCGCGAAACTGGCGGATGCGACGGGCGGGGTCCAGCTCGACCCCGCGTTCGCGGAGAACGTCCATACCAGCATCGCACGGTTCAACGATCTCGCCCGTCGCGGCGTCGACGTCGACTTCCATCGCGGCGAGCTCGCGATCTCGCGCCACATGCACGGCCCGCGGGCCGCCGACAACGATCTGCCCAGCAAGACCATGTTCCCGCTCTCGGCGGAGGGGCCGTACTACGCGACCATCCTCGCTCCCGGCGCGATCGAGACGAAGGGCGGCCCGCGCGTCGATTCGCGGATGCGCGTGATCGGCCCGAAGGGCACCCCGCTGCCCGGCCTGTACGGCGTGGGGAACTGCGTGGCGTCGCCGTCGGGGCAGGCCTATTGGTCGGCCGGCTCGACGTTCGGGCCCTACGTCGCGTTCGGATACGTCGCGGCGCGGAGCCTCGCCGCCGAGCCCGCACGTGGTGAGCCGGTCCGGTCGGCTCTGGGCGCCTGACCGGACCGGCTGGTCGGGTGCGCGCTAGCGTCCCGCGAATCCGAGGTCGACGCGCAGATCCTCGCTCGTGATGTACTTCGACTCGTCGGACGCGAGGAAGAGCACCGCGTTGCTGATGTCGGTGACCTCCATCCACGGCTCAGGGATCATGTGGAGGGGGCGCAGCGCCTTCGCCTTCGCCTCGATCCACGCGTCGTGACTCTCGAACGGCTTTCCGTCATTGACGCCGCGGGCAAGGATCTCCTCGAGTGCGGAGTTGTCGACGAGCTTGGTGAGGATCGTCGTCGGCATGATGCAGTTGACGCGGATCCAGTACTTCCCGAGCGTGAGAGCAAGCGACTTCTTCAGGCCGTTGACTCCCGCCTTCGACGGCGAGTACTCGCTGAGCGCGCCGCCGCCGCGGAAGGTGCTGCCCGAGCTGATAAGGATGATCGAGCCCCCCTCGCCGCGCTCGATCATGTGCGGGACAACCGCCTTCACTGTGCGGTAGACGCCGGTGAGGTTGGTGTCGATGGTCGTGCGCCACTCCTGCTCCGACAGCTCGGGGAACAGGCGATAGGCCGAGAGGCCGGCGTTGGCCACGACGGTGTCGATGTATCCGAAGCGCGAGAGACCCTCTTCGACGGCACGCTCGAGTTGCGCGCTGTCGCGCACGTCGGCCTTCATGGCGACGATCTCGCCGCCGATCTCCTCGACCTGGCGGACGGTCTCGGCGAGGTCTTCCTCCGTCGCCAAGGGGTACCGGATACCAGGGATCTGCTCGCACACGTCGGTGACGATGACCTTTGCGCCCTCCGACGTCAGCTTGACCGCGTGCGATCGGCCCTGACCGCGCGCTCCTCCCGTGATGAAGGCGACTTTGCCCGAAACTCGTCCCATGTCTCCTCGTTCAGTTCTCGTAAAGTATAAGTGAACGGCGTACAGTAGAGATTACTCGGGCGCATTTGCGGACGCAACGTTCGGAACCGCTCGAAACGCCGTACGGATGCCGCAGTCCGGAAGCTCAAGGAAGAGGAGAACCGTCTAGATGTCGTCGGAAAGCCTGCCGGGAGTTACCCACCTCGACCATTTCGCCGTCACCGTGCCCGACATGGAGGAAGCGACGCGCTTCCTCGTCGACATCCTCGGGTTCGAAGTGATGTGGACGAACGGCCCGATGCCTGTCGAGGGTGACTTCATGGCCGAGAACGTCAACGTACATCCCGATGCGCGGATCAAGATGGTGCGCTACTTCACGCTGGGAAAGGAGGTCTCCCTCGAGCTCTTCGAGTACACCGCGCCGGATCAGCGCACCGAGCTCCCCCGCAACAGCGACATCGGCGGCCACCACGTGTGCCTGCATGTGTCCGACATCGACGCGGCGACCGACTACCTCAACAGCCGCGGCGTGAAGGTCCTCAAGCGGGCCAAGAACGCTCGCGGACTGGCGACCGGCATGCAGTGGGTGTACTTCCTGGCGCCGTGGGGCATGCAGTTCGAGCTCGTCTCCTACCCGAACGGGCGCGTTTACGACCACCGCATGGCCGCCGGCGGCATCCCCGAGCAGGAGCGGCTGACGCCCGGCGTGTAGCGCCGCATCCGATTCCCACGACCCGCGAAAACGCCCGCAGAACAACACCCGCAGAACGACACCCAGAGAAATGAGGAGGAGCACATGACGACGGACCTGACCTCAGAGCGGCCGAAGCTCGACAACGTCCGCGACATCGACGTCGACCCGAAGGACTGGATCGAGATCCAGCACCTGTGGTCCGCGTACGCGCGCTACTCGGACGCGTCCGAGATCGAGCGCTACACGGAGATCTTCACGGAGGACGCGACCTGGAAGCTGCGCTCGCCGGGCAAGGTCGGCCCGGAGTGGGTGGGCTGGTACCCGCCGCAGACGTTCCTCTCGCGCGACGAGATGATCGCCGGGCTCGGCCAGCACGCCAAGAACGTCCGCTTCGGTGTGGAGAACGCCGAGTACCCCACGATGCACGTGATGTCGAGCCCGCTCATCTCCGTCAACGGCGACACCGCCCACGGCAGCTGGTACCTCACCACGTTCCGGCTGATGGTGGCGGGCGACGAGTCTCCGTGCAAGTCCGCGGGCAAGTACGAGGTCAACTTCGTCCGCATCGACGGGCGCTGGTGGATCAAGGACGTCTACCTGGACCTGTACTGGACGGCCGGTCCCGGCAGCCTGCGCTGAGTCGAAAGGCAGAAGAGGCGGCCCGCGTCATCGACGCGGGCCGCCTCGCTGCGCGCGAATCGATGCCCCCTCGCCGCCTCAGCTCCTGGGCGGATGAGCGCGCACGGCCTCCTCGTCGACGTCGGCCCCCCATCCCGGCCCCGTGGGCAGGGGGAACCGACCTCCGCTCACGGTCGTCGGCGAGGTCAGCAGATCGTCGTACCAGGGCACGGTGTCGCCGTCGATCTCCATGACCGACAGGTTCGGCACGAGGGCGCAGAAGTGCGCCGTGATGAGATTGGCGAGCGGGCCGTAGAAGTTGTGCGGTGCGACGCTCACGTCGTAGGCCTCCGACGCCTCGGCCATCCGCAGCGACTCGCTCAGACCGTTCATCGGCACATCGATGATCATGATGTCGAAAGCCGCGGCCTCCAGGAACGGCATGAGCTGCCGGCGCCCGTACAGCGTCTCGCCCGAGGCGATCGGCATCGTCGCGATCTCGCGCAGCGACCGGAACTCCGTCGGTGTGAGCCCGTCGAGCTCCAGCCACACGAGGCCGAGGTCGTTCAGGGCGCGCGCGATCTTGCGGTGACCGTCGACGCGGAAGTTGAAGTTCAGGTCGAGCGCGACACCGACATCGCCGCCGGCGCCCTCGCGCAGTGCGATCATCTGCTCGCGGATGGAGGCGATGAGACGCGGGCTCGCTGTGAGGCTCGGGAAGTCCCCAGGCCCGCCGAAGCCGGCCACGTGCACCGTGACGGGGTCCTCGTCGAAGAGGACGACGTTCGCCTTCAACGCGTCGAAGCCGCGGGCCGCCGCATCCGCCGCCGCGTCCTTGAGGTCCGCGAGCGTCGTGAGGCGGGGCAGCTGCATCTCCTCATGCCACCGCACCCGGTACAGTCCGCAGTGCGAGAAGTAGGTCTCGATGTCGTCGCGCACGGGTCCGCCGAAGAGGTCGTACACCGGCACATCGAGGGACTTCGCGTGCAGGTCGAGGAGCGCGTTCTCGATCGCGGCGATCGCCTGGTCGGCCATGCCGCCCGATGCCGCCCGTCGGGCGGCGCGCAGCCGCAGGGCCGTCATGCGATGACGAGCCGGATCCGTGCCGATGACGAGCGGACGCAGCCCCTCGATGACGGCGCCCACGCCGACGCCGCCGAAGTACTCGTGGAACTCGCTCCAGCCGACGAGGCCCTCGTCGGTCGTGAGCTTGAGGAAGTCGAAGGTGCGGCCGCCGCCGTCGGCGCGAAGGATCGTGAGATCGGTGATTCTCATGCGCGCGTCACTTCTCCGCGAACCCCGCGTCGACCCGGAGCTCCTCCGACGTCACGTAGCGCGACTCGTCGGAGGCGAGGAACAGCACGGCGTTGCTCACCGCCTCCGGCTCGACCCACCCCACCGGCAGCATGTTCCGCTGGGAGAACTGCCCCCACATCGCCTGGCGGTGCTCCTCACGGGTCGCGAACGGCTCGCGCCCGAGCAGCTGCGCCGTGCGCTTGCCGTACTCGTCGTTGTCGAGGATCGGGGTGAGCACGTACCCCGGCTCGATCGTGTTGACGCGGATGCGGTTCGGACCGAGCTCGTTCGCCAGCGCGCGGGCGAACGTGATGAGCGCCGTCTTGGCCGCCGAGTAGTCCGGGGCCGGCGTCGCGCGGTAGGCCACCCCCGATGAGATGAGGATGATCGAACCCTGGATACCCCGTTCGAGCATCGACCTCACAGGTGTCTGCACGGTGTTGAAGACACCCGTGAGGTTCACGTCGAGGGATGCCTGGAAGTCCTCGACGGACAGCTCGAGCACGTCCTTGTACTGCGCCGCGGCGGCGTTGGCGACGACGACGTCGATCTTGCCGAACGTCTCCAGACCCTCCGCCACCACCGCATCGACCTGATCGCGGAACCGCACATCAGCCTTCCGCGCCACGATCCGACCGCCCGCCTCCTCGACCAGGCGAACCGTCTCCTGCAGGTCCTCCCACGTCGCATGCGGCGAATGCGCGAACGGCAGATCCTCGCAGATGTCCAAAGCGACGATGTCCGCGCCCTCCGACGCGAGCTTCACCGCATGCGAACGACCCTGCCCCCGCGCCGCCCCCGTGATGAAGGCGACCTTGCCCGCAACCCGACCTGTTCTCACTGCGTTACCCATGACTCACTTCCCTGCAAAACCAAGATCGATCCGGAGCGACTCACTCGTGATGAATCGCGACTCATCCGAAGCCAGGAACAGCACACCCTCACTGATGTCCCTCGGCTCCACCCACCCGAGCGGGATCATGTTCCGCGCGCGGAACATGGCCTCCATCGCGTCGATCATCTCCTCCTGCGACGCGAACGGCTCTCCGCCGTTCACGGCGCCGGCCACGACGCGACCGAAGTTCCCGCTGACGAGCATGTTCGTCAAGACGTTCCCGGGCATGATGGAGTTCACCCGGATGTTGTACGGCCCGAGCTCGAGCGCCAACGACCGCATGAGCCCCACGACGCCCGCCTTCGACGCCGCATAGTCCACGACGATCCCGCCGCCGCGATTGACGATGCCCGAGCTGATGAGGATGATCGAGCCGCCCTTGCCGGCCTCGACCATCCACGGCAACGCCGCCTTCACCGTGCGGTACACGCCGGTGAGGTTGACGTCGATCGTCGTGCGCCACACCGACTCGGGCATCGACGGGAAGTCCGTGAACGGCACGACGCCGGCGTTCGCGACGACGATGTCGGGCGGGCCGAGCTCGGCCACCCCGTCCGCCACCGCCGCCTGCAGCTGAGCGAAGTCGCGGACATCCGCGACTCGAGCGACGATCCGGCCGTCGACGGCCTCGACGGCCTCGACGGTCTCCGCCAGATCCTCCCGCGTCCCGAAGCGCGCCGGGATCTCGGGGATGTCTTCGCAGATGTCGACCGCGATGATGGACGCCCCCTCCTCGGCGAGTCTCACCGCGTGGGAGCGGCCCTGCCCCCGGGCGGCGCCCGTGATGAACGCGACCCTCCCGCTCAGTCTGCCCATCTGCGAAGACCCCTCCTGCCTGCGCGCTCGCGTCTACTTGTCGCCGAAGCCGGCGTCGACCTTGAGCTCCTCGGCCGTGACGTAGCGCGATGCGTCCGACGCCAGCCACAGCACCGCATTGCTCACCTCTTCGGGCTCGATGTATCCGACCGGCAGCATGTTCTGCGGCTTGAAGCGGTCCCACAGCGCCTGGCGGTGCTCCTCGAGGCTCGTGAACGGCTCGCGCCCGAGCAGTTGCGCCGTGCGCTCCGCGTACTTGAGGTTGTCGTTCGCGGGCGACAGCACGTAGCCAGGGTGGATGGTATTGACGCGGATGCGGCTGGGCCCGACCTCGTTCGCGAGCGCGCGGGCGAACGTGATGAGCGCCGTCTTGGCCGCGGCATAGTCGACGGCGGGCGTCGCGCGGTAGGTGATGCCCGACGAGACGAGGATGATGGAGCCGCCCTCGTTGCGGTTGATCATCGACTGGATGGGCGACTGCACGGTGTTGAAGACACCGGTGAGGTTCACCTCCAGGCCGGCCTCGAAGTCCTCGACACTCAGATCGAAGACGTTCTTGTACTGGATGGCGGCGGCGTTGGCGACGACGACGTCGATCTTGCCGAACGTCTCCAGACCCTCCGCCACCACCGCATCGACCTGATCGCGGAACCGCACATCAGCCTTCCGCGCCACGATCCGACCGCCCGCCTCCTCGACCAGGCGAACCGTCTCCTGCAGGTCCTCCCACGTCGCATGCGGCGAATGCGCGAACGGCAGATCCTCGCAGATGTCCAAAGCGACGATGTCCGCGCCCTCCGACGCGAGCTTCACCGCATGCGAACGACCCTGCCCCCGCGCCGCCCCCGTGATGAAGGCGACCTTGCCCGCAACCCGACCTGTTCTCACTGCGTTACCCATGACTCACTTCCCTGCAAAACCAAGATCGATCCGGAGCGACTCACTCGTGATGAATCGCGACTCATCCGAAGCCAGGAACAGCACACCCTCACTGATGTCCCTCGGCTCCACCCACCCGAGCGGGATCATGTGCCGGAGAGCGATCATCGCGTCCATCGCCTTCAGGCGCTCCTCGCGCGATGCGAACGGCTGCCCGCCGTTCATCGCGTTGCTCACGACCTCGCCGAACACCTCGTTGTCGACGATCTTGGTGAGCACGGTGCTCGGCATGATGGAGTTCACCCGGATGTTGTACGGCCCGAGCTCGAGCGCCAACGACCGCATGAGACCCACGACGCCGCTCTTGGACGACGCGTAGTCGGTGAGCAGGCCGCCGCCCCGGAACGTGGATCCGGAGCTGATGAGGATGATCGAGCCGCCCTTGCCGGCCTCGACCATCCACGGCAACGCCGCCTTCACCGTGCGGTACACGCCGGTGAGGTTGACGTCGATCGTCGTACGCCACACCGACTCCTCCAGCTCGGGGAAGGCCTTGTACGCGGCGACGCCGGCGTTCGCGACGACGATGTCGGGCGGGCCGAGCTCGGCCACCCCGTCCGCCACCGCCGCCTGCAGCTGAGCGAAGTCGCGGACATCCGCTTCGCGCGCGACGATCCGCCCGTCGACGTCCTCGACCTCGCGCACCGTCTGCGCCAGATCCTCGCTCGTGGCGAGGGGCATCGCGATGCCTTCGATGTCGTGGCAGACGTCGACCGCGATGATCGACGCCCCCTCCTCGGCAAGCCTCACCGCGTGCACGCGGCCCTGTCCTCGACCGGCGCCTGTGATGAAGGCGACCTTTCCGTCCAGTCTGCCCATCGGCTATCTGCCTCCTCCTTGTATCGGGTCTGTGGTCATGCGATCGGCGCGCATCGCAGCGCCGCCACCGCGTCCGCGGCCTCCTGGGTCGCGGCGTGGATGTCGCGCGGGCGGACGCTGTCGCCGATGCGATGCGCCGAGATCTCCGGATGCTCCGCCGCGAGCGCCTCGATGAGATCGTTGTCGGCGGCGACCTCGACCGTCACGATCCGTGTGATGTCGTCGAGCGTCGCGAACTCGTTGCGCGACTGCAGTGTGATGACGCCGTCCCGCACGCGCTCGACCGTGGTCTCCCGGAGCACGGTGATCCGCGGATGGGCCGTCACCTGGGCCTCGATTCGACCCCGGATCACGGCGGGCGCATCGAAGGCGAGCTCCAGTCGCGGCTCGACGATCCATACGTCGGCGCCGCGCTCCGCCAGTTCGAGGGCGGTCATCGCCCCCCGCCAGTCGCCGGCGATGAGCGCGATGCGGTCACCGGGATCCACCGGCGTCGCGTAGGCCCCGAACAGGTCGGTCCGCGGGATGCTGTCGTCCATGTCCCACCAGAAGGGCCCGGGCTTCGCACCCGTCGCACAGATCACGACGTCCGGGCGGGCCGCCAAGACGGCATCCGTGTCGACGCGGCTGCCGAAGCGGACCGTCACGCCGACCCGGTCGAGCTGGTGCGTGAGGTAGTCGACGAGCCTCGCGTAGTCGGGCGCCGTCCGGGCGGCGAGGAGAACCTGCCCTCCGAGCACGTCGGTGCGCTCGTGCAACTCGACGCGGTGCCCTTCGCGGGCGGCGCGGACCGCGGCCTCCATGCCAGCGACTCCGCCGCCGACGATCATGACGTCGCGGGGGCGAGGCGAGATCGTCAGACGCCGCCGGCGCTCGTCGCCCGTCGCGGGATTGGTCGCACAGCCCACGACCTCGGCCTGCGTGCTGAAGAGAGCGAGGCACTGCATGCAGTAGATGCATGGCGTGACATCCGCGTCCCGCCCCTCGCGCAGCTTCCTGACGAACCCGGGGTCCGCGTGCAGCGCGCGCGCGATCGAGATGAAGTCGACCCCGCGGGAGAGCGCGCGCTCGGCCGTCGCGCGGTCGTCCATCTTCTGGACGACGCTGACCTTCACACGGTCGCCGAGCGCCGCCTTGACTCGGACGGCGTTCTCGACGAAGGCGCCGTGCGGGTCGGCGGCGCCCTGCATGGAGTACTCCTTCGACTCGTAGGTCCCCCCGGTGACGTCGATGAGGTCGATCCCCGCCTCGACGAAGAGGCTCGCCGCCTCGATCGCCGCGTCCACGTCCGTCCCGCCGGGAACCCCGTCGTCCGCGTTCAGCCGGAACATGAGCGCGATGTCGGGTCCGACGGCTTCGCGGACCGCCCGGATCGTCCGGACCGCGAACTCGGCACGCCGTGCGACCGATCCTCCGTATTCGTCGGTGCGTGTGTTCGTCAGCGGCGACATGAACGCCGTGATGAGGTATCCGTGTCCGCCGTGGATCCACAGCGCATCGGCCCCCGCCGTGACGGCCCGCCGCGCGGCGGCGACGTGGAGATCGATGAGTTCGGCGATCTCGCCCGTGGAGAGCTCGCGCGGATAGGACGCCGGGCTGGCCTGCGTGTACGGGATCGCCGACGGACCGATCGGCTGGCGGAAGGACACCCACTGACGACCGACCCGGCCAGAGAAGAAGAGCTCGACGGCGAGCTTCGCCCCGTGGCGGTGCACGGCCTCGGCCGTGCGGGCGAGGCCCGGGATCATGCTGTCGTCGTGGATGCTCAGGCTCGCGCGGTGCGAGTTGCCGCGCGGATCGATCGTCGCGCCGTCGACGGAGACGAGCGGCGCCCCACCCGCCGCACGCGCCTCGAAATAGTCGACGAAGCGCTGCGTGACCGTTCCGTCGCGGTTGCACAGCCCGCGCGACATCGGGGCGTGCAGGATCCGGCCGTTCACGCGCATGGGCCCGATGCGGCCGGGGACGAACAACGCGGACTTCACAGACATCAGACGGTGCCCTCCACACGCGAGCGCGCGTCCGTGAGGGACGGAGTCAGTCCGATGAGCTCGATCGCGTCGGCTGCGCCCTGGGTCGCGGACACCATGTCGCGCGGCCGGTCGGCGTCGCCGATCTGATACACCGGCAGCTCCGGATACAGGACGGCGAGCGCCTCGGCGAGGTCGTTGGCGGCGACCACCTCCGAGGTCACGATGCGCGTGATGCCGCCGAGCGTGTCGTACTCCCCCCGGGACTGCAGGCTGAGGACTCCGTCGGCGACCATCTCAACGGTCGTCTCGAGCAGCACGGTGATCGCCTCCTCACCGCGCACGCGGTCGATCACCCGCGCCCGCGTCGTCGCGGGCGGCGCGTCGGAGGCGAGGTCGAGGCTCGGCTCGATGAGCCACACGCGCGCGCCGCGGCCGACGAGCTCGAGCGCGGTCATGCACCCTCGCCAGTCCGCGCCGATCACTGCGATGCGGGCATCTACGTCGACCGGCATCCGGTAGGCGCCGAAGAGATCCGCACGCGGGACGCTGTCGTCGATGTCCCACAGCCAGGGACCGGGCTTGGCCCCGGTCGCGCTCACGACGACGTCCGGCGCCGCTTCCCGCACGGCGTCCGGGTCCACCGGGCTTCCGAGGTGGACGCGCACACCGAGCGCGTCCACCTGCCGCGCGAGGTGGTCGGCGAACTTCGCGTAGTCCGGCGCCGTGCGCGCAGCGAGCAGGACCTGCCCGCCGAGCCGGTCCGCCCGCTCGTGCAGCTCGACATCGTGGCCCGCGCGCCTGGCACGCACCGCGGCCTCCATGCCGGCCACGCCCCCGCCGGCCACGAGGATGCGCCGGCGCACGGGCGCGAGCGCGATGCGGCGGCGGCGCTCGTCCGCGGCGTCCGGGTTCGTGGTGCACTTCGCGGCCTGACCCGGCAGTCCGTACAGGTCGAGGCAGGCGAGGCAGGCGATGCACGGGGTGATGTCGTCGGCCCGGCCGGCGCGGAGCTTCGAGACGTACTCCGGCTCGGCGTGGAATCCGCGCGCGATCGACACGAAGTCCAGCCCTCGCGCGAGGGCGGACTCGCCCACGACCGGGTCGCTGAGCTTCTGCACGACGCTCACGGGGATACGGTCGCCGACCGCCTGCTTGATCCGCAGGGCGTTCTCGACGAAGCCGCCCGGCGGGTCGGCGGGGCCCTGGAAAGTCTTGTGCCGGGCCTCGTAACTGCCGCCCGTCACGTCGATGAGGTCGACGGGCTCGTTCGTGAGCATCTCGGCGAACTCCGCCGCCATGTCGACGTCGACGCCGCCGGGGCGGTAGTCGCACGCGTTGAGCCGGTACAGCAGGGCGACCCCGTCGGGCACGGCGTCGCGGACCTGCCGGATGATGCGCAGCGCGAGCTCGGCGCGACGACGCAGCGTGCCGCCGAACTCGTCCGTGCGCAGGTTCGTCAGCGGAGACAGGAACGACCCGATGAAGTAGCTGTGAGCGCCGTGGATCCAGATCGCGTCGGCCCCGGCGCGGGCCGCGCGGCGAGCGGCCTGCACGTGCAGCTCGATGAGATCCTCGATCTCGGCGACGGTGAGCTCACGCGGGTACGCCGGCGGCGACGGCACCATGCACGGCACGGGCGAGGCGCCCACCGGCTGCCGGAACGACACCGCCTGGCGGCCCTGACGCCCGTTGAACTGGATCTGGACCGCGAATTTCGCGCCGTGGCGGTGCACGGCCTCCGCCGCTCGCGCGAACCCTGCGATCATGCTGTCGTCGTGCAGGGCTAGCGCCGCCCGGTGCCCGCTGCCGAGCATCGAGACGTTCGCACCCTCGGCCGACACGAGCGCCGCGCCGCCCGCTGCACGCGCCTCGAGATAGTCGACCACGCGCTGGCGCATCGAACCGTCCCGATTGCCCAGCCCGATTGCCATCGGGGCGTGCAGGATCCGGTTGCTCAGCTCCAGCGGGCCGATGCGCCCGGGGCTGAGCAGCCTGGCGAATTCAGGCATTGGCAGCGCCTGCCTCGAGCGCGACGCGATCCCGGAGGTAATGGAAGACCTGACCGCGCAGTTCGCCGAATCGCGGAAGCGCCTTGGTCGTGAGGTGGTCGCGGTCGCGCGGCAGGTCGACCTCGAGTATGTCGCGCACGAAGCTCGGACGGTTCGAGAGCACGACGACCCGGTCGGCGAGATAGACCGACTCGTCGATGTCGTGCGTGACGAACAGCGTCGTCATGCTGTGCTCGCGGTGGACGCGCAGGATGAGGTCCTCCAGCTCCGCCCGCGTCTGCGCGTCCACCGAGGCGAACGGCTCGTCCATGAGCATGATCTTTGGCCGGTACGCGATGGCACGAGCGATCGCGACGCGCTGCTGCATACCGCCCGACAGCTGCCACGGGTACGACTTGCCGAAGGCGCCGATGCCCACGGATTCCAGCGCCTCCTGAGCCCGCGCCGCACGCTCGGCCCTCGACAGGTGACCGCGCAGCGGGAGCGTCACGTTGTCCTCGACCGACATCCACGGCAGGAGGGACACCGTGTAGTTCTGGTACACCATCGCTAGCCCGTCCGGCGGTCCCACGACCGGCACGCCGTCCAGCACGACGCGGCCGTTGGTGGGCGTCAGGATGCCGGAGAGGCACTTGAGCAGCGTGGACTTGCCGCCGCCCGACGGACCGACGACGCTCACGAACTCGCCGGAGTTCACGGTGAAGTCGATGTCCCGGATGGCCTCGACCTGGTGTCCGCGAGTGACATACACCTTCTGGAGGTGCTCGACCTTGAGCTCAGACATGGATCAGGACCCTTCCAGGACGCTCGCACGCCATCCGCGGTGCCACGCGAGGACGCGCGTCTCGATTGCGACGAAGATGAGATTCACGAAGAGGCCGAGCAGACCCAGCAGGATGATTCCCGACCACATGTCGACCACGCGGAACGTGCTCTGCGCGAACAGGATGAAGAATCCGAGTCCGTCGGTGGTCGACACCATCTCGCCATAGACCATGACCAGGAGCGCCACGGCGAGCGAGATGCGCAGACCGACGAAGATCTGCGGGCTCGCGGCCGGCAGGATCATCCGCACCTGACGGTCCCACCACGAGACCTGATATGTGCGCGCGAGGTCCTTCTGCGTCGGCTCGATTCCCAGCACGCCGTCGACCGTGTTCAGCAGCACCGGGAAGAACGCCGCCCACGCGATGTACGCGATGTTCATGAAGTTGCCGAAGCCGAACAGGATGATGAACGCCGAGACGAGCGTGGTGACCGGGATCGAGCGGAGGAAGTCCACTGTCGGGCGCAGCGACCGGTAGAGCCAGGGCACTTGGCCGAGGATCGTTCCGACAATCACCGCGATGACCGAGCCGAGGGCGAAGCCCGCGAGGAACCGCCACACACTGGGCAGGAACTCGGTGGGCACCCGCTCGAACAGCCAGTTGGCGCGGAAGCCCTCGACGATGTCCGACAGTGGCGGGAAGAACGCCGACGACGCCGCTGCGCTCCCGAACCACCAGACCAGGACGATGAGGACGGGCAGCCAGAGCTGCAGCAGGATGTTCTTGACGCGCTTGCTCATGCGACCACCCCTCGTTGCGACGCGTGCCAGTGCATGGCCGCCTTTTCCAGCCGGATGAACACGAACGCGATGAGCAGACCGAGAAGCCCCGTCGCCGCGATCCACGCGTACATCAGGTCGATGTTGCCGGCGTTCTGTGCCATGAAGATCTCAGCCCCGACGCCCGGCACGCTGACGAGGAGCTCGACCGCGACGGACACCACGAGGGCCACCGACGCGGAGAGCCGCACGCCCGTCGCGATGTACGGCGTCGCCCCCATGAACTCCACGATGAAGAACCGGCGGATCGGCGTGATCCGGTAGGCGCGCGCGGTGTCGCGTGTGACCGGGTCGACGTCCTGCACGCCGTAGAGCGTCTGGAAGAGCATCGGGAAGAACACGCCGATCGCGACGACCCAGATCTTCAGCGTCATGCCCATCCCGAGGATCAGGATGAACAGCGGCAGCAGCGCGATCGAGGGAATGGGCCGCAGGAAGTCGATGATCAGCTTGAACGATAGGTACAGCCAGCGGGTCGTCCCCAGCAGAAGACCGAACGGGACGGCCACCGCCGTGGCGGCGATCAGCCCGATCGCCCACCCCTGCAGCGTGTCGCCGAGCGCGATCCAGAACTCGGGAGTGATGACGAGCACCGCGAGCTGCTGCACGATCACGCTGACGGGCGGCAGCGACGAGTCCGCGAGCGGGCCCCACCGCGTGAGCCACTCCTGGACCAGAAGGATCAAGATCGTCGCGACGGTGGGGAGCACCCACCGGGGCACGCGGCGCGTGTTGATCTGAACGGGGAACGTGTTCTTGAACTCTGGACGGGGCACCACCCCGCCGCCGGGGTTCTGCTCTGAGGTTACGGCAGTCACGTCACCCTCCCATTCCGCTCAGCATCGGCGCCGGGGCAGCCATACATGCGACCTCCGTGGTTCCAATCGACGGGCATCTCGACGCGGACTTGATCGGGGGTGCTCCGGTGTTCCCGGTGTCGCGCTCCCGAAGCCGACTCTGGCTTCCATCGAACCTTCCGCATCGAAGGACCCCTTCATCATGCCAACACGGGTGTCGAGTGTCAACTTATACGTGCAGTTCCACTGCACACTTCTTCGGATCGCCGATGACGACGTTCTCCGGGTCCTCTCCAGAGAGGAAGTGACGGATCTGGCGCTCCAACAGAGCCTTCACCCGCGGACGCATCGCCGTCGTCGTTCCGCCGAGATGCGGCGTGATTAGTACGTCTGAAGCGCCCCACAGCGGATGCCCCGCCGGCAGCGGCTCCGGCTCGGTGACATCGAGCGCGGCACGGATCCCGCCGCGTCGGACATGCTCGACGAGGGCGTCCGTGTCGATCAGCGACCCTCTTCCCACATTCACCAGGAGTGCACGCTCGGGGAGAGCGCTCATGAACGCGTCGTCGACGATGTGACGCGTCGCGCGGCCGCCCGGCAGGGTCAGGATCACGATCTCGGCGGTCGGCAGAAGGCTCGGGAGCTCGTCGATGCCGTGCACGACGACGCCTGCCTCGACGCGGGCCCTCGAGGCGACGACGGCCAGGTCGACCTCGAACGCCGCCAGCCGGGCCGCGACCGCCTTCCCCACGCCGCCGTAGCCCAGCAGCAGCACACGACGGTCGGCGAGGCTGGGTGCGAAATGCTGGTGCCACACGCCGTCGCGCGTGTCGAGCGCGGCCCTGTCGATGCCGCGCTGCGCGGCGATGGTCAGGCCGATCGCGAGCTCGGCCGTGGACGCCTCGTGCACGCTCGTGGCGTTCGCGAACGCCACGCCGGGCGGAAGCAGCCCCTCCACGCCGTCGAATCCGATCGACTGCGCCTGGACGAGTCCCACGTCGACTCCGTCCAGCCACGGCAATGCTTCGTACATGCCGATGTAGGGCGGCACAACGATGTCCAGGCGGTCCCGCGGAGGGGGTCCCGTCATCGGCCACAGGACGACCTCGACGCCCTCGGGCACCGAGGCCAGGTCCTCGACCAGCTCCACGGTCGGGACGCTGATCGTCACCTGGCGACGTCCATGTCGGCGCATGGATTGCATGCTATGCGGCGATGTGGATCCGAACCGGCCGGATCCCACTCGTCGATCATCCACGGGACCTCCTCCCCTCGATCCGGTCGCGCACCGTCAGGAAGACCAGAGCCCGCGCGCGTCCAGCTCCTGTCTCACCTCGGCGAGCATGTCGGTGTGCGCGCCGACGTCAGCCGGCAGACCCGACAGCATCGTCGTCACCGCGGCGTGCGTTCCGCCGGCCTCGGCCCATGCCTCGATCGCGTCCACGACAGACCCTGCGCCCGGGCCCCTCGCGATCAGCTCGAAACCGAAGCCCTCGACGTCGCGCCCTTCCTCCCGCAGTGCGGTTCTCAATTGCTCGGCGAGCGGCTCCCATGACTCGCGTGGTCCGTGGAAGATGAAGCCCTCGGCCAGCCGTGCGGCGCGCTTGAGCGCCCGCGAGCTGCTTCCGCCGATCCAGATCGGGATCGGCCACGCCGGCGGCGGATTGAGCGCCGCGCCGTCGACTCGGTCGAAGCTCCCCTCGAAGTCGACGATCTCGCCCGTCCACAGTCTCCGCAGCAGCCGAATCTGCTCGGCCATCCGCGTCCCGCGCGTGGTGAACTCCTGCCCGAGCGCCGCGTATTCGACCCAGTTCCATCCGGGCGCGACCCCCAGCCGCAGGCGGCCGCCGCTCAGAAGCTGGATGTCCGCCGCCTGTCGTGCCACGAGCACGGTCTGACGCTGGGGCAGCACGAGGACACCGGTGACGAACTCGATCCGCTCGGTCAGGCCGGCGAGGTATGCGAACAGCACGAACGGATCGTGGAACGGATGCTCGTGGGTGTACGGCCCGGTGAGGGGTGGCACGCGATCCGGCGGGCTCCCGACGACGTGGTCGTAGCAGACGAGGTGATCGAAGCCCATGCGCTCGGCGCCGACCCCGAAGGCCGCGACGGCCGCGGGATCACCGCCGAGCTCGTACTGCGGGTAGACTGCGCCGATCTTCACGCATCCGCCTTCACGCCGACGTCGAACAGGCCGCGGGGGTCGTGCTTCTGGCGCACGGCGGCGAGAAAGCGGGACGTCTCCGGCGACCACACCCTGTCGAAGCGCCCGGCCGGGTGCCCCGCCCAGTTGTAGTTGACCTCGGCATGCAGATACGGGGCGACGTCGGCGAACAGCGCGTCGCCCTTCGCCGAGATGGCGTCCCACTGACCGGGCGGGACCGCGGCCACGACGAGGAGCGCGAAGTGCGCGCGGCGCCCTCCGATCGCGTTCGGCGCGTCGGCGTCCCGCGGGATGGCGCCGCCCATGATCCGGGTCTCGACCATCGCGAACGGCGCGTCCGCGTCCGCACCCGCATGGCGGAGGACGGTGTCGACGTAGTCGCGATCCACCTCGTCGAGGAACTCCCCATACTCCCACACGGGAAGCGGCCCCGGCGGGTCGGCGTGGATCGCGCCGACATCCGCGGCCGGCATCGGGCCGACCGCATCGAGATGGATCGGGGCGACGGCGCGCAGCGGCGCCAGCAGGAACTCGCCGGCTTCAATGAGGGCGGCTGCGTCCAGACCCGGGTCGACGTAGGCGTACCGGACGTGCGCGAGGGTTCGCCCCGCTAGCGGCTCGGGGACGCCCTCGGGCGGCATCCGCAGGATCGCGATCGACGTGTTCGCCGCCTCGGGGAGCGCGACCGCCCAGTCCAGCCATGCGCGGTGCACATCCGCGATGTGCTCTTGGGCGAAGAAGAGGCCCCCTCCGTAGACCTCGCGCAGCGGAACCGCGCGAGCCGTCATCGACGTGACGACGCCGAGTCCGACCTTGCCGCCCTTGAGCGCCCGGAAGAGATCGGGGCTCTCGTCGGCGGACACCTCCAGCAGGTCGCCGCTGCCGTCGACCACCCGGAACGAGACGGCGCGATCCGCGGCCCAGCCGAGTGTGCGGCTGAACGGCCCCAACCCACCACCGAGGACCAGCCCCACGGCGCTCACCGTCGGCGAGGATCCCGTCACCGCTGCGAGGCCGTGCTCCGCGAGCCGAGGCAGGATGTCGGCCCAGCGAACACCCGCCTGGACCGTGAACGTCCCGGCGTCGGCGTCGACGGAGACGGCGTTCATCAGATGCGTGCGGATGAGCACGCCGCGGTCGACCCGACGGTAGGAGCCATGGCCCGTGGCCTGCACGGCGACGGGAAGGTCGTGCGTGAGCGCGAACCGGACCGCCTGCTGCACGTCCTCCTCGCCCGCCGCGACCACGACGAGGTCCGGAGCGACCGGGGAGAGCGTGTTGAACCCGTCGATCGAGGACTGGTAGCCCTCCTCGCCGCGCACGTGCACCTCGCCCTCGAGACGCGACCGCAGGACGTCGATGTCGCGATTCTTTGCCGGAGACTGTTCACTCACGATTTACCCCTGACGCCCAGCCAAACCCCACTCCTTCGGGGGATTCTCTTGCGGTTAGGCGGCATTCTGGACCGCCCGTGCCGCGAGCCAGTGTACACTCTCACTCCAATGTGAGATAGGCTGGATGTACTGGCTGGCACCGTCAGCGATCTGAACGATGATGTGCGGAGGGGTCGATGAAGACACTCGTGGTGGAGGACCTGGCGAAGACGTACACGACGACGAAGTCTTCGACAGAAGCCATCCGCAATCTCAGCTTCGAGGTGGACGAGGGTGAATTCCTCGCCATCGTCGGCCCGTCCGGCTGCGGCAAGACCACGTTGCTCAAGTGCCTGTCGGGCCTGCTCGCACCGACCTCGGGCACGGCGGTCCTCGACGGCGAGGTCGTGAAGGAGCCGCCGGAGAAGCTCGCGCTGGTGTTCCAGGAGTACAACCGGTCGCTCATGCCGTGGCTCACGGTGAAGAGCAACGTCGTCCTTCCGCTCAAGTCCCGCCGAACCCCGAAGGCCGAGCGGGAGCGGATCGCGCGCCAGGCGCTTGAGGCCGTCGGGCTCAGCGGATTCGCCGACCAACACCCGTGGCAACTGTCGGGCGGCATGCAGCAGCGCGTCGCCATCGCCCGTGCGATCGCCTACCAGCCCCGCATCCTCCTGATGGATGAGCCTTTCGCGTCGGTCGACGCCCAGACCCGAATCGACCTCGAGGACCTGCTGCTGTCCGTCCAGAAGGAGTTCGGGATCACGATCGTCTTCGTGACGCACGACATCGAGGAGGCGATCTACCTCGCCGACCGCGTCGCCGTGCTCAGCGCGCGTCCGACCGTCATCCGGGAGGTGCTCGACGTCGACCTCCCGAAGCCCCGCGACCAGGTCGAGACGAAGTCCTCACCGCGTTACGCGGAGCTCCGCACGCACGTCACGGCGCTCATCAAGAGCAGCTGACGCAACCTGGCCGCCGTCGCCGGCCCCTGCGGGGATGTCCGCATGGTGTTCGACCAGCGACGGGCGACACGCGGCGGCGACGCGGGGATGCGGATCGCCGCACAGATCCGCAAGAGCATCCTCGACGGCGAGTACGCGCCGGGAGAGCGCATCCCGCAGGAGGACGTCGCCGAGCGCTGCGGGGCGAGCCGCGTGCCGGTGCGGGTTCTCGAGCGGGGAGGGCTCGTGCGCCTGGTCGCCAACGCGGGCGCGTGGGTGTCACGGCCGCACTCTCACCGAGTGCGGAGAGGTCTATCGGATGCGGGAGGTGCTCGAGCCTCTCCTGCTCGGGCACTCCGTATCCAAGCTCACCGTCGAGGACATCGCCCGCCTCGGCCGGCTCGCGAGCGAGGCGGCGAGCACGCGCGACCTCGACCAGTTCCTCGAACTCGACCGCGAGTTCCACCTCGGCATGTACGCGTGCGCGGAGACGTCGCAGCTCGGCGAGCTCGTCGTGAAGCTCTGGAACACGACACAACCCTATCGCCGCGCATACACGCGGTCGCTGAGCGAGGAGGCCTGGCGGACCGTGCACGACGAGCACCGGTTGCTCATCACGGCGCTGCGGGAGCTGTTCGGCCCGTTCGGGGGCTGACGACGCTGCCCGCGCCGGCGTCAGTCGATCCCGTCCAGCGCCCGCAGGACGTCGACGGCCGATGCGGGGGCGGATGCGGGGGCGATCGCGCGCGCCGCTGTCGTGCCGGGAGCGTCGGGGAGCGCGGATCTCTGCTGGCGGCGCCCGTAGACGAACCAGACGCCTCGCGCCGGGACCGTCCCGTGGTTGGCGTACATGTGCGGGCGCACGGAGTCGAACTGGAGCGAGTCGCCCGCCCGCAGCACGTGGGTCTCGAAGTCGAGGCGCAGCGTCAGCTCGCCCTCGATGAGGTAGGCGTACTCGATGCCCACATGGCGCATGTGCCGCCCCTCGACGGAGCTCGCTGCGCCGGGCTCGTAAGTCACCATCAGCGCATCCGCGGGGCCCTCGGGCGCAGCCGCAAGGCGCTCCCACCGAACGCCGTTCTCCATCTCGATGACCGCGTTCTGGGCGGCGCGCTGCACGTTCGGATTGGCGTTCACGTGAGGTTCGTGCCCGGCGGAGCCGCCCGCGGGCAGTCCGAGGATCTCGTCGAGCGACACGCCCAAGTGGCTCGCGAGCGCGTAGAGCGTCGAAACCGATGGCTGGGTCTTCCCGATCTCGACCTGCGAGATCAGGCTCGCGGAAACGCCGAGCTCCTGAGCGACGCTCCGCAAGCTCAGTCCCCGGCGCAGCCTGACCTCGCGGAGCCGGCTCCCGAGGTTCTCGTCGCTCAATCGTCCCCCGTCCGTCGATACGAGCGGGTGGGCCTCGCTCGCCGTAGTCGTGCCATTGTAGATCCACTGATGCTGCACATGTCAAGCATTAGCGGAAGAATGCGTCGCAGAACGCGCAGGCTGGGAGCGGTTTCTCCGCAAGCTTTGGCCTCTTCCCTCCTCTGACGACCGGCTTCCCTCCTCTGACGACCGTGTTAAGCTACACTTGACACCGCTGTAACGGACACAGGAGGACTCGATGAAGAGCACCGGCTCCACCGGAACCAACGCGGTCGATTGGGAAGAGCGCGTCGACATGGAGCGCCTCCGCGATGCGCGGCTGGCGCGGCTCAAGGAGAAGCTCGCGGCATCCGAGCTCGGAGCGCTTCTCGCGTTCGACTTCTCGAACATCCGGTACATGAGCGCCACCCACATCGGCACGTGGGCGATGGACAAGCTCATCCGCTTCTCGCTGCTCACGCGCCACACCGACCCGATCGTGTGGGACTTCGGCTCGGCGGCGAAGCACCACGCGCTGTACAACCCATGGCTCGACGTGACGACGTCCGAGATGGACGCCGACCCGCACGCGCCGCACGAGGGGGCGAAGCGACCGCGCCTCGAGTCGGGCGCCCGCGCGGGCATCTCGACGTTGCGCGGTGCGTTCCCGCCCGACGCCGAGATCGCGGCGGACCTCGCACGCAAGATCAAGCGCGAGCTGGAGAAGTTCGGCGTCGCAGACGAGCCCCTCGGCGTCGACGTCATCGAGCTGCCCGTGCTCATGGCGCTGCAGGCCGAAGGCATCAAGGTCGTCGACGGGCAGCAGGTCTTCATGGAGGCCCGCCGCATCAAGACACCCGACGAGATCCGCCTGCTCACCCAGGCGTGCTCGATGGTCGACGCCGCCTACGAGGAGCTCTACCGCTACCTGCGCCCGGGCGTGCGTGAGAACGAGGCGGTCGGGCTCGTCGCGAAGACCCTGTACGACCTGGGCTCGGAGTACGTCGAGGGCGTCAACGCCATCTCGGGCGAGCGGTGCTCGCCGCATCCGCATGTGTTCTCGGACCGGGTGATCCGCCCCGGCGACCCGGCCTTCTTCGACATCCTGCACAGCTGGAACGGCTACCGCACGTGCTACTACCGCACGTTCGCGGTGGGCTCGGCGAGCTCGGCGCAGCGCGACGCGTACACGCGCGCCCGCGAGTACATGGACCGCGCGATCGCCCTCGTGAAGCCAGGTGCCACAACCGCGGATATCGTTGAAGTGTGGCCGACCGCGCAGGAGTTCGGGTTCCCGGATGAGATGGCCGCGTTCGCGCTGCAATACGGTCACGGCGTAGGCCTGTCGATCTGGGAGAAGCCCATCTTCTCGCGCCTCACGTCGCTCGACCACCCGGAGACGATCGAGGAGGGCATGGTGTTCGCGCTCGAGACGTACTGGCCGTCGGCCGACGGCTGGGGTGCCGCGCGCATCGAGGAAGAAGTCGTCGTGACGGCCGACGGCTGCGAGGTCATCACGAAGTTCCCGGCCGAGGAGCTGCTCGTCGCGGGCCCCCGCTACATCGCGGTGGGCGGCCCCCTCAACCTCGAACGCGACTCGCAGTCGCACAAGAACACGGTGTGGGGGCGAGGCGAAGCGTGACGGATGCCTCAGCCGATGGCCGCGCCCTCGCGTTCCTCGGTCTGGGCGCGATGGGCTCCGGCATGGCCCGGCGCCTCGCCGCAGCCGGCCATGACCTGCGCGTGTGGAACCGCTCGCCTGAGCCCCTGCGGCGCCTCGTCGAGGAGGGGCTGACGGCCGCGGAGTCGCCCGCGCACGCTCTCGAAGCCGATGTGTCGTTCTCGATGCTGGGGAACGACGCGGCGGTCGAGGCGGTCTTCACGCCTGACGTGATCGCGCGGGCTGAGGGCCGCACGCACGTCATGATGGCCTCGATCAGCCCCGCGATGTCGGATCGCCTCACGGATGCCTTCGCCGAAGCCGGCGGCCGCTACATCGCGACTCCGGTGCTGGGGCGCCCGGATGTCGCCGCCGCCGGGCAGCTCAACATCCTCGCCGCGGGCGACCCGCAGGCGATCGACGAGGTCATGCCGTACCTCGAGGTGATGGGCAAGCGCGTGTGGCGACTCTCCGACAAGCCGTCCGTCGCGAACGCCGTCAAGGCGGCGGTGAACTACAACATCATCCACGCGCTGCAGGCGATCGGCGAGTCCGTGGCGATGACCGAGCGCCTCGGGGTCGATCCGAAGCTGTTCGTCGAGCTGCTCACGGGCACGCTGTTCGGCGGTGCCGTGCACTCCGGCTACGGCGGCATCATCGCGCGCCAGGAGTACTCTCCCCCGGGCTTCCACATCGCGCTCGGCCGCAAGGACCTCGCGCTCGCGCAGCAGATCGCCCAGGCGACGGGCGTGCACCCCGCGACGATGCCGGCGCTCATCGAGGTGTTCGAGAAGGCGCTCACCGATCCCGAGCTCAAGGACGCCGACTGGAGCGCGATCGCCGAAGTGAGCCGCCGCGACCTGTGAACCCCGATGCCCGTGAAAGCGTCGGGTTGAATCGCGCGCACAGCGCCGCCGGAACCGCCTGTGCCGGTTTGAGCCCGCTGCTTTCACCTGTCGGAGCAGCGTCGCGCGTCAGAGCAGCGTCGTGCCCCGGTCGACGTAGAGGTTGACCGCCGACACGCCGCGGTTGCGCAGCAGGAACTGCACCGCATCGACGACGTCGGCCATCGTCGCGAGCTCGCCGCCCGGCGTGTGCTTCTTGTAGCCGTCGAGCACGCCCTCGGGCTTGGTTGCCCAGAAGGGGCTGTCGCCGACGATGCCCGGGTGCACGGCGTTGACGCGGATGGGCGCCAACTCGAGCGCGAGCGTGTTCACCAGGCCTGTCACACCTCCGTTGATGCTCGACACGGTGGTCGAGCCCGGGTAAGGCAGGTCCTTCGCGCGACCGCCGAACAGGACGATGCCGGTGTCGACCGTGGGCTCGAGCCGATCGAGCAGCGCGTGGATCGTCTCGGTGTAGCCGACGAGCTTGAGGGTCACGAGGCGCACCGCGCGCTCGATGCTGTAGTCGCGCACGCTGTTGGCGTCGCGCTCGATGGCGGCGAGCACGAGTCCGTCGACGCGGCCGAGCGACGAGAGCTGGTGGGCGATCGTCTGCGGCTCGGAGATGTCGAGCGCGATGCCGGTCGCCTCCGGACCGAGCTCCGTCGCGATGCGCTTCGTGCGCGTCTCGTCGCGGCCGGTGATGACGACCTTCTCCCCGCGCGCGATCGAGTCCTTCGCGATCTCGAGTCCGATGCCGGAGGTGCCTCCGACGATGACGATGGTCCTGGTGCTCACGCTCGCTCCCTTGCGACGGTACAAGTGGGACTGGACAGCAGTGTCCAGCATTGCTTAACCTGAGTCAAGTTGGACCGGGTCGGCCCGAGCACGGTCTCGCGTGCCGATCGACGGCGACGGCGCGGTGCGACGACGCACCGCCGCACGGCGGCAATCAAGGAGGATGAGCCTCACATGACCGGCACTCCCGCACCGAACCAGCCGATCGTCTTCCGAGACGGAATCGTGCTGACGATGGACGACTCCCACACGGTGCTTCCCGAGGGCGACGTGCTCGTGGTCGACGGCAAGATCGCGGACGTCGGCGTCGACCTGCAGGTGCCCGAGGGCACGTTCGAGATCGACGCCAAGCGGGGCATCGTCATGCCCGGCATGGTCGACACGCATCGTCACATGTGGCAATCGGCGATGCGCGCGTACGGCGCGGACTGGACCCTCACGCAGTACTTCGTCTGGTACTACCTCGAGCACGGCATGAAGTTCCGGCCCGAGGACGTCGCGGCCGGCAACCTCATCTCCGGACTCGACGCCGTCGAGGCCGGGGTCACGACGAGCGTCGACTGGTCGCACGGCCTGCGCACGCCCGACCACGGCGAAGCCGCCCTCGAAGCGCTCGCGTCCTCCCCCGGCCGCTTCGTGCTCGCGTACGGCAACCTCGCGGGAGCGCCGTGGGAGTGGTCGCAGGACCCGGCCGTCCGCGCGATCATCGAGAAGGCCCGCGACACGCTCTTCGGTGCGCAGATCGCCTTCGACGTGCCGGGCGACGAGAGCTTCCCGGAAGCCCCCGCGTTCGCCCTCGCGCGCGATCTCGGGCTCGCCGTCACGACGCACGCCGGCGTGTGGGGTGCGACCAACGACAACGGCATCCGTCTCATGTACGACAACGGCGCGATGCAGCCCGGCTACATCTACGTGCACGCGGCGACGCTGAGCGACGAGTCGTACCAGAAGATCGCGGCGACCGGCGGGAGCGTCTCGCTCGCGACCGAGAGTGAGATGACCTGTGGTCAGGGCTACCCGCCCGCGTTCGCGCTGCGCAAGCACGGGATCCCCGCGTCGATGTCGATCGACACGAGCGTGTGGTTCAGCGCCGACATGTTCTCGGCGATGCGCACGACGATCGGCTCCGACCGTGCGCTCGAGCACTACATCGCGCATCAGAAGGATGAGACCGTCACGCACGCGACGATCCGCGTCGAGGAGGTCGTCGACTGGGCGACGCGCGGCGGCGCGAAGGCCCTCGGAAAGTGGGACCAGATCGGCAGCCTCGAGAAAGGCAAGCTCGCCGACGTCGTGCTCATCAAGAACGACGATTCGCCCACGATGGTGCCGATCGTCAACCCGTACGGGCACATCGTCTACCAGGCGGGCCGCGGCGACGTGCACACCGTGCTCGTGGGCGGCGAGCCGGTCAAGTTCGAGGGCAAGCTGCGCGCGGGCGACCTGCCGGGCGTGCGGACGAAGCTGGAGAACACGATCGAGTACCTCAAGGGCGAACTCGGCGAGGAGACCTGGAAGGCGGGCATGAACCCCGAGATCCCCGAGGTCGAGATCCTCAGCAACCCCTACCAGTACCGCAAGGGCGAGGCGGCTCCGGCCTGACCTCGCGTCCGGTGCGAGTCGCCGGAAGACGACGGTTGCCCCGGCCCGACGAAGTGCCGGGGCATCCGCGTCTCGTCCGCAGCCTGCACGGCTACGACGCGTTGCCCATCGCGATGAGGCCCTCGACCATCTCGCTCGTGACGCCGACGCCGGGGAACCGCGCGAGCCGACCGAGCGGGAAGGATTCCATCATCTTGACGAGCCCCTCGTCGAGCTGCCCGCCGCCGACCATCGACTCCATGGCCTGACGAACGAACGGGCCGACCGGGTGCGCGAGCACCTCGCCCACCGATGAATCGAGGGTGAGCGGCATCCGGATCGGGTCTCCGTCGATCTCGACGGTCGTCGTCGCGCGCACGTCGCGGCTCGACGCGCCCACCTCGAAGGAGTAGGCGCCGCCCTCGACGACCCAGCCACCTGTGCGGATGTCCCAGTACGCGAGGTCCTTGCGCCGGACCGTGACGACGACTTCGCGCGTCTCGCCCGCATCGAGCGCGACCGACGCGAACGCCTTGAGCTCACGGGGCGGACGCTGCACGGACGATACCGGCAGCGACGTGTAGACCTGGACGATCTCGCGGCCGGCGACCGGACCGGTGTTCGTCACGGCCACTGCGACCTCGATGTCGCCGTCGGCGGTCGCGACCGCCGACGCCTCTCCGTACGCGAACGTCGTGTACGAAAGGCCGTGCCCGAACGGGAACGCGACCTCGAGGTCTTTCGCGTCGTACCACCGGTATCCGACGAGCAGACCCTCGCCGTAGCGGACGTGCCCGAACTCGCCGGGGAAGTTCCCGTACGACGGATTGTCCTCGAGCCGGAGCGGGATCGTCTCGGTGAGCTTCCCCGATGGGTTGACGACGCCGTACAGCACGTCCGCCGTCGCACCGCCGCCGGCCTGACCGAGCAGCCACCCCTCCACGATCGCGGGCACGCGGTCGGCGAACGGGAGCGCGACGACGCCGCCGTTCGACAGCACCACGACCGTGCGCGCGTTCGCGGCGAGGACGGCGTCGAGCAATGCCAGCTGGTCGGCCGGGAGGTCGATGCTCCCGCGGTCGAAGCCCTCGGACTCGTCGGTCGCGGGGAGCCCGAGGAACACGACGGCGACGTCGGCGGCGGATGCGGCGGCCACCGCCTCGTCGCGGCGCGCGGTCGCGGCATCCGGGTCTTCCCCCGTTTCGGTCTCGAGGGTGAACCCCGGCGCGAACACCACCTCACCCGTCGACAGCGCCCGCAACTCGTCGAGCGCGGTGTCGAGACGCGTCGGGTTGATGAGCGACGAGCCGGCGCCCTGGTAGCGCGGGGTGCGCGCGAACTCGCCGATGACGGCGATCTTCGCGTCGCGGGCGAGCGGCAGCAGCGCGCCGGCGTTCTTGAGCAGCACGATCGAGCGGCCCGCCGCTTCGCGGGCGAGCGCGTGATGCGCGTCGACGTCGAGCGGACCCTGGACGACGGGGCGCCGCCGGACCTTGCGCACGAGATCGAGCACGCGATCGGCGGCGGTGTCGAGCGCGGACTCGTCGAGTGCGCCGTCGCGCACCGCTGCGACGAGCTGCGCATCGGTGAGGCCGCCGCTCGACGGCATCTCGAGGTCGAGTCCGGCGGGAAGTCCCGCGACACGGTCGTTCACCGCACCCCAGTCCGAGATGACGAGCCCCTCGAAGCCCCACTCATCGCGGAGCACGCTCGTGAGCAGCCACGGATCCTCCGAGGCGAACACGCCGTTGATGCGGTTGTAGGAGCACATGACGGTCCACGGCTGCGCATCCTCGACGACGCGCTCGAACCCGCGCAGATAGATCTCGCGCAACGGGCGCGGATCGATGTCGGCCGACACGCGCATGCGGTCGTGCTCCTGGTTGTTCGCGGCGAAGTGCTTGAGCGATGCGCCGACGCCCCGCGACTGGAGGCCGCGCACCATCGCAGCTCCCAGCACCCCGGAGACGACGGGATCCTCCGAGAAGTACTCGAAGTTGCGGCCGCACAGCGGCGAGCGCTTGATGTTGATGCCCGGACCGAGCACCACGGCGACGTTCTCGATCGCGGCCTCGACGGCGATCGCCTCGCCCACCCGCTCCACGAGCTCGGGGTCGAACGACGACCCGAGCCCGACGGCCGGAGGGAAGCACGTGGCAGGAGTGCTGCCGGCCAGGCCGAGGTGGTCGGCGGCCTCGGTGTGCTTGCGAAGGCCGTGCGGACCGTCGGTCATCATGATCGAGGGCACGCCGGCCCGCTCGACGGACTTCGTCGTCCAGAAGTCGGCGCCGCTGGTGAGCGACGCCTTCTCTTCGAGCGTGAGGTCGGCGGCGGTGGGGATCGCATCTGTCATGTGCTCATCCTCGCGTCGCCGCATACGCTCGTGCCATGCCTTTCGCCGGACCATCTTCAGAAGACGTCGACTCCGCAGCCGTCTCGGAGGGCGGTGCCGTCGCCGGACCCGTCGTGCGCATCGCGCCCGGAGCCGTCCGCGGCATGTGGCGCGGCAAGCCGGGTGAGCCCGGGGCATCCGCCGCGTTCTTCGGGATCCCCTTCGCGAAGCCACCGGTCGGCGACCTCCGCTTCGAAGCTCCCGAGCCGCCGGACCCGTGGGACGGCGTGCGCGACGCCGTCACCTACGGGCCGACCCCCCTGCGCGGGCCGCAGCCCGAGGTGACGCTCATCCCCGAGCCGTCCGTTCCCGGCGAGTCGACGCTCAACGTGAACGTGTTCACGCCCCGGCCGGGCGACGCGGACGCGAAACTGCCCGTGCTCGTGTGGATCCACGGCGGCGGTTACATCGCCGGCTCGCCGGCCAGCCCCTGGTACGACGGTCGCGCGTTCAATCGCGACGGCATCGTCACGGTCTCGGTGTCGTACCGCCTGGGCTTCGACGGCTTCGGACACATCGACGGGGCGCCCGCCAACCGCGGCGTGCGCGACTGGATCGCCGCCCTCGAGTGGGTGCGCGACAACATCGCGGCGTTCGGCGGCGACCCCGGTCGGGTGACGATCGCCGGACAGTCGGCGGGCGGCGGCGCAGTGCTGACCCTGCTGGGCCTGCCCGCCGCGCAGCACCTTTTCCACGCGGCGTGGTCGATGTCGGGCGCGCTCGGGGATGTCTCGCGCAAGCGCGCGGAGGAGCGCGCCGACAAGCTCGCGCGTCTCGCGAACGTGGCCCCCACGCGTTCCGGCTTCGCGTCGGTCGACGAGGAGAAGCTCCTGGCGCTGCAGAGCGACGCCGCGTCGCCCGAGTCCCGCAACCGGCTCGCGGCGGCCAACCTGCTGCTCGACGAGGGCCCCTCGTGGGGACCGATGGTCGACGGCGAGCTGCTGAAGCAGCCGACGCCCGACTCGATCCGGGACGGCGTCGGAGCGGACAAGCCGCTCGTGCTCGGCGCCACGGACGACGAGTTCACGATGCTGCTCGACCGAGCCAGGACAAGCATGCGGTTCGTCCCCGCCTCGCTCGCGCTCAGCAGGCTCGGGCTCGACCGGGCGAGGCGCCGCGCGTACATCGCCGCGAACGCGGAGCAGCACCGCAAGGGCAATGCCGCGCTCGTCGGCCGATACGTGAGCGACCGCGCGTTCCGCTCGACGGTGGTCCGTGTCGCGGCCGCGCGCACCGCGGCGAAGTCGGATGCCCCCACGTGGGTTTACCGCTTCACGTGGACGTCGCCCACGATCGGGTGGGCGTGCCATTGCCTCGACGTGCCGTTCTGGTTCGACTGCCTCGACGCCGAACGGGTCGACGCCCTTGCGGGCGCCGAACCTCCGCAGGCTCTCGCCGACGCCGTGCACGGCGCAGCGGTCCGTCTCATCCGCGGCGAGGATCCGGGGTGGACGCCGTGGTCGGCGCGCCCCGGCGCGACGAGGATGTTCGGCGCGGCATCCGGCCCCGAGGTCGACCCCGACGGCTACGCGAGCGTGCGCCCCCTCGTGGCGGAGGAGCCGCCGCGACGGTGATCGTCGTCGTGGTGAAAGCGTCGGGCTGAACCGCGGGGTTCGCGCGGGTCATCGCACCGGATGCCTGATCGAGCCCGACGCTTCACCGACGACCGCGCCCGCGGGCGCGGAGCAGTCCTGCCAGCGCAGCCCGAACCTCCTCCGGACGCCACATGATGTCTTCGGCGATCGGACGATAGGTGACGTAGCCGAGGGCGGCCGCGGCTTGATCGCGTCGGCGGTCGCGACGCTGGTCTTCCCACGTCGAGTGGAACGCTTCGCTGTCGCACTCGACGATCAGCCAGCCGTCGACGACGAAGTCCACTCGGCCGACACCGTGGATCCGAACCTGAACGTCGAACTTCGCTCCGAGCGAGCGGAGCATCAGCCGCACCAAGGTCTCGGGACCGGATTCGGCCCGGGGGTCGATGAGCTTGCGGAGGACCGCGTGACGTCGCGGGAGCTGCCGGAACAGCTCGTCCAGGTCGTCGGGATGCAGGACACCGAGATGCAACGCGGAGTCGAGCGTCGCAACGGCGGCACGCGGGGGCTGGCAGCGGATCGCCTGCAGGACGGCGTCGAACGCCTCGACGGACGTCGCGCCCGGCGGTGGCATTCGACGCAGACGGTCCCAGTGGCGTCGCACGGGACGGGAGAGGACCGGCGGACGGCGGCGATTGTCATGGAGGTGGACGTGAAGCGTGGACTGATCGAGCACGAACACCCCGCGCCGGGCCAGTTCCGACACGCACGTGAGCCGGCCGCCCAGCGCACACGCGTCGATCGTGTCTGTGTGCACGCCGGGTGGCAGGTACGCGTTCGGTCGTGGTTTGCGCAGTCGCCCGTCGGCGACTGCCGCGGCAAGCCGCCGGTCGGTCCATCCTGCGTCCAGCAGCGCGCGGCGGGTGAGGAACCGAGGAGCCGTCATCGTGCTCGCGTCGCGGGACGAAGGGGTCATCCCCCGACCGTGCGACACGCGTCGGGCCGAGTCCCTCCGAACGGGGTCGGCTGTGAGTGATCGGCCGCCCCGGCGGCGCTGGGGAGGGCCGGTCGTCGTGCCGACAGGCCGCCTGGAGCGCCGCGACGTGAAAGCGCCGGGTCCAAACGGCCGAAACGTCCCTGCTACGGACCCGTCGGCTCAATCGGGCCCGGCGCTTTCACCCGGAAGCCGCTCACGCGAGCGCCGGGATGACCTCGCGCTCGAACAGCTCGACGCCCGAGCGGTCGTATGCGTGCTCGGGGAAGTAGTGGATCGCGTACTGCAGGCCTCGCTCGCGCATGTCGGCGAGTCGTTCGACGATCTGCTCGGGCGTGCCGACGAGTCCGCGGCCCGAGCGGTACTCGCCCATGACCCGCTCGGTCTGGTCGCCGAGGTGCGGGCGAAGCCGCTCCGCGATGCGGTCGAGCCGCTCGTCGACGTTCTTCTCGGTCTCGCCGATCACGGTCATGAAGTTCGCGCTGAGGGTGATCTCGGACGGGTCGCGCCCGAGCGTCCTGCAGTGACCCTCGAGCACCGACTTCTTGTGCGAGAACTCCTCCGGGTCGGACGACCAGTTCGCGTAGTCGGCGTACTTCGCGGCGATCTTCAGGGTGACCTTCTCGCCCCCGCCGGCGATCCACATCGGGATGCCGCCCTCCTGCAGCGGGAGCGGCCGCACGATCGCGCCGTCGACCCGGTAGTGCTTGCCGTCCAGGGTCGCCGTGCCGGTCGACCACGCCTGACGCATGATCTGCACCCCCTCGTCGAGGCGCGCGAGCCGCTCGCCGATCGGCGGGAACCCGTATCCGTACGCGCGCCACTCGTGCTCGTACCACCCGCCGCCGATGCCCATCTCGGCACGCCCGCCCGAGACGATGTCGACCGTCGCCGCGACCTTCGCGAGATACGCGGGGTTGCGGTAGCTCATGCACGTGCACATCTGACCGAGACGGATGCGGTCGGTCGATGCCGCGAACGCCGCCATGAGCGTCCACGCCTCGTGCGTCGCCTCTTCGCTCGGAACCGGCGTCGTGTGGAAGTGGTCGTACACCCACAGGGACTCCCACGGGCCTTCGTCGGCGCGCTGGGCGAGCTCGCGCATGACGCGCCAATGGTCGGCGGGATCGATGCCGACGAGGTCGAATCGCCAGCCCTGGGGGATGAAGGTTCCGAATCGCATGGGCCTCAGCCTATGACCCGGGCGTGGGGCATCCGTCTCCTCATGATCTCGATCGCCTCGGGGTTGTCGTCGACGAGCACGGCGTCGCGTCCGAGAGCCGATGCGACCGCTCCCGTGGTGCCGCTGCCGGCGAAGAAGTCGAGCACGCGGTCGCCCGGACGGCTCGACGCCTGCACGATGCGGCGGAGGACGCCCTCGGGCTTCTGGGTCGGGTAGCCGGTCTTCTCGCGTCCGGTCGTCGGCACGATCGTGTGCCACCACACGTCGGTGGGGAGCTTGCCGCGCTCGGCCTTCGCCGCGGTCACGAGCCCGGGCGCCATGTACGGCTCGCGGTCGACGGCGGCGGAGTCGAACCAATACCGTGCGGGGTCCTTCACGTACACGAGGATCGTGTCGTGCTTGGTCGGCCACCGGCGCCTGCTCTTGCCGCCGTAGTCGTACGCCCAGATCAGCTCGTTGAGGAAGCGCTCGCGCCCGAACAGCGCGTCCATGAGAACCTTCGCGTAGTGCGCCTCGCGGTAGTCGAGGTGCAGGTACAGGGTGCCGTCGTCGGCGAGCAGCCGCCACGCCTCGGTGAGCCGCGGCTCGAGGAAGCCCCAATAGTCGTCGAAGCGGTCGTCGTACGTGCGCAGATCGCCGCGCAGCCGCTCGTACTCGCGACCGTGGAAGCCGCGACGCACGACACCCACCGCATCCGTTTCGCGCGCCGCGCCCACCGCGCGCACCACGCGCGCCGTCTCGACCGCTCTCTGCTGCGGTCGGCCGGTGTTGAACGGCGGATCGAGGTAGATCAGGGTGAACGACGCGTCGGCGAAGTCGCGGATCACGGTGAGGTTGTCACCGTGATGGATCTCGACCGCGCCGGGCTGCGGTGCGGCGACCGCCTCGGTCATGGCACGCGGTTCAGCCAGGCGTCCGTCGCGAACTTCGACCGGACGAGCTCCGCCGCCTCGGCGTACTCGTCCTCGGTGATGTGGCCGGGAACGGCGCCGTAGAGGTTCGCGAACGCCTCCTTGAACTTCTCGATGATCGCCTCGCGCGAGAGCCCGGTCTGGCGGCGGAGCGGATCGACGCGCTTGGCGGCCGACACGGTGCCCTTGTCGCTGAGCTTCTCGCGTCCGATGCGCAGCACCTCGGTCATGACCTGGCCGTCCATGTCGTACGACAGGGTCGCATGATGCAGCACTCCCCCGTTCGCGAGGCGCTTCTGCGCCGCGCCGCCGATCTTGCCCTGCGGCGAGGCGATGTCGTTGAGCGGCTGGTATGTCGCGTCGACGCCGATCGAGCGGAGCGCCTGCAGCACCCAGTCGTCGAGGAACGCGTACGAGTCGGCGAACGTCATGCCCGCGACCAGTGACGACGGCACGTAGAGCGAGTACGTGACGATGGAGTTCGCCGCCATGAGCATCGCTCCGCCGCCCGAGATGCGACGCACGACGTCGAAGCCGTGCCGGGCCGCGCCCTCGGGATCGACCTCGTTCTTGACGGACTGGAACGAGCCGATGACGACGGCGGACTCGTTCCACTCCCACAGCCGCAGCGTCGGATTGCGGCGGCCGTCGCCCACGCGCGCCGTGAGGACCTCGTCGAGCGCGAGGTTCATGCGCGGCGACACGGGAGCCTCGTGCACGATCTCCCACTGGAACTCGCGCCAGCCGGGCGCGGTCACGAGCGCGCGGCGCACCGCGGTGCCGACCGCCTCGGGCGTGAATCCGAGCAGCTGGGCGCCATCGGGGAGGGCTGAGCGCACCGCGGCGGCGATGGTCGCGGCATCCGCCTCGATCGGGAGCCCGGTCACCGCCGCGTCGATGTCGTCCAGCGCGGTGTCGGGTTCGAGGAAGAAGTCACCCGAGAGGTGGAAGCCGGCGATGCGGCCGTCCTGCTCCTCGAAGTCGACGACGACGAGCTTGCCGCCGGGAACCTTGTACTCACCGTGCATGGGGACAACCCTATTGCGGGCCCGGAACCGTGTGCTGTCAGCGACCGCACGGCGGGGACTGCTACGGTGGATGCCGCGGCTCACTCTGAACCGCTGCGTCGTCGTCACGCTCCCCGGCCCTCTTTGCGGCCGCGGCTCTTTTCGAACGGCGAACCGATGCGCGAACCCGCGCCGTCGCCACCTCTCGCACCGCCGATCCTGCGTGTGTGCGTCTGCATGAAAGCATCCATGTCTTCCTTCCTCTCTCTCGGCGTGCCCGAGAACCTCGCCGCCGTGCTCGAAGCCGACGGCAAGACCCAGCCCTTCCCCATCCAGCGCGACACGCTCCCCGACTCGCTCGCGGGTCGTGACGTTCTCGGCCGCGGCCGCACCGGCAGCGGCAAGACGATCGCGTTCGCGCTGCCGCTCGTCGCGCGCCTCGCGGGCGGTCGGCGTCGGCCGTCGCATCCGCGCGGCCTCGTGCTGGCGCCCACGCGCGAGCTCGCGACACAGATCGCGGCGACGGTGAAGCCGTTGGCGGATGCCGCGGGACTTCGCGTCACGACGGTGTTCGGCGGCGTCGGCCAGCGTCCGCAGGAGCAGGCGCTCCGCGCGGGCGTCGACATCGTCGTCGCGTGCCCCGGCCGCCTCGAGGACCTCATGAAGCAGGGCATCGTGAACCTCGGCGACGTCGAGATCACGGTGCTCGATGAGGCCGACCACATGGCCGACCTCGGCTTCCTCCCCGGCGTGACCCGCATCATGAGCGCGACGCCGCAGCGCGGCCAGCGCCTCCTGTTCAGCGCGACGCTCGACCGCGGCGTCGACGTGCTCGTCAAGCGCTTCCTGCGCGACGAGGTCCGCCACGAGGTCGACGAGTCGAGCGTGCCGCAGGGCGTCATGACGCACCGCGTGTTCGTCGTCGAGACCGAGGAGAAGAACGCGCTCGTCCGCCACCTCGCGTCGGGCCTCGGACGACGGATCCTCTTCACCCGCACGAAGCACCAGGCGAAGAAGCTCGCGAAGCAGCTGACGGCCGCCGGCATCCCCGCAGTCGACCTGCACGGCAACCTCGGCCAGAACGCGCGCGAGCGCAACCTCGCCGCGTTCGGCGCCCCCACCGAGAACGGCGGCGTGCGCGTGCTCGTCGCGACGGATGTCGCCGCCCGCGGCGTGCACGTCGACGACGTCGAGCTCGTGGTGCACGTCGACCCGCCCGTCGAGCACAAGGCGTACCTGCACCGTTCGGGCCGCACCGCCCGCGCCGGCGCGGAGGGTCTCGTCGTCACGGTCGCGCTCGACGCGCAGCGTCACGAGGTCAAGGACCTCCTGCGCAAGGCTCGCGTCACTGCCCCGCTCGAGCCCGTGACAGCCGCGCACGCCGCGGTCGCGGAGCTCGTGGGCGAGCGCGCGCCGCACGTGAAGCCCGCCCCTCCCGCACAGCAGCGCCCGCAGCAGCAGCGCCCGGCGGCCAAGAAGAAGCCGAAGACGGATGCCGCGACGACCGCCTCCGGTCCGAGCGGCCGTTCGCGCGGCCGGCGCGGCGGCTCGTCGTCGAAGTCGGCCACGGCGCACGGCTCGACTCCCACGGCTCCGCGGGCGGCGGGTCAGCGCTTCACGACGGGCAGCACGGTGGATGACATCCGCCGTGCCGGCACCCGTCGTCGCGCGCGCGGCTGATCCCACGGGAGAACGGGGCGGTGCCCTCCCCCGTCAGGAGGTGCAGGCGCGTCCGTCGACGCGAAGCTGCCACGGCTCGATCGGCGCGCCCTTGGCGTGGATCACCGTGTCGGGCGCGTTGCCCTTGCCCTTGGTGGTGCCGCTGACCGTCACGAGTCCGCCCTCCTGCGTCACGGTCGCGTGCGTCGCGCCGGTGAAGACCTGGCCGCCGCGCACCGCGAACGACAGGGTCCAGGAGGTGCCGACCTGACCGGAGAGCTGCACCTGGGCGGAGAAGGCCTTGCCGCTGCCGTTCGCGCTCCAGTCGACGTGGCAGTCGAGCGGCGCGAGCGGCGGGTTCGCCAGCGCGATCAGCTCACGGGCTTGCTCGACGAACCACTGGCCTGCGGCCGGGTCCTCCATTCCCCGCTCCGGGTCGAGCGGACCGCCCGTGCCCCGGTAGCACTTGCCGTCCGACTCGCCCGGCACCTTGATCCACAGGTGGGCGTCGACGAGTTCGTTGCCGGTGTCGGTCGTCGGAAGCACTCCGAGGCCGCGCCCGGGCGGGTTGCACCAGTCCTCGGGGTCGGAGTACACACCCGAAGGCGCCTGCCACGGACCCCGCCCGTCGCGGCTCGTGTCGATGACGAAGTGCGTCGACGGCTCGACGCCGCCCAGGATGAGCTCGTATCGGGAGTCGACTCCGGCGGTGTCGAGCGCCGGGTCGGGGTTGCCCGCGCTCCATTCGCCGAACGCCGACATCGTGACGCCGGTCCAGTCGTTGGCCGGGCCGCCGTTCCAGTACTGGTTGCCGCACTCGCCGAAGCCATCCGCGTTGATCTGCGCGATGTACGCGAGGCACGACGAGATCCATGTGCCATAGGCCGTGAGGTTGGCGGTGTAGTTGTAGTTCGACGCGTTCAGGAAGAACCCGTCTGCCTCCTGGACCCCCGCCTTCAGCAGGCGGTCGGTGATGTCGCCGACGTTGAGCCAGCTGGAGTGCGTGCCGTCGAGGTACACCGCGGTCGCCGGCAGTGCCGCGAGCGCGTCGACCGCGTAGTTCAGCTGCTCGAAGCGGTCGGATGCCGCCGTGGCGGGGTTCAACTCGGCAGGCCGGCACCACTCGAGCGCGCCGTCGATGGTCGTGTACCACGGGATGATGCCGAGGCCGTCCGGTTCGAGGATCACCGTCGCAGGGCGGTCGCCGATGCCGGCCGCCAACCCGTCGATCCACGCCTGATACGCGGCGGTGTCGAACGCCCCGCCCGCGGAGTACTGCGAGCAGTCGCGGAACGGCAGGTTGTAGGCGACGAGAACGGGCATCGCCCCCGAGGCAGCAGCCGCGGTGACGTACTCGTCAGCCCGGACGCGCACCTCGTCGGGCGACCCTTGTGTGAACCATTCCGCCGACGGGATGCTGCCGAGCAGTTGGGCGTCGGCACGCGCCTGTCCGCTGAGCCCCTGTGCCGCCTCGAGCGTCATGCTCCATGGGTTGACGTACAGGTCGGAGCCGGCGAGCCCGTCGCCGACGTCTGCGACAGCTGCGCCGCCGATCGAGATCGCGGTTCCGGCGGCCAGAGCCGCGGCACCGATGACAGCGAGCGTCCGCACGCCCGCGCGTCGGGGGATGGATGAGGTCATGCGCGTCCTCCAGGTGTCTTCGTCGACCCGCGCCACACCGTCGTGGCGCCGCGAGACCGGACCTCGCTCCGCTTGGGAGCGCTCCCACGACCTCGCTAGAGTCAGAATGGCCCCGCGGGGCATCCGTCGTCAACGGGTGCGGTCGGCGAAGTGTCTGTCGAGCCACGCGAGCAGGTCTGCTCGCACGTCGGCCTGCATGGCCTCGTTGAAGATCTCGTGACGTGCGTCGGGGTACACGAGTGTCGTGACGTCGGTGAGACCGGATCGCGTGCGGTAGGCGTCGGCGAGCCGGTGCACGCTGCGCGGGCCGCCGACCGTGTCGTCGCGCCCGACCATGAGCAGGATCGGGATGTCGCGGCCGAGGTCCTTGCGCGGACGCCCGTAGAGGCGCGCGGCGTCGACGACGCCGAACAGCTGGAGCAGGGGCGTCGTCGTCGTGAGCGGATCCTCGATGAAGGCCTTCCCCACCGAGAGGTCGGACGACAGCCACTCGGTGCCCATCGCGTCCTTCGCCTTCCACGGCGCGTTGAGGTCGCCCGCGTTGAGCGACCCCGGCCACAGGAGGGCGGAACCGCTCAGCACGACGCCGTCGTAAGCCTCGGGATGGAGGTTGAGCAGCTTCTGCGCGAGGAACGATCCCCACGAGTGCCCGAGCATCACCAGCGGCAGGTCGGGGTTCTCGCTGCGGATGAGCTGCGTGAACTGCCACACCGCCGCGAGCGCCGCGGGCATGCCGCCGACGCCGAGCCGGCCGAGCTTGGACGCGTCGCCGCCGTACTGCTTCATGCCGGTGCGCCCGTGGCCGCGATGGTCGTCGGCGTACACGGTGTACCCCTCGGCGGTGAGCGCCTCGATGACAGCGCCGTAGCGCCCCGCATGCTCGCCGACGCCGTGCAGCAGTTGGACGACCGCGCGCGGTGTCGTCTTGGCGGGGTGGACGTCGTAGACGATCGCGATGCCGTGTGCGTCCTCGAACTCGGGCATGCGGACGAGTCTAGGGTGGCCCGCGAATTTTACTTAACAAGGCTAATGAACTATGTTAAGTACCCTCATGCCGCATACCGAACAGTCCTCCCAGACAACCCCTGATCTGTCGAAAGAGGCGTCGGACCTCCGCATGGCGACCTTCCGCCTCTCGCGTCGCATGCGCTCCCAGCGCGCGGTCGACTCGATGAGCGACGGCCAGTTCACGGTGCTCGCGGTGCTCGCGGTCCACGGCCCGCACACGCTCGGCGAGCTCGCCGACCACGAGCGCGTGTCGGCACCCGCGATGAACCGCACCGTCAACTGCCTGCAGGAGCAGGGACTCGTCACGCGCACGGCCGACGCCAACGACGGCCGCAAGGTCGTGATCGATCTGACGGATGCCGGGCGAGCCGTCGTCGACGAGACGGTCAGCCGTCGCGACGCGTGGGTCGAGGCCGCACTCGCCGATCTCGAACCCGAAGAGCGCGAGATCCTGGCCAAGGCCGCCGAACTCATGCAGAGGATGGCCAGCCGATGAACTCGATGTTCCGATCCTTCGCGAGCTTCAACTACCGCGTCTGGTTCATCGGCGCGCTCGTCTCGAACGTCGGCCAGTGGATGCAGGCCACCGCGATCAGCTGGGTCGTGCTCACCGGCCTCACGCACAACGACGCCGGCGCGATGGGCGTCACGATGGCGCTTCAGTTCGCGCCCCCGCTTCTGCTCGTGAGCGTGACCGGGTGGGTCGCCGACCGCTTCGACCGCCGTCGACTGCTCCTGCTCACCCAGACCGTGCTCGGCGTGTTCGCCCTCGCGATCGGCGTGCTGATCTTCACCGAGGTGATGAACCTCTGGATCATGTACGGATTCGCGCTCGCGCTCGGCGTGGTCGCCGCGTTCGACAACCCCGCGCGCCAGGCGTTCGTGTCGGACCTCGTGACGCGCGAGAACGCCTCGAACGCGGTCGCACTCAACGCCGCGTCGTTCAACGGCGCGCGCATGATCGGTCCCGCCGTCGCGGGCGTCGTCATCGTGGCGATCGGCACCGGGTGGGTGTTCATCGCCAACGCGGCCACGTTCATCGCGATGATCGCGGCGCTCCTGCTCATCCGCACGCACGAGCTCATGCCCCGCGCGAAGGCGACCGGAGCCGCACGCCTCGCCGACGGATTCCGCTACGTCGCGCGCCGCCCCGACCTCGTCGTCGCCTTCGCGATGGTGTTCCTCATCGGCGCATTCGGCATGAACTTCCCGATCTTCGCGTCCACGATGGCGCTCGAGTTCGGGCGCGAGGCCGACGGCTTCGGCCTGCTGAGCTCGATCCTCGCGATCGGCTCGGTCGCCGGCGCGCTCATGGCCGCACGACGCGATGCCGCCCGCATCCGCGTTCTCATCGGAGGGACGCTGCTGTTCGCGGTCACCGCCGGAGTCTCGGCGTTCATGCCCTCCTACTGGCTGTACGCGGTGACGCTCATGGTCACGGGCTTCGCGGTCGTGACCATGATGACGACGGCGAACGGCTATGTGCAGACCACGACCGACCCCGCGCTGCGCGGTCGCGTGCTCGCGCTGTACATGGCGATCCTCATGGGCGGCACCCCGGTCGGCGCGCCCATCGTCGGGTGGGTCGCGGCGCAGTTCGGCCCGCGCGTCGCGATCGGCGTCGGCGCGGTCGCCGCGTTCGTCGCGTTCGCGATCGGGGCGATCTGGATGTCGGTGTCGGGGCGCGTGCGCCGGCACGAGTCCCGCCGCTTCGCCCTCACGATCGACGAGACGCGGCCGCTGTCGATCCTCACCACGTCGGTCCGGATCCCGCCACCGGCCACCGCCGCGGCTGCGGCTGCCGCCGGCGCCGCCGCGAAGGCCGAGCCCGAGCAGTTCAGCGACGAGGTCGCCTCGACCACGCCGATCCGCCTCCCGTCGGGCGACGGACAGGGCACGGCATCCGCCCGCCCCCGCCACGCGAGCTGACCCGCAGCAGGTCGGATCAGCCCGCGGTCGATGCGCGCACGACGAGCACCGGCTGGAACACGACATGCTCGCGCGGCTGCGCACCCTGCTGCTGCTCGAGCAGCAGGTCGACGGCGGTCGACCCGATGAGTGCGGCCGGTTGGCGCACCGAGCTGAGCGGGATGACCGCGGCGGCCGAGAAGTCGATGTCGTCGTAGCCGATGAGCGCGATGTCTTCCGGAACGCGCACCGTCCGGGACCCTTCGCCCGCGGAGGGCGACATCACGAGGCTCTGGAGCGCACCGAGCGCGAGCAGGTCGTTGGCGGCGAAGATCGCGTCGGGCCGGTCGGCGGGTGAGCGATCGCGGATGCCCTCACCCACGCGCCTGCCCTCTTCGACCGTCAGCGCGTCGGTGCCGATGAACTCGAGTCGGCCGCCGCCCGCCGCGACGGCGGCCTGCGCGCCGGCGAGGCGGTCGGAGACCTGGCGGATCGAGACCGGTCCTCCGACGAACGCGATGCGGCGGCGGCCGATCGAAAGGAGATGCTCCGCGGCGATGCGGCCGCCCTCGACGTCGTCCACGGCGACGGAGGCGAAGGCCGCGTCGTGCGACTCGCGGTCGACCAGCACGGTCGGGATGCCGCGCTCCTGCATGCGCCGCAGCCGCGGGAGGTTCTCGGCGACGGGGGTCACCAGCACGCCGAACATCCGCTGCTCCTCGAACAGATCGAGGTATGTCGCCTCACGGTGCTGCTTCTCGTCGCTGTTGGCGAGGAGCACCGACAGCCCGTGCTCGGCCGCGCGCTCCTCCGCCCCGCGGGCGACCTCGGTGAAGAACGGGTTGCGCACGTCCAGCACGATGAGCCCGATCGTGCGGCTGCGACCGGCCCGCAACTGGCGCGCGGCGTCGTTGCGCACGAAGCCGAGGCGCTCGATCGACGCCTGCACGCGGGCCACCGTCTCGGGCGCCACCTTCTCGGGCCGGTTGAGCACGTTCGACACCGTGCCCACCGAGACGCCCGCGTCATCGGCGACGTCCCGAACGCTGACCGCCATCGGTCACCTCCACCCTGGGTCGGCCGCGGATCGAGCTGATGAAACGAATCAGTCACGGTCGCGGCATCCGACTTGACGCCTTTCAGAACATAGCCTACTGTCGCATCGGCAGGGAATGAAACGATTCACTCCCTCAAAGACGAGAGTGGTGATGCCCCGGTGACCGCGACCCCCGTGCTCGAGCTCGCCGACGTCCAGAAGGCCTTCGGCTCGGTGATCGCCCTGAGGTCCGGCACGATCTCCGTCGACGCGGGCTCGATCCACGCGCTCGTCGGCGAGAACGGCGCCGGCAAGTCGACGCTCGTGAAGATCGTCGCGGGCCTCTACCAGCGCGACGCGGGCACGTTCCGCCTGCGCGGGGAGGACGTCGACTTCACCTCCACCGCGCAGTCGAAGGCCGCGGGCGTCGCCGTCATCTACCAGGAGCCGACGCTCTTCCCCGACCTGTCGGTCACCGAGAACATCTTCATGGGGCGCCAGCCCACGGGCCGCTTCGGCCGCATCGACCGCAAGGCCATGCGTCACGAGGTCGAGCGGCTGTTCACGCGCCTCGGTGTCGCGATCGACCCCGACCGCCTCGCCGAGGGCCTGTCGATCGCCGACCAGCAGGTGATCGAGATCGCGAAGGCGGTGTCGCTCGACGCGAGCCTGCTCATCATGGATGAGCCGACCGCCGCCCTGTCGGGTCGCGAGGTCGACCGACTGTTCGCGATCGCGCGCAGCCTGCGCGACGAGGGTCGCGCCCTGATCTTCATCTCGCACCGCTTCGACGAGGTGTTCGACCTGTGCGACACGATCACGGTCATGCGCGACGGCGCCTACATCGCCACGAGCGCGATCGCCGACACGAGCGTCGACGAGATCGTGCGGCAGATGGTCGGGCGCGAGGTCACCGAGCTGTTCCCGAAGCAGCCGACCGAGATCGGCGAGCCGCTTCTGGAGGTCGAGGGCCTCACGACCCCGGGTGTCTTCCACGACATCACGTTCACGGTGCGCTCGGGCGAGATCGTGGGACTCGCAGGGCTCGTGGGCGCGGGCCGCAGCGAGGTCGCGCGCGCCATCTTCGGTGTCGACTCCTACCGCGAGGGCACGGTGCGGATGCGCGGCAAGCCCATCCCGCAGGGCGAGCCGACCGCGGCGATGCGCGCCGGAATCGCGCTCGTGCCCGAGGACCGTCGCAAGCAGGGGCTCGTGATCGAGTCGGGCGTCGGCCGCAACATCACCCTTGCGATCCGCCGCGAGCTCGCCCGGTTCGGGCTGCTCACGACGACGATGGAGAACCGCGCCGCCGCCGTGTGGGCGAGCCGCCTCGAGGTGAAGGCGCAGGCGCTCGACACCGTCGCGGCGACGCTCTCCGGCGGCAACCAGCAGAAGGTCGTCCTCGCGAAGTGGCTCGCGACCAAGCCCGAGGTGCTCATCATCGACGAGCCCACCCGCGGCATCGACGTCGGCACGAAGGCCGAGGTGCACCGCCTGCTCTCGCAGCTCGCCGGCGAGGGCATGGGCATCCTCATGATCTCGTCCGAGCTGCCCGAGGTCCTCGGCATGGCCGACCGCGTGCTGGTCATGCGCGAAGGCCGCATCACCGCCGAGATCGACCGGGCCGACGCGACGAGCGAGAACGTCATGTACGCCGCGACCCACGCATCGGAGCAGCTCCAGTGACCACGACCCCTCCCACGACACGCATCCCCGTCTCGGGACTGACCAAGCGCATCAGCGCGCTCGGCCGTGCGCGAGAGCTCGGCATCCTCGTCGCGCTCGCCATCGTGGTCGTCGCGGCGACGGTCAAGAACCCGGCATTCCTGTTCTCGAACGACGGCTGGCGCGACCTGCTGCTCACACCGTCGATCCTCATGCTCGTGGCCGTCGGCCAGGCGATCGTCATCATCACGCGCAACGTCGACCTGTCGGTCGGCTCGGTCATCGGCCTCACCGCGTACCTCACGGGGCGCCTCTTCATCGACATGCCGTGGCTGCCGATCCCCGTCGTCGTTCTCCTCGCGGTGCTCCTCGGCGCGGTGCTCGGCCTCATCAACGGCGCGCTCGTCGCGTTCGCCCGCGTCCCGGCGATGGTGATCACACTCGGCACGCTGTACGCCTACCGCGGGATCAACGTGCTCTGGGCGGGCAGCACACGCGTCAACGCATCCGACATGCCGCGCGAGTTCCTCGCCGTCGGTACGGGCTCGATCCTGTGGATCCCGATCCTCACGATCGTCGCCCTCGTCGTGCTCGCGGCGGCGGCCTGGTACATGCGCAACACCCGCGGCGGCCGCGAGTACTACGCGATCGGCTCCGACCCGGCCGCGGCGGAGCTGTACGGCCTGCGCGTCACGCGCCGTGTGCTCACGGCGTTCGTCCTGTCGGGTGCACTCGCGGGCTTGGCGGGTGTCTTCTACGCCGCGCGCTACGGATCGGTGAGCTCGCAGGCCGGCGCCGGGTGGGAGCTCGACGCGGTGGGCGCAGCCGTCATCGGAGGCGTCGCCATCACGGGCGGCGTCGGATCGGTGTGGGGCGCGGCGATCGGCGCGGTGCTGCTCATGACGATCAACCGCGCGCTGCCGATCCTCGGCATCCCCGACTTCTGGCAGCGCGCCGTCGTCGGCGCGCTCATCATCGGCGCGATCGTGCTCGACCGCGTGCTCGCGGTGCGCCAGAGACGCCGGCTCATCGAGGCGAGGGACGACGAATCATGACGACGATGACCGGAACGACCCAGGCCACGCGCGTGATCCCGGGTCACGCGAAGCCGCTGTGGCGACGGATGCTGCTGACCCGCGAGTCCGCGATCATCGGGCTCCTCGTCCTCGTCGTGGCCGTGGCATCCGTCACGGTGCGCGGGTTCGGGCAGCCCATCACGCTCAATTACCTGCTGCTCGACATCGCGCCGATCCTGCTGATCGCGCTGCCGATGACGCTCATCATGGTCACCGGCGAGATCGACCTGTCGGTCGGCAGCATGGTCGGCCTCTCGAGCGTGGTGACCGGCGTTGCGGTGCAGGCGGGCATCCCCTTCGAGGCCGCGGCCGTCATCGCACTGCTCGTCGGCGTCGTCGGCGGGGCGTTCAACGGCTTCCTGGTGACCGTCGTCGGCCTGCCGTCGCTCGCGGTCACGATCGGCACGCTCGCGCTCTTCCGCGGTCTCGCCGTGGGCCTGCTCGGCACGACGGCCGTGACCGACTTCCCCGAGACGTGGACGACCCTCGCGAAGGCTCGGATCGCGGGCACGACGATTCCGTACATCATGGTGCCCTTCCTGATCCTGCTCGTCGTGTTCGTGATCCTGCTGCACTTCACGCCGTTCGGCCGGGGCATCTATGCGATCGGACTCTCGAAGGACGCGGCGCGCTTCTCAGGCGTCGACGTCGAGCGCACGAAGTTCATCCTCTTCATGCTCGCCGGCCTCGTCGCCGCCTTCGCGGGCATCTTCTACACGCTCCGCTTCGGCAGCGCCCGCGGCGACAACGCGACCGGTCTCGAACTGCAGGTCATCGCGGCCGTCGTGCTCGGCGGGGTGTCGGTGTTCGGCGGGCGCGGAGCGCTGCACGGCGTGGTCGCGGCCGCGGTGCTCATCGGAGTCATCTCGAGCGCCCTCCGCCTCGCCAACATCACGTCCGACGTCATCAACATCGTCACCGGTGTGCTCCTCGTGCTCTCGGTCGTCGCGGCCAGCGTTCTCAACCGGCTTCAGCAGTCTCGTCGGCGCCCCGGCCGACCCCCACGCGTCACGGCCTCCACAGCAACATGACGAGGCCGCTGCACGACGCCGACGACGCCCGTCGCGGCGGATTCCACGAAAGGAAAGAACAATGACGTTTGCACGCAAGCGTGTCGCCGCGATCGCGGCCGTGGCCGTCACGGCCGCGCTCACGCTCGCCGGCTGCGCCGACACCGGGTCGGGCGGTTCGCCGACCGACGGCGCCGGCGGCGACAGCGAGAACCTCTCGATCACGTTCCTGCCCAAGAACCTCGGCAACCCGTACTTCGACACCTCGAGCAAGGGTGGCACGGCCGCCGTCGAGGAGTTCGGCGGCACCTTCAACGAGGTCGGACCCGCCGAGGCGACGCCCGATGCACAGGTGAGCTACATCAACACCGCGACGCAGCAGGGCGTCGGCGCGCTGGTCGTCTCGGCGAACGACCCCAACGCGATCTGCGACGCCCTCAACGAGGCGCGCGACGCGGGCGTCAAGGTCGTCACGTTCGACTCCGACACGAACCCCGACTGCCGCGACCTGTTCATCAACCAGGCCACCGCCGAGGGCATCGCGAAGATCCAGGTCGACCTGATCGCCGAGCAGATCGGCGACGAGGGCGAGATCGCGATCCTGTCCGCGTCGGCCAACGCGACGAACCAGAACGCGTGGATCGAGGACATGAAGCAGCTCCTCGCCGACGAGCACCCGAACATCACGCTCGTCGAGGTCGTCTACGGCGACGACGACGACCAGACGTCGTTCGACAAGACCGCGGCGCTGCTGCAGTCGCACCCGAACCTGAAGGGCATCATCTCGCCCACGACGGTCGGCATCGCGGCGGCCGCGCGCTACCTGTCGACCTCGGACTTCAAGGGCAAGGTCGCGCTGACGGGTCTCGGCACGCCGAACCAGATGCGCGAGTACGTGGAGGACGGCACCGTCACCGCGTTCGCGCTGTGGAACCCCGAGGACCTCGGCTACCTCGCCGCGTGGGCCGCGAAGGCGCTCATCACCGGTGAGATCACCGGGGCAGAGGGCGACACGTTCGAGGCGGGCAAGCTCGGCTCGTACGAGGTCGGCCCCGATGCGACGGTCCTGCTCGGCGACCCGTACGTGTTCGACGCCGACAACATCGGCGACTTCGACTTCTGAGTCGCGCGCCCGGCCGGCGCCACGTGCGCCGGCCGGGCATCCACCGAAAGGCATCCCATGACCCGCGTGGCCTTCCAGCTGCAGATCCGGCCCGAGCTCGTCGACGAGTACGTCGCGCGCCACCGCGAGGTGTGGCCCGAGATGCTCGCCGAGATCGCCGCGGCGGGCCGGCGCAACTACTCGCTGTACCTCGGCGAGAACGGCGTGCTCTTCGGCTACTACGAGACGGACGACGACGCCGCGGCGCAGGCTCACCTCGCGGCATCCGCCGTCGCCGCTCGCTGGGAAGCCGAGATGGCCCCGTTCTTCGTCGGCCTCGACGGCCGGCCCGACCAGGCCGCCACCCCTTTGACCGAGGTGTTCAACCTCGAGGACCAGCTCGCCGCGGCACGCGGCGACGGCACCCGCAACGACACCGACACCCCGCGAATCTGAGACGAAAGCGCACACCGTGAGCACCCTCTCCCCCGAGATCCTGTCCACCCTGGAGGCCCAGGGCATCGAACTGCCGTCGTGGGCGTTCGGCAACTCCGGAACGCGGTTCCGCGTGTTCACGACGCCGGGCACGCCGCGCGACCCGTACGAGAAGATCGCGGATGCCGCGCAGGTCAATCGCTTCACCGGGCTCGCCCCGAGCGTCGCGCTGCACATCCCGTGGGACAAGGTCGAGGACTACGCCGACCTGCGGCGGCACGCGGAGGACCTCGGCGTCAAGCTCGGCACGATCAACTCGAACACCTTCCAGGACGAGGACTACAAGTTCGGCGCGCTCACCCACCACGACGAGCGCATCCGCCGCAAGGCGATCGAGCACCACTTCGAGTGCATCGACATCATGAACGAGACCGGATCGCGCGACCTCAAGATCTGGCTCGCCGAAGGCTCGAACTACCCAGGTCAGAACGACATGCGCGCCCGTCAGGACCGTCTGCAGGACTCCCTGCAGCAGATCTACGCGCGCCTGTCCGATGACCAGCGGCTGGTGCTCGAGTACAAGTTCTTCGAGCCGGCCTTCTACCACACGGATGTCCCGGACTGGGGCACCTCGTACGCCCAGGTGGCCGCGCTCGGCGACCGCGCCGTGGTGTGCCTCGACACGGGCCACCACGCGCCCGGCACCAACATCGAGTTCATCGTGATGCAGCTCCTGCGGCTCGGGAAGCTCGGCTCGTTCGACTTCAACTCGCGCTTCTACGCCGACGACGACCTCATCGTGGGTGCCGCCGACCCGTTCCAGCTGTTCCGGATCATCTTCGAGGTCATCCGCGGCGGCGGTCTCAACAGCCCGGACGTCGCGTTCATGCTCGACCAGTGCCACAACATCGAGAAGAAGATCCCCGGCCAGATCCGCTCGGTGCTCAACGTGCAGGAGATGACCGCGCGCGCCCTCCTCGTCGACCGCGAGGCGCTCGCCGCCGCGCAGGAGGAGAACGACGTCCTCACCGCGAACGCGATCTTCATGGACGCGTTCTACACCGACGTGCGGCCCGCCCTCGCCGACTGGCGCGAGTCGCGCGGACTCCCCCGCGACCCGATGGCGGCGTACGCGGCATCCGGGTATCAGGAGAAGATCGAGGCCGAACGCGTCGGCGGCGTGCAGGCCGGATGGGGGGCATGACGCGATGACGAACACGACCGTCGAACAGCTGATCGCCCGCTCGAACCGCCTCGGCTCGAACCCCGCGAACACGAACTACGCGGGCGGCAACACGTCCGCCAAGGGGACCGAGATCGATCCCGTCACCGGCGAGCCCGTCGAGCTGCTGTGGGTCAAAGGCTCCGGCGGCGACCTCGGCACGCTGAAGCCCGAGGGGCTCGCGGTGCTGCGACTCGACCGCATGCGCGCGCTCGTCGACGTCTACCCGGGCGTCGAGCGCGAAGACGAGATGGTCGCGGCCTTCGACTACTGCCTGCACGGAAAGGGCGGCGCCGCGCCGTCGATCGACACCGCCATGCACGGCCTCGTCGAGGCGGCGCACGTGGATCACCTGCATCCGGATTCGGGCATCGCGATCGCGACCGCCGCCGACGGCGAGGAGCTCACCGCGAAGATCTTCGGCGACAAGGTCGCATGGGTGCCGTGGCGGCGCCCCGGGTTTCAGCTCGGCCTCGACATCGCCGAGATCAAGCGGCGGAACCCGCAGGCGGTGGGCTGCATCCTCGGCGGACACGGCATCACGGCGTGGGGCGACACGTCCGACGAGGCGGAGCGCAACTCGCTGTGGATCATCGAGACCGCGGCCGCCTACATCGCCGAGCACGGGAAGCCCGAGCCGTTCGGGGGCGTGCGCGCCGGGTTCGAGCCGCTCCCCGAGACCGAACGCCGCGCGAAGGCCGCGGCCCTCGCCCCGACGATCCGCGGGCTCGCCTCGACCGACAAGCCGATGGTCGGCCACTTCACCGACAGCGACGTCGTGCTCGACTTCCTCGCGTCGGAGAAGGCGCCCGCGCTCGCGGAGCTCGGCACGAGCTGCCCCGACCACTTCCTGCGCACGAAGGTCAAGCCGATGCTGCTCGACCTTCCCGCCGACGCATCCGTCGAGGACTCGATCGCGCGCCTCAAGGAGCTGCACGAGCAGTACCGCGCCGACTATCGGGCGTACTACGAAGCACACGCGACGCCCGACAGCCCCGCGATGCGCGGCGCCGACCCGCTCATCGTGCTCGTGCCGGGCGTCGGGATGTTCTCGTACGGCGCGAACAAGCAGACCGCGCGCGTCGCCGGCGAGTTCTACGTCAACGCGATCAACGTCATGCGCGGCGCCGAGGCGCTGTCGACCTACGCGCCGATCAGCGACGCCGAGAAGTTCCGCATCGAGTACTGGGCACTCGAAGAGGCCAAGCTGCAGCGGATGCCGAAGCCCAAGTCGCACCAGGGCCGCATCGCCTTCGTCACCGGCGCCGCATCCGGCATCGGCAAGGCGATCGCGACGCGGCTCGCGGCCGAGGGCGCGTGCGTCGTCGTGGCCGACCTCGACCTCGAGAAGGCTCAGGCGGTCGCGGCCGAGCTCGGGAACACGGATGTCGCGATCGGCGTCGCCGCGAACGTCGCCGACCCCGCGGCGGTGCAGGCCGCGATCGACGCGACCGTGCTCGCGTTCGGCGGTGTCGACCTCGTGGTGAACAACGCCGGCCTGTCGCTGTCGAAGCCTCTGCTCGAGACGACCGAGGCGGACTGGGATCTTCAGCACGACGTCATGGCGAAGGGCTCGTTCCTCGTGTCCAAGGCGGCCGCCAAGGCGCTCATCGAGCAGGGCATGGGCGGCGACGTCGTCTACATATCGTCGAAGAACTCGGTGTTCGCGGGCCCGAACAACATCGCGTACTCGGCGACGAAGGCCGACCAAGCGCACCAGGTGCGGCTGCTCGCGGTCGAGCTGGGTGAGTACGGCATCCGGGTCAACGGTGTGAACCCCGACGGCGTGGTGCGCGGTTCGGGCATCTTCGCGTCGGGCTGGGGCGCCAACCGCGCCGCCACCTACGGCGTGCCCGAGGAGAAGCTCGGCGAGTTCTACGCGCAGCGCACGATCCTCAAGCGCGAGGTCGTGCCCGAGAACGTCGCCGACGCGGTGTACGTGCTCACAGGACCCGGGCTCTCGCGCACGACGGGCCTGCACGTGCCGGTCGATTCGGGCGTCGCGGCGGCGTTCCTGCGATGAGGTTCGTGCGATGAGCGGCGGAGTCGTCGCGGCGGTCGACCTCGGGGCGACGAGCGGGCGCGTCATGCTCGGGTACGTCGAGGAGGGCGCGGTGCGGCTCGAGGAGGTCGCACGCTTCCCGAACGGACCCGTGACCGCCCCCGATGACTCGCTGCGGTGGGACTTCGCCGCGCTCTACGACCACATCATCGCGGGGCTCGCAGAGGCGGTGCGACGCGAGCCGGGCATCGCGAGCGTCGGCATCGACTCGTGGGCCGTCGACTACGGACTGCTGCGCGGCGATGAGCTGCTCGACGCACCGTTCCACTACCGCGACGACCGCACGGCCGCAGGTGTCGAGGCGGTGCATGCGATCGTGCCGTTCGAGGAGCTGTACCGCCGCAACGGACTCCAGTTCCTGCCGTTCAACACGCTGTATCAGTACGCCGCCGACGCACGGCTGGCCGAAGCGGACGCCGCGCTCCTCATCCCCGACCTCATCGCGTTCCTCCTGACGGGCGCTCGCGTCGCCGAGCGCACGAACGCCTCCACGACGGGCCTCCTCGACGTGCGCACACGCCAGTGGGACACCGAGCTCGCCGAGCGCCTCGGGGTGCCGACGTCGGCGCTGCCGTCGCTCGTCGATCCGGGCTCACGGCTCGGTGCCGTGCGCGGCAGGGCGCTGGATCGGGTCGGCGCTCCCCTCGAGGTGGTCGCCGTCGGGTCGCACGACACCGCATCGGCGGTCGTCGCGGTGCCGCTTGCATCGCCCGACGCCGCCTACATCTCGTGCGGCACGTGGGGTCTGGTGGGCGTCGAGCTCGACGAACCGGTCGTGACGGATGCCGCGCGCGAAGCGCTCTACACCAACGAGGGCGGCGTCGACGGCCGCGTGCGCTTCCTGCACAACGTGACGGGACTGTGGCTGCTCACTGAGACGGTCGCGGCGTGGACCGAGGAAGACGGCGCACCCATCGACCTGCCGGCACTGCTGGACGAGGCATCGGCCGTCGACGGAGCCATCCCGGTGTTCGACGCCGACGACCCGCGCCTGTCAGCCCCCGGCGACATGCCGTCTCGCATCGCCGAGGTGCTCCGCGAAGGCGGGTCCGCCGTGCCGTCGTCGCGCGCCGCGTTCGTCCGCACGATCGTCGAGAGCATCGCGGCAGCGTTCGCACACGCACTCGCGACCGTCGCCCGGGTGACCGGTCGCGAACTGGACGTCGTGCACATCGTGGGCGGCGGCGCCCTCAACCGGCTGCTCTGCCAGGCGACGGCCGATCGCTCGGGGCTCCCCGTGCTCGCGGGACCGGTCGAGGCGACCGCGCTCGGGAACGTGCTCGTGCAGGCGCGCGCGCATGGCTGGTTCGGGCCGGATGCGACGCTGGAGACGCTGCGGGCGGCGGTTGCGGCAACCGTCTCACCGGTCCGCTACGAACCGACGAGCGATTGAACGGAGAAGGCGTGCGACTCGACGAGATCCAGATCCGCGATCCGTTCGTCCTGTACGACCCCGACCGCGGGCGGTACCACCTGTTCGGGAGCACGGACGAGGACATCTGGAAGGGCCCCGCGACGGGCTTCGACACGTATTGGAGCACCGACCTCGAAGAGTGGCACGGGCCGACGCCGGCCTCCCGCAGCTGGGTGCGGTCAGAAGGGGGCGTCGTTTGCGCCTGAAGGGCGAAACACCGGTACGCGGCGCTCGGGTTGCACGACGTATCGTCGTCCGGCGGGAGAAGTCCATTCCAGCGCTCCCCCGCTATCGGGGAGTTGCCGCACCCGCCACCCGCCGTGGTGTTTCACGGTGTGATGCCCCTTGCACAACGGCGCCAGGTTCTCCAGTGAGGTGTTCCCGCCGTGTTCCCACGCGACGGTGTGGTCGATCTCGCATCGGGACGCGGGGATGCCGCATCCGGGAGCCATGCACCGGTCCGCCCGCCACCGCACCAGCTTCCGCAACATCGGCGGCGGCCGGTACTGGGTGCGGCCCACCGAGAGCACCATCCCGGTCTCGGGGTGGGTGAGGACCCGCATCCACCCCTCCGCACCCCCACACAACACCCGGGCACGGTCGAGCGGGACCGGTCCGACACCCTCCACCACCGCAGGCGCAAGCCCTGCCGCCGCACGGGCGGAGTCGCTCTCGGCGAGCAGAGTGAGCACGGGAACCGTCACCGCCACGCTCGCCCGGATGCCGCGCGCCTCGACCGGATGCACGGTCGTGTCACCCTCGATCAGCAGATCGGAAAGAACGTCCGCACGCAGCTGATCCATCGTGCGATCCTCGGCCGACGAAGTCTGTGCGGCATCGTCGCCAGGCACTGTCTCATCGTGGGTCTTGATGGCCTTCGCGATGGAGGTGAGCCGCCCGTAGATCGCGTGCGCCTCCACCGCCGGCAGGTACACGCTCAACCACGCCATCCCGTCATCCACATGCTCCACCACCACCCGCCGCCGCACCACCGCGGCCTCATGCCGCTCCGCCAGCGTCACCGACCGGTGCATCTCGATCAGCCGCCTGAGCGCCCGCCGGAACGAACCCACCGGAAGCTCCTCCGCCAACCCCACCGCCTCACCGACCAGCGCAGCACGGACGTCGGGTTCGCACTCGTCCAGCCGGGCCACCAGGTACTCCGCATGCGCCACCGTCATACGCGCCCGACTCAACGACTCCAACGCGTCCGGGTAACGGTGCACCAGCGCCTCCGCCCGGCGGATCAACTCCCCCGCGGCGTGCTCGGTGATCCGCATCCCCGCCGCCAACTCCAACCGGATGTCCCGCTCCACCACCCCGGTCAGCTCCCGCCCACACCGGGCCGCATCCTCCAGCGCCTCGCGGCGGGCCCGGTCCACCGTGACGAAGTACTCCGCGGCGAACATCGTCACCACGTCACCGGTCTCGCGCACACGATCCATCGCATCCGAAACAGGAGGCACGAACTCCTCCTCACCTGCGATCGACATACCCCGACTTTAGAACATAGGTACGACACTCCCGGTCCGCACGAGCCAGGACTGTGGAGAGGCACCGAAACCGCCCCCTGGGGAGGAGTCGAACCCCACCGCAGTCCCCCTCCAACCCCACGTCAACCCCTGTCGCCGCATCCGACGCGCGCCCTAGCGTGGCCTCATGGACGATGAACGCGAGCGACGCGCGGAAGACACACCGATCGAACAGGACGCCCCGAAGGGCGGCGACGAGACGACGGAGGAGCAGCTCGACGCCGACAACCCCGTCGAGGAGGCCACCCTCGAGACGCTCGACCCGGACGCGCCTCCGGCCTGAGCCACCGCGCGTGACGTCCGGGGGTCTGGATCACGCCCCCGAAACCCCTACGGTGACTGCCATGACCGATCAACCGGTCGAGAGCAGTCGAACGGGCACACGCATCGCCTTCCGCGTGGGCTGGTGGGTGCTCGTCGTGCTGACGGCGCTGTTCATCCTGAACCACGTCGTAGGCGTGGCCGCCTTCGCGAACTCCGAGGACGAACGGATGCTGTTCGTCGCGTTCGCGGCGCTCGAGACTGTCAGCCTGCTGGTCCTGCTCTTCGCCTACCGGGCCCTCGAATCGTGGGCGTGGTGGGCCAGCTGGGTGCAGATCGTCGCGATGGCGCTGACATTCGCGATCTTCCTCGACGGGATCGGGGCGCTCTACCTCGTGGTCGCGGTCGTGATGGCGGTCGCCCAATTCGCGACGCTGCCCGCCATGCGGGCCCGCACCGGCGCTCTCACGCCTCGCGGGTGATCGTCACCTTCACGTGCAGGTGCGACTTGAACGGCCCGGCGTACACACCCCGCAGCGGCGGGACGTCGCCGTAATCGCGCCCGCGTCCGATGAGGACGTGTCGGTCGCCGATCTCGATGTTGTTCGTCGGATCGAAGCCCTGCCACTCCCCCGCGAACCACTCCACCCACGCGTGCGACTCCCCCGCGACGGCCACCCCTACTTCGGCGGATGGCCGGGGGTGCAGGTATCCGGAGACGTACCGGGCCGGGATGCCGACCTCGCGCAGCGCGCCGATCGTGATGTGCGCGATGTCCTGGCATACGCCCTTGCGCGCTTCCCACGCCTCACGCGCCGTCGAGTGGACGCCCGTGATCCCGTGCATGTACTCGACCGCGTCTCCGATCGCGAGGGCGATCGCGTACGCGGCGCGACCCGGGTGATCGTGTTCGGCGGCGATCGATCGCGCGAGCTCCGCGACCTCCGGGTGCGGCCGCGTCCGGTTCGTCTGGGTGAGCTGCTCCACCGTCTCGATCGAACGCGCGGACTCCTCGAGAAGGTCGTCCCACGTCAGGTCGACGTGTTCGATCGGCCGCGGACGCACCTCGACGAGCGAACGGGCCGTGATCGTGAGCGACGAGTGCGCCGACAGCACATCGAACGACGCGACTCGCGTTCCGAAGTAGTCGACGTACTGGTTCACCGACGTCGACGGCTCGATCTCGAGCGCCGAGCTCAGCACGAACTGGCTGTCGGTCGATCCGGGCAGCATGCGCGCCTCGTTGTACGACGCCGACACATCGCCCTGGTAGCTGAAGCCGGTCTGGTGCTCGATGCGGAGTCTTTTCATGAGATCTCTCCGATCCAGCTCGGCTCGGCATGCGTCGGGAAGAACCGCTGACGGATCGCCTCGGATGCCTCCCGCGTCACCTTCTGCACGCGCTGCATGTGCTGCGGCAGCTCGCTCAGGATCTCGCTGATCGGCCGGTACTCGAGGTCGTTGCGGATCTGCCCGAGTGCCCGCAGCACCGTGTTCGAGTGCCCGACACGGTCGGCGCGCGGGTCGATCGCGCTCATGCACTCCTCGGCCCGTTGGATCGAGTAGATGATCGACCGCGGGAAGAGCCGGTCGAGCAACAGGAACTCCGCCGCGTTGCGCGCGCTCGGCATGCCCCGATACGTGCGCAGATACGCCTCGTACGCGCCGCACGACCGCAGGATCGTCGTCCACGACGGACCGGATGCCTCGGTCAGCGACCTCGTCGCCAGCATCCGCGCCGTCATGTCGGTTCGCTCGATACTCCGGCCCAGCGTGAAGAACTGCCACGCCTCGTCACGACTCGTCGACGAGTCGACGACGCCCACCGCGAGCGCCGCGCGCTCGCGCACCCACCCGAAGAACTCGTGCACCTTGTCGGACTGGAGCCGGCGGGGCATCCGCGAGTTCGTCGTGTTGAGGGTCTCCCACAGTTCGGTCGAGACGATCTCGCGAGCGCGGCGGGCGTTCTCGCGCGCAGCCGTGAGCGAGTAAGCGATGCTCGACGGGTTCATGCGGTCGACGGCGAGTCGCTGCAGCACGTCGTCGCGGCGCACGTGCTCGACGTTCGCGGGCGGAGCGGAGCCCATGACGCTCAAGAGCGAGCGGCACGCAGTGTCTTCATCGATCCACGGGTCTTCGAGCAGGAGCTGCAGGTGCACGTCGAGGATGCGCGCTGTGCCGTCGGAGCGCTCGATGTAGCGGCCGATCCAGAACAGGGACTCCGCGATGCGGCTCAGCATCGACTGCTCCCCTCGCAACCCTCGCGACCCCCAGGACCTTGTCGAGATTGCGCGAATGACGGCCGGATGCCGGCATCCGCGGTCATTTGCGCAATCTCGGCGCCTGAGGCATCGGCCGAGCGCGCCTGCTGCTGCTCCTCCTGCTGCTCGACGCGCGAGCGCGGGCGGTCGTGCGGCGAGTGCGCCGGCTGCGGCTGCCCGTCGTAGACGATCGAGATCGGCGTGGTGGGCGCTGCCTGGTCGGCGACGATCTCGGAGGGGGCACTGTGCTGCCCGTACTCGCGCCGCGCGGGCGCCGAGCCGCCGATGACCCACGTGTCTTTCGAGCCGCCGCCCTGGCTCGAGTTCACGACGAGCTGGCCCTCGGGGAGCGCGACGCGCGTGAGCCCTCCGGGAAGCACCCACACCTCGTCGCCGTCGTTCACGGCGAACGGCCGCAGGTCGGCGTGGCGCGGGCGCATGCCGTCCTCGACGAGCGTCGGGATCGTCGAGAGCATCACGACCGGCTGCGCGATCCATCCGCGCGGGTCTTCGACGAGGCGTTCCTTGAGCTTCGCGAGCTCGGCGGGCGAGGCATCCGGACCCACCACGAGTCCCTTGCCGCCCGACCCGTCGACCGGCTTGACCACCAGTTCGTCGAGACGGTCGAGCACCTCTTCGAGCGCCTCCGGCTCCTCGAGCCGCCACGTGTCGACGTTCTTGAGGATGGGCTCTTCGGCGAGGTAATAGCGGATGAGATCGGGCACGTACGTGTAGACGAGCTTGTCGTCGGCGACGCCGTTGCCGACCGCGTTCGCGATCGTGACGTTCCCGAGGCGCGCCGCCAGCATGAGTCCAGGCGCGCCGAGCATCGAGTCGGCGCGGAACTGCAGCGGATCGAGGAAGTCGTCGTCGACGCGCCGGTAGATGACGTCGACGCGCTTCGGGCCGCGAGTCGTGCGCATGAACACCTTGCCGCCGACGCACAGAAGGTCGCGCCCCTCGACGAGCTCGACCCCCATGAGGCGTGCGAGCAGCGTGTGCTCGTAGTACGCGGAGTTGTAGACGCCGGGGGTCAGCACGACGACGTTGGGTTCCTCGATCCCGGCGGGGGCGGATGCGCGGAGCGCGGCGAGCAGCCGGTTGGGGTATTCGCCGACCGGGCGCACGCGCATCGAAACGAAGAGCTCGGGCAGCGTCTGGGCCATGACCCGCCGGTTCGAGATGACGTAGCTCACGCCCGACGGCACGCGCACGTTGTCTTCGAGCACGCGCATCTCGCCGTGCTCGTCGCGGATGAGGTCGATGCCGGCGACCTGGATGCGCACGCCGTTCGCGCTGTGGATGCCGGCCGCCTGACGGTAGAAGTACTGCGACGAGGCGATGAGCCGCGCGGGCAGCACGCCGTCGCGCACGCAGTGCTGGTGACCGTACGCGTCGTCGAGGAACGCCTCGAGCGCGCGCACGCGCTGCTGCACGCCGGCTTCGATGCGCGACCACTCGTCGAACGCGATGATGCGCGGCACGGCGTCGAGCGGGAACGGCCGCTCCTCGCCCGCGAAGTCGAACGTGACGCCCTGCGCGAGGTATGAGCTGGCGAGCGAGTCCGTGCGCCCGCGCAGCTCTTCCTGCGTCATCTTCGCGAGCGTCTGATACAGCTCGCGGTAGGCCTCGCGGGTCGGCGCGGGTGCTCCCGGATGCGCCGGCTCGCCGAACATCTCGTCGAACGGAGCCCGCCCGTCCGCGGTCTTGCGCGGCGCGAGGGTCGAGCCGTACCCGTCGAAGAGATCACCCACGCATAGAGCCTAATCCGACCGTGTTGCGCGGTTGTTTCCCTTGACGGATGCCCCTGCAGCCGTCTCGTCGCTCACGACCGCTTCACGCGTGAGCGCCGGCGCAGGCGCCGCAGCCGACGACGCTCGTGGCGCGCGGCGTGCGCGCGCCAGGCGTCCTCGTCCTCGCGCGTGCGCAGGTGGTGGTCCACCAGCGCCTTGATCACGAGGCTCTCGATCACCAGTCCCTGGTCCATGTCGTTTCCTTCCTTCGGATTCGGACGCGCCGAGTCTTCGGCGTGCGCCTTCCCTGCGGCTTCCTCGCGCGCGTCGCACGAGGGAAGGGCCGCGGAAGGTCGGTCGCCGAGAGTCGTCGCATGCCCGGTCGCCGTGACACGGGCATCCGATTCGTCAGGGAGGGACCATCGTGCGAGAGGACGTCGAGACCGTCGTCATCGGGGCGGGCCAGTCCGGCCTCGCCGTGAGCCGCCTGCTCACCGCGCACGGGCGCGACCACGTCGTGGTCGATCGCGGCCGGCCCGGCGAACGGTGGCGCTCCGAGCGCTGGCGTTCGCTGCGGCTGCTGACCCCCAACTGGCTCACGCGGCTGCCCGGCAGGTCTTACACCGGCGACGAACCCGACGGGTTCATGGCGGCGAGCGAGGTCGCGCAGTACCTCGAGGACTACGCGGCGGATTTCTGCGCGCCCATCATCGGGTCGACCTCCGTGCACAGGGTCGCGCGGGAGGGCGGGGGCTTCCTCATCGAGACCTCGCGCGGCGCGTGGCGCGCGCAGAACGTCGTCGTCGCGACCGGTCCGCACGCGCTGCCGCGCACGGAGCTGCCCGAATCCGGCCTCCCGGGGATCCCGGTCACGCAATACCGGGAGCCCGGCGCCCTGCCCGACGGCGGTGTGCTGGTCGTGGGCGCGTCGGCATCGGGTGTGCAGATCGCGAGCGAACTGGCGGATGCCGGACGAGACGTCACCCTCGCGGTCGGGCGCCACACCCGTATGCCCCGCGCGTACCGCGGCATGGACATCTTCTGGTGGATGCAAGCGACCGGCGCGCTCGCACGCATCGTCGCGCGCGACGGGCAGCCCGTGCGGCCGGAGCCGTCGCTGCAGATCGTCGGTGCCGCGCCCGGCTCGCACCACGGCGTCGATCTCCCCGCATTGGCGGCACGCGGCGTGCGCCTCACCGGGCGGCTCGTCGCGCTGTCGGGGCGGACGGCGCAGTTCGACGGGAGCCTGCCGTGGAACGCGGCGAAGTCGGATGCCGCGATGCACCGATTCCTCGACCGCGTCGACGCCTACGCCGCCGAGGCGGGACTCGCGCGGGAGCTCGAGCCGCCGCTGCGACCGCGTGCGTTCGTGCCGCAGCCCGGGCCGCTCGCGCTCGACCTCCGCGCGCGAGGGATCGGCTCGGTCGTGGTGGCGACGGGGCTGCAGCCCGACTACGCGTGGCTCGACGTGTCCGTCGTCGGCCCGGACGGGCTCATCGCGCAGCGCCGCGGCGTCACCGAGGTGCCGGGGCTCTATGTCGTCGGACAGCCGATGCAGCATCGACGCGACTCGACGCTCATCGACGGGGCGCGGCACAACGCGCTCGACGTCGTGTCGCACCTGCTGCGCAGCCGCCTCTCCGACGACGTCGCGGGCGCTGCAGCGGTCATCGTGTAGGCGCCGAGCACCGGCGCTATGCTGACCGCGAGCGGCCCCGCGGCGACGCGCCGGCCGCCGGAGTCACTCCGCGCGGGGAACGGAGGAGACGTGGCGGATGTCTCGATCCGACTGCTCGGCGGGTTCGAGCTGCGCACCGCGCGGGCGCGTGTGACCCCCGAGTCGCTCGGACGCCGCGATCCGCTCCGGCTCGCCGAATACCTCGCGCTCGCGCCGGAGCGTCGCGCCCATCGCGAGCAGGTGATCGACGCACTGTGGCCGGACGCGCCGTTCGAGTCGGTCGCGAACCGTCTCCACAAGGCCGCGCACTTCGTCAGGAAGGCGGCCCAGCGCACGGACGCTGTCGTGCTGAGGGGCGACACGGTCGCGCTCTTCCCGGATGCCGCCGTCGACGTCGACGTGCTCGACTTCGAGCGCCTCGCACGCCGGGCCCTCTCCGGCGACGGCGACGCGATCGAGGAGGCGATCGCCCTCTACCGGGGGGACCTGCTGCCGCACGATCTGTACGAGGAGTGGACCTTCCACCATCGCCAGCGCCTCCAGCTGCGCCATCGCGAAGTGCTGCGCGCGGCAGGGCGATACGCCGAGCTCGTCTCCCTCGACCCGACCGACGAGGACGGCCACGTCGGGCTCATGCGCGCGATGATGCGCGACGGCGATCGCGTCGGCGTGGTCAAGCAGTTCGAGGTGCTCTCGCGTGTGCTCGAGGAGGAGCTCGGTGTCGGCCCGAGCGCGGAGGCGCGCGCTCTGCGCGACCTCGCCGCCGGGCCGCGCGCCGAGGACGGGGGTGCACAGGGGCCGCTGCGAGCAAGTCGTAGGCCGAGATGCGGTCGGCGACGTCGAAGACACCGGATGCCAGGCGGTCGCGCTCCCGCTCGTACCGCGCGAACGCGGGCGTCGCGGCCTCCCGGCCCGACAGCACCCGCAGCGCGGAATCCGCGAGCAGCTCGGCATCGCGCAGCGCATCCGTGATCCCGTGCGTGCTGATCGGGTCGCGGAACAGCCCCGCGTCGCCCACGAGCGCCCAACCGGGCCCGTACGGCCGCCGCATCCACCCGGGCGACCCGCCCCAGCCGTGGATGCGCAGGCCGGTGCGCGGGGCGCGCGGAACACGCTCGTCCACGTCGACGGATGCGCGGCGCAGCAGCGCCGAGAAGGCCGCCACGGCGCCGGAGCGCCGCAGCGCCCGCATCCGAGCCGGAGTCGTCCCGACGAACACGCACGACTGACCGTCGTTCGTCGGGATGAGCCCCGCCGCGGCGCCCCTGCCGTACGCCCACTCGTAGCCCGTCGCATCCGTCTCGACGTACGCGTAGAGCACGGCGCTGCCGCAGCGTCCTGCGCGCACGGTCGGCGCCTGCACGTCGCGGGCCACGAACGACGCGAAACCGTCCGCGCCGATCGTGAGCGCCGCCCGCAGGCGCCGCGTGCGGCCGTCGCGGTGGACCGCCGTGAGGCCGGTGACCCGGCCCCCGTCATCACGCGAGAGTGCGGTCGCGGTCGTGTCGGCGAACACCACGGCGCCCGCCCGCTCGGCCGCCTCCAGCAGGATCGTGTCGAGGCAGTGTCGGCGCGGTGCGTACAGCGCGTCGATTCCCATGGCGGGGCGGATCGGCACGCTCACCGGGTCGGCGCCGGCGTAGTGGAACACCGTCGTGCGGATGGGTGGCGTCCCCGCCGCGACGACCTCGTCGAGCACACCCCAGCGGGCGAGCTGCAGCACACCGCCGCGCATGAGCGCGTGCGTCGAAAGGGTGTCCGAGCCGCGCGGCATCCGCTCGACCACGGCGACCCGCAGGCCGGCACGCGCGAGCAGCAGCGCGGTCGAGGCGCCCGCGACCCGGCCCCCGACGACGACCACGTCGAAACCGTCCATTCCGTCCTTCCTCTCTTCGGCGAATGCTCCGAGGATCCGGCGGGCGTCTTCCCCGAACCTTCCCTGCTTCCAGCCGATCCCACGGGTGCGTTCCGGGCTTAGGCTCTCCTCGTGACGAGCGCCTCGCGCCGGCAGTGGCTCGCCGCTGCGGCGGCGGGTGCGGCATCCGCTGTGCTCGGTGCCGGTCTGGGCGAGCTGGTCGCGGCGATGCTCGCTCCCGAGTCGAGCCCGTTCGCCGTGATCGGCGGCGGCCTCATCGACGTCGCCCCGCCGTGGGCGAAGGACGCGGCGATCGGCCTGTTCGGCACGGCCGACAAGGTCGCACTGCTGACCGGCATCGCGATCGTGCTGCTGGTCGTCGCCGCCGCGGCCGGCGTGGTCGAGTCGCGGTTCCCGCCGTGGGGTCTCGTCATCATCGGCGCGTGCGGCGTCGCGAGCGCTGTCGTCTCGATGACGCGTGCGGGCGCCGGCCCGATCTCGTGGGTCCCGTCCGCCGTCGCCGGCATCGTCGGCGTCGTCGCGCTCCGGCTGCTCGTAGGTCTGCTGGGCCGGGGCGCGGCGACGGCGGCGACGGCGCCCGCATCCGCCGCCGATTCCGGCTTCGACCGCCGCAGGTTCTTCGCATGGACCGGCGGGGCGACCGCGGCGGGGGTGCTCGCGCTCGTCGCGGCGAACCTCGCCCGCACGGGGACGCGCGTCGTGACGACCGTCCGCGACGCGCTGAGGCTGCCTTCGCCGACCGGGGCGCCCGTCGAGATCCCGCCCGGAGCCGACCTGCGCATCCCGGGCCTCGCGCCCGTCATCACGCCGAACGACCGGTTCTACCGCATCGACACGGCGCTCATCGTGCCGCAGATCGATCCCGCGGATTGGAGCCTCCGCGTGCGCGGCATGGTCGACCACGAACTGACGCTCACGTGGGGCGACCTCCTCGCGCTGCCGATGCACGAGAGCGCGACGACGCTCGCGTGCGTGTCGAACCCGGTCGGCGGGGACCTCATCGGCACCGCCGTGTGGCTCGGGCACCCCATCCGCGAGCTGCTCGCCCGTGCCGGCCCGCACGCCGACGCCGACATGGTGCTGTCGCGATCGATCGACGGATTCACCGCGTCGACTCCGCTCGAGGCGCTCACCGACGACCGCGATGCGATCCTGGCGGTCGGCATGAACGGCGAGCCGCTGCCGGTCGAGCACGGCTTCCCTGTGCGCATGGTCGTGCCCGGGCTGTACGGCTACGTGTCGGCGACGAAGTGGGTCGTCGAGCTCGACGTCACGCGGTTCGACCTCGAGCGCGCGTACTGGACCGACCGCGGGTGGTCGGAGCGCGGTCCGATCAAGCTCCAGTCCCGCATCGATGTGCCGCGAAGAGGCCAGGGCCTCAAGGCCGGCGACACCGTGATCGCGGGCGTCGCGTGGCAGCAGCACGTCGGCGTCGCAGGCGTCGAGGTGCAGATCGACGACGGCGCGTGGCAGCAGGCGACCCTCGCCCCGGCGATCTCGGGCGACACGTGGGTGCAGTGGAGTCTCCCCTGGACCGCCGACGTCGGCGGACACGTCATCCGGTGCCGTGCGGTCAGCACGACGGGCGAGGTGCAGACGTCGACCCACGCGCCCCCTGCGCCGAACGGTGCGACCCGCTGGCACGAGCGATTCGTCGAGGTCTTCGAATAGCGCAATGTGTACGGACAGCGTTCACCTGTACGGATAGCGGTTGACCTCCCTCCATTCGCGAGGAATCCTGGAAGACGGCGCGCAACCCCGGAGCGCGCCCGCGGACAGCGACGGAGGCGACATGGTCCAGACGATCACGGTGGCGGAGGCGGTCGGACGCACGATCGCGAAGCTCGGTGCGGCGCACGTCTTCGGGGTCGTCGGCAGCGGCAACTTCCACGTGACGAACGCGATGATCGACGCGGGGGTGGCCTTCACCGCGACCCGCCACGAGATGGGCGCCGCCACGATGGCCGACGCCTTCACGCGCACGTCGGGGCGATTCGCGGTCGTGTCGCTGCACCAGGGCTGCGGGCTGAGCAACGCGCTCACCGGCATCGCCGAGGCGGCGAAATGCCACACGCCGATGCTCGTCGTGACCGGCGACACCGCCGCAGGCGACATCACCTCGAACTTCCACATCGACCAGGACGCCGCCGTCGCCGCGGTCGGAGCGACCCCCGCGCGCATCCACAGCGCAGGGTCGGCGGTGGCGGATGCCGCATCCGCCGTCCAGACCGCGCTCGTCGAGCGCGAAACCGTCGTGCTCTCGCTCCCCGTCGACCTGCAGGAGGAGCTCGTCGTCTTCGACGACGATGCCGTCCCCGCCGTGCCCGACCTGCTGCGACCCGGCGCGTCGCCCGAGTCGCTGGAACGGCTCGTCGACCTGCTCGTGAACGCCGAGCGGCCGGTCGTGGTCGGCGGACGCGGCGCGTGGGGCGCGAAGCGCGAGCTGCGGCGGCTGGCGGCGGCATCCGGTGCGCTCCTCGTCACGTCCGCCGCAGGACGTGGGCTCTTCGTCGACGACGAGTGGGCGCTCGACATCATGGGCGGCTTCGCGACCGAGGGCGCCGCCGACCTCATCTCGTCGGCCGACGTCATCGCCGTCTTCGGCGCGGCGCTGAACAAGTGGACGACGCGCGACGGCGCGCTGCTGCGGTCGGCGACCGTCGTGCACGTCGACGACCGGCCGTCCGCGATCGGGCTGCACCGGCCGGTCGACGTCGCGATCCTCGGTGACGTGGCAGCGGTCGCGCGCGGCGCAGCCGAGGCGATCGAGACGAGGGTGCCGGGCAAGGTCGGCTATCGAACTCCCGCGACCGCCGAGCGCGTGCGGTCATCGCGGTACTGGAGGGACCAGCCGTTCGACTCGCTCTCGGACGGCGAGCGCATCGACGCGCAGGAGCTCACGAACGCGCTCGACGCGCTCCTGCCCATCGAGCGGATCGTCGTGCCCGACGGCGGCAACGTCAACTGCTACCCGGGCGCGCACCTGCGCGTGCCCGACGAGCGCGGGTACTGCATCCCGCTGTCGTTCCAGGCGATCGGCATGGGCCTGGCCGCCGGCATCGGCGCGGGCGTCGCGCAGCCCGGCCGCCTCCCCGTCGTCGGCACCGGCGACGGCGCGTTCATGATGTCGCTCGTCGAGCTCGACACCGCCGTGCGCCTCGGTCTCGGCATGGTGGTCATCGTCTACAACGACGACGCCTACGGCGCGGAGGTCAACCTCTTCGACCCGTACACCGACAAGCTCGACCTCGTGCGCTTCCCCGAGACCGACATCGCCGCCATCGCGGCGGGATACGGATGCCACGGCGTCACGGTCCGCGGACTCGACGACCTCGACGCGGTTCAGGCGTGGCTCGACGGTCCGCGCGACCGCCCACTCGTCATCGACGCGAAGATCGTCAAGGGGCGCTCGTGGCTCATGGCGCGCCGCCACGCCCAGCCCGCCGCCGACGGCGAGCCGGTGCGCATCCGGCACTGACGACGCTGCGGCGCCGCGTCAGAACGGAATCGCCTCGAGACGCACGAGCCGCGGCGGGCCTGCCAGAAGCGGTCCGATCTCGGGCACGGCGCCCTCACCCGCGCGGAAGTCGCGGTACGCCTGCTCGGCCTCCCACGACGACCACTCCTCGTACAGCGTCCAACTCGCCGGGTCGTCACGGTCGACGAACCAGTCGAGGCGCTCGCATCCGTCGAACGCCCTCGACGTCTTGAGCATGTCTGCGAAGACGGCCTTGGCCTCTTCGAGCTTCTCCGGGACGATGCGGAACTCCACGATCGCGACATGTGCCATGTGCTCAGCCTCTCTCTTCGGGGTGGGTTCGGGCGACCTCACTCGCCACGACGACGGCGCCGCGCCGCTCGCCCCACCTGCCGACGACGCCCGCGACGACGCTCAGTGTGAAGCACGCGAGCATCACGACGGCCATGGGCACGGCGGTGCGGGGGCCCATCAGCCCGCCGAGGGGCGAGACGAGCGAGCCGACGAGGAACTGGGTGCAGCCCATGAGGGCCGCGCCGGATCCGGCGGCGAACACCGCCCGGGCGAGGGTGAGGGTCGTCGCGTTCGCGAGGATCGCCGAGCCTGCGGCGCACGCCGGCACGATGGTCGCGAGGAAGGTCGCGACCGTGAACGGACCCGCCGTCGCGAACCAGACCATCGCGGCCGTCGACGCGATCGCGACCGCTTGACACACGATGAGCATGCGTCGCGCGCCGAAGCGAGCGGACAGCGGCGCGTTGAGGCTGCTGCCCACGAGCACCGCGAGCGCGTAGCACATGTAGAGGAACGAGAAGCCCCACTCGTCGGTGTCGAGCACGTCCTGCGCGATGAACGAGGATGCGCTCACGTGTGTCGCGAGCGCCGCGAACGCGACGGCCATCGCGAGGGCGTTGCCGGTGTAACCGGGATCGCGCAGCAGACGCCTGTAGTTGTCGAGGAGGCGGCCGAGGCGCACCGGAGTGCGGGCGTCCGGCGCGAGCGTCTCGGGAACGGCGAACACCGACATGACCAGGTACGCGGCGCTCAGGACGATGAGCGCCACGAAGGTCGTGCGCCAGCCGCCCGCCTGCATGAGCAGGCTTCCCAGCAGCGGACCGACGAGCGGGCCCACCGCGAGCATGCCCATGAGCACGCTGTACGACGCGGCGGCCTGCCGTCCGCGCGCGGTGTCCGACACGATCGCGCGCGCGACGACGACGGCGGCCGACGATCCCAGCCCCTGCATGACGCGACCGGCGATGAGCAGCTCGATCGTGGGAGCGGCGGCCACGAGCACGCTCGCGCCGGTGAGCACGCTCAGCCCCAGGAGCAGCACGGGCCGGCGGCCGAGGCTGTCGGCGAGCGCGCCCACGATGAGCTGCCCGGCGGCGACCCCGAGGAGGAACCCCGTCAGCGCGATCTGCGCGCCCGCGATCGTGGTGCCGAGATCGGCCGCCATCTGGCTCAGGCCGGGCAGGTAGATGTTCGAGGCGATCGGGTTGACGGTCATGAGCAGGCCGAGCACGCTCAGCAGCCCCGTCGTCAGGACGGGGGTCGCGTCATCCGTCGCCGCGGCGCGACGCGCTCGTCTGCCCATCACACAAAGGTACGCATTGCGACCAATCAACCGCAATGCGTACACTAGGACGTATTGCGGATAAATCGACCCATCGATTCCGCGATGACGCACGAGAAAAGGACGATGATGCCCGACCTGCGCAGCAACCTCCCGCCGACCTCAGCGCTCGGGATCGCGAGACGCGCGCAGTGGCGGTCGCTCGGGATCGCGGCATCCGACCTGTCGAAGCCGAAGGTCGCGATCGTCAACACGTCGTCCGAGCTCGCTGCGTGCTACGCCCACCTCGACGACATCGCCGACGCGCTCAAGAGCGAGCTGCGACGACTCGGCGTGCTCCCGTTCGAGATCCGCACCACCGCACCGAGCGACTTCGTCACGAGCGCAGGACGCGCGGGACGCTACATCCTTCCGAGCCGCGACCTCATCGTCGACGACATCGAGGCGGCGGTCGAAGGCGCCAAGCTCGACGCGATGATCTGCCTCAGCTCGTGCGACAAGACCACACCGGGGCACCTCATGGCCGCGGGGCGCCTCAACATCCCGACCGTCATCGTGCCGTGCGGCTACCAGCACTCGGGGCTTGCCGAAGGCCGCGAGGCCGACGTCGAGGAGGTCTTCCTGCTCGCCGCCATGGCCGCGGTCACGGGCGAGGCGACCGACGACCTCGAGGAGCTCGCCGACGACGCGATCCTCGGCCCCGGCGTGTGTGCGGGCCTCGCGACCGCCAACTCGATGCACATCGTCGCCGAGGCGCTCGGCATGGCCGTTCCCGGTGCGGCGCCCGTGCGCGCGAACAGCGAGCGCATGTGGGACTCCGCACGCCGCTCGGCGGCCGCCCTCGTCGACCTCATCGAGCGCGACGTGCGCCCGCGCGACATCATCACCGACGGATCGGTGCGCAACGCGATCCGCGCGATGCTCGCGGTCGGCGGCTCGATCAACACCATCAAGCACCTGCAGGCGATCGCCGTCGAGACCGGGCTCGACATCGACGTGTGGGAGGAGTTCCGCGCCCTCGGCCGCGACACTCCCCTGCTCGCGTCGGTGCGCCCGAACGGACCGTGGCTCACCGAGCAGTTCGAAGACGCCGGCGGCGGTGCGACGGTGCTGCGCGAACTCCTTCCCCTGCTCGACGGCGACCAGCTCACGGTCGCAGGCGGGACGGTGGCCGAAAGGGCGGATGCCGCGCGCCCCGCCGACGGCGAGATCATCCGTCCCCTCTCGAACCCGTTCGGCACCGACCCCGCGATCGCGGTCGTGCGCGGCACGCTCGCACCCGGCGGCGCTGTCGCGAAGCGCCCTGTGCCCGACCCCGGCCCGCGCCGGTTCACCGGACCGGCGCGCGTGTTCGCCAACCGCGAGGAGGCGATCGAGGGCATCTCGAACGGACGCCTGCGCGAGGGCGACGTCGCGGTCATCCGCGGCATCGGCGTCTCGGGGGCTCCCGGCATGGGCCTCACGAGCGCGTTCATCTTCGCCCTGCACGCGCGGGGACTCGCTCAGTCCGTCGCGCTCGTGACGGACGGGCAGTTCTCGGGACTCGTGAACCAGGGCATGACCGTCGGAGAAGTCTCGCCCGAGGCCGCGACCCCGGGCGCGCCGCTCGGCCTCGTGCAGGACGACGACATCATCGACATCGACCTCGAGACCGGCCGCCTCGACCTGCTCGTCGACCCGGCCGAGCTCGCCGCGCGACCGCCGTACGTCCCGCCCGTCGACCGCGACACGGGCGGCGGAATGCTCGACCAGTACGAGCAGCTCGTCCAGCCTCTCGGCTGCGGCGCGGTGCTGTGCCCCCGCACGGCCGGACCCTGCCAGAAGACCGCGGTGGGAGCATCCGCCGTCTCGACCACCTCGGAGAACGCATGACAACGTCGACCATCCACCTGCCCGCCGCCGAGGTCCCCGTCATCGGCGAATACGACGTCGTGATCGTCGGGGGCGGACCGGCCGGACTCCTCGCCGCCACCGCCGCGTCGCGGGCCGGGCGGTCGACGCTCCTGATCGAGCGATACGGATTCCTCGGCGGAGCCGGCACGATGGGCGGCCTCAGCACGTTCTGCGGTCTGCACGCGAACGTGCACGGCGAGCACCGGCTCGTCGTGCACGGCTACGCCGACGAGCTGTACGACCGGCTCACCGCACTGGACGGACTGAACAAGCCGCACCTGTCGGTCGAGGACCGCATCCAGGCGGTCGCGTTCGACATCTCGGCGTACAAGATCGCCGCCGACGAGCTCGTCGTGTCGGGCGGCGGTGAGATCCTGTTCCACGCGACGGCGGTCGACGTCGTCATGAAGGACGAGTCCACGATCGACGCCGTCGTCGTCGAGTCCAAGTCAGGACGCGCGGCCGTGCGCGGGCGCTTCTTCATCGACGGCTCGGGCGACGCCGACATCGCCGCGTGGGCGGGCGTGCCGTACGAGCACGCCGAGCACCTGCTGTATCCGTCGCTCATGTTCCGCATCAACGGCGTCGACTACGAGAAGGCCGGGCCGGCGTGGAAGACGATCCGCCGCATCATGGAGGAGGCAGAGGCCGCCGGAACGCACCGCTTCCCGCGCAAGAAGCCCATCGTGCGGCCGCAGATCAACCCGCTCGAGTGGCGCTCGAACCTCACGCAGCTCAGCAACGAGGACGGCTCCGCGATCGACGGCACCGACGTGCACCAGCTCACGCGCGGCGAGCTGCAGGGCCGCCAGCAGGTCAAGGACACGTTCGCGTTCATCCGCGACAACACCCCCGGCTTCGAGAACTCCTACGTCGTCGACATCGCGCCGCAGATCGGCATCCGCGAGACGCGTCGCATCGTCGGCGAGTACCAGCTCACCGAGGACGACGTGCTCGACTGCGTGGACTTCGAAGACACGATCGGCGTCAACGGCTGGATGGTCGAGGCGCACGTCGCGGGCGACGTCGAGTTCCGCTTCCCGCGCGCGGAGGACTCGCGCGGCTTCAACCACCTCCCCTACCGCATGCTCGTGCCGCAGAAGGTCGGCAACCTGCTCGTCGCCGGGCGCTGCGCATCGATGACCCAGCTCGGACAGTCGTCGGGTCGCGTCACGGGTCCGTGCTTCGTCATGGGCCAGGCGGCCGGCACCGCAGCCGACCTCGCCCTCGCTGCAGGCGTCACGGCAGGCGATGTCGATGTGCCCGAGCTGCAGCGGCGCCTCGAGGCCGAGGGCGCGTACCTCGGGACGGACATTCCCGCGGACGTCGTCGCGGCGCGCTGAGCTCAGCGCGCCGCGCGGAACAGCTGCGGGTTCGCGTTGCGGTAGGCGCGGCCGATCTCGCCCGCGGCGTCGCGCAGCACGGGTGCGACGACCTCGGTGAGGCTCTTCTCGTCTTCACGCACGGTCGTGGACGAGGCGGAGAGACCGCCGACCGCGCGCCCGTCGATGAGGATCGGCGCGGCGACGGCGACCTGTCCCGGGTGCAGCTCCTCGATCGAGACGTCGAACCCCTGCTCCTTCACCTTCTCGAGCCGCGCACGAAGCTCCGTGACATCCGTCACCGTGTGCGGGGTGAACGACTCCAGCTCGACGCCTTCGAGCAGCGCGTCGAGCTCATGGGGCGGCAGGTGCGCGAGGAGCACCTTTCCGACAGCGGTCGCGTGCGCGGGCAGCCGGTTTCCGATCCGGACCGAGTCCGGCAGCGGCCGACGGTCCTCGACGCGCGCGACGTGGATCACCTCGAGCCCGTCGAGCACGCCGATGCTGCACGTCTCACCCGTGCGCTCGACGACGTCGGCCATGTACCCGTACGAGATCTCGGGGAGCGACGACGCGGCGAAGTAGCCCGAGCCGAGCTCGAGGATGCGCGGCGTGAGGCTCCACAGGCCGCCGGCGGACTCTGCGTAGCCGAGGTGCGCGAACGTCAGGAGGATCCGACGCACGACGGGTCGCGCGAGCCCCACCCGCTCCGCGATGTCGGCGATGGTCAGCGAGCCCTCGCGGTGGTTGAAGGCGCGCAGCACCTCGACCCCGCGCTCGATGCTCTGAATCCGGTCCCGCGACCTCTCGTCAGCCATCCCCACCCGTCTCCTCGCTGTACGCTCTGCGTCCGGCGGCACCATCCTACGGTCGGCCACGCGAGATCGCGGCGCAGCAGGGCGAGGCCTAGGCGACCGTCCGCACCGCTTCCGTGTCGCCCGTGTACGTCTTCGCCTTCTGGATCTGCTCGTACACGTGATGCCGCAGTTCGACGAAGCGCGCGTCCGAGCGCGTCTCGAGCTGGTCGCGGTGCTCGGGCAGATCGACCTTCAGGTCTTCGAGGATCACGGTCGGCGACGACGAAAGCACGATGACGCGCTCTCCGAGGTACACCGACTCGTCGATGTCGTGCGTCACGAAGAGGATCGTCAGACCGAGCTTGGCCCACACCGACCGCACGAGGTCTTCGAGGTCGGCACGGGTCTGCGCGTCGACGGCCGCGAACGGCTCGTCCATCAGCAGCACCTCGGGCTGGTACGCGATCGCACGGGCGATCGCGACGCGCTGCTGCATGCCGCCCGACAGCTGCCACGGGTACGACGTGGGCACGTGGGCGAGGCCGACCGCCTCGAGGGCCTCTTCGACGCGGCGCCTGCGCTCGTCCTTCGGCACTCGCGCGACCTTGAGCGGCATCTCGACGTTGTCGGCGACGCGCAGCCACGGATACAGCGAACGCCCGTACTCCTGGAACACGAGCGCCATGTTGCGCGGCGGCCCGTCGACGACCTTCCCGTCGAGCACGACCTCGCCGCTCGTCGGCGCGAGCAGCCCCGAGATGCACTTGAGCAGCGTCGTCTTGCCGGAGCCCGACGGCCCGACCAGGCACGCGAACTCGCCCTTGCGCAGGTCGAAGGTCAGGTTCCGCACGGCCTCCACGCCGCCGGTCGGGGTCGAGTAGATCTTCTGAACCCCGCGAACCGACAGCAGGACCTCGTTCGTCGTGGCGTCAGCGCTCACTGGTCTCCACCTCTCGTTGTCCGAAGTACCAGGCCAGCACGCGGCGCTCGATCACGCGGAAGATCCACGCGAGCACGATGCCGATGAGGCCGATGATGACGATGCCCGCCCACATCGGGCCGATCTGGAAGATCTGCTTGAACAGCATGATCTGGTAGCCGAGGCCGTCGATCGCCGCGTACATCTCCGACACGACCATGAGGATGATCGCGATCGGGAGGGCGAGACGGATGCCGGTCATGATGCGCGGCAGCGACGCGGGGAGCACGAAGCGGCGGAGCCTCTGCCACCCGGTGACGCCGTAGGTGCGCGTCGTGTCGGCGAGCACCTGGTCGACGCCCCGCACGCCGTCGATCGTGTTGAGGAGGATCGGCCAGAGGCATCCGAGGAAGATCAGGAAGATCTTGGACCGGTCGTCGATCCCGATGACCAGCAGGAGCACCGGGAGCAGGACGGGCGGCGGCACGGCGCGGATGAACTCGAACAGCGGGCCCGTGAGCTTGCGCGCGACGCGACTCGATCCCACGAGCACGCCGAGCACGATCCCCACGACGATCGCGCTGATGAGACCCACGCCGAGCCGGTAGAGCGACGGCAGCACCTGCTGCACGAGCAGAGGACCGAACCACGACCCGAAGAAGTCGCTGACGATCTGGCCCGGCTTGGGCACGAAGGGGTTCGTCTCGTTGAGGGTCGCAGCCCACCACACCGCGATGATGAGGATCGGGAGGGCGAGCGCGTACACGAGGCGCATGCCGATGCTTCGCGTCGTCACGAGATCACCTCCCCTCGGACCGACGGATGCCACCCCAGCACGGCCTCTTCGAGGCGACGCAGCGCGAGGTTGATGACCAGGCCCAGCACGCCGGCGAGGAGGGCGAGGGCGTACACGACCGGGGCGTTGCCCGCGGACTGGTACTGGGCGATCATCTGCCCGATGCCGGGCGCCTGCACGACGATCTCGATCGTGACCGCCACCACGAGCGCGACCGTGCCCGAGAGGCGCACGCCCGTCATGAGGTAGGGCAGCACGGTCGGCCACACGACGTAGCGCGCGCGTGCGAGGTATCCGAGGCCGTAGCTGCGGGCGGTGGAGTCCGCGACCGGGTCGACGTCGGTGACGCCGTAGATCACGTGGATGAGGATCACCCAGAAGCACGCCCACACGACGATGGCGATCGTCGCGGCCGGGCGCACGCCGAAGATGACGACCGCGATCGGGATGAGGCCCACCGACGGAATGGGGCGCAGGAACTCGATCGTGGAGTGCGTGAAGTCGCGGACCCAGCGGTTCGATCCGATGATCACACCGCACACGACGCCCGCGACGAGCGCGATGACGAGGCCGACGCTCCAGCCGAGCATCGTGTTGCCCAGGGCGGTCCAGAACTGCGCGCGGTACTGCTCGCCGGCGACCACCTCGATGACCGCCGCGAAGACCTCCGTGAACGGAGGCAGGTAGGTGGGGTTCACGAGGCTCAGGCGCGACGCGAGCTCCCACACGAGGATGAAGCCGACGATGCCGAGGGCCCCGAGGATGGGGGTCGAGAGCTTCGTCTGGCTGAACGGTGTGCGGGTCTGCGGGCGGGTCGCGGCATCCGCGGGCGCCGTGATGGTCGCCATGCTCGTCCTCCGCTTGCTGATGTGTGAGAGAAGGGGTGGTGCGGGCCCGTGCCCGGTGGCACGGGCCCGCATACACGGCGGAGAGTCGACCCCCGCCGCGGGGGCGCTTACGGCTCCCAGATGAGCGTGTCGAAGTCGACCGGCTCCTTGAGGTAGCCGAGCTCGAGCGACCAGTCCGCGATCGGCTCCAGGTTCTCGACGGTGAGCGGGAGCTTGCCGTACGAGCCGAGACGGATGCGGGCGGCCAGAGCCGGGTCGATCTTGGTGAACTCGGCGATGTTCTCGCGGAGCTCCTCGTCGTTCTCGAGCGCGTAGGCGTTCGCCGCGTTGATCGTGTCGACGACCTGAGCGAAGTACTCCGGGCGCTTCTCGACCTCGGAGCGCAGGGCGTACCAGACGCCCGCGACGACCGCGTGGTCGGACAGGTACTCGAACGGGTTCGCGAGCGTGCGGAAGTTGTTCTCCTCGCGACCGAGCGTGCCGAACGGCTCACCGGCGACGAACGAGTCGATCGCACCGCTCACGAGCGCGGCGGGCTGGTCGGGAACGCCCATCTGCACGTACTGCACCTTGCCGGGATCGCCGCCGTCGGCCTTCACCGCGATGTCGGCGAGCAGCTGCGTGTAACCGCCGGGCGCGTTGACGGCGACCTTCTTGCCCTCGAGGTCCTTGGCGGACTGGAGGTCGCTGTCGGCGACGACGAGCAGGTCGTTGATGCCGTTCTCGGGGTCATCGGGGGTCGCGCTCGCCGCCGCGATGATGACGAGGTCCACGCCGTTCTCGACGGCCTGGAAGACGCCGGTGGAGCCGCCATAGCCGATCTGCACCTGGCCGGACTGCATGGCCTGGATGATCTCGGTGGACGAGCCGGCGGGCTGCAGCGTGAGGTCGAAGCCGTTCTCTTCGAACAGGCCGTTCTGCTGCGCCATGTACACGGGACCGATGTCGGTCACGGGGATCACGCCGGCGACGAGCGGCTGGATCTCCTGCGTCTCACCGCCGGCGTCGCCGCCCGCGGTGTCGGTGCCACCGCCGCCGCAGGCGGTGAGACCCAGGGTCAGGACCGCGCCGATTCCGATGAGGAACGACGCTCGGGTGCGCAAAGCCTTCATGACTGCCTCCATTGCCAGTTCGAGCTCTCAAGCGAGTCGGGACGAACGAGATGCTGTCACACAATGCGTACAAACGCAACGCTCTGCGTCCATCAGTACGCAAAGCGTCCGCTGGAGTCTCATTCAGTGAGCCTGAAACTCGTTGGGCCCACGCAGAAACGCCGCCCCGCCGGGGTGGCGGAAGCGGCGCTCTGCGGTGCGGGGCGGGGCGTCAGGCGGTCGCCGTGCGCAGGCCGTAGACCGACTCGTGCCACGGGATGAAGAAGCGCTTGAGCTCGTTCACGATGAGGTACAGCACGAGTCCCAGGATGGACAGCCAGATGATGAGCGCGAACGTCATGGCGGCGTCCAGCGCGTTCATGGCCGAGACGACCATGTTGCCGAGGCCGTTGTTGCCTCCGAGGTACTCGCCCACGATCGCGCCGATCGTCGCGAGGACGATGCCGACCTCCATGCCCGCGAACAGGTACGGCTGGAGGCTGCGCATGTCGAGCTGCACGAACCGCTGCCAGGTCGTCGCATTGAGGCTCTGCATCACCTCGCGGTGACCCTGCTCGACCGAGCGGACTCCGAGCAGCACGTTCAGCATGATCGGGAAGAACGCGAGCAGCGCCGACAGCACGATCTTGGATGTCAGGCCGAATCCGAACCAGATGACGAACAGCGGCACGAAGGCGACCTTGGGGGCCACCTGCGCGATGACGATGAGCGGCCGCAGGCTCACCTCGAGCCACGGCAGCTTTCCGAGGACGACGCCGACCACGAGGCCCACGACGACCGCGATGAGGAAGCCGATCAGGATCTCACTCACCGTCACCCCCGTCGCGGCCCAGATGCGCGGGTCGTTCAGGAGCGAGACGAAGGCCGCCCACACGTCGCCCGGCGGCGGGAAGATGAACGGGTTGACATTCAGTGCCGTGACGATGACCTGCCACGCGACGATGATCAGGATGACCAGCGACGGCGTGACGATCCACGGCAGGAGCTTCATCATTCGTGCGCGGGACATGCTCAGTCCTCCTCGTCGATGTCGTGGCGGAGCTTGCGCACGATGTCGTTGAACTCAGGCGTCGTCTGCAGGTCGACGGAACGCGGCTTGGCGAAGTCGGCCGGCAGGATCTGACGGATGCGGCCGGGCCGCGGTGTCATGTGCACGATGCGGTCCGCGAGGAACACCGCCTCGGGGATGTCGTGCGTGACGAACACGACGGTCGAGGTCGTCTCGAGCACGATGCGCTGCAGCTCGAGGTTCATGCGCTCACGCGTGAGCGCGTCCAGCGCGCCGAACGGCTCGTCCATGAGCAGCAGCTCGGGCTCGGTCGACAGCGCGCGGGCGATCGCCGCACGCTGACGCATGCCGCCCGACAGCTCACGCGGATACGACTTCTCGAAACCGCCGAGACCCACGAGCTCGGCGAGCTCGGTCGCGCGACGCCGCCGCTCCTTCTTGCCGACGCCCCGCAGCTTCATCGGGAGCGCGATGTTGTCGAGCACCGAGAACCACGGGAACAGGTTGCTCTCCTGGAAGACGAAGCCCAACTTGGTGATCGCGTTCGAGTCGACCTGACCGTTGCCGCGCCACAGCGGGCGTCCGTCGACCTCGATCGAGCCGGCCGTCGGGGCCAGGAGGCCGCCGATCATGCGGAGGAGCGTGGTCTTGCCGCATCCGGATCGTCCGATGAGGGCGACGAACTCGCCGCGCTGAATCGTCAGGTCGATGCCGAAGACGGCGTGTGTGATGCCGGATCGGGTGTGGAAGTCGCGGCCGATTCCCTCGATCCGCAGGCGCGGGACCTCGGTGCTCGCCGTCACGGGCGTCACCTCCTGCACCAGTGCCTCATTGCTCATGCTTCACTGCCTTGCCTCGTTGGGAGAGGCGGCCCCTCGGCGTGGCGCCTCGGGGCCGCCTCTGCTGTCTGGCGCCCGTCAGGGCAGGTAGTCGTTCGTGATCCACTCGAGCGGGTCTTTGCCGCCCTCGACCAGTCCCGACTTCTCGTAGATCTCGTAGGCCTCGACCCAGCCGTCCAGGTCGTTCTCGAGGAGAGCGAGCTCACCGTCGGGGTCGACCCAGGTCTGGGTCGTGTAGACCTCGAGCGCCTGCGTCGCGATCGAGTCGTCCTCGAGCGCGTGGAACTCGAAGTCACCGCTGTCGCGGAGAGTCTGCAGGACGTTCGCGAAGTCGTTCTCGCTGTCGTCGATGACGGCCTGCGTCGCCTCCTTGATCGCCGCGAGGAAGCGCTCGATCTGGTCGAGCTTCTCGGGGTCTTCGAGGTTGGACTGCGTCGTGATCCACGTCTGGATGTCGGGTGCGTCGGCGAGGCCCGCATCCGTGATCACCGCGTCGTCGTTCTGCGCGCCGAGCGCGATCGAGGTGTCGAGGCTCACGATGTATCCCGCGAGCTGACCCTGCTTCACGAGCTCGTACGTGGCGCCCGTGACGGGCACCGCCTGGCGCGTGACATCGTCGCGCGCCACGTCGCCGGCGTCGAGCGCGAGGTTCAGCATCTTCTCGCTCGTGCCGCCGATCGAGCCCATGCCGATCGTCTCGCCCACCATGTCGTCGACGTTCTCGACGGGCTTGTCCTCGGTCGAGACCACGCGCAGGTTGGACTTGTGCGCCATCGTGCCGATGGACACGATGGGCTGGCCCTGCTCCATGCCGGGGAAGACGTCGACGGTGCTCGCGCGGGTGATCGGGGTCGCGCCGCCGAGCAGCGTCTGGATCGCCGCCGCGGTGCCCTGCACCGGCTGCAGCTGCACGTCGAGGCCGTGCTTCTCGAAGTAGCCGCCGGCGTACGCGTACATCTCGGGGGTGAAGGTGAACGACTCGAGCGGCAGGAAGGTGACGACCACCATCTTCTGCAGCTTCTCGCCGCCGGCTTCCGCGTCTCCGCCGGAACCCGGCGTGGCGGAGTCTCCGGCGCATGCCGTGAGCGCGAGGGCACCGGCCGCGATCAGCGACGCCGCGGCACGGAGCATTCCACGTGCCTTGCGTGGCCGATCGACCCGGGGGGAGATCGATGAACTCATGTCTGGACTCCTGTGTCTGAACCATGTGACCGCGGCTTCGCGGACGGTGTTCCAGGGTGTTCGAGAAGGGGATCCCTATCAACGTAGGGTTCCATTCTTCGAAAACCCTTTATCGTGAGAGAACCGTCACGATCCCCCGGTCGCCGTCGACCCGCACGAGGTCGCCCGTGCGTATCGCCGAGACCGGATCGGGGGCCGCGCCCACGACCGTCGGAATGCGCGTGACGATCGCGCCGAGCGCCGCCTTCGTGGTCATGACGTTGAACACGAATGCCGCGGGGGCGGTGCCGAGCAGCCTCGTGCTCTGGAAGAACCCCGACCACCCGGACGAGCCCTTCGCGCCCGGGAAGACGAGCACCTTGCCCGTGAAGCACACCCCGAACAGCTCGTGCCGGGGCTCGATCACGGTGCCCGTCGCGACGTCGATGCCGCCGAAGCCCGAGATCGTCTCGGAGGTGACGAGCGCCTCCGCCTCGACGACGCCGGGCACGATGCCCCTGCCGTGGAACTCGAGCGTCCCGGTCATGCCGCGAGCTCTCCGCGCCACCTGCCCGTGAGGGCGGCCGAGACACACTCCTCGAGGGTCCCGAACCAGGCCTCGATGCCGAGGATCGCCGGAAGGTAGTGCGCCTGCTTGGCCGAGTCCGTCGCGAACACCCGCACGCCGTCGGGGGCGGCCTTCGACATCGCGGGGCACGAGTCGGTGAGCAGCTTCCCTCCGGCGCGCTCGATCGCCGCGGTGTAGCCGTTGCGGTCGGCCATGATGCGCAGCGCGCGCGGCGTCATGACCCACAGCTCGGTCCCGTCGCGCAGGCGCTTGCCGTCGAGCAGCCGCGCGATCTCGGCGATCTGGTCGAGTGACGCGTGCGGGCACCCGAGCAGGATGAAGTCCACGTCGTCCGAGTCGCCCTGCGAGTTGAGGGTCTCGTAGACGGCTCTGCGCTCCGCGGGGCCGTAGGTCGCGGCATCCGGAATCTCCCGTCCGCCGAAAGCAGCCACGAGGCTCGGCGCCTCGGGCGTGATGCCGGGGATGTGGTAGATCTCCACGCCGCCCGACGTCGCGGTCGCCGCTCCGAAGTGCTTGAGGTTCGCCAGGTCGGGCTGTGCGAGCGCTCCGATCACGGCGGGCCGCTCCTCTTCGACCTGCTCGCCGACGAAGTACCCGAACATCCCCCAGTCCTGGAACGACTCGACCGGCACGTCGGCGCGCACGAGACGGTTCGCGTAGCGGTTCTCGGGCACGTGGTTGCCCCAGTACGGGATCTTGCCCGTGAGGCCCGCGGCACCCGTCGACGCGGCGCCCTCGCAGTTCGTGCGCGCGCCGAGCACCGAGTTGCAGTAGACGACCGCGGACGACTCCATCCACGCGCAGTGCTCGTTGCGCACGGGCAGGTTTCCCACCTGGTACGGCGTGCACGTCGCGAGGATGTTCACGCCCCGCTCGCTGAAGTACGACTCCGCGCTCCCCTGCAGCTCGATGTTCGCGACCGAGTACTTCGAAAGGCCCGCGGCGTCGTCCGAGAAGCCGTGCTGCAGCTGGCACGTCGGCACGCGCATCCGCGGCACGTCGATGTCGTCGTCGCAATCGAGGTTGATGACCGCGAAGGCCTTGGCCCACCCGCCCTCTTCGACGAGCTTCGCCTTCGCGGGCGAGGGCTGGGTCATGGTGCCGGCGACGTTGCGCGTGTCGCACAGGCGCTCGGCGCCGAGGGCTTCGCCGTAGCGGATGAGCAGGTCCATCGCTGCGGCGACGGCATCGCCCTCCGCGCCGTCGCGCATGCGCTTCTCCTCGTCGGTGAGGTGCATGGTTCCTCCCGGTCTGCGGTGACGTGCGGCGGAAAGCGAAGCGGGGCGACCGACAGTTCCGGTCGCCCCGCCTCCTCGATCAGTGGTCGGTCGCGGGAAGGACCACGCGATCGAGCGTGTACGGCGTCGGCTCGAGGGCGGACGCCATGATCGCCTCCATGACGGGCAGCGGCACGAGGCAATCCGCGCACGCGCCATCGGTGGCGTCGATCCTGACGACGATGCGGTCGCCTTCGGCGGGCTCCCACCGAAGCAGGTATCCGTCGGCGCCCATCATGTCGCGGAACTCCTTGAGAGCCGCGTCGACGTCGACCACTGCGGTCTGATCGGTCATGAGCGTGCTCCGATCCTGCTGATGGAGTAGGGATGCAGGCGCGGCGGGTTGAGCGTGAAGATCTCGACCACCGACGAGACGCCGGCGTTGTTCGCCCCCGCCACGATGATCTGGATCGAGGACGGCGCGCTCAGCAGCGGCACGACATCGGGGCTGTCGGTGCCCGAGGTGGTGTCGGGCATCGAGTCGGGATGGTCGGCCGACAGACGCCAGCGCGACTTGCGCGAGATCGCGTCCTTGCCCACCGCCGCGAGGTCGGCGCGACTGCGCACGACGCGCGAGAAGACTGCCTGACGGACATCCTCCTTGCTCCACCCGGCGTCGGCGAACATGGCCGCATGCTCGGGCACGAGCACGAGCAGCGCACTCGTGTACTCGTGGATGAGCGCGCCGGTGCGACGGATGCTGTCGGCGAAGTCCTCCGCGAGCTGCTCGGGCTCCATCGTGTGCCGGGCCTCGATGTGCATGACCGAGCGGATCACATAAGCGGTGACGGTGCTGTCGGATGCCTCGAACCCGTTGTCGACGTGGAACGGCGCCCACGGGCTCTGCTCCTCGTTCTCGCCGATGCAGGCCGAGTACTTCGCGGGCGTGCCCTGCGTGGCCTGGTCGAGCTTGTGCGGGTGCAGGCCGAACACATTGATGCAGGCGAGGCGGATGGCGCGCCCGATCGTCGCGTTGGCGCGGAAGCCCGAGCCGTAGATGTTGCCTTGGCTGTTCAGGCCGATCTCGTCGCGAATCGGCCCGTTCACCACGAGGAACGGCGCCGTCCCGGTCGTGGACTGCCAGATGCCGCGCGCGGGGTGCGGCTCCTTCGCGATCGACTCCCACGCGGCGATGACGACGGGGACGTACTCGGGGCGGCATCCGGCCAATGCCGCATTGATGAGCGCGAGCCGCACCGTGAGGCTGCGGTTCAGGTGCGGGATGTGGAAGAGCACCTCGTCGGGCTCGCGGTCGGTCGCCGCGAGGAACTCCGCGAGATACGACTCGGTCACCGGCACGACGGGCAGTCCGTCGGTCCACTCCTGAGCCGCGTAGTACTCCAGGGCCTCGTGGATGCGCTCCACGTCGACCTGGGGCGCACTCTCGATGGTCGTGCTCATCTCACTCCTCCACACCGAGGATGCGAACGACCTCGGGAATCGCCGCGAGCGCGCGCTCGCGGATCTCTTCGGCACTCAGGCTCGCCACGGGGTGCTTCACCGCGAAGAAGTCGAAGCCGGGGAACCCCTGGACCTTCGCCATCGCGCGGCCCGAGGCGAAGAACGAGTCCGACGTGATGCTCACGGTCGGAACGCCCGCGCGCTCGAGCAGGATGCCGTCGGCGACGGTCGCGGCGCTGCACGAGCCGCAGTCGCCCACGGCGGTCACGACGACGTCGACCTCCTCGGCGATCTGCGCGATGAGGTCGTCGGCGGCCGGCGTGCCGAAGTAGTCCTTTGTGTACAGGCGGGTCTCGCCGGCGCCGTAGCTGCGCTGCAGCTCCTCGCCGATCTCGCGAAGCAGGTTCGTCGCGTTCGGCTTGGTGTTGTCGAGCAACCCGATCGTGAGGCCTCGCAGGCTCGCCGGACGCGGCGAGAGTGTCGAGTCGGCGTCGCGCTCGTCCATTCCCGTCGGGTCGAGCAGGAGTTCTTGAACCATTCGAATACCCTTCATCGCGGTTCCCGTGGTGGCGCGGATCAATCTGCCATGGGCCCGGGCGACAGTCGCATCCGGATTTCACCATGCGAAAAAATCCGTTCCCGCAGCGCTCGGCCCGCGAGATGATCACGGAGGCGGGGAGGACACCCGGCCGCAGTACGCACAGGCAGCCCGCGAAGGAGCGAATGCATGACGGTTCCGCACTACAGCGACCTCTGGCGAGGGATCGCGCAGGCCGTGCCCGACCGGCCGGCGATCGTCACGCACGACCGCAGCCTGACGTGGGCGGAGTTCGCGGCCGAGGCCGGTGCCTTCGCGCGGCATCTCACCGAGGTCTCCGGCCTGCGCCCGCATGACGCGGTCGCGCTGCTGCTGTACAACCGTCCGGAGCACCTCACGGTCATGTGGGGCTGCCTCGCCGTCGGCGTCGCACCCGTCGCCATCAACTACCGTTACCGCGCCTCCGAGGTCCGGGCGCTCCTCATCGACTCGGATGCGCGCGTGCTCGTGGTGCCGACCTCGCTCGGTGCGATCGGGGCCGAGGCCGTGGAGGGTCTCGACATCGAGGTCGTCACGGTCGACGACAGCGGTGACGACCTGCCGGGCGCGACGCGCTACGCCGACATCGTCTCGGCGGGCGGCGAGCTTCCCGAGCGGGCGCCGCGCGGCGCCGACCTGCGTCTGTACACGGGCGGCACGACCGGCGCCCCCAAGGCCGTCGTGTGGGATCTCGACACTCTGCTCGTCGCGCGCCGCCAATCGACGTGGGGCATCATCGGCGTCACGCCGCCCGAGAGCCTCGACGAAGCGGTCGCGATCGCGGTCGGGTCGTCGACCCCGCGCGTCGTGACGCTCCCCCTCAGCCCGCTCCTGCACGGCACGGCGCAGTCCACGACGATGGGCACGCTCGCCCTGGGCGGCACGATCGCGCTGCTCCCCCAGCCGAGCCTCGACGTCGAGGGCGCGTACCGCCTCGCGATGGACGTGAAGGCGACGCGCCTCATCGTCGCCGGCGATGCCGTCGCGCTGCCCCTCGTCGAGGTCGCCGAGCGCGAGGCGGGGCTGCCGCACGTCGACTCGATCCTCAGCTCGGGCATGCGCTTCAGCGACGACGTCAAGCGCCGGCTGCACGGCCTCGGCGACCTCCAGATCGTCGACCTGCTCGCCTCGAGCGAGGGCGGTCCGTTCGCGTTCGGCATCACGCGTCACGCCGACGACCTCCCCGCCCGTTTCGTGCTGACACCCGACGCCGTCCTGCTCGACGAGGACTTCGAGGAGATCACGGTGGAGCCCGGGGCCCTCGGCCTGCTCGCGTACCGCGGCATCCTTCCGCGTGGCTACTACCGCGACCCCGAGAAGACAGCCCAGACGTTCCGCGAGATCCGCGGCCGCCGCTACGTCATCCCCGGCGACTGGGCGCGCGCACGCGGCGACGGCACGATCGAGCTGCTCGGACGACTCGCCGCGGTCGTGAACACGGGCGGTGAGAAGGTCTTCCCGGCCGAGGTCGAGGAGGTGCTGCTGGCGCATCCGGATGTCGACGACGCCGTCGTGTTCGGCCTGCCCGACCGCCGCTTCGGCGAGGTCGTGTCGGCCATGATCGCGCCGGCGCCCGGAGCCGAGATCGACGTCCCGGCGCTGCTCGCATTCGTCGACGAGCGTCTCGCTGGCTACAAGAAGCCGCGGCACGTGTTCGTGCGGCCGAGCCTCGAGCGCTCCCCCACCGGAAAGGTCGTGCTCGAGAAGGTGAAGGCGGATGCGGCTGCCGAGCTCGAGCGCCGCGCGAGGCTCACCGCAGCCGGTTGAGGGCCGGCCGCGAGACGAGGGCCTCTCGCGAGACGAGGGCCTCTCGCGAGACGAGGGCTTGTGCGGCCACGATCCCCTCGTCTCGCGGGATCCCCTCGCGCGGTGACGGGCGCGTCGGCACGCGAGCTCAATCGAGGTGCCGAATCCGCTCCCACAGCTCGTCCCAGGAGCCCTCGGGACCCGAGCACACCGTGAGGGGCACACCCTCCTCCTCGTTGTCGACACCGACGCCGTTGTCGAGCGTGCCGACGACGTCGCAGCGCTCGAAGATCCGGTCCGCCCACCGACCCTGCCCCCCGACGAAGAGCACGGTCTCGACATCGTCGGGTGGCGGCCCGAGGTCGGCGAGCGCGTTGTGGCCGCTGTACACGGGCGGCAGGTCGACGCCGAACCGGTCGAGCGCACCGGCCTCGCCGTAGTTCGACGTGATGATCGCGTCGACGGATGCCGCGGCATCCGTCACCTGTTCGGTGTACCGCTCCCACCCCACCTGGTCGGCGGCGGCCGAGTTGATCGACGCCACCCCGACCTCGCCCGCGACGCGCACGGGCAGGACGGGCAGCGCCGCCACGGCGCACGTGAGCGCATTCACCGCCAGCAGCGTGAAGACGAGGATGCGCCGCGCACGCGTGCGACACCACTCCGCCACGAGGACAGAACCGATCGCGGTGAGGACGGCGAGCACCCCGGCGGTGTAGTAGAACTGCGCGCCGGCGACGAAGACGAACACCACCACGACGACGAAGGTCGCCACGAGGAACCGCAGGGGTCGCCACGCCGGTCGGCGGAAGATGCCGACGATGGCGCTCACCCAGAAGACCGCCAGCACGGGACCCACGAGCAGGATCAGCATGGGCCACATGAGGATGCGCACCTCGTCGGCGTTGTTCTCGCTCAGGGCCGCGCCCATCGCGAGCTGCGGCCACCCATGCGTGATCTGATAGACGGCGTTCGGCAGGGCGAGCAGCCCCGCGATCGCGACGCCGCCCCACAGCCGGCCCGACGCGAACCAGCGCCGCGGGCCGAAGATCGCGAGCCCTGCGGCGATCCCCACCATGAGGATCACGATGAGCAGCTTGTTGAACGTGCTCGCGCCGACGACCGCGCCCGCCGCGAGCCACCACCGCCCGTCGTCGCGCAGCACCGCCCGGATCGCGAACAGCAGGGCGGCCGGCCACACGACGAGGTCGAGGCTCGCGGTCAGGAGCAGGTGGCCGAACATGAGCGTGAGCGTCGCCCCGGCCATGCCCCACGCGGTGAGCGCCTGCGCGAGACGCCCACCGCCGACTTCGCGCGCGATGAGCGCGAGGAGGAGGACGGATGCCACGGCGAACAGCAGCGGGAACACGCGCAGTGCGATCACCGAGTCGCCGAACAGCGCGATCGACGCACGCGCGATCAGCGGTGTCAGAGGCGGCTGGTCGGTGTAGCCCCACGCCGGCGCGAGCATGCGGAAGTACAGCTCGTCGCGGTGGTACCCGTACTGCGACGACGTGAGGGCGAGCACGCCCGCGAGCGCCATCATGGCCCCGACGACGGGGGCGGCGGCCAGGCGCGGTCGCGTGACGGTTCGCGGCTCGTCCAGGGCGGTCACGACGCCACGCTATCGGGACGCGCGGACGCTCTCATCCCTCAGGCGGCGGATGCGGCATCCGTGTCAGCCGGCCGCGTCCACGTAACCCGCCTCGCGCAGCACGCGCGAGATGCCGTTCGCGGTGATGCGCACGAGGTGCACCATGTTCTTGCCGTCGACATCGGCCTCGGTGAGCGCGAGCGACACGGCGGCGACGACGTGTCCTTCGGGGCCCCACACCGGTGCGGCGACGCCGATGTGGATGAGGTCGACCTGCCGATCGCTCACCGCGAAGCCCTGGCGGCGGATGTCGTCGAGCGCCTTCTCGAGGTCTTCGCGACGGGTGTAGGTGTTCGTCGTGAACGCCTCGAGCGGGCCGCTCAGCACCTCTTCGCGGATGTCTTCCGGTGCGTGCGCGAGCAGCACCTGACCGATCGCCGTCGCGTGCAGCGGATACCGCCCGCCGACGAGCGGTCGCCGCACGCGTCGCCGCGGGCTCTGGAACCGGTCGATCGACACGAGCTCGGTGCCCTCGCGGATCGCGAGGTGCGACGCGTAGCCGGTGGTCTCGTAGAGGTCCTGCATGAACGGCCGCGCGAGGCGCTGCAGCCCGACCGACCGCGGTGCGAGCGACGCGACCTCCCACAGTCGCAGACCGATGCGGTAGCGGCTCTCGCCGTCGCGCTCGAGGGCGCCCCACTCCGCGAGGCGCTGCACGATCCGATAGCACGTCGCGATCGGCAGACCCGTGCGGCGGCTGATGTCGGAGAGCGACTGGCGCACCCGGCCGCCCTGGAACGTGCCGAGGATCAGGAACGCGCGGTCGATGACCGACTTGGGCAGCTCGGATGCCGCATCCGCGGTCTCCTCGACCTCGGGAGCATCGTCGTCGATTCGCTCGGCCACCCGTCGATTATCGCCCAGCGGAAAGGGTGGGCGGCGCGTGCGGATGGCCGAGCGAACGTGACCGATACGCCCGGGCCGGCGCGTCAGGCGACGGCGAGGATGCCGAGCGCGAGCACGAGCGCACCGGCGAGCGCGAGGCCGAACTCGGTCAGGACGAGGTGCGTCTTGCCGAACTTCACCGCGAGCATGTTGGTGAGCGAGTGCGCCGGGATCGTGGCGAGCACGAGCCACGGCTGCGCGAACAGCAGCAGCGTGAAGCCGAGGTGCAGTGCTGTCGCGCTCAGGCGCTCGAGCAGCGACCACAGCGGGTTCTGCGTCTTGAGCATGCCCTGCGACTCGAGGAGCTCCCGCGCCTCGACGGACTTCGGGTCGTCCTTGGTCATGAGCCCGGCGATCGCGAGGACGTTCACGGCGATGATGACGACTTCGATGGTCGCCCAGCCGTAGCCGAACCACGCCGCCTCCTGCACCGCGTGGACGGTCAGCAGCACGAGGATGACCCGCACGATCTCCTCCGCAGGCCCCGAGAACCAGCCGACGAGACGCGCCGTCGCCTCCTGGCTCAGACGACGGCTCGCGATCAGTGCGATCGGCTGCCGAAGCACGAGGGCGGCGAGCCATCCGCCGGCGCCGATGAGCATCGGCCACAGCACGGGCGCGCCGGTGACGGCGAGCATCACCGCGAGCGCGACGATCGGCGCGGGCACGAGGACGAGCGCCGTGAGACGGATGCGGGCTGCCTGCCGCTGCGGAGCGAGGACGGCGGTCATACGGGATCTCCTGTCTTTCGGTCGACCGGCATCGTCACGGTCGAGAGCAAGCGGGGTGTTCGGTCGGGTGTCAGGTCGTTGTCGGCGCGCGCGGCGATCGCCGCGCGGATCTCCGTCAGCAGGTCTCGGAGCTCGTCGTCGGTGAGGTTGAGCACGACCTCGCGATAGCCGACGCCGTCCTTCGCGAGGTCCACGGTCGGCCGCTGCAGGTACCGGCCGAACTCGTCGAGCAGACCGCCGATGTACGTCGCGAAGTATCGGAAGTGGTCTTCGGGCATGGCCTGCTCGAACGCCTCCTGCGAGAGGATCGCCTGCGGGCCGAGCGCGTACGTGCGCTCAGCGGTGCCCCGAACCTTCCGCTCCGAGACGACAGTGATGATCCCCGCGTCCAGGAGAAGCCCGAGGTGGCGGTACAGCGTGGCCTGCGGGATGTCGCTCACCCGTTCGGCGAGCTCCCTCGTCGTGAGCTGCACGCCCGCCAGCGCCCGCACGATCGCGAGACGCTGCGGATGCAGCAGCACGTCCGGTGCGCGCTCGTTTGTTCCCATAGTTTGGAATGTTATCAGACTCGATAATCAACCGCGCGCACGCGGGACTATTCGAGACCCAGCGTCGCAGCCACCGCCTCGGGAACCGTCACGTGTCCCACTGTCCAGTCAAGCGCCTGGTGCACGCCCGGGTCGCGAGGCATGCTCGAAGCATGAGCACACCGGACTGGGTCACGCATCCCGAGCTCGTCGAATGGGTGCAGAAGATGGCCGAACTCTGCACACCCGCCGACATCCACTGGTGCGACGGGTCGGATGAGGAGTACGACCGCCTGTGCGAAGAGCTCGTCCAAGCGGGGACGTTCATCCGGCTCAACCCCGAGAAGCGGCCGCGGAGCTTCCTCGCCCGAAGCGACGCGAGCGATGTCGCGCGCGTGGAGGAGCGCACCTTCATCTGTGCGCGCAGCGAGGAGGACGCGGGCCCCACCAACAACTGGATGGAGCCGAAGAAGATGAAGGGGATCCTGCGCGACCTCTTCACCGGGTCGATGGCCGGCCGCACGATGTACGTGGTCCCGTTCAGCATGGGCCCGATCGGCTCGCCCATCGCGCAGCTCGGCGTGCAGATCACCGACTCGCCCTACGTCGTGGTGAGCATGAAGATCATGACCCGCATGGGACGCGCGGCTGCCGAAGCGCTTGGAACGGACGGCGAGTTCGTGCCGTGCATGCACAGCGTCGGCGCTCCGTTGAAGGAGGGCGAAGCGGATGTGCCGTGGCCGTGCAACCCGGACGAGAAGTACATCGCGCACTTCCCCGAGACCCGCGAGATCTGGTCGTACGGCTCCGGATACGGCGGGAACGCCCTGCTCGGCAAGAAATGCCTCGCTCTGCGCATCGCGTCGACGATGGCGCGTGACGACGGATGGCTCGCCGAGCACATGCTCATCCTGGGCGTGACCGACCCCGAGGGCGAGAAGACGTATGTCGCGGCGGCATTCCCGAGCGCGTGCGGCAAGACGAACTTCGCGATGCTCGTCCCCCCGAAGGCGATCGCCGAGAAGGGGTGGAAGGTCACGACGGTCGGCGACGACATCGCGTGGATCAAGCCCCGTGAGGACGGCACGCTCGTGGCGATCAATCCCGAGGCGGGGTACTTCGGCGTCGCGCCCGGCACGTCGTATTCGACGAACCCGAACGCGATGGAGTCGATGCGCTCGGACACGATCTTCACGAATGTCGCCCTCACCGACGACGGAGACGTCTGGTGGGAGGGCATGGACGGTCCGCCGCCCGCGCACGCGATCGACTGGCAGGGGAACGACTGGACGCCCGAGTCGGGCACGAAGGCGGCGCATCCGAACTCCCGCTTCACGTCGCCCGCGACGCTCAACCCCGCGCTCGACGAAGCCTGGGACGACCCCCAGGGCGTGCCGTTGCGCGCCTTCATCTTCGGCGGCCGCCGCGCGGGCACCATCCCGCTCGTGGTGCAGAGCTTCAACTGGGCGTTCGGCGTGTACATGGCCGCCACGATGGGATCCGAGACGACCGCCGCCGCATTCGGGAAGCAGGGCGTGGTGCGCCGCGACCCGTTCGCGATGCTGCCGTTCGCGGGCTACCACATGGGCGACTACATCAACCATTGGCTCGCACTCGGGCGGAAGGTGCGCAATGCTCCGCGCATCTTCGAGGTCAACTGGTTCCGCCGCGACGCCGACGGCAACTTCCTGTGGCCGGGTTTCGGCGAGAACATGCGCATCCTGCAGTGGATCGTCGCCCGATCCCGCGGCAAGGCGATGGCGATCGAGAGTCCCCTCGGGTGGATGCCCCGCTATGAAGACATCGACTGGGACGGCCTGGACTTCTCGGAGGAGGACTTCTTCGCGTGCATGGCGATCAACCGCCGCGACTGGACAGCCGAGCTGCTCGACGTCGAGGAGCTGTTCATGAAGCTCTACACGCGCCTGCCTAAGGAGATGGAGATGATCCGGTCGCTCACGACGAGCGCGCTGTGGCGCTCGCCGAAGCAGTGGGAGCTGAACTACGACCCGACGTGATCACTCGTCGAGCGGGATGCTCCGATCGGGGATGTGCGCCGACGTGCCGGCGTCGTCGAGCAGCAGCGCGAGTGCGCGTCGGGTCGCCGCGAGAAGGTCGTCGCCGATGACCGCGCGAACGCGCTCCTCGAACTGAGCGCGGGCGCGCCTCGCGGTGTCGATGACCTCGCGACCGGCATCCGTCAGTCCCACGATCTTCGCCCGTCGATCATCGGGCGACACACGTCGCGACACGAGCCCGAGCCGCTCCAACTCGGCCACGTGCTTGGACGCCCCCTGCTGCGTGATGCGCAGGTCGGCCGCGAGCGCCGTGATCGTCTGATCCCCCGCCAGCAGACGCTGGAACACGTACCCGTGCGCGCGCGTCACGTGGTAGCCGCGAGCGCGCACCGCCTCGATCACCGACCGCTCCGCGAGCGACCCGGCGAGCGACAGAAGGGTGGCGGCGTCGAGGTCTCGCGCCGAGGTGGGGGCATCCGTCGCCATGGTCCCCAGTTTACACAACTATGGTTGTGCAATACTGGCCACATGGCCACCACAGAACGGATGCTGCACAAGCGCGCCGACGTCGAAGAGGTCGTGCGCCGCTACTACCGGATCGTGTCGGACCTCTCCTCCAGCGAGGAGGACCTGCGGGCCGTGCTCGCGCCCGACGTCGAGATCGTCGAACACCCCAACGCCCTCGTGCCCGCCGGTGCGATGCGCGACCTGGCGCAGACGCTCGAGGGATTCAGCCGCGGCAAAGCCCTGTTGCGCGAGCAGGAGTTCACGGTGCACGACGTCATCGTCGACGGCGACCGCGCGGCGGCGCGGGCGACATGGCGCGGGGTGATCGGGGCATCCGTCGGTCCGTTCCACGAAGGTCAGGAGCTCGTCGCCCACGTCGCTGCCATGCTCACCGTGCGCGACGGCGCGATCGTGCACCACGAGACGTTCGACTGCTACGAGCCGTTCGCGACCGCATCGGCGTGAGTCCGCCGACAGCGCCGCCGTGTCCCCGGTAGGTGCGACGATCCGCACAAGCGGATCGGCAGGAGGGGACGGATGCGGGGCGAGGCGACCGTGCTGCATGCCGACCTCGACGCCTTCTACGCCTCGGTCGAGCAGCGCGACGAGCCCGAGCTCCGCGGGCGGCCCGTCATCGTCGGCGGCGGCGTCGTGCTGGCCGCCAGCTACGAGGCGAAGGCCCGCGGCGTGCGCACCGCGATGGGCGGCAGACGGGCGCGAGAGCTGTGCCCGGACGCCGTTGTCGTCCCGCCCCGCATGGAGGCGTACTCGGCCGCCAGCAAGGCCGTGTACGAGATCTTCCGCGACACGACGCCGTACGTCGAGGGGCTCTCGATCGACGAGGCGTTCCTCGAGGTGGGGGGCCTGCGGCGCATCGCGGGCACGCCCGAGCAGATCGCGGTGGGACTGCGCCGGCGGGTGCGCGCGGAGGTGGGACTGCCCATCTCGGTCGGGATCGCGCGGACCAAGTTCCTCGCGAAGGTCGCAAGTGCCGTGAGCAAGCCGGACGGCCTGCTCGTGGTCGAGCCCGACGAGGAGGAGGCGTTCCTGCTCCCCCTTCCGGTGGAGCGGCTGTGGGGCGTGGGCGCGGTCACGGCCGAGAAGCTGCACCGTCTCGGCATCCGCACGGTCGGTCAGCTCGCCGACCTGGAGGCCGCGACCGCTGAGCGCCTCTTGGGGAAGGCGGCCGGCGCCCACCTTCACGCGCTCGCCCGCCTGCGCGATCCACGTCCCGTCGACACGACGCGGCGCCGCGGCTCCATCGGCTCGCAGCGCGCGCTGGGCAGCCGTCCGCGCACACCTGAGGAGCTGGATCTCTTCCTCACGCAGATCGTCGACCGGCTCGCGCGACGCCTGCGCGACCGCGACCGCGTGTGCCGCACGGTTGTGCTGCGCCTGCGCTACGGCGACTTCTCGAAGGCGACCCGGTCACGCACGCTGCGCGCTCCGACCGACCGCACCGCGGTGCTGCTGATGGTCGCGCGAGGATTGCTCGACGCGGCACTGCCGGTGATCGCCGAGCGCGGGATCACCCTCATCGGCGTCTCGCTGTCGCAACTGGGCCACCTCGACGACACGCAGTCCGAGCTGCCGATCGACTGGGACGACGGAGTCCGCCTCGACACGGTGCTCGACGCGGTGCGCGACAAGTTCGGGTCGACCTCTGTCGCCCGTGCGGCGCAACTCGGCCGCGACCCCGGCTGGTCGACGCCGGTGCTGCCCGAGCACGAGTGACCGGGCAGCGCCGAAGTCAGCCTTCGAGGACGAACTTGAGCTGCTCGATCGCCCAGTCGAGCTCCGTCGCCCGCACGACGAGCGGCGGCGCGATGCGGATCGTCTGGCCGTGCGTGTCCTTCACGAGAACGCCACGGGTCAGCATCCGCTCCGCCACTTCGCGCCCGGTGCCGACGGACGGATCGATGTCGATGCCGGCCCACAGCCCCGCGACGCGCACTTCGGTCACGCCGTGCCCGACGAGCTCGTCGAGGCGCGCCTCGAGGTGCTCGCCGAGTGCGGACGCGCGACGCTGGAACTCACCGGTCGACAGCATCTCGACGACGCGCTCGCCGACCGCGGCCGCGAGCGGGTTGCCGCCGAAGGTCGACCCGTGCTCGCCCGGACGGATCACGCCGAGCACATCCGTGTTCGCCACGACCGCCGACAGCGGCAGGATCCCGCCGCCGAGCGCCTTGCCGAGCAGGTAGATGTCGGGCACGACGCCTTCGCGGTCGCACGCGAACGTCTCGCCCACGCGACCGAGACCCGACTGGATCTCGTCCGCGATGAACAGGACGTTGTTGCGGGTGCAGATCTCGCGCACCTCACGCAGGTAGCCCTCGGGCGGAATGACGACGCCCGCCTCTCCCTGGATCGGCTCGATGAGCACCGCCGCCGTGTCCGGTGTGATCGCCGCCTCGATCGCGGCCGCGTCGCCGAACGCGACCGACACGAACCCCGGCGCGTACGGACCGAAGTCGTCGTGCGCCTGCGGGTCGTCGCTGAAGCCGACGATCGTCGTGGTGCGGCCGTGGAAGTTGCCGTTCGCGACGACGATGGTCGCGGCATCCGGTGCGATGCCCTTCACGCGGTAGCCCCACGCACGCGCCACCTTGATGCCGGTCTCGACGGCCTCGGCGCCCGTGTTCATCGGGAGCACGAGGTCCTTGCCGCACAGCTTCGCGAGCGCGGCGGCGAAGGTGCCGAGCCGGTCGTTGTGGTAGGCGCGGCTGGTGAGCGTGAGGCGGTCGAGCTGCTCGCGCGCGGCGGCGACGATGGCCGGGTGCAGGTGTCCGAAGTTCAGCGCGGAGTACGCCGACAGCAAGTCGAGATAGCGCTTGCCCTCGACGTCGGTCACCCACGCGCCCTCGCCCCGCGAGATGACCACGGGCAGCGGATGGTAGTTGTGCGCGACATGCTGCTCTTCGGCGCCGATGATGCGCATCGTGCCCGTGTCGAGCGTCACTGCCCGGTCACCGAGCTTGTCGGCCCGGTCACTGAGCTTGTCGAAGTGTGCGGACATGACCGCTCCCGTCATCGTCGCAGCTCGAGCGTGCAGCACTTGATGCCGCCACCGCCCAGGAGCAGTTCGGACAGATCGACGAGCACCGGGTTGTAGCCGCGCTCGCGCAGCTGCGCCTCGAAGCCCTTGGCGCGCGGAGAGATGAACACGTTCAGGCCGTCGCTCGCCGAGTTGAGCCCGAACACGGCACCGTCGGCGTCGTCGACGAGGATCGCCTCGGGGAAGCACTCGGCGAGGACCGCCTGGCTGCGCTCGTCGAACGCGCTCGGCAGGTACGCGATGTTCGCGCGCTCGACGCCGCCCGGGCCCTCGACGGGGTCGAGCACCGAGATCGCGGTGTCGAGGTGGTAGAAGCGCGGATCGACCAGGTTGAGCGAGACGACCTCCTTGTTGAAGACCTCGCCCACCTCGCGGTGGCTGTCGCCCGTCGAGCGGAAGCCGGTGCCGGCGAGGATCGTGTCGCCGACGAGCAGGAAGTCGCCCTCGCCCTCGTTGACCTCGCGCGGCTCGACGACCTCGAAGCCGTTCTGGCGGAACCACTCCATGAACGCGGGCGCCTCGGGCACGCGCTCCTGGAAGCGGAACTTGGCGCCGTAGGCGACGCCGTCGATCACGAAGCCGCCGTTGGCCGTGTAGACCATGTCGGGCAGGCCCGGGATCGGGTCGATCAGCTGAACCTCATGGCCGAGGGCGACGTACGTGTCGTACAGCGTCTGCCACTGCCGCAACGCGACCGCGGTGTCGGTGGGGTTCGCCGGCTCCATCCAAGGGTTGATCCGGTAGCTCACCGTGAAGTGCTCGGGCCGGCACATCAGGTAGCGGCGGTGCTGCTGGATGCGCGGCTGCTCGGCTGTCACGGTGGTCACGGTATCGGACTTGGCCGCTCCCTGACCCTGTCGAATGGTCGTGGACATTTCGCTCCTCATCGGAATGGGGATGGCGGACGCTGTCCAGAGGCCCGGCGGCCCTTCGTTCCATGGTGCATCCGCACGACGAAGGGGGCGATCCGGGCACGCCGGGGAATATTGTCGCACGAGTTCCCGGGCATCCGCCCCGGAGTCCGCTCGGGCGACGTCAGCAGAGGAGATGTCGCGAAACGAGGACGGATTCCGCGGAAAGGTCCTTGTCTCGCGGGATCTCCTCCACTCGACCCAGGCGCGCCCGTGGCGCGACCGTCAATCCTCGACGCGCACCACGACCTTCCCCACCGTGTGCCCCGCGTCGACGTGCGCGAGCGCGTCGCGTGCCTCGTCGAACGTGAAAGTGCGCTCGATCACGGGCTCGAGCTCGCCGCGCGCGACCATCTCGAGAAGCGTCGAGGTGACGGATGCCGTGGCCCGCGCCGTGAACGGACGGATGCGTCGCCTGCCGCCGATCGACCGGAGCAGGGCGTGCAGCATCCGCCCGATCGGGCCGAACGGCCCCTCGCCCTCGCCGCCGACCATCACGATGCACCCGCCCTCGCGCGCGAGCCCCTGGACCACCCGCAGCGGAGCCTCGCCCGCGATGTCGATCACCGCGTCGAACGACCCCTCCGGGAGCGACTCGGGACCGTCCGTGCGGTAGTCGAATGTGCGCGTGGCGCCGAGCCTCTCGACCAGCGCGCGGTTGCGTTCGCCGCACAGCGCCCACACTTCGGCGCCGGCGCGGGCGGCGAGCTGCACGGTGTACGTGCCGACACCGCCGGATGCCCCGATCACGAGCACGCGGCTGCCGGCGCCCGCCCCCGCCACGTGGAGCGCCTGCCACGCGGTCCCGCCGGCGAGGGGCACCGCCGCGGCGGTCACCGCATCGGTCTCTCGGGGCCGAGGCACGACGCGATCGAACCGTGTCACGGCGTAGGTGGCCAGGCCCCCTCCGCCGCCCGAGATCTCGCCGACGACCTCGTCGCCGACGTGCGACGCGTCGACGCCCTCGCCGACCGCGACGATCGTGCCGGCGACGTCCATCCCGCGCACGGGATTGCGGGGGCGCCGCAGCCCGAACCCGAGCCGGAGCACTCCGGGCTTGCCGCGCAGGAGCTTCACGTCGGCCGAGTTGAGGGCCGTCGCGCGCACCCGCACGAGCACCTCCCCTCTGCCGGGCGTCGGACGGTCGATCGCGTGCTGCTCGAGGACCTCGGGGCCGCCGTAGGCGGATTGCGTCCAGGCACGCGTGGTTGCCGCATCCGTGTTCATGGTCACTCCTCGGGGTATTGGAAGACGTCGTCGAGACCGACCCCGAAGACGCGTGAGATCTGGAATGCGAGCTCGAGCGTGGGCGAGTACCTGCCCTGTTCGATCGCGATGAGGGTCTGGCGCGTGACGCCGATGCGCTTGGCGAGCTCCGCCTGCGTGAGGCCCGCCTCTTCGCGCAGCGGACGGATGGAGTTCGTGACGCGGGTGGGCTTGACCATCACACGAGTCCTCGGCGGTAGGCGATCACGCGGGCGATCCCGCCGACGAAGCTCGAGATCGCGAACCCGAAGAACATCGCGTTGGCGATCCAGAACCAGTCCGCCTCGAATGCGCACAGCACGATCACCGCGAGACCGCCGAGCACGAGGAACGCCGTCCCCACGCGCTCGCCCATGTGCGCGATGTCGCGGTCGCGCTGGTCGGACTTCCCGACCCCGTCGGGATCCCGCATTCCGGCGATCATCCCCCACACGACGCTCACGAGGATCGTCAGCACGATGCCGGCGACGATCGTCCACAGCATGATCGGCCACCAGTCGACGTCTGTCAGCGGCCCGTCGCCCGCTGCCTGCAGCAGCACGACGACGTACACAGGCATCACGACGACCATCACGATGAGGCCCGCCCACGTGTTGCGTTCTTCGTAGACCACCGCCGACTCCTTCGATGTCAGGTTTTCTTTACATTGACGCTACGGCACCCGATCAGAGATGTCAAGAATCTTTTACACGGATGCGATCGCCATCCACACCCGGCACGACGACGCACGCCGCTCGGTTTAGGATTCCTCGACCCGTCATGGTCGACGGGCCGCACGCACCATCACCCGGAGTCCCTCATGCGCAAGCGCTGGATCGCGCTCATCGTCGTCGCGTCCGTCCTGGTCGTCCTGCTCGCGGGCGCATACTGGGCCGGCCGCCACCTGTTCCACATGCCCACCGCGAAGGGCGTCGACTCGGTCGTCGGCGAGCTCGGTGGAACGCGTGTGCTCGGTGTGTTCGCCCACCCCGACGACGAGCAGACCGTCAACGGCCTCTTCTGGCGCGCGAAGCAGCGCGACGGCGCGTACACCGCGATGATCACCGCGACCCGGGGCGAAGCGGGCCACCAGACGCCGGTCGTCGCGAGGCAGGGCGACCTGGGCGACATCCGCAAGGCCGAGGCGCTCAAGAACAGCTTCAACCTCGGCGTCGACGAGCACGAGGTGTGGGACTACCCCGACGGCGGCGTGCCCGATGTCGACGAGGAGGAGCTCGTCGACCGCGTGGCAGCTGTCATGAAGCGTGTACGGCCCGACGTCGTCGTCGCGTTCTGGCCTGAATCGGGCGCCACCGGGCACCCCGACCACATGCAGATGGGCCACGTGACCGAGCTCGCGATCGCGAAGCTCGCCGAAGAGGGCGGCTCGTACCGGGGACCCGACCACATCGTGTACACGATCAGCCCGACGACCGCCCTCTCGATCTTCGGCGGCGAGACGGGCGCGTTCGTGGTCGAGAACCAGCCCGACCCCGAGTACGCGATGTCGGCCGAGGTCGGCAAGAAGCACGAGGGATGGGCGATCCACGCGTCGCAGGCGAACTTCCTGCAGGACGCGTACCACCTCCCGGCGTGGCTCGTGTACCTCCTGTGGGACCAGGAGTTCTATCACGTGCGCGACCTCGAGGCCGACCCGCTCGACTGATTCGACGGATGCCGCCGGCCGGCGCCGACCGTTCAACGGGCGCGTCCGTCGACCCGGACCGCCTCCCCGCACGAGCCCCGCCCGGCCCGACCGTTTACTACGTAGTAAAGACCCTCTTTACAACGTAGTAAACGCTCGCTAGCCTGGCGACGCGGACGACCTCCGGGGGCCCGCATCATTCAAGGAGGAATGCAGATGCAAGCTTCGCCATCCATCCGGCGGGGCGGGGAGTCCGCACGCGACAACGGCCGTCGCGGGCGACTCTTCAAGCCCTTCGCCGCTCTGGGGATCACGCTGGCAATGGTGCTCAGCATGGCCCCGACGGTCGCGCAGGCCGACGACGAGATCGACCTGACGCCGGGACCGACCATCATCCAGGACCCGAACTCGCCGACGGGATACACGGGCCATTTCGTGTACTACAACCCGACGGCCACGAGTGTGCGGTTCGTCGCCGACATCCTGCTGCGCGATTGGGAGAACCCGACCGCGACGAGGATCTACCAGCCGCAGGAGTACCGGCCGGGCCTCATGCGCGGCGCCGGCGCCTACGACGTGCAGATGACGAACGTCGGCGACGGCTACTGGGTGCACGACGTCCCGCTCGCAGCGGGCGTCAACCAGTACTGGTTCTACGTCAACAACAACACGAACCTGTGGGTCGCCGACCCGGCCAACCCGCCCATCTACCCGCCGGACGGCCTGACCGGCAACGCGCGGCGCGCCTTCAACGCCGTCTACGTCCCGTACGACGCGGAGAAGCAGAACTACGGCCCCATGGCGGAGAAGGTCATCGCGAACCCGCGCCCCGACACCGCGAAGGGCACGTGGAGCTACGTCCCGATCCAGATCGGCGCGACGACCCGTACGCTCGGCGTCTACCTGCCGCCGGGATACGACCCGAACCGCGAGGAGCCGTACAAGACGATCTACCTCCAGCACGGCAGCGGTCAGGACCAGTCCGACTGGCTCAACATCGGCAGCGTCCCGATCATCATGGACAACCTGCTCCACGACGGCCTGACCGAGCCGGCGGTCGTCGTCACGACGAATTCGCAGTACCTCGGCGGCAACGCCTCCAGCAACCTGGAGAGCATCATCATCCCCTTCGTCCAGGAGCACTACAACGTCTCGGCGGACCGGATGGACCGCGCCTTCGCGGGGCTCTCGATGGGCGCATCGATCACGACCGCCATCATCAACAACAACCCCCTGCGGTTCGGCTACTACGGCGTGTGGAGCTTCGGCGCGGGGATCAACAGGAACACGCCCAACCTCGACAAGGCGTACGTCCACATCGGGTGCGGTATATGGGACAACCTCAACCTGTGCCCGTCGCAGGCGACGCTCAACAACCTGAACGGGTTCGTCAACTACAAGTACGACCTCATCGCGGGTGGTCACGACTTCAACACGTGGCCGCAGCTGTTCGCGATCTTCGCGCGTGACTACCTGTGGCAGCGCGGGGCGTTCGTCAACGGCGCGCCCGAGTTCGCGGCAGGCGGCGAGACGCAGGCGGTCGACGAGAACCGGAACCTGACGTTCAGCGTCGAGGCGACGGATCCCGACGGCGACCCGATCACGTACAGTGCGTCCGGCCTGCCGGCGGGGGCGACGTTCGACCCGGCGACGAGGGAATTCTCGTGGACGCCTGACTACACGCAGGCGGGCGAGTACACGGTGACCTTCACGGCGAGTGACGGCGACAAGTCGTACAGCCTGTCGTCGACGAAGGACGTCACGATCACGGTCCGCGACGTGACGGTCGCGGAGCAGCTCACCGGGCTCACGTCGGCCGTGGCCGCGACCTCCCTCAACGGCGGCAACAAGAACGCGCTCACGGTCAAGCTGAACCAGGTCGCGAAGCAGCTCGCGAAGGGCAAGGCGGACGATGCGGTGAGGATCCTCACGGAGGACTTCATCCCGCAGGTGGCCGACTTCCTCGCCGCGGGCAAGCTGACGGCGGACGAGGCCGAGGCACTCACCACGGCTGCGCAGGAGGCGGTGCTCAACATCACGTCGTAAGTCTTTCGGGCATCGAACAGACGGGGCTGTCGGCGGGGGTTCCACCCTCCCGCCGGGAGCCCCGTCGCGCCTCTTTCTGGCCGCAGGTTATCCCAGATCAGACTGGATTTACAACGTCGTAGAAGACCTCTTTACAACGTGGTAAACCGTCGCTAGCCTGGCCGTGCGCGAGCAACCCCCAGAGAGCTCGGCAGCTATTCAAGGAGGAACAGTGATGAGCCTTTTGCCGCGAACGGACCATGCGCCAGACGCCCCCGGCACGCGCGTGCGCCGGGGTCGCCGCGGGCGACTCGGGAGATCTCTCGGAGCCCTCGGGCTGTCAGCCGCCCTCGTGCTGAGCAGCGTCCCGCTCGCCGCGCAGGCGGATGAGGTCGACCTGACGCCCGGGCCGACCGTGTACGCGGACCCGAACTCGCCGACCGGCTACACGGGTCACTTCGTGTACTACAACCCGGATGCCACGAGCGTGCGCTTCGTCGCCGACATCCTGCTGCGCAACTGGGCGGACCTGAGCGACCCCACGGTCTATCAGCCGTCCGAGTACTTCCCCGGTCTCATGCGAGGCGGCGGGGCGTACGACGCGGAGATGACCAACGTGGGCGACGGCTACTGGGTGATCGACGTTCCGCTGGCCGCCGGCGCGAACCAGTACTGGTTCTACGTGAACAACAACACGAACCTGTGGGTCACGGATCCGGCGAACTCGCCGATCTACGCGCCCGACGGCCTGACCGGCACGGCTCGCCGCGCCTTCAACAAGGTCTTCGTGCCGTACGACGCCGAGAAGCAGAACTTCGAACCGCTCGCCGCTCGCCAGATCGAGCTGCCGCGTGAGGACTCGGCCAAGGGCACGTGGAGCTACGTCGAGATCCCGGAGCTGCCCCCGCTGAACGGCATCCCGCGCACGATCGGCGTCTACCTCCCGCCGGGATACGACCCGAACCGCGCAGAGCCGTACAAGACGATCTACATGCAGCACGGTGGCGGTCAGGACCAGTCCGACTGGATGAACATGGGCAACGTCCCGGTCATCATGGACAACCTGCTCGACGACGGCACCACCGAGCCGGCGGTCGTCATCACGACGAACACGAACTACCTCGGACCCGTCGGAAGCACGGCGGTCCAGGGCGACGCGTACCCCAACCTGCGCAATGTCGTGATCCCGTTCGTCGAGGCGAACTACAACGTCTCGACGAAGCCGATCGACCGGGCCTTCGCGGGCCTGTCGGCAGGTTCCGCCGTCACGCAGAACCTGATCCGCGACGACGCCGACTTCTTCGGGTACTACGGCCCCTGGAGCGGTGGTGCGAGCGTTCCCACCAACACGCCGGACCTGCTCTACCCGTACATCCACTACGGCGGCGGTGCGTGGGACTTCGGTCTGCCGAACGCGAACACGGTGGCGAACCTCGACAACTTCGGGTTCGTCGAGAACACGGTGGTCTCGGGTGCGCACGACTTCAACGCCTGGAACCAGCTGTTCTCGATCTGGGCGCGCGACTACCTGTGGCACCCCGAGGCGTTCATCCAGGAGGAGATCGGGCAGCTGAAGGACAACGTCGCGGCGACGGGCCTGAACAAGGGCAACAAGAACGCCCTGACGGTCAAGCTCGACCAGGCGCTGAAGCTCATCGGCAAGGGCAAGAGCGCTGAGGCGCTCGAAGTGCTCGACGGCTACACCACGCAGGTGGGCAACTTCGTGAACAACGGAAAGCTGACCGCCGACGAGGGGGCCACTCTCACGGCCCTCGCGGAGCAGATCACGGCCAACCTGAGCCACTGGCTGGAGTGATCATCCACTGAGAGGAAGGGCTGCCGGCGAGGATCTCCTCGTCGGCAGCCCTCTTCTCACGATCGGGTATCGGATGCCGGGGCTGTGGACTCGCGCACGACGAGCGACGTGGCCAGCTCCACCCGCGTGACCTCCGGCATCGGCGCATCCGCGAGCTCGAGCAGCAGTCGCGTCGCCTGCTCCGCCATCTCGCGCACAGGCTGGTGGATCGTCGTGAGCCGAGGACTCGCGAGCTCCGCGATCGCGAGATCATCGAACCCCACGACGGAAAGGTCGTCCGGCACGGCGATGCCGAGCGAGTTGGCCGCGTGCAGCACGCCGAGCGCCTGGATGTCGCTGCCGGCGAAGATCGCGGTCGGCGTCTCGCGCCCGCTCAGCAGGCGCGTCGCGTGCAGTTCCCCGCTCTCGAGGCTGAACTCGCCGAACCGCACCCACTCCGGGCGGACCGGCAGGTGAGCCGAGGTCATCGCCGCGCGGAATCCGTCGATCCGTGCGACGGCCGACATGACGTCGCGCGGACCGCTCATCGCCGCGATGCGCCGGTGGCCGAGGTCGATGAGGTGGCGTGTGGCCGTGAGCCCGCCCGACCAGTTCGCCGACCCGATCGCGGGAATGCCCGGGTCGGGGTCGCCCGCGGGGTCGATCACGACGAACGGGATGCCCCGCGCGCTCAGCTTCTGCTGGCCGTCGCGCGGCAGCCCGGCGAAGAGCAGGATGACCCCGGTCGGCGCCCGCCGCACGACGGAGTCGAACCACTCCGGACCGGGACCCCGCCGGTCGCCGCTGACCGAGAGCGAGATGGCCAGGCCCACCTCGGCCGCCGCCTCGCGCACGCCCTCGATGATCGCGAGCGCCCACTCCCCGTCGAGCTCGTCGAGCACGACCTCGATGTACTCGCGGCGCTGTTTGCTCTTGCGCCGCCGGTAACCGCTCTCGCGCAGCTGTTCCTCGACGAGAGCGCGCGTCGCCGACGACACATCCGCGGCGCCGTTGAGCACCTTGGAGATGGTCGTCATGGAGACCCCCGTCCGAGCGGCGATCTCCTTGAGGGTCACTCGCTGGGTTCTCGCCATCGCTCGACCGGGTTCAGCGCGCGGCGCGTTCGAGGATCGCGGCCAGTCCCTCGCGGATGCGGCAGTTGCGGAAGGCGAAGGCGTCGGCGAGCCGCTCCGCCTCATCGGGCCCCACGCCCTCGAACGCCCGCGCGAAGTCGTCGACCATCGCCTCGGCGAGCATGACGTGACGGACGTGCCCGTGGATCCAGCGCCGCGCGCCCCACGGGTACGGCTGGAAGTCGGGGAACTCTGCCTCGAAGAGACGCTCGATCGGCTCGAGGATGTCGCGGATGCCGGCATCCGTCGACCCCCACGAGTCGACGCCCAATCGCGCCTTCTTCTCGAGCACCGGCGCGATGCGGCGCAGGTAGTCCGATTCGGGGTCGACCGTGACCACGCCCTGGAGCCCGATGTCCTTGTACGTCCACAGCGCCCAGCTCGCGTCGTACCGGTCGTAGATCTCGAGCTGGTCCTGCAGGAGTCGATACCGCTGCTCGTCGCGGACCGGGTCGCCGGTGTATACAGGGCCGAACTCGCCGACCCAGATGGGTGTGCCCGTCTCGCGCATGTACGCGGTGCGCTGCAGGAAGGTCTCCTCGACGCGGTCGCGATCGACGTACTCGCCGCGCGAGACACCGGGGTACGGGCCGCCGTCCACGAAGCCGGGGAGCGCGTAGTCGTGCGCCGTGTAGACCGTATTGGGCAGCGGGTCGCCGAGCTGGTCGAACTGCGTCGAATACCGGTTGCCGTCGAGGAAGAGGATGTGGTCGGGGTCGACCGCCCGGATCGCCGCCTCGAGTCGGCGGTAGAACGGGCCGATCGCGTCGCCGTGTGCGTCCGCGGGCTCGTTCACGGGGTTGTAGCCGGCCACCCAAGGGTTGCCGCGATAGTGCTCGGCGATGCGCTCCCACAGGTTGACGACCCGGTCCTGGAACTGGCGGTGCTCCCAGAAGTGCGCCCACTGGGTCGGGTTGTCGCTGTGCCAGTGCTGGTTCTGAGCTCCCGGCACCGCGTGCAGGTCGAGGATCGTGTAGATGCCGTGCGCCGCGCACGCGTCGACGACCCGGTCCAGCAGCGCGAAACCCTCCTCCTTGACGGAGAAAGGCTCGGCGTCGGATTCGAAGTGCCGGTAGTTGAACGGGATGCGCAGCGCGTTGAGTCCGAGGGAGGCGAGGTACGCGGCATCCGCCTCTGTGAAGAACTCGCGCAGGAAGCGGTCGAAGAAGCGCTCGTAGGCCTCGTCGCCCAGCACGCGCCGCAACGCCCGGCGCTGCTGGGACTCCGTTCCCGCGTACCCGGTGATGAAGTTCTCCATGTTCATCCACCCGCCGAGGCCGAAGCCCCGAAGGATCACCGGCGTGTCACCCGCCACGATGCGGGTGCCGTCGACGCGGAGCACGCTCGACTGCGTCATCCGCTCCTCCTCTCCGTCATCAGCCCAGCGTGAGCACCGTCCACGACACGGGAGGGAGCGTGACCGTCACGATCCCGTCCCCCACGCGCGCGGACGAGTTCGACTTCGGCACCACGCGGTCCTGGTGGTCGAGGGTGTTCGCGGCGTGGATGTCGTCGTCGAACAGCGACGTCGCCTCGGCGTTCTCGACCGGACCGAGCGCGCGCGTGTCGATCTCGAGGGTCACCTCTTCGGTGAGGCTCCGGTTCACGGCGAAGATCGTCGTGCCGCCGTCGTCGTGCGTCGCGACCGCGTCGACGAGGGGCACCGTGCCGTAGAGCGCGGTGTCGTACGTCGGGCTGTCGAGCTTGAGCTCGAGCGCGGTCGCACGAGCGAGCTTCGACGTCAGCGAGAACGGGTAGAACGTGGTCTGCCGCCACGCCGGACCGCCCGGCTCGGTCATGATCGGCGCGATCACGTTGACGAGCTGCGCGAGGCTCGCGGCCGTGACGCGGTCCGCGTGGCGGATGAGCGAGATCAGCAGGCTCCCGAAGACCACCGCGTCGAGGACGGAGTACGAGTCCTCGAGCAGGCGCGGCGCGACCGGCCACGTCTGCACATCGGTGATCCGCTCGACGTTCTGGTAGCGCGACTGGTACCAGACGTTCCACTCGTCGAACGAGATGTTCATCGTCTTGTCGCTGCGCAGGACCGCCTTGACCGAGTCCGCCGTCGCGATGACGGCTTCGATGAAGCGGTCCATGTTCACGCCGGACGCGAGGAAGCTCCCGAAGTCGTCGCCCTCCGGCTCGTAGTACGCGTGGCACGAGATGTAGTCGACGTTGTCGTACGTCTTCTCGAGGACGATGCGCTCCCACTCGCCGAAGGTCTCCATGTGGGCGCTCGAACTCCCGCACACGACGAGCTCCAGGTCGGGATCGATCTGCCGCATGGCCGCAGCCGTCGTCGCGGCGAGCTGTGCGTAGGCCTCCGGCGTGCTGTGGCCGAGCTGCCAGGGCCCGTCCATCTCGTTGCCCAGGCACCACATGCGGATGTTGTGGGGCTCGGGGCGCCCGTTGGCGACGCGCTGGTCGGCCCAGTACGTGCCCGGCTTGAGGTTCGCGTACTCGAGCACGTCGAGCGCCTCGAGCACGCCCCTCGTGCCGAGGTTCACCGCGTACATGAGCTCGCTGCCCACGCTCTCCAGCCATGTCGCGAACTCGTCGAGACCGATCTGGTTGGTCTCGGTCGAGTGCCACGCGAGGTCGAGGCGGCGCGGACGCTGATCGCGCGGTCCGATGCCGTCCTCCCACCGGTAGCCCGAGACGAAGTTGCCTCCCGGGTAGCGGATCGTCGAGACGCCGAGCTCCTTGACGAGGTCGATGACGTCGCGGCGGAAGCCGTTCTCATCGGCCGACGGATGCCCCGGCTCGTAGATGCCGTCGTACACGCACCGGCCGAGGTGCTCGACGAAGGATCCGAAGAGCCTGCGGTTGATCGGACCGACCGTGAAATGCGGGTCGATGGTGAGGTGTGCGCGGATCATTCTTCTCTTCCGGAGCAGGAGCGGTGACAGCGGGTGTCCTGGCGGCGGGTCACTTGAGGCTTCCGATCGACAGGCCGCCGCGCCAGTACTTCTGGAGCGTCAGGAACGCGATGATCAGCGGGATCACCGAGACGAGCGAGCCGAGGATGATGATGCTCCACAGCGTCTGCCCGCCCGCGGCGCCGTACGTCGACGCGGTCGACTGCCACAGGCCGATGCCGACGGTCACGGGGAAGAGGCGGTTGTCGGAGAGCATCACGAGGGGCAGGAAGTAGTTGTTCCACGACGCGACGACCGACAGCAGGAGCACCGTCACGATCGCCGGGCGCAGCATCGGCAGCGCGACCTGGAAGAACGTGCGGAACTCCCCCGCGCCGTCGACGCGAGCCGCATCCAGCAGCTCGTCCGGCACCGCGTCGCGTGCGTACACGTGCATGAGGTACACGCCGAACGGATTGAGCAGCGTCGGGAAGATCACCGCCCAGATCGTGTTCGTCCACCCCATCTGCGCGAAGAGCACGAACGTGGGGATCACGAGGGCCGTCGTCGGCACCATGACCGCGCCGAGGAGGATCGCGAACGAGGCGCGACGGCCGAAGAACCGGTACTTGGCGAACCCGTACCCGGCGAGGACCGCGAGGGCGGTCGCGCCGACTCCGCCGACGATCGCGTACAGCGCCGAGTTCCCCAGCCAGCGGGCGTAGATTCCGCCGCCGTAGGTGAAGAGGTCGACGAGGTTGCCGATGTAGTTGATGTCGCCGCTGAACCAGAGCGCGCTCTCGCCTCCGAAGAGGCCCGACGCGGTCTTCGAGCTGTTGACGACCAGCCACCAGAACGGGATCAGGAAGTACACCATCAGCACCCCGAGCACGATGCTGAGCGGAATGCGTCCCGGGGCTCGGGGTGTCCTTCGCCGCTCGTCGGCGCCCGGCTCGGCTGCGGGCGCGCCGGTGAGCTCCGTGGGGGTGATGGTCATGACAGGAAGCTCCCTCGCTTGCGAGTGGCGAACAGGAAGATGTAGACGCACACGAACACGACGGCGCCGAGAGCGAACGAGATCGCCGCCCCGTAGTTCTGGTTCGCCAGCGAGAAGGCCTGCTGGTACGCGTACATGTTCGGCGTGAAGTCGTCGGGGATCGCGCCGGCGGCGAGCTGCTGCAGGATCTTCGGCTCGTTGAAGAACTGCAGTGTTCCGATGAGCGCGAACACGAGGATCAGCAGCAGTGCGGGCGTGAGGAGCGGGATCTTGATGCGCAGGATGATCTGCCACTGGGACGCGCCGTCGATGCGCGCGGCCTCGTACAGGGTCGGGTCGATCCCCTGCAGAGCGGCGTACAGGATGATCATGTAGTAGCCCGCCCATTGCCACGTGACGATGTTGAGCAGACCCCAGAAGATCAGGCTGCGGCTCAGGAAATCAGGGGCCTGTGCTCCGAAAATCCCGAAGATCTCCGCGAGCGGGCCGAAGTTGTCGCTGTAGAGGAACCCCCACATGAGGGCGCCGATGACGGTCGGGATCGCGTACGGCATGAAGATCATGAGCCGCGAGAAGCGCGCGAACCGCGTGACGAGGATGTCCAGGATCAGAGCGATCGCGAGCGAGATCGCCATCTGGAACGGGATGAGCACGAGCGAGAACCGGATGACGAACCACACGCCGTCGAGGAACGACGGGTCGGTGAAGGCTTTCGCGTAGTTGCCGAAGAGGACGAATCTCGTGCCTCCGATGAGCGACTTCTGGAAGAGGCTCAAGTAGAGCGCGAAGCCGATCGGAAGCACGAGCAGGGCGAGGAAGATGATCCCGAACGGTCCGACGAAGAGCCACCCGAACAGGTTCTGTCTGGCAGTGGTGGAGCGGCGATGCCCCTTCTTCGTCAGCGGGCTTGCTGTTGAGGCGGTCATGATTTCTCCGGGTATGAGGGGATGACCGAGGGCCGGTCCGCGTGCACGGACCGGCCCTCCGTGACGTGACGCGTCAGTTGACGGTGAACCCTTGCTCCTCCGCGTACGACACCACGTCCTCCTGGAGTGCGTCGGCGGCTTCGGAACCGGTGATCTGCCCGTCGTTGATCGCAGCGATCTGCTTCGTCAACGCGGAGTAGTAGTACTGCCCGAGCGGCGTGTACGTCATGCCCTTGTACGCGTTGGCCGCGGGGACGTACACCTCCTTGTTCGCCTGCTGGCCGCTGAAGAAGGGCACCTCGTAGTTGAGGAACTCCTCCGAGTCCAGCACGTTCACGTTGAGCGGGAAGATGATCTGGTTCTGCCACCCGTCGTCGAGCGAGGCCTGGTCGGCGTACACGCCGAACGCGACCTTGGCTGCGAGTTCAGGGTTGCTCGCCTGGCTCGAGACCGAGAAGGCGGAACCGCCCCAGTTGATCGCGATGGGATTGTTCGGATCCCACTGCGGCATCGGCGCGGTCGCCCACACGCCCGCGTCTGCGCCTTCACCGACGCCGGCACCCTGGAGGTAGCCGGGCGCCCATGCGGCGGAGAGGTACGTCGCGTAGTTGCCGTTGATCACGCCCGCGATGTACTCGGGGGTGAACTGGTCCTCCGTGCCGACGAGGCCCTTCTCGACGAGGCCGGCCCAGTAGTCGAGCACTTCCTTGATCTCGGGGCTGTTCAGGTTGATCCCGATCTCGCCCTCGTTCGCGGGGTCGTACTCGAACGGCTCGGCGCCGTTCCCGTAGAAGAGCGCCGTCACGTACGCCGGCTGGTTGGCCGCGAAGCTCGCGAACCACGGACCGCCCGCGTCCTTCACCTTCTGAGCCGTGGCCTCGAACTCCTCCCACGTGGTGGGCGGCGTGATGCCGTACTCCTCGAAGATGTCGGTGCGGTAGATCATGCCCATCGGGCCGCCGTCGATCGGAGCGCCGTAGATGCCGTCGCCGACCGAGACGTCCTTCCAGGCACCCTCGCTGAAGTTGTCCTTCACGTCCTCGTAGCCGAGGTCCTTCAGGTCGACCAGGGCGCCCTGAGCCTGGAAGGTCGCGATGCGGTCGGCCTCGACCATCATGACGTCAGGTGCGCCGCTGCCGGCCGAGATCGCGGTCTGGAACTTGTCGTATGCCTCACCGCCGGCGCCGACGTTGGTCCAGCAGACCTGGACGTCGTCGTGCGCCTCGTTGAAGTTGTCGACCACGAGCTCGGAGTTCGGGTACCACGCCCAGAGCGTGACGACCGGGGCATCCGGGTTCTTGATCTCGTTCTCGCAGTTCGAGGCGGAGTCGCCTCCGCCACCGCCGTTGCCGTCACCGCCGCCGCCACCGGCGGAGCAGGCGACGAGCGCGCCCGCGAATGCGAGCGCGGTGATCACAGCAAAAACAGGCCTTGTCTTCACTGGAGTTCCTTTCGGTTGCTGGACTTCTTCGTCGGTGCGTGACCGTGGGAGGAGTTATCCGAGCCGCCGGGTAGACGTCTCGATTCCGACTGGTCTACAACGTTGTAGAGCAACGTTGTAGATACTTTGGCACCGGCGTCTCACGCTGTCAATAGGCCGTCGCAAATTTCCCGCCCGGGCCCGAAACTCTCAGTAGTCGACGGGCGCCGGACCGAGTTCGCGCAACAGCGCGGACAGCGCCGCATACGCGTCGTCGCGGTATGCCGCGAGCTCCGGAGCCTTCTCGGCGGAGGTCGCGAGGAACCCGCGACCCGACTTGACTCCCTTGTCGCCCCGCTCGACCTTCTCGCGGAGGACATCCGGCTCGACGAAGCGATCCGGATACGCGGCGTTGAGCGAGCGGTAGCAGAACTCGTACACGTCCAGTCCGGCGATGTCGGCGATCGCGAACGGGCCGAAGAACGGCAGCCGGAACCCGAACGTCGTGCGCACGATGAGGTCGATCGCCTCGGGTGAGGCCACGCCCTCCTCCACCAGGCGAGCGGCTTCGCCGAAGAGCGCGTACTGCAGGCGGTTGAGCACGAACCCGGTCACGTCCTTGATGGGCACGCCGACCTTGCCGCATTCGGCGAGGAGGTCGACGACGCGGGTCACCGCCTCGGGATCGGTGCCCGCGTGGGGGATCACCTCGACGCCGGGCACGAACGTCGCCGGGTTGCTGAAGTGGACGCCCAGGAACCGCTCGGGGCGCTCGACGGCTTCGGCGAGCTGGGAGATCGAGATGGTCGACGTGTTGCTGCCGATGAGCGTGTCGGCGCGGCATCCGGTGCTGATGCGTCGCAGCGTCTCGTGTTTGAGCTCGAGGATCTCGGGTACCGCCTCTTCGACGAAGTCGACGTCGGCGACGGCGTCCTCCACCGAGACGGCGGCCGTCAGTCGCTCGGAGATGCGCTCCTCGGCGTCGGCGAGGAAGATCCCGCGCTCGGCGTAGGCACGCGCCTCGCGGATGAGGCGCTCGCGATTGGTCGCCGCGAGCTCGGCGCTCGCGTCGGCGAGGACGACGTCGCGGCCGGCGAGCGCGAGGACCTGCGCGATCCCGCCGCCCATGTACCCCGAGCCGACGACCGCCGCCCTGCGGATCACTGCGCTCCCCCTTCGTAGCGCTCGATGAGACTGACCTTCGCCGCCGACGCGGAAGCCGGATCGAAGCGGTGCTCGAGCCACTCGCCGACGAGCTTCTTGGCCAGCTCGAGTCCGATGACGCGAGCGCCGAGCGTGAGGACCTGCGCATTGTTGCTCTTGACCGAGCGCTCGACCGAGTAGCTGTCGTGGGCCGTGACGGCACGGATGCCGCGCACCTTGTTCGCCGCGATGGCGACGCCCAGCCCCGTGCCGCACACGAGGAGCGCACGGTCGGCCTCGCCCCGCGCGACGATGCTCGCCGCCGTCACGGCGACGTTCGGATAGGGCGTGGTCTCGGTGCTCGCGACGCCGACGTCCACGACGTCGTCCACACGCGGGTCCGCCTCGAGCAGCTCGCGGAGCGCCTCCTTGTACGCGAAGCCGGCGTCATCCGCGCCGACGACGATCTTCCATCCCATGGTCACTCCGCTTCTTCGGGGTCCTCGGATGCCGCGGCTGCCGCCACCGCGTCGGCGATGAGCGCGAACGAGGTCGCTCCGGGATCGGGGTGTCCGATGCTCCGCTCTGCGAGCGGCCTCGCGCGGCCTCGGCGGGGCGTCATCGGGGCGGTCGCCTCCGCGGCGGCGCGGGCGGCGGCTGCGGCATCCGTCAGGGCCGATCGCAGGTCCGCGCCCGCCCGCACGCGGTCCGTCAGGGTCTCGGCGTACGGCGCGACCGCGTCGAGCATGGTCTTGTCACCGAGGTCGGCGCCGCCGAGCTCGGCGATCCGCGCGCGGGCCGCCGAGACCGCATCCGCGACATCGCTCGCCGTGAACTCGTCGGGAGAGCCGAGCGACGCGCCGAGCTGCGCGAGCGCGGCACCCCACAGCGCCCCGGATGTGCCTCCGGCGACTTCCGACCACGCGTCGCCCGCAGCCTGGAGCAGCTCTCGCACGCCGGTGGCCTCGTCGGCTCCGGCGGATGCCTCCACCGCCGCCGTGAGGCCGCGCAGCATCCCGATGCCGTGGTCTCCGTCGCCGGCGACCGCATCGAGCTCGCCGAGCTCCTCGACGTGCGCGGCGACCGTGTCGCGGGCGGCGCGGAGGAGTCGTCGTGCGACGGTCGCGGCCGCGCGCGACGCGGGGGTGGCTTCGACCACGGCGGCACGGGCCGCCGATGTGGTCGCCGACTCGCCCCTCGTCCGCTGCGCGCCCGACGACCGGGCAGCGAAATGACCCTTGCGGAACGCGGGCGATGACGCCGGAGCCTTCCACAGCTCCTCGAGCTCGTCATCGAGCCACATGATCGTGAGCGAGACGCCGGCCATGTCGAGGCTCGTGACGAACTCACCGCACTCGGGGTCGACGACCTCGATGCCCTGCGCCTCGAGGTGGTCGACGACGTAGCCGAAGAGCACGTACAGCTCCTCGTACTTGACCGAGCCCAGGCCGTTGAGGATCACAGCCGCGCGCCCGGCGTCGGCCGGGCGCTCGGCGAGGAGCGGCGCGGCCAGGGTCACCGCGAGGTCGGGCGCCGACTGGAGGGGCACGTCGCGCACGCCCGGCTCGCCGTGGATGCCCAGGCCGATCGACATCTGCCCCTCGGGGACCTCGAACAGCGGGTGGTCGGCACCGGGAAGAGTGCACCCCCCGAACGCCACGCCGTGACTGCGCGTGCGGCTGTTCGCGAGCGTCGCGAGCCGTTCGACCTCGTCGATCGGGTCACCCCGCTCGGCCGCGGCCCCGGCCACGTGGAAGACGCACACGATGCCCGCGATGCCGCGGCGCTCGTCGAGGCCCTCGGGCGGAGCGCTGGCGACGTCGTCGGTGATGAGCACGGTGCGCGCGTCGATCCCCTCGGCACGCAGTCGCCGCTCGGCCTCGCCCAGATGGAGGATGTCGCCGGCGTAGCGGCCGTACGTGAAGAGGATGCCTCCGCCTGCGTCGGCCGCGTGGGCGACTCGCATCGCCTGGGCCGTGGACGGCGAGGTGAAGATGTTGCCGCACACCGCGCCCGCCGCGAGGCCAGGCCCGACGTAGCCGGCGAAAGCGGGATAGTGGCCGGATCCGCCGCCGATGAGCACGGCGACCTTGCCGGGGTCGAGCGGGTCCGCCCGTACGACTCCCCCGTCCACGAGGGCGACCTCGTCGCGGTGCGCTCGCGCGAACCCGCGCAGGGCGTCGGCGACGAAGGCATCCGGGTCGGCGAAGATTCGGGTCATGCGCTCACCTCTGCTGCGTGCGACTGGCGGACTCGGCTCTGGCCGAGGGCGTACTCTCGGCGGGGAAGCACCCGCCGGCGCAGGTAATCGCGGTTCGTCGCGCTCACCGACAGCCCGTCGCCGCCGTAGTGCTCGACGCAGATGACGCCCTGGAAACCGCTGCGCAGCGCGATCTTCACGGCGGAGCGGTAGTCGATGAGGCCGAGCTCGAGCGAGGTCGGCACCGTCGAGTAGAGCCCGGCGGCGGCGTCCTCGTCGCGCGTGTAGTTCTTGACGTGCCAGAAGTTCGCATACGGCAGGGTCGCCTCGGCGATCGCGCGCCAGTCCTCGACCGGCTGGTGCAGACGGATCAGATTGCCGATGTCGGGGTTGAGGCCGACGACGTCGAGGTCGATCTCCTCGACGAGGTGCACGGCCGACGCCGCCGTGCCGAGGAACGTGTGCTCGTACAGCTCGAGCGACAGCAGGAGGCCGACCTCGCCGGCGTGGCGCCCGAGCTCGCGGAAGCGCGTCACGGCGCGCTGCCACGCCTCTTCGTCGAGGAGCGGATCGCGGTGACCCTCGACCGTCCAGAACCAGAGCGCCTCGCGCTGGCGCGGCGTCAGCGCCCGGTGGAGACCCACCGACACGACCGAGACGTCGAGCTCCGCGGCGACGTCGATCGTGCGGTGCGCGTACGCGAGGTGCTCGTCGCCGTGCCGCTCGTCGATCACGCTGCGACGGATCGCCGACAGCGATGCGGCGCGAAGGCCCACCGACGCGAGGGACTCTCGCAGGGCGGTGACGCCCGACTGCTCGAGCTCTCCGTAGCGGACCCACGAGTCTGTGAGGTCGACGTCGGTGAATCCCGCGTCGCTCACTTCGGTCAGGTCTTCGAGCCAGCGATCGACCGCGGCCGCCGACGGATCCCCGGTGCTCGGGTGGGCATCGCCCAGAGACAGCATCGCGGCGGCGATCGGCCAGTCGGTCGCGCTCAGCATGGTCCGTCCTCCCTGACGTGCACTGCCGCTGGCTACACTACTTTACAACGTTGCATTTCTCACGTTGAAAATCCTGGGAGGCACCGAGGGTCCGAGCGTCCGCGAGGAGGCCAGGATCGCAGTAGATTGGTTCGGAAGTAAGACGGGGGAGCATCGATGGGACCGACGATGCACGACGTCGCACGGGTGGCCGGCGTCTCGATCAAGACGGTTTCGAACGTCATCAACCACTACCCGCACGTGCGTCCGGGCACCCGTGACCGCGTCAACGCGGCGATCGAGAAGCTCGACTATCGGCCGAACCTCTCCGCGCGCGGCCTCCGCTCCGGGCGCACCGGTGTGATCGGGCTCGCCGTCCCGTCGCTTCGCGAGAACTACTTCGCCGAGCTCGCCGACGCCGTGATCCGCGCCGCCGAGAAGCGGGGCCTCGGCGTCATGGTCGAGCAGACCAGCGGCAGCCGCGACGCCGAGCTGCTCGCGGTGTCGTCCAGCCGGCCGCGCTTCCTCGACGGTCTCCTCTTCAGCCCCGTGAGCCTCGGGCAGGACGACGCCGAGGCGCTCGCGACGGACGCTCCGCTCGTCCTCCTCGGCGAGCGCATCTTCGACGGCCCGACCGATCACGTCACGATGCACAACATGTCGTCGGCGCAGGCCGCCGTCGAGCACCTCATCGAGATCGGCCGCCGCCGCATCGCCGTCATCGGCGCCGAGCTCGACGGAGACGACGAGGCCAGCTCGGCGAGCCTGCGACTGAAGGGCTACCTGCGCGCGCTCGAGCAGGCCGGCATCGAGCTCGACCCGATACTCGTGCGACCCACGGCGATGTCGCAGTGGAACCGTGCGGGAGGCGCCGCCGCCACGCATCGTCTCGTCGCGGAGGGCGTCGACTTCGACGCCGTGTTCGCGCTCAACGACACGCTGGGGCTCGGCGTGCTTCGCGCCCTCGTCGAAGAGAGGGTGCGCGTGCCCGACGATGTCGCCGTGATCGGCTTCGACAACATCGACGAGGGCAAGTACTCGATTCCCTCGATGTCGACCGTCGACACGGGGCGCGACGAGATCGCCCGCATCGCGGTCGACCGGCTCATCGAGCGCATCAACGAGAAGGGCGAACGCCGCCCTCCCGAGACGATCAAGCCCGACTTCCGCATCGTGCGCCGCGAGTCGACGGGGTTCGTCAGCACCGAGTGACGGGCCGCGCCTCACAGCGCGACTCCAGCGGCGTCAGTGCTCGTCGCCCGTGTCCGCCTCCGCCTGGATGCGCTCGATGTACTCCGCGATCGTGGGCATGAGCATGAGGCGCTCTCGGTAGAACGTGTTGACGAGGTTCACGACCAGCGCCTGGGCTGCGGCGACCTCGGCCGACCGCGCTTCGCCGCTCCGCTGCCCTTCGAGGGTGCGGCGCAGGCGCAGCATCGCGGCGACGAGCTCCGACTCCGCGTCACCCTCGAGCGTCTCCACGATCTGCAGCACGAGGGCATCGGCCTGGTCCTGCACCTGCTCGATCGGAATCGACGACCCCTCCTGCGTCGCGTTGTCCAGCGTGCGGATGAGCGACCACACCTGGTACAGCGTCGTCGCGGGCTCGTCGAACAGCTCGCGCACGAACGCCGCGTCCATGTGGCGGCCCGACAGCCGGAACACGTTGTACATGCGCTTCGCCGCCTTGCCGTAGTTCAGGTCGTACGTGAGGTACTTGCGCACCTCGCCCTCGAGCGCCGCGACGTACTCGTCGAGCGCATCGGCGCTGACGAACTGCGCCACCTTCGCGAAGGTGGGAACGGATGCCGCGTCGAGGTAGATCTCCTGGAAGTACGCGTCCAAGTAGCCGTCGAGCGCGACGATGCTTCCGTCGGGCGCCTCCCACGTGACGTCGATGACGTTGCTCGCGTTCGAAAGGCCGCCGCGTTCGGGGTCGGTGACGACCCAGTCGAGCTTGCACCAGCCGGGGTCGAGCGCGACCTCCTCCCACCGCAGCTCTGTGGGCTCGGCATCCGGGAATTCGACGATCTGCACGCCGGCCTCGACCTCGGCGTACGTCCACGACACAGGGCGCCCCTTTCGCACGGGAGCGCCGCGGACCGTGCCGTCGACCTGGTGCGTGCCGAACTTCGCCTCGAGGAACTGGAACGTCGGCCCCTGATGATGCGAGAGCACGTGTCCGCGGAGCAGTCGCGCCATGGTCGCGCACGCCTCTTCGCGCGTGTCGGCTCTGATGTTGAGGCGCTGGAAGTAGTCGGCGTCGCCAGGGTAGGTCTGGATCTTCGACTGCGCCGCCGAGCCCGAAAGCGCGAGCGCGCTCTCCGCCCCGGGGCCTTTCACCTCGACGATCTCGCCGATGCGGCGGAAGCGCGCGATGTCTTTCGGGCTGAAGTCGAGCATCGTCGGGCGGTAGCCGTACGTGCCGCTGTCGAGGTCGACTTCGAGCGCGTTGTCACTCACCTCCGCGGCGATCGCCGCGAGCCACCGGATGCTCTCCTCCTCGTCCATCTCGACGCCGAGGCGCCTCGCGGACTCGATGATCTTCCGCAGCTCGGCGGTGTGGTCCACGACGGCCATGGCTTGCTCCTCTGACGGCGGCGTCAATCGGATCCGCGGCGCGCGGTCCCCCGCATCCGCCGGAACATCTCGGCTTGATCGCGCGCGTCCCCAAGGGCATTGTGCGACAGATCACGCCCGTCGAGGTAGAGCGGCGACAGCGCGCTCATGCTCGTGTCGGCCCACGAGCTGCCCACCAGACCCATGTGGTACGCCTTGATGTCGAGCGCCGAATGCCCGAACGGGTTGCGCCCGATGAACCGGCGGAAGTATGTGTCGACGAACATCCAGTCGAACGGAGCGTTGAACGCGGTGAACACGGGTGTGCGGCCTGCCGGCGTCGCGTGCGCGATCCATTCGTCGAACCGGCGCATCGCCTCGGCCGGGTGCACGCCCTCGGTGCGCAGTCGCTCGATCGACAGCCCGCTCACGGCTATCGCCTCGGCATCGACCGCTTCCGACACCGGCTTCAGCTCGACGTAGAACGCCGTGTCGGGGTCGTCGACCACGCACGCGCCGATCGACAGCAGGGAGTACTCCGTCGGGTTGGGGCCCGCCGTCTCGACGTCGATGCTGATGAAGGTCTCCGGGCGGGCGATGTGCACACGGTCATCCTGCCGCACCAGCGGGGCATGCCACGGATGCCTGTCCCTCACGCGCCGAGATCAGGACATCTGGCGAGCGCAGGAGCATCCGACGTGGAATGTCCTGCCTCGGCCAGATGTCCTGATCCGGGAGACGGGGGTGGAGCTCAGATGACCGCTTCCGACCACGGGTCCGGATTGCCGAAGCGGTGCGCGGTGATCGTGATCGACTGCTCGCGCAGGAACGGCAGCAGCTCGATCCGTCCGGCAGTGGTCACCTCGTTGTCGTAGACCGCGACGTCGGGATCCCCGCCGGTCGCCTCTGCGAGAGCGCGGTGAAGAGCCGAGACGGATGCGGCGGAGCCGAGCAGCCGGACGCGGGGCGGGCGCTCGGGCCGGGTGCCGGGTTGCAGCACATCCGCTCCCTCGACCTGATCCGCGCCCGACGCACCGGATACCCGCTCGATCCACTGCTCGTCCGTCTCGACGTACACCGCGACGCCCTGCTCGCTGAGCGCGCGGCGCACCGCGGGCGGGAAGCCCGACGGAGCGCTCACGGTGAGCGGCGTTCCGGCGCGGACCCCCGCGAGCGCGACGCGCAGCGTGTGGTGCCACGCGGCATCCGCCGTCGCTCTGACCGCGACGCCCGGAACCGGTCGGTACCGGAAGAGGTTCCGCTCGATGCCGAGCCGCGAGACGTCTTTGACCTGGCCGAACTCGCGGTCCCACGCGAGGGCGTCCGAGAGTGCGGCGCGGCGCACCCACTCGAACTCCTCGAACCCGAGCGAGGGCTGCGCCGACTCGATCACCTCGGCGATGCGGGTGTCGAGCCCGCGCAGGTGGAGCGTCTTCGACACGCTCGCACCCGCCGACGCGCGCCATTTTCCGAGCCCGATGAGGTAGTTCGGGCCCCCGGCCTTCGCGCCCGCGCCGACCGACGAGCGCTTCCACCCGCCGAACGGCTGGCGCTGCACGATCGCGCCCGTGATGCCGCGGTTGACGTAGAGGTTGCCCGCTTCGACGTGCTCGAGCCAGAACGCGAGCTCGTGCGGATCCTGCGTGTAGAGACCCGCGGTGAGCCCGTACGAGACGGCGTTCTGCAGTTGGATCGCGTGAGACAGCGACTGCGCGTGCATGATGCCGAGCACCGGCCCGAAGAACTCCTCCATGTGGAAGCGCGAACCGGGCTGGACGCCCGTGCGGATGCCCGGCGTCCACAGCCTCCCGGCGTACTCGGGGAGCTGATCCGGTCCTTGAGCCCGCAGAAGCCTCGGCTCGATGAGCCACTTCTCGCCTTCCTCGAGCGTCGTGAGGGCCCACTCGAGCTTGCCGTGCGGCCGCTCGATGACGGGTCCGACCTCCGACAGCGGGTCCGTCGGAGGACCGACGCGAAGAGAGGTCGCCGAGTCGTAGAGCTGACGGGCGAAGCGCTTGGAGTGGCCGACGGGCCCGACGAGGATGGCGAGCGAGGCAGCCGAGCACTTCTGACCGGCGTGGCCGAACGCGCTCTTGACGAGGTCGGATGCCGCGAGATCGAGGTCGGCCGAGGGTGTGATGATCATCGCGTTCTTGCCGCTCGTCTCGGCGAGCAGCGGCAGGTCGGGACGCCACGAGCGGAAGAGCGCGGCGGTCTCCCACGAGCCGGTGAGGATGACGCGGTCGACGTCGGGGTGCGACACGAGCCGCTGCCCGAGCGATCCCTCGTCGATGTCGACCAGGGCGAGCACGTCGCGCGGCACACCCGCCTCCCACAGCGCCTCGGCGACGACCGCCGCGCAGCGACGCGCCTGCGGCGCGGGCTTGAACACGACGCCCGAGCCCGCCGCGAGCGCGGCGAGCACGCCGCCCGCGGGGATGGCGACCGGGAAGTTCCACGGCGGCGTCACGACCGTGAGGCGCGACGGCACGAACACGGCGCCGCTCACGCGGTCGAGTTCGCGGGCGGTCGCGGCGTAGTAGTTCGCGAAGTCGACGGCCTCACTCACCTCGACGTCGGCCTCGGCGAGAACCTTGCCCGTCTCGGACGCGGCGACCTCGATGAGCTCCGCGCGACGTGCCTCGAGCGCGCGCCCCGCGGCCTGCAGCACGGTCGACCGCTCGGCGGCCGGCAGCGCACCCCACGCGGCGGCCGCTTCGCGGACGCGGGCGACGACTCCCTCGAGCGTGTCGACGTCGTCGACGCGTGCGGCCTGGATCGTCGCGTCGCCCGCTGTCGAGTACTCGACGCGACCGAGGATCGCACGACCCCACGAGCGGTTCGCCGCGAGCGCCGGGTCGGTATCGGCCGCGTTACCGAAACCGGGGGCGCCGGATGCCGGCACCTCGGTCTCGCGCGAGGAGTACACCGCCGTCTCGACGAAGGACTCTCCGCCGAAGATCTGCGACCCGCGGTCGGGCTCCATGGGCGCCGTGTCGCCGGGCTCCCCCGGCCGCGCGATGCCGAGCACCGCCTTCGTGAGGCCCGCCTCGTCGGCCGGACGGCGCACACGCGCACGCAGACCGGGGGCCGCGGGGGCGACCTCCTCGACGGCGGTGCGATCCTGCGTGCGGTTCGGGCCGGTCGGCAGCGTGGGATCCGACGCGCGCCGGATCGACTCGAGGAACCGGTCGCGCTCACGCGCGAACATCGACGGATCGTCGGCGAGATCGAACGCGGCGGAGAGGAAGTTCTCGCTCGACGCGTTCTCCTCGAGGCGGCGCACGAGGTAGCTGATCGCGACGTCGAACTCGTCCGGACGCACGACGGGGACGTACAGGAGCACGTGGCCCACTTCGCGCGAGACGGCCTCGACCTGCCCCTGCGCCATGCCGAGGAGCATCTCGAATTCGACGTCCGCGCGCACACCGCGCCGGCCCGCGAGCAGCCACGCATAGGCGATGTCGAAGAGGTTGTGGCCGGCGACGCCGATGCGCACGGCGGCCGTGTTCTCGGCGCGCAGCGCGAAGTCGAGGCACCGGATGTAGTTCGCGTCGGAGTCGAGCTTGCTGCCGTAGGTCGCGAGAGACCAGCCGTGCATGATGGCGTCGACCCGCTCCATCGCGAGGTTCGCGCCCTTGACGAGCCGGATCTTGATGCGCGAGCCGCCGTTCGCGACGCGCTGCTTCGCCCACGCCGTGAGCTCCTTCAGAGCCGGCAGCGCGTCCGGGAGGTACGCCTGCAGCACGATGCCGCCCTCGAGGCCGCGCAGCCGCGGATCTTCGAGGATGCGCGTGAACACCGCGATCGTGAGGTCGAGGTCGCGGTACTCCTCCATGTCGAGGTTGATGAAGGTGCCGTCGGTCGCCGCGGTGAGGTACAGGGGCATGAGTCGCTCGACGACCTTGTCGACCACCTCGTCGAACGCCCACATCGAGATGTGGCTCGCGATGGCCGAGACCTTCACCGACACGTAGTCCACGTCGGGGCGGCGGATCAGCTCGTGGATGCCTTCAAGCCGTCGCAGCGCCTCGTGCTCGCCCAGAACCGCCTCGCCGAGGAGGTTCAGATTGAGCTTCGCGCCGGACTCGCGGATCTTCGCGATCGCGGGGCCGAGCTTCTCCGGCCGCGCGTCGACGACGAGGTGCCCCACCATCCGCCGCAGCACGCGGCGCGCGATCGGGACGGTCGGCCACGGCAGCACGGGAGCCACGGCGCCGCCGATGCGCACTGCGCCCCGCAGGTACCACGGCAGGAAGCGCGGCGCGAGCGGGGCGACCCGCTGCAGATTCGACGCCGCCGCCATGAGGCTCTCGGGCCGCATCACGCCGTCGACGAAGCCGATCGTGAAGGGCAGTCCGTTGGAGTCTTTGAGTACGCCGGCGAGTCGCTCGGCTGAGGGGTCCACGTCGACCTGGGCGCTTTCGGCGATCCACCGCTGCGCCAGTCCCACGGCCCGCGAGGCGAGATCGTCGCCCGGCGCCGCGAGGTCGGTGTCCCCCTGGACGGGGTTGGTCACCATGCGTCAAGCCTACGACGCCCACCGGGGGTCGATTCCCGCCGGTGGGCGTCGCCGGCGCGGACCCCCGAGTGCGCGAGGGGGCCCGCAGTCCTCACGCGCGATCGTTGCGCGAGCGGCGGAGGTCCTCGTCCGTCGTCGCGGGCCCGTCGGCGTCGGTCTGCACCGCCGGGTCGCCGTCGACGTCGGTGCGTCGCTCGCTCGCGTACGACTCGCCCGAGTACGTCTCGCCGGGATACGTCTCGCCCGTCGAAGCCGCGGGCGTCGTGGTCGCCGGCGCCGCGTAGCCGCCTGCCGTCGGCGCCGCTCCCGCGTCGGTGCGGCGCGTCGTGTCGGCATCCGCTCGGCGCGCGTCGTCCGCATCCGTCCGGGTCGCGGCATCCGCGTTCCGGCGTCCGTCGTCGCCCGCGTACGGGTCGACGTCGTCGGCCTTGCGCAGCGTCTCCTCGTGCTCGGCGCGGGCCTTCGCGGCATCCGCCTGCAGGTCGTCGATCGACCCCATGCGGCGTTCCGCCTCGACGGATGCCTCGGCCGCACGCGCCTGCGCCTGCTGGGCCGCCGCGGCGGCAGCGGCCGCGTCGGCCCGTGTGCGGGTCACTTCGGCTTCGCGCTCACGGGCTGCGAGCTCCTTCTCGCGGGCCTCCGCGCGCAGCTTCTTCGCTTTCTCGTGCTGGGCCCGCTCACGGGCCTCACGCCGTCCGCGCGCCGTCACCGCGATGACGACGGCGACGACGATGATGACCACGACGATCGCGACGATGATCCAGATGAGGGTGGTCGTGTCCACGGCTCACTCCTTCCGTTGGCGCCGCGGGTAACCGGCGCTCCGCATCAACCGAACCGGAGTGCGCCGCACGCGACAACGCCCTTGCGCCGGGCGCGGCGGTCCGCTAGCGCGGAGTCATGCCCACACGCTCGGCGCGGGCGCCTTCGTCGACGGAAGGGCCGCCGAAGCCGCCCATTCACGGACCCAGGGCTCGAGCTCGGGGAGGTTGTCGGGCCGGTGCAGAGCCTCGAAGAGCTCCTCGAGCGGGATGACCCCTCCCCCGCGGCGCAGGAACCGGGCGCGCACGACCATCTGCGCGTAGACCTCTCCGTCGACCACCGCGCGGTGCATCATGTACGTCGCCTTGTCGTCGTGCCCGATGAGGCGGGACTCGACCGTGAACGCCTGCCACAGCTCGAGCGACTTGCGGAAGGTGATCGTCTCGCTCGCGACCACGGCGTACCAGCGCTTCTCCTTGAGGAGGTCCCACAGGCCTGTGCGGATCATGAGGTCGAAGCGTCCGAGATCGAAGAGCGACGCGTAACGCCCGTTGTTCATGTGGCCGAGCAGGTCGAGGTCGGTGGGCAGCGTGTGAAGACGCACGCGCCCGACGGAGTCGGGGGCGACGGGGCCGTTCCGGCGCAGCATCCGCCGCGCGCGCCAGATCGTGAGGAGGGTGCGCCAGATCACATTCACGGGGAGCGATCGTAGTGATCGATGTGTCTTTCGACGATTCGGTTGTCGATCTCCGACAGAAATGCCCGGCTTTCCTGTGCTCTGACGCCGTCGGGAACCGCCGATTTCACTCCGCGCGAGCCCGCGCGTAGAGTCTGGCCATGAACGCCGAACTGCAGACTGACATCGTCGTCCGCCCTGTGCGCGACGTCGACGCCGAGGCCCTCGGCCGCGTGCACGCCACCTGCTGGCACGAGACCTACGACCACCTCATCAGCAAGGCCGCGCTCGAGCGCATCTCGCCGAAGCGCCTCGCCGAGCTGTGGACCCACTGGGCCGTCCAGGGCCCCGAGTTCACGATGTGCGCCGCCCTCGTCGACGGCGAGATCGTCGGCTTCGCCGGATCGGGCCCCGCCCGCGACAAGGACGCGCCGCGCAACCGCGAGCTGTACTTCATCTACCTGCTCGACGCGTGGCACGGCACCGGCATCGGCCAGAAGCTGTTCGACTCCGTCGTGCGCGAGGGCGAGCCGCTCTACCTGTGGGTCGCCGAAGACAATCCGCGCGCCCACCGCTTCTACACCCGCAACGGGTTCACCCTCGACGGCGCCTCGCACACCGAGCCCTTCCTCGGCGAGACGCTGACCGAGGTGCGATTCGTCCGCTGAGCGCCTGACGTGCTGCAGGTGTGGGCCCTGCCGGGCATCCCCGAGGTGACGCCCGGTACCGACCTCGTCGAGGTGATCGCGGACGCCGTGGCCGACACGCTCGAAGACGGCGACATCCTCGTGGTGACGTCGAAGATCGTGTCCAAGGCCGAGGGCCGCATCGTGAAGGCCGACGACCGCGATGACGCGATCACGGCCGAGACGGTGCGAGTCGTCGCCACGCGCACGTCCGAGACCGGGCACGTGACCCGCATCGTGCAGAACCGCCTCGGCATCGTGTCGGCCGCCGCCGGCGTCGACGCCTCGAACACGGCCCACGGCACCGTCCTGCTGCTGCCGGAGGATCCGGATGCCTCGGCCCGCGCCCTCGCGGCGGGCCTCCGATCGCGTCTCGGCGTGCGCGTCGGAGTCATCGTGTCCGACACGCTCGGCCGCGCGTGGCGCGACGGTCAGATCGACCACGCGATCGGCGCGGGCGGGGTCCACGTGTTCGAGGATCTGCGGGGCGCGACGGATGCCGAGGGCCGCCCCCTCATCGTCACGATGCCGTGCGTCGCCGACGAGCTCGCCGCCGCAGCAGACCTGGTGAAGGGCAAGGCCTCGCGGCTGCCGGTCGCCGTCGTGCGCGGACGCGCCGACCTCGTGGGCGACCTCGATCTCCCCGGCGCGCGCTCCATCGTGCGCTCGCTCGACCGCGACATGTTCCGCCTCGGCACTGACGAGGCGTATGCAGAGGGGTTCGCGGCCGGCAGAGCGGCCGCGAACCCCTCCTCCCCCGCTCAGCGCGAACGCAGCGTGACCTGACCGGCCGACACCTCCACGTGGATCGTGCTGGACGCGCTCGGGTCCGACCCGATGCGGTTGTCGAAGCCGCCGGCCGAGACGTCCGACGTCACCACGTAGTCGCCCTGGGGCACGGAGAGGTTGAGCGATCCGGCGCTCAGGTCCACGGTGACCTCGTCGGGCTGAGAGCCCGTCAGGGCCGCGTCGAGGGAGCCGGCGTTGACGATGAGGTTCGCCGTCGCGACACCCGCGAGTTCGAGATCGGCGCGGCCGGCGTTCATGTCGGCCTTCAGCGATTCGGCGGAGCCCGCGATGTCGGCGCGGCCCGCGTTCATCGTGAGGTCGAGCTCGGCGAACTCGCCCTCCACGTCGAGCGTCCCCGCCGAGAACGTGATGTCGGCGTCGAGGCCCTCGAGCGACTGCGGCAGGCGCAGCACTGCATCGCCGGGACCGCCGAACCAGCCGCCGAAGATCCACCACGGACCCCACATGCGGGGCGAGCTCACGACCAGGTCACCGCCGTCGCGCTCGAGCACCCAACGGTCGGCACCCCACGAGCTCGTGACCTCGAGCTCGGCCTCGCGCACCGATCCGAACTCCACGCGCAGCGATCCGGCCGCCGCGTCGATGTCGAGGCGATCGACGCCGGCGACCTCGACGGTGCGGTTCGTCGTGTGCACGGATGCCGACACGATCGTGCCGACGACCGCCGAGACGATCGCGCCGACGATCACGAGGCTTCCGAACACGATCGCGAGGATCGCGACCACACGGCCGGCGCTCGACGGCGGTCGCTGCGGCGAGCCTCCCGGCGGGTTCTGACCCGGGACCGGGGGCGGCCCGGCGGGTGTCGCGGGCGGGGGTGGGTTCAGCGTCGTGCTCATCGGTTCGTTCCCATCTGCGGCGTCGTGCCGCCTGGCGTCGCGGGTCGGGACCCGCCGTGTTCGAGGTGGGCGAGCGCTGCGAGCACCCGCCGGTTGCCGGACTCGTCCGGCTCGAGGTCGAGCTTCTGGAAGACGGCCGTGATGTGCTTCTCGACGCTTCCCTCGGTGACGTGCAGCGTCTTGGCGATGGCCTGGTTCGACCGGCCTTCGGCGATGAGGGCGAGAACGGTTGCCTCGCGGTCGGTGAGGCGCTGCATCCGCTCGTCCTTCCTCCGCCTGTTGAGCAGCTGCGCGACCACTTCGGGGTCGAGCACGGTCGCGCCGCCCGCGATGCGATCGATCGCCTCGAGGAAGTCGGAGACGTCTGCCACACGGTCCTTGAGGAGGTACCCGAGCGCGCCGTCGCTCGACGCGATGAGGTCGGACGCGTAGCGCTCCTCGACGTACTGCGACAGCACGAGCACCGCGAGCCGCGGGAGCCGGGCGCGCAGGGCGATCGCCGCGCGCACGCCCTCGTCGGTCCACGTGGGCGGGAGCCGCACGTCGATGATCGTGAGGTCGGGGTTCGTCTCGTCGACGGTCTCGTCGAGGTGGGTCGCGTCGGCGAGGGCGGCGACCACGTCGTGGCCGGCGTCTTCGAGGACGCGCACGAGACCTTCGCGCAGCAGGGCGGAATCCTCGCAGATCAGGATGCGCACGGGATGCTCACCTCCACGCTGGTCGGCCCGCCGACCGGGCTGTCGATGCGCGCCTCGCCGCGAGCGGCGACCACGCGGTTGACGATGCCGTCGAGCCCCCCGCCCGGCATGACGCGGGCACCGCCCACGCCGTTGTCCTCGACGCGTGCCCACAGCGTGCGGCCCGCCTCGGGGGTGGCGCCGTCGCGCAGCCGCACGACCACGCGCACCTCGGTGCCGCGGGAGTGCTTCGTCGCATTCGTGAGCGCCTCGGCGATCGCGAAGTAGGCGGCGGCCTCCGCGTCGCGGCTGCAGCGTCCGTCCAGTCGCACGTCGAGGTGCACCGGTATCACGGACCGCGCCGCGAGGGCGGAGAGGGCCGCGTCGAGACCGCGGTCGTCGAGCACGGCGGTGTGGATGCCGCGCGCGAGCTGGCGCAGCTCGGTGATCGCGGCCTTCGTCGAGGTGTGCGCCTCGGAGATGAGCTCCTTCGCGGCATCCGGGTCGCTGTCGATCTTCTGCTGCGCGAGGCCCAGGGTCATGCCGACCGAGACGAGCCGCGGCTGAACGCCATCGTGGAGGTCGCGCTCGATGCGCGTGCGCTCGACGTCGGCGGCGCGGACGGCCCCCGCGTGCTGGACGCTCGATGTGCGCGCTGCCTCGGCGAGCTGGGCCTCTCGTGAGGGGACGACGATCGCACGGGCGATCACCCCATGCAGGAGCGCCAGGCCGACGATCGCGGCGAGAGCGACGATGGCGGAGAGGATGCCGATCGGCACCGCCCACGCGATCGGCACGTCGATCGCGGTGCGGGCGAGCCGCACGGCGCTCGCGTCGGCGAACAGGGGCGAGAACGCGAGCACGACGCCCGAGGCGAAGACACCCACGAGGAACAGCACGATCCAGCCGAGGATCGTCGAGATGGCGAAGTTCGCGATCGCGCGCCACGTCGTCGGGTCGATGATCTGCAGCCCGATCGTGCGCATGAACCCGGCGAACCCGGGGCGGCCGCTCGTGCGCGGCCGGCCGACGGGGAGTCCGAAGCCGTAGAGACCGTCGACGCGGGCGGTCTCCAGCCAGCCCACGGCGAAGAGCGCGTACACGAGGCCGAGGAAGAAGATGAGCCCGATGCCGAGCACCGGCAGGAGGCCGATGCTCAGCCCGAGCAGGGTGAACAGCACCGCGAACAGCGCGGGGCCGATCACGCCGAGGGCGGCGAGCTGTGCGATCGCACCCGCGACGCGCGCCGGAGACGACACGCGTCGAAGGGTGTCAGGACGTTCGGAGGACATACCCCCAACGTACGGGCGGGCGCCGTGACGCGCGCCAGAGGCCTCCGGAGTTCTTTTGTCGGGTTAACCCCCGGTGACGGACGCCGAGATCGCACGAATGACGGGCGGATGCCGCACCCGATTGCAGTTCGCGCAATCTCGGATGGGTGGAGACCGCCCCCGCCCTCAGTCCGACTGCGCGAGGTACTCGAGTTGGGCGCGCGTGGACGCTTCCGCGGCGAAGCGCACGGCCGGGTCGACGCGTGAATACACGAGGTTGACCACGGCGGTCACGAGCTCCGGATCGCCCGACGGCTCGCGACCGAGCTTGTCGAGCGCGGTGCGCACCTCGTCGAGACGCGATGCGCGGTGAGCGGCGTAGCGCGCGCACACGTCGGCGAGATCGGGAAGCCCCGGTCCGTGCGCGGGGAGCACGGGGATCGCCCCGAACTCCGCGAGCCGCTCGAGGCTGCGCAGGTAGGCGCCGAGCGACCCGCCGGGGTGCGCGATGATCGTCGAACCGCGGCCGAGGATCGTGTCGCCCGTGATCATCGTCCCGCCCGCGGAGGCGTCTCCGCGGAGCGCGGGTGCGTCGCGGGCCCCGTCTTCGACGGCGGTGTCGTCGGGGAGGTGGAAGCTCACGGAGTCGGCGGTGTGGCCCGGGGTCGCGACGACATCCAGCCGCACGCCGCCCGCCTCGATCCGCTCGCCTGCGGCGAGGGGCGGCCCGTCGTGGCACAGGCTCGGGTCGAACGCGCGCACCGGTGCGCCGGTCTGCTCGGCGAACCGTGGCGCGCCCTCCACATGGTCGCGATGGTGATGCGTCAGCAGGATCAGCTCGACGGGCCCCTCGGCCTGCAGCCGGTCGAGGTGCTCGTCGTCGTCGGGACCGGGATCCACGACGATCGCCCCGGTGTGACCCGGCGCGCGGATGATGAACGAGTTCGTGCCGTCGAGCGTCATCGGTCCGGCGTTCGGGGCGAGGAGTCGGGTGACCTGATGCGTCCACCGCTCGGCCGCGAGCACCGGGCGGATCACCGGGCGCTGACCTTGCCGAACAGGCGCGCGATCGGCGCGAGCACCATGGGCCGGGCCGCGACCCACGCGGCCGCGATGACGACCATCGAGGCGACGAAGATCCAGAAGCCGACCCAGTTCTCGACGTCCTGCGACGCGTACATGTGGTTCAGGTTGCGCAGGGCGCCGGTCGCGAACACGAGTACCACGTGCACGAAGATGAACAGCACGAAGTAGATCATCACGGGGAAGTGGATCGCCCGCGCCCACTCGACCGGATACAGCTTGTTGAGTCCGGTGGCGTTCTTCGGCCACACCCCGCTCATGCGCACGCCGGTGACGGCCGCGAGCGGGGCCGCGATGAACACGGTCGTGAAGTACGCGAGCTGCTGGAGCGAGTTGTAGTTCACCCACCCGTTCTCGGTCGGCCAGTCGAGCGACACGTACTGCAGTGCGGCCGAGATCGCGTTCGGGAACACCTCCCAGCTCGTCGGCACGATCCGCATCCACTGCCCGGTCACGAACAGCAGCACGACGAAGATCACGCCGTTGACGAACCACAGGATGTCGAGCGACTGGTGGAACCACAGCGCGAGGCTGATCTTGCGCTTGCTGTTCCAGCGCGGCGACCAGAACGCGGTCGGTCGCTTCTCGGTGCGCACACGCAGACCGGAGCGGATGATCAGCACGATCAGGAACACGTTGAAGAAGTGCTGCCAGCCGAGCCACGGCGGCAGACCCACGGGCGCTCCTTCGGGCAGGTGGTACTCGCCCGGGTACGTCGCGAGGAAGTCCTGCATGACCTCGAGGCTCAGGAACCAGCGCACGAACAGGACGGCCATGCCGGCGGCGAACAGCAGTCCGAGCCCGCCGACGATCGCCGCGCCAACCCATTGGCCCCGCGTGAACGGCCCGATGCGCTTCGGCTCGGGTCGAGGCTCAGGTCGAACGGATGCCGCCGCCCCCGGCCACACCGTCTGGGTGAACGGCAGCGGCGCGCGGGGACCGGCTTCGGCGACCGGTGCGGTCGCGGTGGCGGTGGTTGTAGCCGCGGATGCCGCGGCGGGGGCGGATGCCGCGGCGGGGGCGGATGCCGCGGCGGGCGCCGCGCCCGGACGCGGGAGGCCGGTACGCGCGGCGCGCCCCTGTGCGGACGCGGCTGCTTCGGCTGCTTCCGCAGAGGGCGCCGGCGTCTCGGCGGGCGCAGGCGCCTCCCCCTCGGTCGCTGAGCGAGCGAAGCGAGACGAAGCGGCGGCCCCCGCGGCGGCGCGATCCGGTGCGAAGCCGGAAGGAGGCCACGGCTCTCCGCCCGGCGTGCGCGGAAGTCCGCGGCGCAGCGGGCGGGTTCCTGCAGCGGTGGCGGGCGCTGTCGTGGCGGCGGCGGACGCTTCGTCTCGCTGCGCTGGCTCTGCGACCGGGGTGGAAGTGTCCGCTCGCTCGGCTGCCGCCGTGGTCGGCACGTCCGCCGCCGGCGCGGACTGCACGAGCGACTCGGGCGGCCACGGCTCTCCGCCCGGCGTGCGCGGCAGTCCGCGACGCACCCGGCGTACGCCGACCGCGGCAGTCGCGGCGGCGGGCGCCGCCTGCGCCGCCACCTGTGGCGCGGCATCCGCGACCGTCTGCGCGACCTCCGGTGCGGCATCCGCAACCGTCTGCGCCGCACCCGTCGGCTCGGCGGCCACCGACTCCCCGACCGACTCCTCCGCGGCGGGAGCGGCGCTCAATGCGCCCTCGGGCACCTCGCCGTTCGGCGGCCACGGCTCTCCCCCGGCCACGCGCGGGAGCCCGCGGCGCAGCGTGCGGCCGTACGTTGCCATTCGGTTACGCCTTCTTCGCCTCGAGGGCCGCGATCAGCTGGGGGACGACCTGGAACACGTCGCCCACGACGCCGAAGTCCGCGATCTCGAAGATCGGGGCATCCGCATCCTTGTTGATCGCGACGATCGTCTTCGCCGTCTGCATGCCTGCCTTGTGCTGGATCGCGCCCGAGATGCCGAGAGCGACATACAGCTGCGGCGACACCGACACACCCGTCTGCCCGACCTGGTACGACTGCGGCACGTAGCCCGCATCCACCGCAGCGCGCGACGCGCCCACGGCGGCGCCGAGCGCGTCTGCGAGCTGCTCGACGAGGGCGAACTTCTCGGCCGAGCCGAGGCCGCGACCGCCCGAGACGACCTTCGCGGCACCGCGCAGCTCGGGGCGTGACGACGTGACCTCCGCCTGCTTCACCTCACCGACCGACGCGGCGCGACGACCGGATGCCTGCACCGTGAGCGTCTCGGCCACGAGCGGCTTCGCCTCAGCTCGCGCGTCGACCGCGCCGATGCGCAGCGTGATGACGGGGGCGCCCCACGTGACGGCGGAGTCGACGCTGTAGGCGCCGCCGTACACGGAGTGGTGCGCGACGACTCCTTCGGCGTCGCGCGAGACGCCGACCGCGTCGACTGCGACCCCGGAGCGCGTGCGCGCCGCGAAGCGGCCGGCGACGTCGCGCCCCTCGATCGAGTGCGAGATGAGCACGGCGTCGGGGCGGACGAGATCGGATGCCGCCACCAGCGCGTCGACGACCGGAACCGTGAGCTGCTCGCCGAGTCCCTCCGGCTCGGCCACGAGCACCGTCGCGGCACCGAGCTCGGCGGCTGCGGCGGCGAGCGCATCGTGCTTCGCCGACGGCGCGACCACGAGCGCGACCGGTGTGCCGACGCCCGCCGCGGCGCCGAGGAGTCCCGCCGCCGACTTCGCGAGCTGCCCGTCGGGCGTCGTGTCGAGGAGGACGAGGATCGAGTCTTCTGCGAACTCAGCCATCACCATGCGCCCTTCACACCAGCCGGTTCTCGATGAGGAACTCGGCGAGCTTCTCGCCCGCGTCGCCCTCGTCGACGATCTTGACTCCCGCCGCGCGCGGGGGCTTCTCGCTGATCGCGATCACGATCGAGCGCGAGGCATCGGCATCGTGCGGGTCGATCGCGAGATCCGCGAGCGACATCGTCTCGAACGGCTTCTTCTTCGCCGCCATGATGCCCTTGAAGTTGGGGAAGCGCGCATCGGGCAGACGCTCCGTGATCGAGATCACCGCCGGAAGCTGCGCGGTGACCTCGGCCGTGCCGCCGTCGGTCGCACGCTCGCCCGACACCGCGGCATCCGTGATCTCGACCGAGTTCAGGCTCGTCGCCGCCGGGACGTCGAGCAGCTCGGCGACCATGGACGCGATCATGCCGCCCGACCCGTCGGTGGACTGGTTGCCCGCGATCACGAGGTCGAAGCCGATCTTCTGCAGCGCCGCCGCGAGCACTTCGGCCGTCAGGCCCATGTCGGCGCCCAGCAGTTCCTCGTCGACGATCTGCACCGCCGATGCCGCGCCCATCGCGAGGCCCTTGCGCACCGTCGCGGCCGCCGACTCGGGAGCCATCGACAGAACGACGACCTCGGTGCCGGGGTTCTTGTCGGCGTAGCTGAGCGCGACCTCGAGGGAGCGCTCGCCGATCTCATCGAGGACGGACTCGCTCGCCGCGCGGTCGGCCAAGCCGGTCTCCAGGTTCAGCTTGCGGTCCCCGTACGTGTCGGGGACCTCCTTCACCAGCACGACGATCTTCATCGACTCTCCTCACGCCTCCGGCGAGTCTACCGGCGGCCTTTTTATGTACCCAATCGGCGGGACTCGCCCCGCCTGCGTGGGTGGTCACACCCGTTTGTGCATACATTCCGGATGCCGCGGCGGGCGGCATCCGTCGCGTGCCCGGGCCGGTCAGCGGTGCTCGAACCGCGGCTCCCTCTTCTCGCGGAACGCAGCCATGCCCTCCTTCTGGTCGGCCGTGTCGAACAGCGACGCGAACACGTGCCGCTCGAACCGCAGACCCTCGGCGAGCGGGGTCTCCATCGCCGCGTCGAGAGCCGCCTTCGTCGCGTACAGCGACGGGAGCGACTTCGACGCGATCGTCTCGGCGACGCGCCCGGCTTCGGCGAGCAGCTCGTCGGCCGGGACCACGCGCGAGACCAGCCCGATGCGCTCGGCCTCGGTCGCGTCGATCATGCGCCCCGTGAGGATGAGCTCGGCCGCCTTGTAGTACCCGACCGCGCGGACCAACCGCTGCGAGCCGCCCATGCCCGGCATGACCCCGAGGTTGATCTCGGGCTGCCCGAACCTGGCCGTGTCGGCAGCGAGGATGATGTCGCACATCATCGCGAGCTCGCACCCGCCGCCGAGCGCGTAGCCCGAGACGGCCGCGACGACCGGTGTGCGGATGGCGGCGAAGCGCGGCCACCCGCCGAAGTGGTCGCCCATGAGCATCTCGAGGCCGGACTTCGACTCCATCTCCTTGATGTCGGCACCCGCGGCGAACGCCCGCTCGGAGCCGGTCACGACGATGCAGCCCACGCCCGCGTCGGCGTCGAACGCCTCGGCGGCGGAGAGGATGTCCCACATCACCTGGGTGTTGAGCGCGTTGAGCGCGTCGGGTCGGTTGATCGTGATCCAGCCGACACGGCCGTCCTGCCGCACCAGGATCGTCTCGAACTCGGTCATCGAGCCTCCTCACGTTCCGGCGCGGTGCGCCGCTGTCCATTGTCTGTCACGAGCTGTACGTCGCCACGAACCGCGCCTGCTCGATGATCGCGTCCGCGTATCGGTCGAGGAACTCCTCGCGCGAAGGCGCGCCCTCGACCGGCCGGCTGAGCGCGTACGCCCAGAAGTAGTAGTGATGCACGCCGTGCCCGGCCGGCGGGAAGGGTCCGACCCAGCCCGGCCTTCCGGTCGAGTTCGGGCCGGGACGACCGGCGTCGGGAGTGACCTCGACCCGCTCCGAAGGGGTCAACCCGTGCACGACCCAGTGCGTGAAGCCGTGCGGGCTCGGGGCATCCGGGTCGTGCACGATGACGGTGAGCTCGACAGTCCCCTCCGGAACGCCCGTGATCTCGAGCCGAGGCGGGCGGTCGGCGCCGCGTCCGGTGTGGTGATCGGGGATGCGCGCGAGCGCCCGGATGTCGGGTGATGAGATGGCGAGTTCGCCGATGCGTGGCATGACTTCCTTCCTCCTCGTGGTCGTGCTGCTGGCTAGTCTGAGTGCCGGAGGTGCCCGTGGCCCGCAAAAGACGCCTGTCGATCGACCCGATCGCCGAAGCCCAGCGCCAGTGGGTCGCGCACGGGTGGACGGATGCCGCGCCCGGCATGTCGCTCGTGACGTCGATCATGCGCGCGCACCAGCTCATGCTCGCGCGCGTCGACGAGACGCTGCGCCCGTTCCAGCTGACGTTCGCCCGATACGAGCTGCTGACTCTCTTGAGCTTCTCGAGGTCGGGACGGATGCCGATGGCCTCGGCGAGCTCGCGCCTGCAGGTGCATCCGGCGAGCGTCACGAACACGGTCGACCGTCTCGAGGCCGTCGGGCTCGTGCGCCGCGAGCCGCACCCCGACGACGGCCGCGCGACGCTCGTCGTACTCACCGACGCCGGTCGCGAACTGTCCGAGCGGGCCACCGCCGCGCTCAACGAGAGCGTGTTCGAGCAGCCCGGCCTGTCGCGTGAGGACACCGAGCAGCTCGTCGAGCTCATCACGCGCCTGCGGCGCGACGCCGGCGACTTCGAGGACTGAGTCGAGCGCTCCCCCGCGCGTTTCGTCTCGCTTCGCTCGCTCAACGTCGGGGTGGTTCATCGATCGCCGGACAGCGCCCGGATCGTGTTGATGATCCCCGAAAAGTCCTGGTTCGCTCCGGGGCCCTCGGCGAAATCGCTGTAGATCTCGCGCGCCATGAGCCCGAGCTTCGCGTCGACGCCCGTCGACTCGATCGCGCGCTCGGCGAGACCGAGGTCCTTCGCCATGAGCGACCCGGCGAACCCCGGCTGGTAATCGCGGTTCGCGGGCGACGTCGGCACAGGTCCAGGGACAGGGCAGTTCGTCGTGAGCGCCCAGCACTGGCCCGACGCGTTCGAGGCGACGTCGAAAAGCGCCTGGTGCGTGAGCCCGAGCCGCTCCCCGAGCACGAACGCCTCGGCGACGGCGATCTGCGACACCGCGAGGATCATGTTGTTGCACACCTTCGCGGCCTGGCCGAGGCCGTCTCCGCCGCAGTGCACGACACGGCGGCCCATCGCCTCGAGCAGGGGCTTCGCCGCCTCGAAGTCCTCGTCGCCGCCGCCGACCATGAACGCGAGCGTCGCGTTCTCGGCGCCGACGACACCGCCCGACACAGGGGCGTCGAGCGCGCGGTGACCAGCCACCTCAGCGAGCCGGTGCGCTTCGCGCGCCTCGTCGACCGAGATGGTGGAGCAGTCGATGAACAGCGTCCTCGGCGGTGCGACGTCGACGAGTCCGTCCACGCCCTCGCCCCCTGTGTACGCCGAGAGCACCTGGGCGCCGGTCTGGAACATCGTGATGACGACGCGTGCGCCGGCTGCGGCATCCGGTCCTGACGATGCCGTCTCGATGCCCGCTTCGTTCGCCGACTGCATCGCGGCCGGAGACACGTCGAAGCCGACGACGTCGTAGCCCGCCGACTTCAGGTTGCGGGCCATCGGCAGGCCCATGTGCCCGAGGCCGAGGAACGCGACGCGAGCGCCCTGTTCGACGGCGGTCACGACGCACGCTCCAGCAGGTCGCGGCCGATGACGACGCGCATGATCTCGTTCGTCCCTTCCAGGATCTGGTGCACGCGCAGGTCGCGCACGACCTTCTCGATGCCGTAATCCTGCAGGTAGCCGTAGCCGCCGTGAAGCTGAAGCGCCGCGTTCGCGACGCGGAAGCCGACGTCGGTCGCGAAGCGCTTCGCCATCGCGGCGCGGACCGCGGCATCCGGCTCCTTCAGGTCGAGGGCTGTGGCGGCGTCCTGCACCATGAGGCGCGCCGCGTGCAGCTCGGTCGTCATGTCGGCGAGCGTGAAGACGACGGACTGCTTCTCGGCGAGCGGCTCGCCGAATGTGAAGCGCTCGTGCACGTAACGACGGGCCTTGTCGAGCGCCCACTGCGCGCCGCCGATCGAGCACGCGGCGATGTTGATGCGGCCGCCGTTGAGGCCGTTCATCGCGATCTTGAAGCCTTGGCCGAGCTCGCCGAGCACCGCGTCGGCGGGCACACGCACCTCGTCGAGGATCACCTGGCGCGTCGGCTGCGCGTGCCAGCCCATCTTCTTCTCGAGCTGGCCGAACGACAGGCCGGGCGTGCCGTCGGGCACGATGAACGCGGTGATACCGCGGGCCCCCGGTTCGCCGGTGCGGGCCATGACGACATAGACGGATGCCTCGCCCCCACCCGAGATGAACTGCTTGACGCCCGTGATGACGTACTCGTCGCCGTCGCGGATCGCGGACGTCGCGATGGCCGCGGCATCCGATCCCGCTCCCGGCTCGGTGAGGCAGTACGCGCCGAAGCCCTGCATCGACGTGAGGGTCGGGAGCCACTCGGCGCGCTGCGCGTCGCTGCCGTAGGTGTCGATCATCCACGCGACCATGTTGTGGATCGAGATGTACGACGCGACTGCGGGGTCGCCCTTCGCGAGCTCCTCGTAGACGGCCGCCGCGTCGACGCGGGCGAGGCCGGTGCCGCCCGACTGCTCGCGGACCGTGATCCCGCCGATGCCGAGCTCGCCTGCTCGCTGGAGGACGTCTCGCGGGAAGTGGGACCTCTCGTCCCACTCGATCGCGTTGGGCTCGAGCTCGGTCTGCGCGAACTCGCGCACCGCCTCGATGATCGCTGCTCGCTCCTCCGCCGTCATCGCGGGGTTGCTCAGGGTGGTCGCCATGGGGTCTCCTCGGTTCACAGCCCGGACCGGCCCTTCGTGGGGGCATTCGGCCCGTGTGCCGTCGTTGGCACGATCTCCATGATACTTGGACATCCAAGTAATCGCTCGCCGAGGTCGACGCGGCCCGACGCGTTCTGCCGCCCGCGGACCTCAGAGCTCGCGCAGGATCTCCTCCACCCGCTGCTTCGCGTCGCCGAACAGCATCGCCGCGTTCTCGCGGGAGAACAGCGGGTTCGCGACGCCCGCATACCCCGACGCCATCGAGCGCTTGAACACGACCACCTGCTGGGCCTCCCACACGCGCAGCACCGGCATCCCGGCGATCGGCGAGCTCGGGTCCTCCGCCGCGGCGGGGTTCACCGTGTCGTTCGCGCCGATCACGAGCACGACGTCGGTGCTCGCGAAGTCGTCGTTGATCTCGTCCATTCCGAGCACGATGTCGTACGGGACGCGTGCCTCGGCGAGCAGCACGTTCATGTGCCCCGGCAGGCGCCCCGCGACCGGGTGGATGCCGAAGCGCACGTTCACGCCGAGCTCGCGCAGGCGGCTCGTGAGTCCCGCGACCGGGTACTGCGCCTGCGCGACCGCCATCCCGTAGCCGGGCGTGATGATGACGCTGTCGGCGTCGCGCAGCAGTTGCGCGACGTCCTCCGGCCCGAGCTCGCGGTGCTCGCCGTGCTCGGCATCCGACGCGGTCGGCGCCTCGATGCCGAAGCCGCCCGCGATCACCGACAGGAACGAGCGGTTCATCGCCTTGCACATGATGTACGACAGGTACGCACCGGATGACCCGACGAGCGCACCCGTCACGATCAGCAGGTCGTTGTTCAGCAGGAACCCGGCTGCGGCCGCGGCCCATCCCGAGTAGCTGTTGAGCATCGACACGACGACGGGCATGTCGCCGCCGCCGATCGATGCGACGAGGTGCCACCCGAGCGCGAGCGCGAGCACCGTCACGGCGATGAGGAGCCACAGCTGCGGGTCGACGACGAACCACACCGTGAGCGCGACGAACACGACGAGCGCTCCCAGGTTCATCGCGTTCCGGCCCGGAAGCACGAGCGGCGCCGACGACATGCGGGCCGACAGCTTGAGGAACGCGACGATCGAGCCCGTGAACGTCACGGCGCCGATGAAGACGCCGATGAAGACCTCGGCGTGGTGGATGCCGACGAGCTCGGCCGGCAGCTCGGGCTCGTCGAGGTATCCGTTCCAGCCGACGAGCACCGCGGCGAGACCGACGAAGCTGTGCAGTAGCGCGATGAGCTGCGGCATGCCGGTCATCTCGACCACACGGGCGCGCCACAGGCCGATCGCGGCTCCGATCAGCACGGCGACCATGAGCAGCACGAGCCCGAAGGTCGCTCCGGTGGTCCACGCGTCGAGCACCGTGAGCACGATCGTCGCGGCGAGCGCGATCGTCATGCCGATGATGCCGTAGACGACGCCGTTGCGGGCGCTCTCGTGGCGGCTGAGCCCGGCGAGGCTCATGATGAACAGCAGCGCGGCGACGATGTAGGCGGCCGCCGCGATCGACTCGGCCGTCACCGGGTGGCCCCCGCACTCCGGGCGGGCGCGTCTTCTCGGAAGAACATCTTGAGCATGCGGCGCGTGACCGCGAAGCCGCCGAAGACGTTGATGCTCGCGACGAGGATCGCCGCGAACGCGAGCGCCTGCACGACGGGGTCACCGCTCGTGACCTGCAGCATCGCACCGACGACGATGATCCCCGAGATCGCGTTCGTCACCGACATGAGCGGCGTGTGCAGCGCATGGTGCACCTTGCCGATCACGTAGAAGCCGACGACGACCGACAGCACGAGCACCGTGAGGTGCTGCGGCAGGGGCGGCGGCGCGATCGCGGCGATCGCGAACAGCGCCACGATGCCCGCCGCGACGAGCAGGGCCCTCGCCCACACCGGCATCCGCTTCGTCTCGGTCGGGTCCGCCGCGGCCTCGGGAGCCCGCGCAGGAGCCGCCGGCACCGACACCGGCACCGGGGGCGGCGGCCACGTCGTCTCACCGTCGCGCACGACCGTCACCGCGCGCTGCACGACGTCGTCGAAGTCGATGACGAGCGTGCCGTCCTTGTTCGGTGTGAGCAGCTTCAGGAGGTTGACGAGGTTCGTGCCGTACAGCTGAGACGCCTGCGCCGGCAGCCGCGACGCGAGGTCGGAGTACCCGAGGATCACGACGCCGTTCTCGGTCACGACTCGCTCGCCGTTGACCGACCCCTCGACGTTGCCGCCCTGCGCGGCGGCCATGTCGACGATGACGCTGCCCGGTTTCATCGTCGCGACCATGTCGGCCGTGATGAGTCGCGGTGCAACGCGACCGGGGATCTGCGCCGTCGTGATGACGATGTCGACATCGCGCACCTGCTCCGCGTAGAGCGCGGCGGCGGCGCGATCGTAGTCCTCGGACGTCGCCTTCGCATAGCCGTCGGTCGACTCCATGCGCTCGTCCACCTCGACCGCGAGGTACTCGCCGCCGATCGAGCGCACCTGATCGGCGACCTCCGGACGCGGGTCGGTCGCGCGCACGATCGCTCCCAGGCTGCTTGCGGCCCCGATCGCGGCGAGGCCAGCGACCCCCGCGCCGGCGACGAGCACCCTCGCCGGCGGCACTTTGCCCGCCGCCGTCACCTGGCCCGTGAAGAAGCGCCCGAACTCGTGCGCCGCCTCGACGACCGCGCGGTAGCCGGCGATGTTCGCCATCGAGCTCAGCACGTCCATCGACTGCGCGCGCGATATGCGGGGCACGGCGTCGAGCGCGATCGCCGTGAGGCCGCGCGTGCTGAGCGCCTCCAGCAGATCGGGTCGCAGCGCAGGAGACAGCAGCGCCGCGATCGCGGCTCCGTCCGCCAGCCGGTCGATCTCGTCGCGCGTCGGCGGGTTGATCTTGAGCACGAGGTCGCCGGCCCACGCTTCCGCCGCATCGACGACGCGCGCGCCGGATGCCTCGTACGCGGCATCCGGGAACGACGACGCCTCACCCGCTCCGCGTTCGACCACCACCTCGTAGCCGAGCGACACGAGTGCCGTCACGGTGACGGGCGTCGCGGCGACGCGCGCGTCCTCTGCCTCACGGACGATTCCGATCCGAGCCACACTGCTCCCTTCAGGTCGACCCGCAGTCGCCTCCGACGGCGAGCGCCCGTCACCGGGCGCTCCGGCCAGACTATGTGCCCGCCGGTCGCCGTGCACCTTCGTGCCGAACTCCGGAGATCCGGGGGGAGTGCCGCTGGGCGGCCCTGGAATCACGCGGCCGCGCGCGCCGGAGCATCCGCATCTCCGGAGTTGCGCACGCCAGAGTCAGTCGGCGGCCTCCTCGGCGCGGGCCGCGACCGCCGCCGTCGCCTCATCCGGAACGTAGCCGTCGACGTGGCGCTCATCGGGGCCGTTGTAGGCCGACAGCGGCCGGATGAGCGCGTTCGAGGCGAGCTGCTCCATGACGTGCGCCGTCCACCCGGTCACGCGCGCCGCGACGAACAGCGGCGTGAAGGTCGGCGTGTCGAAGCCCATGAGGCTGTAGGCGGGTCCCGACGGATAGTCGAGGTTCGGGTAGATGCCCTTGCGAGACAGGAACTCCGACTCGAGCTTGTCGTAGAGCTCCGCGACATCCGGCCGTTCGTAGTGCTCGACGAGCGTGTCGAGCGCCGCCTTCATCGTCGGCACGCGCGAGTCGCCGCGCTTGTAGACGCGGTGCCCGAAGCCCATGATCTTGCGCTTCTGCGCGAGCGCCTCGTCGAGCCACGGCACGACGTTCGACGCGTCGCCGATCTCGTCGAAGATGTGCAGCACGGCCTCGTTCGCCCCTCCGTGGAGGGGTCCCTTGAGCGCGCCGATCGCGCCGACGACCGCGGAGTACAGGTCGCTCAGCGTCGACGCGATGACTCGCGCGGTGAACGTCGAGGCGTTGAACGAGTGCTCGGCGTACAGGATCATCGACCGGTTGAACGCGTCGACCACGACGTCCTCGGGCATCTCACCGAACGTCATCCACAGGAAGTTGGCGGCGTAGTCGAGGTCGTCGCGCGGCTCGACGGGGTCGAGTCCGCGGCGGCGGCGCTGACCGTACGCGACGATCGCGGGAAGAACGGCGAACAGGCGGATGCTGCGCGCCAGGTTCTCCTCGGCGGAGCCGCTCGCGTCGAGCACCGAGCCGGCGCCGGCGAGGTCGCGCGCACCGATGAGGCTCACGGCGGTGCGGACCTCGTCCATCGGGTGTGCGTCGATCGGGACACGGTCGATGACGGCGCGAACATCGGCCGGAAGGGCGCGATACGAGCGCTCGACCGCGCGCAGCTGCGCGAGCTGCACCTCGTCGGGGAGCTCGCCGTGCCACAGCAGGTACGCGACCGCCTCGAACGGCTGCGTCGCCGCGAGCTCCTGCACCGGGTATCCGCGGTACAGCAGGGAGTTGGTCTCGGGGTTGACCTTCGAGATCGCGGTGTAGTCGACGACGACGCCCGCGAGTCCCTTCTTGATGTCCGGTTCGGTCGTCATGGTGCTCCTTCGCGGGTCAACGCTCGATGTGGAAATTGAAGACGTTCGTGTCGAAGCGGTTGTACGACTCGTAGTCGATGAGGTCGTACAGGTCGGCACGGTGCTGCATCTGGTCCAGCTTGCTCGTGAGGTGGCCCTCTTCGATGAGCGTATCCAGAGCGCCGGATGCCGCGCCCATCGCGATCCGCAGGAGCGAGACCGGCCAGATCACGATGTTCACGCCGACGTCGCGCAGCTGGTCCACCGAGAAGAGGTCGCTCTTCCCGAACTCCGTCATGTTCGCGAGGATCGGCACGTCGACCGCGGCGCGCACCGCGGCGAACTCGTCGAGCGTGCGCATCGCCTCGGGGAAGATCGCGTCGGCACCGGCGTCGACGAGCGCCTTGGCGCGGTCGATCGCCGCGTCGAGGCCCTCGACGGCGCGGATGTCGGTGCGCGCCATGATGAGGAAGTTCGGGTCGCGGCGGGCGTCGGCGGCGGCGCGGATGCGCTTGACCGCGGTGTCCTCGTCGACGACGGCCTTGCCGTCGAGGTGGCCGCACCGCTTGGGGTTGATCTGATCCTCGATGTGCGTGCCGGCCAGGCCCGCGTCCTCGAGCGTCTGGATCGTGCGGGCCACGTTCATCGGCTCGCCGAAGCCTGTGTCGGCGTCGATGATCGCCGGGAGGTCGGTCATGCGCGCGATCTGCTGCCCGCGCCCTGCGACCTCGGTGAGGGTCGTGAGGCCGATGTCGGGCAGCCCGAGGTCGGCCGACAGCACGGCACCCGAGATGTAGACGCCTTCGAAGCCCTTGCGCTCGATGAGGCGTGCCGACAGCGGGTTGAACGCGCCCGGGAACCGCAGCAGCTCCCCGGTCGCGAGCCGCTCGCGGAAGGCACGCCGCTTGTCGGCTGGCGTGACGGTCGAATAGAGCATCAGAACAGGCCCTTCGGCGCCGGCGCGCTCGCGAGGACGCCGGGCTTCGCGACGATCGAGAGCCGGCGCACCTCGTCGGCCGTGAGCCCGGGCAGGCGCTGGGCGAGCTCGAGGAACCGCTCGATCTCGTCGGGGTCGAGCACGGGCTCGGCCAGCAGGCGGAACTTGCGGACGTAGTCTTCGCGCACGAACGGCCGGGCGCCGAGCGGGTGCGCGTCGGCGACCGCGATCTCCTCGACGATCTCGCCCCCGTCGGCGAAGCGGATGACGACTCGCCCGCCGAAGGCCTTCTCGTTCGGGTCGTCCGAATGGTAGCGGCGCGTCCACTCGGGGTCCTCCTCGGTCGTGACCTTCTGCCACAGCGCGACGGTGTCGGGCCGCGAGGCGCGCTCGGGCAGATACGAGTCGACGTGATGCCACGTGCCGTCCTGCAGCGCGACGGTGAAGATGTACGGGATCGAGTGGTCGAGCGTCTCGCGCGACGCGGTGGGGTCGTACTTCTGCGGGTCATTCGCGCCCGAGCCGATCACGTGGTGCGTGTGGTGGCTCGTGTGCAGCACGATCGACTCGATGTTGTCGGGCGCGAACGCGTGCTCGGGGTGCTCGTTGTGGAGCTTGCGCGCGAGGTCGATCCACGCCTGAGCCTGGTACTCGGCGGAGTGCTCCTTCGTGTACGAGTCGAGGATGCCCCGCTTGGGCTCGCCCGGTGCGGGCAGGGGCACCTCGTACGAGGCATCCGGCCCGTCCAGCAGCCACGCGATGACGCCGTCCTCGCCCTCGTAGATCGGCGACGGGGACGTCTCGCCGCGCATCGCGCGGTCGACCGCCTCGACGGCCATCTTGCCCGCGAAGGCCGGGGCGTGAGCCTTCCACGTCGAGATCTCGCCCTTGCGCGACTGGCGGGTCGCGGTCGTCGTGTGCAGGGCCTGCCCGATCGCCTGGTAGATCGTCTCGACGGGCAGTCCGAGGAGCGTGCCGATGCCGGCGGCGGCCGACGGCCCGAGGTGGGCGACATGGTCGATCTTGTGCTTGTGCAGGCTGATCGCGCGCACGAGGTCGATCTGGATCTCGTAGCCTGTCGCGATGCCGCGCACGAGCGCGGCGCCGTCGGTGCCGACGTGCTGTGCGACCGCGACGATCGGCGGGATGTTGTCGCCGGGGTGCGAGTAGTCCGCCGCGAGGAACGTGTCGTGGTAATCGAGCTCGCGCACGGCGACGCCGTTCGCCCACGCGGCCCACTCCGGCGACGTGCGGCGCTCGAGCGGGCACCCGAACACGGTCGCTCCGTAGCCCGAGATCGACACCGCGTGGTCGAGCGCCTGCTGGCGCGCGGCGCTCACGGGCGCGCGGGTGAGGGATGCTGCGGCCACCGCCGCGTTGTCGATGACGCGGTTGATGATCATGTCGACGACGTCGGGCTCGACCTCGACCGGGTCGGCGGCGACTTCGGCGATCTTCCACGCGAGCTGGTCCTCCCGAGCGAGGCTCTCTTCGCTGCGGTGGACACGGACGTGATGCATGACGGTCATGCTCTTCCTTTCATGAGGCGCGACCCTGCGACCGGCTCAGGGGCCGGCGCGATGGCCCCGGTCGCTGAGCCTGTCGAAGCGGTGTGGTCGAGCGAAGCGAGGATGCTCGCGAGCGCGTTGTGCAGGTGCACATGCGTCGCGTGCGCGGCGAGCTCGGCGTCGCCGGCGGCGATCGCGCTCGCGATGAGGCGGTGCTCGGCGACCGAGGCCGCGAGTCGCTCGGGGTTGTCGCGCGCGAGCCGGCGCACGCGCACGAGGTGCGTGCGCACGGTCCGCAGGGCGGCGGTGAGGTAGTCGTTCGCGACGGCGGCGTCGAGCGCCGCATCGAAACGGGCGATGAGAGCGTAGTAGTCGTCGGTCGCGTCGGGACCGACGACGGATGCCGCCGCGAACTGCTCGGCGAGCGCGGCGAACTCCGCGCCGTCGCCGCGTTGCGCAGCCGCCCGGGCGGCGGACTCCTCGAGCGCGCGGCGCACCTCGAACAGGGCGCGGATGTCGTCGGCGTCGACGTCGGCGACGACCGTGACGCGAGGCGACTGCTGGACGACCAGCCCGTCGGCTGCGAGGCGTCCGAGCGCTTCGCGCAGGGGCGTACGGCTCACGCCGAGGCGCGTCGCCTGCTCGACCTCGGCGAGCACGGCTCCGGGCGGGAGGGCACCGGTCTGGATCTCCTCGAGCAGGGTGCGGTAGGCGCGGTCGCTCGCGCGCATCGGTCACCCCCTTCGTCGATCGCTCCTCAGTGTATACACAAAGGCGTCCGGATGCCGCATCCGGGGCCTCACAGAAGGCACAGCGTATACACGACCGGTCGTGGCGAGCGGCGCCGCTTTCGCCGCGATCAGGACATCCCGCCCAGACAGGACGATCCCGCGCGAATCGTCCTGCCCTCGCCAGATGTCCTGATGTCAGCGAGAGAGGGGGGCCCGACGCAGCGGGAGGGAGGCGCCGCACGGGCGCTACGCGCCCCGCTCCCCCGGCTTCCCGTACGAGCTGCGCTGCTCGATCACCGCGAGCGTGCACCGCGAGATGCACACGAGCCTTCCGGTGCCCTCCTCGACGATGCGGACCTCCCACACGTGTGCGCGCCGGCCGATGTTGATCGGCTTCGCCGTGCCGACGACCCATCCGCTCGTGAGCGGGCGGATGTGGTTCGCGTTGATCTCCTGGCCGACGACGTGGAACCGCTCGCGGTCGATCGCGAGGAAGCCGGCCCACGACGCGAGCGTCTCGGCGAGCGCGACCGACGCGCCTCCGTGCAGGACGCCGGCGGGCTGCACGGTGCGGTGGTCGACCGGCATCCGCCCCACCAGCGCGTCGTCGCGTATCTCGATGATCTCGATGCCGAGGTTGCGGATGAGCGTCTGCTCGGCCATCGCGTCGAAGTCGATCGGCGAGATGTCGCCGAACCACACGCTCTTCCGCTCCGGCTCCGCCTCGACCCCGTCGCGAAGCTCCTGCGTCACGACTCCTCGACCTCGGTCGTGCCCTCGAACAGACCGATGACGTTGCCGTCCGGGTCGACGATCGCGGCCCACCAGCTCGTCGGAGTGATCTCCGACTTCTCGACCGCGACCGAGCCGCCGGATGCGCGGGCGGTGGCGATGACCTCGTCGATCGAGTCGACCTCGACGTAAGACCGAGGCTGCGTGAACCCCTCGCTGCGCTGCGCGAGGGCGCCTCCGCTGATCTTGTTGGGGGCCTGCCACATCGGGTACCCCTCGAAGCCGGGGACATCGGCGATCTGCCAGCCGAACAGGCGCGAGTAGAACTCCGTCGCCCGCGCGAAGTCGGTGACGGGGATGTCGACGTGAGTGATGTCGCCGTGGGCCATGGTCGTCCTCTCGTGGATGGAACTCGCACAGTCTCGCGCCTCGGAACCGGGCGCGACAACCCCTTGCGAGGCTACGCGAGTGCGGCCCGCAGTTCGCCGAGCGCGGGCAGCACGTCGCTGTCGGCGGGCAGCGCCTGCACGCACACATGATCGGCTCCCGCGTCGAGGTGGGCGCGCACCGCCGCCGCGAGCGCGGGCGCGTCGCCCCACGGCGTGAGCTCATCGACGATGCGGTCGCTGCCGTCGCCCGCGAGGTCGTCGTCGCCGTAGCCCGACTTCCGCAGCGTGCCGGCGTAGTTCTCGAGGGCCAGGTAGCGTCGCAGGATCCGGCGTCCGACGGCGCGGGCGGCCGCCGCATCCGTCTCCGCGATCACCATCTGCTCGGGCGCGAGCAGCGCGTCCGGCCCGAGGATCTCGCGGGCCCACCGCGTGTGGCGGGCGGGCGTGAGGTACGGGTGCGCGCCGAGCGTGCGCTCGGCCGCGAGCCGCAGGGTCTTGGGCCCGAGGGCGGCGAGCACTCGGCGCCCGGCGGGCACGCCTTCTGCGTCGAGGACGTCGAGGTACTCGCGCAGCGCGGTGAGCGGCTTGGCGCGGCGGGGGTCGGACTCGGAATGGCCCGACCCGACGCCGAGCACGAAGCGACCCGGATGCCGCGCCTCCAGCCGATGGAACGACGCGGCCGCCTCGCGAGGGTCGGCGCGCCAGATGTTCACGACGCCGGTCGCCACGACGAGGCTCTCGGTCGCGTCCAGGCACGCCTCCGCCTCGGCGAGGTCGGCACCCGGGGATCCGCCGATCCACAGGGTCGTGTAGCCGAGGTGTTCGACCCCGGCCGCGAACTCGGGCGTGAGGCCGTCGCGCCGACGCCATACGCCGAACGTGCCGAGGGGGCGCGGGAGTTCGGTCATGCTCTCAGTCTCGCCGGAAACGGAGCGGGCGCGGCATCCGTCCCGCTCTGTGGAAGACGGATGCCGCGCCCGCGCGACGAGGTCGGATCAGCGCCCGGCGTGCACCTGCTCGTCGTGCGCCTCGATCTCGGCGTCGAGGTCCACCTCGGGGGTGTCCTCGGCACTGTCGTCGACGAACGGGAGGCCCTGGCGGGGAGCGTTGTACAGCTTCTCGTCGAGGATGCCCTCGCGCTTGGCGACGATCGTCGGCACGAGCGCCTGCCCCGCGACGTTCACCGCGGTGCGGCCCATGTCGAGGATCGGGTCGATCGCCAGCAGCAGGCCGACGCCTTCGAGCGGGAGGCCGAGGGTCGACAGCGTGAGCGTGAGCATGACGGTCGCACCCGTCGTGCCGGCGGTCGCGGCAGACCCGAACACCGAGACGACCGCGATGAGCACGTAGTGCAGCGGCGAGAGCTCGATGTTGAAGAACTGCGCGACGAAGATCGCGGCGATCGCCGGGTAGATGGCGGCGCAGCCGTCCATCTTGGTCGTCGCCCCGAAGGGCACGGCGAACGAGGCGTACGCGCTCGGCACGCCGAGATTGCGCTCGGTGACGCGCTCGGTCACGGGGAGCGTGCCGATCGACGAGCGGCTCACGAACGCGAGCTGGATCGCCGGCCACGCGCCCGAGAAGTACTGGCGGATCGAGAGGCCGTGCGACTTCACGAGGATCGGGTAGACGGCGAACAGGACGAGCGCGAGGCCGATGTAGATCGCGATCGCGAACCAGCCGAGCGAGGCGAGCTTCTCCCAGCCGTACTTCACGACGGCGCTGCCGATGAGTCCCAGCGTGCCGATCGGGGCGATCCGGATGATCCACCACAGCACGCGCTGGATGACCTTGAGCGTCGACTCGACGAACGACAGGAACGGCTCGGCCTTCTTGCCGACGCGCAGGGCCGCGAGGCCGATGACGGCCGACACGACGATGACCTGGAGCACGTTGAACCCGACCGACGAGGCGACCGCGCCGGCCTCGGCGTCGAAGCTCGACGACACCTGGAGGCCGAGGAAGTTCTGCGGGATGAGACCGATGAGGAAGTTCCACCAGGAGCCGACCGTGTAGGGGTCGCTCGGCTCGAGGCCCTCGCCGGCGCGCGAGCCGGGCTGGATGACCAGGCCCAGCACGATGCCGATCGTCACGGCGATGAGCGCCGTGATCGCGAACCACAGCAGCGTCTGGCCGGCGAGGCGCGCGGCGTTGCGGACGCGGCGGAGGTTCGAGATGCTCGCGACGATCGCCGTGAAGATGAGCGGTACGACGGCCGCCTTCAGCAGCGTGACGTACGACGAGCCGATCACGTCGAGCGTCGCGGCGAGGCCGTTCGGGGCGCCCTCGGCGTCGGGCCCGATCCCGCGGGCGACGAGGCCCAGCACGATGCCGAGCACGAGGGCGACGAGGATCTGGAAGCCGAAGCTGCCGAGCAGCCTGCGCGGCGAGAAGCGCTTCGGCGCGGATTCGGTGTCCGCAGCGGCGGACGCGGTGGGGTTGCTCATGGTTCTCCGTGTTCGTGCCCGCGGGGCTGGGGCGGAACCTGGGGAGGGGCTCCGGCGGGCAGACCGGTGACGATCGTACGAATGCCTGACAGGGGGCAGGGGCTGTGTGACGCTGCGTGACGTCACACGCCGCCCGGTGAACGGGAGAAGGGGCGGATGCCGCGGCATCCGCCCCTTCTCATGAAACCTCTGCGAGCTGCTCCTCGAGCCGGTCGATCGCCGGGCGCTGCCCCTTCACGAGCCTGCGCCGCGCCTCGTCGAAGCTCACCCACTCGACGCGGTCCACCTCGGGGAACGTCTGCGTGCGCCCCGACCGCGGCGGCCACTCCAACTCGAACTCGCCGAACTCGAGGCCGTCGAGCTCGAAGCCCGCCCCGTCGGCGACGAAGACCGTGACGCGCTTGCCTGAGGAGTACGGGAACGTGCCGAGCTCGGCGAACGGGCCCTCGGGCGGGTCGATGCCGAGCTCCTCGCGGAACTCGCGCTTGGCAGCGTCGAGCGCCGATTCCGAGTCCGCGTCGTACTCGCCCTTCGGGACCGACCACGCGCCCTCGTCCTTCGACGCCCAGTAGGGGCCGCCCAGGTGCGCGATGAGCACCTCGGGCGCGCCGTCCTTCAGGCGGTACAGCAGGATCCCCGCGCTCGTGACGGCCATGGCTCCCACGATGTCAGGTCAGTCGCGCCTTCGGGGAGGACTCGTACGTCTTCTGCGGGTCGGTGATCGCGACGTCCGCGAGGGCCTCGTCGACCGCCGCCTTCACGGCGGGGTCGAGGGCGACCCCGGATGCCTTGACGCTGTCTTCGAGCTGCTCGGGGCGAGACGCCCCGACGATCGCCGCCGACACGTTCGGATTCGCGAGCACCCACGCGATCGCAAGCTGCGGCATCGTGAGGCCGGCATCGGCGGCGATGGGCTTGAGCCGCTGCACGGCCTCGAGCACGTCGTCGGCGAGGAAGCGCTTGATGAAGTTCGCACCCGACTCGTCGGTCGCACGCGACCCTTCGGGCAGGGGCCGGCCGGGCAGGTACTTGCCGCTGAGCACGCCCTGCGCCATCGGCGACCACACGATCTGCGAGATGCCGAGCTCCTGGCTCGTCGGGATGACCTTGCCCTCGATCACGCGCCACAGGGCCGAGTACTGCGGCTGGTTCGAGATGAGCTGCACGCCGTAGCTCTTGGCGAGCGCGTGGGCTTCGCGCAGCTGCTCGGCGGTCCACTCGGACGTGCCGATGTAGAGCGCCTTGCCCTGCCGGACGACGTCGGCGAACGCCTGGATCGTCTCTTCGAGGGGCGTCTCGTAGTCGTAGCGGTGCGCTTGGTAGACGTCGACGTAGTCGGTGCCCAGGCGTTTGAGCGAGCCGTTGATCGACTCGAGGATGTGCTTGCGGCTCAGGCCGTGGTCGTTCGGCCCCATGGGCCCCGTCGGCCAGTACACCTTCGTGAAGATCTCGAGGGACTCGCGCCGCTGCCCCTTGAGCGCCTCGCCGAGCACGGACTCGGCGGCGGTGTTCGCGTAGTTGTCGGACGTGTCGAAGCTCGTGATGCCGAGGTCCAGCGCCTTGTGCACGGTCGCGATCGCGGCCTCGTTCGCCACCTGCGACGCATGCGTCAGCCAGTTGCCGTACGTGATCTCCGAGATCTTGAAGCCGCTGTTTCCGAGGTACCGATACTGAACCATGCGCACAAACGTAATGGCGAAGCGGATGCCGGAACCGCCCGCTCACGCCGGACGGAGCCCACTCTTCGGGACTCGCTTCGGACTATTCACAAATTCGTGAAACGCGCGTAAGGTGACGCGGCATGGCGACAGTCATCCGCACGAGCGGACTGCACAAGCACTACGGGCGCGTCCGCGCGCTGGACGGACTCGACCTGGAAGTCTCCTCCGGTCAGATCCACGGCTTCCTCGGCCCGAACGGCGCCGGCAAGTCGACGACCATCCGCGTGCTCCTCGGTCTCGCGCGAGCGACGAGCGGCGAGGCGCTCGTGTTCGACCGCGATCCGTGGCGCGACGCCGTCGCGCTCCATCGCCGGATCGCGTACGTTCCGGGCGACGTGAGCGTGTGGCCCAACCTCTCCGGCGGAGAGGCGATCGACTTCCTCGCACGGCTGCGCGGCGCCTCGCGTCGCGATGCCGTGTACCGCGCCGAGAAGCAGCGGCTGCTCGAGGCGTTCCAGTTTGACCCGCGCAAGAAAGGTCGCGCGTACTCGAAGGGCAACCGGCAGAAGATCGCCCTCATCGCGGCTCTCGCCGTACCGGCCGACCTCTATGTGCTCGACGAGCCCACGAGCGGCCTCGACCCCCTCATGGACGTCGTCTTCCGGCGCGAGGTCGCCCGCGTACGGGACGCGGGAGCGACGGTCCTGCTCTCGAGCCACATCCTGTCGGAGGTCGAGCAGCTGTGCGATCGCGTGTCGATCATCCGCGCGGGTCGCATCGTCGAATCGGGAACGCTCGCCGATCTGCGTCACCTCACCCGCACCGAGGTGTCGTTCGAGGCGGACGACGCGACCGCGCTCGACGGCATCGTGGGCGCCCACGATCCGGCCTATGAGGCCGGCCGCGCCCGCTTCACGGTCGACAGCGACGCCGTGGCATCCGTGCTGCCGGAACTCGCCCGCCGCCAGGTGGCCGGCCTTCGCGTGCAGCCTCCCACGCTCGAGGAGCTCTTCCTGCGGCACTACGGGGAGGACGTCGCGGCTGAGCAGAACGGCGAACGCGAGCGAGCGCGCGTGTCGTCGACGTCGGGGCGGTGACGATGGGACTCGGCACACTGTGGGCGCAGCGCGTGCGGCGCGACTGGCGCCAGCTGCTGATGTGGACGGTCGGCACCGGACTCCTCGCGTACCTGTCGTACGTCGGCGTCTCCCAGTCCTACGGCTCCGAGCAGGAGCGCGCGTCGCTGCTCGCGGCGGCCGTCGCCAATCCCGTGATCCTGCTGTTCCGTGGGCTGCCGTCGGGAGCCGACGAGGGCGCATTCATGGTCTTCCTCATCATGCCGTGGCTGGCTCTGCTGGCCGCCTTCATGAGCGCGTTCCTCGCCGTGCGGCACACGCGCGGCGACGAGGAGGCCGGGCGGGCCGAGCTCGTGTCGGCGACCCCGGCGGGACGCATGATGCCCGTCGTCGCGACCGCCCTCCACGGCATCGGGGCGAACGTGGTGCTGGGCGCTCTCGTCGCCGTCGCCTACATCGCGGTGGGCCTCGACCCCGCCGGAGCCGTCGTCGCGGGCGCCGCCGCAGCCTGCGTCGGGGTGTGCTTCCTCGGCGTCGGACTCGTGTGCGCCCAGCTTCTGCGCACGTCGCGCGCCGCGAACGCTACCGCGGTGTGGATCACGCTCGCGGCTTTCCTCGTCTCGGGCATCGGCAACGCGATCGGCACGCCGAGCGACGACCTCTCCCACGTCGAGAGCTCCGGGTTCGCGTGGGCGTCGCCGTTCGGTTGGGCCGAGAACACCCGCGCCTTCGACGAGGACCTCTGGTGGCCGGTGCTCCTGGGGCTCGCCGCGGGGTTCGTGCTCGCCGGGTCGACGATCGCCCTCGCTGCGGCGCGCGACCTCGGTGAGAGCTTCATCCCCGCTCGGCGCGGGCGGACCGAGGCATCCGTCGCCCTGTCATCGCCGACCGCGCTCGTGTGGCGGCTCACGCGTGGCGCCATCATCGGCTGGCTCGTCGGCGGACTCATCGCCGGGGTCATGTCGACGTCGCTCGCATCGATCGTCGAGGAGGTGGGCGCGTCGAACCCCGCGATCGAGGAGATCGTCCGCCAGATCTCCGGCGACGGAAGCGTCGAGCAGGGAACGATCACGACGTTCTTCACGATGCTCGGAGTGCTCGCCGCGTGCTGCGCGGTGCAGGTCGTGTGCCGCGCACGTCAGGAGGAGGCACACGGAACCGCGGAGATCGTCCTCTCGGCGCCGGTCGCGCGCGTGCGCTGGCTCGCCGACCACCTCGTCGTGGCCGCGGTCGGAATCGTGCTCGTCGTCGCGGCCGCCATCGGCGGTGCCGCGCTCGGGATCGCCGCGCGCGGCGGCGACGGGGACCTCATGCTCACCGTCGTCGTCACCGGCGATGGGCAGGCGATCGGCGCATCCGTCTTCCTCGTCGCGACCGCGCTCGCCTTCGTGCTCGTGCCGCGCATCACCATCCCGCTCGGGTGGTCACTGGTCGTCCTCGGCATGACGCTGGGTCTCTTCGGTCCGCTTTTCGGGTTCCCCGAGTGGCTCGTGCGGGTGTCACCGGTCGCCGTGACGCCGATCGTCGACGGCGACACGATCGACGTGCGCGGGCTCTGGTGGCTCGTGGGCGCCGTCGCGGTCGGAGCCGTCGCCTCGCTCGGGCTCATGCGTCGTCGAGAGCTCGCAACAGGAGGATAGATTCGGGGAGGAGGGAGCATGAGCGACGAGCACGCGGGGATCGACGCCGCCGAGCAGGGCGCGGCCATGCTGGCCGCGGCCGGTATGCCGCGGATGCCGGCGCGGGTCATGATGGCGCTGGTCGGATCCCCCGACGAGGGCTACACCGCCGCGGAGCTCGCCGATCGACTCGGGGTGTCGGCCGCCGCGGTCTCGGGGGCCGTGCGGTACCTGCAGTCGATGCGCATCATCCAGAGGCTCTCGAAGCCCGGCGATCGCCTCGCGCGCTACGACCTCATGGACGACGGGTGGCGTTCGATGGTCGTCGCGAATGCACCGCTGTATGCGAAGCTCGGCGAGTTCCTCGACGCGATCGCGGACGAGAACACGGATGCCCCGGCATCCGTGTCGCGCGCACGCGACATGGCCGCGTTCCTTCGGTACCTCGCCGAACGCATGCCCGAACTCGTCGAGGAGTGGGAGAACGCCGACGCTGATGCGCCGGCCTTGAGCCCGAACGCCGCCGACGCCGGCGGTGGGCCTCACGGCAGACCCACCGCCGGCGGGGTCAGTTGACCGACGCGGTCTCGTCGGCCGGCTCGCTCTCGGCGCGGGCGGTCGCCTCCTCGGCCTCGACGCGGAACTCCTCGTCGAGGTCGATGACGGCCTGCTCGAACTGCGAGTTGTACAGCCGGTAGTACGCGCCCTCGGCGGCGATGAGCTCGTCGTGCGTGCCCTTCTCGACGATTCCGCCGTTCTCCATCACGAGGATGAGGTCGGCGTCGCGGATCGTGGAGAGGCGATGTGCGATCACGAACGACGTACGTCCCTTCCGCAGCGCCGCCATGGCGTGCTGCAGCAGGAGCTCGGTGCGCGTGTCGACCGAGCTGGTCGCCTCGTCGAGGATCAGCACGGACGGCTGCGCGACGAACGCGCGCGCGATCGTGATGAGCTGCCGCTCGCCCGCCGAGATGTTCGACGCGTCTTCGTCGAGCAGCGTGTCGTAGCCGTCGGGCAGAGAGTGCACGAACCGGTCGACGTACGTCGCCCGCGCGGCCTCGAGGATCTCCTCGTCGGTGGCGTCGGCGCGCCCGTAGCGGATGTTCTCGCGGATCGTGCCGGCGAACAGCCACGGGTCCTGCAGCACCATGCCCGTCTTGGCCCGGATGTCGCGTCGGGTGAGCTCGGCGATGTTCTGCCCGTTGAGGAGGATGCGGCCGCTGTCGAGCTCGTAGAACCGCATGATGAGGTTCACGAGCGTCGTCTTGCCGGCACCCGTCGGCCCCACGATCGCGACGGTCTGGCCCGGCTCGACCCGGAACGACAGGTCGTGGATGAGCGGCCGGTCGGGCGAGTAGGAGAACGACACGTTCTGGAACTCGATCGTCCCGTCGCCCTCCACCGGGGCAGGGGCGTCGGGGGCATCCGGCTCCTGCTCCTGCTCGTCGAGGAATTGGAACACGCGCTCGGCGGATGCCGTGCCCGACTGGACGACCGCGGCCATCCCACCGAGCTGTGCGAGCGGCTGCGTGAATTGCTGCGAGTACTGGATGAACGCCTGCACATCGCCGAGCCGCAGCTGGCCGCCGGCGACCATGAGCGCGCCGAACACCGCGATGCCCACGTACGTGAGGTTGCCGATGAACATCATCGCGGGCTGCATGATGTTCGCGAGGAACTGGGCTTTGAACGAGGCCTGGTAGAGCTCTTCGTTCTCTTCTCGGAAAGCCTCGCGAGCGGCCTGCTCGCGACCGAACACCTTGACGAGCGCGTGCCCCGAGAAGGACTCCTCGACGCGCGCGTTGAGGCGCCCCACCTTGCGCCACTGGATGCCGAACGCCTTCTGCGAGCGCGGACCGATGACGCCGAACAGGATGCCCATGAGCGGGAAGCTCACGAGCACGACGAGCGTGAGCTGCCACGAGATCGACAGCATCATGATGAGCACGCCGACCACGGTCAGCACGCTCGTGAGCGCGCCCGAGAGCGACTGCTGCATCATCTGCGTGATGTTGTCGATGTCGTTCGTCACACGCGAGATCACCTCGCCGCGCTGCACGCGGTCGAAGTAGCGCAGCGGCAGGCTGTTGATCTTCGCCTCGACCTGCTCGCGCAGACGCCACATCGTGCGCACCATGATCACGTTGATGACGTAGCCCTGCAGCCACATCAGCAGAGACGACGCGAAGTACAGCGCCAGCACGAGCAGCAGCACGCGGCTCAGCGCGAGGAAGTCCACGCCGGCGCCGGGCACGAAGTTCTGCATCGCCTCGACGATGTTCGCGAGGTCCTGCTGGCCGGCGTCGATGAGGCCCTGGACGACCTGCTCCTTCGTCGCGCCCGCGGGCGCCAGCGACGAGACGACGCCCTCGAACAGGATGTTCGTCGCCTCACCGAGCACCTTCGGCGACAGCACGGCGAGCACGACGCCGATCGCGCCGAGGAGCGACACGAAGCCGAACGCCCATGCGTGCGGCTTGAGCAGGCCGATGAGCCGGCGGAACGAGGGCCAGAAGTGGGCGGGCTTGCCGGGCGCGACACCGCCGCTCCAGTCGTCGGCGGCCAGGCGGGCCTGTTCGGCGAGCTCGAGCTCGAGCTTCTCCTCTTCGGTGAGCTCGCGCTCGGCGCTGCGGCCGCGGCGGGTGGCTGTCTTGTCGGTGCTCATCGAGCCGCCTCCACTCCGAGCTGGGATTCGACGATCTCCTGGTAGGTCTGGCACGTCTCGAGCAGCTCGTCATGCGTGCCGAGTCCGACGACGCCGCCGTCGTCGAGCACGACGATGCGATCCGCGTCGGTGATCGTCGAGACGCGCTGCGCGACGACGATCTTCGTGACGTCGGGCAGCTCTCTCCACAGCGCCTGCCTCAGTCGCGCATCCGTCGTGAGGTCGAGTGCCGAGAACGAGTCGTCGAACACGAGCACGCGCGGGTTGTGCACGATCGCACGGGCGATCGCGAGTCGCTGCCGCTGGCCGCCCGACACGTTGGTGCCGCCCTGCGCGATGCGCGCGTCGAGGCCGCCCTCCATCTGGCTCACGAAGTCCCTCGCCTGCGCGATCTCGAGCGCGCGCCACAGCTCGGCATCCGTCGCCTCCTCGCGACCGAACCGCAGGTTGGTCGCGACCGTACCCGAGAAGAGGAAGGGCCGCTGCGGAACGAGGCCGATCGTGCTCCACAGCGCGTCGAGGTCGGCCTGTCGCACGTCGACGCCGCCGACGAGCACCGCGCCACCCGTGACGTCGAACAGCCGCGGGATGAGCGACACGAGCGTCGTCTTGCCGGCGCCCGTCGAGCCGACGATCGCCACGGTCTGGCCGGGCTCGGCACGGAAGCTCACGCCCGACAGGATCGGATGCTCGGCGCCGGGGTACGTGAAGGTCACGTCGCGGAACTCGACCGCGCCCGGCTCGGGCTGCTCGGCCACGCCGTTCACGGGACGCTCGAGCGTGCTCTGCGAGTCGAGCACCTCGCCGATGCGCTCTGCCGACACGGATGCGCGCGGGATCATCAGCGTCATGAAGCTCGCCATCATGACGCCCGACAGGATGATCATGACGTACTGCATGAACGCGAAGAGCGTGCCGATCTGCACCTCGCCCGCGTCGACCTGGATGCCGCCGAACCAGATCACTCCGACGACGGTGACGTTGAGGATCAGCATGATCGCCGGGAACAGCACGACGAACAGCGAGCCGACCTTGCGGCCGACGACCATGATGTCGGTGTTCGCCGCGCGGAAGCGCTCCTCTTCGATGGGCTCGCGCACGAAGGCCCGGATGACGCGGATGCCGGTGAGCTGCTCGCGCATCACGCGGTTCACGGCGTCGAGCTTCAGCTGGTAGGTGCGGAACAGCGGCACCATGCGGCTGATGATGAGCGCCGCGACGACCAGCAGCACGGGCACCGCGACCGCGATGATCCACGACAGGCTCACGCTCTGCTCGATCGCGAGGATGATGCCGCCGATCGCGAGCAGCGGCGCCGAGACGAGGAAGGTCGCCGCCATCATCGCGAGCATCTGCACCTGCTGCACGTCGTTGGTGTTGCGCGTGATGAGCGAGCCCGCGCCGAAGCCCGTCACCTCGCGCTCGGAGAAGCCCGAGACCCGCGCGAAGATGTCGTCGCGCAGATCGCGTCCGGCGCGCATGGCGGCCTTCGCCGCGAGGTAGGTCGCGATGACCGACGCGACGATCTGCCCGAGCGAGACGGTGAGCATGAGGACGCCGGTGCGCCAGATGTATTCGGTGTCGCCGCGCGACAGGCCGTTGTCGATGATGTCGGCGTTGAGGCTCGGGAGGTACAGCATCGCGAGCGCGGAAGCGAACTGGAACAGCAGCACGCCGAGCAGCAGCCACACGGAGGGCTTGAGGTAACGGACGAGGAGCTTGGCCAGCACGATGACTCCCGGGGGCGGCGAGGGGAAGACGGCGTAGCCCCGCAGAGGGGGCACGAGTTGAAGGGATGCGGGATCAACCCTGGCACGCACTCCAGACATTCATCAGGTGCGTTCACCGAGGGCGAAACGATTCAGAAGCGGATGCCTCGGCCGCGGCATCCGAGCTCAGGTAACACGATATATCGCGTTACGCCGTCATCACACCTCGAGCGGCGTCTCCGCGGCGACGCGCTCGTCGTCCTCGGTGGCGACGAGCTGCCCGCAGGCACCGTCGATCTCCTTGCCGCGCGTGTCGCGGAGCGTGGTGGGGATGCCGGCGTCGTTGAGGCGGCGCACGAACTCGTCCTGCACGTCGCGCTCGGACGCGGTCCAGATCGATCCCGGCGTCGGGTTGAGCGGGATCGGGTTGACGTGCACCCACCCGCGGCCGCGCGCGTTGAGCTTCTCCGCGAGGAGGTCGGCGCGCCACGCGTGGTCGTTCATGTCCTTGATGAGGGCGTACTCGATCGAGACGCGGCGGCCGGTCTTGTCGAAGTACGCGCGCGCGGCATCGAGCGCCTCATCGACCTTCCAGCGCGAGTTCACGGGGATGAGCTCGTCGCGCAGCTCGTCGTCGGGCGCGTGCAGCGACAGCGCGAAGGTCACCGGGATGTCCTCGTTCGCGAGCTTCGTGATCGCCGGCACGAGGCCGACGGTCGATACGGTGATCCCGCGCGCGCTCATGCCGAGCCCGTGCTCCTTGTCGACCATGACGCGCACGGCCTGCATGACGCGCGCGTAGTTCGCGAGCGGCTCCCCCATGCCCATGAACACGATGTTCGTGACGCGCTCGCCCTCGTGGCCGACGCGTCGCGGATCGCCCAGTCCCCCGTCCGCGATGAGACGGTTCGCGCGCACGACCTGCTCGATGATCTCGGCCGCCGACATGTTGCGCGTGAGGCCCGCCTGGCCCGTCGCGCAGAAGGGGCAGTTCATGCCGCATCCGGCCTGTGACGACACGCACAGCGTGATGCGCCCCGGATACCGCATGAGCACCGACTCGACGAGGGCTCCGTCGTGCAGCTTCCACAGGAACTTGATCGTGTCGCCGCGGTCGGTCTCGAGGCGCCGCACCTCGGTCAGCAGCGGCGGGAGCATGCCGTGCACGAACTCCTCGCGACCCGCCGCGGGAAGATCGGTCATATCGGCCGGATCGTGGGTCCAATGCGTGAAGTAGTGCTTCTCGAGCTGCTTCGCGCGGAACCCGGGCATACCGAGCTCCTTCACCTTCGCGATGCGCTCGGCGGGTGTGAGGTCGGCGAGGTGCACGGGAGGCTTGCCGCGCTTCGGGCTCGCGAACTGCAGCAGCGGGCGGCCCTCGGCGTCCTTCTGCTGCGTCCACCCCTCGGTGGTCGGACGCACCTGGGTCGCCTCTCGCACCCGCGGGGTCGCCGGACGCGTCTCACGGGCAGGCGGGCGCGACGAAGTCATGGATTCCAGGGTAGGCGACGCGCCTGCGCGAAACCTGGTCGGCCCGAACGCGCACTCCCGCACGCGTCGCGCCGGGTCTACCGTGATACTCGACGGGCGGAGCGGGGAGCGGTGAGATGGATGTCGCGGAGCGGGCCGAGCTCGACGCGCTGAGGCGCCGGGCGTACGGTCCCGCGGCAGAGACCCTCGGAGCGGACGAGCTGGCACGCCTGATCGAGCTCGAAGACAGGGTGCGCGCCGAGCACGCGCAAGCCGCTCACGCCGCGAACGACGCGGGGCCGGTGGCGGATGCTCCGGCTGGCGGCGCGACGTACGACGCCCAGGCCACGGGCGACACGACCGCCCCGGTCGACGCGGGCTCCGCGGGCGTGCAGGTGCTCGCGCGGCCGGCCGAGACATCGGCGGCGGAGCGGGACCGCTCGGGAGAAGGCGGGGGCGAGGCATCCGGTTCGTCGGGGTCACCCGGGTCGTCCCGTTCACCCGGTTCGCCTGCTCAGCCCCTCGAAGCAGCCCAGTCGAAGGGCTCGCGTCGCCGCACGCTGATCGTGGCCGGAATCGCGGTCGCCGTCGTGGCCGCCGCCGTGATCGGCTCGAGCATCGTGCAGAACCTCCTGCGCGATGCGGGTCCCGCGACCGACGTCGACTACGTGGAAGCCCCCGAGGCGTACTCGTTCACACGGGATCTCACGTCGAAGATCCTGCTGCGAATCCCTCTCGACGGGTCGTTCGGCAGCTTCGTGGATCTGCCCGACTCGGACGCGCCGGAGATCCCCACGAGCGGCACGGTGCAATGGGTCGAGCCGCTCGGCGAGTACTACGGCTGGAGGGTGTGGATCGCCGGCGCCGATGGCGCGCTCCAGCGCGAGCACTGCGTCGTCGTCGAGCGCGAGGACCGCGCACGCGGGCGCTGCGTGCCGGCCGTGCTGCGCAGCGAGAGCGCGCTGGTCGTACCGATCCCCTACGCGTGGATCCCGGCGGACGAGCGACCCCGGGAGATGACGCCCGGGCAACGGCTCGGCTTCTGGTGGGGCGGGACGAACGCCGTCATCGTCATGATCGGCGACACGCCCCAGCCGCGCTGACTCAGCCGACGATCGGGATGCGGATGCCGTCGAACTCCGGCCCCCCTCCGATGAGCACGAGCTCCACGTCGGAGTCGTCGTCGAGACCCTCGACCTGGGCGACGTTGCCGCGCGGCCCGATGTCCATCGTGCAGACCTGGTCGGCGGGAGGCTCCTGGAACGTGACGGTGACCTCGGCCTCGCCGGTCGCTTGAACGTCCTCGATCACCGGCGGGCACGACGACGAGCCCCACGTCAGGATCACGAACTGGCCGTCCTCGTCGGTCCACCCGGCGGTCGGCTGGTAGTCGGTCGGGCCGTCGGGCATCGGCAGGTCGACGCCGTCCAGGTCGGTGTCCTCATCGAGCCCCTCCCCCTTCGCGACGATGCGCAGGCCGGCCGACGGGTCGACGGGCTCGGGCAGGCCGACGAGCGTCACACGCGGAACGAGGTCGCGCGTGCACGGCTGGGCGCGGTCGCCGGGCACGACGAGCGTCACGGTCAGCACGCCGTCCGCCAGCTCGACGTCGTCGGCCACCGGCACGCACGTCGACGATCCCTGCGTCACGATGCCGACCATGCGGCCGCCGTCGAGCCACGCGGCCTCGATGTCACCGTCCGACCCCGACCCGTTCGCGGGCGATTCTCCCGCGGACTGGTCGGCCGGCGACGGGGTCACCGCGCCGGGATTCGTGGCGCACCCGCCGAGCAGGGCGGCGAACAGCAGGGTGGCGGCGGCGAGGGTCACACGGCGAGTCGACGACATGCCTCGATCATCCCGGAGCCGGCCGAGCGTCGCCAGGGAGTCCGATCACGGCTCGATAACGCGGATGCCGCGGCATCCGTCACTGCAGAGCGGACGTGAGCCGTGCGAGGTTGTCGAGGACGGTCGAGCGCAGCGGCTGCTTCTCCCACTCCTCGATCGTGAGCTCGCGGCTGAGGTCGCGGTACTCCTGCTCGACCTCGCGCATCTCGTCGATGAACTCGGTGCCGCGCACGAGCATCGAGATCTCCATGTTGAGACCGAACGAGCGCATGTCCATGTTGCTCGACCCGATGATCGCGACCTCGTCGTCGATCGTCATGGACTTGGAGTGCAGGATGAACGGCTTGCGGTACATCCAGATGCGCACGCCCGCTCGCAGCAGCGTCTCGTAGTAGCTGCGCTGCGCGTGGTAGACCATCGCCTGGTCGCCCTCTTCCGACACGAACAGCTGCACGTCGAGCCCGCGGTGGCACGCCGTCGTGATCGCGAGCAGGAGCGCCTCGTCGGGCACGAAGTACGGGCTCACGATGATGACCTTGCGCTGCGCGTAGTACATGAGCCCCGCGAACAGGCGCAGGTTGTTCTCGAACTCGAATCCCGGCCCCGACGGCACGATCTGGCAGTCGAGGTCGCCGGGTCCGGACTTCACGTCGAACAGGTCGATCTCGTCGGTGAGCACTTCGTCGGTCTCGCTGTACCAGTCCGAGAGGAAAACGGCGTTGACGGATGCCACGACCGGCCCCTCGAGGCGCACCATGAGGTCGACCCAGTGGAGCCCTCGGCGGATGTTCTTCTTGAGGTTGTAGGTCGAGTCGGTCACGTTCTGCGACCCCATGAAGGCGACCGCGCCGTCGACCACGAGGAGCTTGCGGTGGTTGCGCAGGTCGGGACGCTGGTACTTGCCCTTGAGCGGCTGCACGGGGAGCATGAGCCGCCACTGGGCGCCCATGCGGTCGAGGCGCTTGAGCGTCTCCTTGTAGAACGGCTTGCCGCGGTTCGCCCAATGGTCCAGCAGCACCCGCACGGTCACGCCGCGTGCGCAGGCCTCCTCCAACGCCCGGAACAGGTTGTCGGTCGAGGCGTCGGACTGGAAGATGTAGAACTCGACATGCACGTACTTCTGGGCGGTGCGGATCTCCTCGGCCATCGCGTCGAGGCTCGACTGGTAGTCGGAGATGAGGTGCGCGGCGTTGTCGCCCGTGATCGGCATCGCGCCGAGCTTGCGGTTCAGGGTCACCATCGACGTGAACCAGTCGGGCTGACCGGGCCGCAGCGACCCGAGCTCGAGTGAGGCGCTCGTCTCGCGGATGTACGCGTTGATGCGCTCCTGTTTGAGCCGGCGCTTGCGCGGCAGTCGCGGGTTGCCGATCAGCAGGAACAGGAAGACGCCGATCAGCGGGATGAAGTAGATCGCGAGCAGCCATGCCATCGCCGCCGTCGGACGACGGTTGCGCGGCACGACGATGATCGCCGCGATGCGGATCGCGAGGTCGAAGACGAAGACGATGATCAGCCACCAGCTCGCGTCGAACGTGATGCTGATCACAGATCCCCCTTCCCCCAGCCGAGGTCACCAGCGTAGTGGGAGGGACCCTCACGGGCCGGAGAGGCTCACTTCGCGTCGGCGACGGGCGGAAGTCCGCGCTTCGCGCGCTCCTCGGCCTCGATGCGCGCGTACTCGCGACGCTCGTTGCGGTCGGCGCGGACCACGCTGCGCAGGACGAAGAAGAAGATGGCGCTGACCACGACGGTCGGCAGCAGCGACCAGATCACGGCGAGCCAGTAGTTGTCCACAGACCAAGGATACCGGCGACGCCTCCTGCACAGCCCCGCCCCGGTCACGACCTTCGCCCACGCCGACGCGATCGCGGATGCCGTGCCCGCCGGCTCGGGGATCGTCGGCGTATGACCACGACGACGATCATCACCGCCGGCAGTGCCGCGGAGTTCCTGTCCCTGCTCCCCCGCATGCTCGGCTTCCGTCCGCGGCGAAGCCTCGTGCTCGTGCCGTTCACGCGCACGCGCACGCTCGGCGCGATGCGCTTCGACCTGCCGGATGCCGACGCCGACGACGTCGAGGCGTACGCGGCGACGTGCGTGGGCATGGTGTGCCGCGTGGAGTCCGCCGAATCCGTCGCGCTCGTGGTGTTCGACGATGCGCCGTTCGACGCCGACGGCACCCCGCCGCGCGATGAGCTGGCGCGCGCACTGGTGTCGAAGGCCGACGCGTGCGGGCTGCGGATCGTCGACGCGCTGTGCGTCGCATCCGATGGATGGGGCTCGTTCGTGCGACCCGAGCTGTCGCCGCGGTCGCTCGCCGAGCTCGAGGTCGACCCGTTCGGCGCCGAGCAGCTCGCCGAGCCCGACGGCGACCAGTGGTCCGGCAGCGAGCTTCCCCAGGTCGATGAGACGGATGCCGCGTCGGTGGAGTCAGCGCTCGTCGCGCTCGCCGATGCCGTCGTCGTGCTGTGCTCCGACGCGGGAGTGCTCGACGAGTCGACGCGCGTCGATCCGCGGGCGCTGGACGCCGCGGTGGCGCTCGACGACCTGCCGGCGCTCTTCGAGGCGATGCTCGCGTGGGATGCGTCTCAGCTCGATCCGTACGATGCCGCGACGGCGGCGTGGTGCCTCTCGCGACCCGCGCTGCGCGACATCGCGCTCGTCGGGTGGACCGCCGGACCCGAGCGGGGCGACGAGGCGCTCACCGCGCAGCTGCGGTGGGAGAAGGGTGAGCCGTATCCTGCCGAGCTCGCGCAGGTCATGTGGGGCGAGGGCGTGCAGCCTGAGCCCTCCCGTCTGCTCGATGCGCTCGCGGTGGTGCGTGCTGTGGCCGCCCTCGCGCCGGAGTCGCACCGGGCAGGACCGCTCGCCGTGTGCGCGTGGCTGTCATGGGCGCTGGGCCGATCGACCCACGCGGAGTCGTACGCGAAGCGGGCCGTCGAGGTCGAGCCCGAGCACGGCCTCGCCGAGATCGTCCTGTCGTTCGTGACCGCGGCCCATCTGCCCGACTGGGCGTTCTCACGCCCGTGAGGTCACTTCACGAGGGGGAACAGGATCGTCTCGCGGATGCCGAGCCCCGTGAGCGCCATGAGCAGCCGGTCGATGCCCATGCCCATGCCGCCGGTGGGCGGCATGCCGTGCTCGAGCGCGCGCAGGAACTCCTCGTCGATGCGCATCGCCTCGAGATCGCCCCTCGCCGCGAGCTTCGCCTGCTCGACGAAGCGCTCGCGCTGGATGATCGGGTCGACGAGCTCGGAGTACCCCGTCGCGAGCTCGAACCCGCGCGTGTAGAGGTCCCACTTCTCGACGACACCGGGGATCGAGCGGTGCTCGCGCACGAGCGGACTCGTGTCGAGCGGGAAGTCCATCACGAACGTCGGGCGGGTGAGCGAGGGCTTCACGAAGTGCTCCCAGAGCTCCTCGACGAGCTTGCCGTGGATCGGATGCGGCGGCAGCTCGAGGCCCTCGGCCTCCGCGAGCGCGACGAGCTCGTCGAACGGCGTCTCGGACGTGATGCGGCGGCCCGCGGCATCCGACAGAGAGTCGTACATCGGAAGGCGGTCCCATTGACCGCCCAGGTCGTACTCGGTGCCGTCGGCCAGTGTGACCGTCGTCGAGCCGGTGACCGCGATCGCCGCGTTCTGGACGAGCTCCTGCGTGAGGTCGGCGATGCCGTTGTAGTCGGTGTACGCCTGGTACGCCTCGAGCATCGCGAACTCGGGGCTGTGCGTCGAGTCGGCGCCCTCGTTGCGGAAGTTGCGGTTGATCTCGAAGACCCGCTCGATGCCGCCGACGACGGCCCGCTTGAGGTAGAGCTCAGGCGCGATGCGCAGGTAGAGGTCGGCGTCGAACGCGTTCGAGTGCGTGATGAAGGGGCGAGCGGATGCGCCGCCCGGCTGCACCTGCAGCATCGGGGTCTCGACCTCGAGGAAGCCGTGCTTCGCGAACGTCTCGCGCAGGCTCGCGTTGACCTTTGCGCGCGCTACCACGGTCTCGCGCGCACGCTCGCGCACGATGAGGTCGAGATACCGGCTGCGAACGCGGCTCTCTTCGCTGAGCTCGCGGTACATGTTCGGCAGAGGCAGGATCGCCTTCGAGGCGATCTCCCACTCCGAGACCATGATCGACAGCTCGCCGCGGCGACTCGAGACGACCTCGCCCTTGACGAAGACGTGGTCGCCGAGGTCGACGAGCTCCTTCCACCGCTGGAGCGACTCCTCGCCCACGACCGCGAGCGACACCATCGCCTGGATGCGGCTGCCGTCACCGGCCTGCAGCGATGCGAAGCACAGCTTGCCGGTGTTGCGGCTGAAGACGACGCGACCCGAGACCGCCGCGATCACCCCGGTCTCGGCGCCGGCCTCGAGGTCGCCGAAGCGCTTGCGCAGGTCGGGGATCGTGTCGGTGATCGGCACGGCCACCGGGTAGGCGCCGCCCGCGGCATCCGCACGCTCCGCGATCAGTCGCTCGCGCTTGCCCAGCCGGACGGCCTTCTGTTCGAAGACCTCTTCTTCGGTCGGCTCGGCGGGCGCGTCGTTCTGCGCGTTGGCGTCGGTCATGGGGGCTCCTCAGAAGGCGGACCCTCAAGTCTATCGACGGCCTCCTGCACGCCCGATGCGGGCGAATCACACGGATGTGACTTCCCGTCGGAAGTGGGCTATGGTCTCGGGCAATCGCCAACTGTGATAGGGGAAGCGAGGACGACATGGCGAAGCAGCAGCAGAAGAAGCCCGCGAAGATGTCGCTCAAGGAGAAGCGCGAACAGAAGCGGGCGAAGGCCCAGGAGGGCATGGTCCGGGTTCGCAAGGGCTCGTAGCCGCAGCGGACCGAGCGGGCGCAACGGCGCGCTCGACCCCCGCGCCCAGCTGCTCGCGACGCGCGCGGCTGGGCGCGGCGAGCGCGCCGAACGCTCAGTGGATGTAGATCTCGGCGTTGTCGACGAACCGGTGACCGGCCACGGTCGCCGCGATCAACGCGATCGCGCGACCCTCGTGTCCTTCGTCGACGGGGAGGAACGAGTCGGGATCCACCACGCTCAAGTACTCGAGCGTGATGCGCGGCTCCCCCATGAGGGCGGACTGCGCGGCGGCGATGCAGGCATCCACACCGCGATCGGCGTTGGAGGCCGCGGCGTCGAGCGCCCGCGGCAGCTTGGCGGCCGCCGCGAGGTCGGCGTCGTCGAGCATGCCGACGCGGGTCGACACGGGAAGGCCGTCATCGCCGCGGACCGTATCGACTTCGACGACCTCGACGTCGAAGAAGAGGTCGCGGATCATGCGCTTGACGAGGAACACCCGCTGGCGGTCGCGCAGACCGTACACCGCGATGTCGGGTCGCACGAGGTTGAGCAGCTTGGCCTCGACCGTCAGGAGGCCATCGAAGTAGAAAGGTCGCGAACGCCCCTCGTATCGGAGCCCGAGGTCGCCGGCGCCCACCTTCGTCGCCGAGCCCGGCGGCAGCAGCTCGTCTCGCGTCGGCGCGAAGACGACGTCGACGCCGAGCGAGTGCAGGAGCGCTTCGTCCTCATCGGGCGTGCGCGGGTACCCCTCGAACTCGGCGACCGTCGCGAACCGCAGCGGGTTGACGAAGATCGAGACGACGACGATGTCGGCGGACTCGCGTGCCGTGTGGACGAGGTCGATGTGGCCGTCGTGCAGGGAGCCGATGGTCGAGACGAGCGCGACACGGGCCCCTTCGCCGGCTGCGGCTCTGGCCTGAGCCAGTCGGGTGCGCAGTCCGTCGATGGTCGTGATCATCCGTCGATGCTATCGGCGGGTCCGCCCGCAAGACCGCCACCGGCGAGCCCCGTGTCGGCGGCCGCCCCGTCCGAGAGGGCGTGGTCGATCGTCGAGTGCACGAGTGTGCGGAGGTACGACCCGGGGTCGGAGACCCCGGCCTCCGAGAGCAGCGACATCGACTGCGCGACGATCGAGCGCGAGAATGCCGTCGCCGTCGCGATCGCCTCGCTATAGGCGGCGCGATCGGACTCGGCGATCACGACCGGCTCGCACCCGAGCTCGACCGCGAGCGCCTGCGCGATGGGCAGCACGGGCGCAGGCGCGGTCACGGCCGCGTACGCGCCCGAGAGCTGGCGCAGGTCCATCGATGTCCCGGTGAAGGCGATGGCCGGATGCAGCGCGAGCGGTATCGCTCCCTGGGCGACCGCGGGCGCGAGGACGTCGGTGCCGAACGCGGGGTCCGTGTGCAGCACGAGCTGCCCAGGCTGCCACGCGCCGACATCGGCGAGGCCGCTCACGAGGTCGGGAAGCTGGTCGTGCGGCACCGCCACCACGACGAGTTCCGCGCGGCGCGCGACCTCGACGGCGTCAAGCACCGGCAGCCCGGGGAACAGCGCCTCGACCCGCTCGGGGTCGGAGCCCTTCGTGATGCCGACGAGGGCGTGTCCGGCACCGGCGAGTGCGGCGGCGAGCACGGGACCGACACGTCCCGCACCGATCACGCCGACCCCGAGGCGTCCGTCGCGTGTCATGGGCGCTCTCCGTCGGCCGGCGGGGGTGCGGGGATGTCGGGGGTGTCCGGTGCAGCCGGAGCCTGAGGTGCGGGCGGCGCCTCTGGCGCGGGCCGCGCTCCGGACGCGGATGCGGCGTCGGGAACCGGCTGCGCTCCGGACGCAGCGTCGGGAACCGGCGAAGCTGCGCCTCCGGCCGGAGGAACGACCTCGGACTGCGGGCTGGGCTGCAGCGGAGCATCCGTCGCGCTCCCGCCGGCCGCAACGGCACCGGCGTCGGCCTCCGCCGCGGCTGCCTCGGCCCACCGGTGTGTACGGTCCACCACGGCGGCGTGCACCGCCGCGCGGGCGACGTCGTCGAAGAGCTCGAGGACTCGGTCGCGGTCGACCGCTGCGACCGACGCGTAGACGGGTCCGCTCACGACGTGCGCGCGGACGGATGCCACGCGCAGCGCGCGGTCGACGGGACCTTGGTTCAGGCCGAAGCTCTGCATGCGGGCGAGCGGCACGAGCGCGAGCTTGCGCCAGATGAGCCCCCGCCGCAAGAGCAGCAGGTCGTCGGTGAGGCGGAAGCCGTTCCGTCGCCACGACAACGGTCGGATGATCCACGCGCGCTTGGGCGTCGTCGTGAACGAGTCCTCCTCGGTCGGCCCACTGATGCCCTCGCGCACGATGAGGGCCCATTCGTCCTCGCCGACGGTCGGCTGCAGCAGGCGCAGCACGCGCTCGACGTCGAGGGCGGTGCCCACGGGCAGCGCCGTCGTGAACTGGTCCGTGCTGCCCTCGCTCGCACTGCGGCCCGAAAGACGGTTGATGCGGATCTTCCACCAGCCGAACGGCCGCCACAGGATCGGCTGCTCGACTTCGACGGCGTGGACGCGTCCGGGCGGGACGATCTCCGTGATCGTGGTGAGGAGGCCGAACGTGATGCGCACTCCATCGGGCGTCGGGGCGATCGAGTAGCGCAGCGAACGGAAGATCGTGCGCACCCACAGCGCGCCGAGACCGATGAGCGCGGGCACGTACGCGAAGAGAACCCACGCGATGCCGAACGACGCCGCGACGGCGACCGCGATGAGCGCGATGATGAACGCGACCGTCGACATGCTCACGACCTGCGACAGGATGATGCGTCCGACGGGGATGCTGACGACCGACTCGGGCTCGGCGACCGGAGCCTCATCGCCCTCGATGAGCCCGGTGATCCCACGGCTCACCGTCTCGGAGAGGGCATGCGCACGTGAGCGCGGACCCGTCGGTCCGGCGCCGCCCGGCCCGGCATCCGTCAGTCGTCGGCCCGACGCGAGCCTCAGGATGTCGGCTCGCACCGCCTCGGCGTTCGCGGTCGACAGGTATTCGAGCTTCACGTTCGCGTCGGTGCCGGCGCCGACGACCTCGAGCTTCGCCATGCCGAGCAGCCGCGCGATCATCGGCCGCACGAGGTTCACCCCCTGCACGCGGTCGAGCGGCGCGCGGCGCTGCGTGCGGAAGAGCACCCCGCTGCGCACCTCGACGTCGTCCTCGGTGATGCGGAACGTGTGGAACCGCCACGAGAGGTAGAACAGCACGACGAGCAGGATGAGCACGACGAGCACGACGACGCCCGCGAGGAAGTACAGGTTGTTCGCGACGATCCAGTCGATCGGGTCGCCCGTGTCCCAGTCCTCGATCTCGACGTCAGGCGCGAACCACGGCAGGAAGAGGAACACCAGTCGATCGCGCAGGTTCGCGACGATGACGCCGATCACGACGAGCAGGAAGATGCCGCCGCGCAGCAGCGGAGTGAGCGGATGCAGCCGGTGCCAGTCGCCGTCGCTGAGCGGCGACCGAACGGGGCCTGCGACGACCGGTCCGCCCGTGAAGGCCTGCGGTTCGGTCATAGCCCCGTGCGCCGGCTCTCGGCGACCTGGATGAGGTGGTCGCGCAGCGTCTCGGCGGTCGCCTGTTCGAGTCCGGGGATCGTGACGCCAGTCGTCGCCGCGGCCGTCACGAACTTGAGCTGCGCGATGCCGAAGCCGCGGTCGAGCGGCCCGTGCGTGATGTCTACGAGCTGCATACGGCCGTACGGCACCGCGACGAAGCGCTGCCACAGGATGCCGCGGCGGAAGACGAGGTCGTCGTCGCGCAGCTGGTAGCCGATCGCGCGCGCCTGGCGCGGCATGATCGCGAGCGTCCACGCGAGGATCACCGTGAGGATGCCGCCGGGGATCCACGCCCACACCTGGTGCATCAGGAGCGTCAGAACGAGGGTCGCCGCGATCACGATCAGCAGGAAGGACCCGGTCGAGATGAGCTGCACCCACACGTACTTCGGCGAGATCTGGTGCCACGTGCCGCTTTCGAGCACGAGGCGGTTCTCGGACCTGGGCTCGATCAGTCGCCCGAACGTACCGTGATCGAGAGTCTCGTCAATGGTGGTGAGCTTCGAGTCCGGGGTCTTCGCCTCCGGGCTGTTCGTCATCGTCGTCCTTCCGGATGATGCACAGGTGCTCGGCGACAAGGCCGGCCCCGATCAGCAGAGCGCCCGCGGCGGCGGTCGCGAGGATCGTGCCCATCGAGCCTAGCGATGGCGTGACCGGTCGCGTGACGAGGAAAAGCGCCAGACCGACGCCGATGCCCCCGACCGCCGCGCCGACGATGCTCGACGCCTTCGCGAGCATCGCGATGCGCACCGCGCGGAACGGGTTCACCGGCTGGCCGGACTTGCCGTGGATCGCACGCCGGATCGGCACGGCGAGCGCGACGACGACCGCACCGAGCAGCACCAGGAGGATCGGCAGCGTCACCGCGGGCGTGAAAGTCGGGCGCCCCGTGGCCGTCAGCACCTGGTCGATGAGGAAGCCGACGCCGATGCCGATGACCGCGGCCACGACGAGCATGCCGGCGCTCGTGCGCTTCACGAGCCTTCCCCCGTTCGCAGATGTTCGAGGAGCACGTCGACGCGACCGACGCCGGGCAACTCGGCATCCGGATCGATCGCGAGCCACGGCGCGAGCACGAACTCACGCTCGGCCGCGCGCGGGTGCGGCAGCGTCAGAGTGGGGTTCGCCGACTGCACGTCCGCGTACGAGATGAGGTCGAGATCGAGGGTGCGGTCGCCCCAGCGCTCGCGGCGCTCGCGTCCGTGCCGCGCCTCGATGCGGTGCAGGTACTCGAGCAGCACCGACGGCGCGAGCCGCGTCGTGACGATCGCGACCGAGTTGAGGTAGGCAGGGGCCTGCTCATCGGGGCCTTCGGGCTTGACGGCGACCGACTCGATCGGCGTCGCCACGCGCACCTCGGCGACGAGCGGCAGCCTCGCGAGGTCCTTCACCGCCGCCTCGAGCGTCGCCTTCCGGTCGCCGAGGTTGGCGCCGAGCGCGACGACAGCCTCAACCCACGGGCGGTCGTGCCGTGCGGGCACGTCGCCCTGCGGTCCGTCGGCGAGTCGGCGGCTCACAGCGCAACCCCTCTGTCTCCGGCGGGCGAATCGGATGCCGCGCCCTTCACGCGCCGGATGGTGACGGCCACATCCGCGAAGGTCAGCGGGATCGGAGCATCCGGCTTGTGCACCGTCACCTCGGCCGACCGCACCGGGGCGGGCTCGAGCAGCGCGTCGGCGATGCGCGCCGCGAGCGTCTCGATCAGGTCGACCGGCTCGCCCTCGACGATCGCGGCCACGCGCTCCGCGAGCTCTCCGTAGTGGACGGTGTCGGCGACGTCGTCGCTGCGCGCTGCGGGGCGCGTGTCGACGCCGACGGCGAAGTCGATCACGAACCACTGACCATCGCGACGCTCATCGGGGTAGACGCCGTGACGGCCGAAGACGCGCAGACCCGTCAGGCGGATCTCGTCGAGACCTTCCACCGGTCCTCTCCCCTCCATGCTTCGGCGATCCGCAGCGCATCCTTGGTCGCACCGACATCGTGCACGCGCACCGCCCACACTCCGGCCTGGGCCGCGAGCACGCTCGTGACGGCGGTCGCGAGGTCGCGGCGGTGCTCGGAGACGGTGTCGCCGCCAGGCTCGTCGGGCCCGAGCGTCTCGGCGAGGAACCGCTTGCGGCTCGTGCCCACGAGCACGCGCGGGCCGACCCCGATGATGCGGTCGAGTCCGCGCAGCACGTCCCAGTTCTGGTCGCCCTGCTTGCCGAAGCCGATGCCCGGATCGATGATCATGCGTGCCGGCGGGATGCCCGCCTTCGCGGCGGCCTGGATGCGCGCGACGAGCTCGTCGATGACCTCGCGGATGACGTCGTCGTAGCGCGCGTTCGCATACATGTCGGCGGATGCCCCGCGCCAGTGCTGCAGCACGATATCGGCTCCTGTGCCGGCGACCGCGGGGAGCATCTCGGGGTCGGCGAGACCGCCCGACACGTCGTTCACGATGCGGGCGCCCGCCTCGACGGCGGCGAGCGCGGTCGACGCGTTCATCGTGTCGACGCTCACGGTGATGCCCGCGGCCGCGAGGGCCTCGATCACCGGGAGGACTCGTGCACGTTCCACCTCAGGCGACACGCGCTCCGCACCGGGCCGCGTGGACTCGCCCCCGATGTCGACGATGGCGGCTCCCTGTGCGCACAGCGCCAGACCGTGCGCGATCGCCCGCTCGGTGTCGTCATACCGGCCGCCGTCGCTGAAGGAGTCGGGGGTCACGTTGACGATCCCCATGATGAGCGTCATTCGCGCCCCGCGGTGGTCATGAGGGTGATGAGCTCGGCCCGCGCGACGGGCTCGGTGAACTCGCCGCGCGCCGCGATCGTCACGGTCGACGCCTCGCGCTGGCGCTCACCGCGCATGGTCACGCATCCGTGCGTCGCCTCGAGCACGACGAGGACACCGCGCGCCTCGAGCGACTCGGAGATGGTGTCGGCGATCTGCTCGCCGAGGCGCTCCTGCACCTGCGGACGCGCGGCGAGGATCTCGACGACCTTCGCGAGCGCGCCGAGCCCGACGACCTTGTCGCCCGGCAGGTATGCGACGTGCGCCTTGCCGCGGAACAGCAGCAGATGGTGCTCGCACACGGAGCGGAACTGGATGTCGCGAAGCATCACCGCGCCGGACGGCTGGGTCTCTGGCGCCGGCCCGTGCGCGATCGAGATCGTGTGGGCGAGAGGCTCCGCCGGATCGGCCTGGACGCCCGCGAAGAACTCCGCGTAGGCGTCGGCGACGCGTCCGGGTGTCAGGCGCAGGCCCGGACGGTCCGGGTCCTCGCCGATCGCGTCGAGGATCTCGCGGATCGCCGCGGCGACGCGCTCACGGTCGACAGCCATGCCGACGACCCTACGCGGTCGCGGGACGTGCCTGCCCGGTCGGGCGGCGGCGCGGCTTCTTCTCGGGCGTGCTCTGCTCGGCCTCGACGCTGGCCGCCACGCCCGCGGGCTCCTCTCGTCGCGGGATCTCGACGGGGGGCAGAGCCGAGACCGGCCGCCGGGCGCTCGAGAGCCACTGCGGGCGTGGCGGGAGCTTCTTGACATCCTTGAAGATGTCAGCGAGCTCGATGTGGTCGAGAGTCTCCTTCTCGAGCAGCGCGAGCGCGAGCCGGTCGAGGATCTCGCGGTTCGCGTTGAGCACCTCGTACGCCTCGTCGTGCGCCTGCTCGATGAGCGCGCGCACCTCCTGGTCGACGCGCTCGGCGACGCTCTCGGAGTACTCGCGGCCGTGGCCCATGTCGCGGCCGAGGAACATCTCGCCGGAGGCGGAGCCGAGCTTGACCGGCCCGACTTCGGTGGTCATGCCGTACTCGGTCACCATCTTGCGGGCGATGTTCGTCGCCTTCTCGATGTCGTTCGAAGCGCCCGTGGTCGGGTCGTGGAACACGATCTCCTCTGCGACACGGCCACCCATCGCGTACGTCAGCTGGTCCTGAAGCTCGTTTCGCGTGACGGAGTACTTGTCGTCGAGCGGCAGCACCATCGTGTAGCCGAGGGCCTTGCCGCGCGGAAGGATGGTGACCTTCGTGACGGGGTCGGTATGGTTCATCGCCGCCGCCGCGAGCGCGTGACCGCCCTCGTGGTAGGCCGTGATGAGCTTCTCCTTGTCCTTCATCACGCGCGTGCGCCGCTGCGGCCCCGCGATGACGCGGTCGATCGCCTCGTCGAGCGCACGGTTGTCGATCAGCTGCGCGTTCGAGCGGGCCGTGAGCAGAGCCGCCTCGTTGAGGACGTTCGCGAGGTCGGCGCCCGTGAAGCCCGGGGTCTTGCGCGCGACGACCTCGAGGTCGACGCCGTCTGCGAGGGGCTTGCCGCGGCCGTGCACCTCGAGGATCTTCTTGCGGCCCTGGAGGTCGGGCGCGTCGACGCCGATCTGCCGGTCGAAGCGGCCCGGACGCAGGAGCGCGGGGTCGAGGATGTCGGGGCGGTTGGTCGCCGCGATGACGATGACGTTCGCCTTGGGGTCGAAGCCGTCCATCTCGACGAGCATCTGGTTCAGCGTCTGCTCGCGCTCGTCGTGCCCGCCGCCGAGGCCCGCGCCGCGGTGGCGCCCCACGGCGTCGATCTCGTCGATGAAGATGATGGCCGGCGCATTGTCCTTCGCCTGGTTGAACAGGTCGCGCACGCGGCTCGCGCCGACGCCGACGAACATCTCGACGAAGTCGGAACCGGAGATCGAATAGAACGGCACGCCCGCCTCGCCCGCGACCGCGCGCGCGAGGAGCGTCTTGCCCGTGCCGGGAGGGCCGTACAGGAGCACGCCCTTGGGGATGCGCGCGCCGACCGCCTGGAAGCGCGCCGGGTCCTTCAGGAAGTCCTTGATCTCCTGCAGCTCCTCGATCGCCTCGTCGGCACCTGCGACGTCGGCGAACGTGACCAGCGGCATCTCCTTCGTCACGAGCTTCGCGCGCGACTTGCCGAACTGCATGACCTTGCTGCCGCCGCCCTGCGCGGACGAGAGCAGGAACCAGAACAGCACGCCCAGCAGCAGGAGCGGGAGCATGAGCGACAGGAAGCCGTCGAACCACGTCGGGCGCGGCACCGCGTCGTTGAAGCCGTCTTCGGGAGCGGCGGCGTCGATCGCCTGGACGACCTCGTCGGCGCGCGCCGACACGTAGTAGAACTGCACCTCGGTCGCGCCCTCGTAGGGCTTGGACAGCGTCATGTCGACGCGCTGGTCCCCGTCGGTGTTGAGCACCTCGGTCACGGTGTCGCCCTTGAGCAGCTCGAGCCCCTCCTGGGTCGAGATCTGCTTGGCCCCGCCGAGAGTCGAGATCAGCGAGAAACCGACGATGAGGAAGACCCCGATCAGCAGAACATAGAAGAGCGGGTTGCGTGTGATCTTCTTCACGTCCATCGTTCGGGCGCGGCCCGTTACCTTTCGTCGGCGATCCGCCGCCGGGTCGTCCGGATGCCTCGGCAACGGTGGATTTCAGGTTATCGCGGCGATGCTAGGCGCGGCCCGTGCATTCGCCCAGGGCTGAACGCCCCGTTCAGGCCCCGGGCATCCGCTCCCACCCGTATTCGGCGAGAAGACGCGGAGGAGACGCGCATCAGGAGTAGACGTGCGGCGCCAGTACGGCGACATCGCGAAGGTTGCGGTACCGCTCCGCGTAGTCGAGGCCGTAGCCCACGACGAAGTCGTTCGGGATGTCGAAGCCCACGTAGCGGCACTTCACCTCGACCTTCGCGGCATCCGGCTTGCGCAGCAGCGCGAACACCTCGATCGATTCCGCTCCGCGGGACTCGAAGTTCTCGAGCAGCCAGCTCAGCGTGAGGCCGGAGTCGATGATGTCCTCGACGATGAGCACGTGCTTGCCGGTGAGGTCAGTGTCGAGGTCTTTGCGGATCTGCACGACGCCGCTCGACTTCGTGCCCTTGCCGTACGACGACACCGCCATCCAGTCGATGGGCGCGACGCGCTTGAGTGCGCGCGAGAAGTCGGCCATGACCATGATCGCGCCCTTGAGCACGCCGACGAGCAGGAGGTCCTTGTCGGCGTAATCGGCATCGACCTGCGCCGCGATCTCCTTCAGCCTCTCGTGGATCTGCTCCTCGGTGACGAGGACTTGGGTGATGTCACTCTGAACTTCGGCGGCGCGCATGGCTCAGAGTCTAGAGTCGGCGGGGCGATCCCGAAGACCCTGTCGGGCGGTCGCCCCGGTCAATAGGCTGAGCGCGTGCCCGGGGGCACCGGAGCCCCCGCGGACCGATCCGGAGGTGGCTGCGATGGCTGGACTGGACGACATCCTCACGATGATCCCCATCGATCAACTCGCATCGAAGCTGGGGGTCGACCCGGACACGGCCGCGCAGGCCGTCGAGCAGGGCGGGGGCGCGATCCTCGCCGGACTGCAGAAGAACGCGCAGTCGCCCGACGGCGCGGCAGCGATCCAGAAGGCGCTCGGGAAGCACCAGGGCCTCGGCGACGCCGTCGACGTCGACAGCGTCGACACCCAGGACGGCGAGAAGATCCTCCAGCACGTGTTCGGCGAGAGGGAGCAGGCGGTCAAGAAGACCCTCACCGAGGCGCCGCAGACCGCGGGTATCGACTTCGGCAAGCTCCTGCCGATGCTCGCGCCCATCGTGATGGGACTCCTCGCGAAGAAGCAGCAGCCGGCCGGCGAGGCGCAGGCCCAAGCCCAGCCGCAGGAGTCCTCGGGAGGCGGCATCGGCGACCTCATCGGGGGACTGCTCGGCGGCGGAGGCGGGCAGCAGCAGGGTGGCGGCCTCGACATCGGAGGTCTGCTGGGCGGGCTGTTCGGCGGCAACAAGTAGAGACGGATGCCTCACCCGCCGCGTGCGGACGTCAGCGTCGCGCGTTCGCGGTGAAGACGATGCGGGCGCCGGCGCGGTGGGCGCGGCATCCGGGAAGGTCGATCGGGCCCTGGCCCGACCAGTCCGTCACGAGGCGTGCGACCTCGAGGGTCTGCGTGCGCGTGAGGCTCTCGCCGAACTCGGCTGCCACGACGTGACGGATGATGCGGTTGCGCAGTGCCGCGGGGTTCGCCGCGAGTGCGGCCACCGACACCGAGATTCCGGCCTCGGCGTGCTCGACGACGTCTTCGATGATCTCGTCGATCATGTCGGCGAAGGCCTCCGCGTCTTCGCGAAGCTGTTCGGCGGTGCGCGCCAGTGCTTCGGCGACGCCCGGCCCGAGCTCCTCCTCGAGAACCGGCAGCACCCGCTCGCGGACGCGCACGCGCGCGAACCGCGGGTCGAGGTTGTGCGGGTCGTCCCACGGCTCGAGCCCCTCCGCCGCGCACGCGGCGCGGGTCGTCGCGCGGCGGACGCCGAGGAGCGGGCGAAGAAGGGCCACCCCGTTCGCGAGGGTCGAGGCGGGCGCCATGCCCTGCAGGCTCGCGCCGCCCGATCCGCGGGCGAGACCGAGGAGGACGGTCTCCGCCTGGTCGTCGAGGGTGTGGGCGGTGAGGACGGCGGCGTCGAGGGCGCCGGCCTCGGCGCCGAGCGCCTCGTACCGCGCGGCGCGAGCCGCCGCCTCGGGGCCGTCTCCGCCCGACACCTCCACCCGCACGACGCGGGCGTCGAGCCCGAGGGTGCGCGCCTTGTCGGCGGCGGCGGTCGCGGCATCCGTCGACCCCTCCTGCAGTCCGTGGTCGACGATCAGCGCCGTCGAGCGAAGCCCCAGTTTCGGGGCCTCGAACGCCACGGCGGATGCGAGCGCGAGGGAGTCGGCTCCGCCCGAGAGCGCGACGACGACGGCCGAGCCCGGCGCGAGGCCGCCGAGCGCGCGGCGCACGGCGAGGCGCACCTCCGCGACGGCGGGGTCGAGGCCGGGTCGGTGTTCCACGCGCCCACCGTACCGCCGGGCAGGACTCCCAAACCGCCGTGCAGAACTCCGGAGATTCGGACCCTCGACCCCGAATCCAGGCCCTGCGGGGCCTCCAACCGACGGAACCTCCGGAGTTCTGCACGCACGATGCCCGCGACTAGGCTTGTCGGCGGCATTCCCGCAGTCTTCAGAAGGAGCACCACATGGGCGCTTACGACGCCGTCATCGAGATCCCGCGCGGCAGCCGCGTGAAGTACGAGGTCGACCACGGCACGGGCCGCGTCTTCCTCGACCGGGTGCTCTTCACCCCGATGGGCTACCCCGCGAACTACGGCTTCTTCGAAGACACGCTCGGCGAGGACGGCGACCCGCTCGACGTGCTGCTGCTCCTCGACCGCGACCTCTACCCCGGCATCCTCGCGAAGGTGCGGCCCGTCGGCGTGCTCAAGATGAGCGACGAGGCCGGCGGCGACGACAAGGTCGTCGCGGTGCTCGCGAAGGACCCCCGTTGGGACCACATCCAGGACGTCGACGACATCGACGAGTGGACCAAGTCCGAGATCGGCCACTTCTTCGAGCACTACAAGGACCTCGAGCCCGGCAAGTGGGTCAAGGTCGAGCAGTGGGCCGGCGCCGCCGAGGCCGAGCGGCTCGTGTCGGAGGCGTTCGACCGCTTCCATGAGAACGAAGGCCAGACCGCGACCCAGGGTGCGGGCGAGGCGCCGAAGACGATCTGACTTCCTCTTCAGGCGAGGGGGCGGATGCTGCGGCATCCGCCCTTCGTCTGAACACCGGCCGGAGGTCAGACGGAGATGCCTCGCGCCGCCATGAAGCCGATGGGGTTCACCGGCGAGCCGTTGACGTACGTCTCGAAGTGCAGGTGGCAGCCGAAGGAGTTGCCGGTGTTGCCTTCGCCGGCGATGAGCTGGCCGGCGTTGACCCATTGGCCGTAGCGCACGTAGATGTGGCCCGTCGCGATGTGGCCGTAGCCGGTGCCGATGCCGCCGCCATGGTCGATCTTGATGTAGTTGCCGTAGCCGCCGTTGTAGCCGGCGTAGACGACACGACCGGATGCCGCGGCGAAGATGCCCGAGTAGCAGCCGGCAGCGAGGTCGACGCCGTAGTGGAAACCCGACGAGCAGTAACTGTTGCCGCACTGCACGGTGCGGGGGCCGTATCCCGAACTGCGCCACCCGGAGGACGGGCGCGCCCAGCCGGAGCCGACGACTCCGCCACCGCCGCCGCCACCGCCACCGGCGGCCTGCTCGCGAGCGCGACGCTCTGCCTCTTCGCGAGCCCGGCGCTCGCGCTCCTCGCGCGCCTTGCGCTCGGCCTCGACACCGGCCTTGTAGCCGGCGAGCGTCTTCGCGGTCCGGTCTTTGAGGGCGGCGAGCTGCGCGTCGAGCTCGACCTTGCGGGACTTCTGCTCGGCCAGGGCGGCTTCTGCGGCATCCGCCGCCTGCTGAGCCTCGATCATCTTCTGCTCGGCGATCTTCTGCAGCCGGTCGCGCTCGTCTCGCGCGACGGCGGCCTGGTCGCTCAGGCTCTGGGCGGAGTCACGCGCCGTGATCGCGTCGGCGTACACGGCCTGGTTGCGCTCGAGGAGCTTGTCCATCGTGCCGAGACGCGCGAGCAGGTCGTCGGCGGTCGCGGCGGAGCCCGAGAAGAACAGCTCGAGCGATGTGTCGTCGCCGCCCTTGCGGTAGAGCTGCGCGGCGACGCGTCCGGCCTTGGCAGCCGCTTCGTCGGCCTTCGCGGCCTCGGCATCGGCCTGCTCCTGCAGCTGCTCCGCGTAGAGCGCGGCGTCGAAGTAGGCCTGCTGCGCCTCGTAGAACTCGTCGGATGTGCGCTTGGCCTCGGCCTGAGTGCGGGCGACCTCGTTCTGGAGGTTGCGGATGAGGCCCTCGATCTTGGAAACCTCGGCGGCCTTGGCGGCTTCGTTCGCGCGCGCCTTCTCGACCTCTTCCCACGTGGGGTACTGCGCGGCGAAGGCAGCCGGCGCCGCAGAGAAGGCACCGCCGATCGAACCGAGCGCTATGACTCCGAGAGCGCCCAGGCCGAGGACGCCGCGCCGCGATACGGATTCGGGCCAGAGCAGGCTGCGCTCCCGCGACGTGGGCGCGCAACCGCAGTCGTCGTACGCCTCCTCGGTCTGCACGCGCAACCCCTCCTTGCGGTCTTCGACGTTCATCACACTAGCAACATCAGTCACACGCGCAACAGGTAGGACCACACTGTGCCTCCCATATTGCGCCCAGAGCCGCGAGAACGCATCAGTTTCCTTGCGGCGGGTCGGTTACTGCGCTCCCGCCGCGTGCCCCTCGATTTGGCGGAACGGGCGTCTCCTGCGTATGCTGGATCGTCGGTAAGCGTGAGCCCCCGGGTTCACCCGGCCCCATCGTTTAGCGGCCTAGGACGCCGCCCTTTCACGGCGGTAGCACGGGTTCGAATCCCGTTGGGGTCACTCAGCCCAAACCCACAACTGAACAAGCATGGCCCTGTAGCGCAGTTGGTTAGCGTGCCGCCCTGTCACGGCGGAGGTCGCGGGTTCAAGTCCCGTCAGGGTCGCTCCGAGCGACGGGCCCTTTTCTCGAAGAGGGCCTTTCGTCTAGGACGTGGCATCGCGTCGAGCAATCGAAACGGATGCCGCGCGGCTCTGTAGCTCAGTTGGTAGAGCGTTCGACTGAAAATCGAAAGGTCACCGGATCGATGCCGGTCGGAGCCACAAGGGTGATCGTTACAATCACCCCAGAGACCCCCGCGTAGCTTCTACATCGCGGGGGTTTTGCTTTTCCTGCCGCGCTGCGTGCGCCCCGACCTCCCCTCACCGACTCCATCTGTGCGCACCACGAAACCTCTGGTGCGCCCCCTCGCGCACCCGCTAGATTTCGCGTCACAGGCCTCCCCAGGGCCGGCTCCCCGCACTGTGCTGTGCGTGCAGTTCCCCTGACGGAGGCGACGGAACCGCACGCGCAAGTGAGAGGGAAAGATCGATGACGACCACCCGCCCATCCGCGCGGTGGCGGAGCAGGACACTCGCGGCAGCAGGAGCCATCCTGCTCGGCGCGTCGCTCCTGACCGCCAATGCCGCCTCCGCGCAGAACGATCCACGCGAAGGCCTCGCGCCCGGCTACTTCGACGCCGGCGTGGCCGCGAGCGGAATCGAGCTGCTCGCGAACACACCCCGTGTCGAGCCGTTCGATGCACCTCCCGGCAACTTCGGGTTCGTGAACTCCGACCTCGCGTTCACCGGGGACCACGCCATCGTCGGCAACTTCAACGGGTTCCAGATCTACGACATCTCCGATCCCACGGCACCCGCGCTGCGGACGCAGGTCGTGTGCCCCGGCGGGCAGGGCGACGTCTCCGTCTACGGGAACCTGCTGTTCATGTCGGTCGAAGAGACGCGCGGCCGCATCGACTGCGGCTCCGAGCCCGCGAACGCCCAGACGCGGTTCCGCGGCGTGCGCATCTTCGACATCTCGGACCTCGACAACCCGGTGCAGGTCGGCGGAGTGCAGACATGCAAGGGCTCGCACACGCACACGCTCGTCACCGACCCGGATGACCCGGCGAACATCTACGTCTACAACTCGGGCACGTCGAGCATCCGTCCGGCGGCCGAGCTGGCCGACTGCAACAACGGCGGCGCGACGACCGAGAACCCGACGCACTGGCGCATCGACGTCATCAAGGTGCCACTGGCCGACCCGGCGTCCGCCGCGATCGTCAGCCAGCCGCGCATCTTCGCCGACCCGGTGACCGGCGCGGTGAACGGTCTGCAGAACGGGCCGACGCAGCCCCAGCATCCGTCAGGAGGGGCCTACTCGCCGAGCCCCAACACGACCACGTGTCACGACATCACCGCGTACCCCGAGATCGGGCTCGCGGCCGGCGCGTGCCAGGGCAACGGCATCCTGCTCGACATCAGCGATCCGGCGAACCCCGTTCGCCTGGACGCGGTGGCCGACGTGAACTACTCGTACTGGCACTCCGCGACCTTCAACAACGACGGCACGAAGGTCATCTTCACGGACGAGTGGGGAGGCGGCACCTCACCTCGCTGCCGGGAGACGGATGCCCCGGAGTGGGGTGCCGACGCACTGTTCGACATCGTCGACACCGCGGACGGCAAGAAGCTCGAGTTCAAGAGCTACTACAAGATCCCGGTCGTGCAGACCTCGCAGGAGAACTGCGTCGCGCACAACGGATCCATCGTGCCGGTGCCCGGCCGCGACATCATGGTGCAGGCCTGGTACCAGGGCGGCCTCTCGGTGATGGACTTCACCGACACGGCCAACCCGGTCGAGATCGCGTACCTCGACCGCGGCCCGATCAACTCGCCGAACCCGAACGGGCTGAACCTGGGCGGGTACTGGTCGACGTACTGGTACAACGGCAACGTGCTGGGCAGCGAGATCGCGCGCGGCTTCGACTCGCTCGCGTTCACGCCCACGGCGACGCTGTCGGCGAATGAGATCGCCGCGGCGGGCGAAGTGCGCATGGACGAGTTCAACGCCCAGCTGCAGACGAAGATCGTCCACCAGCCGAGCTTCGCGGTGGCGCGGTCGTTCGTCGACCAGGCCGAGCGCGACGGGTCGCTGACGGGCAAGGCGCTGACCGAGGTGCGCAAGCACGTCGACCAGGCCGAGAAGCTCGCGGCGGGCCCGGCGAACAGCCGTGCCGTCCAGGCGCAGCTCGACAACGCGGCACGCAAGTCCGGCCTTCCGGCGGACTCCGCGGTCGTGCAGGCGATCAAGGCCCTCGCGGCGGCTTTGAGCTGAGCCCGGCGAGGCGAAGCCTCCCCAAGGACGGAATGCCCGGTGGCCTCGGTCGCCGGGCATTCCGGCGTCTGCGCTCCCGCGCGCGGCGGGCGACGGCGGCGTCTGCTCAGTCGTACTGCGCGAGCAGCTGCTGCATCCGTGCGATCTCGATTCCCTGGTCAGCCTCGACGTGACGTGCGAACAGGCCGATCTCCGTCTCCTGCCCGCCACCTGCTCCGTCGAGGTCGACGACCATCTGAATCGCACCTTCGTGGTGCTTGATCATGAACTCGAGGAAGAGCCGCTCGAACTCGGTCCCCGTCGCCGCTTCGAGCCGCGCGATCTCCTCGTCGGTGAGCAGACCCGGCATGTCCGCGTGGGCGTCGTGCGCGGCATCCGGATCGCGTATCGGCTCGGCACGATCGCGCAGCCACTTCTCGAGCTGCGCGATCTCGTCGGTCTGGCTGATCTCCATCCGTTCGGCGAGCAGGCGGATGTCGCGGTTCGTCGTGCGATCGTCCACGTAGCCGGTCATCACGAGCGCCTGCGCGTGGTGATGCAGCATGTCGCGGACGAACTCGACGTCCTCCTCGACGTACGGCAGGCCGGCCTGGGCCTGAGCCGCCTCTTCGGGCGACAGCGTCCGGTTCGGCTCGCCCGGCGCCCCGGGCTGGATCACCGGAACGGTCGAGACCGGCGTGGGCGGCTCCGCGTCGGCTGTGCACGCCGTGAGGACGAACGCCAGGACCGCAGCCGCGCCGAGGGGCGCGAGTCGGCGGGGTGTCGTCACGTGCGGTCGCCTCTCTCCGATGAGTTGCTTCGTCCATCATGCGGCGTGGCGACCGAAAGTCCAGTGCCGGCGCCCTCTCCGCGCGTTGACATCGCGCCCGCGCCTCTGCGAGCGTGAAGGCGATCGACGCGAAGGGGCACGACACGTGGCGCAGGCGAACGAGAGCTTCCCGGACCTCGACGTCGGGACGGTGATCGACATCGAGATCGTGAGCATCACGGATGCCGCGGGCGCCCCGCCGTCCGTCGCGCCGACGCCCGGACAGCTTCCCGGCGAGCGCGTCGAGAACCCGTTCCCCGTCCCGAAGCTCGAGGACGTGCTGTCCGCGCTGCGCGCCGGTGAGACGACGGTGCACGCGACCGGGCCCCATCGCGGCATCGCGATCGTCGGACCGCACCAGGTCGAACTCGAGCTGTACTCCGCCGAGACGCACGGCGGCGCCGGGACGGTGGCCGAGCATTTCACGGTGACCCGGATGGACCCCGGTTCGCTGTCGCTCGCACCAGTGGGTGACGATGGCGACTGAGCGGGAGCCGCGGTCGGCCGAGCGCCCTGCGGGCCCCGCGCTCATGCAGCTGTTCGAGCAGGAGCTCGCCGCCGCCGACACCACGCGCGAGGCGCTGCAGGCGCGGGCGAACACCGTCATCACGACCTCCGTCGCGCTCGCCACCCTGTTCCTCGCGTTCGCCGGTCTCGTGCAGGGCCCGGATGAGCAGCTGCCTCCCGCCGCGCTCGCGCTGCTCGTCGCCGCCGCGGCGACCCTGCTCGCGAGCAGCCTGACCGCGTTCCGGCTGTTGGCGTTCCGCCGCCTCCCGCGGCTGAGCGACGAGACGCTCGCGCAGTACACGCATCCGGACCTTCCCGCCGCGAGCGCGCTCGACCTGGAGACTCGGATCCTTCCGACGCTCGCGGTGCGCATCCGCTCCGCTCGCGAACTCAACGAGCGGCTTCACATGCTTCTGCTGCGCGCACTCGCACTCGAGGTGGCCGGGGTCGTGCTCGCGGCGACCGGCGTGGTCGTCCTGCTCACTGTTGCGACGGATGCCGCATCCGCCGTCTGGCCGCTCATCGCCGGCCTCGCTGTGGCGGTCGCGGTCGTGTTCGCAGTGCTCGCGTGGAGAGGGCGCCCGCTCACGGCGCGGTGAGCCCCGCTCAGCGGGCGATCGCCGGCGGGACCGTGATGCGCATGACGGTCTTGCTCTTGCCGATATGCCGCTCGAACGTGAAGCCCGCCTTCTCGAACATTGTCCGCGTGCCGTTGTGGAGGAACGACGCCGACGTCTTCTTGCCAGGCTCGAGCTCATTCGGAAACGAGACGACCTCTCCCCCGCCGGCCAGGGCGATGAGCTCGAGCGCTCCATCGAGCGCCTCGCGCGCGACGCCCGAGCGCCGGTGGTCGCGGTCGACGAAGAAGCACGTGATGCGCCACGGTGCCGGGTTCGCCTCGCCCGCGTCGTACTGCTTGCGGTGGTAGATGCGCGGCAGCTGCTCGGGGCTCCCGTACTCGCACCATGCGATCGCTCGATCGCCCTCGAACACAAGAGCGGCGTGCGCGACACCCTCCTCGACGAGGCGCCGCTTGAACTCCGGATTCCTGTATTCGGCGCGCGCAGTGGTCTCGCTGTCGTCGTGGAAGTACGTGCAGTAGCAGCCGCCCCACACGCCGTTGTGCTTCTCGGCGAGTGCCAGCCACGCCGGGAAGGTCTCGGGCGTGAGCGGCTTGATCACGTGACGACCATCAGCCATGGCGCACTCCTCGCGTCGGTGCGGTCAGTCTCGCGCGGGGGTCGGACATCGACGAGGTCAGCGTCGCGCGTATCGGCGGATGAGCCATTGCGCCGGCCCCATGACGACCAGCAGCGCCATCGCCCAATACCCCACGGCAGGAAAGGCGATCGCGATCACGAGGATCGCCGCGAACGTGATCGTCGCGACCAGCTCGGCGACGATGCCGTTGCGCAGATTCTCCTCGGGGATGTCGTGAAGCTCAGGATGGCGCAGCGAGTAGACGCCGAGCACTGCGAGCAGCGCGCTCGTGGCGAAGAGGGCGCCGATGTAGAGGACCTTCTGAACGGCGTCGACCGGCACGAGCCCGAAAGTCGCCGTCGCCACGGGAAGCCACACGATGGTCAGCATCCACGCCGAATTCAGGACGAGCAGCGGCCCCGAGACGCGGTGAATGCGCTCGAAGAGCCGGTGATGACTCATCCAGAACGCGCCGATGAGGCCGAAGCTGAGCACGAAGACGAGCAGCTCCCACGTGTTCTCCTGCACCCACTCGGTCGCGGTCCCGCCGTCGTGCGAGAGCTCGACGACGCTCTCCATGAGCGGCAGGATCAGCAGCGTCATGGCGATGGCCACGACGGCATCCGTGAACGCCTTCGTACGCTCGGCCGACGCATGTCTCTTGGCGCCCTGCGCGGGCCGGAGGTCATCCTGAGCCACGGACCCGAATCTGTCACTCCCCGCGGACACGCCGGCCTCCCGCGCCGGGCGGCGCTCGCGAGGCCGAAGCCGAGTGTCAGATGTCGCTGAAGTCGTTCATCGGCGCACTGATCCGGCTGACGACGTCGTCCTCCACTGCGAGCTCGACGAAGAGGATGCCGACCTCGCCCGTGACGAGCGACGTCGTGCCGGGCACCTCGTGACGACCGAGTTGCAGGTGGTCGGCGATGCCGTCCCCGTCTTCGTCCCAGAGGTCCGACGCCCCGGCGGCGACGGCATCCGCTCGTGTCGAGCCCACCGCGATCCCCTCGACCGTCCGGAACGGCACTCCGTCGATCTCCGGCGCGCTCACGGTGATCCATACGCGGGACTGATCTTCCGCGGACATGAGGACACGCACATGAGGCCATTCGTATTCGACCAGCCCACGGCTGTGCCACTCGTCGAGCTCGACCGGCGTCGGCACGTGACCGGTGATCTCTTCGAGCGCGGCGAGGATGCGCGCGCCGTCGTCCAAGGAGATCGTCTCGGTCACGCCGTCGCGCGTGTACACGAAGGTCTCCATGGAGAGGACGACCTCGTCGGCAGGCGTGGGCTGCGGAGATGTCGACGCGGTCAGAACGAACGGCGCCAGGGCACGTGATCGCATCCGGGGGAGGGCCTCTCATGATCGCCGACTCGCGCACGCGGGTGGGCGATCGGGGGTTTGCGCGGACAGCGCCGCTGCCCCGACCATTCTCACAGGCGCGACGAGCCGGCGACGCACCATCCACAGGGGCACCGCGTCTCCAGGCAGAATGGCCGCATGCCCCGCTTCTTCCGGGCCGTTCTGCGGTATCCCGTGATCCTCGTCACACTCGTCGTGCTCATAGCCGTGCTCGTGCTGGAGAGCGCAGGGGCGACGAGCACGGCGAAGTGGATCTCGATCGTCTACGTGTCGGCGATCATCGCCTGGACGCTGGTCGGCATGGTGCGCGACGTGCTGCGCGGGCATGTCGGGCTCGACGTGCTCGCGGTCGTCGCGATGGTCGCGACGCTCGCGGTCGGAGAGTACATCGCGTCGCTCATCATCGTGCTGATGCTCACCGGCGGCGAGGCGCTCGAGGACTACGCCGGCCGCCGCGCGCGGCGCGAGCTGACGAACCTCCTCGACCGGTCGCCGCAGATCGCGCACGTGATCGTGCACCCGTCCGACGAGTCATCGGGCGACGTGCAGGACATCTCGGCCGACGACGTGCGCGTGGGCGACGTGCTGCTCGTGCGGCCGTCCGAGATCGTCCCGGTCGACGGCGAGCTGCTCACCGAGTCGGGCTCGTTCGACGAGTCGTCGATCACGGGCGAGAGCCTGCCCGTGACGAGGCGAGCCGGCGACGAAGTGCTGTCCGGCGCGATCAACGGCTCGCGCGCGGTGCGCATCCGCGCGGTGCGCCGAAGCGGCGACAGTCAATACCAGCAGATCGTCGCACTCGTGCGCGAGGCGCAGGATTCGCGAGCCCCCGTCGTACGGCTCGCCGACCGGTTCGCGATCCCGTTCACGGCGGTCTCGCTCGTGATCGCGGGCGCCGCGTGGGGGATCTCGGGCGACCCGACCCGGTTCGCCGAGGTGCTCGTGCTCGCGACCCCGTGCCCGCTGCTCATCGCGGCTCCGGTCGCCTTCCTCGGCGGGCTGTCGCGCGCCGCCAAGGCGGGAGTCATCGTCAAGGGCGGCGCCGTGATCGAGCAGCTCGCGCGCGTGAGGTCGGCCGCGTTCGACAAGACGGGCACGCTCACGCAGGGCCGCCCCGACCTCGTCGAGGTGCGGCCCGCCCCCGGCTTCGACGCCGACCGCGTGCTCGCGCTCGCGGCATCCGCGGAGCAGTACTCGAGCCACGTGCTCGCCGACGGCATCCGTCGTGCCGCGGTCGCGCGCGGCCTCACGATCGAGCGCGCGGAGCGCGCGAGCGAAGCCGCGACGAACGGCGTCACGGCGACCATCGCGGGGCAGACGGTCGTCGTGGGCAAGCCCGCGTACGTGAGCTCGCTCGCGCCCGACGCCGAGCGCACACCGCTCGCGCCCGGGCAGGCGGCCGCGTACGTCGCGATCGACGGGCGCTACGCGGGCGCCCTCGTGCTCGCCGACGACCCCCGTCCCGAGTCGCCCGCCGTCGTGTCGTGGCTGCGGGCGCACGGCGTCGAGCGCATCGCGATGCTCACCGGAGACGCGGCCCCCACCGCCGAGACGATCGCGGCATCGGTCGGCATCGACGAGGTGCACGCCGAGCTCCTGCCCGCCGAGAAGGTGCACCTCGCGGCGCAGCTTCGGCCACGGCCGGTGCTCATGGTGGGCGACGGCGTCAACGACGCTCCCGTCCTCGCGGCCGCGGACGTGGGCATCGCGATGGGCGCCAAGGGCGCGACGGCCGCCGGTGACGCCGCGGCCGCCGTCGTGCTGCAGGACTCGCTCGCCCGCGTCGCGGATGCGGTCGCGATCGGGCGGCACACGCTCCGCGTCGCGTACGCCGCGATCTGGATCGGCATCGCGCTGAGCATCGGCCTCATGCTCGTCGCGACCACGGGCGTCATCCCGGCGGTCGTCGGCGCGCTCGTGCAGGAGCTCGTCGACCTCGCGACGATCCTCTACGCGCTGCGTGCACTGGCCGGTCCGGTCGCCGACCTCGACGCCTACGCGAAGACGGATGCGCCGTCCGCGCCGACCCCGGCCGGGACCGTCGACCGGCCGACGGCCGCGTGACGCGGCATCCGTCTCACAGGCGTTCGGGCCGGAACCCGTAGCCCACCAGCCGCGCCATGAGCGGCCGCGCGATCGGGATGGCGATCCGCATGACGATCCGCTGCAGCCGCGTCGGAGGATTGTCGAGCAGCCGCACGCCCCGGCCCGTCGCGATCGTGCGGTGGACTCCCCGCTGGATCCGCTGCATGAGTATCGTGGGCAGCTCGCGGCGCCGCTGCACCGCGACGCACGCGGCGTCGATCTCGGCGGCGTCGCCCGACTTCAGGGCGGGCACGAGCACGCGGGCGGCGGCCACCGCGTCCTGGATCGCGTAGTTCACGCCGACGCCGAACGCGGGCGACATCGCATGGGCGGCGTCGCCGATGAGCAGCACGCCCGGCGACCACCACCGTTCGAGGCGATCGATCTGCACCGACAGGAGGCTCACCTCGGCGAGCGAGCCGAGGTGGTCGACGACCGTCCGCAACGGCGGCACGGCGCGAGTGAGCCGTTGGCGGAAGGCTGCGAGGCCCTGCTCGCGCATCTCGTCGAACGACCCCTTCGGGATGATCATGCCGCACTGCAGGTAGTCGGGCCGCGGGATCGTGATGACCATGCCCTCCTCCGAGATCCACGCCAGCGTGTCGGGAAGCTCGGTGTCGGGGTAGGGCAGGCGGAACCACAGAACGTCGCACGGCACGCCCTGCGCACGCGGGGTGAAGCCGAGCACGTCGCGCACCGTCGAGTGGCGGCCGTCGGCGGCGACCACGAGGTCCGCCGAGATCACGTCCTCGCCTCCGTCGCGCGTCCGCACGCGCACGCCGTTCACGCGGCCGTCCGCCGCGCGCGTCACGTCGACGGCCTCCGCTCCCATGCGCAGATCGAACGTCGGATGCTGCTTGCCCGTCGCCGCGAGCAGGTCGAGCAGGTCCCACTGCGGCATGAGGGTCAGCATCCGGTTCGGCGGAGGCAGCGTCGTGAAGTCGATCGCGTGCACGCGCACGCCGTTCGCCACGACGTCGAGCCGCGGCAGCGGCTTGTGCGGGATCGCGTCGAACTTCTCGCGCACGCCGAGCGCGTCGAGGATGTTGAGCGTCGACGGATGCACCGTGTCTCCGCGGAAGTCGCGGAAGAAGTCCTCGTGCTTCTCGAGCACGGTGACCTCGACACCCGCGCGTGCGAGGAGGAGACCGAGCATCACGCCGGCGGGTCCTCCGCCGGCGATACACACCTTTGCCGAGGGGGTCACGTCGGCTCACGCTACCGCAGCCCCCGGCGATCGCGGATGAGCCGTCCGCGGTTCGGAGGAATCCCCCGGGCGGGTCACGGAGCCGCGCGACGCCTCCGCACGAGCCGCGCCACCGCCCGGTACGCGACGCCCACCGCGAGCACGACGACACCCGCCGCGATCGACGCCACGGGAAGCGTGGCCACGAGCACGAGGCATCCGATCATCCCGATCACCGCGAGCCACCGCGGGAAGCGCCGGTCCTCGCGAGGCTGCGTGAAGGCCGACGCGTTCGCGATGAAGTAATAGAGGAGCACGCCGAACGACGAGAAGCCGATCGCGCCGCGCAGGTCGAACGCGAACACGAGTGCGATGACGACGATCCCGAGCACGATCGTCGCGCGGTGCGGCACGCGATACCGCGCGTGCACGCCCGCGAGCCACGACGGAAGGTCGTCGTTGCGGGCCATTGCGAGGGTGGTGCGGCCGACGCCGGCGATGAGGGCGAGCAGCGCGCCGAGTGCGGCGAGCGCCGCCCCGACCCCCACCACGACGACCGCCCAGGTCCAGCCGCCCGCGGCGGCGACGTCGGCGAGCGGCGAGGTCGAGCCCTCAAGGGCCTCGGGTCCGAGCACCGCGAGCGCGACGACCCCGAGAACTCCGTACACGACGAGCGTGCCCGCGAGCGCGAGCACGATCGCCCGTGGGATCGTGCGCTGCGGCTCGCGCACCTCCTCGCCCATCGTCGCGATGCGCGCGTAGCCGGCGAACGCGAAGAAGATGAGTCCCGCAGACTGGAGCACGCCGTACCACCCGGCGTCCGCCCAGCCGTCGGTGAGCCGCGACGGGTCGGTGTCGCCGGATGCGAGCCCCGCGACCACGACGAACGCGAGCACCGCGAGCACGACCGTGACGATGACCCTCGTCACACCTGCCGTGCGCGTCACGCCGAAGCAGCTCACCGCCGTCAGCGCCGCGACCGCGAGCGCCGCGACCGGCTCGCTCCACTCGGGCGGCACCGCATACGCGGCGAATGTGATGGCCATCGCGGCGCAGCTCGCGGTCTTGCCGATGACGAAGCTCCACCCGGCGAGGAACCCCGGCCACTCCCCCAGCCGCTCGCGCCCGTAGACGTACGTCCCGCCCGAGGTCGGGTACCGCGCCGCCAGCTGCGCCGACGACGTCGCGTTGCAGAAGGCGACCGCCGCGGCGAGCACGAGGCCGATGAGCAGGCCCGCGCCCGCCGCTTGCGCGGCGGGCGCCCATACCGCGAACACGCCCGCGCCGATCATCGAGCCGAGGCCGATCGCGACGGCGTCGCCCAGCCCGAGGCGGCGGGCGAGGGCGTCGGGTCCGGTCATCCGGGCGTCCCGTCGACGAGGAGGCGCACGGCCGGGACATCCGGCTCGGCCCAGTCGAGCTCGGCGAGCTCGGCGCGCGCGACCCAGCGCAGCTCGTCGTGGTCGGTGCTCTCGACGGGCGCCGGCCCGTCGAGGCGAGCGCGCAGGCAGATGAGACGGATGCCGCCCCCCTCGCCCGGGTCGACGGTCACGAGCTCGCCCATCACCGAGATCGACACGCCGAGCTCCTCCCGGATCTCGCGCACGAGCGCGTCGGCGGGCGATTCGGATGCCTCGACCTTGCCGCCGGGGAACTCCCACCTGCCGGCGGCCGCCTTGCCCGGAGCCCGCCGGCACGCGAGGAACGCGCCGTCGCGCTCGACGACGGCGGCGACGACGTCGATCGTGGGGAGGGCGTCTGGCACGCGCCCATCGTCGCACGCCGGAGGCGTCCGGGAGGGCGGCGCGTGCGAGGTGTGTATCACGCGAAGAATTCAGCAACTCTGTGGTGAACAACGGGTGAAAACAGGGTTTCGGTTGGCCGCAACCGGGAGTAGAGTGACGTTGCGCGCTAGCGATGCTGGGAATCATCGCGCGGGACACCCGAAAGCAAGACCCGCCGCGCATCTGGGGATATCGACCGTCTGACTCGGGCTGACGGGCGAGCACATTTGTCTGGGGACGAAATGCGTGCTGGGGGCACCTCGCACGAGAGTGTCAAGGCGGTCGTCGCATGACGACCTTCGCCGACGACGCTCTCAGTCGACCGATCGCGGCACCTCGCCATGTCGAGGCACCGCTCCGAACACTGATCACGCCTCGCGTGGCACCGGCCGTCGAACGCCGGCAGCTCTGGGAACGCCGCTACCGGCGTCGTCTGTGGGCCGCCGACACGTTCGTCGTCACGGCATCCGCGGGCCTTGCCGCGTGGATCCAGATCGAGATGGCGAACGTCACGATCTCGGATGCTCCGTGGCAGTACGGCCGCGTGTTCCTGATCACCGTGGTGATCTGGATGAGCCTGCTGGCGATGTTCCAGACGCGCGACCGTCGCATCGTGGGGCACGGCACGACGGAGTACCGTCGCGTCGCCCACGCGACGGGCATGGCGTTCGGGATCCTCGCGATCGGGTTCGTGCTGCTGCAGTCCGCGGGCATCCGCATGCAGCTGCTCGTCGCGCTGCCGCTCGGCATGGCGGGCATCGTCTTCGGCCGCTGGGTCTGCCGGCAGTGGCTGAGCGACCAGCGCGCGCAGGGCGACTTCATCTCGCGCGCGGTGGTCATCGGCAACCGCGCGGATGTCGAGTACGTCGTCCGCTCGGTCCACAGCGACTCCCTGCTCGGCTACCGCGTGGTGGGCGTGACGCTCGACGACGACCCCGCCGACGCGCTGAACGTCGAGGGTGAGACGATCCGCGCGACGGGCTCGATGCACACGGCGGCGACTGTGGCGGCCCAACTCGGCGCCGACGCCGTGATCGTCGCGAGCACTCCCGAGGGCGACACCGACTTCCTCAAGCGGCTGAGCTGGCAGCTCGAGGGGACGGCGGCCGAGCTCGTGCTGTCGAACCCGCTCGCCGACGTGGTCGGCCCGCGCATGTCGCTCAAGCCCGTCGAGGGCCTGCCGCTCATCCAGGTCGAGATCCCGACCTTCGAGGGCGGTCGCTACCTGACCAAGCGGCTCATGGACATCGCCATCTCGGCGATCGCGCTGGTGGCCATCGGTCTGCTGACCCCGTTCATCGCGCTCGCGATCAAGCTTGAGGGGCCCGGCCCGGTGTTCTTCCACCAGGAGCGCGTCGGCCGCGACGGCCGCATCTTCCGCATGCACAAGTTCCGCTCGATGACGACCGACGCCGAAGACGCGCGCGGCACGCTCGACGCGATCAACGAGGCATCCGGCCCGCTCTTCAAGATGAAGCAGGACCCGCGGGTCACCCGCGTGGGCGCGATTCTGCGCAAGTTCTCGATCGACGAGCTGCCGCAGTTCTGGAACGTGCTCGTCGGCGAGATGAGCGTCGTGGGTCCGCGGCCGCCGCTGCCGCGCGAGGTCATGTCGTACGACGGCAAGGTCTACCGCCGGCTCTACATCAAGCCCGGCATCACGGGACTGTGGCAGATCAGCGGCCGCAGCGACCTGTCGTGGGACGACACCGTCCGGCTCGACCTGCGCTACGTCGAGAACTGGTCGGTCATCGGCGACCTCGTCATCCTCTGGCGCACGGTCGGATCCGTCATCAAGGCGCGCGGTGCCTACTGATCGCCGCTCTTGATGCGTCGCGGCGAGGCTCCGCGACCACCAGGCCGGGCGGGCGTTGTGTCCCCAAGAGACGCCCGCCCGGCCGCCAAACGGGAACGCGTCAGCGACGCTGACCCACGTTCGAGGCGGATGACGCGGCATCCGCGAACAGCGGTTCGAGCACGTCCGCGTACTGCTCGACCCGGTGGGACCAGTCGGGCACATCGTCCACGGTGATCGTCGGCGCGTTCTCGCGCAGGGTCGCCGCGACTGCCAGCGGGAAATCCGCCGGCGATGCGAGGACGATCCCCTCGCCCTCGAGCTCGCGGAACCCCGCGACCGGCGTGCTCACGATCGGACGGCCGACCGCGCGGTACTCGTACAGCTTGATCGGGTCGAGGCTGTCGGTGAACGCGTCGACGACATGCGGGACGATGAGCGCGGTCGCGTGCTGCAGGTACGCGGGGACGTCGCGGAACGCGCGCGGCCCGAGGACGGCGACATCCGGATGCGACGCCAGACGCTCCGTGTTGTGCGGGGCGAGCGCGTCGGGCCCGACGAGCACGATCGAGCTGCCGCCGGCCGCGATCGCCTCGGCGGTGCGCACGACGAGGTCGACGTCGAGGCGGTCCTCGTGGAGCGTGCCGACGTAGACGGCCGTCGGCCCGGCGGGAAGGTCGGCCGGGCGCGGCAGCGGTGTGCGATACCGAGCGGTGTCGACGGCGTTCGGGATGAGGACCACGTCCCGCTCCGACCCCCTCGTGCGCTCAAGGCCCGTCGAGCACACCACCACCGCGGCGCACAGGTTCATGAGGATCGCCTCGTTCGCGACGATGCGCCGCCTCTCACGCGCCGGGCGGTCGGCGGCGAGCCAGTCGTCGGTCATGTCGTACACGGCGGGCAGCCCCGTGTGCGCGACGAGCTTCGCCCACCCGGGGTCGTTCACCCACAGGGCGGGGCTCGTCATGCCGAGCGCGCGCATCGCGCGTCGCGCCGCCCGCCGCAGGGCCGCGTCGGCGGCGGGCCCCGCGACGCGTGGGAAGAGCTTGTCGGGCTGGAACAGCGACAGCCGTCCGTCATATCCGTCCGCCGTGCGAAGCCCCCGGCCCCGACGGATGCCCCGGCCGGAGAGCGCAGAGTGCAGGAGGTCGTTCGGCGGCTCGACGAACAGCACGCGGAGGGCGGGATCACGCCGCAGCAGGCCGTCGATGAGGTACTGGTTCCGGCGCCACACGTCGTCCCACGCCTCCAGCGAGAAGACGACCAGATCGCGACCCCTCACGACACCACCAGCACGTGCTCGTAGACGCGGCGCGTCTGGGCGACCTGGCGCTCGACCGAGAACCTGCGACGCTGCAGGTCGCGCAGCGCGGCGCCCGCCGCCTCGCGGCGCGCGGGGTCGCGCAGCAGGTCGTCGAGCACGCGTGCGGCGTCGGCCGGGTCGCCCGGCGCGAAGAGCAGGTCGGGTCGGGCGGCCCCGACCGTCTCGAGGTGACCGCCGCCGGCAGCGGCCACGGTCGGCGCGCCCGCCGCCATCGCCTCGAGCACGAGGATCCCGAGACCCTCGCGCGGAGTCGGCGCGATCACGATTCCCGCTTCGGCGAGCAGCGCGGGCACGTCGGAGCGGTGTCCGAGGAACTCGACGCTGCCTGCGACGCCCCGCTCGCGCGCGAGCGCCTCGAGGTCGCCCCGTTCGGATCCGTCGCCCGCGATGCGGAGCTTCCAGCCGGCGGCGGGTCCGCGCGAGAGCGCCCACGCCTCGACGACGTCGGCGGTGTGCTTCTCGGCCTCCAGCCGCTGCGCGGCGAGCACGTACGGGCGGCGCTCGGCAGCCGCATCCGTCGATTCGACCCCGGTGTGGACCACCTCGACGGGAGGCTCGACGTGCTCGGCCACGAACCGCGAGATCGCGATCTGCGCCGCCAGCGACCTGCCGACCGGCCGGAAGACGAGTCGCGAGAGCGGGTTGCTGCCGCGGCGACCGGCGAAGTGCCGCGTGCTCACGTGCTGCGGGCGTCGGTGTCGGCGCAGGTGGAGCCAGCCCACGAGGTCGGCCTGTGACATGTGCGTGTGGAGGATGTCGGGAGGCTCGATGGACCGAAGCGACGAGAGCGCCGTGCCCATGTCGTCACCCGGAAGCCACTGCACCGACGTCTGCGCGAGCGCGCGCTGCATGTGATCGGCATCTCCTCCGATCACGACGACGTCGTCGCCGGACGAGGCGAGGCCGGACGCCACGGTCACGATGTACCGTTCCACGCCGGCGAAGCCGGTCGAGCACACGAGGTGCACCACCCGCATCTCTCTCCCCCCGATTCACGGACCCCGCGTGAAGTCTATGAGCACGCGCGGCGGCTTTGGTGCGCGCGGCGGTCTGTAGCATGGCGACGTGCGCGTGGCGATGTCGTCGTTTCGATTCAACAACGAAGGCGGCATCGAGCGCGCGTCGTACGAGCTCGCGCAGCGGATGAGCGATCGCGTCGATCTGACGCTCGTCGCGACCGACGTGGCTCCTCCGCCGCCCGAGCCGCTGTCGTGGCTTCGTGTCGAGGCGCGCAGCTCACCGGGCTTCGTCGTGCCGGTGACCTACTCGGCCGCCGCGACCGAGGCGCTCGAGGGCATGGGCTTCGACATCGTGCACAACCAGGGCGGCTGCGCGACGCGACGGCAGGACGTCATCACGGCGCACAGCTGCCACAAGGCGTGGTGGGCGATGAAGTTCCGCAACGGCGAGGTGCTGCGCGCCCTTGCGAACCCCTTCCACCACGCGGTGCTCCAGGTCGAGCAGCGCAACTACCGGCCCGATCGATTCCGTCGTGCGATCGCGGTGTCGCCGACCGTCGCGCGCGAGCTCACGCAGTACTACAAGGTCGATCCGGAACGCATCACGGTGATCCCGAACGCTGTCGACGTGGCGCGATTCCAGCCGGCGGATGCCGCGGCCCGCCGCGCGCGCATCCGCGCGCAGCACGGCTACACGGACGACGACGTGGTGCTGCTGTTCGTCGGCAAGGAGTTCCGCCGCAAGGGGCTTCGCGCGATCGTCGACGCGCTCCCCCACCTCCCCGAGGCGGCACGCCTGCTCGTCGTCGGCGGCGACGACGCCGCCCCGTTCCAGGCCCGGGCGCGTGAGCTCGGCGTCGCCGACCGCGTGACGTTCGTCGGGCATTCGCCGGCCGTCGAGGACTACTTCCAGGCGGGGGACGCGTTCGTGTTCCCCACGATCTACGAGCCGTTCGGCCTCGTGCTGCTGGAAGCCGCGGCATCCGGCCTGCCCCTCGTGACGACTCCGCTGGGAGTCGCGGAGGAGTTCGTGCGGGTCGGTGAGAACGGTGCGCTCATCGAGCGCGACGGCGCGTCGATCGCGCGCGCGGTACGGCCCCTCGTCGAGGACCGCGACCTGCGTCGCCGCATGGGCGAACAGGCGCGGCGCGACGCGGGCGGCTACACCTCGTGGGAATCGGTCGCCGACCAGACGATCGCACTGTACGAGCGCGTGCACGAGGAGAAGAAGGCCGGTCACCTGCTGAGCTGACGGGCCCCGGCTCAGCCGGCCGGCGTCACCTCCGTGTCGTACACGCGCACCCAGTCCACCTGGAGCGCAGCGGGGAACGGCGTGTCGACGTCGGGGTCTCCGGGCCAGTCGCCCCCGACGGCGAGGTTCAGGACGATGTTGACCGGACGGGTGACGGCCCACTCCCACCCGTCCTCCATGTCGGCGCGCGTCACACGGCCGGTCTCCTCGTCGTCGATGAAGAACGTGACGCCGTCGGGATCCCACTCGGCGGCGAACACGTGCCAAGCGTCTGCCCACGAGCCGTCCTGCGCGGGCGTCTCGACCTTGAGCGACCAGGCCTCGTCGTGGCCGGCCCAGTTGCCCCACACCGTGGAGTGCGCCGTGTCGCCTTCGCGCACGAGCTCGACGATGTCGATCTCGCCCACATCGGGCCATCGCGTCTGGTCGTCGTAGACGCCGAGCAGCCAGAATGCCGACCACAGGCCGCCGCCCGACGGAGCTTTGATGCGCGCCTCGAACCGCCCGTACAGGAACGCGTCGCGGCTCACGAGACGCGCCGATGTGTAGTCCGCCGAGCGACCCTGATCGTCCGTGCCCTGCTCGGCACGGGCGACGATCGAGAGGACGCCGTCCTGTACGAACGCGTTCGTGTCGCGGTCGGTGTAGAACACGATCGAGCCGACGCCCCAGTCTCCCGCGCCGGTGCTGTGTCGCCATGCCGAGAGGTCGCCGTCGAACTCGTCGGCCCAGTCGAGCCCCGATTCGTCGCCGACGACCGGACCGGTGGGGGTCGGAGTCGGTGTCGGCGTGACGGATGCCGCGTCATCCTGCCCCGCCTCGGCCGCGCACCCCGACGCGAACGCCACCGCCGCCGCGAGCGCGAGAGCCGACGCGGCGCGCACGGTCGAGCGCACGGCGCGATCGACGGATCGGCGTGTGTGCCTGCGGCGTGATGTGCTCACGCGTGCCCTCCTTCTCGCGGTGGGCGTGCGTCCCCGCATCCGACGATAACCCGCGATCAGCCGATGCGTTCTGAGTATCTGATGGGACCTTCGAGGAAGATCGCACGGCGTCGGCGGGCCTCGGCCGCCGCGTCTCCGCGCGCGACGAGCGCACGCGCGGTCGCGCCCGCGATGACGCCCGCGCGGAAGACCTGCCACCCGAAGGCGCCGAAGTGCTTGCGCTGGTACTTCTCGCCGCTCGCGAAGAACAGCGCTTCACGTCGCGTGCTGTCGCCGCCGGTGCCCGCGCCGATGTGGGTCGAGTCGACCTCGGCGACCGCGATGTCCCACCCCGCGTCGCGTGCCCGCTTCTGCCAGTCGACCTCTTCGGCGTAGAGGAAGAACTGCTCGTCCATGAGCCCGATCTCGGCGATCGCCTCGGCCCGCAGCAGCAGCACCGACCCGATCGCGAAGTCGCGGGCGCGGTCGAAGCGCCCGAGGCCGAGCGCGTCGATCCAGGCGCGCAGCGGTGAGGGGAACGGCCACCACACGCGCACCGGCGCGCCCGTGTCGGGCTCGGTCTGCGTCGCGCCGACGGCCGCGCGACGCGGGTGCGCATGGAGCGTCTCGTGCATCGCCCGGATGCCGTCCGGCGCGATGCGCGCATCGGGGTTCAGCAGCAGCACGTCGGCGTCTGCGAGGCCCCGCTCGGCGAGCGAACGGAGCGCGGTGTTCACGCCCGCGCCGAAGCCGAGGTTGCGGCCGGGGTCGATGTAGTGCGCACCGCGGCGCGCGGCCATGGCGGCGGTCTCGGGCGACGAGGAGTTGTCGACGATCGTGATGGGGAACTCGCCGCCGAGCACCTCGAGCGCGCCGTCGAGCAGCGCCGGGTCGCCGTACGCGACCGCCACCACCTGCGGTGGGCGCCGACGCCCGGAGTCGTTCACCGGGAGCACCTCGCGGTAGAGCTCGTCCTGCAGCTCGGCGACACGGTCCCACGTGAACTCACCGGCGCGACGCAGGCCTGCCTCGCGCAGCTTCGCCCAACGCGAGGCATCGAGGGCGACGTCGAGCCCCGCGGCGAGCGCCTCCGGGTCGCCGGGTTCGACGAGGATTCCGGCATCCGCGACGACGTCGGGGATCGCGCCCGATCGGCTCGCGACGACCGGCACACCCGAGGCCATCGCCTCGACGGCGACACGGCAGAACTGCTCGAGCCATCCCGGCCACGGGATCGACGGGACCGCGATCGCGTCGACGCGGCGATAGCGCTCGGCGAGCTCGGCGCCCTTCGCGAAGCCGAGGAACGCGACGCGCGACGTGATGCCGAGCTCGCCTGCGAGCGCAACGAGCTCCGCCTTCTGCGGACCGTCGCCCGTGATCTCGAGACGCCGGCCCGGGCGCAGCGCGATCGCCCGCAGCAGTGTGTCGACGCCCTTGTAGGGCTCGAGTCGGCCGACGTAGCCGATCGTGGGCGGGTCGGCGGGAGCCTCGCGTTCGGCGGGGTGGAACTGCGCCGTGTCGACGCCGAGGGGGATGAGGCGCGCCGGTCCCGTGAGGCCTTTGCGCACGAGGATCTCGCCCGCCTCGGTGTTGCACACGTACGCGGCGGCCGCACCACGCAGCGCCCACCGCTCGAACCACCGGAACGGGACGGGGTAGCGCTTCTCGAGGTTCTGCGCCGAGTAGAGCACGTACGGCGCACGCGAGCGCCGCAGGCGGCGCAGGAGGAGGATCTCCGCGGTTGCGAGCGAGAACGGCTCCTCGTGCAGGTCGATGAGGTCGGGCCGAGCGCCCAGCGCGCGCCACAGCGGGCCCGGCGCGTACAGGAACGCATTCGGATGCGAGCCGATCGTCGCGGCGCCGCGCACGAACCGGTCGCCCTCGACCTCGAGCGGCACGAGTCGGCCACCCTCGTTCCAGCGCATCGCCGACACGAGGGCGACGTCGACCCCGCGGCGCCGCAGTGCGCGCTCGCGTTCGCGCCACGCCGACACCACGCCGTGATGCGCGACCCGCAGTACTCTCACGTCTCCCCCAAAGCCGTCTCGCGTGCGCGGAGCACGCCGTCAGTCGCGGATCCCCCGCAGCCGTCGCACGATGCCGTCGGCGAGGCCGAGCGGCGCGGTGCGCAGCGCCCACCACACCTCCGATACTGCCTGCAACGGGTGGCGCTCGCCCAATGCGCGGCGCGCCGCCCTTGCGGCGCTCCACCACGCGAAGCGGTCGTTCTTGCGCGCGCTGTCGCGCAGAGCCGCGACGAGCTCATCGTCGCGGCGGGCGCGCGCGGTCTTCTCATGCCGGCGCACGACCTCGTCGATCGACGCCACGAGCGCGCGGTGGCGACTCGTCGAGTTCTCGCCGTACGCGCGGTAATCGACGAGGGCGCCGGGCACGAAGAGGAAGCGCCCGTGCTGCGCGAGGCGCAGGATGAGGTCGTAGTCCTCGGCGAGGCGCAGTCCCTCGTCGAATCCGCCGACCTCGACGAATCGGTCGCGCCGCATGACGAGGTTGCCCAGCAGGATGCCCGTGCGGCGGCGGGCGATGTCGGCTGCCGACTCGACCTCGACCTGGTCTGCGGGCGCGAGCACGCGGCCGCCCGTCGCGTCGATCGTCTGGATCCCGCAGTAGCTCGCGACCGCGTCCGGATCCTCGGCGTGCGCGGCGACGTGACGCGCGAGCCGCTCCGCGTGCCACCGGTCGTCGTCGTCGAGGAAGGCGAGTAGGTCGCCGCGCGCCTCCGCAGCGCCCCGGTTGCGGGCGGCGCTCACGCCGGTCGGCGGCTGGCGCAGCAGGCGGGCGTTCCCCGCGCGCGAGACGATCGCGGCGACCGCATCCGGATCGGGGGAGCCGTCGTCGACGACGATGAGCTCCACGGCCGGATGCGTCTGCGCCGCGACCGAGTCGAGCGCCTCGCCCAGGTGCTCTCCGGCTCGGTTGGTCGCGACGACGACGCTGACCAGCGGCGGGTGGGCGGACATAGGCGAATGCTACCGACTCGCCGCGCGGCCCCCGCCGCGCGCTTCAGTACAATCGGCACGACTCGGGCGGACGGAGACGGTGATGGGGGACGACGGGCCGGTCGTGAGCGTCGTCATCGCCGCACGCGACGCCGCTGCGACGATCGGCGACCAGCTCGACGCGCTCGCCCGTCAGCGCGTCGAAGTGCCGTGGGAGGTCGTCGTGAGCGACAACGGCTCGACGGATGCCACGGCCGCCGTCGTCCGATCGCACGCATCCGCCCTGCCGAGCCTTCGCGTCGTGGATGCATCGGCGGCGCGCGGCGCGGGCGGCGCGCGCAACGTCGGCGTCGAGGCGGCGCGCGGGTCGATCGTCGCCTTCTGCGACGCGGACGACATCGTCGACGACGGCTGGCTCGCCGGGATCGTCGCCGCGATGCGCGATCACGACTTCGTCGGGTGCACGTGGGGCATGTCTCGCCTGAACCCCGAGCACCCCGAGGGGCTCACGATGGGGCCGACGTTCCGCCTCGAGACGCTTCCCCACCTCGCGTTCGCCGGCGCCGGCGCCATGGCCGTGCGCCGTCACGTCTTCCTCGCCGTTGGCGGATTCGACACCTCGCTGCCGATCGGCGAGGACACCGACCTGAGTTGGCGCATCCAGCTCGCCGGCACACCGCTCGGCGAGGCGCCGAATGCGATCGTGCACATCCGCGAACGCTCCGAGCTCGGTGCGACGCTGCGGCAGTGGTACCGCTACGGCCGCGCGGAGCGCCAGCTGCGGGTGAAGTTCGCCCACGTGCCCGTCCCCGCCGATGCCGCGCCCGCGGAGCAGGAATCGCCGGGCGGCCAGGCCGCCGAGCTCGCCGACAGCGCGAAGCGCAAGCTGCGCCGACTGGTCCGCATGCGCGGCTGGCGCGACGTCGCCCCCTTCCTCCAGCGGCAGGCACGCCGGGCGGGCCTGCGATGGGGCCGCATCGATCGGAGCGTGCGTCCGTACGACGGTCCCGGTTCGATCCACGCGGAGAGGGCGACGGCGTGAGCGCCCCGGAGGTGTCGGTGATCGTGCCCGCGTACAACGCGGCGACGACCCTCGGCGATCAGCTCGCGGCTCTGCTCGCGCACCCCGTCCGACACCGGATCGAAGTGCTCGTGTGCGACAACGGCTCGACCGATGACACCGCCTCCCTGGTGCGGCGATGGGGTGAGCGCGACGGACGGGTGCGACTCGTCGATGCGTCGGCGCGGCGCGGCCCGGCGGCGGCGCGCAACATCGGCGCAGCGGCCGCACGCGGGCGTGTGCTGCTGTTCTGCGACGCGGACGACATCGTGGGTGAGGGATGGCTCGAGCGCATGGCATCCGCCCTCCTCGACGACGTCGAGGTCGCCGCCGGAACGCTCGAAGGACGCTCGCTGAACACCGCCAACCGCTACTCGGTGAGCTGGGAGGTCTCGGGCGACATCCGGCTCGCCTTCTGGCCGCGGTTCCGCGCGACGGCGTCGAGCAACCTCGGCGTGCGCAAGGATGTCTTCGACGAGGCAGGCGGCTTCGACGAGCTCCTGCTCACGTGCGAGGACCTCGACTTCTGCTGGCGCGTGCAGCTCGCCGGGCACCCCCTCGTGTTCGTCACGGATGCCGTCGTCCACTCCCGCCAGCGCGACGGGCTGGGGGCGGTGTTCCGCCAGGCGCGCTCGTACGCGGCAGGGACGCGTGCGCTGAGGTACAAGTACTCGGCGATAGCGACCGCCGACGTCGACCCGCCGGCACCGGCAGCCGTCACTCCGCCCGGGGGCGACGGGGGTGCACACGACGCGGGTGCCGCCGCATCCGGTCGTGTCGCCCGTGGCCTCAGCCGCGTGGGACGGATCTTCACGCGAACCGGCCAGGCGAACATCGCGTGGCGGCTCGGCGAGGCCCTCGGCAAGCGGTTCGGCCGGATCGATCCCCGCATCCGTCCGCTGCCGGTCTCGCTGCTCGACCGCCACCTCGCGGGAGGCAGTCAGTAGCGGATGTGCGTGCGCACGTTGACGTACTTCGCGAGCAGATCCTCGACGGTCAGCGTCTCGTAGTCGCGCTCGTCGAGCCCGTCGAGGATGCGGCGCAGCACGCCCGCGCGGTCGAACGCCGGCAGGCGCTGGCCCTCCTCGAGCTTCTCGGGGTCGCCGCGGTGATCGTGCAGCAGCAGGATCGCGCCCGGGAACACGCCCGCGAGCGATCGTTCGGCGACCGCCGACTCCTCGTCGTCGATCCAGTCCACGGCGTCGCCCGACCAGTTGACGAGGCGCAGGCCGAGGGCGCGGATGCCGAACGCCTGCGCGAGCGTGTGCTCGCCGTAGGGCGGGCGGTAGGTGCGCAGCCGCGTTCCCGCCGTGTCCTCGACGAGCGCCTTGGCATCGCGGATGCGACGGACCGCCGTGCGCGTGCTCATCGTGAGCAGCGAGTCATGGGTGTCGCCGTGCAGCGCGAGCTCATGACCCTCGTCGACGATGCGGCGGACGATCTGCGGATGCTGCTTCACCTGCTGCCCGAGCACGTAGAACGTCGCCGTGCGACCGCGCTCGGCGAGCAGGTCGAGGATGCGCGGGGTGTCGTCGGGATTGGGCCCGTCGTCGTACGTCAGCGAGAGCGTGCGGTCGGTCGTGTCGACGCAGTAGGTGCCCAGCGGCGAGCTCGCGAACGACGGCACGAAGCGCGGGAGCGCGCTCTGCGCGGAGAACTCCCCGCCGACCATCTCGCGGCCGCCCCAGACGACCACCGGTCGCACGACGACCGCCTTCATCGCATCACCCCTGCGTCGCCGTCCGAGCCCCACGGACGGTCGAACGCATCCTAGCGGCCGGGGACCCGTCGTCGGCGGCGACCTCGTCGTAGACGGCGAGGTAGCCGTCGACAACGTGGTCCCATGTGAACTCCTCGACGCGAGCCCTCCCCGCGGCCGCGATCCGCTCCGCCTCATCGCGCTCACGCACCGCGCGCTCGAGCGCTGCCGCGAGCGCGCGCTCGTCGAACGGGTCGGCCAGCCATCCGTCGACTCCGTCGTGGACGAGTTCCGCCGGACCGGCGTGCGATGTCGCGATGACCGGCACCCCGGCCCGCCAGCCCTCGAGCACGACGATCCCGAACGCCTCGGTGCGGCTCGGCACGACGAGGGCGAGGGACTGCGCGACGGTGGGGCCGACGCTCCCGCGTGCGAGCCGCCCGGGCAGGTGCACGCGGTCGGCGACCCCTCGCTTCGCGGCGAGCGACAGCAGCGCGTCGCGCTCGGGACCGTCGCCCCCGATCACGAGGTGCACGTCCTCCGGCAGGTCGGCTGCCGCGAACGCCCGCACGAGCAGGTCGAACCCTTTCGTGCCGACCAGCCGCCCCAGCGCGACGAAGTACCGCGCGGGAAGGGGCGGAGCACCCGCACTCTCCTCGTCGAGATCGACGCCGTTCATCACGATCGCGGCGCGCCCCGGCTCGAGCCCGAACCGCTCCTCCAGGTCCCGCGCCGTGAACGCCGAGACCGCGGTGACGGCGGCGGCACGACGGATGCCGCGCCGCAATGCCCACCGCATGAGGGCCGACCCGCCGAAGACGTCATCGGCGTCGCCGAACGTCTCGCCGTGGCTCGTGATGACCAGCGGCAGCCGCGAGAAGCGCGCGACCTCGGTCGCCCACGCGCCGTTCGGACCGAAGCAGTGCACGTGGATCACCGCCGGCCGATCCGCGCGGAGGGCGCGTCGCCAGCGGAGCGCCGCGCGCGGCGCGCGCCATCCGAAGGACAGCGCCGCGCGCAGCGAGCGGGCGGGCATCGGGGTGGGCAGCACGCGGATGGGGATGCCGTCGAGGTCGGCCGGCACATCGTCGCCGCGGTCGACCGTCCAGATCGCGACGTCGACCCCACGGGCGCGCAGCTGCTCGGCGACGTGCCTCACGTGCTCCTCGACCCCGCCGACGCGGGGCAGGAACGAACTCGCGACGAGTGCGATCTCCGCCATGCGTCTTCCCTCGCTACGCTCTCAAGGACGCGCGGTCACCGCGCGGAAGCCCGACGGAGGTCCTGCACCATTCGCATCACATTCGCCACGATAGCCGTCGGCGCGCCCATGGGTCAGCAGGTGTACGAGGAAGAGATCGTCGCCCGCGCCGCCGCGGCCGCCGGAGAGGGCACGGTCGTACGCCGCGAGATCGCCCGATCGCTGCGCTCGGAGCTGCCCGGCACCGTGCGGCTTCCGAACTGGATCACCGGCCGCGCCCCTTCCGGCGTGCGGTCAGCCGTCGGGGCGATGCTCTACCGCGGCGCCGACGTGGTCCACCGGATGGGGCTCGGCATGCCGCCCGCGCGCGTGCCCGAGGTCATCACGATCCACGACACGGTCGCGTGGCGGTTCGACGACGAATCGCCGCCCGAGCCGTTCGCCGCGCACGAGCTCCGCCGCGCCGCGGCGGTCATCGCTCCATCGCAGTACGCCGCCGACGACGCGGCCGAGTTCCTCGGGCTCGAGCACGTGCACGCGATCTACAACGGCGTCGACCCGGTGTTCCTCGACGCCGAGCCGCTCGACCCCGAGTCCTGCGCGGCGCTCGGCATCCGGGGACCGTATGTCCTGCACGCCGGAGGCGCGTCGCGGCGCAAGAACCTCGAGGCGCTCGCGGAGGCGTGGGAAGTCGTGTCGGCCGCGCGCCCCGACCTGACGCTCGTGCTCTCCGGGCCGCCGCATCCGCGGCGCACCGCGCTGTTCTCGAAGCTCCCCCGCACGCGCCTCGTCGGGCGTGTTCCCGCCGCTCTCGTGCCGGGACTGTTCGCGGGGGCGACGGCAGTCGTCGTGCCCTCCCTCTACGAAGGGTTCGGGCTGCCCGCCCTCGAGGGCCTGGCGGCCGGCGCACCCGTCGTCGCCGCGCGGACGAGCGCGCTGCCGGAGGTCGTCGGCGATGCCGGCGTGCTCGTGGAGCCGACGGGCGCGGATGTCGCCGAGGGGATCCTGTTCGCGGCATCCGGCGACTCCGCCGTCTCGACGATGGCGGCGCGCGGACGCGAGCGTGCGCGGGAGTTCACGTGGGAGCGCAGCGCTCGCGAGCACGCCGCCGTGTGGTGCCGAGTCTTCAGCGGATCCTGAGGGTCTTCGACGGATCCTGAGGCGCGGACGGCCGTCGCCGTGTGACCAGGTAGATTCTTCTCTCGTGACGGTTCTTGGGGAGGCCGCGATCTCGGTCGCGGGGTTGGGGAAGACGTATCGCCTCGGGGCGCTCGGCGAACGTCCGTCGACGGCGGCGGCGGCCGCGATCCAGTGGCTGCGCTCGACGGGCAAGGCGAAGTACACGCTGTTCGACGCGCTCGACGACGTGACCTTCGACGTGCCGCAGGGCGAGGCCCTCGGCATCGTGGGTCGCAACGGCGCGGGCAAGTCCACGCTGCTGAAGCTGCTGACGCGCGTGACCGCGCCGACGCGCGGCCGCATCGAGCTGCGCGGGCGCGTCGGGTCGCTCCTCGAAGTGGGCACCGGCTTCCACCCCGAGCTCACCGGCCGCGAGAACATCTTCCTCAACGGCGCGATCCTCGGCATGACGCGCAAGGAGATCCTGCGCCGCTACGACGAGATCGTCGAGTTCTCGGGCATCGAGAAGTTCCTCGCGACACCCGTCAAGCGCTACTCGTCGGGCATGTACGTGCGACTCGCGTTCTCGGTCGCGGCGCACCTCGACACCGAGATCCTCGCGATCGACGAAGTGCTCGCGGTCGGCGACGCGGAGTTCCAGCGCCGGTCGATCGCCAAGATGCGCGAAGCCGCGCGCGGCGGCCGCACGGTGCTCTACGTCAGCCACCAGCTGCAGACGGTGCAGGCGCTGTGCACGTCGGCGATGCTGCTCGACCGCGGCAAGCTCGTCTACTCGGGAACAGTCGACGGCACGCTCCAGGCGTATCGCGACAGCTTCGAGAGCTTCGCGCTCGCGCAGTCCGACCCGAAGAACCGGCCCGGCAACGGCATGGTGCGCCTGTCGCGCGTGTCGATGGAAGACGAGTTCATCAAGTCCGGCGACGACATCGCCGTCGAGTTCGAGCTGCCCCCGTCGAAGAAGCTCATCGGCACGTACTTCGTCTCGATGCACATCAACAACGACCAGGGCTCCGTGATCGCGCAGTGCGACTCGCGCCTGGTCGGCAAGTGGTTCGACCCCACCGAGGAGAACCGCGGCCGGCTCGTGATCCGCGACCTGTGGCTCAAGCCCGGCGTCTACACGGTCGACGCCTATGTGTGCCAGGCCGGCGTCCTCGACGCGTGGGAGGGCGCGTGGAAGTTCGAAGTGCTTCCCGACCTTCCCTACCCCGAGTTCGCCGAGTCCTCGAGCATCGAGAAGGGCCTCGTGTTCGTCGACTTCGAGTACGGGAAGGCGTGACATGGAACACCAGCCTCAGGTCACCGTCATCACGCCCCCCGGGCGTCTCAACATGCCCGACTGGCGCGAGGTGTGGCGCGCACGCGAGGTCGCGGTGCGGCTCGCGCAGCGCGACATCATCGTGCGCTACCGCCAGACGATCCTCGGCTTCACGTGGGTGCTGCTGCAGCCCCTCGTGAGTGCGGGCGTCTTCACGATCGTCTTCAGCTACATCGCCGGCCTGTCCACGGGTCCGACGCCCGCGTTCCTGTTCACGCTCGTGGGCATGCTCGCATGGAACCTGTTCAACGGCGCGCTGGGCCGCTCCTCCAGCTCGATGGTGAGCAACCAGTCGCTCGTGCAGAAGGTGTTCTTCCCGCGTCTGCTCGTTCCGGTGTCGAGCCTCGCGTCGGTTCTGCTCGACTTCGCGGTCGGGCTCGTGCTGGCGATCGTGCTCATCTTCGTGTTCGGGATCGTCCCCGGTTGGGGCGTGCTGCTGCTCCCCGTGTGGGCGCTGCTGATCGGCATCCTCGGAACCGGCTTCGGCCTCACGGCGGCCGCGTACCTCGTGAAGTACCGCGACGTCGGCTACGTCCTGCCGTGGGCCCTCCAGGTTCTGCTCTACGCGAGCCCGGTCGCCTACTCGGTCTCGGAGGTGCCGGAGGGCATCCGGTGGCTCTTCGACATCAACCCGGTCACGTGGTTCCTCGAGATCATGCGGTGGTCGCTGCTCGGCACGGCCCAGCCGCCCGTGTGGCAGATCGTCGCCCTCATCATCGCCGCGCCGCTCGTGTTCCTGCTCGGCACGATCGTCTTCCAGAAGAACGAGCGCGAGTTCGCGGACTTCATCTGAGATGCGCGTCTCCGCCTACATCCTCGTGGGGGACCCCAACCACCTCCGCGAGAGCGTGTCGTCGTACTACGACCACGTGGACCGGATCGTGCTGTCGTACGACGAGACGCGCACGTCGTGGACGGGCACTCCGCTGCCGGTCGACGAATGCCTCGCGACGATCCGCGAGCTCGACCGCGACGGCAAGTGCGTCGACGTGCCGGGGCGCTTCGCGCGGCTGGACGAGAACCCCCTCGACAACGACACGTTCCAGCGGCAGAACGCGCTCGATGCGGCATCCGACGGCGCCGACTGGGTGATCCAGCTCGACACCGACGAGGTCATGCTCGACCCGGCCCAGTTCTTCGCGTCGCTGCGGCGGGCCGACGCCACCGGCACGTCGGGCATGCACTACCCGGCCCGCTGGCTCTACTCGCGGGTCGCGCCCGGGCGCTACCTCGAGGGCTCGACCCGTTTCTGGCGGCCGGCGGCGTCGTACCCCGGGCCGCTCGCGGTGCGGGCCGGGACGCGTCTGCGGCAGGCCCGCCAGGCGGACGTGCCCCTCTATCGCGTCGACCTGCGACCGTGGAACACCGACCCGTTCCACCCGAAGAAGACCGTCGTGCACGAGGTCATCCGGCCCGAGAGCGCGGTGCTCCACTACTCGTGGGTGCGCGACCACGACACCATCCGGCGAAAGTTCGGCTGGTCGGGCCACACGCACGACTACTCGCGCCCCGTCGTGTACCGGCGGTGGGCGTCGCGCCAGCGGCATCCGGTGCGCACCGTCCTGCTCAACCCCCTGCGCCGTCGCGACTGGTATCGGCTCGTCGACGTCGATGAATCGAAGGCGGACGCGTCATGACCCTCTCCGTCAGCGTCGTCGTGATCACGTACGCGCGCCCGCAGTTCGTGCGCACCTGCCTCGAGCACCTCGGGCGGCTCGACTCGGCGCCGCACGAGGTCATCGTGGTCGACGCGTCACCCGACGACCGCACGAAGTACCTCGTCGCCGACGAGTTCCCGCACGTCACGCTGCTGCGCAACGACCTCGGGCCCGGCACGATGCCCGAGTCGCGGCAGATCGGGTTCGCCGCCGCGACCGGCGACATCGTCGCGTTCATCGACGACGACGCGTACGTCGACCCCGATTGGCTCGACGAACTGCGAAAGCCGTACGCCGATCCCGCCGTCGTGGGCGTCGGCGGCCGTGCGTCGAACGGCATCGAGGGCGAAGAGACCAAGGGGCTCGGTGAGATCGGGCGACTGCTGCCGGACGGTCGGCTGACGGGCAACTTCGGCGCGGACCCCGGCCGGGTGATCGAGGTCGACCACCTGCTGGGTGCCAACATGTCGTTCCGCCGCTCCGCGCTCGAGGCGATCGGCGGCATACGAGGCAACTACCCCGGCACATGCCTGTGCGAGGAGTCCGACATCTCACTGCGGCTCAAGCGCGCGGGCGGCACGCTCGTGTTCCAGCCCGCGGCGCTCGTGCGCCACGTCGCCGCCCCGTACACGAGCGGCGGCAAGCGGTTCGACCGCCGCTACCTGTACTACGCGCGGCGCAACCACATCGTGCTGCTCGCCCGCGTCTACGGATGGAGCCACCCGCTCGTGCGCCGCTACGTGCTGTCGACGATCCGGGCGCAGAGCGACTACGTGTGGGAGATGCTCGTCCGATTCGGTCCGCGCATGGCCGACGGGTCGCGTCGGCCCCTCGGGCGGCGGATCACATCGCCGGTCATCCTGACCCGTGCCGTCGCCGAGCTCGCTGGCCTCGTCGCAGGCTTCCCCGCGGGCTGGATAGCGCGCCGCCGGGACCGGGCCATGGGAGTGAGTTGAGCCGGACGGTATCTTTGTCGCATGTCCGATGACGGGCAGATCGCTGGGGGGATCAATGACCGCTGTTGACGCAGACACGGCGCGCGCACCGCTTGCCGCGGCGCAGGGGGGCGCGGTGCCGGTGCGCACCTTCACGCCGTCCGACCTGCGCTTCACGTTCGACGAGACGGTCGAGGGGTTCCGGCATCAATACGACCGGGACTTCCAGCTCTTCGTCGTGTGGCACAAGGCGCGCAAGCATGACGACGCGATCCTCGACATCATCCGCGAGGACTTCGACGTGCTCGGCGAGTTCGAGATCACGTGGTCCGACGAGCGCATCATCCGCAACTTCGAGCGCCTGTACGGCGACCCTCTGTGGGGCGTCTCGACGAAGCACGAAGACGTCGGCACCGGCACGTTCCTCCTCGTGATCGCCGAGGACCCGGCGCCGGTGTACCGCTACCGGCGCAACGTGTCGGGCTTCGTCGAGCTCACGAACGTGCACGCCGCGAGCGCGAAGAAGGCGGCGCGCGCCCTCGCCGGCGGGTACACCGTGCACTCGAGCAACAACATCCGCGAGTTCTTCCGCGACGCGGCGCTCCTCATCGGAACCGAGCGGCTCCAAGAGGTCCTCCACCCCGACACGCCGCGCGACGGCGTCGTGCGGGAAGAGATCCGCTCCGACCTCGTCGGCGACGACGGCTGGACGAGCCTCGACGAGCTCTGGGCGGTGCTCCGGCTCGCATGCGAGTACGTGGTCCTGCGCAATTTCGAGGACATCCCCGGCATCATCGCGTCCGACCCCGAGATCGACGTGCTCGCGCGCGAGCAGCGCGACTTCGCGGCGGTCGTGGGCGCGCGGCCGCGCCACGGCGAGGTTGCCGGTGCGGCGTTCGCGACGACCGTCGACGGCCGGGAGGTCATCTTCGACATCCGGTGGGTGGGCGACGGTTACATGGACGCGCTGTGGCAGAACGACGTTCTGAAGCGTCGCGCGTGGCTCGACGAGAAGATCGCGATCCCCCGCATCGACGATCACTTCTTCTCGCTGCTCTACCACGCAAAGCTCCAGAAGGCCCAGGTCAAGCCGGCGTACGTGCCGCGCCTGCAGGGGCTCGCGCGTCAGCTCGACCTGCCCGAAGACCTCGTCGCCCACGTGACCGACGACGACGCCGCGGTGCGACTGCTCGACGGGTTCCTGTCGGGTCACGGATACTCCGTGCCGCGCGCGGTCGACCGCGCCGTCTACCGCAACGACGCCCTCATCGCCCGGCTGACCCGCACGGCGATCCAGCCGACTCCGTACGCAGCCGCCAAGCGCGAGCTGTACGTGTCGACCCGGTTCTCCCGCACGGGCGAGCGCGCCGCCAATTCGCGCCTCCTGCGCGGCGGGTACCACCTGCTGCGACGCATCCGAAACCTGCTCCGCCCGAAGAGATCATGACCGCCGACATCGAAGAACCGCCCCGCCCGCGCACGCTCGCGCCCCTCGGACGCACCGTCTACGAGGACCCGGGAGTCCGCAGGACGCTCATAAGCCGCGTGATCGGGCGCGCGAAGATGGTCCGGCTGTACGGCACGCCGATCACGTGCACGTTCATCAAGAGCGCGGACCACTCGGTCACCGTCTTCTCGAAGATCCGCGGACAGGAGGTCGTCGGCAAGTACTTCCTGCGCACCGACATCGGGCGGTCGAACCTCGCCGCCGAGCGTCGCAGCTACGAACTGTTCCGCGATCGCCCGTGGCGGATGCCGGTCGTCAAGTGGCACCGTCAGGGCTTCTCCGTCCCCCGCCTCCCCGACTCGGCGCGCCTCGACGTCGCGAGCGAGCACATGTCCCGCGAGGAGCGCCTCGACATGAGCGCGACGGCGCTCGAGGTGCTGCTCGAGATGTACATGGCGGGTTACCTCCACGGCGACCTCCAGCCGCACAACATCTGGCTGCTCGACGGGCGCCCCGTCGTGACGGACTTCGAGACCTCGGGCCCGCGCACGCCGGGCATCCCGTTCCTCGAGTCGGGCGACATCACCGGGCACGACCCCGCGCCGCGGCGCCGCGGCATCGACCGCGCGTTCGACCCCGACGACCACTGGTCCTTCAACTTCGTGCTGGGTGTCACGCTCGAGCAGGCGCTCGAGCGTCTGCGCGCGCGACTCGAGAAGGCGGACACGTCGGATGCCCGCCGCAAGCTCGCCGTGCTCGACGGCGCCCTTCCCGAGCAGGACGAGGCGTGACGAGCCTGCTCGTGCGGCGGCGCGACCTCGAGGCGGTCCCACCGCCCGCGGGGGAGTTCCGCAGCGTCCGGTACGGCAAGGGATTCGTGCCGTCATGGCTGTTCGCATCATTCGGCACGCACTGCGTCGACACGCGCGAGCGGGTCGTCTCGCTGACGTACGACGACGGACCCAACCCGCGTGACACGCCGCGCATCCTCGACCTCCTCGCCGAGCGTCGGGCGACGGCGACGTTCTTCGTGCTCGCGGAGCCGGCGGCGCAGCATCCGGACATCATCCGTCGCATCGTCGTCGAGGGCCACGAGGTCGCCCTCCACGGACCCAACCACCGGGCCCTGACCGACATGTCCGACCGCGAGGCGCTCGACGGCATCCGCCGCTCACGCGCGACGGTCGAAGACATCGCGGGAGTGCCGGTCCGGCTCTACCGCCCGCCTTACGGATCGCACACGCTGCGGCAGGCGTGGGGCATCCGCCGCCTCGGCCTCGAGCTGATCATCTGGTCCGGCGACGCCCTCGACTGGCTTCACGACACCGAGGCGGCGGTCGCGAAGCGGGCGATCGCGGGGATCTTCCCCGGTGCGATCCTGCTGCTGCACGACGCGCGTGCCGACCCCGAGCGCCTCGGACCGGGTGAACGGCTGCCCGAGTTCGACCGCGCGGACGTTCTGCGCCGCGTGCTCGGCGCGATCGACGAGCGGGGCTACACGACGGCGACGACGAGCGAGCTGCTGCGCGCGCATCCGCACGTCAAGAGCATGTCGCGCGAGGCGATGTTCCGTTCCTGAAACGGCGGATGCACCGCCGCCCGTCACCTCTTCGGCGGCGCCCATGAGCGCCCGTCCGAGGCGAGCTGCGGCGCGTTCGGATCGCGGCGGCTCATGACGCGACCGACGCTGAGCCCGATGCGGCGCGCGTAGGGCGCGAGCTCGATCGGCGAGCGGAGGATGCGCCGGAGCTTGCGCGGGATGCGCCCGGCGCGGCGGAGGATCCTCCGAGCCCTGCCCTCGGGGCGGGAAGGCGCGGGAGGCGGGGCGGGCGGGGCATCCGTCGTCTCGTCCGGCGCGTCGACCTGGGGGTCGCGCCACACGGGGGTCGACGGCAGCTCGGCGCCGGGGTGGGGCGGACCGGGCGGATGCGCCGCGAACACGCGCTCGTACTTGTGGTGGATGCGGCGATGGAGGCTCCCCCATCCGTATGCCTGTCGGTAGACGCCACGGAGGGTCGGGCGGTGACGGACGTGCACGACCGCGTTCGGGTTGCCGATGAGGCGGTGACCGGCCAGCTGGAGCCGCCAGCTCAGATCGAGGTCCTCGGCCGTGCTCATCGACTCGTCGAAGCCGCCGATCTCTTCGAACGCGGTCTTGTGCACGCCCATGTGCCCCGATCCGACCATGGGGTACTGCGGCATGCGGGATGTCGGGTACATCATGCCCTCCGCCGCGCGGAACTCCTCGGGGAAGTGCGGGTTCAGCCGGCGGTGCTCGATGCGCGAGGCGACGAACGGCGCTTCACGCAGCGACGAGAGCATCTGCGCGATCCAGTCGTCGGCGATCACGTCGTCGGCGTCGCAGAACACGAGGAACTCCCCGCGCGCGTGGGTCACCCCGATGTTGCGCGCCGCGCCCGGTCCCCGACGTGCGGATGCGTCGATCACGCGCATCATCGGCAGCCGGTCCGCCCACGCGTGCGCGAGCGCGACCGTGCCGTCGGTCGACCCGTTGTCGCACAGCAGGATCTCGAAGTCGACGTCACCCACCTGTCGCTCGAGTGCGGCGAACTGCTCGGCCAGCGTCGCCTCGGCGTTGTACGCCGCGATCACGACGCTCACCGTCGGTCGCTCGCTCGGCATACGCGTCTCCGCTCCCCAGATCCGGTGCTCGCGCTTCGGGCCTCGCGCCCGTTAGGTCACTGTACCGGGCACACCACGCGGCGCAAGGGTCTCGTCGCAGGGCCGGTATTGTGGGTCGAGCGTGAGGAACGCGGAAGATCTGACGGGGTGCTGGGGGCTGCGTGACATCGGATGACGTCGCACCGCACGTGTCGGTCATCATCGCGGCCTACAACGCCGAAGAGACCCTCGACGCGCAGCTCGACGCGCTGGAGCGTCAGACCGCGGACTTCCCCTTCGAGGTGCTCGTGTGCGACAACGGGTCGACCGACGGCACGGCCGCGCTGACGCGGCGACGGATGCACCGGACGCCCCATCTGCGGCTCATCGACGCGTCCGCCCGGCGCGGCCCCGGCGCGGCGCGCAACGCGGGGGCGCGCGCCGCGCGCGCACCGTTCCTCGTGTTCTGCGACGCCGACGACGTCGTGGCCGACGATTGGCTCGCACTCATGCACGGGTCGCTCTCAGAGGCCCCGTTCGTGAGCGGCACCTCGCGGCGCCCCGAGCTCAACTCACGGCCCGAGAACCCCACCTACTTCGACTGGTCGCTCTACCGGATGCCGTTCTTCCCGTATCTCGCCGGAGCGGGCGCCGGCAACATGGGCATCCATAAAGCCGTCTTCGACGAGGTCGGCGGCTTCGACGAGACGCTGCGGACCGGCGAAGACCTCGACCTGTGCTGGCGCGTGCAGTTGGCCGGGTACCCGCTCATCGCGAACGACTCGGCCGTCGTGAACGTCAGCAACCGGGCCGGACTGCGTGCGACGATGCGCCAGGGGTTCGGATACGGCGTGGGCGACAAGGCGCTCGCGTACAAGTTCGCGCGTGTCGCCGAGGCCTACAGGGCGCGGCCACCGGCGGCGACGGATGCGGGCGCGGCGGACGAGGCATCCGGTTCACTGGACGTCGACGGTGCCGGGGCTGCTTCACCGGGGCCGCTGCGCCGCATCGGAGCGCTCGTCTCGCGCATGCTGCGGAAGTTCCGGCGTGTGCCGCGGGCGTCGGACTTCACCGAGATCACGCTCAAGGTCGCGACCGCGCTCGGGTTCCGGTTCGGCCGCATCGACAAGTCCGTGCCGCAGGTCGAGCCCCCCGCGAAGCTTCCCTCGTGAACCAGGCGGTGCGCCGGCGCTCATGCCGGCGGCGTCGGCATCCGTTCCTCGACGACCCGGGCCACGCGACGCAGGCGGTCCGCGCTCGGTGCGTCGACGGGGTTCTGAAGTGCGGTGACCTCGTGCAGCAGGAGCCACGCGGACGCCTCGGCGCGATCGAGCACCGTCGAGCGCTCGTCGGTGAGCACCGCGAGCGGCCCGGTGACCTCGCCGTCGATGAACGCGGCGACCGCTTGCGACAGGTCGACCCCGCGCTCGCGCTGGTGGATGCTCAGCGCAGCCTGCAGCGGATCGATGAACAGGGGGCTGCGTTCCTCGAACCTGATCCAGTCGATGACGTGTCCGCGGCCCTCCGCGTCGAGCAGGGCGTTGTCGACGATGAGGTCGCCGTGCGTCGGTCCGACCGGCACGCGGACCTCTCTGCGTCGCAAGAGCCGCTCGCGCAGGCCATCGCACCCGGCCTGGGTCACGTTACCGGGAAGATGCGGGTGCCGGATCCGGGCGAAGAGGTCGGTGTCGCTCACGGAGGCGTATTCCGAACCGGGAATGGACTCGAGTAGCGTTGCGAGAACCCCGGCCAGCACGGCCGGGGCGGGTGACTCGACAGCGATGCGAGGCGATCGGACCGCCATCGCTCGACCGACTCGCAGACCCGTCACGTTCTTCGGCACGACGTTCGCGAGCGCGGTTCGGGAAGCCGCTTCGGTGCGAGCGAGTTCCTTCGCGACGCTCTCGTCCTGCCCGGTGCTCAGCGCGAGCTTCGCGAAACTGCGCTTGCCGAGGAGCGCGACCCGCCATGTCTCGCGGGGGATGATCTCCGTCCCTTCTCCGACAAGACGCTCGGCGAGGGTCACCGTGGGCTCGCCCTCGCGGCGCGCGACGACGACCGCACGCGGTGCGAGCCCCGTCACGAGTCCAGCACCGGCCGCCAAGCGACGGATGCGCTCGCGAGCGTCGCGAGGAGCGAGGGCGCGCAGCGCGTCGCGCGCGGCGGCGGGTGCCATGAGTCTCGGGAGGACGGCGGAGTCGCGCGCCGGAGCCAGCAGCCGCTGCAGGCGGAGTCCGGCGCGGCGGAGCCCGGGATCCCACGGTGCGCGAAGGTCGCGCAGTCGCAGCTCGCGAACGGCGTTCCGCAGGCGCTCCGCGCGCCCAGCGCCGACGTGGCGATCGATGGCGGCGAACACCGGATGCCGCAGCCCGATCACGATCGCAGCGCCCGGTGCTGCGACCCGCGCGATCTCGGCCAGGCGATGCCGGACCGCTGCCCGGTCGCGGCGCGCGTCGACATCGGTGAGGTCGTAGAACACGGTCGCGAACCTGCGGTCGGGGAACGGGAGGGGAGCATCCGACTCGATATGAACCCCTCGGCGCGGTCCGTGGGCGCGAAGCAGGGTCGCGGCATGGACGCGCGCGTACACGTCGTCGACGATCGTGACGCGCCCGCCGAGGTGTTCGACGGCCGCCGGAAGGGTGGCCCACGTGGCCCCCACGAGAAGCACGTCCGCGCCGGCGAGACCGCCTATCGTGTCGGCGTCGGCATTCGCCGCGTCGTCGCGCGGGACGCTCGCGAGGGCGACCAGCCCGGCGGGTCGGGCGTCGAGCAGAGCCGCTGCGGCTTCGCTCTGCGACGCGCGCAGGACCGTTTCGAGTTCGTCAGGGGATCTCGTCGCCGAGATCGCGTCGACGAGCTGCTGCGGCACGTTCGTCCACACCGCGTCGTGTGCCGCGACGATCTCGACGCCGCCGTCGCCGGCGTGCGACTGTGAGTCCACGAAGCCCCGTCCGTTCCCCAGGATGGTGCCGGGTGTGGCCCGGCACCATCTCAGGGTACGGCGAGCGCGGCGATCTCCTGCGCGGTCAGCGCGCGATCATCGAGGAAGACCTCGTCGACGGCGCCGCGCAGCGGGTAGCCGCCGCCGGGCTGGTCGCCGAAGGCGAGCGCCGACGTGTTGGACGCCACGGCGGCGGGACCGGGCGCCGATGCCTGCAGCGCACCGTTGACGTAGATGCGGATCGTCGCGCCGTCGTACGTCGCGGCGAGGTGCACCCAGGTCGAGCCGGAGGTCGGGTAGGCCGTCGTGGCGTTCACGCGATACGTGTTGCCGGAGGTCGCCTCGTTGAGTCGGAAGAACGCGAGCCCGTTGCTCGCGAGCGCGAGCTCGTAACCGTCGACCGAACCGATCACCGACTTCTTCGCGATGTACTGCGTTCCCTGACGCTCCGGTTTCACCCACGCGGCGATCGTGAGCGCGCCCGTGAGGTTGATCGCCTGCGAGTGCGGCACGGTGACGCGTCCGTTCGTGCCGTCGAAGCGCAGCGCGCCGCCCTTCGCACCCGCGACGCGCGTCACGCCGCCGCTCGCGGTGCCGGCGATGCCGGTGGTGCTGGTGACGGTCGTGCCGGATGCCTCTTCGAACGACCACAGCGCGACCTCGTCACCGACCGGGGCGGTCGGGGTGGGCGTCGGAGTCGGGTCCGGCGTCGGCGTCGGGTCCGGCGTCGGCGTCGGAGTCGGGTCCGGCGTGGGTGTCGGCGGCGGTGTGGGTGTGGGCGTCGGCGTCGGAGTCGGGTCCGGCGTGGGTGTCGGCGGCGGTGTGGGTGTGGGCGTCGGCGTGGGTGTCGGGGTCGGGGTCGGGGCGGGGGCGGAGCCCGCCGCGAACAGCGCCTCGACCTCGGCAGCCGACAGCGCACCCGAGTACACGCGAGCGTCGTCGATCCGTCCGTCGAACGCGAACCCGCCCGCCGACTGGTCGCCGATCACGAGGGGCAGGTTGTTCTTCGCGACCGACGCCGGGCCGGCCTCCGACGCGACCTGCTCGCCGTTCACGTACAGGCGGATCGTCGATCCGTCGTAAACGCCCGTCAGGTGGGTCCACGTGCCGGTCGGGATCGCGGCGGGAGCGTTGACGCGGAAGGTGTTCGCGTTCGTCTTCTCGTTGAGGCGGAAGAACGGGCGGCCGTTGCTCGCGATGGCCAGCTCGTACCCATCGGTCGTGCCGCCGTCCGCCTTCTTCACGATGTACTGCGTCTTGATGGTGTCAGGACGCGCCCAGGCCGACACGGTCAGCGGTCCGGTGATATCGAGGGACGCGGCATCCGGCACCGTCACCCGACCGATCGTTCCGTTGAAGTCGAGCGCGCCGCCGAGCTTGCCCGTGACCCGCGAGACGCCCGCGCCGATAGTCCCGTTGTTGCCGAGGCCCGACGCATCCGTCGCGGTCGAACCGGATGCCTCGTCGAACGCCCACACGCCCGCCGCGACCGGCTCCGACGGCGTCGTCGGCGTCGGAGTCGGGGTCGGCGTCGGAGTCGGGGTCGGCGTCGGAGTCGGGGTCGGCGTCGGAGTCGGGGTCGGCGTGGGCGTCGGATCCGGCGTCGAGCCGCCCGCGGTCGAGCCCGTCGCGAACAGCGTCTGCACCTCGGCAGCCGCCAGCGCGCGCGAGTACACACGCGCCTCGTCGATGCGTCCGTCGAACGCGTAGCCACCGGCGGGCTGGTCGCCGATGACGAGCGGCAGGTTGTTCGTCGCGATCGACGAGGGCCCTGCCTTGGTCGCCACCTGCACCCCGTTCACGTACAGCCGGATGGTCGTGCCGTCGTACACGCCCACGAGGTGCGTCCACGTCGAGCCGTTCGCGGGGATCGCGGACGGCGCGTCCACGCGGTACGTGTTCGAGTTGGTGTCCTCGTTGAGGCGGAAGAACGGTCGGCCGGTGCTGGCGATAGACAGCTCGTAGCCATCGGTCGTGTAGCCGTCGGCCTTCTTCACGATGTACTGCGTCTTGGTGGCGTCGGGACGCACCCAGGCCGCGACCGTGATCGGTCCGCTGATGTCGAGGGATGCGGAATCCGGCACCGTCACACGACCCGACGAGCCGTTGAAGTCGAGCCCGCCGCCGAGCTTGCCCGTGACTCGGGTGACGCCCGCGCCGACGGAGCCGTCGTTGCCGAGACCCGATGCGTCGATCGCCGACGAACCGGATGCCTCATCGAAGCTCCAGAAGCCCGCGGCGCCCGGCTCGACCGGCTCGACCGGCGTCGTCGGGGTCGGGGTCGGGGTCGGGGTCGGAGTGGGGGTTTCGCCGGATGCGGACGCGAAGAGCTCGGCGACCTCGGCGGCCGACAGCGAGCGGTCGTACACGCGGACGCCGTCGACGCCGCCGTCGAGGTTGTAGCCGCCGCTCGGCTGGCCGCCGATCATGAGCGGCAGCGAGTTGTCGGCGATCGAGGGCGGACCCGCCATGCTCGCCACCTGCGTGCCGTTGAGGTACAGCCGCATGATCGAGCCGTCGTACGTGCCGACGATGTGCGTCCACGTCGAGCCGTCGGCGGGAGTCGCCGCGGGCGCCTGGAGCCGGTACGCGTTCTCGTACGTCGCGTGGCTCAGGCGGAAGTACGGGCGGCCCGACGACGCGAAGCTGAGTTCGAACCCGTCGACGTCACCGCCATCGGCCTTCTTCACGACGTACTGCGTGTCGACCTTGTCGCTGCGCACCCACGCCGCGACGGTCAGCTGGTCGACGTCGTGGAACGCAGGGCTGTCGGGGATCGACACCCGGCCGCTCGCCCCGTCCAGGTTCAGTGCGCTGCCGCCGCCGACGCCGGGGATCCACGATGCGTTGCCGAGAAGCGTGCCGTTGTGGCCCCACACCGACGAGTCGACGACCGTCGTGCCGGAGCCTTCGTCGAGCTCCCATGCGCCGATGAGACTCGCGTCTTCGGCGACTGCGATGCGCACGGTGGCCGTGTTCGACCAGAGAGTCCCGGCGCGCACACGGTACGTGAACGAGTCGACACCCGTGAACCCCGCCGTCGGCGTATACGTGAAGCCGGTGACGCCGGACAGCGAGACCGAGCCCGACGCGGGCTGCGAGACGATCTCGACCTGCGCCACCGGATCGGCCGCCGACACGTCGAACTGGCCCGACACCGCGGTGGCCGGCTGCGTCGACGCGCTCACGTCCTTCGCCTTCGGTGCGCCCGGGTGCACCCATGCGAGCGATGCCGTTCCGGTCGACGACGAACCGCCTGCCATGGCGAGCACCGACCCGCCGACGTTCCGCTTGGTGCTGGTGATGTTGTTGTACGAACCGTGGAGCACGACGTCGGGGCTGCCGGAGAAGCTCAGATCGGACAGCGTCGTGACCTTCTCGAGCATGTCGTCGAGCTGCTCGCTCGCGGTGTAGATCACGCGCAGCGTGCCCGTTGCCTCGTCGATGAGAACGTTCGGCCGCGTGCCGCGGCGGTCGACCTCGCGGATCGGATCCCACGATCCGTTCGGCCGGCGCACGAGCAGGCCGATCACCGTGCGGTCCGGGGAGTCGTACGACGTCTTGATCGCCACGTACAGCGTTCCGTTCGAGCTCACGGCCGCGTTCATGTGGTCGTCGGCCATGCCGTCGCCGACGTTGAGGGCGGAGGAGCCGGCGGGAACCTCGTCTGCCGTCCACGTCGAGGGCGACGCGCCGTCGACATGGGTGCGGAAGCCGAAGCGCTTCGTGTTCTGGTTCGACCAGAACACGCCGATGCGGCCGGGGAGCGCGACGACGAGCGAGATGTCGTCCTCGGCGATGCCGGACGCGACGGTGATCGGCGACGAGAACGACGAGTACGGGGCATCCGCCCAGCGCACCTGGATCTGGCTCGACGTCTCGGTCGCCAGCCACATGCGGCCCGTGCTGTCGAGGTCGATCGTGGCGGTCTCGCTGCCCGGGAGCGAGACCGAGGTCGCCGTCGTGCGGGATGCCCACGGAACGTAGCTGTGTGCGTCGGCGTCGTACTGCAGCGAGACGAGGCTGGTCGACGGTCCGTGGAGCAGGATGTGGACGACGTCACCGCTCTGCAGGACGTCGGCGCGCACATCCGTGCGGTCCGACACCTGGTGCACCGCCGACCACACGCCGCCGTCGCGGCGCCACACCCATGTGCCGGGCGCCTGCGAGCTCGCCGAGGCGAGAACGGCCCACCACGAGCCGTTCGCATTCCACAGCTTGGACTGGGGCTTCTCACCCGTCGTGCCGACGAGCGGGATCTCGGGCGCGCTGTACGCGGGGTCGACCGGCGCGGCCGCGGTCGTGACGGGCTGCCACGAGAGCACGACGAGACCCGCCTGCGGGTCGCCCTGCTCAGCCGTCACCTCGACGAAGTACGTCGTGGACTCCTCGACCTCGACCGTCACCTCGGCGGTGTCGAGGTCACCGGCATCCGTTCCCGATCCGATGACCGGACCGTCGGGCGCACCCTCGCGCACCGCGATGGCGGTGTCGATCTCGCTGCCGACCGTCGAGAAGCGGACCGAGCCGCTCTTGGGCGCGACGTACTTCCACCACAGCGAGTCGACGACCGTCGTCTGTTCGCCGGGTCCGGACTGCGAGTACGGGAAGTTCGCGCCGATGTCCTGTCCGACCTCGCCGCCGATGTCGCGCGCCTCTTGCGGGTCGGCACCGATGACGACGTCGGGATCGGGGTGCGATTCGGTGTCGACGGCGAGCGCCGGTTCGGGCGCGCCGGAGCCGGGCCAACCGGTCAGAGACACCGTGAGCGCGCCGACGGCGACGACCGCCGCGAGCGGAATCGCCCAGTGTCGTGCGCGCAGGCGTCGGCTCGTGCCGCCCGCTCGTTCCCCAGACCCATGCTCGCCACCGTGCACGCGAACCACATCCCCCAGATCGGTGACCCCAGTCACACTTGCGTCGCGAAACCCCAGTCGCAACTTGCTGCATTGTACACGTCACCCCCCGACTCCCGCGATGGCTTCCGTCGTCCGAGTTCGACAGGGTGAGACGGATGCCGCGCTCCACGGGGCTGCGCGTCAGCGGCGACCCAGCGCGCGGGAGCGCTCGACGACCTCTTCCCACAGGTCCTGGACGACCGCGGCCGTGCGCTCGATCCCGAATCGCTCGGCGGCATCCGCCTGGGCACGGCGGGCGGCATCCGTCGATTCGGCCGGGTGGTCGAGAGCCCAGAGCATGGCGCGAGCGAGGGCCTGCGCGTCGCCGGGTCGCACGAGCAGACCCGCGGCCGTGCGGCGCACGCCCTCCGCGATCGCCTGGCCACCCGTGCCGTCGGGATCGAGGATCTCGGGAACCCCCCCGGCATCCGTCGCGACGACCGGCACCCCTGCGAGCGTCGCCTCGACGACGATCTGCCCGAACGGCTCGGGCGTCGGCGACGCGTGCACGAAGAGGCCGAGCCGTCGGAGCTCCGCCGGGACGTCGCTCGACCACCCGGCCCACTCGACACGCGGGGCGAGCAGCTGCGACGACGCGGTGCGCCGCCGCAGCGCCTCTTCGTCGTCGCGGTCCTCGAACAGAGCGGCGCCGACGATCCGGAACCGCACGTCGGGCCGCGAGCGCGCCACGACCTCGGCGGCGTCGAGGAACTCGGCCTGCCCCTTCGTGCGGCTCACCCGTCCGATGAGGCCCACGGGGCCGTCGCGCTCTTCGGTCACCTCACGGTGGAACGCGGATGCCTCGACCCCCGGGTACGCGACGACGGTCTTGCCCCGCCCCGAGCGCCCGAGTGCGCGCGCGGTCGCGCGAGAGTTGGCGACGACGCGGCGCGGCCCGAGTCGCGCGAGCAGCCGCATCGCCGCCGCGACGGGCGCGGGCAGGTAATCGGACGCGAGCCGGTCGTGGAGGTGCCACACCCACGGCGTGCGGGTTCCCGGCATCGCGACGGCGAGCAGCACGGCCGCCTTGAGCGAGTTCGCGACCACGAGGTCGGGGCCGTCGGCCCGCACATGCGCGCGCAGGCGTCGCGCGGTGCGAAGCGTGTCGCGCGCGTTGCGCAGCACGGCGAACGGCGAGGCGATCGTGCGCTCGCGCGTCACGCGCGCGAGGCGGCCCGCGTCGAGCACGGAGACGAGCACCCCGGCGTCGTTGAAGCGCTGCACGAGATCGCCGTCCTCGAGGGTCGTCACGCGCACGGCGAAACGCGCCGGGTCGAGCGCGCCGATGAGCCGCAGGAGGGCCGTCTCGGCACCGCCGACGTCTCCCGTGTGCGTCACGACGAGCACGCGCCGAGGAGGCGAGGCGGTGTCCAACGGCATCCCCTTCCCTGTCACGGCGCTGGGGCCACCCTAACCGTCCGGTGACGGTGTTCCGGCGCTATCCGTACCATGGGGGCGTGACCACGTTGCGGGCTGGGGTTCTCGCGCGCGCGTTCCGGCTGCGGAACGCTGCCCGCCTGGTCCTCGGCGTGGCGGCGCTCGCCCTGCTGGGCCTCGCGACGGGGCTCGTCGCGACGATCCAGACCGACTTCGCGATCCCGTTCGCGATCGTCGTGCTCCTCATCGGAGTCGCCGCGGTCGACCTGTCACTCATCCCCGTGTTGGCGGTGCCCGCGTCGATGGCGGTCATCCGGGTCGGCCCCATGAGCGCGGCCGACCTCGTGCTGGGCCTGTGCTCGATCGTCGCGCTGCTCCTGCTGCGCGGCCGCGGCGCCATCGCCCTCCAGCCCCTCGTGTGGGCCGGGACATGCTACCTCGCCCTCTCGACGCCCCAGCTGCTCCTCAACCAGTACCCGGCCAACTACATCGAATGGGCGCACGAGATCGCGCTCGTGCTCGGCAGCCTCGTGGTCGGGTTCGTGGTCGGCCGCGAAGGGCATGCCCGCCTCGCCCTCGGCCTCTACGTCGGCATCTGCTGGGTGCTGGCGGTCTCAGCGATCGCGACGTCGTTCAGCAACGGGTTCACGCCGGTCTACCTGGGCGAGCTGCACAAGAACGCCCTCGGTGCGATCCTCATGATCGGGTCCCTCATCGCGTTCGCGAATCCGGCGTGGCTGGACTGGCGCCCGATGTTCGGGTACATCAGCTTCGCCGTGTTCGGACTCGGCATGCTGGCCGCGCAGTCCCGGCAGGCGCTCGTCGGGGCGCTCGTGGGCGTGCTCATCGTCGGCCTGCGACCCCGCTTCCACAACGGCAAGCGCTCGCGCTGGATGTGGCTCATCCTCATTCCGGTCGCGTACTTCGTGTGGGCGGCGGTCATGGAGCAGCTCGAGTCGGGCGATGAGTTCAACTCGTCGAACCAGCGTCTGAGCTGGTACAACGACTCGATCAAGGTGTGGCGGCAGTCGCCGCTGTTCGGCGTCGGACACCGGTGGTGGACGACCGGACACACCGGCTACTCCGGCTTCCAGCCGCCGAACGTGCTCCTCGAGGTGCTGACGACGGTCGGCATCCTGGGCCTCATCGGCTTCATCGCGATGTTCGGCGCCGCCATCTGGATCCTCGCGAAGATGAACCCGGTGTACGGCACGCTTGCCCTCGCCGTCGTCGTGGGCCGCTTCGCGCAGGCGCAGTTCGACATCTACTGGGTCGCCGGGCACGCCTCGATCCTGTGGATGATCGCGGGCATCTGCGTCGGAGTCGAGGCGCGCGACAAGGCGAACGGCGTCGTGCGCACACCCGCGCCCATCCAGACCGTGTTCCGGCGCACGCGGGGCGTGCGCATATGACACCGTCGATCATCCACGCGATCACGCCAGGCGATCACTACTCTCCGCGCACCGGATCCGCGATCCCCACGGTCGTCGACGGGCTGGCGTCGGCCGCGGCAACCGACCCGTCCTCGCCGTGGCGCCATGCCGTCGTCGTCGACGCATCCACCTACCGTCCTCGCTACCCGAGCGCGGAGATCATCGAGTACGACGGCGCCGCACCACCGAGCCTGGTCGCGCGCGCGGCCGACGCGGCCGCGGGCCGGCTCGGACTGCCGCGGCGCGGAGCGGCGCGCGCGTGGGGCCCGCTCGCGGCGGCGCTCGCCGGCCGCCCGGCATCCGTCGTGATCGGCCACAACGCGCTCGTGCTGCCTCACCTGCTGCGCGACACCCCGCACCGTGTCGTGCTCTACGCGCACAACGACCTGCTGCGGACGGTCACCCGCCGCGAGGCCGACCGCACGCTGGGCGACGTCGCGGCGATCGTGTGCGTGAGCGCGGACCTCGCGGCGCACACGGCCGAGCAGCTCCCTCCGTCGCTCGCGTCACGCGTGCACGTCGTCGACAACGGGGTCGACCCCGCCCGCTTCTCGCCTTCGCCTCGCGCCGACGACGAACCCGCCCGGCCGCTGCGCGTCATGTTCGCCGGCCGAGTGTTCGCCGACAAGGGACCGGACGTGCTCGTGCGCGCGGCCGCGCTCCTGCCCGCCGAGCGGTTCGAGTTCACGATCGTCGGAAGCATCGGCTTCGATCGGAACGCCCCGCTGTCGCCGTACGAGCGGTCGCTGCGCAAGCTCGCGGACGAGTCGGGCCGCCGCATCCGCTTCGAGCCTTTCGTCGACCGGGACGCGCTCCCGGATCTGCTGCGCGAGGCGGATGCCTTCGTCGTGCCGTCCCGCTGGCGCGAGCCCAGCGGGCTGACGCTCGGCGAGGCGATGGCGACCGGACTGCCCGTGATCGCGAGTCGCGTCGGGGGAATCCCCGGGGTCGTGGGCGACGCGGGGATCCTCGTGGAGCCGGACGACCCGGACGCCCTCGCGGCGGAGCTGCGCCGGCTCGCCGACGACCCGGCGCATCGGACGGCGCTCGGGCGGGCAGCACGGGCGCGGGCCGAGGAGCGCGACTGGTCGAGGTCGTGGCGGATGCTCCGCGCCGTGGTCGACCCGCTGCTTCAGGACTGATCGGCTCGGCGCGGCGAGAGCCCGTCGACGATCCGGGTGAGGTGCGTCGCCAGCTCGTCGACCATCGCCGTCCATGCGGACTCGGGCATGCCGAGCGGATCGGCCACGTCGTCATCAGGGTCCTCGCCGAGCAGCGACCGACGGTCGCGGTCTGCCGCGGTCGCATCGAGCCATGAGCCCACGATCGCGCGCGGCGGGAGGCGATGGTCGTCGAGCCAGCGCGAGAACTGCTTGATCGTGAAGACCCGCGGCCACAGGTCGGGGTTGGCGCCGACGATCTCTCGCGCCTGCTCGCGCGCGGCGGTGAGGACCACGTCGAACCCGTCGAGGTCGAGGAGATCGAGCTCACGGCTGCGGTGGTCTTCGAACGAGTAGCCGAGGGCGGCGCCCAGGCGACGCCCCGTCTCGGGCATCGGCATGCCCCCCGAGAGCAGGCCGCCCGAGTGGAACCGGATCGGACGGCCGTTCGCCAAGCGTCTGGCGATCGCCTCGGCGTACGGCGAGCGGCATTGATTGGCGTGACACACGAACAGGACTTCGACCTGCCCCGGCACCCGGTCAGGGGACCGGACCGGGGCCGAATGGCTGCCCCCGTAGGGCACGCTCGAAGTCATTCGGTGTCAGTCTCCAGCTCTCGCTCGGGATCGGGATTCGGTCCGCCGCGCGATGACGACGTCACCGGGACGGCGCCGTTCGGCCGGCGCCGCGAGAGCGGTGGGCGGTCCGCCGCCTCTCCCGCGTCGATCTCGAAGTCGTCCACATCCGTGTCGATCGGAAGCGACTGGGGAGTGAGCCGGGGCGCGGTCTGGCGGGTCTCGGTCGGCCGCATGTAATAGGCCGAGTACGTCTTCGGCAGCTTCTTGCGGCCCCGGTTCCCCACCACGCCGAGCACCTCGACGCCGTTCGCACGCAGCCCCGCGACGGTGTCGGCGAGCAGGACGCGATCGGTGCGGCGAACGGATGCCATGACGACCGCGCCGTCGGTGTGCGCCGCCAGCAGCGACGCATCCGCGAGTCCCATCGCCGGAGGCGAGTCGATGATGACGATGTCGGCGAGGGCGCGGATCTTCTCGATGAGCACCGGATACCCGGCGCCCGCCAGCAGGTCGGCCGGGTCGGGCGGCTCGGCTCCCGACGGCAGGAGGCGAAGACGCCGGTAGCCGGTGAAGTTCAGGAGCGACTCGATCGACTCTTCGGTGATGTGCTTGCCGTCGGCGTGGCGTGCCAGCAGCTCGGAGAGACCCTCGCCGTCGGCCGCCTCGCCGTAGTACCGCGCGAGGTCGGGGCGGCGCAGGTCTCCGCCGACGAGGATGACCTGCTTGCCGGCACGCGCCCACGCGAGCGCGAGGTTCGCGGTCACGAAGGACTTTCCGTCGCCGGGCTCGACGCTCGTCACGACGATGACCGCGTTGCGGGGCGGCATGAGCACCTGGAGCGTCGACCGCACGGATCGGAGCCCCTCGCTGAGGTCGGTGCGATGGCTGCTGGCGACGGGCAGGGGCGGGTTCATCTTCTTGACGGCCGGATCCCACCGCAGCTCACCCAGCGACGTCGCCCCGCTGATCTCCTCGATCTCGTCCGCGCCGCGCAGGCGGTTGTCGAACTGGTCGCGGATGAGCGCCGCGCCGATTCCGACGATGAGGCCTGACAGCAGCGCGAGCGCGATCACGAGCGCCGGGTCCGGCACGGTCGCGGTGCCGAGCGGGGCGTCGTCGAGCACGGTGGTGGCCGGACCGCTCGTCGCGATGGCGTCGAGCTGCGCCTGCATCCGGCTCATCTCGCCCAGCGCTGTCGCGAGGTTCGTCGTCGCGATGGCGTTCGCGGGGTTGCGGCGGACCTCCTCCTGCAGCGCGCTCGCCTCCGCGACGGCGGCCTGGTGGCGCTCGCGCAACGTCGCCTCGGCGGCGATCATCTGCTCGTCGACGTAGGCACGATACGCCTCGATGACGGCGTCCGTGCGGTCGCGGGCCGACTCCGGCGACGGTCCGGTCCCCGTGACGAACAGACGCCCGGTGCGCGAGCTCTCGTCGAGGTCGACGCTGATCTGCCCATTGAGCGTGCCGGCGGGCTCGCTGAGCAGCTCGGCGGCCTTGTCGAGGATGATGGGCGCGGTGACCGTGTCGGGATCGAGGTCGATGATCACACCGCCGATCTCTCCGGAGATCGACGCCTCGGTCACGACGGGGTTGAGCCGCACGGTGCCGGTCGTGCGATAGGTGACGTCGCGCACGGCCAGATACGCGCCGGCGCTGACGACCGCGATGACGGTGACGAGGATGATGATCCACGCTCGTTGCCAAAGCACCTCGAGCACTTGTCGAAGCGTCACATTCAACCCCTGATCGGTCTCTGCGGTCAGCCCGCCGACGAACCGCTGATCCCACGTCCGCCGCCTGGCGGATCATACTGCCCCAGACGGAAACGGGCCTGGAACCGGTGCAACGGCAACCAAGTACAGGCTACACGGACGCGCCCGCGCGCCGACCTTCAGATGACCCGTGAGGAATCTCTGGAAACGGCCTGACGCACGCGCGACATCGGATGCTGCATCCGCACCACCACGGCGATCGCCGCCGCGCACCCCGCGAACCCCGCGGCGACGACGAGGTCGACCGGCACCGACGCCCCGAGCATCGCCGCCCCGACGAGCGTGCCCCCTACGGCGCACGCGCCGAGCGCGCCGTACACCCAGCGATCGGGCCGGCGGCGCGGCCACGGCGCCACCACCGCAGTGATCGCGAAGGCGATCGCGCCCGTCAGGAGCACTCCCCCGAGCACGTCCGACAGACGATGTGCGAACGACAGGAGCGACATGACCGCGACCGCCCCGCACGCGACCGCGATCACCACGAGCGCCGTGCGGGTCACCCACCGCGGGTTGAGCCACGCGACGGCGACGACCGCGGCGAGCGCCGCGGCCACGTGCCCACTCGGGAATGTGTTGTACGAGTATGCGAAGTCGCCGAGTTCGGCGCGCTCCAGCAGCCCGCCCGCCTTGAATGCGAAGCTCGCGACGAGCGAGAGTCCGATGAGCACGACGGATGCCGCGACCGCCCTCCACGCGCGCCGGACGAGCGCCTCGACTCCCGCGACCGCCGCGACGACGAGCAGTGCACCGGTGAGCCAGTCGCGCACGCCGTACGCGCGCACGAACGCGTCCGACCGGAGTGCGTCGAAGGCTCCGAGCGTGGACGCGTCGAACCGCTGCCCGTTCTGCGTCCACAGGGCGACGACCGTGAGAAGGGCGAACGCCGAGCCGAACATCACCGCGAAAGCCGCCGGCGTCGACAGCTCTCTCACGGCCGTCACGAACGGCCCACGGTCAGCGGTGATGGAGCTCCTCCTCGACGACCTGTCGGAGTCGGGCGATGAACCTCGCCTCGGAGAACGTGTCGGCGTGGGCCCGGATGTCGTCTTCGCTCCACTGGGCACGAGTCAGCTCCTCGACCGCGCCCGCGATGGCGTCGACGGCGGGCGCGTCGAAGAAGACGCCGGTCCGGCCGGGGTCGACGGTGTCGAGGTAGCCGCCGTCGCGCAGCGCCGCGGTCGGGCGCCCGAACGCCGCGGCCTCGAGGGGCGAGAGCCCGAAGTCCTCGTACGACGCGGCGACGAGCCCGACGGCGTTGGCGTACAGCCACCGCAGCTGCTGGTCGGTGACCCGGCCGGCGAGGGTGGTCGATCCGACGCGCTGCGCGAGCGCTTCGAGGCGCCTGCGTTCGGGACCGTCGCCCACGACCACCAGGTCGAGGTCGGGGATGCGCGCGACGGCCTCGATCACGAGGTCGACGTTCTTATAGGGCAGCAGCCGCGCTACGCACAGGACGAAGGGACGGGCGACCCCGTCGACCGGCTGCGCTCCGCCGTCGCTCGACAGCACGGCCGGCGGCGGGGGCAGCACCTCCGCCTCGATGCCGTAGATCTGCGACACGGCACGCTGGATCACCGTCGAGTTCACGAGGTAGCGGTCCGCCGTGTGCGCGGCCTTCTGATCCCACGCCCGCAGCGACGGCCCGAACACGTCGGTCGCGGTCTTCACGGCACGCGAACGCAGCCCTCGCGAGCCCGCCCCCGTGCCGGCGTAGCGGTCCGCCTGGTACAGCCACCGCGCGGGGGCGTGGCAGTAGACGACCTTGCGGCCCGACGTCGAGATGCCGTGGGCCCAGCCGCTCGAGCTCGCGAGCAGCACATCGGCCTCGACGTGCTGCGCCGACACCGCTCTCGCGAGGAACGGCAGCGCGAGCCGGTGGTTCCGCCGCAGCACGCCCCACCGGTTGATCGGCATGGGGCGCACATCGACGTCTGCGAACTCGGGGAACGTGCCCTCGGGGTGATACAGCGTCGTATAGAGAGGCGCCGTCGTGAAGGCGCGGCTCATCGACAGCGCGACGCGCTCCGCACCGCCCCGCTGCGTCACGTAGTCGTGCGCGAGCGCGACGCCCTCCAGCGGGCTCTGCTCGGGGGACGCATCGGCGGTGTGCGCAGATGTCGCATCGACAGCCATCGGAAGTCCCCGGTTCCCCATGTCACGCGACGATATCGTCGCCGCCTCAACCCCCCGGCGAAGGCGTGCGGCACCGTGACGGCGCCGTTGTCGTGAATCATAGCGCGAGGGCGCGGGTCGGACCGATCAGGCGGATGCCGCGGCATCCGCCTCTCTGTTCCGGAACGGCGCGATGCATGCGAGCGAGAGCACGAACACGAGTCCCACCACGAGCACGATGAGCCACGCCCCACGTGGGTTCGACGGCGGCAGCCCGCCGACGAGCGCCGGCGTGAGCGCGAAGCCGATCACCATCGCCGCCCACAGCACTCCGCACAGCACTCTCGTCCACACCGGCCCCCGCTGTCCGGCCGCGAACCCGCCGAGCAGCCCGGTCGCGGGGACGGCTATCGCACCGCCGCCGAGTCCGGTCGTGAGGAACACCCACAGCGCTCCCGGTTCGAGGAAGGGTGCGACCGCGACAGGGGCGAGCGCGAACGCGAACCACGCGGATGCCCGCCCTTCGATGCTGCGCCACCACGCGACGGCGATGAGCGCACCGGTGATCCCACCGGGGACGACGATCGCCCCGAACGTGCCCCACCAGCTGAAGTTCGAGAGGTGGCCTGCGATGCCGACCATGTAGGCGCGCAGCGCGGCCGCCCATGTGAGGCCGGCGACCGCGCCGACGATGACGACGCCCCCGCTGGAGAGCAGCGCGTCGACGACGCCGACCCGTCGCCGATCGCGTGTCGCGGCCATCCCGGTCCTGGCCATACGCCCCAGTGTGCTCCCGTCGGCCGACGGGCGCCACGGGCACGCGGCGCGTCAGAGCTCGCCGGGAGACATCGCCTGCGCGTCGAGCTCCTCGACGATCTGGCGCGCGCGGCTCGGCGCGGCGCCGGGCTTGCGGGGTGCGTAGACGACGAGGGAGTGGAAGACGAACCGCACGATGAACGCGACGACGAGCGTGATCGCGGTCGCGAGGACTGCCGAGAACTGCCACGACTCGACCATGAGCGCGATGATCGGGATGCGCACGAGGGCCTCGGCGTTGTTGAAGCTGAAGGACTTCGCGAAGCGCAGCCACCACGCGGAGGCCGAGTCCCGCATGTCGTGGAAGACGAAGCGCTCCTGGAGCAGGAAGTTGCCGATGATGGTCGTCTCGGCCGCCACGATCGCCGCGATGACGTAGCCGACGCCGAGCTGGGTGAGCGCCCACACGATCGCGACGTTCGCGATCGCCCCGAGCCCGCCGATCAGGGCGAACAGCGACATCTTGCCGAAGCGCAGCGCGGTGAGCTGCGACAGGAAGTGCACGCCCTGCCGGAACGACGCCTTCGACTCGCCCGCGTGTCGGCCCGCGAAGTCGAACGGCACCTCGGCGACGCGCATCGAACGGCGCGCGAGGATCTCGAGGAGGATCTTGAAGCCTCGCGGCCGCAGGACCGCCCGATCGACGCTGCGCCGGTCGATGAGGAAGAAGCCGGTCATGGGGTCCGACACGTCGCGCAGCTTGATCGGGAACATCGCGCGCGTGAGCGCGGTCGACGCCTTCGACACGAGCACGCGCGTGCGGTCGGCGAGCCCGTGCGAGGTGCCTCCGCCCGCATAGCGCGACGCGATCACGACGTCGACGTCACCCCGCTGGAACCGCTCGTAGAGCGCCGGGATCGTCTCGGGCGGATGCTGCAGGTCGCCGTCGATCACGAGGCACGCGTCCGATTCCGCGGCGGCGAACCCCTCGAGCACCGCACCGCCCAGACCGCCCGTGCGCGCCTCACGGTGGATCAGTCGGACGGGGATCGAAGCGGATGCCGCCACCCTCCGCACGACGTCGGGCGTGTCATCGATGCTGTCGTCGACGAACACGATCTCGGCCTCGATGCCGTCGACCGCCTTCGTCACACGACGGACGAGCTCCTCGACGTTGGGAGCCTCGTTGTAGGTGGGCACGATGACGGAAAGCTGCACTGTGGCACCCATCGTCGCACGCGACCGTCGGAGCGGCGAAGCCCTGCGGCATCCGTCATGCCGTTGTCACGCGTCCGAAACGCGGGCAATCTAGCGTCACCTCGAACCCGAAGGTGTCAGGAGGATGACGTGTCCAGACGGATGCACCGCAGTGCTCTCGTGATCGGCGGCATCGTGGCCGCCACAGCCCTCGTCGGCTCGACCGGTGCCGCTGCGGCACCGGGCCGGCCCGGTGAGCCCCGCTACGGCGCAGGTGCCGAGGGCGCGGGCGACCCGTACTTCCCCGTGTCGGGGAACGGCGGCATCGACGTGCTGCACTACGACCTCGACCTCGACTACACGCCGCCCGCAGCCGCACCCGCCCCGCTCGAGGGGCAGCTGTCGGGCGTCGCGACGATCGAGCTCGTGGCCTCGCAGGACCTCGACCAGTTCAACCTCGACCTGCGCGGCCTGACGGCGACGTCGGTCGTGGTGGGCAAGAAGAGCATGTCGTTCACGCAGAGCGACGGCGAGCTCGTCATCACGCCGCGTCCGAAGCTCAAGACGGGCGAGTCGGCGACGGTCACGATCACGTACGGCGGCACGACGACGCGTCCCACCGACATCGAGGGCGCCCTGTACGGCTGGGTCACGACGCGCGACGGCGCGATGGTCGTGAGCGAGCCGGACGGCGCATCGACGTGGTACCCCGTGAACGACCACCCCACCGACAAGGCGACGTACTCGTTCGAGATCACGGTGCCCGAGGGCAAGACGGCTGTCGCGAACGGCCTGCTCGTCGGCTCCGAGACCGCGGACGGAAAGACGACGTGGACGTGGGACGCACCCGACCCGATGGCCTCCTACCTCGCGACCGCGACGGTCGGGAACTTCCGGCTCGAGCAGTACACGAGCGCGAGCGGTGTCCCGATCATCGACGCGATCGACGTCACGCGCTCGGCCGGCCAGGTCGCCTCCCTCGCGTTCACGAGCGACATGATCTCCTTCTTCGAGGAGCGGTACGGCGCGTACCCCTTCGTCTCGTACGGGGCGATCGTCGACAACGACTCGGTGGGCTACGCGCTCGAGACCCAGACCCGCTCGTTCTTCTCGGGCAGCGCCGGCGAGAGCACGGTCGCGCACGAGCTCGCCCACCAGTGGATGGGCGACCACGTGAGCCCCGCGCGCTGGGCCGACATCTGGCTCAACGAGGGCTGGGCGACCTACTCGTCGTGGATCTGGCTCGAGGAGCGAGGCAACTCGACCGCGCAGACGCGCTTCCAGACCGTCATGAACCGCGCCCCGGGCCACGCCACGTGGAACACCGTCGTGGCGGACCCCGGCCCGCTCGGCATCTTCGGCACGCCGGTCTACGACCGCGGTGCCGCGACGCTGCACGCCCTGCGCGTGAAGATCGGGGACGACGCGTTCTTCGATCTCGCCAAGGAGTGGGTGGCGCGCTTCGGCGGCGGCACGGCGACCACCGCCGACTTCATCGCGCTCGCCGAGGAGATCTCGGGGCAGGATCTCGCGGACTTCTTCGACGTGTGGGTCTACCAGCCGCCCAAGCCGACCACGTGGTGATCGGCGGTTGAGCAGGGCCGTCGCGGCGTCACGGATGCCGCGACGGCCCTCTCACTCGTCGGGAGACCTGTCCGGGCGATGCCCAGGATGCATCCGGGAGAATGGATGCATGACTTCCCCCGACTCGTCCACGATCACGATGTTCGGTGCCGATTGGTGCCGCGACTGCGTCCGCACCAAGAAGCAGCTCGACGAGCTCGGCATCGACTACACGTACATCGACCTCGTGGCCGAGCCGACCGCCGCCGACGTCGCCCGCGAGATCTCGGGCCGCACGAACATCCCCGTCGTCGTCTACCCCGACGCGTCGCACCACGTCGAGCCGTCGAACGCCGACGTCGAGGCGAAGCTCCGCGAGCTGTCGCTCATCTGACGCCCTCCCCGTCGTCGGGCGGCGACGAAACGCCCCCGCCCCCATAGGCTGACCCTGTGAGCGATGGGGTCGAACGCAACACCCGGGCGATCGAAAGGTCGGTCGTCACCGACTTCACCGACCGCATGAGCTACGGGGGCTACCTCCAGCTCGACACGCTGCTTTCCGCGCAGCATCCGCTCAGCGACCCCGAGCACCACGACGAGCTGCTGTTCATCATCCAGCACCAGACCACGGAGCTGTGGCTCAAGCTCGTGCTGCACGAGCTCGCCGCCGCGTGCCGTTTCCTGCGCGAGGACCACCTCGCGCCCGCGCTCAAGTGCATCGCGCGGGTCAAGCACATCCAGAAGACGCTGACCGAGCAGTGGTCGGTGCTCGCGACGCTCACGCCCGCCGAGTACGTGCAGTTCCGCGGCGTGCTGGGCAACGCGAGCGGGTTCCAGTCGGCGCAGTACCGCGCGGTCGAGTTCACGCTCGGCAACAAGAACGCCGCGATGCTGCGCGTGTTCGAGGCGGATGCCGCCGCCTACGAGCTCGTGCGTGAGGCGCTCGAGGCGCCGAGCCTGTACGACGAGTTCCTGCGGCTGCTCGCTCGCACCGGCTACCCGATCCCGCGGGCCGTGCTCGACCGCGACGTCACGAAGGCGTGGGAGTACTCGCCCGAGCTCGTGCCCGTGTTCGCGGCGATCTACGACGACCCGCAGACGCACTGGGCCGCGTACGAGACGTGCGAGGAGCTCGTCGACCTCGAGGACGACTTCCAGCTGTGGCGCTTCCGTCACCTCAAGACGGTCGAGCGCATCATCGGACTCAAGAAGGGCACGGGCGGGTCGAGCGGCGTCCCGTTCCTGCGCCGCGCGCTCGAGCTCACGTTCTTCCCCGAGCTGTACGCGGTGCGCACCGAGCTCCGCGAGCCGGCGCGAACCTCCGATCCGACGCCCTCTCCGACCGACGGGTGACACGGATGCTGCACCTCGACCCCTTCGCGCTGCGCGAGCTGCTCGGCTCTGACGCCACCCCCGCCCGCCGGGCGATCACGGGCGAGCAGGGCGTCGCGCTTCCGCCGCTGGTCAACCATCACGTGCACCTGCATCTGTTCGACCCGGCGCCGCTCGCGGAGCACGGCGTCGCCGCGGTCGTCGACCTGGGCGGCGACCCGGTCGCTCTTGCGCGCCGCCACGCGGACGGCATCCCGCGCGTGGCATACGCCGGGGCGTTCCTCACCGCTCCGGGCGGCTACCCCGTGGGGCGCTCGTGGGCGCCGGACGCGATCTCTCGCGAAGTGCGCTCGACGTCGACGCTCGCCGGGGCGCCGGGCGGCGCCCGCACCGCCGTCGACGAGCAGGCGGGGTTCGGCGCATCCGTGATCAAGGTGTCGCTCAACGCGACCGCCGGCCCCGTCTTCGGCGACGACGTGCTCGCCGCCGTCGTCGCCGCGGCCCGTGAGCACGGGCTGCCCGTCGTCGCGCACGTCGAGGGCGAGGGCATGGCGGCGCGCGCGATCGCGGCGGGCGCCGACGTGCTCGCGCACGCGCCCTTCAGCGAGCCGCTCGACGACGAGCTCGTCGCCGCGGCGGTCGCGCAGGGGCAGCGCTGGATCTCGACGCTGTGCATCCACGGCCCGGTCGATCGCGAGGTGGCGGTCGACAACGTCGCACGGTTCGCGGCCGCGGGAGGACGCGTGCTCTACGGCACCGATCTCGGCAACGGCGATCAGCCGATCGGCGTCGACGCCGACGAGCTCGCGCTGCTCGACGCGGCAGGGGTGGGCGGCGCGGCGCTCCTTGCGACCCTCACCGACCCGTGGCCGCGCGACGAGCGGATCGACGGCGTGCTGACGTTCGTCCCGGGGCCGGCGCCGACCGAGGCGGCGCACGTGCCCGCGTGGCTCGCGGGTGCGACCGTCGTGCCTGAGGAGGAGCTCATCCGCGAGTGAGCCCGCGGCGAGTGAGCCTTCGGCCGGACTCGTCCATCGCCGGGATCTTCTCCTGCACCCGCTCCGCACCGTCGCTCACTCCCGCTTACACTGGCGCGATGAGCAACGACGCTCGCCGCGCACCCGAAGCGGCATCCGCAGCATCCGCGTCGCCCTCAGTCGACGCGACCGCGCCCTCGCCCGGCCGCGACCGCCTGTCGGCGGGGACCATCGCCCAGTACGCCGTCGGCTCGATCGGCACCGGCGGGTTCGGCACCCTGCCCGGCCTCGTGCTGACGTACTACCTGACCGACAACCTCGGCGTCACCGCCCTGCTCGCGGGCGTGATCGTCACGGTGTCGAAGGTGTGGGACGTCGTCATCGACCCCGTGATCGGCTCCCTCACCGACCGCGATCTCGCGAAGCACGGCACGCGCCGCCGCCTCATGCTCATCGGGGCGCTCTCGCTGCCGGTGCTGTTCGCGCTGACGTTCGCGGTGCCGCCGTCGCTGGGCCCCGCGATCGGCGCGCTGTGGGTGCTCGTGGCGTTCCTGATGACCGCGACCGCGTTCAGCCTCTTCCAGGTGCCGTACATCGCCCTGCCGGCCGAGCTCACCGATAACTACGACGCGCGTACGCGCCTGCTCACGTGGCGCGTCGTCGTGCTCACGTTCGCGATCCTCCTGTTCGGCGCCGGCGGACCGGTGCTGCGCGGCATCACGGGCGACCCCACGACCGGGTACCTCGTGATGGGCATCGTGTCGGGCCTCGTGATCGGGCTCGGCATGCTCGTGGCGACCGGGTCGGCCCGGCGTGCGGTGATCCGCAACCGGCGGACGATGACGGATGCCGGCACCGCCGTCGCCGAGACCGCCGACGCCGTCGGCGAAGCGGTCACAGGCGACTCCCTGCCCGACCCCGCCGACACGGAGACCATCGCCGCCGGAAGCCCGGGCGAGGGCGGCGTGCGGGCGACGTTCCGAGCCGCGGCATCCGCCCTTCGCCGCAGTCAGCCCTTCCGCGCGCTGCTGACGACCTTCTTCCTGCAGGCGCTCGCGACCGGGCTCATGCTCGCGGGAGCGCAGTACCTCGCGACGTGGGTCATGCGCTCGGAGGACGCCGTCACGCTGCTCTTCGTCGCGCTCATCGCGCCCGCGCTGCTCGCCGCCCCCGCGTGGGGCTGGGTCGCGGCGCGCATCGGCAAGGAGCGGGCGTTCGCGATCGCGAGCGTCGTGTTCGCGATCGCCGCGCTCTCGACGCTCGGGGCGCTGTGGGCTCCGGGCTCGTGGCTGTACGGCGCGGTCGCCCTCGCGGGCGTCGCGTACGCGGGCATGCAGTCGCTTCCGATGGCGATGCTCCCCGATGTGATCGCGCACGACGCCGCGACCCACGGGCACGGCCGCGCGGGCGCGTTCGGCGGGGTGTGGACCGCGGGCGAGACGACCGGCTTCGGGCTCGGCGCGACGGCGCTGTCGATCGTGCTCGCCGCGACCGGGTACATCTCGAGCACCGCATCCGAGTCGGTGACGCAGCCGGATGCCGCGATCGCCGGCATCGTCGTCAGCTTCAGCCTCATCCCGGCGGCGCTCATCGCCGTCAGCCTCGTGAGCCTCGCGCGGTACCGCCTGCGGAGGGCCGACATCGACGGTACGGCGTAGCGCGGTCATCCCGGCCGCGCCGTGGCGGCTGCTCGCCCCGAGCGCGCCCGTCCCGCCCACGTAGGCTTGACGACACCCACCCGAAGGAGTGCACCGGTGCCCACCGCGAAGACGATGAAGCAGCCTCGTGGCGCGAAGGCTGCGCTTGCGGCACCCGATCCCGTCCTCGACCAGATCGAGGCCGACCTCGACGCGCTCGAGCGCGGAGCGGCCGCGTGGGCGCACGTCACGCGCGAACAGCGCGCACGCCTCATGAAGGCGCTCCACGCGACCGTGTCGGCGGTCGCCGAGGAGTGGGCCGACACGGCGTCGACATCGAAGGGCTTGGAGCCCGGGCATCCGCTTCGCGGTGAGGAATGGCTCTCGGGACCGTACGCCGTCCTCGTCGCCGTCGACGCGTATCGCGCGACGCTCGAGAAGCTCGCGGCGGACCTCAGCCCGCTCGACGGAGTGAAGACGGATGCCGCGCCCGGCGGCCGCGTGCGCGCGCACGTGTTCCCGCAGAACCCCGTCGACGCGCTGCTGCTGTCGGGCTTCACCGGCGAGGTGTGGTTTCAGCCCGGCGTGACCGAAGACGAAGCGCGGCGCACCGCAGGACTCGCTCAGCTGCATCCGACGACCCCCGGAGGGATCGGGCTCGTGCTCGGCGCGGGGAACGTGACCTCGATCCCGGTGCTCGACGTCCTGTACGAGCTGCTCGCGCACAACCGGGTCGTGATCCTCAAGATCAACCCGACGCAGGACCCGCTCCTGTCGGTGTTCCAGCGCGCGCTCGCACCGCTCATCGAGCCGGGGTTCCTGCGGATCGTGGCAGGCGGCGGCAGCGTCGGCGCGGCCCTCACGACGAACCGGCGCGTCGCGCACGTGCACATCACGGGAGCCGCCGCGACATTCGACGCGATCGTGTGGGGTCCAGGCACCGGGGGGACAAGCTCGGGGACCGCCGGCGCGAGCGCGCGGCGCCGACGCGAGAACCGGCCGCTCCTGAAGAAGCCGATCACGGCCGAGCTCGGCGGGGTGTCGCCGATCATCGTCGTGCCGGGCCGCTGGACGAAGGCGGACCTGCGCTTCCAGGCCGAGCACGTCGCGACGATGAGGCTGCAGAACAGCGGGCACAACTGCATCGCGGGGCAGGTCGTCATCGTGAGCTCCGACTGGCCGCAGCGCGAGGCGTTCCTCGGTGAGCTGCGCGCCGCGTACGACCGCGCCCCGGAGCGGCCGGTGTGGTACCCGCGCAGCGACGAGAAGCTGGACGCCGCGGCATCCGCCCACCCGTCGGCCCGGTGGAACGCATCGCGCACGCGCGTGATCGTCGAAGCGGATGCCGCGAGCGCCGCCGACCTCGAGACGACCGAGTACTTCTCGCCCGTGCTCGGGGTGGTGTCGCTGCGCGGCAACGGGCAGGAGTTCCTCGACGCGGCGGTCGAGTACGCGAACGAGAGGCTCGCGGGCACGCTCGGTGCGAACGTGCTCATCGACCCGGCGACGATGGACGCGCTCGGCGACGGGGTCGAGCGGGCGATCGCCGACCTGCGCTACGGCTCGATCGCGATCAACGCGTGGACCGCGTTCGGTTTCCTGACCCCGACGCTCACGTGGGGCGCGTTCCCCGGATCGACCCCCGCCGATGTGGAGAGCGGCATCGGCGTCGTGCACAACGCGCTGCTGCTCGACCGCGTCGAGCGCTCGGTTGTGCGCGGGCCGTTCCGCCCGTTCCCCCGCTCGGTGCCGCTCATGATCCGGTCCCTGAGCCCGTCCCGGCTCCTGGGCCGGTCCCGGCGCCTGAGCCCGGCGAAGGGCACGGTGCTGCCGAAGCCCCCGTGGTTCGTGACGGCGCGCACCGGAGCGACCGTGAGCGAGGGCTTCACGCGGTTCCGCATGGACGGCGACTGGGTGCGCCTCGCGGGCACTCTCGTGCAGGCGTTCCGCGCATGAGCGCGCGACGCGGAGGCGCCATCGAGGCGGCGGACTACATCCTGGTGGGCGCCGGCTCGGCGGGCGCCGCCCTCGCCGCACGGCTCAGCGAGGACCCGTCGGTGTCGGTGCTCCTGCTCGAGGCCGGGCCGCCCGACACGGCGTTGGAGCTGCACGTGCCGGCGGCGTTCTCGAAGCTCTTCCGCGGTCGGTACGACTGGAACTACGACACCGTCCCGCAGCCGGCGCTCGAGAACCGCACGATCTACTGGCCGCGCGGCAAGACCCTCGGCGGCTCGTCGTCGCTCAACGCGATGATGTGGATCCGCGGGTTCGCGGCGGACTACGACGAATGGGCGGATGCCGCGGGGCCGACGTGGTCGTGGGACGCCCTGGTCCCCTACTTCCGTCGCGTGGAGCGCACACAGGGCGCGGTCGACGCGACGCAGGGGACGAGCGGAGCGGTCTCGGTCGAGCGGCAGCGGGATCCGCGCCCGCACACGGCGGCCTTCCTCGACGCAGCGCGCGAGCTCGGGCATCCGGTCACCGCCGCCAACCTGCCGTCGCAACAGGGCTTCTCGCAGACGATGGTCACGCAACGGCGCGGGGCGCGCGCGTCGACCGCGGACGCGTACCTGCGCCCGGCGAGGCGTCGGAGGAATCTGCGCGTCGTGACGAACGCGCTCGTGCGGCGGGTCACCTTCTCGCGACCGGGCGACGGCAGCCCGGCCGCTGAGCGGGCGAAGCGAGACGAAGCGCCCCGCGCCACCGGCGTGTACGTCGACGTCGAGGGCACGACGCGACACGTCGCCGCGCGACGCGAGGTCATCCTGTGCGGCGGCACGATCAACACGCCGCAGCTGCTCATGCTGAGCGGCATCGGGCCGTCCGAGCACCTCGCCGAGCACGGCATCCGCACCGTCGTCGACGCGCCCGAGGTGGGCTCGAACCTTCAGGATCACCTCGTGTCGGGACTCGCGCCCGCCGCGCACGGCGGGACGCTGTACGGCGCCGAGAAGCCCGGCGAGCTCGGCCGCTACCTCGCGACGCGGCGCGGCATGCTCACGTCGAACGTCGCCGAGGCGTACGGGTTCGTGCGCACGCCGCTCGCCGAGCGCGCGGGCGTGCCCGACGAGCTGCCCGACATCGAGATCATCTTCGCCGCCGCCCCGTACGTCGGCGAAGGTCTCGTCCCGCTGCCCGCCGAGGGCATCACGGTCGCGGCGATCCTCCTGCGCCCGCACAGTCGCGGCACCATCCGCCTCGCATCGGCGGACCCGACCGCTGCGGCGGTCATCGACCCGGGCTACCTCACCGACCCCGACGGCATCGACGAGCAGACTCTCCTCGCGGGCCTCGCGGAGTGCGAGCGCCTCATCGACACCGAAGCTCTCCGCGCCGTCACGACGGGCGGCTGGGTGCAGCCCGAGGGCGGCGAGAAGATGACCGCGGCCGAGCGTGCCGAGCTGTCGCTGCGCCGCTACTCGCACACGCTGTACCACCCGGTGGGCACGGCGCGGATGGGCACGGATGCGGCCGCCCCCGTCGACCCGGAGCTGCGCGTGCGCGGCGTCGAGGGCCTTCGCGTGGCGGACGCCTCGGTCATGCCGACGGTCATCCGCGGGCACACGAACGCCCCGGCGATCGTGATCGGCGAGGTCGCGGCAGACCTCATCCGGGGCGCGCGCTCCGCCTGACGTCCCGGGTTTCGCGGCGGGAGTCCCGGTTTGGGGCTCTGTGCGCTACTCGACCGGCGAGAGCTCCTGGGCGAAGCGGTCGGTCGCGGCCCGCAGCGCACGCGCGATGCCGGGCTCGCTCGCGAGGTGCGACGCATCCGGAACGATCGTGAGGTCCGCCTCGGGCCACGCGCGATGAAGGTCCCACGCGGTCATCGGGGGCGCGCACACGTCGTAGCGCCCCTGCACGATCGCGGCGGGAAGGTGCCGGATCACGTCGACGCGCGCGATGAGCTGCCCCTCTTCGAGCCATCCGCGGTGCATGAAGTAGTGATTCTGCAGCCGCGCGAAGACGACCGCAGGCCGGGGCTGCGTGAGACTCGCGAGGACTTCCGGATGCGGCAGCAGGCTGCCCATCGCAGTGCTCCACCGCGTCCACGCGATGGCGGCCGGCACGTGCACCGCCGGGTCGGGGTCGAACAGGCGCCGGTGGTACGCCTCGATCATGCGGGCGCGCTCGAGCACGGGGATCGGCGCGATGAACTCCTCCCACAGGTCGGGGTAGATCACGGCGGCACCGCCCTCGTACAGCCACTCGATCTCGTGGCGGCGCAGCGTGAAGACGCCGCGCAGCACGAGCTCGCTGACCGCGTCGGGGTGCGCCTCCGCGTACGCGAGCGCGAGCGCGGCGCCCCACGATCCGCCGAACAGCTGCCATCTCGAGATGCCGAGGTTTCGGCGCAGCAGCTCGAGATCCGCGACGAGGTGCCACGTCGTGTTGTGGCGCAGGTCGACGTCGGGCTCGGCTGCCGACGGAGTGCTGCGCCCCGTGCCGCGCTGGTCGAGTTGGATGATGCGGTAGCGGTCCTTGTCGAAGAACCGGCGGTACCACGGGCGGGATCCGGCTCCGGGACCCCCGTGCAGCACGACGACGGGCTTGCCGTCAGGATTGCCGCTCTGCTCCCAATGCACGCGCTGACCATCCCCCACGATCAGCGATCCCGTTTCGTAAGGCTTGGTCGGCGGGTAGAGAATCCCGTCGAGTTCCGTCATAAGCTGCCCCCCGGCACCGCGAACGTATCACAAGCCTCAACACCTCCCTGGTAGCCCGCGGCGAACCAGCGCTGACGCTGTTCGCTCGATCCGTGGGTCCAGCTCTCGGGGTTGACGAACCCGCCGGACTGCTGCTGGATGTGGTCGTCGCCGACGGCGGATGCCGCGCCCAGCGCGTCCTGGAGCTGCTGCGCCGTCGGCTCGCGCATGAACGGCACGCCGTTCTCGTCGACCTGCTGGGTCATGTCCTGCACCCATGCGCCCGCGAAGCAGTCGGCCTGCAGCTCCATGCGCACGCCGTTGCTGTCGGGGCCGGTCCCGTTGTTCGGGTGCGCGTTCATGATTCCCGTGATGTTCTGCACGTGATGCCCGTACTCATGCGCGAGCACGTACAGCTGCGCGAGCGGGCCCGCGCTCGCGTCGAACCGATCGCGCAGGAGCGAGAAGAAGGTGGGGTCGACATAGACCGTCTCTTCGGGCGGGCAGTAGAAGGGACCGGTCTGGTTCGACGCGGTGCCGCACTGCGTCGACGTCGAGCCGTCGACGATGATGAGGTCGGGCGGACGGTAGCCCTGCACCTGACCCTCCCAGTACTGATCGAGGTTCAGCGAGGCCGCGGCGAGGCGGCAGTCGTCGCGGGCGTTCGCGTCGGCGCCCGTCTCGCACTGCTGGATCTCCGACTCCTGCCCGCCCCCGATGGGTGCCGCTCCGCCGCCGAGGAGGCTCGAGAAGTCGCCACCCGTGAACAGGCTCAGCAGCAGCACCGCGATGGCGCCGATGCCGCCGATGCCCCCCGCCGCGATCGCGCCCCCGCGGCGCCTGGCCCGGTTGCCGCCCACGCTCGCGTTGTCGTTGAACGTCATGGCGTCACCGTACCGGGCATAGGCTCGTTGCATGGACCCCTTGACCGTGACGCTCACGGGTGCAGGAGGCCAGATCGGGTACGCACTCCTCTTCCGCATCGCCGCGGGCGACATGCTCGGCGAGCGGCCCGTGCGTCTCCGGCTCCTCGAGATCCCGCAGGGCCTGCGCAGCGCCGAGGGCGCCGTGCTCGAACTGCAGGACTGCGCCTTTCCGCTGCTCGACGACGTCGAACTCACCGACGACCCCTTCGTCGCGTTCGACGGATGCGAGATCGCCCTTCTCGTCGGCGCGCGCCCGCGCGGGCCGGGCATGGAGCGCGCCGACCTGCTGGCCGCCAACGCCGGCATCTTCGGACCGCAGGGCGCGGCGCTCAACGGCGTCGCCTCCGACGACGTGCGGATCGTCGTGGTGGGCAACCCCGCCAACACGAACGCACTCGTGCTCGCGGCATCCGCCCCCGACATCCCACGCGATCGGATCACCGCGCTCACGCGCCTCGACCACGATCGCGCGATCGGGCAGCTGTCGGAGGCGCTCGACGTGAAGGCGGGCGGCATCGACCGCATGACGGTGTGGGGCAACCACTCCGTCACGCAGTTCCCCGACGTGACGTACGCGACCGCCGCAGGACGACCCGTTTCCGAGCTGCTGGCCGAGAGATTCGGCGGCACGGATGCGGCGACCCGCTGGCTCGACGAAGAGTTCGTGCCGCGCGTGGCCAAGCGCGGGCAGGAGATCATCGAGGTGCGAGGCTCCTCGTCGGTGGCATCCGCCGCGAACGCGACGATCCAGCATGTGCGCGACGAGCAGTTCGGCACGGAGTGGACCTCGGCGGCCGTCGTGTCGCGCGGGGAGTACGGCGTTCCGGAGGGGCTCGTGTGCTCGTTCCCCGTCTCGTCCGACGGGTCGGGCTATCGCGTGATCGAAGGCCTCCATCTCGACGAGCGCGCCCGCGAGCGCCTCGACCGGTCGGTGGCCGAGCTCGTCGCCGAGCGCGACGCCGTGGCCGCGTGGGGGGTCGTGTGATCGAAGACCCCCTCGCCCTCGCCATCCTCGCGATCGTCGTCATCTCGGTCGCGACCGCCATCGCCCCCAAGGTCCGCATCGCAGGCCCGCTCATCCTCGTCATGGTCGGGATCGTGGTGAGCCTGCTGCCTTTCGTGCCTCCCGTGGAGGTCGATCCCGAGTTCATCATCGTCGGAGTGCTGCCGCCCCTGCTCTACTCGGCGGCCGTCAACCTCCCCGCGGTCGAGTTCCGCCGCGACTTCGGGCCCGTCGTGGGACTGGCCGTGATCCTCGTCGTGCTGAGCGCCCTCGCCCTCGCGTTCTTCTTCCAGGCGGTCCTTCCGTCTCTCGACTTCATGCTCGCCCTCGCGCTGGGCGCGATCCTCAGTCCCACCGACGCCGTCGCGACCTCGATCGTCAAACGCCTGGGCATATCGAGTCGCGTCGTCACCCTGCTCGAGGGCGAGAGCCTGCTCAACGACGCGACGTCGCTCGTGGTGCTGCGCACCGCGGTCGCGGCATCCGCCGTCGGCGCATCGACCGTCGTGCAGGAGGTCGAAGGCGTCGCGCGACCCGGCTTCATCGGCGCCTTCGTGTGGGGCGTCATCGCGGCGCTCATCGTCGGCGGGATCATCGGGTGGATCAACCTGCGCGTGCGCGCGCTGATCTCGAACCCGGCCGCCAACACCGCGATCGGGTTCGTCGTCCCGTTCGCGGCGTATCTGCCGACCGAGCAGCTCGGCGGCTCCGGCCTCGTCGCCGCCGTCGTCGCCGGCATCGTGACCGGGCAGGGTTCCGCGCGGTGGTTCACGCCCGACCAGCGCCTGTCCGACAAGGTCAACTGGCGCACCGTCGAACTCGTGCTCGAGGGCGCGGTGTTCCTCGTGATGGGCCTCGAGCTCAAGGAGATCGTGCGCGCGAACGGCGAGAGCGAGGAGGGCATCTGGCACGGCGTGTGGCTGGCCGCCGTCGCCCTCGCGATCGTGCTCGTCGTGCGGACGGCGTACGTCACGTTCATCGTGTGGCTGCAGTCGAGACGCGCACGCGTACGCCGGCGCAAGCTCGGCGAGATCGAGAGGCGACTGAACCACGTCGCCGCCGAGCCGTCGAGAGGGTCGGCGCGCGGCAGACGCAACCCCGAGCACGTCGAGCGACGCATGGACCTCCTGCGGCGCCGCGTACGGACCACACTCGCCGACATCGACTACTACAACGCGTCGCCGCTCGGCTGGAAGCACGGCACCGTCATCGTGTGGGCCGGCATGCGCGGCGTCGTGACGCTCGCCGCGGCGCAGACGCTCCCCCACGACACGCCCGAGCGTGCCCTCCTCATCTTCGTGGCGTTCCTCGTGGCGGTGGGGAGTCTCATGCTGCAGGGCTTCACGCTTCCGGCGCTCGTGCGGGTGCTGCGCATCGACCCGCCCGACGAGTCTCTCGACCGCGCGCAGCAGAAGCGCCTCGACGCCGAGCTGCGGACGGCGGCGGCATCCGCGTTGGCTGAGACGACTCACCGACAAGACGGCACGCCGTATCCTGCCGAGCTCACGGCGCGGGTCGGAGAGCGCCTCACGCGCCCGCCCGAGGACGACGAGACCGGGCTGACGCGCGATCTGCCCGAGCTGCGGATCACGATGATCGAGGCGATGCGGGCGCGACTGGTCGAGCTCAGCTCGGGCGGCGAGTTCAGCTCGGAGACCCTGCGCCACGCGCTCGCCGAGCTCGATGCCGATCAGCTGAGCCTCGAGCTGCGGCTGCGCGGAGAGGAGTAGCTGCGGGGCCTCGCTTTCTGACGAGCCGCCGGGAGAGGGCACAATGGACGTCAGGGAAGGCGGCCATATGAGCGACCTCGGCACACAGGAACCCTCCGCGACCGCGCGGCCGGGTGCGGACGATGCTGCGTCCGACGTGAGCGCCGACACGAGCCCGCTGCACCTGCCGCACGAAGCGGCCGAGTGCCCCAAGTGCTTCACCGAGCTGCAGCGCGACCGCAACTGGTGGCAGGCGCGGCCCGCCGGCTCGCGGCTCGTCGGGCTCGTCGTCGCGCGCGAGGACATGCCGTCGGTCGTCGAGCAGCGCGAGCTGCTCACGCACTTCGGCGTGCCGATCGAGGGGTTCCGCCACCCTGCGCCCGAGACCCTGGAGACGTGGGAGGAGCGGCTCGTCCGCCTGTTCGGGCGCCTCAGCCGCGGCGATGTGCTCGTCGTCGCGAATGTGCACGCGCTCGGCCGCGACATCGACGAGGAGACCCGCACGGTCGCCGAGCTGCACCGGCGCGGCGTCGTCGTGAAGGTCGTCACCCACGGGGCGCGCCACCTCGCCGACACCGGGCGCTGAATCACCCAGACGCGACAGGCGTCAGCGGATGCGTGCGCTCGACGATTGCGTGAGTGCGCGCATCACGCGTCGTCGTCGCCGTTCGCGTCGCGCTCCTCGTCGAGGAGCGGAAGGTCGTCACGCGTCACGAGGCGCGCCGAGATCGCGTGCTCGACGAGCCGCACGCGCCGGTTCGTCGCGAACGAGCGCACCCCGCCGCGGAGCCCGGGCACGCCGATGCGGTCGAGCTTGTCGCAGACGTTGTCGAGCTTGCGGTTGAAGCGCGTGAGCGTCCAGCCGAGGCGTTCGGCGGCCTGCGCCGACGTCGGCAGCTCGCTCATGCCCGTCCCCTCGCGGCGCAGCACGGGCTCGGCGAGGGCGAGGATCATGAGCTTCTGGCTCGCCGTGAGCGGCACCTCGCCGATCGTCGAGAGCCCGTCGGACTCGTCGTCGATCGTCTGCGTCTCGCGGAACGTGGGCTCGGCCGCGTGGATCGTCAGCTCGTAGGTCGTGGGCCCCGCGCTGAAGATCACGGTGGTCGCCGCGAACACGAGCGGAAGACGCGCCCCCGGCGCGAGCCACGCCTGCACGCGGCTGCCCGAGTCGGTCACGGTCGCCGACAGCCTGCTGCCGACGTTCGAGAGGATCCACAGCCCGTCCACCCGCTCGATCGTGAGGAACTGGCGGTGGAGGAAGAGGTTGTCGTCGATCGCGAGATCGCCTTCGCGTCCCACCGTGAAGGTCTGCGACGGGTCGACGTGGAAGATCTCGCCGGCGAACTCGATCGTGAGACGGTCGGTCCGCGGCTCGGTCACACGAGGCTCGACGCTGTTCACGGTACGCATCCCTTCGCCGGATCGGAGGACTGTCCGTTCGTGCGCACCACCATCACCTCGATGCACGTCATGCCGGAGGGGTCGGCGGGAACGGTCACGGTCGGCTCGGTCACCGCCTCGAGCTCGGGTTCCTGGTCGGCGCGCGTCACCACCCCGACGAGGAACCGGTCGCCCTCCTGCGGATCGGGATTCGTCCACGTGAACTCGACGCCGCCGGCGGCCGGGGCGCCTTCGAGATCGGTCGGAGGGGCGACGACAGCGGAGATCGGATCCTTGGGCGCCGAGGTCGCGGGCGGGGTGGGCGCGGCATCCGGTGTTCCGCCCAGCAGGGCGGGAAGCGACACCGCCAGCACGACCGCGATCACGACGACGGCCGCCGCGGCGACCAGCCCGATCACGAGGCCCTTGCGCGAGGGGGTGGGCGGCGCGGGTGCCGGCTCGGCAGCATCCGCCGGCATCCGCAGGTTCGTCGCGTCGATGTCGTCGATGTCGTCGAACCGCCCCGGCGCGGGCGTTGCGACGCCCGGTACGGAGGACGGCACGGGAGGCGCCGAGTGAGCGGATGCGCGGCGAACGGTGTCGTCGCCTGTGGCGCCGACACCGGGACGCAGCACGGTGTCGTCGGGGGCATCCGCGTACGGCGCGACCTGCTCCGGCTCGCGCCGCGACGGCGCCGTCGTCGCCGACGGACGTGTGAGACCGGCCGCGGGGTTCGTCTCGGGGTTGATGCTGACGACGCCGCGCACGCGCGTGAGGCCGTCGTCCTCGTCTTCGACGATCTCGTCGGTCACGCCGTCGTCGAGGATGTCGATCGGCGTCACCGAATGCGACAGCTCGATCTGGACCTTCTGGAGCGCACGGGCGAACGCGAGGGCGTTCTCGTAGCGGTCGGTCACCGACTTCGCCATCGCGCGCGCGAGCACCGCGTGCAGCGACGCCGGCACGTCGGGACGGTCGAGCGGCGGGAGCGGCGCCGTCTCGATGCGCTGGATGAGCTCGGCGGCGGTGTTGCGGCGCCCGGGCTGCTCGAAGGGCGAGCGGCCGGCGAGCAGTGTGTAGACGGTCGCACCGAGCGCGTACACGTCGGAGCGCACCTCGCTGCGCGGAACGTCGGCGAACGACTCGGGCGGCGACCACGGGATCGACAGTCCCGCCGACTCGGCCGCCGCGCTCGTCGTCGACGCGATGCCGAAGTCGGTGAGCGCCGGGCGGTTGTACTCCGTGACGAGGATGTTCGCGGGCTTGATGTCGCGGTGGAGGACCCCCGCGCGGTGCGCCGTCTCGACCGCCGCGGCGACCTGCACCCCGACGCGCAGCGACTCGGCGATCGAGAACGGCTCGCGGCGGTAGCGCACCTGGAGGTTCGGCTTCGGGCAGTACTCCATGACGAGGTACGGCCGTCCGTCGCCGGCGACCCCCGCCTGGTAGATCGTGACGATCGCCGGATGCGTCGAGAGCATCGCCATGACGTTCGCCTCGGCCGTGAACTCTGCGACCGAGCCGCTCGACATGCGCTCGGTGAGCAGAACCTTGACGGCGACGCGTCGCTTCGGCAGGTGCTGCTCGTACAGGTACACATCGGCGAATCCCCCCGAGCCGAGCACGTCGACGTACGTGAAGCCGGGCAGCTCGGGAGGCGCCTGCGGAGTGCGCTTCGCGTTCACGAGATCCCCTCGACGGTGACCGTGACCCCGTCGCCGAGGTCGATGACATCCCCCGGCACGACGACGGTCGGCTCCCCCGGGTGCAGCCGCACCGGGTCACCGCCCGGACGGACGAGCGTCGTGCCGTTCGTCGTGCGCAGGTCGGTGGCGACGATGCTGTCGCCCTCGACCCGCAGCTCGATGTGGCTGCGCGAGATGTCCTGCTGGGGGCTGTCGACCGCGACGAGGTGCGGAAGGTCGGTGCCGGTCACACGGGTCGCACGCGGGCGGCGGCCGATCACGACCGTGCGGTCGAGAAGGAGCGTCTGGCCGGTCGACAGCCGGATGCGGCCCGGCGCGGGAGGCCGCGGGGCGGCGAGCGGCGAAGGCACCGAGTCGACGATGCCCTCCGTGCGCAGTGCACGAGCCTGGGCGACCGAGATCGTCTCGCCGTCATGGTCGCCCTCCACCGTCGGCGCGGGGGCCGCGCCGCCTACGGGACGCGCGATGGTCTCGCCCCACAGTTCGTCGTCTCCGACGGCGGGCTCGGCCGCGGCGACCGCGGCGGCGGATGCCGGAGCGATCGTCGACTCCGACGGGAGCAGCGTCTCGACCATCGAGCCGTCGAGCGGGACCGAGGCGATGACGGGGCCCTGCGGCGCGCCGGCCGCGGCGGCATCGCCGTCCTCGGCGGCCGGCTCGGCGACCGCGGCCGGGGTCGCCTGCGGGACGACTTCCTCGGCCGGGGTGTCGGCGGGTGCCGGCTCGGCCCCGGCCGCGACCGGTTCGGCCGGGGCGGCGGATGCGGCATCCGGCACCCACTCGACCGTCGACGCGAGCACCACACCGTCGGCGATCGGAAGCCCCGGGTCGTCGTCGCGCTGGGCCGTCGCCGAGGTGCGGAGTGTCACGTGCGAGACCTCGACGAGCACGCGCTCGGTCCACGTGGTGACGCCGGCGCCCGAGATCGTCTCGCGCCCGGCGGCCGTGTCGACCTCGAGCACGAGCGAGCCGCGGACCGCGACGCGCAGCGACGTGCCCTCGGCAAGCGCGACCGCGAACGGAGGCAGCGACGCGAGCGATGTGCCGAACGTGCCCGTGAGCGCCTCGAGCACCGCCGCGAGCCCGCGGCCCTCGGCGACCTCGGTCCAGATGCGGACGGCGAGCGCGGGCGGCGTGTCGGCCGACAGGGCGACCGCACCGCGGCGGGTGACGGCGACGGGGATCTCGCCGGGTCGATAGTGCACCGACATCAGAAGCCTCCTCCTGCGACCGCGCGCGGGAGCGTGTCGCCGTCGATGTGATCGGCGACCGACTCACCGGGCAGGGTGTCGTGTCCTGCGCGGGGCGCGCGCGAGTGTACACGGACGGCGTCGACGACGAGCGCCGTGATGTTGTCGCGGCCGCCGTGCAGCATCGCCTCGTGCACGAGTCGCGTCGCGGCGGCCTGAGGATCGCGCTCGGCGAGCAGCACCCTGCGGATCGCGTCACTGTCGAGCTCGCCCGACAGCCCGTCGGAGCACACGAGGATGCGGTCGCCCTCCTCGGCGGGGATGAGCCAGTAGTCGGGTTCGGACTCGCTGCCCGCACCGATCGCGCGCGTGATGACGTTGCGGCGGGAGTCGCGCGTCGCGGCGGCGGCGTCGAGCTCACCGCTGTCGATGAGCTCCTGCACGATCGAATGGTCGACGCTGATCTGCTCGAACTCGCCGTCGCTCAGGCGGTATGTGCGGGAGTCTCCGAGGTTGATCGTGAGCCAGTAACCCTCACCGTCGATGTCGGCGATGACGACGCCCGTGAGGGTCGTGCCCGCGCCCGCGCCCATGCCGGGCGGCAGCGCCTCGACGCGGCGGCGCGCCTCCGCGAGCGTCGCATGCACCTCGTCGATCGTGAGGCTCGCGCGTCCGGCGAGCTTCGAGAACTCGTCGATGACGGTCGCGCTCGCGATCTCACCGGCGGAGTGCCCACCCATCCCGTCCGCCACGAGGAAAAGCGGCGACGACGCGATGAACGAGTCCTCGTTGACACGGCGGCGCAGGCCCGGGTCGGTCGCCGACCCGTGCACCACCGTCACCGGAGACTGCGTCATGAAGGCTCGCTCACCGTCGCGCTGCGGTCCCCGAACTCGAGGCGGTCACCGGGGCGCAGGTTCGTCTGCTGACCGGGAAGAAGCGGATGCCGCATGCCGTCGCGCACGAGGACCGTGCCGTTCGTCGAGTGGCGGTCGACGATCCACGCGCCTGCGTCGTCGCATCCGATCTCGAAGTGCGTCTTCGACAGGGAGAGCGTCTCGTCGCGCACGGCGACGCTCACGGCGCCCGGCTCGGCGGCGGGATTGCGGCCGTACAGCGTGCGCCCGTACACGGCCATGCGGCCGCCGTCGTCCCACGTGAGCACCGCGATCGCACGCGCGTCCGGGTCGAGGGCGGGCCGCGGGACCGCGAGTGTCGACGTGCGGTTCGGACGCGCCGCGAGCGTCGCGTCGAGCTCGTCGCCGGAGGTCGAGTCGGATGCCGCATCCGCACGCGGACGGTCGCCGGTGATGCCGGGGACGTGCGCGATCATCCCCGTTGACGGCACGACGACCGCGGGAGCGGCCTGCGGTGCCGGAGCGGCCTGGGCCGCGGGAGCGGCTTTCGCCGCGGGAGCGGCCTGCGGTGCGGGGACCGGCGGGCGGGGCGGAAGCGGCGGGCGGGGCGGGACGGCTCCCGAGTACACGGGGGCCGCCTGCGCCGCGGCCGCACCCGTGAGGACGGGGCCGGTCGGGGCGCTCGACGATCCGCCGGCGGGCGCGTGCGGTTGTGCGGCGAACCCGCGGGCGGGGGTGGGCGCGCCGACGGGTGAGGCGAGCCGCTGGACGGGGGCCCCGACGCTCGCCACGGCGGTCGCGGCGGCAGCGTGGGCCTCGGCCTCGTCGCGGTCTACCACGACGGCGGATGCGACCTTGTCGTGCCACCCCTGGCGACGAGCGCTCGAGTCGAAGAGCGGTGAGAAGTAGCCGACGACGATCGAGCCGGCGAGGCCGAACACGATGTTGCGCACGAGCGCGCGCCAGAATCCGATGGGAGCACCGGTCGCGGCATCCGCCAGTCTGATGCCGACCAGGCGCTGGCCGATCGATCCGCGCACGCCCTGCATCGCCGTGTACACGAGGCCCCACGCGAGCGCTGCGAAGCCGATGCCGACGTACATGAGGAGGCCCGTCAGGGCGAGCGCGGTCTGGGTCCACGCAGGACCGATCGCGAAGATGATCGCGGCGCACACGCCGACGAGCACGAGCGAGATGCCGAACGCGATCGCGACGTCGATCACGTAGGCGCCGACGCGGCGCGCGATCGTGGCGGGCACGGCGGCCGTTGCTGCGGGGGGCGGGTTGGTCATGCGGTCTCCGCGGGTTCGGAAGGGGTGCGGGAATCGGCGGCGGTGCGGGACCGGCGCGACGACGTGGAGGACGACGCCCGTGCCGCGGCGAACGGACGGGCGAGGGCGAAGCGCGTGCCGGCCAGCAGCGAGCGCAGCGACAGGCGGGCACGCACGCGGCGCCAGAACGTCGTGCGGCTGCCCATCGTGCCGACGATCTCCTCGACCTGGCGCCAGAACTCGTCGACGTCCTGCTGCGTGGGCTCGGTCGGGCCGAACACCTGCGCGTCCGCGCGGTCGGCGAGGGTCGTGACCGCCGGCTCCTCGAGCGTGGTGCGGACGAGGACCGCGTCCTCCTGGCGGGTCGCGCCGACGCGCACCGGCGTGCCGTAGTCGACCGCACGATCGACGAGCTCGTCCCACCCGCCGCTGATGCGGTCGGCCGCGCGCTCCGCGTTGCGGCGCTTACGGCGACGCGCCGCCTTGAGCGCGCCGATCACGATGATCGGCGACGCCAGAAGCGCGAGGATGCCGAGAGTCGCGGCCGTGATCGACACGATCGCCCAGATGATGGCGCCGATGCCGTCGTCGCCCTCCTCGGGCTCGCGCTCGTCGGGGATCGTCGGGGGCAGGTCGACCGGCTCCTGCTGCGGCGGCGGGGGCTGCAGCACCTGCGGCTTGGGATCGGCGCGCGGCTTGGTCTCCTGGTCGCTGGGCACCTGGTCCTCCGGCGGCGTCGGGTCGAACGGCACCCAACCGACGCCGTCGAACGCGACCTCGACCCACGCGTGCACGTTCTCGCCGTTGGCCTCGAACACGGGCTCATCGGCGCGGTCGTCGTCGGGGTAGAACCCGAGCACGACGCGGGCCGGAATGCCGAGCTCACGTGCGAGCAGCGCCATCGCGACGGCGTACTGCTCGTCGTCGCCCACCATCTGCTCCGAGCCGAGCAGCGACGTGATGCGCTCGGCCCCGTGGCCGGCGCGCGAGAGCGGCTGGCCCTCGAGCCCGTGGCTGAAGAAGCCCTCGGTCGACAGCATCTCCTGGAGCGCGCGGACCTGCTCGATCGGCGTGGACGCGTCGGCCGCGGCATCCGATGCGATCTCGGCGAACTCCTTCGGGACACCCTGCTGCTTCGGAAGCCGAACCGGCGCGAAGCCCACACCCTCGAGCGCCTTGTCGCTGGGCACGGAGGGCACGACGACGTCGAGGTCGTACGCGTCGCCCTCCTGGAGCGCGGCCGTCACGACGGCGGTCTGCGTCTCGGCGTTGTAGTGGGCGGAGCGGCGCAGGTCGTCGGCGCGGTCGCCGTCGAAGCGGACGGATGTCAAGGAGCCGACCTCGGGCATCCACACGCCTTCCAGCTCGCCGATCTCGACACGCACCGACGCCTCGGTGCCCTCGACGGTGGGCGACATCGTGTCGCGCATCGGCACGAACGCGCTCGACGATCCGGGACCCTCGTCTGACACGTTGTAGACGGTGCCCGAATAGGCGTCCATCGCCGCGAGGCGCACGCGCGCACCCTCGGGCAGTCCCGTGACCGTGAAGAGCGTGTCGGCGGGGTAGTCGCGCACGATCGAGCGGAACGATTGCAGCGGACTCGGGTGTTCGCGCACGTCGAACGGCGGGATCACGACATCGCGCAGGACGTACCGGGGCGACGCAGGCGCGGCGAACCCGCTCGTGGCGACGCCCGCGACGACCGCGATCGCGATGACGCCCGACCCGAGCAGCGCGCGGCGCGCAGAGCCGCTCCTCGCGGCATCCGCTCCCCCGTCCGCGCTTCCGAGCGACACGGCGGCCGATGACGGGGCCCACGCCTCGCGGAGCGCGAGCCACACGACCGCGACCACCGCGAACACGATGCCCTCGACGACGGGGATCGCCGGCTGCGACGTGCCGAGCGCGATCTGCGTCGCGAGGTACGCCGCGGCGGGAAGGAGAGCCCATGCCGCGTGGCGCAGGCGCAGGCCGAAGCCGGCCGTGAGCGTCGCCGCGACGAGCGACAGCAGGAACGGGACGATGAGGAACTGCTCGGATGCCGGGACCGGCGCGAACGTCGTGAGCAGCTGCTTCCACGACGTGACGATGCCGGTGCCGAGCTGGATCCACGACTCGAGCGTGGGGATGACGCCGAGGATCGTCGTCTGCGGGACGGCGAGCGCCGGGCCGAGCAGGAAGTACGCGAGCACGACGAGGCCCGCCTGCTCGAGCACGCCCCATCGCAGGCGCGCCGCGAACGCGGCGACAGCCAGGCCCACGAGCGCTCCGCCGACCGCGGCGGGAAGGTACGCGGGGCCGCCGAACGTGGGCCAGAACCCGGCGATGGGCACCGCGACGAGCAGCGCGGCGGCGGCGAGGTCGAGCACCCACCGGCGCGTGGCGGTCGTCGCGTTCGCCCGCCGCTCCGCCGCGCGGCGCGTGCGCTGCTCGCGGCGGCGCGCGGCCTCGGCGCGAGCCTCCTCGCGCTTCTCCCGCTCGACGACGGGGGCGTCGTTCGGCGCGCTCATGCGAGCACCTTCCGGAGGGCGGCGGGGAGCTGGTCGAGCTCGCCGATCGTGACGACATCCGCCTCGCCCACGCGGCGCAGCGACGGGGTGGCGCCACTGTGCGTGACGATCGCGAGCACGCGCGCCCCGAAGGGGACCCGCCCGCACGCGGCGCGCAGCTTGGCCGGGTTCACGCCCGAGCCGCACACGAGCACGACGATGCTCGCGAGCTCGACGGTCGCCACGAGGGCGGTCGTGAGGTCGAGGATGTCGCCGTCGCGCGGCTTCGACGGCTCGAGCGCCGACAGCGCGTCGAGGAGGCGCTTGCCCGTCGTGGCGGCCACCGAGCGGCCCTGCACTCGCAGGTCGACGCGCCGCGAGTCGCGCACGGCACGAAGGCCGAGGGAGCCGGCGGCCGAGATCGCGAGCTCGAACTCGTCGGTGTCGCGATAGTCCGACGGATTGCACGACAGGCCGATGACGAAGTGCGAACGGCGCGTCTCCTCGTACTGCCGAACCATGACATCACCCGTGCGCGCCGACGAGCGCCAGTGCACGTGCCGCAGGTCGTCGCCCGGCTGATACTCGCGCAGCGCGTGGAACGACACGTCGTCGCGCGAGAGGTCGCGCGCGGTGAGACCCTCGAGGTCGCGGACGAACCCGAGCGACTGCCCCTCGAAGCGCACCGTCTTGGGGTGGACGAACAGGTCGACGGGCTCGTCGCGACGGTGGACGCGCTCGAAGAGACCGAGCGGATCGCCGCGCACGACGCTCACCGGACCCACCGGCAGCACCGCGCGACGCGACGTCGGGATCGCGAAGAGCTCCTCGACCGACTCGCCGGCGGCGAGGCGGCCCACGTCGAACACGCCGCGACCGGCGCCGACCGGGAGCACGACGCGCGACGGCAGGATCGCCCGCCCACCGGGGTTCGACAGCGTGAGCGCGCCGACCGCGCGCTCGCCGACCACGACGTGCGTGCGGTTGAGATCGAGCGACACGTCGTAGGCGGTGCGTCCGATGAGGAACAGCGCGCACAGCGCCAGCACGAACGTGATGACGACCGCCGCCACGGTGAGCTCCCACCAGCCGAGCACGCTGCCCGCGATCCACAGGGCGATCGCCGCGACGATGAGCACCCACGCGATGGGGCGGATGACTCCCGCGACCGACCGCGCGCGGCGCAGGACCGCTGCGGCGACGGGCGCCGCGGCATCCGTCCATCTCGCCTTGCGGTCCCCCGCGGGCGCGCCCACGGCGTCCTCGCGCACCGCTGACGCGCTGCGCGGGGACTCGTTCTGCGTGGGCTCGGCCGACGCGAGGGTCGCGGAGGTCATCAGGCGGCGGCCCTCGCCTGCGGTGCGGGGACGCTCTCGAGCGTGCGGGCGATGACGGCCTCGGCGGTGGTGCCCGAGAACTCGGCTTCGGGGTCGAGCACGAGACGGTGGGTCCACACCGGACCGACGAGCGCCTTGACATCGTCGGGCGTCACGAAGTGTCGGCCCTGCGCGGCGGCCCAGACCTTCGCGATGCGGATGAGCGAGAGCGAGCCGCGCACCGACACGCCGAGGTTCACAGAGGCATCCGCGCGCGTGGCCTCGGCCAGCTGCGCCGTGTAGCGCAGCACCGCGGGCTCGACGTGCACCGTCGCGGCGAGGTCGGCCATGTCGGCGACGGCGCCGGTCGTGATGATCGCGGGGAGGTGCGCCGACGGGTTGCGATCGGCGGCGCCGGCGAGGATGCGCTCCGCCACCGCGAGGTCGGGATAGCCGATGCTCGTCTTCACGAGGAAGCGGTCGAGCTGCGCCTCGGGCAGCTTGTACGTGCCCGCCTGCTCGACGGGGTTCTGCGTCGCGATGACGAGGAACGGACGGCCGACCTCGTGCGGCACGCCGTCGACGGTCACACGCGACTCCTCCATGACCTCGAGGAGCGCCGACTGCGTCTTGGGCGACGCCCGGTTGATCTCGTCGGCGAGCACGATCGACGCGAAGACGGGACCGCGGTGGAACTCGAAGCGGTGCGCCTGCTGGTCGTAGATCGTGACGCCCGTCACGTCGGACGGCAGGAGGTCGGGCGTGAACTGGATGCGCGAGCTCGTGCCCTGCACCGTCGCCGCGAGCGCCTTGGCGAGGCTCGTCTTTCCGGTGCCGGGCGCGTCCTCGAGCAGCACGTGGCCCTCGGCGAGCATCGCCGCGAGCACGAGTCCCACGACCTCGCGCTTGCCCATGAGGGCTCGGTCCACGTTGTCGACGAGGCGCGTGAAGGTCCCCTGGAACCAGGCGGCCTGCTCCGGTGTCATCGTCATGGTCATCTCTCGTATCGCTGTGTCTGTCGTCGTCGGTATCCGTGCCGGCCCTACCAGGTCGTGCGTTTGGAATCGCCCCAGCCGTGGATCGTCACCCACACCTGCTCGCCGTTGTCACCGAAGTAGCAGCCGAGCTGGATGGTGCCGTTCGCCGGGAGGTGGTACGTCCCGCCGCCGGCGAACGGGGTGCCGCCGTACGGGCCGGTCGCGTTGCAGGAGATGCGGTAGTCCCCCGCGGGGAAGTTCTGCGTCGTGACCGTCAGGTAGGCGCACTGCGTGCTCGTGCACGTCGGACTGTTCGTCCGACTGCCCTTGCCCGCCTGCGCCGACGCCTGGGGTCGCTGCGCCGTCGTGTCGGACGCCGACCGCACGGCCGACACCTGGCCCTCGCTGTCGTACGCGCGCACCTGGATCGTGCCCTTGAAGTCGTAGCCGTGGTTGATCGTGCGGTTGCCGTTGAGGGAGACGTTCTCCCACCCGTTGCCGTTGATGTTGATCTGCACGCGCTGGATCGGTCGGCCGTTCGGCGCAGGAGCGCTCCAGCTGTACGTGATGCTCTGACCGCTCGCCTTGGCGCCCGCTCCCGGTGTGTTGACCGGTCCGTACGGGATCTTTCCCGCCGACGACGCCGACGGGGCGCCGTCGTAGCGCACACCGTCCATCGACGTGTACGCGCGCAGGCGCACCTGGTACGTCGTGCCGTTCGTCAGACCCGTGATCGTCGACCCGTTGAAGGCCTGCCAGCCGCCGCCGTTGAGCGAGTACTCGTACCGCAGCTCGCTCGCCGTCGCGCCGTTTCCGGCACCCGGCGTGTAGGTGACGTTGAGCCTGCGGTCGTCGGGGGTCACGCCCGTGATCGTGGGCGCACCGGGCGGGGTGAAAGCACGGCGAGGTGCGGACTGCGCGCCCCACTCGCCCCAGCCGGCCTTGTTGCTGGCCCGGAGCCGGAACGTGTAGTCCGTGGTCGACGTGTCGACGACGACCGCCTGGCTCGTCTGCGTGGCCGGGATGCCGGGGATCGTGCTGACGACCGAGCCGCCGCGCATCACCTGCAGTTCGTACCCGGCGATGGGTGCACCGTTGTTGGCGGGCGCCGCCCACGAGACCTGAAGCTGCGCTTGGTTGCCGACCGGCTGGAGTCGCTGGGTCGACGGGGCGGCCACGGGCTCGGGCGCACGCGCGGGGATCTCCGTCGCCGACCACGCACTGTAGCTCGAGGCATCCGGCGCCCGGTTGTGCGCCTTGACGCGCACCTGGTAGGCGGTGCCGTTCTCGAGGCCCTCCCACACGTAGGTGTTGCCCGTGATGTTGGTCTTCTCGGGGATGCCCGACGGAGGAGCGGGCGAGATCTCGAGCGTGAAGTACTCGACGGGCGAACCGGGCGTCGGCGGCGTCACCCACGCGATCGAGAGACTGCGGTCGCCGAAGCCCGTGATCGTGGGGGGCTGAGGCGTGTCGGGGCGCGCGTCGGGGCGCGCCGGCGGCGATGCCGGCGACGGATCGGACGAGCCGACGCGGTTGACCGCGACGACGGTGAAGTTGTACTCGACGTTGTTCGTCAGCCCGTCGAGCGTGCACGTGGTCGCCGCGCAGTCCTTCGAGTAGTCGCCGCGCGTCGACGACACGACGTACTTCGTGATCGGCGCGCCGTTGTCGGCGGGCGGCGTCCACGACAGCACCACCGTGCGGTCCTGCACGCTCGACACGGACGGTGTGCCGGGAGCCTCGGGCCGGCCCTGCACCGTGACGAGGATGCGTCCTTCGACCTCGCGGTCGATGTCGGCCGTCGCATCCTGGATGCGGTAGCGCACGACCATCGTGCCGACGAACGTGCTGCTCGGACTCACCGCCACCTGGTCGCCTCGCACCTCAGCGGTGCCGTTGCCCGTCTCGACAGCGGCCGCGACGACCTTGAGCGGCCGGTCGGGGAACGGGTTGAAGTCGTTCGCCGTCACCGGAACCGTGATCGTCGTGCCCTGGTTCGCCTCGTCGATGACGTCGTCGTTCGCGGTCGGGAGCGTGCGCGTCGAGGCCGTCACCGTCACGACGACGTCGCCCTCGATCGGCTCGGTCTCGCCGTCGGTGACGCGCACCCGGAGCGTCGCCTGCGTGCCCTTCGGTGTGGCGGCATCCGCGCTGACGCTCAGCGTGCCGTCGGAGATCGACGCGCTCAGTCCGCTCGGTGCACCGCCCACGAGCGTGTACGACGCACGCGCGACGTCACCCGGGTCGGGGTCGGTCGTGAGGGCCCTCAGGTCGAGGCGGCTCGCCTCCTCGCCCGGGGCGACGGAGATCTGGCCGTTGAGGAACTCCGGCTGCTGATTGTCGGGAGGCAGCACCGTGACGGGGAGCGTGAGGGTGGCCTTGAGGCCGTCCGGGTCGTCGGGCCCGGTGCCGTCGGTCACCTCGAAGGTGATCGCGTCCTGGCCGAAGTACCCCTGCTCGGAGGTGTAGACGAGTGTCGTCTGGTCTTTCACGAGCTCTGACCCGTCGCCGTGCACGGCGGAGACCTTCGCCGCCTCCGTGATCACCGCACGCGTGCCGCGCGATGTGCGCACATGGTCGGCGAGCGGGATCTCGATCGTCTCGCCGCTGTTCACCTCGACGCCTTCCGTCGTCGCGAGCGTCGGCGGCAGCGAGTCGAGCGACGGCACGCGCACGAACGCGGTCGCCTGAAGGCCGTCGCGGTCGGTGATGCGGTACTGGACGAGGCGCTCCTCGTCGCCGATCTCGATGCGCAGGCGGCCGTCCGGGAGCACGCGGACGCCCGTGCCCTCCGCGGTGACCTCGAGGTCGGCGACGACGCCGTCGGGATCCTCGTCGTTGGCGAGCACCTCGAGGTCGACGGATGCGTCCTCCACGTCCTGCGGGAGGATGCGGTCGTCGCGCGCGATCGGCTTCATGAGCGGCACGTCGTCGGCGACCGTGATCTGGAGGACTCCGATCGCCTCGGCGCCGCGCACGTCGCGGATGCGGTACTGCAGCGACGTGACGACCTCGCTGCCGGGCGACGTGACCACGATGCGGTCGCCGAGGACCTCCGCCGACAGACCCGGCACGTCGGCCGTCTCGACGCCGTTGCGCACGAGCGTGATCTGGTCGCCGTCGGGGTCGGAGTCGTTTGCGAGAACGGGCACCGCGACCGATCGGCCCGGGCGCATGACGATCGCATCCTTCACCGCGTACGGCGCCTGGTTGATGGACCCCGCAGGGGCGATGCCGACGCGGATGGAGGCGGTCGCCTCGGCGCCGAGGCGGTCCCGCACGCGGTAGGTGAACTCGTCGACGCCGACCGAGTCGCCGACCGCCTGGTACTCGAGCCAGTCGGGGCCGACCTGCGAGATGCGGCCTTTCTCGGGCGCGGATGCGATGCCGAGGAGGTCCACCGAGTCGCCGTCGGGGTCGATCCCGTCGAGCGGGATCGCGATGCGCGCCGTCGCGCCGCCCACGACGCGGGCCGTCAGCTCCTCCGGCCGCGGCGCCTGGTTGGTCTCGGGGGTCACCGGAAGCACTTGGATCGTGATGTACCCCGCGTCCTTCTGACCGGTGCTGTCGACGACCTCGTACGTCGCGTAGACGATGCCCGGTTCGTCGCCCGCGCGGAAGCGCACGGTGTCCTGGGCGACGAAGATCTCACCGTCCTCGGGCTCCGGCAGCGGCTCCACCAGCTCCGAGGCGAGGTGCATCGTGTCGCCGTTGGGGTGGTAGTCGTTCTCGAGCACCGGGATCGTGACGACGTCGCCCGCCCGAACGACGACGCGGTCGTCGTTCGCGACCGGCGGCCGCAGCTTCGACGGCGCGGGGATCGGTATGACGACGACCTCGCCGTCGGCGCTGTGCTTGCCGTTGGAGATCGTGTACTTCACCGTGACCTGCTCGGCGAGCGCGCCCTGGTCGGTGATGCGCAGCGTCTCGTGGCCGAGCACCGACACCGAGATGCCGCTCGACTGCTCGACCGTCACCGACTGCACGACGAGGATGCCGCCCGACGGGTCGGAGTCGTTCGCGAGCACGTCGACGAGCACCTCGCGACCGCTCGGGAGCAGCGCGACGTCGCGCACCGCGATCGGCGGCAGGTCGGTCTCCGCGTCCTCGAGCACGTCGACACGCACGACGCCGGGGGCCGACAGCGACCCCGCCGACACGAGGTACTGCACGTAGTAGACGCCCGGCTGCTTCGCGGAGAACGCGAAGCGCCCGTTCGCGTAGTCGGGCGACAGCGATGCGCCGGGCGTCTCGTCGACGCGCGTGAGGCGCAGCGGCTCGCGGCTCGGGTTCGTGTCGTTCGCGAGCGGCGAGACCGTGACGGACTTGCCGGCGCGCACGACGACGTGGTCGGCGTTCGCGACGGGGAGTGTCGAACCGGGCGGGCGCACGTCGAAGCGCACGACTCCCTCGGTGACCTCGCTTCCGTCGGACACGGAGATGACCACGTCCTTGCGGCCCTGCGTCGGCCCGAGCGCGCGATAGGTGATGCGGCCGTCGGCCGTGAAGTCGGCCTCGTCGCCCTCGGCCGGTGTGACCGACCTCAGGAAGACGTCGTCGCCGTCGGGATCGATCCAGTCGGGCAGCACGTTGTACGACACGACGCCGCCGGACTCGACCGCGATCGCCGTGAGGCGGTTCTGCTTCGGCGCGCCGTTGATGCTCCAGTCGTGCACGGTGAGCTGCACGTTCGCGCGCGCGCGTCCGCCGCGGCCGTCATCGGCCTCGTACTGGAAGGTCGTCGTGCCGGTCGCATCCTCCGGGACGGCGATCTGCAGACCCGAGCCGTTGTTGATCGACTGCACCTCGCCGAACGACGGCCCCTGATCGGGGATGGTGACGGTGAGCACGTCGCCGTCGGCGTCGGAGTCGTTGTCGAGCACCGGCAGCATCGTCGTGCGGCCGGGGCGGACGCCGAACTCGTCGTCCACTGCGACGGGCGGGGTGTTGATCGCGGACCGCTCGGGGAGAGTCGTCTCGACGGTCTCGTCGGTCGTCTCGTCGTCGTTCTCGTCGGTCTCACCCTCGGGCGGAGTGATGTCCTCCCAGTTGTCGACCTTCTGCAGGTCTTCGCTCGCCATCCACGCCGCGCCGCCGATGACGTCGTTGAGCACGATGACGTCGCGGTTCACACGGAACCTGAGCGACGCATCCGGATTGGCGCCGGGCACCGTCGTCGACTGGTCGTCGGCCTCGCCGACGCAGTCGCGCACGAACGCGGTCGACCCCGACCACACACCGTACGCGCAGCCCTCGAGGAAGACCGGCTCGGCCGGGGTGCCCTCACCCTCGGCCTTCGTCTCGGTGATCTCGGAGCCGTCGAGCGGAACCCGCAGCAGCGCTTCGCGAGAGGCGACCATGACGGCGTCGTTCGGCTCGGAAGGAGCCTGAAGCACGGATGCCCCATCCACCGCGAGTTCGGCGCGCAGGCCCTGCGTGCTCCAGATCGTGCGGCTCTCGTTGTCGAGCACGATCGGGACGTCGCCGACGACCGTGATCGAGGCATCCGCCTCCTTGCCGAGCCCGTCGAGCGAGGCGCGCTCGGGCTCGGCAGGATCACCGTCGCCGCCCATGCGGATCGTGACGACCTCGCCTGTCGCGGGTGCGACGGCGTAGACCGTGCCGTCGAGGCCGACGGCGACGTCGGCGCCCTCGCCGAGCTCCGCCGCCGGCTCGTTGCCCGCGACCTCGAAGCTCGCGACCGCCTTCGCCGGCAGCACCCACAGCGAGCCGGCGCTCGGGTCGAGGATCGCCAGGGTCGAGCCGCCCAGCGCGACGTCGGCGCCGCCCGGCACCTGCGCGTTGTCGCCGAGCACGACCATCGCGGGGTCGACCGCCGTGACGGACGAGCCCGCCTTGTCGACGACGAGCACGTCGTCGCCGGACTGCAGGATGTCGTACTCGTCGCTGACCGTGCGCAGCCCCGAGTCGAGCACGCGCGACTCGTGATTGAAGTGACCGACGAGCAGACTCGACTGCTTGGTGACCCATACTCCCCCGTCGTGCAGGTCGACCTCGGTGGTCGGGAACCCCTCGTAGAGGAAGGCCATCGTGCTGATCGCCACCGCGCCCGCCGTCACGATCCCCGCGGATGCGAGGGTGCGCGGGCGCGCGCGAAGCCACGACGACGCTTTCACGGGGTCCTCTGCCTCCTCCAGGCGGGATAGACGACGTGCGTGGCGACGGGCGAGGTGATTCGGCTCACGACGAAGGGGGGAATGGGCGGGGGAAGCACCCAGCCTAACCCGGGGATCGCCGATCTGACGAGCCCTTTCCACACGGCGGTGATCTCCGGCGCCGCCCGATCGCCTCGGTCAGGCTACGTCGCGGCGGGCTCGGATCTCGATGGGGACAAATCCCCACGAACCGCGACGGACGAGCCGGATGCCGCGCGCCAGCACCCCTCGACGTGGTCGTCGACCATGCCCGCGGACTGCATGAGCGCGTACATCGTGGTGGGGCCCACGAACCGGAACCCGCGCGCGAGAAGGGCCTTGCTCATGGCCTTCGACTCAGGCGTCGTGGCGGGGACCTCGGCGAACGAGCGGGGCCTCGGCCGGGCATCCGGTTGCGGCGCGAACGACCACATGAGCTCGTCGAGTTCGCCCTCGGCCATCTCGGCCACGACCCGCGCGTTCGAGATCGTCGCGAGGATCTTCGCCCGGTTGCGCACGATGCCCGCGTCGGCCATGAGCCGCTCGACGTCGTCGTCGCCGAACCGTGCGACGATCTCGGGATCGAAGCCCGCGAACGCCTCGCGGAACCGAGGACGCTTGCGCAGGATGGTGATCCACGACAGCCCCGCCTGGAAGCCCTCGAGGCTCATCTTCTCGAACAGCGCGCGATCGCCGTGCAGCGGCGTTCCCCACTCCTCGTCGTGGTAGCGGCGGTATTCCGGGTCGGAGTCGGCCCATCGGCAACGCGCGACCCCGTTCTCGTCGACGGCGACATCGAGGCTCATGCCGCCCACGCTAGCGGCGCGCGCCGACACCGACATCGACCGTCCTGGAAGCGCGATCGAGGGGACCGCGCCCCGAACGCGATCCCCTCGCGAAGCATGCGTGCACTGAAGCCCTTGCGCACGCGGCCTCACCACTGTCGTGTCGCGAACGGACGGATCGTCTCAGACAGGGCCGGAGACGGCAGCGGCTCGAGTCGCTTACCGTTGAAGGGCGGGTGCGCCCCCGGCACCGCACGAGAGGAATGTCATGAGGATCGTCGCGTCGTCCGACTGGCGGGACGCCATCCCGTTCGAGACCCCCGTCCTTGTGGCCGACGTCGTCCCCGGCGACCCGACGCGCTGCTTCACGTGCGGCGCCGACTCCGAGCCGCGGCCGCGCACCGAGCTGTGGGCGGTCAAGCACCGGCATCCGAAGAACCACGACGGGTTCGTGCGCTTCTACTGCGCCGAGCACCGTCCCGTCATCGCGCGTCGCGAGGCGCCGGCGGCCGCCGCGCCGCGCGCGACGTCGCGACCCCGCGCCGAGCGCGCTCCTGCCCGCCGCACGCCGAGCACCCGCGACGTCACGCGGGCGATGTGCCCGAACTGCTTCGTCGAGGTGTCGGCGAGCGGCGAATGCGGCATGTGCGGCTGGTCGGAGTGACCGGCCGCCGCTTCCGCCCGACTGCCCGCTCAGACGAGGGAATGCCGCGAAACGAGGCCGCCGTCGGCGGATGAGCCCTCGTCCCGCGAGATTCCCTCATCTCGCGGCGCCGACGCGTGGCGCTACTTCTTCTTGAGCGACTTCTCCGACACGGGCATCCGTCCCGACGCCTTCAGCGCGCGGTAGTACTCGCGCGCCTCGTCCTGGCGCTGCTGCTCCGCGCCCGACGCGATGGGCGCGCGCACGTGCTCGGGCTCGAAGCCGTAGGCGTCGACGAGGTCCTGCGCGTGCGGGCGGAGGCGGGCTGCGAGGCGATCGATGTAGCGCGAGACGGATGCCGCGCGCTGAGTCGACAGGCGTCCGTTGATGAGATACCACGCGAGGTGCTTCTCGATCAGGTGCATGCCGAAGAGGTCGCGCAGCCAGATGAGGACCTGCTTCGTGCCCTCGTCCGAGATGCGGTGCACGCCGTCGGTGAACGCCTCCCACTGCAGCAGCTCGGCGTGCGCGCGGGCCGCTTCGATGAGCTGGGCCTGGTGGGCGTTGAACAGCTCGGCTGCTTCGGCCTGCGAGAGCTTCGACGCCGGGCGCAGCGCAGCCGCGAGATCGGCGACCATCTGCTGCACGCGGCCGGCGAGCAGCTCGTGCTGCTGCTCCTCGCGCAGCCCGAGCTCGACCGAGCGAGCCGTGGAGCCGAGGTCGGCGACCGCCTGCCCGAGCTGGCGGAGCCCCGCACCGTGGAACACCTTGCCGGCGGTCTGGCCGACGGCGTAGCGCGCGAGCTTCGCCGCATCCGCCCCCTTGAACTGCTTCGCGAAATCGCTCAGCAGGCGCTTGCCGACCAACTGCAGGAGCACGTTGTTGTCGCCCTCGAACGTGACGTACACGTCGAGGTCCTGGTGCAGGCCGACGAGGCGGTTCTCGGCGAGGAAGCCCGCGCCGCCGCACGCCTCGCGCGCCTCCTGGATCGTCGCGAGCGCGTTCCACGTGCTCAGCGGCTTGAGCGCCGCGGCGAGCGTCTCGAGGTCCTCGCGCTCGTCGGGCGTGTCGGTGCGGCCGGAGAACACGCCGTCGAACTTCTTGAGCAGCTCGTCGTGCGCGAAGAACTGCGCGTAATTCTGGGCGAGGAGCGGCAGCAGGCGGCGCTGGTGCTTGCCGTAGTCGAGCAGCACGACCTCGTCGGTGCCGGTGCCCGAGTCGAACTGGCGGCGCTGGTTCGCGTACGTGATCGCGATGTGGAGTGCGAGTGCCGTGCCGACCGTCGCCGCGCCGTCGAGCGAGACGCGGCCCTGCACGAGCGCGCCGAGCATCGTGAAGAAGCGGCGGCCCGGGCTCGCGATGTCGCTCGTGTAGGTGCCGTCGGGCGCGACCTGCCCGTAGCGGTCGAGCAGATTGAAGCGCGGCACGCGCACGTGGTCGAACGCGAGGCGACCGTTGTCGATGCCGTTGAGACCGCCCTTGACGCCGTCGTCCTCGCTCTTGATGCCGGGCAGCATGTCGCCCTCGTCGTCGCGGATCGGCACGAAGAAGCAGTGCACGCCGTAGTTCACGCCGTTCGTGATGAGCTGCGCGAACACGGTCGCCGCCTTGCCGTGCAGCGCGGCGTTGCCGAGGTAGTCCTTGTACGCGCCGCGGAACGGCGTGTGGATCTCGAACTCCTCGGTCTCGGGGTCGTACGTCGCCGTGGTGCCGATGGACGCGACATCCGACCCGTGGCCGGTCTCGGTCATCGCGAACGCCCCCGGCAGGCTCAGGTCGATGACGCCCGGGAGCCACGTGTCCCAGTGCTTCTTCGTGCCGAGCTGGTAGATGGCCGAGCCGAAGAGGCCCCACTGCACGCCCGACTTGATCTGCAGGCTCGGGTCGCCGAGCACGAGCTCCTCGAAGCCGGCGAGGTTGGCGCCGTTGTCCTCGAGGCCGCCGTACTCCTTCGGGAAGGCGCGGCGCGAGCCGCCGTGCTCGACGAGCAGGTGCAGCTGGCTCAGCACGCGCTCGCGGTGCTCGGGCATCGGCTGCCCGTCGATGCGCCAGAACGCGGGGTCCTTGATCATCTCGCGCGCTTCGCGGCGGGTCTGCGCCCACGTTCCGAGCAGGAGGTCGGTCACCGAAGCGACATCGATACGGGCCTCGGATGCCTCGGCGGCGCTGTGCGCGGCGGTCGGTGCGCCCCCGGCGGGCGTGCGCTTGCTGGTGGCGGGCTTCTTGATGCGGACGGCGGCGTCTGCCATGGGTGATCACCTTTCGGCATCGATAGGGGAAGTCACTCTGACGGTAGGACTCCCACAACTTCGCGCAAAGTCGATTGGACATGTTGTACAACACACCCGGCGAACGTCGCCCCGGGAGGTTGTGCGGTCCCGACAGCGCGGCTGTCTGCGGTCGCCGCAGGCCGGATCACCGTGAGGCGAACTGCTGGGTTCCGAGGGTGATCGCGAGCTCGAGGCGACTCTCGTCCTCGCTGCCCGGCTCCGCCGTGTAGATCATGATGCGCAGGTCGTCGCCCGCGACGATGAGGGTGTCGCAGTCCAGCTCGATCGGCCCGACCTGCGGATGGTCGATCACCTTGCGGCGTGCGGGCGGGTGATCGGTCGTGCCGCTTCCCGACCGCCACAGCTCGGCCGCCCGCGGGCTGGACTCGACGATCGACTGGACGAGCTCCGCCACGCGCGGATCGTCGGGATAGTGCGCCGCGGCCGCGCGGAGGTCGGCGACGAGCTGCTCGGTGAGGCGATCGCGTTCCTCGGCCGACATCCGCACACGGTTCGGAAGCCCGTGCAGGTATCGCCACGCCGCGTTGCGCTCCAACCCGGACCGGCGCGTCGTGTCGCCCATCAGCGCGTTGTACGCGGGGTTCGCGGTGACGAGCGTCCATGTCGCGTCGAAGACGACGGTCGGCGTGTGCGTGAAGCGATCGAGGAGCCGCTGCACGCTCGGGCTGATGCGCGTCGGCACGATCCCCGGGCCCGGCACCGTCAGCCCCGCCAGGTGGAAGAGCACCTCGCGCTCGGCGTCGGCGAGCCGCAGCGAGCGTGCGAGCGCTTCGACGACCTGCGGCGACGGAGTCGTCGCCCTCCCCTGTTCGAGGCGGGTCAGGTAGTCCACGCTGATGCCTGCGAGTCCGGCCAGCTCCTCGCGACGCAGCCCCGGCGCGCGGCGCCGTCGCCCGACCGGGAGACCCGCCTGCTCAGGGGTCAGCCGATCGCGCCAGGACCGGATCGCCCGGCCGAGATCCCAGGTCGCCACGGAGCCATTATCCGCGCGTTTCCGCGGGCCGGCGCCGCTCATCCTGGCACTGTCAGTCTCAGGAAAACCGGGGACCTGGCTGAGGAATCGACTTCCGGTGAAAGTCGAAGACATGACTACCACATTCATCACCGGAGCGAACAAAGGAATCGGCAAGGAGACCGCGCGGCAGCTCATCGCCGCCGGACATCGCGTCTTCCTCGGCGCACGCGACGAGGAGCGCGGACGTGCGGCGGCCGCGGAGCTGGGCGCTGAGTTCGTCCAGATCGACGTGACGGATGAGGCGTCCGTCGCCGCCGCGGCCGACACGATCGCGGATGCCGGAGGGATCGACGTGCTGATCAACAACGCGGGCGTCGAGCCGCGACTGCCCGACAACAGCATCCCGTCGCCCGTCGACACCACCGCGGCCGACCTGCAGGCCGTGTTCGACACGAACGTGTTCGGGACGATGCGGGTGACCCACGCGTTCCTGCCGATCCTCCGTCGTTCGCCTGCGCCGGTGATCGTCAACCTGTCCAGCGGTCTCGCCTCGATCTCCATGCTGAGCGATCCGCAGAGCTACACGCACTTCTACCAGGGCATCGCCTACCCGGCGTCGAAGGCCGCCGTCAACGTCATCACGATCCAGCTGGCCAAGGCGCTGCCCGAGATGCGCATCAACGCGGTCGAGCCCGGCTACACGAAGACGGACCTGAACGGCAACACCGGAACGCAGACCGTCGAGGAGGCCGCCGAGATCGTCGTGCGCATGGCGCAGGTCGCGCCTGACGGCCCGACCGGCACGTACGTGTCGAAGCACGGTCCGATGCCCTGGTGACGGATGCGGCGACCGCGGTGAGCGGGCCGGGGCCGGATGGCGGCCCCGGCTCATCCGTCCCGATCACGCCTGGATGACGACCTTGAGGGCCTTCGTCGCGACCGCTCGGCCGAACACGTCGTACGCCTCGAGGATGTCCGCGAGCGCGAACTCGTGGCTGGCGAACTTCGCCGCCGCGAGCCTGCCCGACTCGACCATCTTCAGGAGCATGTCCGTCGTGTCGGTGTTGACGAGCCCCGTCGTGAGCGTGATGTTCTGAATCCACAGGTCCTGGATCGGAAGCTCGACCGGCTTACCGTGCACGCCGACGTTCGCGACGACGCCCCCAGGACGCACGATGTCGAACGCGAGTCCGAGCGTCGGCGGAACGCCCACCGCCTCGATCGCGACGTCGACGCCGAGTCCGTCCGTGAGTGCGAGCACGCGCCCCTTCGCCCCCTCGCCAGACACGACCGTGTGGGTCGCGCCGAACTCCAGAGACTGCTGCAGCCGGTTCTCGTCGAGGTCGACCGCGATGACGCGCGATGGCCCGTAGAGCTGCGCGGTCATGATGGCCGCGAGGCCGACCGGACCGGCGCCGATGACCGCGACGACGTCACCTGGCTTCACGCGGCCGTACTTGACCCCGATCTCGTGGCCGGTGGGCAGGATGTCGCTGAGCATCACGGCGTCGCGGTTCGACACCGAGTCCGGCAGCTTGTAGACGGACGTCTCGGCGTACGGCACCCGGACGAACTCCGCCTGCGTCCCATCGATGAGGTGACCGAAGATCCAGCCGATGCCGGATGCGCCCTCGTCGCCGAGGCAGTGCGAGTAGACGCCCTTCTTGCAGAACTCGCACCGGCCGCACGCCGAGATGCACGAGATGAGCACGCGGTCGCCGACGCTCAGCGTCTCGACGGCGTCGCCCGTCTCGACGATCGTGCCGACGCCCTCGTGACCGAGGATGCGGCCGTCGGCGACGGCGGGCACGTCGCCCTTGAGGATGTGCAGGTCGGTCCCGCAGATCGTCGTCGTCTCGATCTTCACGATGACGTCGGTGGGCCGCTGGATCGTCGGCTTGGGGATGTCCTCCCACGACTTCTGGCCGGGTCCGTGGAACACGAGTGCTTTCATGGTCTCCATACGGGCGACGGTATGCCGGGCGGATGCGGGGGTCGGGGGTCTTTGGTCCCTTTCCCGCCGCGAATGCGGATGTCGCCTGCGCGGAGCACAATGGCGGCATGGGTCATCCCGAGACGCCGCTCGACCTCGACGGCCGCGCCCCCGACCTCGACGAGCACTTCGACGAGGGCGTGCTCGACGAGACGGTGTGGTGGCCGTACTACCTGCCGCATTGGTCGTCGCGGGAGCGCACCGAGGCGCGGTACTCGGTCGCGCCGGCCGGCCTCGAGCTGCTCATCGACGCCGAGACCCCTCCGTGGTCGCCGGAGTTCGACGGCGGCATCCGGGTGTCCCACCTGCAGACCGGCGAGTACTCGGGCCCCGTCGGCTCGACTGTCGGGCAGCACCGCTTCCGCCCAGACCTCGTCGTGCGCGAAGCGCAGCCCGAGCGCCGCCTGCATCTCGTGCAGTACGGCGTGATCGAAGTCCGCATGGCGGCTGTCCGGCACCCCGACGTGATGGTCGCCTTCTGGCCGATCGGCTTCGAGGACGAGCCGCAGCGCTCGGGCGAGATCTGCGTCGCCGAGATCTTCGGCTCCGAGATCGACGACACGGGCGGCCTCGTCGGGGTCGGCGTCAAGGCGCAGAACGACCCCGGCCTCGAGACCGACTTCGAGAAGGTGCGCGTCGAGGGCGACCTCACCGCGTTCCACGACTACGCCGTCGCGTGGACGCCCGACGAACTGCGGTTCTACATCGACCACCGGTGGGTCAAGACGGTCGCGCAGCGCATCGACTACCCGGTGCAGCTCATGCTCGACGTGTTCGAGTTCCCGCGTGCAGACGGCACTCGCGACGAGCAGGCCCTCCCCCACCGGTTCCGGGTCGAGCGCGTGCGCTCGTTCCCGTACGCGAGGTGACCGTCAACCCGGCAGCGCCTCCTCGATCGCGGCGATCACCGCGGGGTCGTCCGGCTCGGTGTGCGGGCGGAAGCGCTTGACGGTGCCGTCGGGCGCGACGAGGAACTTCTCGAAGTTCCACGTGACACGGCCGGCTTTGCCGGAGGCATCCGGCGTCTTCTTCAATTCGGTGTAGAGCGGATGCTCCTTGCGCCCGTTCACCCGGATGCGATCGAAGATCGGGAACGTGACGCCGTAGGTCGTCGAGCAGAACTCCTTGATCGCCTCGTTGCTGCGCAGCTCCTGCAGGAACTGGTTGCTCGGGAAGCCGAGGACCTGCAGGCCGCGGTCGCCGTACTCCCGCTGCAGGCGCTCGAGCGTCGCGTACTGCGGTGCGAGACCGCAGCGCGAGGCGACGTTGACGATCAGGAGGGCTTTGCCGTCGAAGTCGGCGAGCGTCCTGGTCTCGCCCTCCATCGTCTGGAACGGGATGTCGGTGAGCGCCATGTCAGCGAGCGTACTGCCGCTCGCACACCCGGTCGCCGAGCGAGCCGCAGCCGTACAACCCCGGTCGCTGAGCGAGCCGAAGGCGCGACGAAGCGCCCGTCGGGCGCTCCGCTCAGAAGAGGCCGACGATCCGCCCGTCGTCGTCGACGTCGATCGAGTCGGCGGCGGGCACGGCAGGAAGACCGGGCATCGTCATGATGTCGCCGCAGATCATCACGATGAACCGCGCTCCGGCGGCGAGCCGCACCTCGCGGATGTCGACGACATGTCCTTCAGGCGCTCCGCGCAGCTTGGCATCGGTCGAGAACGAGTACTGCGTCTTCGCGACGCACACGGGGTAGTCTCCGTAGCCCTCCTCCTGCAGGCGACGGATCTGCGCGCGCACGGCGGTCGAGGCGGTGATGTCGGATGCCCCGTAGATCCGCGTCGCGATCGCGCGCATCTTCTCCCACAGCGTCGCGTCGTCGGGGTAGGTGAAGGTCAGGTCAGGCGTCTCGTCGTCGCACAGGCGCTTGACCTCGCGCGCGAGGTCTTCGGCGCCGGCGCCGCCTTCGGCGAAGTGCCTGGCGACGACGGCCTTCGCGCCGGCCGCCTCGACCGTTTCGATGAGCGCCTGCACCTCGGCATCCGAGTCCTCGGCACGGTGGTTGATCGCGACGACCGCGGGGATGCCCCACGTCTCGCGCACCGTGCGGAGGTGCCGCGCGAGGTTGACCGTGCCGCGCCGCAGGGCTTCGACGTTCTCGGTCGGCAGATCGGCGACCTCGACACCTCCGTGGTACTTCATCGCGCGCACGGTCGCGACGATCACCGCGGCCGACGGGCACAGCCCCGACGAGCGGCACAGGATGTCGATGAACTTCTCGGCTCCGAGGTCGGCTCCGAAGCCCGCCTCGGTGACGACGTAGTCCGCCAGGCGGAGCGCCGACGCCGTCGCGATGAGCGAGTTGCACCCGTGCGCGATGTTCGCGAACGGGCCGCCGTGCACGAACGCGGGTGTGTGCTCCATCGTCTGCACGAGGTTCGGCGCGAGCGCGTCGCGCAGCACCGCCGTCATCGCGCCGTGCGCCTTGAGGTCGCGCGCGCGGACCGGCTTGCGGTCTCGCGTGTAGCCGATGACGATCTCGCCGAGGCGTTCCTTGAGGTCGGCGAGGCTGCGCGCGAGGCAGAACACCGCCATGACCTCGCTCGCGACGACGATGTCGAAGCCCGACTCGCGCGGGTAGCCGTTGCCCGGACCGCCGAGGCCCGAAACGATGTCGCGCAGCGCGCGATCGTTGACGTCGAGCACGCGACGCCACGTGACGCGGCGCACGTCGATGCCGAGCGCGTTGCCGTGGTGGATGTGGTTGTCGATGAGCGCGGCGAGCAGGTTCGTGGCGACCGCGATCGCGGAGAAGTCCCCCGTGAAGTGGAGGTTGATGTCCTCCATCGGCACGACCTGCGCGTAGCCACCGCCCGCGGCGCCGCCCTTCATGCCGAAGACGGGGCCGAGAGCCGGCTCGCGCAGGCAGATCATCGCCTTCTCACCGAGCCGGGTGAGGGCGTCGCCGAGGCCGACCGTGGTCGTCGTCTTGCCCTCGCCCGCGGGAGTCGGCGAGACCGCCGTCATGAGGATGAGCTTGCCCTGCGGTCTGTCGCGCAGGGATTCCAGGTAGGACAGGGCGACCTTCGCTTTGTAGTGCCCGTACGGCACGATGCTCTCGTCGGGAATGCCCAGATTCGCTGCGATCGTGCCGATGGGCTCGAGGTGTGCCGCCTGAGCGATCTCGATGTTGCTGAGAGCCACGTATCCTCCCGATGCGCGCCTTCGCTATCGCGAGCTCCTTTGCCCGCTCGCGACAGCCTAGAGGCCGACGCGGTGCCGTCAGAGGAACTCTCCCGTCGAACGGCAGACGTGTTGCGCGGTTCGCGGGTGCGGGCGAGCTCGTCGCCTCTGACGTCACGCGTCGGGAGAGCCGCCCGCGTGCCGACGCCGCTGCCGGGCCGCCTCGTAGAGCAAGGCTGTCGCGGCGTTGGCGGCGTTGAGGGAGCTCGCCGAGCCGACCATCGGAATGCGCGCCATCACGTCAGCGGCCTCTCGCCATGTGGTGCTGAGGCCCGACGTCTCGTTGCCGATCAGGACGACGTGCGGCCCGCGGAAGTCGTGGTCGTCGATGTCGATGTCACCCGTCTCGTCCGTCCCGACGAGAAGCGGCCGCGGGCGCAGGCGATCGGCCCACTCGACCACCTCGCGCGGCGACGGGATGCGGATCGTCGGGACCGCGAACAGCGATCCCGTGCTCGCGCGGACGGACTTGGGATCGTACACGTCGGCCGCGTGCCCGGTGACGATGACGCCCGTCGCCCCGAACGCGTCGGCCGAGCGGATGAGGGACCCGATGTTGCCCGGCTGCGTGGGGCGATCGAAGACGACGGTCAGGAGCTGCTCGTCTGTGACGAGACGGTCGAACGCGTCGGGCCGCGACGCGACGACGGCGATGAGCTCGGGCGCCCCCTCGGACTTCTCGCCGAGCTCCGCGATGAGCTCCGGCGCCATCGCGACGTGGCGTGCGGACGACGTGCGCTCGAGCACGCCGTCGGCCCAGCGCGAGAGCTTTCGGCTCGCGTCGAAGACGACGGCGCGGAACTCCCACCCGTGCTCGAGTGCGAGCGTGATCGGCCGGACGCCCTGCACGAGGAACTCGCCTTCGCGCTGTCGTGTCTTCCGGTTCGTGAGGAGAGACTGCCACACCTGGAACTGGGCGTTCCTCGTCGTAATGCGCACGGCTGCCACGCTACTCAATGACGACTGGCCTTCACGCGGCCGCGATCACCTCGAGCACGGCCTCGCCGTACGCCTCGCGCTTCTTGGCGCCGATGCCCGAGATCCCGTCGAGTTCCGCGAGGGTCGCGGGGCGGCGCTCGGCGAGCGCGCGCAGCGTGGCGTCGCCGAACACGATGTAGGCGGGCACGCCCTGCTCGCGCGCGACGCTCGCCCGCCACGCGCGAAGCGCCTCGAAGAGCTCGCGGTCGGCTTCTGAAACCGGTCCCTGAGCCTGCCGTAGGGTGGCTCCCTTGCGCACGCGCGAGCCCGCCGACCCGGCGCGCCCGAGCACATCGCGCCGCAGCGGAACGGGAGTCTCGCCCTTGAGCACACCGGCCGCCGGATCTCCCAGCGCGATCGTCCCGTACTCGCCGCGCGCGACGAGGATGCCGCGCGCGAGGAGCTGCCGCACGACGCTGCGCCAGTCCTGATCGCTGAGGTCGGCACCCAGACCGTACGTCGAGAGCGAGTCGTGACCCTGCTGCCGGATGCGCTCGGTGTCGGCACCGCGCAGGATGTCGATGAGGTGTCCGGCGCCGAACGCCTGTCCGCGCTCGCGCTGCAGCCGCACGATCGTCGACAGGAGCTTCTGCGCGGCGATGAGCCCGTCCCACGTCTCGGGTGGCTCGAGGCATGTGTCGCAGTTGCCGCACGCGTCGGACTCCTGCCCGAAGTACGCGAGAAGGTTCTGGCGGCGGCACGCGACCGTCTCGCACAGTGCGAGCATCGCGTCGAGGTGCTGCCCCATCCGCATCTTGTACGCACGGTCGCCCGGGCTCTGGTCGATGAGGCGCCGCTGCTGCACGACGTCGCCGAGTCCGTACGCCATCCACGCGATCGCCGGGTCGCCGTCGCGGCCGGCTCGACCTGTCTCCTGGTAGTACCCCTCGACCGACTTCGGGAGATCGATGTGCGCGACGAAGCGCACGTCGGGCTTGTCGATGCCCATGCCGAACGCGATCGTCGCGACCATGACGACGCCGTCGTCGCGCAGGAACCGCGCCTGGTTCGCGGACCGCACGGATGCCTCGAGCCCCGCGTGATACGGAAGCGCGTCGATCCCCTTCGCGCGCAGGAACTCAGCCGTCTGCTCGACCGACTTGCGGCTGAGCGCGTACACGATGCCGGCGGCGGCCTCCGGCATCGACCGGATGAAGCTCAGAAGCTGCCGCCGCGGATCGACCTTCGGCTCGATGCGGTACTGGATGTTCGGGCGGTCGAAGCTCGCGACGAAGCGCTTCGCGTCGGGCAGGCTCAGGCGCTCGGTGAGCTCGCGGTGGGTCGCGCGGGTCGCGGTCGCCGTCAGCGCCATGCGCGGGATGCCCGGGAACCGCTCGCCGAGGTCGCCGAGCGCGAGGTAATCGGGGCGGAAGTCGTGGCCCCACTGCGACACGCAGTGCGCCTCGTCGATCGCGATGATGCTCAACCGGCCCCTCTGCAGCAGCTTCGTCGTCGCGGGCGCCGACAGCCGCTCGGGCGCGACGTAGATGAGATCGAGCTCGCCGGCGAGGTAGGCGCGCTCGACCGCGGCGCGCTCGAAGGGCGCCTGCGTCGAATTGAGGTACGCGGCTCGCACGCCGTTCGCGACGAGCGCGTCGACCTGGTCGTGCATGAGTGCGATGAGCGGGCTGATCACGAGGCCGGTGCCCGGTCGCACGAGTGCGGGCACCTGGTACGTGATGCTCTTGCCGCCGCCGGTCGGCATGAGCACGACGGCGTCGCCCCCCGCGATCACGTGATCGACGATCGCCGCCTGGTCGCCGCGGAACGCGTCGTAGCCGAACACCTCGCGTAGCACGTCGCGCGGGTCGGCACCGGTGTGATCGCGTCGAGCAGCGCCGTCGAACAGGTCGCCGGACGGCGGCGGGGTGAACTCGTCGGGCGGGGGGAGCCACACGTCTTCGGGCGGCGCCCACGAGTCGTCGGGCGGCGCGTCGACATCGGCCCAGTCGAGGTCGGCGTACGGGTCGCCCGGCTGATCAGTCACGCGGTCCAGGGTAGCCGCGGCATCCGACGCCCCCGCCGCCCCGCCCGCCCCTCGCACAACCCGCCCGTCCCGCCCGCTGGGGAGGAGCGGACGCCCGCCCCAATCGCATCCCGCCAAGGTTGCGCTAATCACCACCCGCGGCGGCATCCGACCGTCATTCGCGCAATCTCGACCCCAGGCAGGAAGCCCCGGGGCTGACGTCAGTCGAGCCGCAGGACCTCGGTGATCCGCACGACGGCGGTGCCCTCGTCCTCGGAGGCCGCGAGGTCGACCACCCCGCGGATGCGCCAGTCGTGATTCCCCTCGGGATCGTCGATGATCTGCTCCACACGCCAGACACCGGATGCTGCCGCATCCGTGTCGTCGATCGTGACGAGCCGGGGCGAACGCGCCGGGCCGCCCGTGAGGATCTCGTCGTGCTCGTCGTAGTAGCGGTCGAGCACGGCCGGCCAATCGACGTCGGGGTCGAGCTCGACGAGCTCGTCATCGCGCTGGAGCGCGGCGAGCTGCACCCTGCGGAAGAGCTCGTTGCGCACGAGCACGACGAACGCGCGGCGGTTCGTGAGCACCGACGGGGGTGCGGGCGGGACGATCGGAGCATCCGGGTCGTCCGGCGGCGCGATGAGCGCCGACCATTCGTCGACGAGGCTCGAGTCCACCTGCCGTACGAGCTCGCCGAGCCACTCGATCACGTCGACGAGCTCGGGCGTCTGCGCATCGACCGGCACCGTCTGGCGGATCGCGCGGTACGCATCGCTCAGGTAGCGCAACACGAGTCCCTCGCTGCGACCCAATTGGTAGAACGAGATGAACTCGCCGAACGACAGCGCGCGCTCGAACATGTCGCGCACGACCGACTTCGGCGACAGCTCGAAGTCGCGCACCCACGGCTGGCTCGACGCGAAGACCTCGAACGCCTGCTGCAGCAGTCCGGCGAGCGGCTTCGGGTACGTGACGTCTTCGAGCAGCGCCATGCGCTCGTCGTAGTCGAGCCCCTCCTGCTTCATCGCGGCGACCGCCTCGCCGCGCGCCTTGAACTCCTGCTGTGCGAGCACGGCGCGCGGATCGTCGAGCGTCGCTTCGATGACGCTCACGACGTCGAGCGCGTAGTGTCCGGTTCCGGCTGCGCCCGGGGCATCCGTCGGGTCGAGCAGTTCGATCGCGGCGAGCGCGAACGGCGAGAGCGGCTGGTTGAGCGCGAAGTTGGGCTGCAGGTCGACGGTGAGACGGATGCCGCCCCCGTCGGCCTCCACGACGCCGGCGGCCTTCAGCGTGCGGAAGATCGCGAGCGCGCGCCGCGCGAGGGCGTACTGCTGCGCGCGGGTCTGGTGGTTGTCGAACACGAGGGAGCGCACATTCGCGAACACGTCTCCGCCGCGCGCGATCACGTTGATGAGCATCGCCGCGGTCAGCTGCAGCTGAGGCACGAGCGGCTCGGGCTGCGCCTCGACGAGCCGTTCGAACGAGCCCTCACCCCAGTTCACGACGCCCGTCGGAGCCTTCTTGCGCACGATCTTCTTGCGCTTGGCGGAGTCGTCACCGGCCTTCGCGAGCGCGACGGCGTTCTCGATCTCCCACTCAGGCGCCATCACGACGACGTTGCCGTAGGGGTCGTAGCCGGCACGGCCCGCACGACCGGCGACCTGGTGGAACTCGCGCGCGCTGAGCTGGCGCATCCGTGTTCCGTCGTACTTCGACAGCGCCGTGATGACGACCGTGCGGATCGGCACGTTGATGCCCACGCCGAGCGTGTCGGTGCCGCAGATGACGCGCAGGAGACCGCGCTGCGCGAGAGTCTCGACGAGCCGACGGTAGCGCGGGAGCATGCCCGCGTGGTGCACGCCGATACCCGCGCGCACGAGCCGCGAGAGCGTCTTGCCGAACCCCGTCGTGAAGCGGAAGCCGCCGATCGCCTCGGCGATCGCGTCGCGCTGCTCACGTGTGGCGACCCGCACCGACGCGAGCGCCTGTGCGCGCTCGACGGCCGTCGCCTGCGAGAAGTGCACGATGTAGACCGGCGCTTCGCCCTCGTCGAGCAGCTTCTCGAGGACCTCGTGCACGGGACGCCGCTCGTACGAGAAGTGCAGCGGCACGGGGCGTTCGACTCCCGTGATCCGCGCTGTCGGCCGGCCTGTGCGCCGCGTGAGGTCGTCGGCGATCGCGGTGACGTCGCCGAGCGTCGCCGACATGAGCACGAACTGCGCACGCGGAAGGAGCAGCAGCGGAACCTGCCACGCCCACCCGCGCTCGGGGTCGCCGTAGTAGTGGAACTCGTCCATCACGACCTGGTCGACCGCGGCATCCGGACCCTGTCGCATCGCGAGGTTCGCGAGGATCTCGGCCGTGCAGCACACGATCGGGGCATCCGGATTCACCGATGAATCGCCCGTGACCATCCCCACGTTCGCCGCGCCGAAGATGTCGACGAGCGCGAAGAACTTCTCGCTCACGAGCGCCTTGATCGGAGCGGTGTAATAGGTGCGGCCTCCGCGCGCGAGACACATCGCATGCGCCGCGATCGCGACGAGCGACTTCCCCGTCCCGGTCGGCGTGGACAGCACGACGTTCGCACCGGACACGATCTCGATGACCGCTTCGTCCTGCGCGGGGTAGAGCGTGAACCCGCGCGACGCCGCCCACTCCACGAAGCCCGCGTACGCGGTGTCTTCGTCGGCGCCGGGCGGCACCAGGTCGAGCAGCCCGGCGGTCGCATCGCCGCCGGGGTGAGTCGAGACCATCCCTCGAGTCTGCCAGCCCTGACGACACGGTACGAACGGCCTGGCGGAACACGACCCGGCGCCCGTACGTTGAAGTCGACGACGAAGGGATTCCCCAGATGCCTACCTCGACCGACGCGCTCACCGTCACAAGGAACGACGAAGCCGGCCGCTACGAGATCCACGTGGGTGACGTGCTCGCCGGCTTCACCGTCTTCCAGCGCACCCCGAACAACGAGCTGATCTTCCCCCACACCGAGATCGACCCGGCCTTCTCGGGGCGCGGGCTCGGCAAGACGCTCGTGTCGCAGGCGCTCGCCGACGTCGCACGCCGCGGCGAGCGGATCATTCCGCTGTGCCCGTTCGTGCGCCGATACCTCCGCGAGAACGACGTCGAGGGCCTCGATGTCGACTGGTCGGTCGCCGGGGGCCGGGATGACCAGGCTGGACGCTGACGCTTCCGTCGCCGAATCGGAGGCTCCGCTCTCACACACCGAGCCGGATGCGTCGACCGACCCTCCCCGGGCGGTCCTGCTCGAATCCCGCGAGGTTCCCCTCGGCGGCGTCCGCGCGATGCACGTGCGACGCTCGCTGCCGCAGCGGGACCTTCCGCTCGTCGGCGCGTGGTGCTTCCTCGACCGGTTCGGACCGCAGCCTGTGCGCATGCGCGTCGAGCCGCATCCGCACATCGGCCTGCAGACGGTGACGTGGCCGTTCGTCGGCGACGTGCGGCACCGCGACTCGGTCGGAAGCGACGTCGTCGTGCGCCGCGGCGCCCTCAACCTCATGACGAGCGGCGCGGGCATCGCCCACTCCGAGTACTCCGTCGGCGAAGAACCGATCCCGCTGGATGCCCTGCAGCTGTGGGTCGCGCTTCCCGAGTCGCGCCGCCACGGCGCGCCGGACTTCGAACGGCACGAGAACCTCCCCTCGCTCGTGCTCGACGCGGTGGAGGGCGCCGCCGCGTCGGCCGTCGTCGTGCTCGGCGAGCTCGCCGGCGTTCGCTCACCGGCGACCGTCTACACGCCCATCGTCGGCGCTGAGGTGCGCGTTCCCGCAGGGACGCGTGTGCGCATCCCGCTGCGACCGGATTGGGAGTACGCCCTGGTCGGCGTCGAAGGCGTGACGGATGCCGCGGCCGACGCCTCGGGTGCCGTCTCGCTCGACGACGCGCACCTGCTCTACCTCGGCACGGGTCGCGACACCATCGAAGTGAGCAGCGCGACGGGTGCCACGATGTTCCTCCTCGGCGGCGAGCCGTTCGAGGACGACGTCATCATGTGGTGGAACTTCGTGGGCCGCACGCACGAGGAGATCGTCGAGGCGCGCGAGGCGTGGGAGGCGGGCTCGTCCCGTTTCGGGCAGGTCGTCGACCACGGAGACGAGCGGATCCCCGCGCCTCCCCTCCCCGCGGTCCGGCTCACGCGCCGGCGCCGGCGGGTCTGAGTCACGCAGACCGCACAAGAACGCGCCGCCCCCTCCAGTGGAAGGGGCGGCGCTCTCGTCGTGCGCTGCGGGCTACTTCAGGACGATGAAGCCCGAGATGCTCGCGGATGCCTCGACGGTGTCGGTGCCGACGTACTCGGCGATGACGACATGGATTCCCTTCTTCTGCTTCGGCAGGTTGAAGGTCACCGAGCCGTTCGCGAGGGTGCCCGTGTACTTCTTGGTGTCGACCCACATGTTCACCGTGCCCTCGGCCGAGCCGCCGCCCGCCGTGACACCGACCGTCACGGCGTAGTTCTGCGACGACGTACCGAGGTAGCGGTTCATCGAGACCGTCGTGCGGGACTTGTTCTTGACGAACACCTCCTTGCTGACGGCCGTTCCGACGTTCGGGTTGCCCGCCTCGGTCGCGGTCACGCGCACCGACAAGGCGGTGCCGACGTCGGCCGAGGTCACCTTGTACTGCGTGCCCGTCGCGCCGCTGATCGGCTCGCCGTTGCGTAGCCACTGGTACTCGAACGTGACGTCCTTGGGCTTCCACGATCCCGGCTTCGCCTTGAGCGTGCTGCCGACCTTCGCGGCACCCGCGATCGTCGGCGCGGCCTTGGCGACCGGAGCCGCCGCACCCGACTCGACCGTCACGAGCGTGCGCACCGGCGACGCGCCGTAGCGGACGACGCCGAGGTACGTGGTGTCGGGGTCGAGTCCCGTCCACGAGACCGTGTAGGTCGCCTCCTGACCGAACGACAGCGGGAGCGGGTTGGGCGTCCCGGTGAACGAGCCCTCGCCGTTCGGGCCGACGATCGCGGACGTCAGGTCCCACGTCATCAGGTTGGGCGTCGCGTACATGTCCGCGACGATCGCGTACGTACCCGCCGTCGGGTTGTCGAGCGTGACCTGCTCGTCAGCCGATGCCGTCGCCGACAGGAACCGCTCGTAATAGCGGAGGTCATCCGGGCCGACGACGCGGTAGACGTACAGGTCGAGGTCGCTGCCCTCGTCGTCCGACGAGTCGAGCGTCCACTGCGCGAGGCTCGTGCCGGGCTCGATCGTCTCGATCCACAGGATCTGGCCGGTCGAGTTCTGGTCACCCGAGTGGCCCGGCACCTCGTTGGCGGGGTCGGTGAGCAGGCGCACCGGCGCGAGGCCCGCGACGCCGAGCTCGACCTCGCCGTCGAGCCACGACTCGACCGTGATGTCGGTGCTGCCGGTGATGCCGGTGCCGGTCGCCTCATCCGGCGCGTCCACCGAAGCCGGCTTCGCGGCCATCGGCGAGCGGACGGTCGTGCCGTCGGCACCCACCCACGTGAGGAAGCCGGTCGACCACTCGTCGACGGGGGCGTCGCTGCGGGCGATCGTGATCGAGACGTCCTGCGACTCGCCGGCTGCGCCGAAGGTGAGCGTCGACGGCTCGACGGTCACGTCGAATCCGGGGAAGTCGACCTCCGCCGTGTAGCTGCCGGCGCGCGTCGCCGTGAGCGTGCGCGTCACAGTCTGCGGCCCGGCGAGCGTGCCGATGCCGATCGAGGCGATGTTCAGGTCGCTCGGGTCGATCGGCTCGACGCCGGCCCAGTCGTAACCGCCGATGCCCTCGACGTACGCGGCCCAATCGAGCGGTCCGTTGAGGTACAGCAGACCCGGGTCGAAGAACCGCGTCGGGTCGACGTGGCCCGCGCCCTGCGCGAACGGGTCGGTCACGTCGGCGCCGCTCGCGTCGACCGTGTCGTAGGCGGTGGTCATCATCGCCGACTTGATCTCGCCCGGCGTCGCGTTCGGGTGCACACCGAGGTACAGAGCCGCGAGACCGGCGATGTGCGGCGAGGCCATCGACGTGCCCGACTTGAACTCGAACGTCGGGTCGGCGCCCTCGGCGTTGTGGGCAGCCGCGAGGATCGCGACACCCGGCGCAGCGATGTCGGGCTTGATGATGTCGCCGTCCTCGGCGATCATCGGGCCGCGGCTCGAGAAGCCCGCGATCTGCGGGGTCGGCGTGACCACGTCGGTCAGGTTGCTCGGGTGCAGCGTCACGACCGGGTCGGCCGTGCCGGTCACGTACGACAGGACCGCGTCACGATACTGCGCGTCGATGTGCACCGTCGGCACCGAGTGGAAGTCGTTGTCGAGCGAGCCCGGCGTGACGTTCACGAGCACCATGCCGATGCCGCCCTTGTCGGCGACCTCCTGCGACTTCTCGACACGGGCGTTGGTGCCGCGGTCGCAGACCACGATCTTGCCGGCGACCTTCGCCGGGTCGAGCGAGTCGAGGAAGCACAGTCGCGCATTCTCGACCGGGACGCCCGCCGCCGCCGCATCGCCGGAGTAGACGGCGGGGCCGGTCACCGTGCCGTCGAACGGCACCGTCACCGAGACGCCCGCGAACTGCTGGCCGTCGGCCAGCTCCACCGTGCCTTCGTACGTCGGGATCGTCGACGCGGCGACCGTCGTGTACCACGGCGATGCGTGGTCGGCCGTCGTCGGCGCGGGACCGGCGTTGCCGGCGCTGACTGCCACGAACACGCCCGCGAGGCCCGCGTTGAAGAACATCTGGTCGATGGGCTCCCACGACGAGACCGCCGTGCCGCCGCCGATCGAGAAGTTGATGACGTCGACGCCGTCGTCGACCGCCGCGTCGATCGCGTTCAGCAGGTCGCTGCCGGCGCAGATGTCGTCGTCGGTGACGAGCGGGTCGGGGCCGACGAAGCACGCCTTGTAGGCGGCGATCTTCGCGGCCGGCGCGACGCCCGAGATGGCGCCGAAATCGACGCCCGCGATCGAGGCGGAGACGCCGTTGTTGCCGGCGGCCGTGCTCGCGGTGTGAGAGCCGTGGCCGTCGCCGTCACGGGGCGAGAGGTAGTCGTACGTGAAATCGAAGCCCGCCGCGGCGGCGCCCGTGGAGAAGTACTTGCCGCCGATGAGCTTCGTCGAGTAGTCGTCGTTCGACCACTGCTGGCCGGTCACCCGGGCGCTGCTGAAGGTTCCGCCGTCGGCCTTCTGGAAGACGACGTTGTTCCCCACCAGGTAAGGCGTGTCGTCGGACGGGGTGGTCCCCAGCGGCTCACCTGCGAACGAGGGATGCTCGGGAGCGATGCCGGTGTCGACGACGCCGACGACGACGCCCTCGCCCGCGGCATCCGTTCCGCCGACCGCCTCCCACACGCCGCCGGGGCCCTCGAGGCCCAGGAACTGCGTCGACGACACCGCGTCGGGATGGAAGATCTGCTCGGGGTAGACGCCGACGACGTCCTTGCTCGCCGTGAGCTCGCCGACCTGCTCGGGCGACAGCTTCGCGCTGAAGCCGTTCAGCGCCACCTGGTAGGTCGCCCTGGGGTCGGCGCCGACCTCGGCCGCGACCTCCTTCTGGCGCTTCTCGAGATACGCCGAGTACTTCTTCGCGGCGGTGGAGCGCGTGTCGAGCTCCTCGCCCTCGTCGGGCTTGGTGGGAGCCAGCCCCGCTTCACCGCCGTCGTACGAGGCGACGGGCTCCTCCGCGAGGACCACGATGTAGACGCCGGTCGGCGATTCCGCCGGCACGAGTGGGGGCACCTCCTCCGGACTCGCGTAGGCGGCTGTCGTCGCAGTACCGGCGAACAGCGCGGCGAGGGTGATCGCCGTCACTGCTCTGAAGGGGGTCCGGCGCATGATGCTCCTGATTCGTCGTTCGAACAGTCAGGCTGAGGGGTCCTCTTCGACGCTCCAGCCAGCCCCAACCTAATTCACAGCGGAATCTCAGTGAACCCCCATTCGTGAGAAACCCATGAGACGCGATCGCTAGGATCGACAGGTGGCCAACCGATCCCCCCTGACAACGAGCATTCTGCTCACGTGCGCGGCGATCGGCGTGGCGACAGGAGTCGTCGGCGGGATCGCCGGCTGGATCACTCCCATCGTCCTCGCAACCGCCCCGATCGTCTACGGGTTCGTGCTCGGCGCCCATGTCATCCCGGGGATCATCTCGCAGGCGCTCATCCGTCAGCCGTGGGTCGCGCTCATCACCCACGTGCTCGCGGCACTCGCGGCGAGCGCGATCGCGCCGCAGTGGGCCTTCCGGTTCCTCGGCACGGCCGTGCTGTTCGGCGGCATCCAGGAGCTCGTCGCCGCTGCCACCCGGTACCGCGTGTGGAACACGTGGCGCTACTTCATCTCCGCCGTCGTGATCGGCGTGATCGTCGCGGTCGTCGTGGCCTTCGCGGCGCACCTCGCGACGCTGCCGCTGTGGGCCCAGATCACGTATCTCGTGCTCGCGGTGCTCGGCCCCGTCGTGTGGACCGCGGTCGCGCTCGCCATCGGCGTGGGCCTTCGCCGTGCGGGCATCACCCCCCGCGTGCGCGGCTGAGTCCCGCATCCGTCGTCGCCCCTCATCAGGTGAGACGGATGCCTCCACCGCTCGCTCGCGGGATAGGTAAGGCTCGGCTAAGTTGGGTTCTGCTCGCTCGTCCTGAGGGGAACCCGTGACCGCACTTCAGCGCGACGCGTCCGCCGCGCGCGCGGGCGGACCCGGCAAGGGGCAGCCGCTCCTCCGAGTGCGCGATCTCTCGGTCGCGTACGAGGGCTCGACCGCGCCGACTCCGGCCCACGTCTCGTTCGAGGTGTCGGCGGGCGAGGTCGTGCTCGTGCTCGGGCCGAGCGGCTCGGGCAAGTCGACGCTCGCGCTCGCGCTGAACGGGCTCATCCCGCACGACGTACCGGCCGAGGTCACGGGGACCGTCGAGGTGGGCGGACTCGACACCGTCGACAACCCGGTCTCGCGCCTGAGCACGCACGTCGCGATGGTGTTCCAGGACCCCGACGCGCAGCTGGTCACCGGCACGCTGCTCGACGAGGTCGCGTTCGGTCCCGAGAACCTGCGACTGCCCGTCGACGAGGTGCTCGCACGGGCGGAGTCCGCGCTGCGACGCGTCGGGCTGTGGAGCCGGCGCTTCACCAACCCCGACCGCCTCTCGGGCGGCGGACGGCAGCGCCTCGCGATCGCGTGCGCCCTCGCGATGGGCTCGCCGCTGCTCGTGCTCGACGAGCCGACGGCGAACCTCGACCCCAACGGCATCGAGGAGTTCTACGCCGCTCTCGGCGAGCTCGCGGCCGCGGGCGATCGCGCCATCGTGCTCATCGAGCACAACCTCGACGCAGCCGTCGGATTCGTCGACCGCGTACTCGTCCTCGACCACGACGGACGCCTCGTCGCCGACGGCCCGGTCGACGACGTGCTCCGGCGCCGCGCCGATGAGCTCCACGCGATGGGCGTGTGGCTGCCGACCTCGGCGCTCGCGGCACTCCGGCTGCGGCGCTCGGGCCTGCGCCTCGATCCCTTGCCCCTGACGCCCGAAGAGCTGCGGAACGCGCTCGATGCGGACCCCGCGGCTCCGGTCGCTGAGCGAGCGCAGCGAGACGAAGCGCCCCACGCGGTCGCTGAGCGAGCGCACCCCTCCCGCCCGGTCGCTGAGCGAGCGCCGCGAGACGAAGCGCCCACCCGGCGCCCCCTCGTCGAGGTCCGCGGCCTGACACTCCGCCGCGGCCGCTCGACCGTGCTCCATGACGTCGACCTCGACATCCGCGAGGGCGACTTCGTCGCGGTGATCGGCGCGAACGGCGTCGGCAAGACGACCCTCGTGCAGGCGATCGCGGGAGTCGTGCGACCGCCGCGCGGAACCGTCCGCATCGGCGACCTCGACGTCGGCCGGGCCGACAGCCGCACGCTCTTGGCCCGTGTCGGCTTCGTGTTCCAGAACCCGGAGCACCAGTTCATCGCCCACACGGTGTTCGACGAGCTCGCGCACGGGCTCCGCCTGCGCCACGTTCCCGAAGACGAGGTGCGCGCGCGCACCGAGGCTCTGCTCGACCGCTTCGGCCTGCGCGACAAGGCGGCGACGCATCCGTTCCGTCTCTCCGGTGGGCAGAAGCGGCGCCTCTCCGTCGGCACCGCCCTCGCCGGGGCCGCGCTCGACGGCGGCGCCCCCCTGCTCGTGCTCGACGAGCCGACGTTCGGGCAGGACCGCGCCCGAGCCGAGGAGCTCCTCTCGCTCCTGCGCGACCTCAACGCCGAGGGCACCACGATCGTGGTCGTCACGCACGACATGCAGCTCGTGACCGAGTACGCCGACCGCACGGTGATGCTGCGCGACGGACGCGTCGCGGCCGCGGGCGACACCGCGAGCCTGTTCGCCGACGCCGAGCTCATCCGCGGCGCGGGCCTGCGGCTCCCCCCGCTCGGGCGCGCCTTCGACGGACTCACCTCGCACCCCGAGCTCGCGGGCATCGCGCGCCTCGCAGACCTCCCGGACGCCACGGCATGAGCGAGCAGGCACGTCTCGAGCCGGCGGATGCCGCGGACGGCGCATCCGCCCCGACGACCGGCCCGGTGGTCGATCCGTACGCCGGGCCCGTGACCCACTCGCCCGTCCGCTTCCTGTACGACCTCAACCCTCTGGCGAAGATCTTCGCGCCGCTGCCCGCCATGGTGATGCTCGTCTTCGTGCGCGACGTGCGGACGCCGCTCGTGTTCATCGCACTGACGGCCGTCGTGCTGCTGATCGGCGTGCGGTTCACGCGGGGGCTGGTCGCGCTGCTCATCGGGGTGCCCGCGTTCGGGGCGGTGATCGCCCTGGGGTTCGCACTGTGGACCGACGCCGGTCTCGTCGACGACACCGCGCCGGTCTTTCAGCTCGGCGGGTGGACGCTGTACAGCGGCGCGCTCGAGACCGGCCTCGCGACCGGGCTGCGGATCGCGGCGATCGTGGTGCTCGCGTTCATCGCGGGCCTGAGCACGACCGGACCCGATCTCGTGCGCGCGACGGTGCAACAGCTGCGCGTGCCGTACCGCATCGGCTACACCGCGCTCGCGGCGTTCCGCTTCGTGCCGCGCTTCCGGCACGAGCTCGAGATCATCCGGCAGGCGCACCGGGTGCGCGGCGCCCATGGCGGGCGCGGTCCTTTCACGGCGATCGCCCGATGGGCGGGGTACATCGTGCCGCTGCTCGCGGGCGCGATCCGCCACGCCGAGCGCGTCGCCCTCGCGATGGACGCACGCGCCTTCGGCGCCTACGCCGACCGCACCGAGCGCCACCTCGTGCCGTTCCGCACGCGCGACACCGTCTTCCTCGTCGGCTTCTGGGTCGTGTCGGCTGTCGTCTTCTGGCTCTTCTTCCCCTGGGGTCTCTCGTGACGCCCCGCAGCACCGCCCCGCCCACCCGCCCCACCCCATCCCACCCCATCCCACCCCTGGTCGAGATTGCGCGAACTGCGGCCGACATGATCCGGATGCCGTCATCCGCGCAATCTCGAACCCTTGACCCGACCCGAATGGAGCGCACATGGCCCGCGCCGGCCGGCTCGTGAAGCCCGAGTCGCAGGATCTCATCCACCTCACCGTCCTTCGCCGCGAGCAGCTCTCACCGCACTGGATGCGCGTGACGCTCGGCGGCGGTGAGATCGAGGCGTTCCGCCCGATGGGCTATGACCAGTGGTTCCGCATCTTCCTCCCGGTGAGCGGCGAGCAGGGTCTCGAGCGCATCCCGGCGAAGGCGAACAAGCTGTTCGGCTATCTCAAGTACCTTCGCATCCCCGAAGGCGTGCGGCCGGTCATGCGCAACTACACCGTGCGTGCGTACCGACCGTCGAGCGCCGAGCGCGGGGCCGAGATCGACGTCGACTTCGTGCTGCACAGCTCGGCCGCCGACGGCACGGCCGGTCCCGCACCCAGATGGGCTGAGTCCTGTCGCGAAGGTGACAGCGTCGTGATCATCGACGAGGGGCTCACGTTCAACCCGGAGCGCGGCACCGACGACGTGCTGCTCGTGGCCGACGAGACCGGACTCCCGGCGATCGCGGGCATCTGCGCGAGCCTCCCCTCGACCGCCATGGGCCTCGCGCTCGTCGAGGTGCCGACGGCCGACGACGTCCTCGAGTTCGACCGGCCCGACGGGGTCGAGGTGCGCTGGATCGTGCGCGACCCGGCATCGAAGCCGGGCACCGAGGTGCTCGCGATGCTCGAGGCGCTGACCGACCTCCCGACGGGCACAGACGTGCATGCGTACGTCGTGGGCGAGCAGGCGCTCGCGACGGGCGGGCGTCGCCACCTCGTCAACGTGCGCGGGCTCGACAAGGACGCCGTGAGCTTCTGCGGGTACTGGCGCCTCGAGGCGGAGTCGCGCAGCGCGCGGTCCCGCCTCACCGACGCGCCCGCCACGGCCTGACCCGCCGGACGAGCCCCCGCCCCACCCCACCCCACCCCACCCACGGTCGAGATTGCGCGAACTGCGGCCGACATGATCCGGATGCCGTCATCCGCGCAATCTCGGCGGGATTCGGCGCGAGCTCACCGCACCGAGCCGGATGCCGCTGACCACGCGATCCGCGTCATACTTGCGCGCGTGAACTCCACCGATCTCGTCCGCATCTGGCCGGCAGCGGGCGTCCGCGCGCGAGCCGGCGACCTCGAGCTGCGCTGGGCCGACGACGACCTGCTCGTCGCGCTCGCCGACATCGCCGCGGGCGGCATCCACGACGAGGACCAGATGCCGTTCGCGGTCCCGTGGACGCGCGGCACCCCCGAGGAGGTCGCCCGGGCGGTCGTCTCGTACCACTGGAGCATCCGCCCGCGCGTCGGTCCGGACGAGCTTCACCTCGAGCTCGCCGTGCTCGAGAACGGTGAGCCGGTGGGCATCCAGGGTGCGAGCGGCAGCGATTGGCGCGTGCTGCGGAAGGTGCAGACCGGGTCGTGGATCGGTCGCGCGCACCAGGGCCGCGGCGTGGGCACGCGCATGCGGGTGCTCATGCTCGCGCTGCTGTTCGACGGGCTCGGCGCGCGTGAGGCGACGTCGGGCGCGTTCGTCGACAACCCGGCGTCGAGTGCCGTCTCGCGCAAGGTCGGCTACGCCGACAACGGTGTGGTAACCGTCGCCCGCGAGGGCGAGGCGGTCGCCCACCGCAACTACCTCATGACGCGTGAGCGCTGGCTCGAGGTGCGGGAGCGCAACATCGAACTTCTCGGGGCACCGGTCGAGCTCGAAGGCGTCGAGGCGCTGCGCGCGATGCTCGACGGCTGATCACGCGTGCCGCCGCGCGAGCGGCGCGCGTCCGTCAAGAGATAGAGACGGATGCCGCGGCCCGCACCCCCTCCCCCGAGGGGCGGTCGCAGCATCCGTCTCCGGTCTCGGCGACGACCTCAGCGCTTGCCGGCGATCGGGCGGCTGACGATGTCGCGCATGATCTCGTTCGTGCCGCCGTAGATGCGGTGCACGCGGGCGTCGAGGAACGCGCGCGCGATCGGGTACTCCATGATGTAGCCGTATCCGCCGTGGAGCTGCACGCACGTGTCGAGCACCTCCCACTCGCGCTCGGTCGCCCAGAACTTGACCTTCGCGGCCTCTTCGGCCGACAGCTTGCCGTCCTTGTATGCGAGGAGCGCGCGGTCTACGTACGCCCAGAGTGCGTCGACGGTGGTCGCGACATCCGCGAGCTTGAAGCGCGTGTTCTGGAAGTCGATGATCCGCTGGCCGAACGCCTCGCGGTCCTTCGTGTAGGCGACCGTCCAGTCGAGCGCAGCCTGTGCGGCCGCGGCGCCCGCGACGCCGATCGACAGACGCTCGAGCGGCAGGTTCATCATGAGCTGCACGAAGCCGAGCCCCTCACGACCGCCGATGAGGTTCTCCTCGGGCACGAACACGTCGGTGAACGAGAGCTCGGCGGTGTCGTGGCCGTGGAAGCCCATCTTGTGGAGCTTCTTGCCGTGGTCGAAGCCCTCCATGCCGTTCTCGATGACGAGGAGGCTGAAGGCGTCGGGGCCGTTGCCCTCGCCCGTCTTGACGAACGTCACCACGATGTCGGCGGTCTTGCCGCTCGAGATGAACGTCTTGGCGCCGTTGACGCGGTAGCCGCCCTCGACGCGCTTGGCCGTCGTTTTGATGCCGCGCAGGTCGCTGCCCGCGCCGGGCTCGGTCATCGCGAGCGCGCCGAGAACCTCACCGGTGGCCATGCCGGGCAGCCACTTCTGCTTCTGCTCGGGCGTGCCCATGTGCACGAGGTACGGAACGGCGAGGTCGTCCTGGATGCCGAACGCGCCGGCGAGCGAGCCGGCGCCGGCCGCGATGACCTCCTCGCTGACGATCGCCCGGAAACGGTAGTCCTGCAGCATTCCCGCGCCGCCGAACTCCTCGGGAACCGAGAGGCCTATGATGCCGGCCTCACCCGCCGCGAGCATGGTCGCGCGGTCGACCTCGCCCTCGGCGTCCCACTTCTCGCGCGCCTCGTTGGTCACGTAGCGCTTGATGAACTCCTTGACGACGTCGCGGAACGCCTCGTGGTCCTCGTCGTAGATGTCGCGCTCCATGCGCGTCTCCTCTCGTCTTCGAGTGGGCGGCCTCGTGGGACGCCCGAGGTCCTACGGCCTCGCGTGTGCGCGCGCCTGGCATCGAGTCTTGCACATCATGGGACCGAGTTCCATCACCATTCGTCCAGTCCCGGCAGGGGGGCTTCGAATCGCGTTCGGCTGTCGTCGCCTTATCTGTTGACTGTATCTCGAATCTCTGTTCGAATAGTCGCATGCGGTGGCAAGGGCAGCAATTGGCGACGGCGGATGCCTCGGCCCTCCCCGGCATGGAACGACTCGGCGGCTTCGTGCAGTCGGTGACGACGCCCGAGTTCGCCGGCATGACGTTCCACGAGGTTCTCTGCAAGTCCGCACTCAACCACGTGCCGAGTTCATCGGCTGTGCCGTTCGACTGGACGATCAACCCCTACCGGGGCTGTTCTCATGCGTGCAGATACTGCTTCGCCCGCGGCACGCACGAGTATCTCGAGCTCGACGCGGGGCATGACTTCGACTCGCAGATCGTCGTCAAGGTGAACGTCGTCGACGTGTTGCGCAAGGAGCTCGCTCGCGGGTCGTGGGAGCACGAGCCCGTCGCACTCGGCACGAACACCGATCCGTACCAGCGGGCCGAAGGGCGTTACCGCCTCATGCCGGGCATCATCTCGGCGCTCGCCGAGTCGGGCACGCCGTTCTCGATCCTCACGAAGGGGACGATGATCCGGCGCGACCTTCCGCTGCTGACGGATGCCGCGTCCTCCGTGCGGGCGACGATCTCGACCTCGATCGCGGTGTTCGACGATGCCCTGCAGAGAGCGATCGAACCCGGCGCGCCCACCGCGACCGCTCGCCTCGAGACGGTGCGTGCAGCGGCCGAGGCGGGGTTCCGCGTGACGGTCTTCCTCATGCCGATCATCCCGCACCTGACCGACTCGATCGAGGCGATCGACCACGCGCTCACGCGTATCAAGGAGGCGGGCGCCCACCGCGTCGTGTACGGAGCCCTGCACCTGCGCCCTGGAGCCAAGCAGTGGTTCATGCAGTGGCTGGAGCGGGAGCATCCGGAGCTCGTGTCGTCCTATCGCGGGCTGTACCCGGGCGCGACAGCGTACGCCTCGAAGGCGTACCGCTCGTGGCTCGCGAAGCGCGTGCGGCCGCTCATGCGGGTGCACGGCCTCGACGGCGAAGGCGAGGAGGACGCTCCGCGCCGCGGTCCCGTCTCGGGCCTCGCGGCGCGATCCACCGTCGTGACGACGTCACGCGGCATGCGGGCGGAGGCCGCAGCGGCTCGGCTCTTCTGATGGACTGCCTCGGCGTGGGCCGGGGGCGGCGGGCGCAGGGGCGGGTGGGGTGCGCCGCGACGGAGGCTACCCGAAGTCCACCGACGAGGGCTTGACGAGGAAATCGACGGTCTCGTCGAGGAACCGGTCGGCGGCGAGGATCCGGTTGTGACCGAGCCCCTCGGTGATGACGACGCGTGCGTGCGGGTTGGCGGCCGCAAGCCGATCGAGGTCGGAGATGGGCACGACGCGATCGGAGCGGTCGTGGAGCACCAGCAGCTCCGTCGTCTCGGGCAGCGGCTGCTCGGCCGCCGAGATGCGCGGGAACGGGTCGTCCTCGCCGGGGAAGAATCGCGTGGCGAACCGCGCCCGCAGGGCGGCGGCGGTCTTGTGCCCGAATCCGACGAGCACACTGAACTGCGACAGCAGCGTGTCGGCGTCGGCCGGCGCGGCGACCGTCACGACGCGTCGCGCGGCGACTCCGCCGGAGACGGCTACGAGCGCGGCGAGCGCGCCGAACGAGTGGCCGACGATGCCGTGGAACAGTCCGTACCGGCGCTGCAGCTGGACGAGCGCGTCGGTCCAGTCGAAGAGGTACGTCGCCCGCCCGGGAGTCTCCCCATGTCCGGGCGCGTCGAACGCGACGACACGGAAGCCCTCGAACACGAGGTCGCGCACGAGGGTGGCGAACTGCGACGCACGTCCGCGCCAGCCGTGCGCGAGCACCACGACGTCAGCCCCCGCGCCCCACTCGTACACGCGCACGTCGACCCCGTTGCGGTCGAGCCCGTCGATGCGGACCGTCGACCGGCGAGCTCGCTCCATCGTGGGCGCGGCATCCTCCGCCATCCGCTGCTCTCGACCGACCGACATGAACACGGGGAGCGCCAGCGCGGCTCCCGCCCGCGGCGACACCGCACCCACCGTGCGGATGCTGCCGCCGATCACCCGTTCCTGAATCGTCGTCACGAGCCCATTCCCATCTATACGTACGATCGTTCGGTCTAATAACGCACGATCGTACGCTAACCTGGACGCGTGGCACAAGTGCGAGCTGAGCGGCCCGACGGGCGCAGGGTGCGCGGGGATGAATCGCGGCGCGCGATCCTCGCGCATGCGATCGACACGGCATCCGTCGAGGGCCTCGACGGACTCACGATCGGCCGACTCGCCGAAGCCGCGCAGTACAGCAAGAGCGGCGTCGCCACGCTGTTCGGCTCGAAGGAGCAGCTGCAGCTCGCGACGGTCGAGGCCGCCCGGCAGGTGTTCATCGACGAGGTCGTCGAACCGGCGCGCGAGAAGTCCGAACGGGGGCTGTCGCGTGTGTGCGCGCTCATCCGCGAGTGGCTCGACTACTCCGACCGGCGCGTGTTCAAAGGCGGGTGCTTCTTCGCCGCGGCGGCGGTGGAGTTCGACTCGAAGCCCGGTCCCGTGCGCGATGCGGTGATCGCCGCGTCGAGCGAGTGGGAGGACTACCTCACGATCTCGATCCAGCGCGCGATCGATGCTCGCGAGCTCCCGCTGCTCGACGACGCGCGCCAGCTCACGTTCGAGCTCGTGTCGTTCCTCGAGGCAGCGAACACGCGGTCCCTCATGTACTCGAGCGTCGAGCCCTACGAACGCGCCGCGCGTGCCGCTCGCACGCGTCTGACCGCGCTCGGAGGCGATCCCGCGCTCGTCGAGACGATCGGGGTGTCGACGAGCATCCGCTGAGCACACTCCCGCAGAGCCGCCGAATGCGGAAACATGTCGGCATGGCGCGGTTCCTGCTCGCGGCGATGCCCTTCACCGGCCACGTGATCCCGATGCTCGCGGTCGCAGAGGCGCTCCTCGGGCGCGCCCACTCGGTGCGGGTCTACACCGGCTCGGCGTTCCGGGATCGGGTCGAGGCATCCGGCGCGGTCTTCGTACCGTGGCGGAACGCGCCCGACTTCGACGAGAACGACCTCACGAAGACGTTCCCGCGACTCATCGGCAAGAAGGGCGTGCGTCAGGTGATGATCAACCTCACCGACGCCTTCATCGGCACGGCACCCGCCCAGGTGACGGATCTCCTCGCGGCATGGGACGACGAGCCGTGGGACGCGCTGGTCACCGACGACACGTCATGCGGCGGAGCGTTCACCGCCGAGAAGACGGATGCCCCGTGGGCGACCGTCGCGATCCTCCCGCTCAACCTTCCGAGCCGCCACGGGCCGCCGAGCGGACTGGGCATCACGCCCGGGCGAGGACCGCTCGGGCAGGCACGCGACGCCTTGCTGCGCGGCATCCGTCCCCTCTTGGCCACGCCCTTGCGCAAGCCGCTCGCGCGCGCCCGCGCCGAGGCCGGGCTGCCGCCGTCGAAGGCGATCTTCGACCAGGTGATGTTCTCGCCGCAGCTGATCCTCGCGAGCGGCGCTCCCCTGCTCGACTACGAGCGGCCGGATCGTCCGCCGCACCTCGAGTTCATCGGGCGTCTGGCCGCGACGCCGCGAAAAGACGCGCTGCCGGACTGGTGGCCCGACCTGCGCGATCGCACCGTCGTGCACGTCACGCAGGGCACGCAGAACCTCGACCCGAGCGACCTCATCCGCCCGACGATCGAAGCGCTCGCCGACCGGGACGTGCTCGTCGTGGTCGCGACGGGCCGCCGTGGGGTCGACGAACTGCCGTTCGCGGTGCCCTCCAATGTTCGCGTGTCGGGATTCCTGCCGTACGACGCGCTGCTGTCGCACGTGGACGCGATCGTGACGAACGGCGGTTGGGGAGGAACGCTCGCGGCCCTCGCGCACGGCATCCCGCTGGTGATCGGCGGAGGCGACCTCGACAAGCCCGAGATCGCCGCGCGCGTCGCGTGGTCGGGCGCCGGCGTCAACCTCAAGACGGGCACGCCCACGGCGGCCGCGATCGCGGAGGCCGTCGACCGCGTGCTTCGGGAGCGTGAATTCCCGGATGCCGCGGCCCGCGTCGCAGCGCAGCTCGAGGCCGCCGGCGGCGCTCAGCGCGGGGCCGAGCGGCTCGAGGAACTGGCGGGCGCGGCATCCGCCTTCTGATCCGTCCCGCCGCTCGCGCTGTCGTTCTCCGCACTCGCTGTCGAGCTGCACGTCCGCGCGTGTTGATTTCGGCAGCGCGAAGCGCGTCAGGTCACGCGACCGGGTCGACCTGGCGCCCGGAGAGCTCCTCGAGGATGTCGTCACCGGGGCGCACCTCGTCGAACGGCGCGTCGATCTCGGCGCGGTCGAGGAGCTCGGCCATGCGCCGGCGGCGCTGCCTCGGGATGAGCGTCACGACCGTGCCCGCGCGACCCGCGCGGCCGGTGCGGCCCGAGCGGTGCAGGTAGGTCTTGTACTCGTCGGGTGCGTCGGCCTGGACCACGAGGTCGATGTCGTCGACGTGGATGCCGCGCGCCGCGACATCCGTCGCCACGAGCACCTGCACGCGACCCGACGTCAGGCGCTCGAGGTTGCGCGTGCGCTTGGCCTGGTTGAGATCTCCGTGGAGGGCGAGCGCGCGGATGCCCGCGTCGTCGAACTGCTCGGCGAGCATCTCGGTGTAGGCGCGCGTGCGCGCGAAGACGAGCGTCTTGCCCTCGCGAGCGACGAGCGAGGCCAGGATCTCGGCCTTGTCGCGGTGGTCGATCACGAGCACGCGGTGGTCGATCGTGCTCGAGTCCTGGTCTTCGCCCGCGACCTCGAACACGGCCGGCTCGACGAGGAACTCGTCGACGAGCGCGGCGACCTCGCGATCGAGGGTCGCCGAGAACAGGAGCTTCTGCGAGTCGGCGGCCGTCAGGCGCAGGATGCGCTGGACCGGCTCGAGGAACCCGAGCTCGCACATGTGGTCGGCTTCGTCGAGCACGGCGATGCGGATGCCGGAGAGGTCGAGCTTGCCCTGCTCGACCAGGTCCTCGATACGGCCGGGCGTGCCGATCACGATGTCGACGCCCTTCTTGAGCGCGCCCACCTGGCGCCCCTGCGGGACGCCGCCGTAGATCTGCGTCGTGAAGAGGCCGACGCTGCGGGCGATCGGTTGGATCGTGCGGTCGATCTGCAGCGCGAGCTCGCGCGTCGGAGCGAGGATGAGCGCCTTCGGCGCCCGGCCGAACTCGCGCTTCTTGCCGGTCTGCGAGCGCAGGATCGACTCGACGAGCGGCGCGCCGAACGCGATCGTCTTGCCCGAACCGGTGCGGCCGCGCGCGAGCACGTCTCGGCCCTCGATGATCGGCGTGATCGTCGCGGCCTGGATCGGGAAGGGCGTCTCGGCGCCCAGGTCCGACAGCGCGCGGACGATGTTGTCGCCCAGGCCCAGGCTCGCGAACGTCACATCGGCGACCGCCTCGGCCCGGACGGCCTGCGCCTGCAGGCGCTCATGCACGACGTCGGCGCGCTGCGTGTCTGCGGCCGAGCGGCTCCAGTCGGAGCGACCCGGGGTGCGGCCCTTCGACTCGCTGCGCTCGCTCAGGGACCGGGAGGAGGCGATGCGCTCGCTGTGCGAGCGGGAGGGGCGCTCGCTGTGCGAGCGGGAGGGGCGGTCGGTGCGCGAGCGGGAGGGGCGGTCGGTGCGCGAGCGCTCGGCACGGGTGCGATCCCAACCGGACGCTGAGCGAGCGGCGTAGCCGCGAGACGAAGCGCTGCCCTTCGTCTCGCTGCGCTCGCTCAGGGACCGGGAGGTCGTGCTGCGGTCGCCGTGCGCGTGGGTGCGGATGCCGCGGGCGGCGTCGCGCCCGGCCTTCTCCTGTGCGGTCCAGCGGCGCTTGGGAGCGGCATCCGTCTCGGCTCGGTACCCGCGGTGCGACGGGCTCTTGCTTCCGGGCTTGCCGGCCGACGACTCGCCGGGGCGGCGCTTGCGCTCCTGGTACGGCGTCTTCTCGGCTCCGTAGCGCGGGTCGAAGTTCTTGGCGGCGCGGCCGCCCGCGGGCTTCTTGCTCTTGGGCATGGGTGTGTCCTTCTGGTTCTCTTACACGAGAACAGCGCCCACACGCGAACGCGCGCGAGCATCCCGGACATCCGTCGGCCGGGGCCATTCATGTGATGGTCAGGTGCGCGGCCCTTCGACATGCTCGGGCGGCGCTCACCATCGGCCCCTTGGACTCACAAACTCATCCGCAAGATCGTCGCGGTGTCCAGAGCCGACCGTGCCAGCGTAGCGGTCGCACCTGTGAAGACGCCCGCGTGAGACGATCGGCGAACCGGCACTGAAATGACGGATGCACCGCCCGGGGCGTCCGTCAGCGGTCGGTGTGCTCGGGATCGGCGTCCGCGTCGGGGCCGTCACTCGCGACGGCGTCGTCGACGGTGGCATCGGATTCGGCGCCTCGAGACTCCTCCGCCTCGGCATCCGCGTCGGGCTCCGGCTCGACCACAGGCTCGACCACACGCTGCCGCTCGGTCTCGCTCGGCTCCGACGCACCATCCTCCGCGCGCGGGGCCTCCCCCGCTTCTGCGGGCTCCGGGTCCGCCCCGTCCGGTGCTGCGGGCTCGCCCGCCGCCTCGTCCAGCTCGACCGGATCCCCGACGAACGGCGCGACGAACTCCGGCCGTGGCGCCTCCTCGGCGGGCTCGGTCCACTCGGCGGGCACCTCCGCGATGAACACGGGCGCCTCGCCCGTCGCAGCCTCCGCGGCAGCAGACTCTGTCTCCGCGGCGGCAGCATCCGGCTCCGCGGTCCCGGCGGCAGCATCCGGCTCCGCGGTCTCCGCCGGCCCGGCGGGATCGGCCTCCGTCACCGCCGGCTCGACGGCAGCGGTCGTCCCCGCCGCGAGCGCCGCCTGCCGCGCGCGCCGCGCGCGCCGCGTCTCGTACACCGGCTCGGTTCCGCCCTCGACCGCTCCGCCGACGACGGCGGCGCCGAGGGATGCTCCGACCAACTCGCGCTCGTCGTCGCCCGGACCGCCGCCGGTCGCGGCATCCGCCTCGCCCTTCGACGATCCGTCGCGCGCCGCCTGCCGTGCCGCACGTCGCTCCTTCGCGCCCTCGACGAGGTTGTAGAGCGTCGGGAGCACGAGCAGTGTGAGCACGGTCGACGAGATGAGTCCGCCGATCACGACGATCGCGAGCGGCTGCGAGATGAAGCCGCCGTGACCGGTGATGCCCATCGCCATGGGCGTGAGCGCGAAGATCGTCGCGAGCGCCGTCATGAGGATCGGGCGCAGACGGCGCGAGCCGCCGGCGATCGTCGCATCATGGGCCGAGAGACCCTTCTCGCGGTACTGGTTCACGAGGTCGACGAGCACGATCGCGTTCGTCACCACGATGCCGATGAGCATGAGCACGCCGATGAGCGACGCGACGCCGAGCGGCACGCCCGTGATGATCTGCAGCAGGATCGCGCCGGTCGCCGCGAACGGCACGGAGACGAGCAGCAGCAGCGGCTGGCGCAGCGACTTGAACGTCGCGACCATCACGATGTAGACGATCAGGATCGCAGCGAGCAGCGCGAGGCCGAGCTGCGAGAACGCGTCCTGCTGCTGCGAGAGCACCCCGCCGAGCTCGGCGTCGGCGGATGCGGGAAGCTCCGTGTCGGCGAGCGCCTCGTTGACCGTGGCCGACGCGGCGTTGAGGTCGTCGGTCGCGGGCGTCACGGTGACGGTGGCGGTGCGCTGCCCCCGCTGCGTGGAGATGGAGGTCGGGCCCTCGCTCTCCTCGACGACCGCGACCTCCGAGAGCGGGATCGGACCGATCGCCGACGGGACTGTGAGCGCCCGCAGCTCGTCGATCGTGGCGGGCGTCTGCGATGCGGCGAGATACACCGTGAGGGCGGTGTCGTTGATCTCGATCGTGCCTATGCGCTGCGGCTGCATCGTGTTCGACACGAGCGCCCCGACCGCGACCTCCGAGAGTCCGAGCGATGCGGCCTTGTCGCGGTCGACGGTCACCGCGATGTACGGCAGCGACGCGGCGAGGTTGCTCGACACCTGACTGATGCCCTCACTCCCGTCCACGGCGGCGACGACGGCATCCGTCGCCTCCTGCAGCGTGGCCGAGTCGGGCGCGGTGACGTCGATCTCGATGTCGCTCGAGCCGAAGCCGCCACCGCCGCCGGCGACCGTGATCGCACCGGCGTCCTCGAGGTCCGCGACCGCACGCTGGACCTCGTCGCGCAGGGCGACCTGATCGGCGTCGGGGTCGGTTGTGATCGAGTACGTGATTCCGCCGCCGCCGCCGGTGAAGGCGTCCCGCAGCGGCGAGCCGCTCGACCCGATGGAGACCTGAACGGTCTCGATGCCCTCGATGTCTCGAAGGACGGCTTCGACCTGCTCGGCAGCGGCGCTCTCGGCATCGAGGCTCGCCGCGGGGCCGATGTCCTGCGTCATCGTGAAGGTGTTCTGCCCCGAGTCGCCGAGGAAGTTCGTCTTCATGAACGGCGCGGCCGCGATCGTGCCGGCAAGAACGAGCACCGCGAGCAGCAGCGTCGTCCACGAGTGCTTGAGCGTCCACCGCAGGACGGGCAGATACGCCTTCTGCAGGGGCGACGGCGGCGCATCCGGGTCTTCCGGATCGATCGCCCGCCCCTCGGCGTCGAGGATCTGCTTGCCCGGACGCAGGAACCAGTACGCGAGGACCGGAACGATCGTCAGCGCGACGAGCAGCGACGCCGACATCGCGATCGTCACCGTGAGCGCGAAGGGGCGGAAGAGCTCGCCCGTCACGTCTCCGACGAACGCGATCGGCAGGAACACCGCGACGGTCGTGATGGTCGACGCCGTGATCGCCGCCGCGACCTCGCGCACCGCGCGGATGATCGCCGTGCGTTTGTCGGCGTCGCCGACGTAATGGCGCTTGATGTTCTCGATGACCACGATCGAGTCGTCCACGACGCGTCCGATCGCGATCGTGAGCGCGCCGAGCGTCAGGATGTTGAGCGAGTACCCGAAGGCCTGGATGCCGACGAAGGTCACGAGCACGCTCGTCGGGATCGAGATCGCCGTCACGAGCGTCGAGCGCACCGACAGCAGGAACACGAGGATGACGAGCACCGCGAAGACGAGGCCGAGGAGGCCCTCCTGCGCGAGCGCCTCGATCGACTGCTGGATGTACGGCGCCTGATCGAACACGACTGTGAATTCGGCACCGCCGAGGCTCTCCTCGAGGTCGGGCAGCACCGCGAGCACGCCGCGTGATACGTCGACCGTGTTCGCCGCGGGAAGCTTCGTGACCGCGATCGTGAGCGCCGGCTCTCCGTTCACGCGCGAGATCGACGTGATCGGGTCGGACTCCTGCGCGACGGCCGCGACATCGCCGATCGTCGTCGTGCCGGCGCCGAATTGCGCCGCATCGCCCGGCACGAGCGGAAGCGCCGCGAGCTCATCGACCGACGTCACCTTGGTGCCGGTCTGAACCGTGAGGGTCTGCTCGTTCTCGGTGATCTCGCCGCCCGGGAACAGCACGCCGTTCTGGTCGAGCGCATCGCGGATCGCCTGCTGGGTGAAACCGGATGCCGCGAGCGCCCCCTGATCGGGGGTGATCGTGATGCGCTGCCCCGACGCACCGACGGTCTGCGCGGTGTTGACGCCCGGCACGTCTTCGAGGTCGGGGATGACGGATGCCTCGAGCTGCGCCTGGATCGACTCCTCGTCTTCGTACCCCGTGATCGCGAGCTGGACCACCGGGAAGTCGTCGATGCTCGCCGTGAGCACGTTCGGCTCGACGCCGTCGGGCAGCTGGCTGTCGATGCGGTTGATCGCCTGAGTGATCTTCTGCTCGGCCGTCGCGAGGTTCGTGCCGTACGAGAACGACGCCTGCACGACCGAGGCGTTGGTCGTGCTCGTCGCGGTCGTGGACTCGAGCCCCGGCACGCCCTGGATGGCGGCCTCGATGGGCGTCGACACGTCGTTGTTCACGACCTCGGGCGACGCGCCCGGATACGTCGAGACGATGATCAGCGCGGGGAACTCGATCGACGGGATGAGCTCCTGCTTGAGGTTCGTGAGGGCCAGGCCGCCGAAGATCGCGGCGACGATCGTGATGAGCGCGATGAGGGCGCGGTTCTTCAGGCTCAGTACGGCGAGGTTCGACACGGATGCCTTCGGTGGACGTGGTGCGGAAGGACGCGCGCGGCGACGGCCGCAGCGGGATACGAGAATGTATCGGGTTCAGTATTCCATGGCGCCGATCGCCGCTCCCTGAGGGTCTGCTGACCCTTCGTCTCGTCGCTGCGCTCCTCGCTCAGGGACCGCTGAGCGAACGGTGCGGTGGATCCTCTCCCCCGGACGCTGAGCGAGCGCACCGAGACGAAGCGCGCCCGGCGCGTAGGCCTACCCGCCGACCGACCCCGGCCGCAGCAGCACTCGGATCGCCGATTCCGGGGTGCGATCGAGGTCGAGCACGTTCCCCTCGGCGTAGCGCTTGAACACGCGCGGGTCGATGTACGAGCCCCGCGCGACGGACGGCGTGTTCCCGAGCGCCTGGGCGGTGGCCCGCACCGCGAGCAGCTCCGCCTTCTTGCGATCGGACTTCGTGTCGGCGATTCCGATGCGCGCGAGCGCCTCGGCCGCGAGGATCGTCCCCCGCAGCGTGCGGAAGTCCTTCGCCGTGAACTTGCCGCCGGTGAGCGCGCGAACGTAGGCGTTGACTTCGGCCGGTGTGAGCGGCACGCGCTTGCGGCCGCGCTGCCACGCCAGCAGTGCCGCCCTCGGCTTGCCCTCCACGAGCAGCTGGAGCACGAGCGCGAGGTCCTCGTCGTCGATCTCGAGCATCTGCCGCTGACGGCTCTTGCCCGGGAACGACAGCGACACCGTCGGGATGAGGACCGACGCGTGCCGCCGCTGCAGAGTCGTGAGGCCGTGGCTGCCGTGCGCGTTGAGGTAACGCTCCGATCCGATGCGCGGGGCGGCGGTGTCCAGCATCCGGAAAGCCACGGCGAGAACGCGCTCCTGATCGAGGCCGTCGGTGCGCAGCGACGTCGTCACGCGCGCCCGCGCCCGCGGAAGCGCCTCGGCGAGTGCGAGGGCGCGGGCGTACTTTCCGCGATCGCGCCCGGCCGTCCACAGCGGGTTGTAGATGTACTGTCGGCGCCCGACCGTGTCGGTGCCGACCGCCTGGATGTGCCCGTCGGCGCGCTTGCTGATCCAGACGTCCTCCCACGCCGGCGGGATAACGAGGTCGCGGATGCGCTCGAGGTCCGCCTCCTTCGCCGGCTTGCCTTTCGCGTCGACGTAGCGGAACCCCGACCCGGAGCGCACGCGCCGGTAGCCGGGGTCCTGGTGCGGACGCACCCGCGTCAGTCGTGGCATGCGCCCTCCGTCATCAATGGTTGCGCAGCATCGAGATGAGCTCGGCCTTCTTCTTGCCCGAGTATCCCGTCAAGCCGAGCTCCTTCGCACGCTTCTTCAGTTCCGGAACCGTCCGATCGTCGTAATCCTTGGCGCTGCCGCCCTTGCTGCCCACCTTCTTGCGACCCTGATCAGCCGCCGCGTTCGAGATGCGCGCGGCCTTCTCCTTGGAGGCGCCGTCCTTGCGCAGCTCTTCGTACATGTCGCGATCCTTGAGATTCGATCCGCGTCCTCGGGGCATCGTCGTCTCCTCCCGCCCGCGAGCCTTTGAGGCCCGATCGAAACGGTACGGCGCGTGTTCGCGACCGGTGAGGGGCTTGACACCGCAACGGTGTGCGGTTCGCGACGCGGATGCCGCAGCCCTGCCGGCACGGCCGAAAGCAGTTACCACCGGCGCTTCTCGCTCGTCAAGCCCCTGATGACGCGGCCTGCGGGGTGCCAATCTCGAAGCGTGCCCATGAGGCACCCGGTGCTGCGCCCCGTCGCATCGGCCTCCCCGAAGGAGTTGACATGAACATCCTCGCCATCATCCTGATCGTGCTTGCGATCGCGCTGTTCATCTGGTGGGGCGTTGTGCCCACCCTGAGCTTCCTGCTGTGGGTCGCGATCATCCTCGCTGTCATCGCGGTGATCGTGTTCCTGTTCCGGTACCTCAGCGGGCGTCGAGCGCCGTAACGAGCAGTCGAGCGATTCTCCGGGCGCAACCCCGGTAGAAGAGGGCGGATGCCGCGACCACGACGGTCGCGGCATCCGCCTCTCTTTTCGCGCTCGGGTGCTACAGGTTCACCTCCGCGTAGACCCGCAGCGCGTCGCGGACGAACTCGGCACCGGCGCTGCCTCCCGCGCTCGTGGCGTAATTCGCCCCGAATCGAGGGTCGGCGACGTACATCTCGCCGAGGCCGAGGACGTAAGCCTTCACATCGCCGCCCGGCGCCGCGGCGGGGGTGCCGGGGATCCCGGACAGCCACTCCACGTGGCGCTTCGCGAGCGCTTGCGCCTCCTCGCTCTCCGGGGCGATGCCGCGCTCGGCGGCGGCGATCCAGTCCCGACCGAGGTCGGAGACCTTCTGCTGCCACGCCGTCTTCTCTTCGGCGCTCATGCCGCGCCACCAGCGGTCGCTGTCGGCGTAGGCCTTCTTGCCCCAGCGCTCCTCGACCTCGTCCTTGTACTTCGTGTGGTCGAAGCCGTCGAACATGTTCTCTGCCATAAGTGGTTCACCTCCTCTCAAGGCGTCGATGGTCGACTCGACCGACGCGATCTGGCGCGCCAGCCGGTTCTGCTCCTGTCGCAGCCACGCGAGGTGCGCCTCGAGGGCGGGTACCTCGGCGGTCACGTTCTCGAGCAGTTCCTTGATCTGCAGCAGGCCGAGGCCGAGATCCCGCAGCAGCAGGATCCGCTGCAGCCGCACGAGCGCGCGCTCGTCGTAGTACCGGTAGCCGTTGCCGCCGATGCGCGACGGCGCGAGCAGCCCGATGTCGTCGTAGTGACGAAGCGTGCGACTGGTCGTACCCGCGAGCTTCGCGATCTGCTGGATGGACCACTCATCGCTCATGCCTGCCTCCTTTCACGTCGTTGACCACGTTAAAGGTTGACGTTGCGTCAAGGTCAAGGACGATTTCGGCGGATCGCTTGACCGCTTCGCGATATATCGTGTTAGCATCTCATCACGCGATATATCGCGATCCCCCACATCGCAGGAGCATCTCATGACATTCGAGAAGTGGATCATCCACCCCGGCGAGACGCGCGTCATCGACATCGAGACCGTGCGCTCGCTCAAGATCGGCCTGGTCGGCGGCCAGATCGACGTCATCGCCCACGACGAGCCCGGCGCACGCATCGAAGTGCACTCGGTCACCGTGAAGGACCTCCGCATCGAGGTCTCGGGCGACCACGTCGAGATCGACCACCCGCAGCTGCGCTGGGACAACTTCCTCGAGGTGTTCCGCAACTTCGGCGCGGGCGGCCCGAAGGCCGAGATCAGCGTCGCGGTCCCTCGGTCGGTCGCCCTCACGATGGGCGTCGTCAGCGCGAGCGCGCTCGTGTCCGGCATCCGCGACAACGCCCGACTGAACACCGTCTCGGGCGACCTCATCGTCGACGGTCTCACGGGAGACCTCACCGTCAACGCCGTGTCGGGCGATGTGCAGGTGCGCGAGCTCGTCGGTGCGCTCAACGCCAACACCGTGTCGGGCGACATCGCCGCGACCGGCTCGCTGCGCAGCGCGACCATCGACACCGTCTCGGGCTCGATGCTCGTCGACTCGACGGGCGACATCCACGCCGTGAGCCTCAACACCGTGAGCGGCGACGCGACGATCCGCCTCGACGACGGCTTCCCCGCGAACTACGTCATCCGCAGCGTCAGCGGCCGGGTGATCGTCGACGGGCAGAAGGTCTCGGGCACCGGCACCGGTCCGCTCACCAACTTCACCGGCGCGGTGGGCGAACTCAGCGGCAGCTTCGCCGACGTGCGCGCCAACAGCGTGTCGGGCAGCATCACGGTCCTGCGGCGCTCGGCGACGACGCCGGCGAACGCGGATGCGACGGCCGGCGCCGATCGCCCGGCCTCCGACGACGCGGCCGCCGGCATCGACGAAGAGGAGTGGTGATGACCCCCGTCTTCTCGCACGGCGACCTGCGCCTCTACCTGCTGAACCTCCTCGACGAGGCTCCGCGCCACGGGTACGACATCATGCAGGCACTCTCCGACCGCACCGGCGGCACCTACACGCCCAGCGCCGGCACGGTGTACCCGCGCCTCGCGAAGCTCGAGGAGGAGGGTCTCGTGACCAAGACCGTCGACGGCCGCAAGACCGTCTACTCGATCACGGATGCCGGACGCGCCGAGGTCGCCGCCCGCAAGGGCGAGCTCGAGGGAATCGAGGCGAACCTCGCCGACTCGGTGCGGCTCATCGCCGACGAGGTTCGCGGCAGCGTGCGCGAGGCCATGAAGAGCCTCCAGGCCGACCTCGCCGCCGCCGCCCGGCAGGAGCAGGCAACCGCCTCGCAGCGGACGGCGCCGGTCGACGACGCGCGCGTGCGCACGCGCGAGCAGCTGCATCGAGCGGATGCCGCGATCAACGAGTTCCGCGTGCGGGTGCGCAGCGACCTCCGCACTCACGTGGCGCGCGGTGGTGAGCTCGCGGCCGACACCGTGGACGCGATCGTGAACGAGCTCGACCGCATCGCGCGAGACGTCACGCGGGCGCTTCGGGGCTGATGGGCCTACTCGGGCCAGATCTCCTCGTCATCGGGGATCGGCTCGCCGAGCGGCACGACCAGGATCGGCCGATGCTGCCGATGCGCGAGCCGCGCGGCGACCGACCCCGTGAAGAACTCCCGGATCGACTCGCCGATGCCCCGTCGTCGCGTGCCGATGACGAGGAGCTTCGCGTCGACCTGCTCCCCGAGGTGCTTCATGGCGAGGGCGGGATCGCCCACGAGCTGCTGCACGGTCCACTCGACGCCGCGGCCGGCGAGCGCTTCGGATGCCTCGGCCATCACCTGCGCGAGCGCGTTCTCGCCGGTCATGAGGTCGACGTCGATGGGCGCGGAGTGCACGTAGCCGTCCGGATCCTCGTAGGTCACGAAGCGCGTCACGTCGACGTGCACGACGATGAGGGGAGCGCCGAGCAGCTTCGCGTAGCGCGCCGCCTCCTTCAGGACGCGCGGCGGCTGGCCGGGCACGACGCCCGCGATCACGGCGCCGCGCATCTCGTCGAGCGGCGGCGTCACGGGGCCCGATTCCGGAGACGTGTCGCCCGCCGCGCCGTCGTCGAAACCCTCGGATGCCGCGTCCGACATATGCCATCGTCCCCTTCGCCGACGTGTCGGAGCCGCCGGGGTGGATGGGGCTCCGTGGTATCCTGAATGCTACTCTTACCGGCCTATGGCCGGATCGTGAATGCGGCGGGCGCCCGCACAGCCCGCGACTCAGAAAATGAGGGGGTCTCGCATGGGGCGTGGCCGTCAGAAGGCGAAGCACACCAAGATCGCCCGAGAACTCAAGTCGTACAGCCCGAGCGTGAACTACGCTGCGCTCGAGCGCGAACTGGCAAGCCACGATGACGACGAGTACGTCGACAAGTGGGCAGACCAGTACGAAGACGAGGACGAGGACGAAGAAGACGCGGCATTGAACAGCGCGATGCGCTGATCCCGTCGCAGCTCCGCACGCCCGGTCGCGACACTCTCAGGCGTGCAAGCTGCTCGAGACGTGCCATGCACCGCGACGCACGATGCGCTCCAGTTCGTGCGCGCGCGACGCGAAATCCTCGGCCGTCGTCGACAGCGATACGGCGCCGATCGTCCTGCCGCTGTTCGACCGGACAGGCGCCGCGATGCATGCCAGCTTGGGCATGTACTCCTCGACCTCGACCGCGATCTGGAGAGCGCGCACATCGTCGAGCTGCTCGAGCAGTCCGCGCTCGCTGGTCACCGACTTCGTCGAGACCGCCGGCGCGCCGTGCCTCTCGAGATAGCGGCGCACGCCGTCGTCATCCCGCGCCGCGAGCATGAGCTTGCCGAAGGCGGTCACGTGCGCTGCCTCGGCGAACCCGACGTGCAGCTGTCCGATGCGCGGATGCTCGCGTGAATCGGCGATGTGCGCGACGGCGATGTCGTCGCCGCGGAACACCGTGAGGTACGCCGGCGCAGCCGCGCTGTCGTGCATCTCGCGCAGGATGCCCCGGACCTCGGGAGTCACGACGAGCTGCGCGCGCACCGCGCGGCCGAGGCCGTCGACCGTCCGCCCGAGCACGTAGCGCGCGTCATCCCCGCGTGCGAGGTAATCATGGGCGACGAGCGTCGCGAGCAGTCGGTAGGTGGTCGCGGTCGACAGGCCCAGACGCGTCGCGAGCTGCGCGGCGGTAAGCCCCTCCGCGCTCGACCCGATCTCATCGAGGATCTGCAGCACGCGATCGGCCGAGCGGATGCCCGCTCCGTCGCGGGCCGCGGAGACGGCGCCCATGCGGCCCAGTGTAGGCCGCTGCATGCCGATGCGGATTCGCACATCGTGAGAACGCCGATGGCCGTCGTGGGGCATCCGCGCTCACGATCGAGACAGACAGACACGGTCGTCTCGAAAGGAACCCGCCATGGCCGACAAGATCCTCATCCTCACCGGCGACGCCGCCGAGACGCTCGAAGTGTTCTACCCCTACCACCGGCTGCAGGAAGCCGGTTATGAGGTGCACATCGGCGCGCCCGAGAAGCGGAAGCTGCAGTTCGTGGTGCACGACTTCGTCGACGGCTTCGACACCTATACCGAGAAGCTCGGGCACACGTGGGACGCCGACATCGCCTTCGCCGACGTGAACCCCGAGGACTACGTCGCGATCGTCGTCCCGGGCGGGCGCGCGCCGGAGTACATCCGCAACAACGAGGACGCCAAGCGCATCGTGCGCCACTTCTTCGAGCGGAACGAGCCGGTGGCGGCGCTGTGCCACGGACCGCTGCTGCTCGCGGCAGCCGGTGTGCTCCAGGGACGCACGTCGTCGGCGTACCCCGAGCTGGCCGTCGACGTCGAGACGGCGGGCGGCATCTTCGAGAACGGCGGCGGGGTCGTCGACGGCAACCTCGTCACCGGTCGCGCCTGGCCCGACAACGGCACCTGGATGAAGGCGTTCCTCGACGTGCTCGAGAGCGCCAAGGTCACCGCTTAGACGACCGGGGGGACCGGATGCCCCGGCTCCGCGCGAGCGGTCAGCCGGGGCATCCGCGTGTCCGCGTCGCTTCGACGACAGGCGTCAGGACTCCTGCGAACCCTCCACCCACGAGAGGTACTCCTCGGTCACCGTGCCGGTGACATAGCGGCCGTCGAAGCAGCTCATGTCGAGATCCTCGACGTCGGAGCCCTCGAGGATCGCCGCCTTCAGGTCCTCGACCTCCTGGTAGACCATGTAGTCCGCGCCGAGCTCCTTCGCGATCTCGGGGATCGTGCGCCCGTGGGCGACGAGCTCGTGCCGCGACGGCATGTTGATGCCGTACACGTGCGGGTAGCGGACCGGGGGAGCGGCGGACGCGAATGTGACGGATTTCGCGCCCGCGTCGCGCGCCATCTGGATGATCTGCTTCGACGTCGTGCCGCGCACGATCGAGTCGTCGATGAGGAGCACGTTCTTGCCTTTGAACTCGCTCGACATCGCGTTGAGCTTCTGGCGGACGCTCTGCTTTCGGACCGCCTGGCCGGGCATGATGAACGTCCGGCCGACGTAGCGGTTCTTGTAGAAGCCCTCGCGGTACTCGATGCCGAGCTTGCGCGCGACCTGCATCGCCGCGGGCCGTGACGAGTCGGGGATCGGCATCACGACGTCGATCGCGCCCATCGGCGTGTACGTCGCGATCGTGTCGGCGAGGCGCTCGCCCATGCGCAGACGCGCCTCGTACACCGAGATGCCGTTCATGATCGAGTCGGGACGCGCGAGATACACGTACTCGAACGAGCACGGCACGAGCTTGGGGTCCGGCGCGCACTGCTTCGTGTGCAGGTGACCGTCGAGGTCGATGAACACGGCCTCGCCCGGCATGACGTCGCGCACGACCTCGAAGCCGGCGTTCTCGAGAACGAGCGACTCGGATGCGACGATCCACTCGTACTTGCCCCCGCCGGCGTCGCGCACGCCCATGATGAGCGGACGGATGCCGTACGGGTCGCGGAACGCCAGCAGGCCGTACCCGGCGAGGAGCGCGACCGCGGCGTACGAGCCCTCGACGCGCTCGTGCACGCGCGACACCGCCTGGAAGATCTGCTCCGCGTCCAGCTGGAGTCCCGAGATCGACGCCTGCAGCTCGTTCGCGAGCACGTTCACGAGCAGCTCGGTGTCGGAGCTCGTGTTGAGGTGGCGGCGATCCTTGTGGAAGAGCTCCTGCGTGAGCTCGCGTGTGTTCGTGAGGTTGCCGTTGTGCACGAGCACGATGCCGTACGGCGCGTTCACGTAGAAAGGCTGCGCCTCCTCTTCGCTCGACGCCGTGCCCTTCGTCGCGTAGCGGCAGTGGCCGAGGCCGATGTTGCCGAGCAGCGACCGCATGTCGCGCGTGCGGAAGGCCTCGCGCACCATTCCGCGCGCCTTGTGCATGTGGAACACGCCGTTGCTCTCGGCGGTCGCGATGCCTGTGGAGTCCTGGCCGCGGTGCTGCAGCAGCAGAAGGGCGTCGTAGATCTCCTGGTTGACCGGCTCCTGGCCGACCATTCCGACGATGCCGCACATGTGGTGGTGATGCTCCGTTTGCTCGTTATGCCGCGGCGTCGCCCGCGTACGATCCGACGAGGCGCACGGCTCCGCCGTCGACCCCCTTCGCGCCCTGCTCGAACGCCTCGCCGCCATCGGGAAGCGGTCCGTCGTTCACGACGCCGACCTGCCAGGTCGCGATGCCGTCTTGGGCGAGCGCGGATGCCGCGGCATCCGCCTTGTCCGCCGCGACGACCGCGACGAAGCCGACGCCGAGGTTCCACGTGCCCTCGGTCGCGGTGAGATCGAGTCCGCCGAGGTCGGCGAGCACGCGGAACACCGGCGGCGGCGACCATGTCGAACGGTCGACCTCGACCCACATGCCGCGCGGGAGGACGCGCGCGACGTTCGCGGCGATGCCGCCGCCCGTGATGTGGCTCAGCGCGTGGACGCGTTCGCCCTGATCGGCGATGAGACGCAGCAGGGGAGCGGTGTACAGGCGGGTCGGCTCGAGGAGCGCCTCGCCCCACGTGGTGCCGTGCGAACCGAGGTCGGGCGCGCGGTCGCCGTACTGTACACCGGCGCGCGCGACGATGTGGCGCACGAGGGAGTAGCCGTTCGAGTGGAGTCCGCTGCTCGCGAGCGCGAGCACGACATCTCCCGACTGAACGCGCTCGGCGCCGAGCACGCGATCTGCGTCGACGACCCCGGTCGCGGCGCCCGCCACGTCGTAGTCGTCGGGACCGAGGAGCCCGGGGTGCTCGGCGGTCTCACCGCCGACGAGGGCCGTGCCGGTCTCGGCGCATCCGGCGGCGATTCCGCGCACGATGTCGGCGATCCGCTCGGGCACGACCTTGCCGCAAGCGATGTAGTCCGTCATGAAGAGGGGCTTCGCACCGACCACGACGATGTCGTCGACGACCATGCCCACGAGGTCGAGGCCGATCGTGTCGTGCTTGTCGATCGCCTGCGCGATCGCGACCTTCGTGCCGACGCCGTCCGTGCTCGTCGCGAGCAGCGGCTTGCCGTAGGCCTTGAACGCCGACGCGTCGTAGAGTCCGGCGAAACCGCCCACTCCTCCGAGCACTTCGGGGCCGTGGGTACGGCGGACGGCCGACTTCATCAACTCCACTGCGAGATCGCCCGCAGCGGTGTCGACGCCGGCTTCGGTATAGGGATTCGCGGAGGCGTCGCGGGAGGGGGAGGCCACGGCCTCCAGCCTACCGGCGGCTTGCTGAGCGGATGCCCCGGTGATCCCGGTGGGCGGCTGGTCCGACGGACGGGTCCACGAGGCCGGCCCCCTTGCCGGGGCGCCGCTCTACAATGGCGGCATGGGCGGCGCCGGTGCACCGGAGTGGGTGATCCGTGAAGACGCGGGTCAGCCGGTCCTGCTCGCGCTCTACCTGCGGCAGGTCCTGGGCATCCGCTCGCCCGACGAGCTGCCGCATCTGCGGGGCATCCCGCCGCGGGCGAACAACCGGTCCGAAGCGGCGCAGAACGTGCTCGAGCGTCAGTGGCGCGAGTACTGGGCCATGACGGTCGAGCCGCAGGCGCATCCGTCGCCCGTTCCGCTCGACCTCGTCGAGGGGTTCGACACGCTGATCGCACTGCCGATCGAGGGGTTCGACGAGCTGCGCGACGCGATCATCCCGCACGCCCCCGAGGCACTGGCGTTCTCGCAGTCGGCGCACAGTCGCTACGCGAAGGACGCGGGCTCGAAGCCCGGAGTGTCGTACCGCGCCTACGCGAGCGCCATCGCCGAGCACGAGCGACAGGTCGGTCGTCGCGCGCACTCGTTCGAGCTCAACGTGCAGGTGCTCCCGCTCGCTCAGCGCGGGGTGTGGTGGATCGGTTCGCTCACGATCGCCGTGACCGACGGACTCCGCGGCGACGTCGTCGCGTTCGACTCTGCCATCCACCCGATCATCGCCGAGCTCGCCTGAATCCGCGCCTCGCCGGGGCGAGCGCGAGCCGGCGAGCGGCTCACTCAGTCGAGCGTGTGGATGCGCTCGTGGTCGACGGTCACCGCATGGGCACGCCGAGAGAACACGCGGTCGAGGATCAGCGCCGTGATGCCGCCCAACGCGAGGCCGACCGGGATGCAGATGAGGAGCAGGAACCCGAAGACCTGTCCCTGCGAGTAGACGAGGCCCGTCGTCGGGCTCTCTTCGGATGTGCCGTTGAACGTGAACGTCAGGATCATCGCCACGATCAGGCCGAACGCCGCACCGACGACGAGGAACACCGGGTACTTCGGCGCACGGCGGACCGTCGCGTTCTCGACCTCGTCCTCGATGAGCTCCGCGTGCTGCCGCGCGGCCTCGGGAGGGGGCGGCGGAGTCGGGCGCGGCTCGCGGTCGTCGGAGTCGTCGGGGGTGGGGCTCGGAGCCTGATCGGCCATGGCTCCATTGTCTCACCCCTGCGAACGGGGCGCCCCGCTACGCGGCGATCAGCGAGAGCACGTGCTCGACGAGCGTGATGAGAGTCGCCTTCGTGGACGCGCGGTCGCGCGCGTCGCACGCCACGATCGGCACCTCGGGACGAAGCGACAGGGCCTCGCGGATCTGCTCGGCCGTGTAGCGGTACTCCGCGCCGAACACGTTGTGCGCGACGATGAACGGCACACCGCGCGCCTCGAAGTAGTCGATCGCGCCGAACGAGTCCGCGAGCCGACGCGTGTCGATCAGCACGACCGCGCCGATCGCCCCCTGCGTGAGGTCGTCCCACATGAACCAGAACCGGTCCTGACCGGGAGTGCCGAACAGGTACAGGATCAGGTCGGAGTCCAGCGAGATGCGCCCGAAGTCCATCGCGACCGTGGTCGTGGTCTTATCGGGTACCGCGGACAGGTCGTCCACCCCGACACTCGCCGACGTCATCACCGCTTCGGTGGTGAGCGGCTCGATCTCGGAGACCGAGCCGACGAGCGTCGTCTTGCCGACGCCGAACCCTCCGGCGATGACGATCTTCGCCGAAAGGGTCGCCTGACTGGTGTCGGGGCTCACGTCGTCTGTCCTCCTCTACAGCTTTCGCAGTCCGCTCAGCACGCGCTCGAGAAGCGCCGCACCGGGGGCGGACTCTGGTTCTGCCTGCGTGTGCACCCGCACGACTCCGCGGTCGACGAGGTCACCGATGAGCACGCGCGTCACGCCGATGGGGATCCGCACGAGCGCCGCGACCTCGGCCACCGAGCGGCTCTCGCGGCAGAGCTCGGCGATCGACCGCTCCTCCGGCGAGAGCCCATGGCCCTCGAGTGCGCGAAGGTCGGTGTGGACCAGCGCCTCAAGAGGGTACACGCGGGAGGGCGCGGTGCGCCCCCGGGTCAGGGCGTACGGCCTGACCAGCGTCGGCGGCGGCGGGGGTTCGACGGTGCTCACGGTCACTCCTGATTCATCCTGCCCTGTCAGGTGCCGGATTGAGCCGTGCGGATCTCGGGCGTGAGCGCGGTCGCGACCCGGGCGATGAGCAGCTGCATCTGATAGCCGACCTGACCGAGATCGCACTGCGGGCCGGCAAGAGCCGCGAGGCTCGAACCCTCGCCCACCGACATCACCACGAGGTATCCGCCGTCCATCTCAACGACCATCTGGTGGACCTGCCCCGCTCCGAGAGCGCGCGCGGCACCCTGCGTGAGGCTGGTGAGGCCCGAGGTGATCGCAGCCAGCTGGTCGGCGCGGTCAGGCGGGAACGCCGCCGAGCGCGCCATCGGCAGACCGTCGGCGGACACCAGGATGGCGTGCGCGACGTCGGCGGTGCGCTGGGTAAGGCTGTCGACCAGCCAGTCGAGGTTCGCAGGAGCAGTCGTCACTCGTCTTCCCCTCTCTGGGATCGGAAGTATCGGGGCGCCGGAGTCGGCGTGGGTTCGGGCGTCGGATCGGGAGCGGCGCCGCCGCGTGCGCGACTGACCCCACGCTGGAAGCTTGCCAGAGCGCCGCTCCGGCGCGGATCCACCGTGGGCTGCGGGGCCGGGGCGGGTTGGCTCACGGCGGGAGCCGCGCCCGGCACGAGGTGCTGCCCGGGGACGCGCTTGGGGAGGCCGCCGGCGGTGACCAGCTCCGCTTCCTCCGGGCGCTGGAAGACTTCGGCCGCGCGCTTCCAGCCGTCGTCGCCCGGCGAGGACCACGTCTGCGCGCCGTCCGGCTCGTCCGACTGGCCTCCGCGGAGCGTGCCGAGCGAGTGACCGCGCGTGAACCACGCGGACCGGAGCGCGGCGAAGATCGGCGTGTCGCGGGCGTCGGCGCCGTCGTCCTGCGCGAAGGATGGGGGCGGTCCGGCATCCGCAGCCGCGTTCGCCGGATCCAGGGGCCGCGCCGACTCGATTCTCGGTTCGGGAGCGGGCGCCGACTCCGTCTGAGCGACGGGCAGCGCACCTGTCGGCGTGCCGGCGGACGCCGGAGTGGCGACGGCCGCGGGCGCGGCGGCCGGCTCACCCGATGCGAGCGTCTGCACGACCGGCAGCGGCTGGGTCCGGCCCGTCGCGAGGGCGCTCGAAGGGATCCGCACGCGCGCGATGATGCCGTGCGGCGTGCCCGTCCGCAGCGAGACGGTCATGCCGTGGCGATCCGCCAGGCGGGCGGTCACGACCAGGCCCATCATCCGCGCGACATCGGCGTCCAGTCCGCTCGTGCTCTTCAGCTTGGCGTTGGCCGCGAGCAGCTCTTCGGGCGTCATTCCCAGACCGAGGTCGACGATCTCGACGACCAGAGGCTCGTCCGAGTTCCGCGGCAGGGTGCGGACCACGACCGGCGTGTCCGGCGGCGAGAAGTTGGTGGCGTTCTCGATCAGCTCGGCGAGCAGGTGCACCAGGTCGCCGGCGACCGAGCCGCGAAGCTCGCCGGCCTCCGTCGAGTCGAGCTCGACCCGGGCGAACTGCTCGATCTCGGATGTGGCGGCGCGAAGCACGTCGTGCACCGGCACGTTGCCGCGCGCGGCCTGCGGCGTGTCGCCGCCGGCGAGGACGAGCAGGCTCTCGTCGTTGCGACGCATCCGGGTGGCGAGGTTGTCGAGCTGGAACAGGTTGGCCAGCTGGTCCGGATCCTGCTCGCCGGCCTCGAGCTGCTCGATGAGGCGCAGCTGGCGTTCGACCAGGTTCTGGCTGCGGCGCGAGAGGTTGACGAACATCCTGTTGACGTTCGCCCGCATCAGCGCCTGCTCGCCGGCGAGGCGAACCGCCTCGCCGTGGACCGCGTCGAAGGCCTCCGCCACTTCACCGATCTCGTCTCGCCGCTCGACGTCGATCGGCTCCACCGACGTGTCGATCGGACCCTCGGCGTTCTCGACCTTCCTGACCCGCTCGGGCAGCGTCCTGCCGGCGATGTCGAGCGCGGCACGACGCAGCCGGATGAGCGGCTGGAGGATCGAGCGCGTCGCGAGCAGGGTCACCACGAGCGCGAGGATGAGCACCCCGCCGACGATGGCGGCGGTCAGGATCGCGGTCTGCTGTGCGGACTGACGCGCATCCGACACATCGGCGGCCAGGTCCTCGGCCGCCCGCACGATGACCTCCTCCAGGTCGGCGACGTAGCCCTGGTAGAGCTCCAGCCATGCGAAGAGCGTGATGTTGAGCCCGTCGAGCCCGCCGTCCTCGACGACCCGATCCATGACGTGCAGCGGGTTCAGCCGGCTCTCGGGTGCGCGGTCGGTGAGCTCCGCGAACAGCTCCGCCGACGCGGGCGAGGCCCCGGCGAGGAACTCCGCACTCGCCTCGTCCCACACGCTCTGGGCGCCGGCCAGCTGCATCAGCTCGCGCGAGCCGATCTCGCCGGTCATGAGCGCCTGGCTGATCACCACCCGGACCGTGCCGAGCACTTCGGAAGCAGTCCGCACGTTGCCGAGCGCGTCGGTCTGCCGGTAGATCGACGGGTCCCCGAGCGCCGGGAGCCGGGAGGAGAGCCCGAACAGCAGGTTGAGCAGGTCCGTGTACGCGGCGACCGCCTCCAATTGCGTATTCGGCTCGACGATCTGCTCGCGCAGTGTCTCGATGTCGTTCAGGGAGCTCCTCGCCGCGGCCAGATCCGCCTCGAGCTGGGGATCCTGCGACGCGTCGACGTCGGCCGCGACCTGGAGCCACATGTCGATCGCCTCGTCGGTCTGGGCACGGATGCGCTCCTTCGTCGCATCCGGAATCGCGGCGTTCGCCGCCTCACGCTCCCGCGTCAGCTGGATTCCGAGGGCGAAGCTCTCGGGCAGCGCGTTCGCAAGGCTCTCCGCGCGTGCCGCCGCCGTGCTCGCCGCGATGGCGGTCTCCACGCGCAGCACGCCCAGCACGAGCGCGGCGATCATGGGTATCAGCAGAACGGCGATCAGGCGCGGTCGGATGCCCTGCCACCACTTCCGCTTGACGGCGGTCTGGCTGGTCGGCTCGGCCATAAGTCCCTTCCGGCGATGACTGGTGACCGAGATCGGCCGGCGCCCGGGGGCAGCGCCTAGTCATGCCTCCGTCAGCGGCCGCTATTCGGGGGGTGTAGCAGGCAAAACGGGTGTCATACCTTCGGCGCTGACGGTTGAATGGGATAATAGGCCACTTCGTTGGGAATGGCTTCCCCTGTGAGCGGTTCCATCGTCTATATTGCGCGGTCTCAGACCCTCAACGGAAGCAGCGGAGAGATGTCGGCCCGCACTCCGGATGCGACGATGCGGCCCGCGGAGACGGCCTCCGCCCACTCCTCCTGGCCCGTCGCGACCGCGATCCACGTCGCGGGGTCGGTCTCCACGACGTTCGGCGGAGTGCCGCGCGTATGGCGCGGACCCTCGAGCACCTGCACCGCTCCGAACGGCGGAACGCGCACCTCGACGGAGTTGCCCGGGGCCTTCTCGGCGAGCAGCTGCAGCAGGTAGCGCACGGCGGTGGCGAGGTCTGTGCGGCCCGGGTCTCCGCTCGCGACTGCGGCGAGCGCGTCGCGGCCGTTCTCGGTCGGGATCTTGCGCGCCATGGCTCCACGGTACGCGTCGAAGCGCCGGGCTCAATCCCCTCGGCCCCGCGCGAGAGGGCGCGAATCACGCGATTCGACCCGGCGCCTCGACGCTCACCGCGCACGACCCCGGGGCCACCTGAGCCGCGCGGACTAGGCTGGGCCGGGTGAGAATCCTGGTCCTCGGCTCGGGCGCGCGCGAGCACGCCATCATCCTCGCCCTCCGCTCGGAAGAGGTGGATCACGAGATCTTCGCCGCTCCCGGGAACGCCGGCATCGCGCAGGACGCGACGCTCGTCGCCCTCGACGCGAACGACCCCGCCGGTGTGACGCAGTTCGCGCTGGACAACGCGATCGACCTCGTCGTCGTGGGCCCGGAGGCGCCGCTCGTCGCGGGCGTCGCCGACGCGGTGCGCGAGCGCGGCATCCCGGTCTTCGGCCCGGGCAGAGCCGCGGCGCAGCTCGAGGGCTCGAAGGCTTTCGCAAAGCGCATCATGGACGCCGCGGGCGTGCCCACCGGACGCGCCGTGCGCGCGACCAGCCTCGCTGAGGTCGAGGCGGCGTTCGACCGGTTCGGCGCTCCGTACGTCGTCAAGGCCGACGGCCTGGCGGCGGGAAAGGGCGTCATCGTCACGAGCGACCGCGACCCGGCACTCGCCCATGCGGCCCAGTACCTGCCGACCGGAGCCGTGCTCGTCGAGGAGCACCTCGAGGGCCCCGAGGTGTCGCTCTTCTTCCTGTGCGACGGCGACCACGTGCTGCCGCTCAGCCCCGCGCAGGACTACAAGCGCCTGCGCGACGGCGACCACGGCCCGAACACGGGCGGCATGGGCGCGTACTCGCCGCTGCCGTGGCTCGACGGCCGGTTCGGGAGCGAGCAGGAGTTCGTCGACCTCGTGACGCGCGAGATCGCCGAGCCCGTGATCCGCCGGCTCGACGACGAGGGCACGCCGTTCATCGGCCTGCTGTACGCGGGACTCATCGTGACGGATGCCGGTGTCAAGGTCATCGAGTTCAACGCGCGCTTCGGCGATCCCGAGACGCAGGTGGTGCTGCCACGCCTCGTCGATCCCCTGTCGGAGCTGCTGCTGGCCGCGGCATCGGGTCACCTCGAAGACCACCCGCGCCCCGCGTTCGCTGACGCGACCGCGGTCACCGTCGTCCTCGCGAGCGAGGGCTACCCCGAGGCGCCAGTGACGGGCCGGCTCATCGGCGGGCTCGACGCGGCGGCGTCCGTCGAGGGCGTGCATCTCGCGCACGCCGCGACGACCGAGACCGAGGCGGGGCTCGTCGCGTCGGGCGGGCGTGTGCTGAACGTCGTCGCGCTCGGAACGACGTTCGCCGAGGCGCGTCAGCGCGCCTACCGTGCGATCGCGGAACTCGAGCTCGAGGGCGGGCAGTATCGCACCGACATCGCGGAGCGCGTCGTCGAGCACTGACGCCCCTCCGGGCACGCCTGTGGACAGACGGGTGGTGGCTCTGCCTGCGGATAGGGACGTGGGCGGGTTCATCCTCGACGGCGGGTGCCTTCCGGCGCAGTGAGCCGCCCGCGGCCGGTGGCTGAGACCGCGCGGCCCACGCCCATGGGCCTGTGGTTGGCTGGATGCATGGCCGATCCGCAACCCCTTCCCACGCGCGGTGGCGACGCCGGGCGCTTCGTCAGAGAGGGCGGCCGCAACCGATTCACCGCCCGCGGGGCGACGGTCGTGCGCGTCGAGCGTGTCGCGCCGCCCATGATCCGCGTGACGGTGACCGGGCCCGAGTTCGCCGACTTCACGAGCACGGGCCCCGCCGACCACGTGCGCGTCTACTTCCCGGATGCCGCGACCGGCGAGCTCGTCGCCCCCGAGCCGGCCGGACCGGGCGAGGACGGCATCGTGCGCCCCGATCGCGCCGCGATCGCGCGCGACTTCACGCCCCTCCCGCGCCGCGTGGGCGACGGGATCGAGGTCGACCTCGACTTCTTCACGCACCCCGACCCGGGCCCCGCATCCGCGTGGGCGGAACGCGCGAACGTCGGCGACCGCATCGTCGTCGTCGGACCGCGTGGGTCTCGCCGCGCCCCGCAGGACATCGACGGTCTTCTGCTGCTGTGCGACGAGACGTCGCTCCCGTCGGCGAGCCGCTGGATCCGGGACGTCCCGCGCGGCACGACCGTCGACGTGATCGCCTCCGTGCACGGAGACGGCGGGTGGGTGGCCGGCTACCTCGGTGACGTCGACGGCGTCGACGTCAGACTGCGCACGGTCGACACGGATGCCGCGCCCGACGTGCTCGTCACGGCGCTGCGCGACCACGGCCCGGTGGGCCAGGGCACCTTCGTGTGGGCGGCGGGCGAGGCATCCGGTCTCGTGGAAGTCCGTCGCCACCTGCGCCGCACGCTGGGCCTTCCGAGCAATCAGGCCGTCGTGAGCGGCTACTGGCGCAAGGGGGTCGTCGCATTCGACCACCACGCGCCGATCGATCCGTTCGATCCGGACTGAACCGGGGCGACGGGCGCGTCAGCGATCGTCGCGCGTGCGAAGCCCCTCCGGGCGCTTCAGGAACAGCACCGCCGCGACGCCGATGAGCATGACCGACGCGGGCAGCAGTGTCGTCTGGGCCATCGCTGCCGAGAAGGGCTCGGCGACGATGCTCGGGAGCGCGCCGCTCCCGATGCCCGCCGGCGCGTCGTCGATGCCGGGGATGTTCGCCTCGAGGCGGCCCTGCATGAACGCGGCGATCGCTGCCGAGCCCAGCACCGAGCCGATCGTGCGGGTCGTGTTGTAGATGCCGGCACCGGCGCCCGCCTGCCGCGGCTGCAGATTGCGCGTGGCGGTCGTCGCGAGCGGTCCCCACATGCCCGCCTGGCCGATGCCCATGAGCGCGGACGGCAGCAGGTACATCCAGATCGGGGTGTCGACGTTCATGAGCGCCGCATACCAGAACAGCGATGTCGACACGATCAGCATGCCCGGGACGAGCAGGAAACGCGGGTCTGTGCGGTCGAGCAGGCGCCCCGCGAACGGCGAGAGCACGCCCGCCGCGAGCGCCATCGGCACGAGCAGCAGCGCGGACTCGGTCGGAGTCAGACCGCGCGCGAGCTGCACGAAGAACATGAGCGGCAGCGACATGCTCGTCACGGTGAACCCCACGGTCGCGATGCCGATGTTCGCGACCGAGAAGTTGCGTTCGCGGAACAGAGCCATCGGCACGAGCGCCTCGCTCTTCGTGCGGAACTGCTGCCAGATGAACACGGCCATCACGACGACGCCCGCCGCGATGAGACCCCACACCCACGCCGCCCAGTCGAAGTGCTCCCCCTCCTGCAGGCCGAACACGATGAGGAAGAGCGCGACCGCGGACAGCATGACGCCGACGACGTCGAACCGGTGGCGGTGAGTCTCGAGTCTCGGCACCAGGATCATCGCCATCACGAATCCGACGACGCCGACGGGCAGATTGACGAAGAAGATCGACTCCCAGCCGAAGGCGTCGACGAGGAGTCCGCCGGCGAGCGGGCCGACGAGCATCGCGACACCGGATGCCCCGCCCCACAGGCCCATCGCCGCACCGCGCCGGTTCGGCGGGAACGTGCGTGTGATGATCGCCATCGTCTGCGGTGTCATGAGGGCTGCACCGAGGCCCTGCGCCGCACGGAACACGATGAGCATCTCCAGCGTCGCCGACAGGCCGCAGCCGAGTGAGGCGAGCGTGAAGACCGAGAGCCCGACGAGGTAGATCGTCTTGGGGCCGAACCGGTCTCCGAGGCGTCCGGTGATCAGGAGCGGCACGGCGTACGCGAGAAGGTATGCGCTCGTGACCCACACGACGTTGTCGAGGTTGTTCGTGTCGGGGTCGAGCGCCGCCTTGATGGCGGGGTTAGCGACCGACACGATCGTCGTGTCGACGAGGATCATGAAGAAGCCGATGACGAGCGCCCACAGAGCGGCCCACGGGCTGCGCTCCGGCGCGCCAGTCCTCCCTCCGTGAGGCGGGGACGCGTGCGCCGTCCCGGGGTTCGTCGCGGAGCTCGGGGGAGCGTCGGTCATCGCCGGGCAGCCTCTCTCTGATGCAGGTAGCGTTCCGATGGCACATCCGGCGCACCCCAGTCGAAGTCCGGCCGGTCGAGGCGCTCGAGGGCGTCGTCGAGCCATGCGAGCTCGGCTGCCGTCATGGCCGCACCGCGCTCGGCCTCGAGCAGGTACTGCTCGGGAACCGACTTCGCACGCGCGTGTCCGAGCCCCGCGGCGAGGTCGCGGTGGGACGCGGCGAGCGCGTCGCGGCGGGCCCTCAGGAGCGCAACGGCCTCGTCGCGCTCGAGGTTGTGCGCCTCCGACAGCGCGACGCGGAACTCCTCGGGGCGGTCGACGCGCGGAAGCTCGCGGCGCACCCACTCCACGACGGCTTCGCTGCCCGCATCCGTCAACGCGTACGTCGTGCGCTCGGGGCGACGGCCCTCTCGGTCGATGCCGACCTCGGCGAGCAGCCCCAGGCGCTCGAGCCGGGCGACCGTGTGGTACACGGAGCCGTGGGTGACGGACACGAGCCGGTCGTGGTGACGCATGCGCATGAGCCGGATCATCTCGTACGGATGCATGTCGCCCTCGCGCAGCAGCGCGAGCACCATGACGCCCAGCGGCGTGAGCCGATCGACGACGTCGCGCATGCGGGAGCTCTCCGGAGGTGCGATTGTTCCGTGCTGATTAGTCCACGTGGACTATACGCCGTGTCGGATGATCCCGCTACCGTGGCCGGATGATCACCGGAATCCACACGATCGTCTACAGCGATGACCCGCCCGCAACCCGCGCGTTCTTCCGCGACGTGGTCGGCTGGTCGTTCATCGAGACCTCCCCCGGGTGGCTCATCTTCTCGCAGGGCCCGACCGAGGGCGGCGTGCATCCGCGCACGTGGCCCGGTCAGGAGGAGCCGTACGACCAGCGCCACGAGCTGTCCTTCATGTGCGACGACCTCGACGCGACGATGGCCGACCTCGCTTCGCGCGGCGCCACCTTCGAGGGCGAAGTGTGGGAGCGCGAGTACGGACGCGGCGTCGAGCTCGAGGTTCCCGGCATCCCGCCCGTGATGCTCTACCAGCCGTCGTACGCGCCCGCGTGGGAGGCCGCCGAGGTCGCCGCAGCCGGCGAGTGAGGGCCGCGGGCACCAGCCGCGATAATGGGCGGGTGACGGATGCCTCTCCCACCCCGCTCGACCTCGACGGCTGGCGCCACGTGTACTCGGGCAAGGTGCGCGACCTGTACGTGCCCGCTGACACTCCCGAAGGCGGGCGTGCCGAGCGGATGCTGGTGGTCGCGAGCGACCGCGTGAGCGCATTCGACCACGTGCTGTCGCCCGGCATACCCGGCAAGGGCGTGCTGCTCACGACGCTGAGCCTGTGGTGGTTCGACCAGCTGGCGGGAGCGGACGGCGGACGCTCCATACCGAATCATCTCGTGCCGTCGCGGGTCCTCACGCTCGGCCCCGATGGGATCCCGAACACTGCGGACGATGTCGTCTCGCTCATCCCCGAGGCTGTGGTCGGCCGTGCGATGGTCGTGCAGAGCCTCGACATGCAGCCGATCGAGTGCGTCGTGCGCGGGTACCTCACCGGGTCCGGATGGGCGGAGTACGTTGCGGAGGGCACGGTGTGCGGCATCCGTCTGCCCGAGGGCCTGTCGAACGGCGACCGCCTGCCGGAGCCGATCTTCACGCCGGCGTTCAAGGCGCCGATGGGTGAGCACGACGAGAACATCTCCTTCGAGCGCACGGTCGAGATCGTCGGCCGCGAGCGCGCCGAGGAGCTGCGAGAGCTGTCGCTCGAGATCTATCGCCGTGCGGCGCGCACCGCCGAGTCGCGCGGACTCATCCTCGCCGACACGAAGTTCGAGTTCGGGCTCGACGAGAACGGGGTCATGACCCTCGCCGACGAGGTGCTCACGAGCGACTCGTCGCGGTACTGGGACGCCGCCGCGTGGGAGTCGGGGAAGACACCCGAGGAGCGCATGGCGAGCTTCGACAAGCAGATCGTGCGCGACTGGCTCGCCGCGAACTGGCCCTCACCGCGTGTCGGCGAGCCGCCGCGCCTGCCCGACGAGGTGGTCGAACGCACGGCCGCGCGATACCGCGAGCTGCTGGAGCGGCTCACCGGCTGACCGCGCCCATCAGGGCATCGGCCGACGCGGATGCCGCACACGCGGCGCGTGTGATCGCTCTCAGCGAACTCCCAGCTATCGTTTCCTCAGCACTCACCCGATCTCCCCGCTAAGGAGCGATATGCCCATCTGGACTCTGCACGGCAACGGCCGGACGGTCGAACCCGGAAAGGTCGTCAAGCCCGAGGAGCGCCTGAACTGGGGCGCCACCGTCGCGATCGGCGCGCAGCACGTCGTCGCGATGTTCGGGGCCACCTTCCTCGTGCCGGTGCTCACCGGCTTCCCCGTCTCGACGACGCTGCTCTTCTCGGGCATCGGCACGCTCCTGTTCCTGCTCATCACGCGCAACAAGCTGCCCAGCTATCTCGGCTCGTCGTTCGCGTTCATCGCACCCGTGACCGCGGCGACGGCGACCGCGGGAATGGGCTCGGCCCTCGCCGGCATCGTCGCGGTCGGCATCCTGCTCGCGATCGTCGGCTTCGTCGTGCAGTTCGCGGGGATCGGCTGGGTCGACAAGCTCATGCCCCCGGTCGTCGCGGGCACGATCGTCGCGCTCATCGGCTTCAACCTCGCCCCGGTGGCATGGACGAACTTCGCGCAGGCGCCGGTCACCGCATCCGTCACCCTCATCGCCGTCATCCTGTTCAGCGTGCTGTTCCGCGGATTCCTCGGGCGGATCTCGATCTTCCTCGGCGTCGTGGTGGGCTACATCGTCGCGATCATCCTCGGCGAGGTCGATTACGCACCCGTCGAGGCCGCCGCATGGGTGGGCCTGCCCGAGTTCCACATCGCCGACTTCGCCTCGCCCGGCACGTGGGCCGTCATCGCGATGTTCCTGCCGGTCGTGCTCGTGCTCATCGCCGAGAACGTCGGTCATGTGCGTGCGGTGGCGACGATGACGGATGCGTCGGTCAACCGCCACACCGGGCGCGCGCTCATCGCCGACGGCGCCGCGACGACGATCGCCGGCTTCTTCGGCGGCTCGGGCACGACGACGTACGGCGAGAACATCGGCGTCATGGCGGCGACCCGCGTCTATTCGACCGCCGCCTACTGGGTGGCAGGTGCCGTCGCGATCGTGCTCGCGATGTCGCCCAAGATCGGCGCGATCTTCAACACGATCCCCGCGGGCGTGCTCGGCGGCGTGACGACGGCGCTGTACGGCCTCATCGGCATCATCGGCATCAAGATCTGGGTCGACAACCGCGTGGACTTCTCGCGGCCCGTCAACCAGTACACGGCCGCCGTCGCGCTCGTGATGGCGATCGCCGGGTTCACGATGCAGTGGGGCGACTTCCAGCTCGGCGCGATCGTGCTCGGCTCCGCTGCCGCGCTGGTGATCTACCACCTCGGCAACGCGATCGCCCGCTGGCGCAAGACCGGCGCCGACGACGGCGGTCCGATCCCGGCGGTCGGTCAGCTCGGGGGCGACCCGCAAGACGTCAAGTAGCACGCACTCGTCTGCCGCGTGCCGGCATCCGGTCGAGCGCACGACTTCGCCACGTCGGCAGGTCGTGCGCTCGACGGTGAGTCGTGCACTCGGCGATCATGTTTCTGGCGAAAGGGGAATGAACCCCGGATGCCGCCCGTTATCCATTCATATGCATAAGATGCTCGCGACTCCCGACCGCCTCGCCGCCGACACGGCGATGGGCCCCGTGACGCTCCTCGTGGGCGACCTCGACGGCATGACGCGCTACTACCGCGACGTCGTGACGCTGCAGGTGCTCGCCGCCGAGGGCGACACGGTGACACTGGGTCGCGCGGGTCGTCCGATCGTCGTTCTGAAGCACGAGCCCACGCTGCGCCACGCCACTCCGGGCTCGGCGGGGCTGTACCACACGGCGATCCTGTTCGAGTCGCAGACCGCGCTCGCCGCGGCGCTGTACTCGGTCGCACGCCACGCACCGGGGACGTTCGCGGGGTCGGCGGACCACCTCGTGAGCCAGGCCTTCTACTTCACCGACCCCGAGGGCAACGGCATCGAGCTGTACTGGGACCGCGATCGCACCGAGTGGTCGTGGGTCCACGGCCAGGTCGAGATGGCGACGCTGTTCCTCGACCCCAACGCGTTCCTGAGCGAGCACCTCACCGAAGAGACTGCGCTCGGCGCGACCGCGGCGGATGCCGCATCCGTCGGTCACGTCCACCTGTCCGTCGGCGACGTCGCGAGCGCACGCGCGTTCTACGTCGACGCGCTCGGGTTCGATGAGACGGCTTCTCTCGGCAACCAGGCGATCTTCGTGAGCGCGGGCGGCTACCACCACCACATGGCGATGAACGTGTGGAACTCTCGCGGCGCCGGCCCCCGCATGCCCGCCCTCGGGCTCGGCCGCGTCGACCTCGACCTGCCGGATGCCGACGCGCTCGGGGCCCTCGAGGAGCGGTTGAAGCACCACGGGTTCGAGGTGCGCGACGACGGCCGCACGCTGTCGTTCGACGACCCGTGGAACAACGCGATCCTCGCGACGGCCCCCGGACGCTGATCCGGCGCGGCTTCCGCCGCAGGCACGCGCGACGGTCGCGCGGACTCGACCGGCCGTCCGGTCAGGCCGACTCGCGCACGATGAGCTCGGTCGGCAGCACTTGCGCGTGAGGCGGGTTGCCGCCCGCGAGCAGCTCGAGCAGCGCGCTCGCCATACGCTCACCCTGCTCGAACGAGGGCTGCCGCAGCGTCGTCAGCGCGGGCGTCACGCTCGTCGCGACGGGGGAGTCGTCGAAGCCGATGATCGCGATGTCGTCGGGGACGCGGATGCCGGCGCGATGCAGGATCTCGAGCGCGCCGCGCGCCATGAGATCGCTCGCGATGAAGACCGCCTCGGGCCGCTCGCCCGCATCGAGGATGCGCTGCATCGCCTCAGCGCCGCCGTCGGCCGTGAAGTCCCCGTCCTCGACCGCGACCTCTTCGAGACCCGCGTCGGCGAGCGCCGCGCGGAAGCCCGCGAGGCGGTCGATGCCCGCAGGCATCGTGAGCGGGCCCGTGATCGTCGCGATGCGCGTGTAGCCCTTGCCGAGCAGGTACTCGGTCGCGCGGCGACCCCCGGCGGTGTTGTCGACGTCGACGTAGTGGTCGTTCGGCCGCTCCCGCACGGGGCGCCCGCCGTAGACGACGGGCACGCTGCTGACGATGCGGTCGATGAACGTGTCGCTCGTGTGGTGCGACACGATGATCGCGCCGTCGACCGCGCCGCTGCGCACGTAGCTCGTGGTCTTGTCGCCAGGGTCGTCGCTCGCGATGAAGAGGTTCAGCACGTAGTCCGAGCGGCTCACGCGCGCGTTGATGCCCGACACGATGGCCGCGAAGAACGGGTCTCCGAAGAACCGGGTCGTGTCCTCCGGCACGACGAGCGCGATCGCGTGCGTCTGCCGGCTCGCAAGCGAGCGGGCGGCGCGATTCGGCACGTAGTTCAGCTCGGCGATCGCGCGGCGCACCGCCTCGAGCGCTGCGGGACTCACCGCCGTCGAGCCGTTGACGACCCTGGACACGGTCGATCGCGAGACGCCCGCGGCTGCCGCGACCTCCTCGATCGTGACCTGTCCGCGCGCGGAATCCGTGCTCATCGAACCCGCCCTTCGTGCTCCGGGAGACTCAGTCTGCCGTGCTCTCCGCGTCGAGCGCGCGCTGGGCGATGATGCGGCTGTACAGCCGGCCGCTCTCCTTCACCGTGCGTTCCTGCGTGTCGTAGTCCACGCGCACGATGCCGAATCGCTTCTCGTACCCCCAGGCCCACTCGAAGTTGTCGAGCAGCGACCAATAGAAGTATCCACGTACGTCGACTCCCTGGTCGATCGCATCGAGCGTCGCGGCGAGGTGCGCTCGCACGAACTCCGCGCGTTCGGTGTCGGGGATGATCTTCTCTCCGTCGCGCTCGACGACGACGTCGTCGTAGGCCGCGCCGTTCTCGGTCACGTACATCGCGACACCGGCGGGCGCCGCGTACTCGTCGCTCACGCGCTTGAGCAGGCGGGTGAGCCCCTCAGGCTGCACCTCCCAGAACATCGGCGTGCGCGGCAGGCCGCGGTCGTGCCAATGGACGTCGTCGGCGGCCGGGAAGGGCGACTCCGCGCGGCGGTCGGTCGGCGCGTCCCCGCCCGCGACCTCCTCGGTCGCCGGGTGCCCGCTGACATAGTCGCCGTGGTAGTAATTCACGCCGAGGGTCGTGATGGGCGTCGAGATCGTCTCGAGGTCGCCCGGCTTCGTCGCCTCCTCGAGAGCGGCGATCGCCTCGGGGTGGACGGCGCGGATGTCGTCGACGACGTCGGCCGGGTACTCGCCGCGGAAGATCGGGTCGAGGAACCAGCGGTTGAACTGCCCGTCGATGCGGCGCGCCGCGTCGAGGTCGGCGGGGTCGGTCGGATCGACCGGGTCGGCGACCGTGAGGTTCAGCGTCACGCCCAGGTTGAGCGACTCGTCGCGGGCGCGCAGCTCGCGGATGACCTGGCCGTGACCGAGGAGCAGGTGGTGCGCGGCGAGCACGCCCTCGGTCACGCTGTAGTGCCCGGGCGCGTGGATGCCGGCGGTGTAGCTGAGGAACGACGAGCACCACGGCTCGTTCAGGGTCGTCCACACCTTGACCCGATCGCCGAGCGCGTCGTGCATGTCGAGCGCGTACTCGGTGAACCGGTCGGCCGTCTGACGGACCGTCCAGCCGCCGCGGTCTTCGAGCGCCTGCGGGAGGTCCCAATGGTAGAGCGTGAGCCACGGGAGGATGTCCGCCTCGAGCAGTTCGTCGACGAGACGGTTGTAGAAGTCGACACCTGCCGGGTTCAGGGCTCCGCCGTCAGGGCGCACGCGTGACCACGACGTCGAGAAGCGATAGGTCTGCAGGCCCATGCGCTTCATGAGCGCGACGTCGTCGCGATAGAGGTGGTAGTGGTCGCACGCGACATCGCCGTTGTCACCGTTGATCACGGCGCCGGGCACCCGGCAGAACGCATCCCAGATCGAGGCCCGTCGGCCGTCTTCGAACGCGGCCCCTTCGATCTGGAACGCCGCCGTCGCCGCGCCGAAGAGGAAGCCGTCGGGGAACGCGCGTCGCTGCGTCTCGGTCATGGGAGCGGAGTCTTCCTGGAACTCGATGGTCATGTGTGTCCTCAGTATCGGTCGGTGCGCTGCGCGATTCAGCCCTTCACAGCACCTGCCATGATGCCGCTGACCAGTTGCTTTCCGGCGAAGATGAACAGCAGCAGGAGCGGAATCGTGGCCAGGATGACGCCGGCGAGCACGATCGAGTAGTCGACGAAGTAGTTGGACTGGAGCAGCGAGAGCGCGACGGGAAGCGTCGGGTTCTGCCGGTCCAGCACGATGAACGGCCAGAAGAAGTTGTTCCACGCGCCCACGAACGTGAAGAGGAACAGCATCGCGGCCGCCGGACGCGCTGCGGTCACGCCGATCGTCCAGAACGTCCGCAGCATCGACGCGCCGTCGACGCGGGCCGCTTCGATGAGCTCATCGGGCACGGCCTGCCGCAGATACTGCGTCATCCAGAACACGCCGAACGCGCTCGTGAGGGCGGGGATGATGATCGCGCCGATCTGGCCGGTCCAGCCGAGCTCGGCGAACAGGATGTAGAGCGGCACGACGCCGAGCTGCTGCGGGACCGCCATCGTCGCGACGACGAAGACGAGGAGCGCGGGCCCGCCGTGGAACTTCAGCTTCGCGAAGGCCCACCCGGCGAGGGTGGATGTGATGACGACCGCCGCGGCGATGAGGAACGAGCTGTAGATCGAGTTCCACAGCGCCGGCCAGAAGTTGACGGCCGGATTGGTGACGACGGCTGCCGCGTTCGACCAGAAGTTGCCGCCGGGGATCCACGTGAACGGACGCCGCAGCGACGAGGCGTCGCCCGAGCCGATCACGAACGACCACCACAGCGGGAAGGCGCCCGTCGCGAAGACGATCGTGAGGAGCGCGTAGACGATCCAGCCGGGACGGGATCCGCGGATGCGGATCGTGCGCGCCCCGCGACGGCGCTGCTTTTCGTTCGGGATGTTCTCCTCGACCACGGCGAGAGGCGTGGGGGTTCCGAGCGTGCTCATCGCGCGGCCTCCTTCAGGTCGTTCTTCGCGCGTCTGGCCAGCTCTTTCTCCTGCCGCTTCGTCAGCTCGCGTCGCAGGCCTTCGTCCCGCACGAGCGAGCGGGTGATGAGGAGGTTGATGAGGCCGATGAGCAGGATGATGATGAACAGGATCCAGGCCATCGCGGCCGCGCGGCCGAAGTTCCACTGGCCCCAGCCGATGTCGTACAGGTAGAGCGTGATCGTGAGCCACTGCTGGCCCGCGCCGCCGCGGCCGAACTGGTCGAACACGCGAGGTTCGTCGAAGATCTGCAGGCCGCCGATGGTCGACGTGATGATGACGAAGATGAGGGTCGGACGCAGCGACGGCAGCGTGATGCTGAAGAACTGTCGTACGGGCCCGGCGCCGTCGACGGTCGCCGCCTCGTAGTAGTCGCGGTTCACGGCCTGCATCGCCGCGAGGAGGATCAGCGCGTTGTAGCCGGTCCAGCGGTAGTTGACCATCGTCGCGATCGCGACGTGGCTCCAGAAGGGGTCCTTGTGCCACGGGATGCCCGGAAGGCCGAGGTTGCCGAGCCACGTGTTCACGAGGCCGAAGTTGTCGGCGAAGATCGCCGTGAAGATGAGGCCGACCGCGACGGGGGCGACGACGAACGGGAGCAGGACGCTCATGCGCCAGAACGTCTTGGCGCGGATGTTGCGGTCGAGCACGGCGGCGATGAAGATCGCGAGGATCAGCTGGGGGATGCTCGACAGCAGGAAGATGCTGAAGGTGTTGCGCAGCGCCGTCCAGAAGTGGGGCTGCGTCAGGATCCAGATGTACTGATCGAAGCCGATGAAGGTGCCCGAGTTGCGCACCAGATCCCAGTCCATGAACGAGATCACGGCCGTGTACGCGATCGGGAACAGCCCCACGATCGCGAACATGATGAAGAACGGCGAGATGTACAGGTAGGGCGAGATCTTCAGATCCCACTTGCTGAGCCGCTGCGAGAACGAGATCACGCGGGGCTGACGGGGGGCATCCGGAGTCTGCGCGCGCGTCTCCGGCCGCGATGCGGTGGTGGTCACGGTCGTCCTTCTCAGGGTTGGTGCAGGCACGGGGTGCGGGCGGGGCGAGCCGCCCGCACCCCGTCGGGTGTCAGAAGGCCGAGACCTCAGTCACCCAGTTGTCCCACGCAGTCTCCTTGTCTTCGAGACCGTCGAAGACACGGGTCACCGCGTTCTGAAGGGCGTCGTGGAACTGGAAGTACTTCGGGCCCTTGTACGGCGCGACCGTGATCGCGTTCGCACGGTTGGTGAGGATCTCACCGGTGGGCGCGTCGTTGAAGTACGCGTTCGTGGCGGCGGCGAGCTCGTCGCTGTCGAGCGCCTCGACCTGGCTCGGGAAGGTGCCCGCGTTCTCGAACGCCTTGAGCTGCGTCTCGGGCGAGGTCAGCCACGCCGCGAGCTGCGATGCCGCCTCGACGTTGTCGCCGTTGGCCGGCACGACGAGGTACGAGCCACCCCAGTTGCCGCCGCCGCCCGGGAACGCGTCAGCGATGTCCCAGCCGGTGGTGTCGGGTGCGTTGCCCTCGATGACGCCGAGCATCCAGCCCGGGCACAGCATGGTGGCGAACTCGCCGCTCGCGAGCGACGCGAACCAGTCCTCGCTCCACTGACCGGCGTAGGCGGCGATCGGCACGGCGCGGTCGACGACGGTGTCGTAGGCCTCGCGCACGTCGGGGTTGTCGGTGGCGATGATCGCGCCGTCCGGCTCCTCGTACGTGTACTCGATCTGGTTCATGATGCCCTGAAGGACAGCGTTGGCGGAGTCGATGAACGGCTTGCCGGTCGCCTCCTTGTACTGGTCGGCGACGTCGAAGAACGCGTCCCACGTCGGGAACAGCTCGCCGACGGCCTCGCGGTCGGTCGGCAGGCCTGCGGCCTCGAACAGGTCTGCGCGGTAGCAGATGCCCTGCGGGCCGATGTCGGTGCCGTAGGCGACGAGGTTGCCGTCGCCGTCGGTCGCAGCCGCTTCCTTCCAATCGAGCCAGCGGCCCTTGAGGCTGTCGTCGGCCGGCGCGAGCAGGTCGGCGTACTGCATCATCTCGGCGAACCAGTCGATCTCGACCGCCTCGACGTCGGCGAGGCCCGACTTGCCGAGCTTCTGGAAGAAGTTGGCGCGGGCGTCGTTCGAAGTGGCCGCCTTGTTGTGGACGACCTTGATGCCGGTCTCCTCGGTGAACTCGGCGAGGAGCTCATCGGTGTAGCCGAAGTCGTTGAAGGTCGCGAGGGTCAGGGTGACCTCGCCGTTGTCGTCGGACGACGGCGTTCCGCCGCCGCTCCCCGCGCAGCCGGCCAGCACGATGGCGGAGGCCGAGAAGGCCGCAACCGCCACAGCGCCCCGGCGGAAGGCACGTGAGTTCACTGTCACTCCTTTGTGTTGTCAGGGTGTGTGTTGCAGGTGATCGGTACCGGCAGCGCCGGGACCCGGGTGCGTCGCGTGGGAGCGTTCCCATCGGACACCCCGACCGTATGAGAACGCTCCCATGAATGTCAAGGGAGCGCTCCCACGGACTTGGTCACGGTTTCGTCACAAGCTCGGCTGCGCAGGAAAGTGCGACGATGAACCGGATGCCGCGCGCCCGCCCGCCGCGCTGAAAGACGCGCCTGCGGGTCGCCTAGACTGGGATCGACCCCTCCCGCGACATCCGGCGTATCGACTATCGCCGCGCTCGTCGCTCAACGACCGACAGCTGGCGGCCAACGGCCGCCCGGAGGAACCAGATGCCCACCATCGTCGTCGACGTCATGCCCAAGGCCGAGCTGCTCGACCCGCAGGGGAAGGCCGTCGCCGGCGCCCTTCAGCGGCTGGGCGTCTCGGAGTTCAGCGGCGTCCGCATCGGCAAGCGCTTCGAGCTCACCGTGGACGGCGAGGTCGGCGAAGACACGCTCGCGACCGCGCGTCGCATCGCAGACGAGATCCTCTCGAACTCCGTCATCGAAGACGTCGTCGGCATCGAGGTCGTCGAATGACCGCACGCATCGGGGTCATCACGTTCCCGGGCTCGCTCGACGACCGAGACGCGCAGCGCGCGATCCGCATCGCGGGCGCCGAGCCGGTCGCGCTGTGGCACAGCTCGCACGACCTGGAGGGCGTCGACGCCCTCGTGCTCCCGGGCGGCTTCAGCTACGGCGACTACCTGCGCGCCGGCGCGATCGCGGCACACGCCCCGATCATGGCCGAGGTGAAGGACGCCGCCGCGAAGGGCATGCCCGTGCTCGGCATCTGCAACGGGTTCCAGATGCTCGTCGAGGCGCACCTGCTTCCGGGCGGCCTCATCCGCAACTCCCACCAGCAGTTCATCTGCCGCGATCAGGTGCTCCGCGTCGAGAACGCGTCCACCGCGTGGACGAGCGAGTTCGAGCAGGGTCAGGAGATCGTGATCCCGCTCAAGAACGGCGACGGCGGATACATCGCGGATGCCGAGACCCTCGCCCGCATCAACGGCGAGGGCCTGGTCGCGTTCCGCTACGCGGGCGTCAACCCGAACGGCTCGCTCGACGACATCGCCGGCCTCACGAACGAGCGCGGCAACGTCGTCGGACTCATGCCGCACCCCGAGCACGCGGTCGAGCCCGGCTTCGGCCCCGACACGGCCGCCGCGATGCGGTCCGGCGTCGACGGGCTGAGCTTCTTCCGCTCGGCGATCGCCGCCGTGGTCGGCGCCGCAGCCTGATCGCGCTTCCCACCGGAGGCTGAGTCCGATCGCACTTCTCCCCGACGCTGGGCGAGCGCAGCGAGACGAAGCGCCCCGCGTCAGACGAAGCGCCCCGCGTCAGACCGTTCCCGCCGGGGGCCACACCCCGATGATGATCGCCATGATGAGCACCGTCACGAGCTCGTGCGCGATGTTGAGCACCGTGAGGCTCGACGGCCGTCCTTCGAAGACGTCGTGCACGATGAGCCGCCCCGCGGTGAAGCCGGCCCACAGCGTGACCGACGTCACGATCGCGGCCCACAGGTAGCCGCCTCCGTAGAAGTGCCACGCGATCGTCGTGGCCCCCGCGAGCACCCACGCGAGCAGGAACGACAGGGCGACCGCGACGATGATCGGCACCCACGCGCCGATGTTGGTGTCGGCCCGGGTGACCTTCGCGAGCTTCATCCACCGCGCGCCGAACACTTTGGGCGTGTACCAGATCGACCCCACGATCATCGACGAGAGCGTGGCGAGCAGCACCGCCCAGTAGTTGATCTCGGGAATCATGAGTCCTCCTCGGCTCGATGCGCGTCGGCTCCGACGATACGCCCGAAGGTTTCCGCGGAGTGGGCAGCCGCGCCGACCCCCCTCACGGCCCGGCTAGCGTGGAATGCGTGAGCCGTGGCATCCGTCTGACCGTGACCGTCCCCTCCGCCGACTTCGCCGAATCGCTCGGCGACGTGCCCGACGGAGTCGATGTGATCGTGTGGGACATGACGGATGCGCCGCCCCGCGAGCGCCTCGACATCGTGGTTCCGCCGTACATGAGCGTCGGCCGCACGCTGCACCATCTCGAGGGCGTCGACGTGGGACTCGTGCAGGGCCAGTCGATCGGCTACGACGGCATCGAGCAGCGACTGCCGCACGGGCTCGTCTTCGCGAACGCGTCGAGCGTGCACGAAGCGTCGACGTCGGAGCTCGCCCTCGCGCTGACGCTCGCGGCGCAGCGGCACATCCCGTCGTTCGTGCGATCGCAGACCGAGGGCCGATGGGCTCCCGAGTTCGCCGACAGTCTCGCGGACCGCCGCGTGCTTCTGCTCGGCTACGGCGGCGTCGGCAAAGCGGTCGCGGCACGCCTCGCGCCGTTCGAGGTGCACGTGACGGCGGTCGCATCGCGCGCACGCGACGAGGACGGGGTCGCGGTGCACGGCGTCGACGAGCTGCCCGAGCTGCTGCCGTCGGCCGAGATCGTGATCGCGACGCTGCCCGGCGGCGACGCGACGAAGCACATCGTCGACGACGCGTTCCTGTCGGCGCTGCCGGACGGCGCCCTGGTGGTGAACGTCGGCCGCGGGTCGCTCATCGACACGGACGCACTCGTCGACCACGTCCGCCGCGGTCGGATCCGCGCGGCGCTCGACGTGACCGATCCCGAGCCGCTGCCGGAGGGGCATCCGCTGTGGTCGCTTCCAGGAGCGCTCATCGTGCCGCACGTCGGCGGCGCGTCGAGCGCGATGCGGCCGCGCATGGCACGCCTCGTCCGGCGGCAGATCGACCGGATGCTCGCGGGCGAGCCCCCGCTCAACGTCGTGATCGGCGGCTGAGGAGCGCTCCGCGCCGCGCGCCGTCAGGCGGTGAAGACGGCGTGCACGTCGCCGACGATCGCTCGTCCGCCGAGTGCCTCGAGCTCCATGAGCACGGTCGTGCCGACGGTCTCGGCGCCGAGCCGCGCGACGAGCTCGTGCGCCGCGGCGAGCGTGCCGCCGGTCGCGAGGACGTCGTCGATGAGGAGCACCCGCGTACCCGGAGCGATGTCGTCGTGGCACTCGATCGTCGCGGTGCCGTACTCGAGCTCATATGAGACGGATGCCGCGGGCCGCGGCAGCTTGCCCGCTTTGCGGATCGGCACGAGGCCCACTCCGGCCGCGACGGCCGCGGCTCCCGCGAGGATGAACCCGCGCGCCTCGATGCCGGCGACGACGTCGAACCGCCCCTCGAACGGCTCGAGCATCGCGTCGATCGTCGTACGCAGCGCATCACGGTCGGCGAGCAGCGGCGTGATGTCGCGGAAGAGCACCCCGGGCTCGGGGTAGTCGGGGATCGTGCGGATGAGCGACTGGGCGCGCGCGAGCGATTGGGCGGAAGGCACGCGCCCACGATAGTCGCGCGGCCTGTGCGCCGCCTCGCGCCCGGCGCCGGCGCTGCGGCCGCCCAGATCAGGACATCTGGCGCAGATAGGGCGATCGCCGCCGAATCCGCCTGAGCCAGCCAGATGTCCTGATTCGGGCGAGGAGTCCGAGAATGTAAGCGCTTGCAGTATCGTGTACCGCATGACTTCGACGAACACGGATGCCACGACCCGGCCCGACGCCGCGCAGCTGCCGGCTCTTCCGGGGTCCGAGTGGTGGCGCACCGCCGTCATCTACCAGATCTACCCGCGGTCGTTCGCCGACCTCTCGGGCGACGGCATCGGCGACCTCGCCGGCATCACCGCCCACCTCGACGACCTGCGCGACCTCGGTGTCGATGCGATCTGGCTGAGCCCGTTCCAGCGCTCGCCGCAGAAGGACGCCGGATACGACGTCTCCGACTACTGCGACGTCGACCCGCTGTTCGGCACCCTCGACGATTTCGACGAGATGCTCGCGCAGGCGCATGCGCGCGGCATCCGCGTCATCGTCGACCTCGTCCCCAACCACTCGTCCGACCAGCACGAATGGTTCCAGCAGGCGCTCAAGGCCGCCCCGGGCAGCCGCGAGCGCGCGCGGTACATGTTCCGCGACGGCAAGGGCGAGAACGGCGAGCTGCCCCCGAACAACTGGGAGTCCGTGTTCGGCGGTCCCGCGTGGACGCGCGTGACCGAGCCCGACGGCACTCCGGGGCAGTGGTACCTGCACCTGTTCGACCCGTCGCAGCCCGACTTCGACTGGACGAACGAAGAGGTGCGCGAGGAGTTCCGCCGCATCCTGCGCTTCTGGCTCGACCGTGGGGTCGACGGCTTCCGCGTCGACGTCGCGCACGGCCTCGTGAAGGCCGAGGGACTGCCCGACTACCACCACCCCGAGAACGCCGACGCGATGGGCGGCGAAGAGGCCGACGTGCCGTACTGGGGCCAGGAGGGCGTGCACGAGATCTACCGCGACTGGCACCGCCTCGTCGCCGAGTACGACGGCGACCGCGCTCTGTGCGCCGAGGCGTGGCTGCCGACCGCCGAGAAGACCGCGCTGTGGGTGCGCCCCGACGAGATGCACCAGGCGTTCAACTTCAACTACCTCGAGACGAAGTGGGACGCCCGGGCGCAGCGTCGTGTGATCGACGAGTCGCTCGCGGCGTACGCGGCCGTGGGCGCGCCGAGCACGTGGGTGCTCTCGAACCACGACGTCGTGCGCCACGCGTCGCGCCTCGCGCTCACTGCCGAGAACCCGCAGGGCCACGGCATCGGGCCGGATTCGCCCGGCAAGCCGATCCCCGAGGTCGGTCTGCGCCGCGCCCGCGCTGCGACCACCCTCATGCTCGCACTGCCCGGCTCGTCGTACCTGTACCAGGGTGAGGAGCTCGGCCTTCCGGAGGTCATCGACATCCCGGGTGAGGCGCGCCAGGACCCGACATGGTTCCGCACGAACGGAGAGCGATACGGACGTGACGGATGCCGCGTGCCGATCCCGTGGACCGCGGATGCCCCCGCGTACGGCTTCAGCGCGACCGGCGCCTCGTGGCTGCCGCAGCCGGCCGAGTGGGCGACGCTCGCGCGCGATGCGCAGAACGGGGTCGAAGGGTCGACGCTCGAGCTCTACAAGAGCCTGCTCGCCGCGCGCCGGGAGCACGGCCTCGGCGCCGGCACGCTCGAGTGGATCGAGTCGGACCCCGAGGTGGTCGCGTTCCGCAACGGCGACATCACCGTGTTCGTGAACTTCGGCGAGCAGCCCGTCGAGCTGCCCGCGGGCACCGTCGTCGTCGCGAGCGGTCCCCTCGAGGGGAACCTGCTGCCGACCGACACGGCGGTGTGGCTCGCGGAGGGTTGATCCGGCAGGATCGACCCAGCCGGCCGTCTGGGGAACGCCGCGAAGGAGCGCGCATGGTCAGCATCGATGAGGTGGCCCGCCTGGCGGGTGTGTCGACCGCGACCGTCTCGCGCGCCCTGAGCGGCCGAGGCCAGGTGTCGCCGGCCACCCGCGCGCGTGTGGAGTCGGCGGCGAAGAGCCTCGGCTACGTCGTGTCGTCGTCGGCGTCGAGCCTCGCCTCCGGACGCACGCGCAACATCGGCGTGCTCGTGCCGTTCCTCGACAGGTGGTTCTTCTCGACCGTGCTGAGCGGCATCGCGAACACGCTCATGCGCAAGGGCTACGACATCACGCTGTACAGCCTGACGGCCGACCGCGAGCAGCGGCGCGTGATCTTCGAGACGTTCCTGCGGCGGCAGCGCGTCGACGGCGTCGTGGCGATCTCGATCGAGCTCGGCGACGACGAGACCGAGCGCCTTCGCGAGCTCGACCTGCCGGTGATCGCGATCGGCGGGCCGAACCCGCGCCTGACGACCCTCACGGTCGACGACATCGCGGTCGCGCGGCTCGCGACCGAGCACCTCATCGCGCTCGGACACCGCGACATCGCCCACATCGGTGCGAGCCCCGAGTTCGACATCGACTTCCACATCCCCACACGTCGGCGCCAGGGCTTCGAGCAGGCACTGGCGGATGCCGGCATCCCGGCGCACCCCGCCCTGTACGAACCCGCCGACTTCACGATCGAGGGCGGGTTCCGCGCGGCGAAGCAGCTGCTCGGGCGACCCGGTGAGCGCCCGACGGCGATCTTCGCGGCATCCGATGAGATGGCCATCGGCGCCCTCCTCGCCGCACGGGAACTCGGCTATCGCGTCCCCGAGGACCTGTCGGTCATCGGAATCGACGGGCACGAGCTCGGCGAGTTCTTCCGCCTCACGACGATCGACCAGTTCCCGCTCGGCCAGGGGGAGCGGGCGGCAGAGGCGATCCTCGAGGCGCTCGAGACGAAGGGCGAGGCGCCCCCGACGCACGAGCCCGGTCAGCTGCCGTTCGAGCTCATCGTGCGCGGCTCGACCGCGCGCCTCGCGGACCCACCCGGACGCTGAGCGAGGACGTCCAGCGACCCAGACGAAACGCGCGCGAGTGCACGACCTCGCGTCGACTGCACGACTCCGCGACGCCTTCAAGCCGTGCGCTCGGCGACAAGTCGTGCACTCGGCGCCGGGAAGAGCCGCCGGGCTAGGCTCGTCCGCATGACGATCGACCTCGAGGCGCTGTACATCGACCTGCACCGGCATCCGGAGCTCTCGTTCCAGGAGACGCGCACCGCGGGAGTCGTCGCCCAGCATCTCACCGACCTCGGGATCGAGTTCGAGGAGGGCATCGGCAAGACCGGTGTCGCCGCGGTCATCCGCAATGGCGACGGGCCGGTCGTGTGGCTGCGCGCCGACATGGACGCCCTCCCCGTCGAGGAGCGCACCGGACTCGAGTACGCGAGCACTGCGCGCGGCATCGATCCCGCAGGAACGGACGTCCCCGTGATGCACGCGTGCGGGCATGACATGCACGTGACCGCGATGCTCGGCGCGCTCGAGCGCCTCGTAACGACGAAGGACGAATGGGCGGGGACGATCGTCACCGTGTTCCAACCCGCCGAGGAGCACGGCGCCGGCGCCCAGGCGATGATCGCCGACGGCGTGCTCGATCGGTTCCCGAAGCCCGACATCGTCCTCGGGCAGCACCTCACGCCGCTTCCGGCCGGCACGATCGGCGTGCGCCCCGGCACGCAGATGGCCGCCTCGGACGGGCTCACCGTCACGCTCTTCGGCCGCGGCGGCCACGGGTCGCGCCCGCACTCGACGATCGACCCCGTCGTGATGGCGGCGGCGACCGTCATGCGGCTGCAGACGATCGTGTCGCGCGAGATCGACCCGCGCGACGTCGCCGTCGTGACGGTCGGCTCGATCCACGCGGGATTGAAGAACAACATCATCCCCGCCGAGGCGACGCTCGAGCTGAGCCTGCGCTACCCCGACGACGCCGCGCGCGAGCGCGTGCTCGAGAAGGTCGAGCGGATCGTGCGCGCGGAGGCCGCCGCATCCGGATCCGTCGTCCCCCCGACCATCGTCACCGACCACACCCTGCCCCCGACGATCAACGATCCCGTCGCGACGACGCGGCTCACGCACGCGTTCAACACCGCGTTCGGCACAGGCACCGTCGTCGACCCGGGGATGTTCACCGGCAGCGAGGACGTGTCGTGGTTCGCGCGCGAGGCCGGCGTGCCGCTCGTGTACTGGTTCTGGGGAGGCATCGACCCCGAGATGTTCGCCGAGGCGAAGGCCTCCGGCACGCTCGAGAGCGCGATCCCGACGAACCACTCGCCGTTCTTCGCGCCGGTGCTGCACCCCACGATCGAAGTCGGCGTCGACGCCCTGGTCGTCGCGGCGCGCGAATTCCTCGAGACCGGCGGAAGCGGATCGATCGAGGAGTAGGGGCGGATGCCGCGGGCCGCGCGCTTCGTCTCGCGTGCGGCTCGCTCAGCGACCGGAGGGACGCTTCGACACGCTCAGCGACCGGCGTGCTCGACGGCCGGCGAGCGCGCCTCAGCGAGCGCTCGCTGCACCGCCTCGTCGACACGGGCCTCCTCGCGTGCCTGCCGGACCGCGCGGCGCCGCTTCGCGAGGAACCGCACCCCGACCACGGTCGCGACGACGGCGAGCACCGCGAGCACGATGACCCACGGGATCGCGGTGCCGTTCGCGGTCACCGTCACGGGCGTGAGCGGCACCGTGGAGCCGGACGCGTCGAGGGCGATCGGTGTTGCCGTCACGGTCGCGGCGAGCCACAGGGTCGCCACCACGCGCGGGACGGTGACCGTCTCGGTCCACGTCTCACCCGGGAGGATCTGCGGGCTCTCCCCGACCTCGGCCGCGCCTGCTGCGAACCAGCCGAACGGCCCGGCCGTGCTCGCTTCCTGCCGTACGGTGAGCGCCGCGTTCCCCGTGTTGTGCAGCGTGTAGCGGATCGTCGCGTCGCCGACGGGGAGCGGGCTCCACCCGCCGTCCCAGTCGACGTGGACGTCCTCCACGGCGAGGGCGGGTGCGAGTGCGCCGCCGACGCGAAGCGAGATGCGGATGCCGAGCCGACGGTCGACGTTCACACCCTGCTGCTGGTCGGCCTGCGTGAGCGACGTCACGATGCCGCCGGCGTAGTCGCCCGGCGTCGCGTTCTCGGGGACCGAGAGGGTGAACGGCACCGTCGCCGTCTCTCCGGGTGCGACCGTGACGCGCGAGGCATCTGTCTCGACCCACGCTCCGACGCCGAACGACTCCTCGCCCGCGGGAAGCAGGTCGAGCTGACCCTGCTCCGTCGTGAAGCCGTCCGCGGCGTACACGCCGAGCTCGAGCAGCTCGTCACCGCGGTTCGCGACGACGAGACCGTCTTCCACAGACCTGCCGGGGTCGATCGTGTACGTGAACGCCGTGCGCTCCGCGCCGAACGCGTTGGAAGCGGTGCGGACGGTCCACGTCACGTCATCGGCACGTGCTGCGACGGATGCCGCGCCCGCCGCCGCGCACAGGAGGAGTGCGGCGACGAGCGCCAGCGCTGCGGTGCGCGCGGCCCGGCGGACGGGAGTCAGCGGGAACGAGGCCATGGGGGATCCTTCGTCTCGGTGGCGGGTTCGGATACGGGTGCGAGCCCCTGGGGCGGGTGGTCTCCGCGCCCCAGGGGCTATGGCGCAGCGGATCAGTCGCTGAGCGCCGTGATCGTGAGGGTCGCGCGGTAGCTTCCCTTGCCGACGCTGCCGGGGATCTTCAGCTGCAGGTCGGCGCCGAGCGTGGCGGTGCCGCGGTCGTGGCCCTGTTCGGCCGAGCCCAGACCGCGTGAGACCGACAGGCCGTCGCCGCCGTCGTAGCCCGACGCGACGGGCTCGCCGGCGCGGGCGCCCGCCCCGGACTCGACGAGCTTCGGCGTCCACCCCAGGTACTTGCCCGAGAAGGTCTTCTCGCCGTCGCGGAAGTCGCCGACCGCCGCCGAGATCGACCACGGAGCGAGCGAGCGCCGCGTGTCCGAGACCACGATCGGGTTGATGCTCCCCTTCGCCTCGAAGTAATCGCCGTCGCGGTCTTCGGCCGTGCCGAGGTCGACGAGGCCATTCGCACCGTCGATCGTCCAGCCAAATTCGCCAGGCGCCGCGTCCGGGACGACGACCTGGATGTCCTGACCTGAGCCGTGGTCGGGGTGGATCGTCACCTCGTCCTGGATCGACCCCACAGGCTGGGCGGGCTGGGTGCCGTTCTCCGGACCGCACCACACCACGCGGCCGAGCTCGACAGCGGCGTTCGGCGCCTCGCACGTGCCGCTGCGGATGTTCTGCACGACGAGCGCGTCGTTCTGCACCTTGACCTTCACATAGCTGCGCACGTGCTCCTGGTTCTGCACGGAGTTGTACCAGTACGAGCCGGGGTTGAGCGGGTCGGCCCCGTTGCCCGCGCCCTCCGTGCCGCTGCTGTCGGGGGCCGAGATGTCGTAGTACTTCGAGCCGGATGCCGAGTTCGCCGTCACGTAGACGACTCCGCCGGGGCCGGGCGAGACCTCGGTCGCGCCGGGTTGCTCGTCGGGGTTCGCCTTCGAGCCGTTCTTGATCTCGTAGCTGCGGGAGTAGCTGTGGTCGTGGCCTTGGAGGACGAGATCCACCCCGAGCTCGGAGAACACCGCGGGGAAGTCGACACGACGCACCTTGGCGTCGCCGTCCTTTGCGTGAGCGGCCGGTGAGTAGATCGCGTGGTGATAGACGAGCACCGTGTACTTCGCGCCGGCGCCGTGCTGCTCGATCACGTCGCGGACGTACTCGATATGCGCCTCATCGCCGCCGCCACCGCTCGACGTGCGGTAGCTGTTGCTGTTCAGGTCGATGAACAGCACGTCCTTGTAGACGAACCAGTAGTCGCCGCCGGACGTGTTCGACGCGGGGTTGCCGTTCGCGTAGAGGGGTGCCGACCGGTCGGTGTTCGGCGTGAACATGTGCTGCTCGTACGCCTTGCTGCCGACGTCGTGATTGCCGATCGTGGCGGCCCACGGGTAGGAGCGGAGCTCATCGGGGGCGAGGAACGCGTCCCACTGCGCCTCGACGCCTGCTGTCTCGACCTGGTCGCCTCCCGAGACGAGGATCTCGGCGTCGGGGTTGGCGGAGAGCGCGACCTGGAGGGTGTCCTGCCACCCCTCCTGGTCCTTCTGCACGTTTCCCGAGGCGCCGATCTGCGGGTCGCCGAAGAACAGGAAGTCGTACTCGCCGTCGAATTCCTGCGTCTTGAACGTGTAGACGGGCGACCAATTGCCCTCGAAGCCGACCCGGTACGAGTAGCTCGTGTTCTCCTCGAGTCCCGAGATGGTCGCGTGGCGGTTGTAGCCGCCCGATGACGCGACGTTCGCGGTGCCGGTGGCGGCGAAGGTCGTCGCGGTGGCGGGGAACTCGCCGTCGTCGACGGCGGCCGTCGGCGCGACCTCCACGACCTGGGCGGTGTCGGCGGACGAATACCAGGTGACGATGCGCTGGGACTCGTCCGCTCCCACGCCGAGGATGATGCCGGTGAGCGAGACCGTCTCGGCGGCGGTTGACGGCGGGGCCACGACAGCGCTCAACGCGAGCGTCGTCGCCAGGGCAGCCGCGGACGCCCACGTGGCCAGGTGCCGTCGAGGGCGCCTGTCCGTCTCGGTCGTTGCGATGGGGGGGACCATAGGGTTCCGTTTCTCTCTTCGGTTCATTCGAGAAGGCCGGCGTGGTCGCGCGGCCCGCTCCATGTTTTTGAGCGACGGTTACCTCTGCGTGAACACCGTGTGCTCGGTTCGTGTATCGCCCGCGAAGATTGCGTCACCCGCCGAGGCCGAGCAGGCGCTCCACGAACCAGAAGGCGCCCGCGACGGTGACGGCGACGGCGAGCCCGGCGGTCGCCCACATTCCGAGGCTCGGCGCGCGACGGCGCAGCAGCGTCAACAGCGGGAAGAGCACGACGATGAGGGCGATCTGCACGACCTCGATCCCGAGATTGAAGACGAGCAGCGACCACAGCAGCGTCCATGACCACGGCTCATCGATGCCGAGCGCGGCCGCGAAGCCGAGCCCGTGGACCAGCCCGAAGACGAACACGACGCCCAGCCTCAGCCAGCCCGCCCGGTCGAGGCCCAGGGGTCCGCTGTCGGCATCGAGCTCGGTCGCCGCTTCGCCCTTGCGCCAAAGCCGGAACAGGTACCACGCGGCGACGATCGAGATCGAGATCGCGATGACGGGCTCGATGAAGCTCGCCGGGACGCTCACGACGTGCGTCGCCGCGAGGATGAACGTCACCGAGTGCGCGACGGTGAACGACGTCGCGGCCAGTATCACCTCGCGCAGCCTCCGCGACCCGGCGATCAGCGCGAGGAGGAACAGGATGTGGTCGAGCCCGAGCAGGAGGTGTTCGGCGCCGAGTACGAAGAACTCCCAGAACCTCTCGCCGAGGCTCTGCTCGGTCGAGAACGACGGATGCTGCGCATCGAGCGCCGCGCTGCCGGAGTGGCCGTCGACGTCGTAGGTGAGGATCGTCTTCGTGTCGATGACGTACCCCTCGGCATCCGGGAACAGTCGGCTCGTCACGACATGCCCGTCGGCTTGGGCCGCACACTCCGCCGTGAGGTCCAGCGCGGCGTACGGGACACCCTGCTGCTCGGTCATCGTCACGTCGCCGAGTCGGAGCGTGCACGATCGACCCGCTGACTCGACGGTGAAGCGCTCCGCGATGTAAGCGAGGACGTTGTCGGCGTGGTCGGTGAGGGCGCCCGTCTGGGCCGCCGGGTCGCCCTCTTCGAACGCCGCGGTGCCCTGCCGGAAGAGCGGGTCGTCGTCCTGGGTGTCGGCGACCGAGACGACGAGCAGGTCGTATTCGAGCTGCAGCCCGACCGAGACGTCGCCGTCATCGCCTGAGCGCAGATCGGCGTACACGACGGACGAGATGCCATGCGCGGATGCGGGCGCGGAGTCGAGCAGCCCGAGAGCGGATGCCGCGAGCGCAAGGATCGCGAAGAGGAGGGGGCGACGGGTGAGAACGGGCATGGGGGAGGGCCTTCAGGTCGTGGAGCGCCGGGTTCGAGCAGACTGACGCCGCCAGGTGAACGGGTGGGCTCGGCGAGGGGAACAGTGGGCGAACACGTCCTCAGCGGCGAAGTGACGACGATCGGCGTGACGCAGGATCGAGGTCGGATGTCTCGCGGAAGGAAGACACAAGAGTGCCCCACCTCCGATCGCGAACGGCCGGTCCGCTCGCCGTCATGCTCGCCGTCGCCCTCCTCACGGGATGCGCCGCAGACGGCTGGGGGGTGCGGCGGCCGCATCCGACGCCTCTCGGTTCACCCGGCGCCGGGTTCCTCCCCGCCTCCGAGCCGCAGCCGGAGTCGACCCTCTCGCCGCCGACCGGCTCGTGGGAAGGCGTGCGTCCACCCGAGGGCTACCGGGTCGTGCTGCTGACCGCGGGGACGGATGCGCCGACGCGCACCATCGCGGACGCGGTGCGCGAGTGGGCGGAGCAGGAGCGCGTCGACCTGCGCACGGTCGAAGCGCAGGGCGACCTCATCGACGGCATCGTGGAGGCGATCGAGCTCGCCCCCGACCTCGTCGTGAGCGCAGGCGACAGCCTGATCGATCCCCTCGCCGTCGTGACACCTCACCATCTCGACCAGCAGTTCCTCATCGTCGGCGCCGAACTCGCCGAGCCCACGATCAACGTCACCGCCGCGGACTGGACGGGGGCGGCATTCCGCGGCGAAGGCCTCGGCGCATCCTCGCACTACGACGCGCGGTCGTTCACTCCAGAGCGGTGCGCGATGGCGGTGCGGGCCGGGGTCGCGGCGGTGCTCACCGGGCTGACGGGCGTCGTGCTCTGGATCGAGTGACGCTCACCCGTACTGCAAGAGCTCGCGCACGCGCGCGTCGACGAGCTTCTGGCCCGACACGATCCCCGGGAGCCCACGGCGATCGTCGGTCGTGAGCATCAACGCGAGCGACAGCACGGCGAAGATCCCGCCCACGAGGCCCCACGCACCGGGGAGGGCGACGAGGATGAGGTATCCGCCGATGCCTCCCGCGAAGCGGAGAACCCGCGCGAGCCACACCGGATAAGTGGTTCCCTCGAAGCGCAGGAGTACGGCGAGGTCGCCGACCGAGCGGCCGGTCGTCATGATCACGAGGAACCAGATGACGATCGCCGTCACCTCGCCGACGACGGCCGCAGCGGTACCGTCGGCCACCTCCTCGTGCGCGCCGAGTGCGTAGAGCGCGGACTGCACGATCACGGCGGTCGCCCACGACGCCATGGTCGCGCCGATGAGGTCGCACAGCATGCCGAGGAGCCGGCGACGACGCGTCACGGGTCGCGGCAGGTCGGCATCGGGCAGGCGCGTGACGCCCCGCCTGCTCTTCGGCACGACGAGTCCGACGACGGATCCGATGAGGGCGCCGACCGTGTTCGTCAGGAGGTCGTCGACGTCGAACACGCGATACGCGCAAGGATAGAGGCCCCACACGCCGGTGAGCTGGGTCGTCTCGATGAACGCCGAGACGCCGAATCCGATGAGTCCCGCCGCGACGATGCCGCGCCCGCCGAGCACCCGCACGAAGAACCCGAGAGGGACGAACAGCACGACGTTCAGCAGCAACTGGAGAAGCGCGGGGTCGCTGAACGCGACGCCCGTCGGGCGGACGGCACCGCGGATGTCGTCGATGAACGCGAAGAGGTCGAGGTTCACGCCCGCGCACCGGATGGTGTCCGGGTCGGGGAGGGGCAGCAGCGTATACGTCCAGATCGCGCAGAAGTAGACGAGCCCCGCGAACCACAGCGCGGCGCGTCCCACCGTCAGTCCGCCGCGACGTCGGTAGCTGAGGGCGACGAACGGCACGAGCAGCACAACGCCGATCAGCACCCCGAGCAGGATCGCGATGATCGCGAGCACACGGTCGTCCACGGCACGAGTCTCGCAGGGGCCCCGCCGCGAGCGCACGCCGGCGGGATGCGACGGAGCCGGATGCCGCGCCCCGGCGTAGCCTGGAGAAGTGACCTCGACGCTCGACGCGACGGCCGTGCGCGCCGACTTCCCCCTGCTCGACCAGACCGTCGACGGGCGGCCCCTCGTCTACCTCGACTCCGCGGCGACGAGCCAGAAGCCGCGCGCGGTGATCGACGCCGAAGTGGACTTCCTCACGCGCGCGAACTCCGCCGTCCATCGCGGCGCTCACACGCTCGCGGCCGAGGCGACCGAGCTCTTCGAAGACGCGCGCACGACCGTCGCTGGGTTCGTCGGCGCCCGTCCCGAGCAGCTCGTCTGGACGAGCGGGGCGACCGCCGGCATCAACCTCGTCGCGTACGCGATCGGTAACGCGACGGCGGGCCGCGGCGCTCCGGCGAGCGCACGATTCGCGCTCGCCCCGGGCGATGAGTTCGTCATCACCGAGTCCGAGCACCACGCGAACCTCATCCCGTGGCAGGAGCTCGCCGCGCGCACCGGCGCGACGCTCAAGCACATCCCCGTGCGCGACGACGGCACGATCGACACGGATGCCGCGGCATCCGTCATCTCGCACCGCACACGCGTCGTCGCGTTCCCGCACGTGTCGAACGTGCTCGGCATCGTGAACCCCGTCGCCGATCTCGTCGCCCTCGCGAACGGCGTCGGCGCGCTCACCGTGCTCGACGCATGCCAGTCGGCACCGCACCTGCCGCTCGACCTCCCCGCGCTGGGCGTCGATCTCGCCGTGTTCTCCGGACACAAGATGCTCGGGCCGTACGGGATCGGAGCGCTCTACGGACGCAGCGAGGTGCTCGAGGCACTGCCGCCGTTCCTCACCGGCGGGTCCATGATCACGACGGTCACACTCGACGTGGCGCAGTACCTCCCTCCGCCGCAACGCTTCGAAGCCGGCACGCAGCCGGTGTCGCAGGCGATCGGCCTCGCGGCCGCTGTGCGCTACCTCGAGTCCGTGGGCATGGAGGCGGTGCACGCGCACGAGACGGCACTCGGCGAGCGCATGGGCGAGGGGCTGCGGTCGATTCCGGGCATCCGGCTTCTCGGCGACCCTTCGACAGGCTCAAGGACCGCCCCGACGAGCTCATGGCCCGCCCCGACGAGCTCAGGGCCCGCCCCGACGGGCTCGCGGACCGAACGTGTCGCGCTGTGGGCGTTCGACGTCGAGGGCGTGCACGCGCACGACGCGGGGCAGTTCCTCGACTCACGCGGCATCGCGGTGCGCGTCGGCCACCACTGCGCGCAGCCGCTGCACCGCCGCTTCGGCGTGACGGCGTCGGTGCGGGCGTCCGCCGCCCTCTACAACACCCCCGACGAGGTCGACGCGTTCCTCGACGCGGTGTCGGGCATCCGCTCGTTCTTCGGAGTCGCGTGATGAGCGGTCTCGAGGCGCTGTACCAAGAGTTGATCCTCGATCACTCCAAGCGCCCGCACGGCAAGGGACTCGCGGCGGATGCGGCGGCCACCAGTCACCAGGTCAACCCGACGTGCGGCGACGAGATCACGCTCGGCGTGCACCTCGACGGCGATCGCGTCGTCGATGTGACATGGGACGGCGTCGGATGCTCCATCTCGCAGGCGTCCGCGTCGATGCTCGCGGCGCTCGTCGAGGAGGAGGGCGGCCTCTCGCGCTCGGATGCGACGGCGCTCGTCGACGGCTTCCGCACCGCACTGCGATCGCGCGGAGAGACCCCGCTCGACGAGGAGACGTTCGGCGATGCAGCCGCCCTGTCGGGCGTCTCGAAATACACGGCGCGCGTCAAGTGCGCGATGCTCGCGTGGGTCGCATTCGAGGACGCGCTCGCGAAGGCGTGACGCACGGCTAGCTCGACGCGGTCGCCTGACGCCGCTCGAGCAGCCGGTCGATGCCCGCCGCGGCCCACACGGCGCCGAGCCCGCCCAGCACGACGATCCCCTGGATCACGAGCGCGTACCCGCCCGACGTGAAGTTCGCCTCGACGAGCATCGGGCCCACGATCGGAGGGATGATCGCCACGATCACGACGATCCACGACAGCGGATGCCGTCCGCGCGCGATGACCCACCCGCCGACGGCGGCGAGCAGCGTGACGAAGCCCTGATCGAGCACGAACGCCCACAGCGCGTCCGGCTCGTGGATGTTGCCGACGCCGCGCTCGAGACCGAACGTCGCCCACAGGAACAGCGTCACGCACACGAGGGTGATCCCGCCCACGCGACGCATGCCCGGCGTGGGAAGCAGCGCGAGCGACGCGACCATGCCGCCCACGATCAGCAGGAACTGCACGATGTTCACCAGCGGCGTGTCGTTCCTGATCGTCCCCGCGTACGACTCGGACTGCACGATCGCCGAGAAATCCGTCGCCGACGCGATGTACGTCGTGGCGAGCATTCCGACGATGGCTGCGCCGTAGCGCGCGCCTCGATCGAACCGGAGTCGCGGTCCCATGGCGCGAGATTAGCCGATGCCGGTCCCCTACAATCGGGCAGAGTCGAGGTGGGGGTCTCGGTGGCACGGACGACGGACGACGAGAACGACGACGCGACCGCGGATGCGGTGCACGCGGATGCCGCCGACACCGACGCGCGTGCCGACGAACCCGAACTGCCGTCGCGCCGGGAGTTCTTCCGCCGTGCGGGTCTGAGCGCCGCGGGGCTCGCGATCGGGGCATCCGCCGGCGCCGCCGTCACCGCGGCCGCGACCACCCACCCGCCCGAGTTCTCGCCACTGCCGCCGCGGCACGTTCCGGGCTTCGACCACATCGTGGTCGTGATGTTCGAGAACCGGAGCTTCGACAACATCCTCGGGCGCCTGTACTCCGCCGCCGAGAAGACCCGGAGCGACTTCGACGGGATCAACCAGGGCAGCTACTCCAACAAGGGGCCGGACGGCGCGGACATCCCGGCGTACGTCTATGAAGGCTCGACCGACACCGTCATGCAGCAGCCGCAGCCGGATCCCGGCGAGACGTATCCGCACGTCAACACCCAGCTGTTCGACATCATCGCCCCCGAGACGAACGCACACGTCGATAGGTACGGGCATCGGCATCCGTACAACGCGCCCTCCCCCGGGCAGCAGCCGAGCAACAGCGGGTTCGTGACGGACTACATCGTCAACTTCCGCATCGCGAAGAAGCGCGAGCCCAAGCCCGAGGAGTACCGCGTCGCGATGGGCGGATTCGCACCCGAGATGGTTCCCGTGCTGTCGACTCTCGCGCGCGAGTTCGCGGTCTACGACCGATGGTTCTCGGCGGTGCCGTCGCAGACGTTCTGCAACCGCTCGTTCTTCCACGCGTCGACGTCGCACGGCTACGTCGTCAACCACACGGGCGACGACTACTACAAGTGGATCGACGCACCCGCCGCGGCCACGATCTTCAACCGTCTCGAGGAGGCGGGGCTCACATGGCGCGTGTACTACGACGCCACGCAGCTCGTGTCGCTCACGGGCATGCTGCACGCGCCCGTGCTCGAGCCGTACTGGAAGACGAACTTCCGCGTGATGGAGCAGTTCTACAAGGATGCCGCCGAAGGCAACCTGCCCCACTACGCGTTCATCGAGCCGCGCATGGTCTACAACCACAACGACATGCATCCGCCGTGGGGTCATGAGCGCGAGGACGAGGTCATGCTTCCCGACGGCTCGACGGTCCGCGTCTCCAACAGCGCCGAGTCCGATGTGCGCGCGGGCGACAAACTCGTGCAGGACATCTACGACGCGATCCGCACGTCCTCGTCGCCGACGGGCTCGAACGCGATGAACACCGCGCTCGTGATCACGTTCGACGAGCACGGCGGCACGTACGATCACGTCGCCCCGCCCGACACCGTGCCGCCGGACAACTCAGGTCCGGGTGAGATGGGCTTCGAGTTCAACCGCCTCGGTGTGCGCGTGCCGGCGGTCGTCGTCAGCGCCTACACTGCGGCCGGCACCGTCATCCACGACGAGATGCACCACGGATCGGTCATCAACACGCTGTGCCGCCTGCACGGGCTGAGCCCTCTGACCGCGCGCGACGAGACGGCGAATCCGATCTTCAACGCGATCAACACCACGGTGCCGCGTCAGCCGTACGCGTGGCCGCAGCCGCAGTCGCTCTACTCGCCGCCCAACCCGGAGAAGAGCGAGGAGTCCGCCGCGCACCAGAAGCACCGTCGCCGTCCGCTCACGGCGCCCGCGCGCGGTCTGCTCGGCCTGCTGACGGCACGGTTCGATCCCGGCGCCCGCATCCCGACGACGTACGGCGAAGCGTACGAGGCGCTCATGGAGAAGGGCCGCGGACTGTTCGGCGCGCTCGACGACTGACGCGACCCGCGCCGGGTCGTCAGCTCGAGCGCACGGCGGCGGTGCCGACGATCCCGCACCAGGCGCCGATCGCGAGGAACACGGGCGCCCCGAGCACGCCGCACCAGAAGCTGTGGGCGACATCGGACGCCGGGAGCACCGCCGCGACGACCGCGATGAGCGTCAGCAGCACGGCAGGGATGAACAGCACCGGCTGCCCGAGCACAGGTGCGAGTGCGAAGAAGTGGATCCCGACGACCGCGAGGATGAGCGGCGCGACGAGGTCGCTGAGCCCGGCGCGGATCGCGACGAACGCGAGCACTCCGGCCAGGACGAACTCGACCCAGAACACGACGATGTACGTGATGAACGCCGCCGTGCCGGGTCGGAGCGCCGACGGCGCGCCCCAGTTCGCGATGAGCGTGAGGATCGTGAGCGCCGCGAGCGCGAGCCCTGCGATGCTCATCGCGCCGAGCAGCACGCGCCACCACACCGACCGCGGCGGCGACTCCTGCGCCCACCCCGCCCACACGAACGCCGCGACCCCGAACAGCGCCGCGGTGAAGACGAGGTCGCGCGGGAACTCGGTGTTCACCCGTCCCACCGTAGGCCTTGCGGTCGCCGAATGGTGCCGAGATTGCGCCAACGACGGTCGCGCGGACCGTGACGCGGTGATTCACGCAATCTCGACGGGTGGGTGAGGCGGGGCGGGGTCGGCGGGGCGGGGTCGGCGGGGCGGGAGGGAGGTGTGGGAGGGAGGGAGGGGCGGGAGAGGGCGACGGGGGGTGAAAGCGCCGGGACGGATGCGGCCGAAAGGCCGAATTGGGCCCCCGCCACGCCGATCCAGCCCGGCGGTTTCACGTGACACAGCGGATGCCGCGACCCCCGGGGCCGCGGCATCCGTCATGTCCGGTGCGTCAGACCGTCGCGAGCACGCCCTCGAGGCGCTGGTAGCTCGACTCCATGCCCCCGGTCATGCCCGTCTCGAGGACCATGTCGCGCGTCTGCGCGTCGGGGTATTCGATGAGGAGCGTGACGAGAGTGGCGCCGTCCTCCTCGTAGAGGTTGAGGTCGTTGAGCGTCGCGGGGTAGTCGGTGCCGGTCATGTGCTCCGTGGTCACGATGCGGCGAGGCTGCTCGATCAGCAGGTGCTCGCCGTCGAAGCCGAACGCCTCGCCCTCCGTGTCGCCGACGGGCTCCCACCTGTAGCGGTAGCGGCCACCGACCGACAGGTCGACCTCGCACTCCGACATGCGCCAGCCGTCGGGGCCGAGCAGCCACCGGCGGATGAGCTCGGGCTCGGTGTGCGCGCGCCACACGAGGTCGATCGGACCCTCGATCAGCCGCGTGATGCGCACGTGCTGGTCGTCGAGGATCTCGGTCTGCACGCCCTTGCCCTGCGCGTACGCACGCAGGCCTTCCAGCACGCGGTCGAGCTGGTTCAGGGCCATCGTCGAGCCCTCGACCGCGCCCTTCGCCACGACCTGCTCGAGGGCCTCGGCCGACGTGAAGTGCGTCACGTTCGTGAGGCGCGAGCCCTCAGGGGTTGCGGTGAACGTGAAGACCATGCGCGACGCCGGCATGTCCGCGATCGGGTTGCCCTGCTCGTCGGCGAACGAGTCGAGCACCTCGAAGCTGCGCGGCTCGTCGATCGACAGGACCTCCCACGTGCCGCCGGAGCGCTCGCCGCGCGGGCTCGTCATGTGGTACTTGACGATACCGCCGGGTTCGAAGTCGAACTGCGTGAACGTGGCCGGCCAGCCGGGAGGACCCCAGAAGCGCTCGAGCTGGCGCGGGTCGGTGAACGCCTTCCACACCCGGTCCACGGGTGCGGCGAAGTCCGCCGTGAGCGTCATCGTGAGTGCTTCCGGATCGGTGGTGACGGCGGTGACTGGCATGTCACTCTCCTTCTCTCCTGCGAGGGTCTCTCGCGTCGTCGTGAGGGGGTTCGGTGCCGACCTGCTCGGCGAGCAGGTCGTCGAGCCGGGCGATGCGCGACCGCCACAGCTCCTCGTAGCGCGCGAGCAGCGCGCGGGCGCGAGCGATCATCGTCGGGTCCGCCCTGACGAGACGCTCCCGCCCCTCGGCCCGTTTGATGACGAGGCCCGCGGCTTCGAGCACGGCGACGTGCTTCTGCACCGCCGCGAACGACATGTCGTACTCGCGCGCGAGCGAGGAGACCGAAAGCTCGTCCTCGATCGTGCGCCGCAGGATGTCCCGCCGCGTCGCGGTCGCGAGGGCTTGGAAGATGCGGTCGATCTCTTCATCGCTCAACTCATTACGTACAACCATTTGGTTGTAGGTTACGAACGGATGCCGCATCCGTCAACCCCCTTCCTCGACACGGCCCTCGCCGACCGACGACCATCGGAGGGTTCGGGGCGGAGAACCGGGTTCGGGGCGGAAGGGATCCGCCCCAAGGCCGGGCATCCGCCCCGAACCCGTCCGTCGTGAGTGCTCACGCCCCCGCGGAGTCGAGCTCCTCGAGCTGCTCGACCGTCAGTTCGACGTCGAGCGCCTCGATGCATTCGAGGTACTGATCGAACGTGCGCGCGCCGATGAGCGGAAGCACGCGCGGCGACGAGGCCGCCATGAGCCACGCGAGCACGACCTGATTGCCGGTGGCGCCGGATGCCGCGGCCACGCGGTCGACCGCCGCGAGCCGCGCATCGGCGTCGGCTCCCGCGTACGGGTCCATCGCCCAGAAGTCGCGCGACCGCTTCGAGGTGTCGCTGTAGAGCCCCTTGAGCACGGGCGAGTACGCCACGAGCTGCAGCCCGGGCGTCTCGCGCAGGTAGTCGAGCTGCTCGGAGTCGACGATGCTCGCGTGGTCGAGCCCGGCGCGTCTGCGCAGGTAGCTGTGCTGCTGCTGCAGCGCGATCGGCTGCGGCCATCCGTTCGCTTCGGCGACCGCGGCGATCTGCGCGAGGCGCCAGGTCGTGACGTTCGACCATCCGTAAGCGCCGATCCGCCCGTCGGCGATGAATCCGGCGAACGTTCCGACCGCGTCGACGAGGGGCGTCGAGCGGTCGTCGACGTGGTTGTAGTAGAGGTCGATGTGCTCCACGCCGAGACGCTCGCGCGACGCGGCGAGCGCTTCGCGCAGCACCTCGGGGTGGGCCCCGATGTAGCGCGAGCGCGCGAGGTCCCAGTTCGCGGTGCCGTCCGGGTTCCACACGCCGTCGTAGTCACGCAGCATTCCGGTCGCCTTGGTGGCCAGGTACACGGCCTCGCGCGCACCCGTGTCGGCGAACCAGCGTCCCAGCAGGGCTTCGCTGTGACCGCCCGGCTCACCGGGAGCCTCCCACCAGCAGTAGCAGTCGGCGGTGTCGATCATTCCGCGGGCAGGGGTCCCGTCGGCCGCCGCGTAGCGGGGCACGATGTTCTCGACGTAGTGGTCGAGGATGCGCCGCGCCTCGGGTTCGGGCGTGCTCGTGCCCATGAGCATCGCGCCGACCGCGATCGGCACGAGGGGGGTCGCGGACGGCCCGAAGGCGAACGCGCGGGCCGTGAGGGTGGTGTTCTCAGTCATGCGGACGACCGTAGGAGTTAGAGCGCGCTCGAAGTCAACAGCGGCCCGACGGGCTCGTTCCAGGCGTACCGTGGAGCCCGTGAGCGACCACACCATCGAAGAAGCCGCTGAGCTGACGGGGGTCTCGAAGCACACGCTGCGGTATTACGAGCGCGAGGGACTGCTCCCCGCGATCGCGAAGGCGCCGAGCGGACACCGCCGCTACAGCGAGGACGACATCGGCTGGATCAAGTTCCTCCAGCTGCTGCGCGCGACGGGCATGCCCATCCGCGACATGAAGGACTTCGTCGCGCTGACGCACGCGGGCGACCACACGATCGCGCAGCGCGTCGAGGTGCTCGAACGCTGTCGCGAGGCGCTCGTCAAGCGCATGGCCGAAGACCGTGAGCACCTCGAGCGGCTGAACTTCAAGATCGACTACTACACGAGCGTGCTCGATGCGCGCGACGCGACTCCGGAGCGGCTGATCGGCGAACCCGTCGTGCGCCGATAGGCGTCCGCAGCGAGCGGTTCGGCACTCAGGGGCCGCGACTAGGATGGATGCCGTCCGGCGCCCGCGATTCCTGGAGCTCAGCCGCATGACCACCCCCTCTTCGACGGCTTCGGCCGAGGCATCCGCTCGCCCTGTCGTCGACACCGTCGAGAACGCCGCCGCCACCCCCGAGCGCGAGCAGCCGTACGCAGCACTGGGGCTCAAGCCCGATGAGTACGAGCGCATCCGCGAGATCCTCGGCCGTCGGCCCACGTCGGGCGAGTTGGCGATGTACTCCGTCATGTGGAGCGAGCACTGCTCGTACAAGTCGAGCAAGATCTACCTGCGCCAGTTCGGGCAGAAGGTCTCCGACGAGATGAAGGAACGGCTCATGGTCGGCATGGGCCAGAATGCCGGCGTCGTCGACATCGGCGAGGGCTGGGCCGTCACCTTCAAGGTCGAGTCGCACAACCACCCGTCGTACATCGAGCCGTTCCAGGGCGCCGCGACGGGCGTCGGCGGCATCGTGCGCGACATCATCTCGATGGGCGCACGCCCCGTCGCGGTCATGGACCAGCTGCGCTTCGGCGCGATCGACCACCCCGACACAGCGCGCGTCGTGCACGGTGTCGTGAGCGGCATCTCGTTCTACGGCAACTGCCTCGGCCTGCCGAACATCGGCGGCGAGACCGTCTTCGACGCGGTGTACCAGGGCAACCCGCTTGTGAACGCGCTCGCGGTCGGCGTGCTGCGCCATGAGGACCTCAAGCTCGCGAACGCCTCGGGCGCGGGCAACAAGGTCGTGCTGTTCGGCGCCCGCACGGGCGGCGACGGCATCGGCGGCGCGTCGATCCTGGCATCCGACACGTTCTCGTCGGGCGGCCCCACGAAGCGCCCCGCCGTGCAGGTCGGCGACCCGTTCGCCGAGAAGGTGCTCATCGAGTGCTGCCTCGAGCTCTACAAGGGCGAGCTCGTCGAGGCCATCCAAGACCTCGGCGCCGCCGGCATCTCGTGCGCGACGAGCGAGCTCGCCGCCAACGGCGGCTCGGGCATGCGGGTCGACCTCGAGAAGGTGCTGCTGCGCGACCCCACGCTCACGCCCGAGGAGATCCTCATGAGCGAGAGCCAGGAGCGCATGATGGCGATCGTCGCGCCCGAGAAGCTCGATGCCTTCCTCGAGGTCACGTCGAAGTGGGACGTCGAGACGAGCGTCCTCGGCGAGGTCACCGGCGACGGCCGCCTCCAGATCTTCTGGCACGGCGAGCAGATCGTCGACGTCGATCCCTCGACCGTGGCGGTCGACGGTCCCGTCTACGAGCGTCCCGTCGCCTACCCGACGTGGATCGACGCGCTGCAGGACGACTCCGCCGCAGCCCTTCCGCGCACGAACGACCCCGCCGAGCTGCGCGAGCAGTTCACGAAGCTCGTCGCGAGCCCCAACCTCGCCGACACGTCGTGGATCACGAACCAGTACGACCGCTACGTGCTCGGCAACACGGCGCTCGCGTTCCCCGACGACGCGGGCATGATCCGCGTCGACGAGCAGTCCGGCCTCGGCTTCGCGATCTCGACCGACTGCAACGGCCGCTACTGCCAGCTCGACCCGTACGAGGGCGCCAAGCACGCACTGGCCGAAGCGTACCGCAACGTCGCCGTCACGGGCGCCGTGCCGACCGCGGTGACCGACTGCCTCAACTTCGGCAGCCCCGAGAACCCCGAGGTCATGTGGCAGTTCTCGCGCGCGGTCGAAGGGCTCTCCGACGGATGCCTCGAACTCGGCATCCCCGTCACGGGCGGCAACGTCAGCTTCTACAACCAGACCGGCGACCAGCCGATCTTCCCGACGCCCGTCGTGGGCGTGCTCGGCATCATCGACGACGTCGCTCGCCGCGTGCCTTCGGGCTGGCAGGACCCGGGCGAGAACGTCTACCTGCTCGGCGTCACCGCGACCGAGCTCAGCGGCTCGCAGTGGGCCGGCACGATCCACGACCACCTCGGCGGCCGCCCGCCGCGCGTCGACCTCGCGCAGGAGCGCAAGCTCGCCGAGCTCCTCCACGCGGCATCGCAGCAGTCGCTCATCTCGAGCGCGCACGACCTGTCGTCGGGCGGCCTCGCGCAGGCGCTCGCCGAGGGCGTCATGCGCTTCGGTGTCGGAGCGCGCGTGTGGCTCGACGAGATCATGGACCGCGACGGGGTGGATGCGGCATCCGCCCTCTTCTCGGAGTCGACCGGACGCGTCATCGTGACCGTCCCGCGTGAGGACGACGTGAAGTTCCGCGGACTGTGCGAGGGGCGCGGGTACCCGGTGCTGCGGATCGGTGTGACGGATGCCCCCGGCGACGGCGACGCTCCGGCGCTCGAGGTGCAGGGGCTGTTCACGGTGCCGCTCACCGAGCTGCGCGACCTGTCGCGCTCGACGCTGCCGAACGCGTTCGGACCCATCATCGGCTGACCCGCCGATTCCCCGGTTGAGAGAGCGAACGGAGACAGGTGAACATGGCCGACGACGACGAGTACACGGGTTTCGCGGACACACGCCAGCGGCGCACGCGCATCGTCGCGTGGGTCGTGATCATCTCGCTGATCCTGGTGGGCGGCGGGGCGACCGTCATCTCGCTGCTGTTCGGCTGACCCCGGCTCAAGCCCGGGTGCCCGGGCTTAGCATGGCTGGGTGGAGCCGTTCCTCCTCTTCCTCGCCGACTGGTGGTGGGCCGCTCCGACCGCGGCGGCCATCGGCGGCGCGGTCTACGCCGGTGTGACGACCCGCAGACGGCGTGCACGGCGGCTCGAGGTCGATGCCGCACGACACGAGGAGAGGCTCGCGTACCAGGCGCTCGTCGAGGCGAAGGCGCGACTTCGTCACGCGCGGTCGAACGCCCTCGCCGCACGCGCGGAGCAGCCGTCGCCCCTGCTGGGCGCCGTGCTGCCGACCACTCCCGCCGCGATCGAGGCGCGGCGACAGCTGAGCGAGGCCAAGCGCGCCGAGAGGGCGGCATCGCTCGCGCTGCGCGCGACCCGCACGCGCATCAAGGCCGCGCAGGCGCACTACAGCGCGACATCGCGCGCGGATCCGCTGCCCATCGACCGGCTCACGTCGGCGCACGACGCCATCAACGCGCGGTGGATGGAGTACGAGACGGATCCCGCGCTCGCGCTCGCCTTTCCGCAGATGCTGGACTCGCGGCATCCGGCGACCCTCGCGTTCTTCCGCGCCCAGCGCGAAGCGGGGCGGCTGCGCCCGACGCAGCGTGACCGGGTCACACCGCAGCAGTACGTCGAATACCGCGCGGCGGTGCACGAGCTCGCGACGGCGCTCGAGGCGGCCGAACGACAGGCGGGGGTCTTCGGGGCGCCGCGCGCGCAGATCCGCAGGGGGCCCGACCGCGACGCCCTCGGCAGACCTCAGTAGCATGGCGGGGTGGAGCCGTTATTCGACTTCCTCCGGCAGTACTGGTGGCTCATCTTCCCCACCATGTTCGTGCTGGGTGGGATCGGCAGCGCGTGGGAGCGCGGTGCCCGCCGCCGACACCGGCGGCGGCTCGAGGTGCTCAAGGCCAAGGCGGAGCTGAAGGCCGCGCAGGCGGCCGCGCGAGCGGGAGCCGGCTCGGTGCCGATCCCGGCCGTGGGAGCGGCGGCGACGGCGAGCGCGCCGTCCAAGCCCTCCGCCGAATCGATGTCGGCCGAGCTCGAGCGGCTCTTCGCGGAGCACGACGCCACGACCGCGCGCTGGCTCGAGTACGAGCTCGACGTCGCGAAGCTCATCGCGTTCCCCGCGATGAGCGACGGGCGCCAGCCTCTCACGGCGGCGTTCCTGCGCGCGAAGCGCGTGGCCGACGGCCTGCGGCCTGCGTCGTCGAAGGCCCGCATCACGCCCGAGCAGCTGGCCGAGTACCGCAATGCCGTGACGGACTACGAGGTCGCGTTCGACGTCGCCGAGCGCGATGCCCGTCGTCTGCGCGACTCGTCGTTCTCGGCCGACGAGCGCAAGCGCCTCGACACCGCCAAGCAGCTCTTGACGGTGGCTGTCGACCAGGCGGCGACGCCCGCTGAGCGGCAGCTCGCCTACCGACGTGTGCGCGAGGAGCTCGACGGACTCATCCTGCTGTCCGACGAGGCGATCGAGGTGCTCGAGAAGAAGGTCATGCTCGAGCTGGGGCCGGGCGAGTCCGGGGCAGCCGACGCGAAGGACGAGGCATCCGCGTCGTCTGCGGCGAAGACATCACCCGAACCGGATGCCGCGCCCCAGCCCCACCTCGCCGGCGACGCCGCGCCGTGGCCCGTGCCCTCGCGCCGCTCGTCGCACACGCCTTCGCCGTCGCCCGGCCCGTCACCTGATCCCGGTCGCGGCGAGCGCCCCTCGTCCTGAACTCGGAGCGGCTCCCTGCGCTCACGTCCGCGGCGCGCCGTCGTGCGCGTCGATCCACGCCTCGATGCTCGCCGGAACAGTCGGGGCCACGAGTCGGTCCCGATTGACACGCGGCCGGGTTATATGGTTACTTAGTCGAGTAATGAACCACCGAACCTGGGAGCAGGTGTGATCGAAGAGGGGCGACCGCTCTACGTGCAGATCGCGGAGAGCGTCGGAGACGCGATCGTCGACGGCAGCCTGGCCGAGGAGTCGCAGGCGCCGTCGACGAATGAGCTCGCCGCCTTCTATCGCATCAATCCCGCCACCGCAGCGAAGGGGATCGCCATGCTCGTAGACCGGGGCGTGCTCTACAAGCGCCGCGGCATCGGCATGTTCGTCGCGACCGGAGCACGCGAGATGCTGCTCGCCGAGCGACGCACCGCGTTCGCCGAGAACTTCATCGAGCCCCTCATGAACGAGGCGCGCAAGCTCGGCCTCAGTGCCGATGACCTCACCCGTCTCATCCGCGAACGCGCCGCCGAACTGCCCTCGAACTCGACCCAGACCACCACCGAAGGGACACTCCGATGACCTCCGTGATCGAGGTGAAGAACCTCACCAAGCGGTACCACGACACCGTCGCGGTCGACGACGTGAGCTTCTCCATCGAGAAAGACACCATCTACGGCCTGCTGGGGCGCAACGGCGCCGGCAAGACCACCGTGATGTCGATCCTCACGGCGCAGAACTTCGCGACGCGCGGCGACGTGCGCGTGTTCGGCGAGCACCCGTACGAGAACGCTCGCGTGCTCAGCCGCATGTGCTTCGTGCGAGAGAGCCAGAAGTACCCCGACGACGCGACGCCGCGGCACGCGTTCGAGACGGCGCGCCTGTTCTTCCCGAATTGGGACCAGGAATTCGCCGAGCGCCTGATCGACGACTTCCAGCTGCCCGTCAAGCGCCGCATCAAGAAGCTCTCGCGCGGACAGCTGTCGGCGGTCGGCGTCATCATCGGGCTCGCCTCGCGCGCCGAGGTCACGTTCTTCGACGAGCCGTACCTCGGCCTCGACGCCGTCGCGCGGCAGATCTTCTACGACCGCCTGCTCGAGGACTACGCCGAGCACCCGCGCACGGTGATCCTCTCGAGCCACCTGATCGACGAGGTCTCGAACCTCATCGAGAAGGTGCTCGTGATCGATCGCGGTCGCATCATCATGGACGAAGACACGGATGCCGTGCGCGACCGCGCGACGAACATCGTCGGCGATTCCGCCGCGGTCGACGCGTTCGTCGCCGGGCGCGAGGTGATCCACCGCGAGAGCCTCGGCCACGTCTCCAGCGCGACGGTCCTCGGCGCACTCAGCGCCGCCGAGCGCGAGAGCCTCGCCGCGGCGGGTCTCGACGTCGCCCCGGTGTCGCTGCAGCAGCTCATCGTGCGCTTGACGCAGCACGCCTCCGGGTCCGCGGCGGGCGGCGCCGCATCCGGTTCGTCCTCATCCACCGCCGACATCGACGAAGGAGCTCTGCGATGAACCGCACCGTCAACGTCGTCCGCATGCAGCTGGTCAACCGCCAGACCTACATCTGGGTGCCGCTCATGGTGCTCGCCGGTTCGCTGGTGATCACCCTCGCGATCTACGCCCTGATCCGGAACGCGGGCGCCCAGGATCCGCTGTACGGCGGTGGTGCGCAGGCGCCGCTGTGGTACTTCGCGGTCGTGGGCATCCAGTCGCTCACACTTACCTTCCCGTTCTCGCAGGCGATGAGCGTCACCCGGCGCGAGTTCTACCTCGGCACGCTGCTCGCGGCCGCACTGACCGGAGCCATCCTGTCGGCGGTGTTCGTGATCGGCGGCTTCATCGAGAACGCCACCGACGGGTGGGGGATGAACGGATACTTCTTCTACCTGCCGTGGATCTGGGAGGCCGGTCCGCTCGGTGCAGCCCTGTTCTTCTTCGCCGTCACGATGCTGTTCTTCGTCGTCGGCTTCTGGGCGGCCACCATCTACAAGCGGTTCGGATCGGTCGTGCTGACGAGCGTGCTCGTGGGCATCGCCGCCCTCCTCGTGCTCGCGATGTTCATCATCGGAATGCTCGAGGCGTGGGGACGGGTCTTCGGCTGGATCGGCGCGCAGGGCGCGCTCGGCCTCGGCCTGTGGGGGCTGCTGTTCGGCGCCGCGCTCGCGGCGATCTCGTTCGTGACGCTGCGGCGAGCGGTGCCCTAGAGACTCCTCGGGAATCGGGCTTCGCCCGGGGAACAACGGATGCCTCGGCCCCAGACGGGCCGGGGCATCCGGTCTTTCCGGCGCCGGCTCAGCGACCGTCTGCGACGGCGGTGTGGTGACGGATCACCTCGGCCACGACGAATGTGAACCACTTCTGCGCGAACTCGGGGTCGAGGTCGGCGTCTTCGGCGAGGCGGCGGAGCCGGGCGATCTGCTGCTCCTCGCGTGCGGGATCGGAGGGCGGCAGACCGTGCTCGGCCTTCAACTCGCCGACCTGCTTCGTGCACCGGAAGCGCTCCGCCAGCAGGTAGATGAGGGCGGCGTCGATGTTGTCGATACTGGCCCGCAGTCGCAACAGGGTGGCTGTCGGGTCGGCGTCGTCTGTCATGGCGTCCTCCTCGACCTCCGACGATACCGGCCGCTCGGGTTCCCGCGCCGCGACGGGGCGCGGTCCTAAAGTGTTCGCATGAGCGACGGCACGGCAAGCCCCGGTCCTGAATCCGTCGCAGCCGACCCGGCTGCCGGAACCGATGCGGCGGATGCCGCATCCGCGGTCACTGTCATCGACACCCGACCGCCCCACCCCTCACCCCCCGCACGACTCGCGCACATCAACCATCCGGTCGCGCTCGGGTTCTTCCTGACGCTCGGCGGGCTGTTCGCGTTCGTGCTCGGCGTCGCCGTGTCGAACCTGTCGACGATCATCATCTACATCGTCTTCGCACTGTTCGCGGCGCTCGGCCTCGACCCGATCGTGCGGTGGTTCGAGCGGCACAGAGTCAAGCGACCATGGGCCATCGTCATCGTGTACGCCGCGTTCGCCGTCGTGATGGTCGTGATCCTGTGGCTCATCGTCCCCGCGGTCGTCACGCAGATCGCCCAGTTCATCGGCTCCATCCCCGACATGGTCGACGACTTCGAGTCATCCGACATGTACGCATGGCTGCAGGCGAACGTCGGCGACCAGATCGGCACGGTCCTCACCGAGGTCGAGGGCTTCCTGACGAACCCCGCCAACATCGCGGCGATCGGCGGAGGCATCCTCCGGCTCGGCGTGGGGGTCGCGACCACGATCTCGGGTCTCATCATCGTGCTCGTGCTGAGCCTGTACTTCCTGGCATCGCTGCCCGTGATGAAGGAGTCGTTCAACCGCTTCGCGCCGGCCCGCAACCGCGCGAAGGTCGCGAGCATGACCGAGCAGATCACCGACTCCATCGGCGGCTACCTCATGGGGATGGTGATCCTCGCCTTCTGCAACTCGGTGGTCGCGTTCATCCTCCACCTCGTGCTCGGGTTGCCGTTCCCGGCGCTCATGGCGGTGCTCGCCTTCGCGATCACGCTGATCCCGCTCATCGGCTCGGTGCTGTACTGGGTCATCGCGACGACGATCGCGCTGTTCACGGGGTGGGTGCCGGCACTCATCTTCGCCGCGATCTACCTCGTCTATATGCAGATCGAGGCATACCTGCTCACGCCCCGCGTCATGAACAAGACGATCTCGGTGCCGGGTGCACTGGTGGTCATCGGCGCCCTGGTCGGCGGCACGCTGCTCGGGCTGCTCGGCGCGCTCGTGGCGATCCCCGTGACGGCGTCGATCCTGCTCATCATCAAGCAGGTGATCATCCCGCGGCAGGACGCCAAGGAGTAGCTGCGCGGCGGCGCGTGGCGCCGCCCGCGGCGCTCAGCGCCTCGCCATACTCGGCGCGGCGATCAGCGCGCCGGCAGGATGCACGACGGCGAGGGTGCTTCGGCGCGATGGCGCACTCGCCCGGGAACACCGGTGCGCTCGTCGAGCGTGAGCGACACGACGTCGTTCGAACGCTGCCCCGCGACGAGCAGCGTGTCGCGCACGACGAGGTGATGGCGCGGCCAGTCGACGCCCGACTCGACGAGTGCGACCGGCTCGACCGTCTCGCCCGCGCCGCGCACTCGCAGCGTCGCGATCGTGTTCGATCCGCGCAGGCCGGCGTACAGGAACTGTCCGTCGCGCGACATCGCCAGCTCCGCGCCCGTGTCGCCCAAGCTCGACGCGGGCGAGGCCGCCGTTCCCGCGACGACCCGCCACCGACCCTCGCGGTCGCGCGCGAGCGTGAACACCTCGCTCGAGAACTCCGTCACGACGTGCAGATGACCACTCGGGTGGACGACCATATGCCGCGGGCCGCATCCCTTCGGCAGCCTCACCTCGTGGTCGAGGCGGAGGCCCGACGGAGTCTCCCGCCAGATGCGAACGAGGTCGAACCCGAGGTCGGTCGTCGCGATGCGGCCGTCCGGGAGGAACGCCGCCGCGTGCGCCCGCGGGGTGCGCTCGGGTTCGGGTTCGGACTCGGGCTCCTCCTGGGCGGTTTGGGGCGTGTTTCCTTCCTTGGGGCGCATCTCTTCCGCCCCAGGGTCGGAATCGCGCCCCAAACGCGCTCCGGCGGCCGACGACACGTCGGGCACGAGGTGGGCGTACTCCTCGCCGGCCGCCTCGCGCAGGGCACGGGCTGCCGCCGCGAGGTCGATCGCGCCGGCGGCGGCGAACGGCTCACCCGCGTCACCCGCATCCGAGTCGTCGCCGTAGGGGTCGGATGCCGCGGCCGCCGTCACCGGCCGTGAAGGCCTCCCCGCGGCGTCGAGCGCGACCCGCACGACCGAGCCGTCGCCCCACGCGCACGCGACGAGCGACGACGCATCCGGAGCGACCGCGACGTGGCACACGATGTCACCCACGGGAACGAGCTCGCCGAGGTACTCGAGCTCCGCGTCGCCTGCGCGACGGAACGCGGCCACGTGGGCGGACCCCTCGAGAGCGGCGTACACGACGTCGAGGCGTGGGTGGGCGGCGAGCCAAGACGGCGAGCCCGTCGCCGCGGGGTCGAGTGCCGTCGAGGCATCCGTGTTCCCGTTGTCGCGTCGCGGACGCACGACGCCGCCCGTGTATGCGAGCGGTCCGCCCGCGAGGTGATCGTCGGGCGCGCCGGCGAGCAGGCCCCCGATGCCCGGTGCGGAGCCCTCCATCTCGGGGGTGTACCCGCCGAGCCAGAACCTCATGCGGCCCACCCCCTCGCCCGAATCAGGACATCTGGCGCAGACAGGAGGCTCCGCGCCAGAACCTCCTGCGCCCGCCGGATGTCCTGATCCGGGTGAACGGCTCCGCGGGGCTGCGACACGGTCAGTCGATGAGGTCGTGCCGCACGACGACCGCGTCGCGCGCTGCGCCGACGCCGATGACCGAGATGCGGGTCCCGCTCATCTCCTCGAGCGCGAGCACATAGTCCTGCGCCGCCTTGGGGAGGTCCTCGAACGAGCGCGCGCTGCTGATGTCTTCGCTCCACCCCGGGAAGTACTCGTAGATGGGCTTCGCGTGGTGGAAGTCGGACTGGCTCACCGGGACGTCATCGAACCGCTCGCCCTCGACGTCGTAGGCGACGCACACGGGGATCTGCTCGAGCCCCGTGAGGATGTCGAGCTTCGTGAGCACGAGATCGGTGATTCCGTTGATGCGCGTCGCGTAGCGCGTGACGGGGGCGTCGTACCAGCCGACGCGACGCGGGCGACCCGTCGTCGTGCCGAACTCGAAACCGCGCGAGCGCAGCCAGTCGCCCTGCTCGTCGTGCAGCTCGGTGGGGAAGGGACCCGACCCGACGCGCGTCGTGTAGGCCTTCACGATTCCGACGATGCGGTCGAGGCGGTTGGGGCCGACGCCCGCGCCCGTCGCGGCGCCGCCTGCGGTCGCCGAAGACGACGTCACGAACGGGTATGTGCCGTGGTCGACGTCGAGCATCGTGGCCTGACCGCCCTCGAACACGACGACGTCGCCGTTGTCGAGCGCGTCGTTGAGCAGCAGCGACGTGTCGGCGACGAGCGGACGAAGGCGCTCGACGTACGACAGCAGGTCTTCGACGACCTCGTCGACGGTGATCGCCCGACGGTTGTAGACCTTCAGCAGCAGGTGGTTCTTCTGGTCGAGGGCGCCTTCGACCTTCTGGCGCAGGATGTTCTCGTCGAAGAGGTCCTGCACGCGGATGCCGACGCGGTTGATCTTGTCGGCGTACGCCGGCCCGATGCCGCGGCCGGTCGTGCCGATCTGCCGCTTGCCGAGGAAGCGCTCGGTCACCTTGTCGAGCGTGCGGTGGTACTGCGTGATGATGTGCGCGTTCGCGCTCACGCGCAGACGCGACGTGTCGACGCCGCGCGCGTGCAGCGCCTCGAGCTCGGCGAACAGCACTTCGAGGTCGACGACGACGCCGTTTCCGATGACGGCGTTCACGCCCGGCGACAGGATGCCCGAGGGAAGCAGGTGCAGCGCGTACTTCTCGTCGCCGATCACGACCGTGTGGCCGGCGTTGTTGCCGCCGTTGAACTTGACGACCCAGTCGGTGCGATCGCCGAGCAGGTCAGTGGCTTTGCCCTTGCCCTCGTCTCCCCACTGCACTCCGACGATCACGATGCCTGGCATGGGCTCTCCCCCGTTTGCGGACGGTTACACCCCATCCTATCGACGCCCTCCGGATGACCCGCCCAGGGTGTCCTCATGAGGCGCCGTCCTGCGACGGGCGAGACCGGGCCCCACGTCGTGGTGGACGCAACGATGCTCCTGCACGAGCACTTCACCCCCGAGCAGTGGGCGTCGTGGATGGAGCTCGTCATCGACGCGATCGAGTCGGTCGTCGACGAGGGGTCGGGCGCGGTAGAGCGCTGTCGCAACGGCGCGCACGGCAGCGCGGCACGACGGCGCGGCATCCGTGAAACCCCCGATCAGCGCATATTGCGCCGCTAAGGTGAGCGCATGCGAAGCACCACGATGGCGTCGGTCTGGTCTGCCGCGCGCGCCGTGATGGCGCTCGCGATCGTCTCGGCGGTCGTCGCCCAGCTCGTGATGTCGGTCGACACGGCCGCGGGGCTCGGGCGCGACGTCGGGGTCACGGTCGTGAACTTCTTCGGCTTCTTCACGATCCTCTCCAACACCGCCGCCGCGCTCGTGCTGCTGTGGGCTGCGATCTGGTATTGGGCACGCGGCCGTACGGCGGATGCCGAACCGGCGGCCCTCGCGGTCGCGCTCACGTGCGTGAGCACGTACATGGTCGTGACGGGGGTCGTCTACAACACACTGCTCCGCCACATCGAACTCCCGCAGGGGAGCGAGCCGATCCCGTGGTCGAACGAGGTGCTGCACCTGATCGGGCCGGCGTTCCTGCTCATCGACGTGTTCGTCGGACCGCGGCGGCGACGCCTGCCGTGGTCGGCGGTCTGGGTCGTCGCCGGGTTCCCGATCCTCTGGGCGATCTACACGATGGCTCGCGGGCCGCTCACGGTGAACCCCGCCACCGGCGCCCCGTACTGGTACCCGTACCCGTTCCTCGACCCGAACAACTCGGCCCTCGAACCCGTCGCGGGATACCCGGGCGTCGCGCTGTACATCGTCGCGATCGCGGCAGTCATCCTCGGCATCGGCGCGCTCGTCGTGTGGTGGCGCCGCCGGACGGGAGTGGGTGAGCCGGGTACCGCCTCCTCACCCGAGCAGGAGCCTGCGATGGCGTGAGCGGCGCCCCGGAACGCCTCAGGCGCGCCCGCTGCAGTCAGGCGCGCCTGAGGGTTTCCCAGAAATGGAAGGCTTTGGCCCCAGCCCTTGTGCCCCCCAGCGGTCACGTCATCGGCCCCCAGCGCCGGCGTGACGAATGTCACAGTAGCTTGTCCCCCAAATAGGGGACATACGCGCGCGCGAGTCTCTCAGCAAACTTTCAGCTTTCGTCGCGATCACGCGCTCTGCGCCGCCACGAGCACGGCCCGGACGTGGTGGTCGCGGTCTCACTCCGGCTGAACGACGGGATGGGTGCCGAGCACCGCGCAACTAGACTGGAATCCATGTCCAAAGTGCTCCAGTCCCTGCCCATCGGCGAGCGCGTCGGCATCGCCTTCTCGGGAGGACTGGACACCTCCGTCGCGGTGGCGTGGATGCGCGACAAGGGCGCGATCCCGTGCACGTACACAGGAGACCTCGGCCAGCCCGACGAAGACGACATCGAGTCGATCCCCGCGCGCGCCCTGACCTACGGCGCCGAGGTGTCACGGCTCATCGACTGCAAGCCCGCACTCGTCGAAGAAGGCTTCGGTGCGCTCGCGTGCGGCGCTTTCCACATCCGCTCCGCCGGGCGCACGTACTTCAACACGACGCCCATCGGCCGCGCCGTCACGGGCACGCTCCTCGTGCGTGCGATGAAGGAGGACGGCGTCGACATCTGGGGCGACGGCTCGACCTACAAGGGCAACGACATCGAGCGGTTCTACCGCTACGGGCTGCTCGCCAACCCCGCGCTGCGCATCTACAAGCCGTGGCTCGACGCCGACTTCGTGCGCGAGCTCGGCGGTCGCAAAGAGATGAGCGAATGGCTGGTCGCGCACGGATTCCCGTACCGCGATTCGGCCGAGAAGGCGTACTCGACGGATGCCAACATCTGGGGCGCGACGCACGAGGCCAAGACCCTCGAGCACCTCGACGTGTCGCTCGAGACGGTCGAGCCCATCATGGGCGTGCGGTTCTGGGACCCCGAGGTCGAGATCGAGACCGAAGACGTCACGGTGACCTTCGAGGCCGGCCGCCCGGTCGCGCTCAACGGCGTCGAGTACTCCGACGGCGTCGCGCTCGTGCTCGAGGCCAATCGAATCGGGGGTCGCCACGGCCTGGGCATGAGCGACCAGATCGAGAACCGCATCATCGAGGCGAAGTCGCGCGGGATCTACGAGGCGCCCGGCATGGCGCTGCTGTTCATCGCGTACGAGCGGCTCGTCAACGGCATCCTCAACGAGGACACGCTCGCGACGTACCACGAGCAGGGCCGCCGCCTCGGACGCCTCATGTACGAGGGCCGCTGGCTCGAGCCGCAGTCGCTCATGCTGCGCGAGTCGATCCAGAAGTGGGTGGGCTCCACCATCACCGGCACCGTCGCGCTGCGCCTGCGCCGCGGCGAGGACTACACAATCCTCGACACCACCGGACCGGGCCTGTCGTACCACCCCGAGAAGCTCTCGATGGAGCGCGTGGGCGACGCCGCGTTCGGACCCACCGACCGCATCGGCCAGCTCACGATGCGAAACCTCGACATCGCCGATTCGCGCTCGCGCCTCGAGTACTACGCGTCCGCGGGGATCATCGGCGGTGCGACCGGCGAGCTCGTGGGGCACCTCCAGCCGGGCGAGGCGGGCGAGATCACCGAGCACGCCGAGGCCTACAGCGCGGAGCGCGAAGAGCTCGCAGAGGCGACGGATGCCGCATCCGAGGCCGCCGCGTTCGATTTCGGCACCGACTGAACCCCGTTCCGCGGGCTCCGCACAGGTCGGAACGCCGCGCTGAGTCGTCTCGGACCCCGCCTTCACGGCCCGTTCACCGGACTTTGTTCTGCGCCGCCGGGCTGGGCGGGTTAGGATTCCCCGACGGTGCGTGTGACCCGAACGCACGACACCGGGGTTCGCGATGCACGACACCGCGTCCCGTTCCTCGCCAACCCGCGAAAGAACTTCGATGCTGAAGACACAGACCGAGTCCGACACGGACCATCCGGCGTTCATCGAACCCTCTGAAGAGCGGCAGCCCCGCAAGTCGTCCTTCGGCCGCAAGATCGGCATCACGCTCTACAGCATCGTCGCGGGCGTCGTCGTGATCGCCCTGATCGCCGTCGGCGCGATCGTGTGGACGATCCAGCGCTCGTTCCCGCAGCTCGACGGCGAGCTCGTCCTGTCCGGGCTCAACGGCGAGGTCAGCGTGCAGCGCGATGAGCTCGGCATCCCGGTCATCACAGCGACCGACACGCACGATCTCTTCTTCGCGCAGGGCTTCGTGCACGCGCAGGACCGCTTCTGGGAGATGGATTTCCGCCGCCACGTGACGAGCGGACGCCTGTCGGAGATGTTCGGGGAGTCGCAGCTGGGCACCGACATGTTCCTCCGCACTCTCGGGTGGCGTCAGATCGCCGAGCAGGAGGTCGAGCTGCTCGACGAGACCACGCGTGCCTACTACGAGGCGTACGCCGAGGGCGTCAACGCCTATCTCGCGGGCCACAAGGGCCCCGACGCGTCCTTCGAGTACGCGGTGCTCGGCCTGCAGAACTCCGACTACCGGATCGAGCCGTGGACGCCTGCGGACTCCGTCGCGTGGCTGAAGGCGATGGCCTGGGACCTCCGGTCGAACATCGAGGAGGAGACGGAGCGCGCGATCGTCGCGAGCGAGTTCACCGAGGCCCAGATGGCGACGCTCTACCCGTCGTATCCGTTCGACCGCAATCCGGTCATCGTTCCCGAGATCTCCGAGAACGCCCCCGCGCCGTCCGAAACCGTCTCGCCGATCGACCCCGAGGCGACGGATGCCGACGCAGAGGCCGAGGATGAGGGCGGCGACGCCGCGGGAGCGGTCTCGACCGATGTGACGGCGTCGGCTGCGGCATCCGTGTCGCATGAAGCGTCTGCGGCGGCGGCCGCCATCGACTGGCGATCCGTCTCGGACGTGATCGAGTCGGTGAGCGACCTCGTCGGCCCGGTCGGGGAGGGCATCGGCTCGAACTCGTGGGTCGTCTCGGGCGACCTCACCGAGAGCGGCCTGCCGCTGCTCGCGAACGACCCGCACCTCGGCGCGTCGCTGCCGAGCGTGTGGCACCAGGTCGGACTGCGCTGTGCGGAGCTCACCGACGAGTGCCCCTTCGACGTCGCGGGCTTCAGCTTCTCGGGCGTCCCGGGAGTCGTCATCGGCCACAACGACCGGGTCGCGTGGGGCTTCACGAACCTCACCACCGACGTGACCGACCTCTACCTCGAGAAGATCGAGGGTGACCGGTACTGGCGCGACGGCGCGCTCGTGCCGCTCGAGGAGCGCACCGAGACGATCCGCGTGGCGGGCGGTGAAGACGTCGAGCTCACGATCCGGAGCACCGTCAACGGGCCGATCGTGTCGGGGCTCACCGACGACTTCACCGCGGTGGCCGCCGACACGTTCGTCGGCACGAACGGCGTGATCACCGAGCCCGTCAACCCGCCGACGGGCGAGTACGCGGTGAGCCTCAAGTGGACCGCGCTGGAACCGGGCACCACGGCATCCGCCATCTTCACGATGAACCGCGCGCGCAACTTCTCGGACTTCCGCCTCGCCGCGTCGCACTTCGACGTGCCGGCGCAGAACCTCGTCTACGCGGACGTCGACGGCAACATCGGGTACCAGACGCCGGGCAAGCTGCCGATGCGCGGCGCCGGCGACGGCACGATGCCGCAGCCCGGGTGGGACTCGGCATACGACTGGCAGGGGTTCATCCCGTTCGACGAGCTCCCGGTCGTGTACAACCCCGACGAGGGCTTCATCGTCACGGCGAACAACGCGATCGTGCCCGACGAGTACCCGCACTTCCTCACGCGGGACTGGGACCACGGATTCCGCGCCGCCCGCATCACCGAAATGATCCAGCGTCGGGCCGCGAACGGCGAGCTCACCGCCGCCGACATGCAGGCGATCCAGGCCGACGACGACTTCCACATGGGCAAGCGCCTGACGGCCGAGTTCATGGAGCTCGACACGGGCGACGAGAAGACGGATGCCGCGCTCGAGCTCCTCCGCGAGTGGGACGCGCAGAACGAGCCCGACTCCGCCGCTGCGGCGTACGCGAACGTGCTGTGGGACGAGCTCGTGCAGAGCCTGTTCGTACGCGGGCGCGAGAACCCCGCGCCGATGACCGACCAGAGCCGTCTGTTCGTCGTCGTCGGCAACCTCCTCGACGACGAGACCTCCGAGTGGTGGACGAACCCGTCGCTGCGCGTGTCCGGCCAGGACGAGATGCTCCGGCACGTCGCCCAGGCCGCATACGAGCGGCTGGTCGAGCTGCAGGGCGACAACCCGGCGAGGTGGAACTGGGGCTCGCTGCATGCGCTCACGCTGCGCAACGGCACGTTCGGTTCGTCCGGCATCGCGCCCATCGAGTGGCTGTTCAACCGCGGACCGTTCCCGGTGGGCGGCGGCTCGTCGGTGCCGAACGCGACCGGCTGGGTGATCGGTCAGGGATTCGAGACCGTGACCGTGCCCTCGATGCGCATGATCGTCGACCTTTCCGACCTCGACGCCTCGAGCTGGAACCACCTCACCGGCACGAGCGGGCACGCGTTCCACCCGAACTACATCGACCAGACCGAGACGTGGCAGAAGGCCGAGACGACCCCGTGGGCGTACTCGCCCGAGGCCGTCGACGCCGCGGCGACGAACACGCTGACGCTCCTGCCGGGCCGCTGACGCAGAGACCCGACCTCCCGCCGAGATTGCGCTCGAACACGGTCACCAGCCCCCCACCGACCGCCGTTCGCGCAGTCTCGGCGGGACCTCCTGCGCTGGCGGCGCTGGTCGGCCCGCCCGGCCCGCCCCGGCCCGCCGGTCCCGACCCCTGGCGAGATTGCGCGTCTTGCGGCTCGCGGCGCCTCCGGGCGGTAGATCGCGCAATCTCGACGGTGTCAGGAGCGCTTGCGAAGGGCGCGGCGAACACGTGCGGCGAAGGCGGAGAGGCCGTCGGGCGAGAGCTCAGCCGCGCCGGCGAGAATCACGCGGTAACCGGCGTCCTGGAACAGCTGCACCCTGGTGAGGTCGTCGCGCCACGTCCGCGGGTCCGCACGGTGCACGTCGCCGAGGTACTCGATCAGCAGGCGGGCTTCGACATACGCGAGATCCGGATGCCGGTCACCCGCCGCTGTCTGGATCGTGGGCTGCACATCGGGCTCCGGCAGACGCGCGGCGAGAAGCCCGAGCCGCAGGAGCGTCTCCGGCGGAGACTCGACCGGGCTGCGGATGCGCGTCAGCGCCCAGTTCAGAGCGACCGCTCCTCGGCGAGAACCGTGTCGCTCGACGGCATCCGCGAGGTCGTCGAGTGACGCGAGCGCAGGCTCTCGCCCGAACCGTGTGCGCCGGCCGGAGACGAGGAAGTCGCCGATCGCCACGAGCCACTCGCGGGTGAGGAGCCCTCCCTTCGTCCCGGTCATCGTCGCGAGTGAGACCCAGGTATCGGCCACCGTCGTCACCGGCAAGCCCCGCACCACGTCGGTGCCTGCGGGTTCGCCCTCACGCGTCCACGCGATCACTCCGGGCCGACGCACGGGAGTCCGGTTCGGCGTCAGAACGTGCAGCGCGTCGTCGAGCCGCGCCGGCAGCGGCATCCGCCACAGCCTCGCCGCGGTCGCGTGACTGAAGAGCGCGTCGCTCGGCAGCACCACGCGAAGATCGCCGCACCGGTCGACCAGCGGATCGCCGGTGCGTCCGGAGGTGCCTGCGACCCGAACCCCGTGAAAGGGCCGCTCGAACGCGGCACGGCGCATCGTGGCATCCGTCAACCCGATGCGTCGGCCCTCGGCGACTGTGAACGCGACACCGTCCATCCACGGCGGAACCATCGACATCCCTCGATGCTCGCGCGCGCGTCCGCGTCCCTTCGCCACGGGGCCCTGACCCCGGGGAGAAACCGCGTGCCGCGCACCCTGGGGAGGAACCGTCAGCCGGGCCCGAGATCGCGCGAACGACCGTTGCATCGCGCGCCCACCCGTCGTTCGCGCAATCTCGGCAGGGATCAGGGGCGGGGGCCGGCGAGCGGAATTGGGCCGGCGCGGCCGCCCGCCGAGATTGCGCGAATCACCGCCGGATGCGGCGTACGCGCGCAGTTCGCGCGACCCGGCGACCGAGCGCGACCCGGCGACCGAGCGCGACCCGGCGCGACCCGGCGACCCGGCGCGACCGCGGCGCCCCGGCGCGACCGCGGCGCCCCGACCGCGACCCGGGCCCCGGGCGCGCAGGCGCGACGCCGGGTCAGCCGCCCGCGGCGGGGGGTGTCTGCCGGGACTCGGCGAGCTCGTCGACGAGGAGCGAGCGCTCGTCGAGCGATCGGTTGCGGTACGCCTGACGGCCGACCATGTGCGCCGACAGCGGCGCGGTCGCGAGCTGCATGAGGACGACCGGAACGAGGAAGGCGACCGTCTCCCACGAGCGCAGCGACAGCGCGATCGCGAGGCAGATGAGGATGAGCCCGAGCACCTGGGGCTTCGTCGCGGCGTGCAGGCGCGTCGCGACATCTCGGAACCGGAGGACGCCGATGGCGGCCGTGAGGCACAGGAGCGCGCCGCCGAGGATCAGGACGATCGCGACGAGGTCGATCCAGGCATCCGGTGCCATCGTCGCGTCGACGGATGCGGAGGTGAGCACGGCGTTCATTGTTCGGTCGTGTCCCTTCTCGCGACGAACCGCGCGATCGAGATCGACCCGAACACGCCCACCGCCGCGATCATGAGCAGCACCGGCAGAGTGCGCGTGTGGTGGTTGATGGCCATCTCGGCGCCGAGCACGCACATCAACTCAGTGAGAAGGACGTCGGACGCGACGGCCCGGTCGAGGATCGACGGGCCGACGACGATGCGCCACAGTGTGAGGAGCGCCGCGACGGCGAACACGACGTAGATGACGATCAGGAGAACGCTCATGCGGGTTTCGCCTCCGTCGGGTTGGCGCGCAGCTTCTCGAACTGCGCCCGGGAGCCGACTGCGCGCACGATCCGCTCCTCCCAGCGCTGAACACCGGCGCGCTGAGCGTCGACGTCGGCCTTCGTCCGGACACCGATCACGTGCAAGTACAGGATCCGCCGATCGCGGTCGGCCTCCACGACGAGCGATCCGGGGATGAGCGACGCGGTGACGCCCGTGTGGGTCATGATCAGGTCGTCGTCGGTGCGCATCGGAACCGCGATGATCGCCGTTCCGGGCTGGCGCCTCGGGTCGATCACGAGCCACGAGACCGACAGGGCGCCGCGCACGACCGCCGCGAGGAAGGTGGCGACGAACACGAGGCCGTACCAGAGGTTCACGCGTCCGGACAGCTCGACGGGCGGCAGTCGGAACACGCGCGTGACGAAGAGCGCCGCGATGAGCCCGGTCGTGAACGAGACGACCGTGATCTGACCCCACAGCAGCATCCACAGCGCGATGAGCCACAGGAAGAACGGCAGCTGCCGCCACACCTGAAGCAGCAGCGCCTTCCCGCGGGCGGGAGTCGCGGCATCCGGCATCGTCGTCATGGCTGCGCCTCCTCCTCCACTTGAACGAGCGAGATGGGTTCGAGCAGAGCCGCGCCGATGCGCGCGCACACGTCGTACAGGGGACCGGCGAACACCGTGAGAGCGACCGTCGCGGCGACCATGCCCGCGGTCGCCGCGGTCATGATGCGGGGGATCACGCGGCGCTCGGTCTGGATGCCGGCGGCCGGTGCCGAGCCGAGGTACTCGATGCGGGCTTCGGTCTCGGCCGAGTCGTCCTCTTCGCGCCAGAACGAGAGGTTCCACGCGCGCATGAGCGCGTACAGCGTGAGCAGGCTCGTGACGATGCCCGCGACGATGAGCACCATCATGAGCGGCGTCCCCACCTCGACAGCGGCGTCGAACAGGGCGAACTTGCCGATGAATCCCGAGAATGGAGGGAGGCCGCCGAGGTTGATCGCCGGGATGAAGTAGAGCACCGCGATCACGGGCGCCGCGCGCATGAGGCCCTTCACGCGCAGGATCGACGTGCTGCCCGCACGGCGCTCGATGAGTCCGACCGCGAGGAACAGCGTCGTCTGCACCACGATGTGGTGGACCATGTAATAGATCGTCGCGCCGATCGCATCCGGTGTCGCTATCGCGAGCCCGAAGATCATGTAGCCGATATGGCTCACGAGCGTGAACGACAGGATCCGTTTCAACTCCGCCTGCGCGACGGCGCCGAGCACGCCGACGATCATCGTGAGAAGCGCGGCGATCAGCAGCACGGTGTTGACGTCGTTGTAGAGGAAGAGCTGCGTCTCGGTGCGGATGATCGCGTAGACGCCGACCTTCGTCAGCAAGCCCGCGAACACCGCGGTCACCGGCGCGGGCGCGGTCGGGTACGAGTCGGGCAACCAGAACGACAGCGGGAACACCGCCGCTTTGATGCTGAACGCCAGCAGCAGCATGAGGTGCAACACGAGCTGCGTCTCTTGTGGAAGCTCGCCGATCCGCTGCGAGAGCTGCACCATGTTCACCGTGCCGAGCGCGCCGTAGATCATCGCGATGGCCGCGAGGAACAGCACCGACGAGACGAGCGAGACGACGATGTAGACGACGCCGGTGCGGATGCGGGACTCGGTGCCCCCGAGCGTGATGAGCACGTATGACGCGACCAGCAGGATCTCGAACCCGACGTAGAGGTTAAAGAGGTCACCCGCGATGAACGCGTTGAAGATGCCCGCCGAAAGGATCAGGTAGGACGGGTGGAAGATCGAGACCGGAGTCTCGTCGTCGCCGTCGGCGGCGCCCTGGCCGACCGAGAAGAGGAGGACCGCGAGCAGCACGATGCTCGACACGACGACCAGCAGCGCGGCGAGCCGGTCGACGTAGAGCACGATGCCGAACGGGATCGGCCAGCCGCCCACCGACACGGCGATCGGCTGGTTGCCCGCGTCGACCGCGTACAGCAGCACGGCGGCGATCGCGCATACGAAGGTGAGCGTCACGATCGAGACGACGACCTGCGTGCGGCGGTGACGGCCGGCGATGAGCGTCGTCGCCGCGCCCAGAAGCGGAAGCGTGACGAGCAGGGGAACGAGGCCGCTCACTCGTCATCACCTTCCTTCGGCGAATTCGGCTTGGCGGGCTTGTCGACGGGCGCGTCGTCGCGGATGCCGGACACGTCGCGGCTCTGCAGCACGACGATCGGCGAGGTCTCGACCCCGACGAAGTCGGTCGTCGCGTCGTCGTCGGTGTCTTCGATCTCGGTCTCCTCGTCCATCGCCTCTTCGGCACCGCGTCCGCGCACGGCGACGTCTTCGGCATCGTCCTCGACGGTGTCGGCCTGGCCGAGCTGCCACGAGCGGTAGATCAGCGCGAGGAGGAACGCCGAGACCGCGAAGGTGATGACGATGGCCGTCAGGGTGAGCGCCTGCGGAAGCGGGTCGGTCATCTCATCGGTGGAGCCCGACCCGAAGAACGGGGCGATCCCCGGCTGACCGGCGACGATGAGCAGCAGCAGGTTGGTCGCGTTGCCGAGCAGGAGGAAGCCGATCAGGACTCGCGTGAGGCTCCGCTCGAGCATCGCGTAGACGCCGCACGCGAACAGCACCGCCATGATGATGATCAGGACGAACGAGACGCTCATGCGGCGACCTCCGTCGAGCGGGTCTCGGCGGCCTGCCGGTCGACTTCCGCGCCGAGGCTGCGCAGCACGTCGAGCACGAGCCCGATGACCACGAGGTAGACGCCGATGTCGAAGATCGTCGACGTGACGAACTCGAGGTGCCCGAGCACGGGCAGCTCGATCTCGAAGAACGCGCTCGTGAGCGGCGCCGCGCCGAAGAAGACCGGCACGATCGCGCACGCGACCGCGATCGTCATTCCCGCGCCGAGGAGCCGGCCGGCGTCGGTGGGTGCCGCGGCACCCAGCTCGTAGCGTCCGCCCGCGACGTACCTCATGACGAGGGCCATGCCCGCGACGAGCCCGCCTGCGAACCCGCCACCGGGGAGATTGTGCCCCGCGAACAGCACGTACAGCGACACGACGATGATCGTGTGGAAGAGGATCCGCACGATGACCTCGAGCATGAGAGAGCGATTCTCGGGTCTCACGCGCTGCCCGCCGACGAGCCACGCCATGCGGCCGCTGCCGCGCACGTCGCCGCGCTGCCGGAGGCCGTCGGAGGTCTCGACGAGCGGACGGAACGAGCGCGCCGCCACCTTCGGCAGGGGTGCGGTGAACGAGAGGGTGTCGGCGCGATGCGTGACGAACACGAGCGAGGCGACGCCCGTCGCCGCGAGGATCAGCACCGACAGCTCGCCCATGGTGTCCCAGCCGCGCAGGTCCACGAGTGCGACGTTGACGACGTTGCGCCCGTGACCCAGCTCGTACGCGAGCTCGGGGAACGCCTCGGAGATCGGCTCCGCCACCCGTGACGCGGTCGCCATGACGGCGACGACCGCCATCATGGCGCCGACCATCGCTCCGAGCACCGCGCGCGCGATCGGCGCGACCGAGGCGTTGTGCTCGCCGAGCCGCGAGGGAAGTCGCCGCAGCACGAGCGCGAAGGCGACGAGCGTCACCGTCTCGACGAGGATCTGCGTGAGCGCGAGGTCGGGTGCACCGCTCGTCGCGAACAGCACGACCATGCCCATGCCCGTCACGGAGACGAGCACGACTCCCGTGTAGCGCTTGCGCGCGCGCACCGCGATGAGCCCCGCCGTGATCATGACCGGCGCGACCGCGAGCTGAACCGGCGTCTGGTACGCGTCGAGCGCCGCCCGCCACTCCTGCCCGGCGAAGAGCGCGGTGCCTTCGGCCGCGATGAACACGACGAAGATGGTGCCGACGTAGACAGGCAGCGAACCGCGTTGCGTGAGGCTCGTCGTGACCACCGACGCGCGCGCGATCGCCCGCAGGACGATGTTGTACACGTCGGGGGCGGTGAACGGCAGCATCCGCTTCGTCCATCCGGTCGCGACCGTGAGCCAGAAGATCCCCGCGCCGACGACGAGAGTCGCGATCGAGATCCAGAGCGCGGGCTCGAGTCCGTGCCACAGCGCGAGGTGGGCCGGATGCTCCGGCACCGCGATCCCCGTCGACGACTCGGGGGCCGTGTCGGCGTACGGCGCGAGCACTTCGTCGACGAACGTGACGGCGAGTCCGGCGATGACCCCGAGCGACGACAGCACGACCGGCGCGGCGAGGAACCCGATCGGCGGGTCGGGCCACTCGGTCTTGGGGAGAGGCGTGCCCGCGGCGTCTTTCTTGGTCCAGAACGCGCCCCACAGGAAGCGGATGCCGTAGGCGGCGGTCAGGGCGGAGCCGAGGGCGATGCCGGTGACCGCGACGAGACCCCACACTGCGCCGTTCTCGGCCTCGTAGAGCAGCGACGCGAGTGCGCCTTCTTTCGCGACGAAGCCGATCGTCGGGATGATGCCCGCCATCGACGCGATCGCCAGGAACGAGAAGGTCGCCATGACGGGCGCCTGGCGCCCGACGCCGCTGAGCTCGCCGATGTCACGGGTCGACAGCTGGCGGTCGATCACACCGACGACGAGGAACAGCGCCGATTTGAACAGCGCGTGTGCGATGAGGAGAGCGAGACCGGCGAGCGCGACATCACGGATGCCGTAGCCGAGCACCACCGTGAGCAGACCGAGCTGGCTCACGGTGCCGAATGCCAGGATACGCTTGAGGTCGGCTTCGCGAAGGGCCTGGATGCCGCCGAGCAGCATCGTGAAGATGCCGAGCGAGATGACGACCGGACGCCACACCGGGGAGACCGCGAACACCGGGGCGAAGCGCGCGATGAGGTAGATGCCCGCCTTCACCATGGCGGCGGCGTGCAGGTAGGCGCTCACGGGGGTGGGCGCAGCCATGGCGCCGGGCAGCCAGAAGTGGAACGGGAAGATCGCGGACTTGCTCAGCGCGCCGACGAGGATGAGCACGAGCGCCGCATCGACCACGGGACCGGTCGGCGCTTCGGCGAGGATCGTCGAGAGGCTCGACGTGCCGGAGTCGACGACGAGGAGGACGACGCCGATCAGCATGACCAGACCGCCGAGCGTCGTCACGAGGAGCGCCTGCAGGGCCGCGCGTCGGCTCGCGGCGCGTCGGTGGTAGTAGCCGATGAGCAGGTAGGACAGGACGCTCGTGACCTCCCAGAACATCACGAGCACGACGAGGTCGTCGGTGAGCACGAGCCCGTACATCGCGCCGGCGAACGCGAGGAGCACGGCGGAGAACTGCCCGAGGTTCTCGGTCTTATCGCGGAAGTACCAGCGGCAGTAGAGCATCACGAGCGCGCCGACGCCGGTCACGACGAGCGCCATGACCCAGCCGAGCGTGTCCATCCGCATCGAGAGCTCGATGCCAAGGGGCCGGATCCAGCGATATGCCTCGAACGGAATATCGCCCGCCATGACCGAAGGCGTCAGGACGACCGCGTGCACGAAAGCGGCCGCCGGCACGATCGCCGACACGAAGAACGCCCGGGCGCCGATGCGTGCGACCAGCCACGGCATCGCGAGGGGGAGAAGTGCGAACGCCGCGAGGAAGGCCAGCATCTAGGCCTCCTCGTGAGACAACGCGGCGCGACGGGAAACAGCTGCGCGGGGCGGTCGGGGTGTCTCGAACATTCTACTGGGGCGTCGGAACACCCGATGACTGGGGAGGAGAGATGGAGGCCGAATTCAGCCGCCCGGCGCCGGCCCCGTGGTGTTGCCCTCGCGGAACTCGCACGTGAACCGGATCGACGCGGCGAGTTCACCACGGATCATGGCGGCGACGGCCGCTCCCGCCGCGCGCCCTTTGTCCGTCGCGGGCTGCACGAGGGTCGTGAGCTCGTACGGAGCGAGCCCGTCGACGACGATCCCGTCGAACCCTGTGACGCTCACGTCCTCCGGAATGCGGAGCCCCGCCTCCTCCGCCGCCCGGATCACGCCCGCGGCGAGCAGGTCGCTCTGCGCGATGACCGCCGTCGGCCGCGCCGACGGATCGGCGAACAGCTCGCGGCCCGCGGCCAGGCCCTCATCGATGAAGCTGCCCGCGGCGGCGAAGGCCGGGGCATCCGGATACACGTCCCGCACCCCCGCCAGCCGGTCGCGCGTGACCTCGATCGTGATGTCGTTCTCGTCGTCGGGCGTGAGCCATCCGCGCGCCGCGCCCGCCCGGGGCGAGAGAGTCACGGTCGCGACGCGCGTGTGGCCGAGCATCCGCAGATGGCTCGCCGCCTGGCGCTGGGCCTCCCGGTTGTCGAGCTCGATGCGGGGGATGCCCTCACCGGCGTCGCCCTCGACGACGACCACCGGGATGCCGCGCGCGCGCACGACGTCGAGCGACTCGCGCAGCAGCCCGCTGCATCCGATGAGCACCGCGGCGTCGAGGGGTGCCGTTGTGAGCGACGGCGCCGCGCCGTCCTTGCTCCACGAATCGCGATCGCGCAGCAGGAGGAGCCCCGCGCCGATCGGCGCGACCGCGTCGGCGAGGCCGTCCATCATGAGGGTCTTGACGGGGTCGAGGAAGGCGGTGCCGAGGTGCTCCTCGAAAACCACGCCGACGATGCCGGAGCGTCCGAGGCGCAGGGACGCGGCCCGCGGGTCGGGTCCGGTGTAGCCGAGGGCGGATGCGGCGGCCAGCACCCGCTTGCGCGTCGCATCCGACACGGGGGTTTTGCCGCTGAACACGACCGAGGCCGTCGACGGCGAGACACCTGCCTCGCGCGCGACGTCGGCGATCGTTGCCCGGCGCGTACTCATCTTCCGTCGATCGTACTCCGCCCGGTGCATCCGGATCGAATCGATTCGGTAGACTCCACGCATGGAGTCGACGCTCACCCGATCGCAGCTCGTCCGCTGGCGCACCGCGATCTTCGCGATCTTCCTCGCGAGCGGTCTGAGCATCGCCACCTGGGCGGCGCGTGTGCCGGCGATCAAAGACGCGGTCGGCGTCGACCGCACGCAGCTCGGCCTCATGCTCTTCATCGGCGGCGTCGCGTCGATCGTGGGCCTCTCGGTGAGCTCCGTCGTGCTCGCCCGCTGGGGAGCCCGGCGCGGAATGCTCGTGATGATGATCGTCTTCGCCGTGGGCGTCGCGACCATCGGGGTCGGCTCCGATGCGCTGCACTCCGCGCCGGTGGTGGTGATCGGCCTCGTCCTGTGGGGATTCGGCAACGGATGCCTCGACGTCATGATGAACGTCGAGGGGGCGGCGATCGAGAAGCACGTCGGCAAGACGATCCTCCCGCTGTTCCACGCGTTCTTCAGCTTCGGCACCGTGATCGGCGCGGGCCTCGGCGTGCTCGCGATCGCGTGGGGCGCCAACGTTCTCACGCACCTCGCGATCGTCGCGGTGCTCATCGTCGTCGTGGCGATCGTGAGCATCGCGAACGTCCCGGCCCGCGAGGCCACGATGGACCCCGAGACCCCGGCCGAGAGGGCGGGTTGGCGCGAGCGGCTGCGCGTCGCCCTGTCGGCCTGGAAGGAGCCGCGCACGTACGCGCTCGGCGTGGTGATGCTGGGCATGGCGTTCGCCGAAGGCGGGGCGAACGACTGGCTCGCGCTCGGCGTCGTCGAGGGCCACGGCGCCGACGAGGCGCTGGGGGCGGCCGCTCTCGCGGTCTTCTCCGTGTGCATGACCGTCGTGCGCGTGTTCGGCGGACCGCTCGTCGACCGCTTCGGTCGCGTCGCGACGCTGCGCGTGCTCGCCGTCACCGCCACGGTCGGACTGCTGCTGTTCATCCTCGCGCCGTCGATCCCGCTCATGTTCGCGGGGGCGGCGCTGTGGGGTGCGGGGGTGTCGCTGGGCTTCCCGCTCGGCATGTCCGCCGCGGCGGACGACCCTGCGAAGGCAGCCGCGCGCGTGAGCGCCGCGGCCACGATCGGCTACGTCGCGTTCCTCGCGGGTCCTCCCGCGCTGGGCTTCATCAGCGAGCAGATCGGGCTGCTGAACACGCTCTACATCATCGTGGCGCTCATCGTGGCATCCGGTCTCGCGTCTCCCGCGGCGAAGCCGCTGCCTGGTTCGAAGGTCGGTGCGGGGCACCACTGAACCTGCTTCTGCTACCGTTCTCTGAGCCGTGCAGCAGCGTGAGGAGGTGGTACCCGTGAACGAATCGACGTGGGTGCTCCTCGCAGGAGCCACGGTCGGGCGATAGGTCGTCCGGGAGCGCCGCCTCTTGAGCACTCCCGAAAGGCACGACCGTGCACTTCACCTCTGATCGCCGCAACGGCGACCTCATCGAACGCGAGTTCGTCCTGGGCGAGATCCCGGGCGTCCTGTGGGCTCCCGCCCGCGCGTCCTCACCTGTTCCCCTCATCCTCCTCGGTCATCCCGGCGGACTGAACCGGATGCTGCCGCGGCTCGCCGCGCGCGCCGAAGCCGCCGCAGCACAGGGCTTCGCCTCCGTCGCCATCGAGCTCCCCGGCGCCGGCGATCGCCCCGCGTCGGCCTCGGCCACGCGAGCTCGCGCCGACCTGCAACGGGCGATCGCGGCCGGCGGGCGACCGAGCGAGGAGGTCATCGACCGCCTCGTCCTCCCGCTCGTCGAGCAGGCGGTTCCGGAGTGGCAGGCCACGCTCGACGCGCTCCTCGAGCTGCCCGGATTCGGCGGCCCCGTCGGGTTGTCGGGCGGGGTCGTCGCGATGGGCGTGCGGCTGGCGCTCGTCGACCCGCGCATCGCCGCTGCCGTGCTCTTCGCGGGCAGCTATGTGCCGCGCTCGATCATCGAGGAGGCGCGGCGGGTCACGATCCCGCTGCACGTCCTGCTGCAGTGGGACGACGAAGGCAACGACCGGCAGCTCGCGCTGGACCTGTTCGACGCTTTCGGGTCGACGGAGAAGCAGCTCATCGCCAACATGGGGGGCCACACCGGAGTCCCACGCCACGCGGGGGAAGACGCGAGCGGCTTCTTCGCGCGGCACCTCGTCAGGGCCTGCTGACTCGGGCGGGACGGATCCGACGTCGCCGGACGCGGGTAGGCTCGTCGCGTGCGTCTCGTCATCGCCCGCTGCTCGGTCGACTACACCGGACGCCTCACGGCACACCTCCCGCTCGCGACGCGCCTGCTCGTGCACAAGGGCGACGGAAGCCTGCTCGTCCACTCCGACGGCGGCTCGTACAAGCCCCTGAACTGGATGTCTCCGCCCTGCACACTGACGGTCGAAGAGCCGGATGCGGCATCCGCCGCCGAAGGCGTCATCGAGCAGTGGCGCGTGACCCACGCGAAGACGGGCGACGCACTGCTCGTGCGCATCCACGAGCTCGTGCACGACTCGTCGCACGACCTCGGAGTCGACCCGGGTCTGGTCAAGGACGGCGTCGAAGCCGATCTGCAGCGGCTGCTCGCCGAGCAGGTCGATGTGATCGGCGAGGGGCTCACGCTCGTGCGGCGAGAGTTCCCGACCGCGATCGGCCCGGTCGACCTGCTGTTGCGCGATCCCGCCGGCGGCACGATCGCCGTCGAGGTGAAGCGCCGCGGAGACATCGACGGCGTCGAGCAGCTCACGCGCTATCTCGAACTGCTCGGACGCGATCCGCATCTCGCTCCCGTGAAGGGCGTGTTCGCAGCGCAGGAGATCAAGCCGCAGGCGAAGGTGCTCGCGACCGACCGCGGCATCCGGTGCGTGACCCTCGACTACGAGGGCATGAAGGGGATCGAGTCGGGGGCGCCGCGGCTCTTCTGAGTCTCGCATCTCGCACCCCCGGGGCCGAGTGCACGACTTCGCGTCGAGTGCACGACGTGCCGACGCACGCGACCCGTGCTGTAGACGGGAAGCCGTGCATCCGCCGCTGACGCCTAGGCTGGGGGCATGCCGACCCGACCTCGCTGGACCTGTGTGCTGTGGGATGTCGACGGCACGATCGTCGACGCATCCGAGGGCATTCTGCGCCGGCTCACGGTCACGCTCACGCACTTCGGCAAGCCGACCCCGACCCGCGCGGAGCTCGTGCACTGGATCGGCCCGCCCATGTACGACTCGTTCCAGGTGAACGTCGGGATGACGCCGGCTGAGGCATCCGAAGCCGTCACGTTCTACCGCACACTCGGCGCGTCCGAGGGGTACACCGCCGGCGCTCGGCTCATCGACGGCATCGGAGAGCTCATCGGCGAGCTGGCGGCGAACGGTGTGACGCAGGCGACCGCGAGCTCCAAGCCCGAGCGGCAGGTCGTGGCGCTCATGGAGCACTTCGGTCTCGCGCCGCACTTCGCGACGATCGTGGGTGCGAGCGATGACGAGCGCACCCTGAGCTCGAAGTCCGACGTCATCGGCGAAGCGCTGCGGCGGCTCGAGAAGCTCGGCGTCGACACGAGCCGCGCGGTGCTCGTCGGCGACCGGCACCACGACATCGACGGTGCGGCCGAGCACGACATCCCCGTCGTGTTCGTGCGCTGGGGATTCAGCTGGCCGCACGAGTCCGAGGGCGCGCAGGCCACGGTCGACACGGTCGCCGAGTTGCGCGACCTCCTGCTGGTGGCTGATGCCGATGGGTGAGATCGTCGCGGCTCTGCTGGGGTGGCTCGTCCCGGCACTCGTCGTGTTCGGAGTCACGGCGATCGGCGTCGCGGCGCTGGTGTGGGGCATCCGTCGTGCCCGCCGTTCGCCGCAGGCTCGAGCCGCGGCCGAAGAGGTGCGCGCCCGCGCGGGTGCGGCATTGGTCCGGCTCGACGACGCGGTGAGCGAGCTCGACGTCGAAGTGGGCCTTTCGGGCGCCCTGTACGGGGGCGACGCCCCGACGTCGCTGCGGCGAGCGCGTCTGACCGCCCAGCACGTGCGCGACGAGTCGTTCGAGGAGTTCCAGGAGATCTCGAAGCCGGATGCCTCGCCCGTCGACATCCGTCGTGTGTCGTCGCGCATCGAGCGCCGGGCAGACGAGGCGATGGCGGGCATCGAGCGCGCCCGCACCGACCACCGCGCGTGGATGGCCGCGAATGTGACCGCGGCGTCGCAGGTCGCGAGCGCACAGTCCCGCCTCGAGGCGCTGCGCGCGTCGATGGGCGACCCCGCCGCGCTCGTCGCGGAGCTGTCCGACCGCTTCGCCCAAGACGAGTGGCGCGAGGCGGCGCGAGCCGCGCGCGCGGCGATCGCAGCGGTCGAACAGGCCGAGGGGCTGCTCGCGGAGGCATCCGAGCACGCCGCAGACCCGACCCGTTCGGCGCTTCCCGATCTCGCTCGGGCCGAGCGTGCGCTGCGCACTGCCGAGACCGAGTCGCGAATCCTCGAGGAGAACCACCGTCTCGTGACGCAGGCCGCGCAGGCCCTCGCCGGCGAGTTCGCGTCGGCACGGTCGGCGCTGCGGCTCGCCTTCGTCACGCGCGACAACCTCGAGCCGCCCGACGCCGAACGACTCGGTCGGGAGTTGAGGGCGATCGAGGAGGAGCTGACGAAGCTCGAACCGGATGCCGCACGCCGCCCCACCCGCACGATCGACGCGATCGCGCGGCTGCGCGATCGGCTCGACCTCGCGCTCGGCGACGCCCGCACCGCCCAGCAGCGCCTGCGCGGCGCGCGCACCGCGCTCCCCGGCACGCTCGCCGCCGCGCGCGGAGCGATCGCCCAGGCCGAGGCCGCGATCGCACACGCCCACGCCGGAGCCGACGCTCGATCGCGACTTCTGTCGGCGCAGCGGGAGCTCGCCGCGGCGCGTCAGTCGCACGATCCGGTCGAGGCTCTCGACGCCGCGCGCCGCGCGATGCGCGACGCCGAAGACGCCAAGGCGCTCGCCGATTACGCACGTCTGAGTCGCTCGTAAGACACTCCGACGCGAGCGGGGTCTCCCGAGCACGCGACGGGTCTCACCATAATGAGGGGCATGACGGATGCCTCGCCCCGTCCGAGTCGCCTGGTCACGGTGCTTTCCCGACTGCCGGCGACGCTGTCGCTCGTCGCAGCGATCATCGTCGTCGGGATCGTGAGCGCGGGACTCTGGTCGCCGTTCGAAGACAGCCCGGCATGGGAGGTCGTCGCATACGGACTGCCCGCGCTCGACGCCGGACGATGGTGGACGCCGATCACGGGCACCTTCTTCGTCAACCAGCCATGGGTCTACGTGTTCACGATCTCGAGCTTCGCCGGCATGGCGTATCTCGAGTGGCGGCGCGGATGGCGCTCGGCGCTCGGCTACTTCTGGATCGGTCAGCTCTTCGCGGTGTTCGCCAGTGCGCTCGTGCTCTGGCTGCTCGCGTTCCTGCCGTGGGAGTGGGCGCAGACCGAGGCGGCGTCGCTCGACGTCGGGCCCTCCGGCGGGACGATGGCGTGCATCGCGGCGGCCGTCGGCCTCTTCGTTCAGCCGTGGCGTGTGCGGGCGTGGCTGGTGCTCCTCGCGTTCGTGTTCATCGCGATGCTCTTCTGGGGCGAGCTCGCCGACGTCGAGCACCTGCTCGCCGTGCTCCTCGTCCTTGCGGTCGACCGCTCGCTGCGGGTGCGGCGCACGACGATGCGCGAACAGCGGCTCATAGCGTTCGTCTCGATGCTCGTGCTCGGGGCGATCCAGGTCATCGTCGTCCTGGTTCCCACCAACGGACCGTTCGGTCCGACCGCTCCGGTGAGCGGCGGCTTCCTCGACGCCGCGTTCGACGGCCTCGTGATCCTGATCGTCGCGAACGGCCTCCGGCGCGGACGACGCTGGGCGTGGGTCCTGTCGATTATCCTCGCGGGCATCAACATCGCGATCGCGGCGCTCGTCGCGGTGGCGATCGTGCTGTCGAGCGAGGCGCAGGTCGAGGTCGTGATCGACGGCGAGACCGAGCTGGCCCTCGCCGCCGGCATCATGTGGCTGCTCCTGCTCGCCTATCTCATCGCCGTCCGACACGCCTTCCGCGCCCGGCGCCGCTCCGAGCTGGGGCATCAGCCGGCCCCCGACGTCGAAGACGTCAAGGAACTGCTTCGCGCGCACGGCGGCGGAACCCTCTCGTGGATGACGACGTGGGAGGGCAACTCCTATGCCCGCACGACCCACGGCATCGTCGCGTACCAGCGCCGCGCGGGTGTCGCCCTCGCGCTGGCCGATCCGCTCGGACCCGCCGACACCCGGGCGGAGTCCGTGCAGGAGTTCATCCGCATGGCGGAGTCGGCGGGTCTCGTGCCCTGCTTCTTCAGCGCCGACGCGGCGACGCGCGATGCGGTGCCCCCGACGTGGCGCAGCCTCGTCGTCGCGGACGACACGATCGTCGACCTGCCGGGACTCGAGTTCACGGGCAAACGGTGGAACTCCGTGCGATCGTCGCTCAACCGCGCGGGACGCGAGGAGATGACGTTCCGGATGACGCGGCTCGCCGACGAGCCATGGGGCATCCAGGCGCAGCTGCGTGCGATCTCGGAGATGTGGGTGGGCGACAAGGGGCTGCCCGAGATGGGGTTCACACTCGGGACGCTCGTCGAGGCCGAGGACCCCGAGGTGCGACTCGCGCTGGCGATCTCGCCGCACGGCGACGTCGATGGATTCCTGTCGTGGTTGCCGGTCTACGGCGAGGGCGGGGTCGTGCGCGGGTGGACGCTCGACCTCATGCGCCGCCGCGAGGGCGGCTTCGGCCCCGTGATGGAGTTCCTGATCGGGTCATCGGCCCGCGTCTTCTCAGACGAGGGCGCCGAGATCATGTCGCTGTCGGGCGCGCCGCTCGCCCATGACTATCCGCCCGACGCGGGGATGCTGGCGACACTGAGCGACAAGCTCGCCGAGATGCTCGAGCCGGTCTACGGCTTCCGGTCGCTCCACCGCTTCAAGCAGAAGTTCCACCCGCGGTACGAGACGATGTATCTGCTGTTCCGCGACGAGAGCGACCTCACCCGCATCGGCGCGGGTCTCACTCGGGCTTTCCTGCCCGACGCGACGCTGCGTCAGTTCGCCGGCGCGGGCATGGAGCTCGTCCGCGGCGGACGCGACTGAGCCGCGACCCCTGCCGCCGGATGCCGCGCGATGCGCACGGCGAAGGCGGCGGCATCCGCTCACAAGGAATCGGATGCCGCACGCCGGCCCGTCACTCAGATCGGACGGATGTTCTCTGCCTGGAGACCCTTGGGCCCCTGTGCGATCTCGAACTCGACGCGCTGGTTCTCTTCGAGAGAGCGGTAGCCGCTCGCCTGGATCGCGCTGTAGTGCGCGAAGACGTCGGCTCCTCCTTCATCGGGCGCGATGAAGCCGAATCCCTTCTCGGAGTTGAACCACTTGACGGTGCCCTGCGTGCTCATGAAATGCCGTTCTTTGCTTGCCCGCGCCTCCTGCACGGGTCCGATGCCCACGCTATCGATCGGCAGGGGTGCGTGGGAGGTGCGTGACGGATGGTGACACAAACGTTGCAAGAGCGGGCGAGCGGGGGAGGAACGGATGCCCCGCCGGCGCAAGCGGGCCCATCGTACGCCCGGGCCGAGCGAACTCAAGGCCCGGGCGTCGACGGATCCCCCCGGATAGGCCACGCCCACGCGTGACAGCGTCACTCTACCGATATATCGGCGTAACTGCGAGTTCGGAATGGGTCTGTGGAAAACTCGACCGCGGGTTATGGCACCCGTCTACACTGGTCGCGGCATGCCCGCGTCCCCCGATCCTCGCCAGAACAGCGGCACCGCCCTCGGAGATGAGGTGTACTCGGTGCTCGGTGAGGCGATCCTCGAAGGCCGCCTCGCTCCCGGTGAGCGGTTGCGCGACCACGAGCTCGCCCAGCGACTCGGCGTGTCGCGAACCCCCGTGCGGGAGGCTCTCCAGCGACTCGAGGTGATCGGGCTCGTCGAGGTCTCACCCAACCGGTACACGCGCGTCTCGACGCCGAGCGCCGCATCGCAGCGGTACACGCAGGAGTTCGTCACGCTCCTGATGGGCAACGCCGCGCTGCTCGCGCTCCCGCGCTGCGACGACGGGACGCTGGAGAGCCTGGTGGCGCAGGCCGACGACCTCGTCGAGGCGTCGCACAGCGACGACCCCGCGCGCATCCTCGCCGCGAGCGCCCATTTCTTCCCGGCGCTCACGCACGCAACCGGCAACCCCGCCTTCATCCGCGTCCTTCGCGAGGCGGAGTTCGCGCTGCGCCGCAACCTCGTCGGCTGGCGCCCACCCATCGCCGACGAGCCGACACGCACCGCGCTGTATCGGGAATTCCGCGACGCGATCGCGGCGCGTGACGGCGCGGCGGCCGAGCTCGTGCTGCGACGCCTGCATCTGCTCGCGTAGAGACTCTCGCCCTGGGCGGCCCCTCGCCTATCTTGTAGAGCGTGGGCCATATCGAACTGCGCGAAGTGCGCGACGACGACCTCGACGCGATCTTCGAGATGATGCGCGATCCCGAGGCCATCGCGTTGGCGGCCTTCACCGCAGCCGACCCCGACGATCGCGATGCGTTCGACTCGTGGATGAACCGGAACATGTCGTCGCCCGACACCTCGGTGTTCGTCATCACCGAGAACAGCGGATTCGCCGGCTCGATCTCCGCGTTCACGATCGAGGGTCAGCGCGAGGTCGGCTTCTGGCTCCCGCGCCTCGCGTGGGGCCGTGGCATCGCGACCGAAGCGCTGCGGCAGCTGATCTCGCGCGAGCCGATCCGCCCGCTCTTCGCGCGCGTCGCCGCCCACAACCACGGCTCGATCGCGGTGCTGCGCAAGGCGGGCTTCGCGGAGGTCTCGCGCAACACCGCGTACGCTCCGGGGCTCGGGCGCGAGACCGAGGAGATCGTGTTCGCGCTGATGCCCGCGGTCGACGGGGTCTGACGGGCATTTCCGGTCGCGGGCGGCCGAGATTGCGCGAATCGCTTTGCGTCGGCGCCCTCGGGCGTCGTTCGCGCAATCTCGACGGCACTTCGGAGCGTGAGAACGCTGGGTTTCAGCGGAAAAGGTGAAGGCCCCCGGTTTCGGGGGCCTTCACCTTTGCTGTGCGCGAGGGGGGAGTTGAACCCCCACGCCCTTTCGGGCACTGGCACCTGAAGCCAGCGCGTCTGCCTATTCCGCCACTCGCGCGAGTCGCCGCAACGGATGCTGCGAACTCAACTTCCCGAGGATATCACGCAGTGCCGCGCGGGCCGAACGGAGGCGACTCCTCCCCAGGCGACCTCGTGGGAACGTTCTCCCCATTCCACAGGGCTTCAATGGTCAATTCAGCCAGGGCAACTAGCATGTACCCACCGGTCGCCTGCCTGAGGAGACGTGTGGGACTACTTGACAGCTTCGAGAAGGGTCTCGAGCGCGCCGTGAACAGCGCGTTCGCGAAGACCTTCCGCAGCGGCATCCAACCCGTCGAGATCGCATCCGCGCTGCGGAGCGAGCTCGACAAGAAGGCCGCGGTCGTGAGCCGCGACAGAATCCTCGCCCCGAACTCGTTCACGGTGAGGCTCTCGCCGACCGACGACGACCACATGCGCGGGTTCGGCCCCGCGCTCGAAGAAGAGCTCGACGGGATCGTCCAGAAGCACGCGAAGTCGCAGGGCTACTCCTTCGCCGGTCCCGTGACGATCTCGCTCGTGCGCGACGAAGAGCTCTCGACCGGTACGCTCCGCGTGGACTCGTCGACCGCGCAGGGCCGTGTGTCGTGGCGCGGTGTCGTCGAGGTCGAGGGCAAGCGGCATCCGCTCGTCAAGGCCCGCACCGTGATCGGCCGCGGCAGCGACGCCGACATCACGATCTCCGACGCCGGCACGAGCCGCAAGCACGTCGAGATCCTGTGGGACGGCGAGCGTGCGATGGTCCGCGACATGAACTCGACGAACGGCACGCAGCTCAACGGCCGCAAGGTGACCGAGGCCGCGCTGCCGCCCGACTCGACGATCCGCATCGGTCGCACCGACATCGTCTTCCGCGTGATCGCGCAGGCGTCGCCCACGGCGCCTCCGCGTCCGCCGCTGCCCGATGACCGCACGCGCGCCTTCGGACTGCCCGACGGAGGCCCCCAGGTATGAGCGAGCTGACCCTCCTGCTGCTGCGCATCGGGTTCCTGCTGCTGCTGTGGTTCTTCGTGTTCGCGGTCGTGTACTCGCTGCGTGCCGATCTCTTCGGCGTCAAGGTGAGACGGATGCCCGAGCCCGCGCCCGCGGCCGCACCGGCTCCTCGCGCCGATGCGAACTCGACCCGCCCGGCCGCGTCCGCCTCCCCGAAGCCGTCGTCGGGTCCGAAGGTTCCCGCCACCACGTCCAACGTGTCGCGCATCGTCATCACGAGCGGCCCGAAGGCGGGGCTCGAGCTTCCGCTCGGCAACGAGCCGCTGACGATCGGCCGATCGAGCGAGTCGGGGCTCGTCATCCGCGACGACTACACCTCGAGCCACCACGCGCGGCTCGTGCTGTGGGGCGACCAGTGGATGATCCAGGACCTCGACTCGACCAACGGCACGTGGCACGACGGAACGCGCGTCGCGACGCCCGTGCCGGTTCTCGTGGGCGCTCCGATCAAGGTCGGAGCGACGACCTTCGAGCTGCGGAAGTAGCGGGGAGAACCACGACGCATGGTCTTCGAGGGCTCGAGTGCCGCCATCTCGCACACCGGGAAGGTGCGGTCCAACAACCAGGACTCCGGTTACGCGGGCTCGAACCTCTTCGTCGTCGCCGACGGCATGGGCGGTCACGCGGGCGGTGACGTCGCGTCGAGCATGGCGATCAACCGCCTGGCCGAGCTCGACCGCCCGTTCGAATCGACCGCCGAGGCCGAGCGCGCCCTGCGCGAGGCGATCACCGAGACGGCGGGCGACCTCATCGACACGGTGCGTGCGCGCCCCGAGCTCGCCGGCATGGGCACGACGGTCAGCGCGCTCATCATGGTCGACGACTACGCCGTCATCGCGCACATCGGCGACTCACGCGTATACCTCTACCGCGACGGCGCGCTCACCCAGATCACGACCGACCACACATTCGTGCAGCGCCTCGTCGACTCGGGCCGCATAACGCCCGAAGAGGCCCGGTTCCATCCTCGCCGCTCCGTGCTCATGCGCGTGCTCGGCGACATGGACGCCGACCCCGAGCTCGACACGTTCATCATGCCGACGCAGCCCGGCGACCGGTGGCTCATCTGCTCCGACGGGCTCTCGGGCGTCGTCGACGACATCCACACCGCGCGGGCGCTCGGGCAGGGCATGGCGCCGGGTCGCACGGCCGACAACCTGCTCAAGCAGGCGCTCGACGGGGGCGCTCCCGACAATGTGACGATCGTGATCGTCGACGTCGGCGGGCAGCATCCGATCTTCTCCGGCACACCGACGATCGTCGGATCGGCCTCGAACCCCGAGGGTGTCGAAGTGCCGGCCGCTCGTCCGAGCCGCGGAGGCTGGCTGCATCCGGTACGCCAGGCGGCGAACGAGCCGACGCACTTCGAGCCCGCTCCCGAGTACCTCGAAGAGCTGATCGAAGAGGACCGCCGGCGCGCGCGGCGCCGTCGCATCGGCTGGACGATCGGCCTCGTGCTCGTCCTCCTCATGCTGGCGGGCGCGATGTTCGGGGCGTACCAGTGGACGCAGACCCGGTACTTCGTCGGCGCCGATGAAGACACCGTGGTGATCTACCGCGGCATCCAGCAGGACATCGGGCCGATCAGCCTGTCGACGCCGTACATCGACACGGGCATCTCGCTCGAAGACCTCACATTGTTCGACCGTGTCACCATCGAGAACACGATCACCGCGCGGTCGCTCGCCGACGCCGAGGCGATCGTCGACCGCATCCGAGACAGAGCGGAGGTGAACAGCAGATGACCTCGACGCAGCCCTCGTCGCCGACCGAGGCGATCAACGCCGACACCACCGTGCTGCGCGCACTCCGCCGACTTCGCGTGCCGCAGACGCACCGCAACCGCGAGCTGTTCCTCCTGCTGTTCGCCTTCGTGCTGACGGGCGGCGCGATCGCGCTCGTGCAGCTCGGGGCGCGCGGCGCGATCGACATGTCCTTCCTGATGCTGTGCGGCGGGCTGATGGTGCTCGTCATCGTGCTGCACATCGTGCTGCGGCTGCGGGCTCGAGACGCCGATCCGTTCGTCGTCCCCATCGCGACACTGCTCACCGGCATAGGCCTCGCGATGATCTATCGCCTCGACCTCGCCCGCAACCGTGAAGGGTGGGAGGCGTTCTCGATCCGGCAGCTCGTGTGGGCCGCGATCGCGCTCGTGCTCGCGATCGCGGTCGTGATCGCGCTGCGCAACTACCGCGTGCTCTTCCGCTACACGTATGTGTTCGGGTTCCTCGGTGTCGTGCTGCTGATCCTTCCGATCATCCCGGGTCTCGGCACCGACGCCAATGCCGACGTGTGGGTGTCGCTCGGCTTCTTCAGCTTCCAGCCGGGTGAGCTCGCGAAGCTCGCACTGGCCATCTTCTTCGCCGGGTACCTCGTGCGCACGCGCGAGAGCCTCACGTCCGTCGGAACGAGGTTCCTCGGCATCACGTGGCCCCGTGCCCGCGAGCTCGGGCCGCTGCTCGTGTTCTGGCTGCTGTCTCTCGGGATCATCGTGCTGCAGCGCGATCTGGGCACAGGCCTCCTCATCTTCGGCATGTTCGTCGCGATGCTGTACGTCGCCACCGGCAAGACGAGCTGGGTCCTGATCGGTGTCGTGCTCGCGGCAGCCGGTGCGTTCTTCGCGTCGCGCGTGCTGCCGTACGTGGGCGGCCGCTTCACGAACTGGCTCGACGCGTTCAACCCCGACCTCATGGACGGCAGCAGCTACCAGCTCGTCAACGGCATCTTCGGCCTCGCGCAGGGTGGCCTGATCGGCACGGGTCTCGGCCAGGGCCGCCCCGAGCTCACGCCCGTCGCCGAAAGCGACTACATCTTCCCCGCGCTCGGCGAGGAGCTCGGCCTCGTCGGCGTGTTCGCTCTGCTGTGCCTCTACATGGTGTTCGCCAGTCGCGGCATCCGCATCGGCCTCGCCGGCCAGGACGACTTCGGCAAGCTGCTCGCAACCGGCGTGTCGTTCACACTCGCGCTGCAGGTGTTCATCATGGTGGGCGGCGTGACCCGCCTCATCCCTCTCACGGGTCTCACGACGCCGTTCCTCGCGGCGGGCGGTTCGTCGCTCGTCGCGAACTGGATCATCGTCGCCCTCCTGCTGCGCATCTCGGATGCCGTGCGGCAGCAGCCCCGGGTGGTGATCGGATGACGAAGGAACTGCGCCGCCTCAGCATCCTCATGCTCATCATGTTCCTGGCCCTTTTCGCGTCGACGAGCTGGATCCAGGTGGTCGAGGCCGACGCCCTGTCGGCGAACCCGGCGAACCGCCGCGCACTCTACGACTCCTACGAGGTGCAGCGGGGCTCGATCATCGCGAGCGGCATCCCGATCGCGACCTCCGTGCCGTCGGACGACGTCTACTCGTGGCAGCGCCAATATCCCGACGCGCCGATGTGGGCGCACGTCACGGGCTGGATCAACCCGGCGCTCGGCTCTTCGACGGGCGTCGAGCAGGCGATGAACCAGGCGCTCAGCGGCACCTCCGGATCGCAGTTCTTCTCGCGCATCGAGCGCATCATCACGGGTCAGCCCCCGCGGGGTTCGAACGTCGTGCTGTCGCTCGACGCGGACGCTCAGCGCGCTGCGTACGAGGCGCTCGGCAACCTCCAAGGCGCGGTCATCGCGATCGAGCCGGCGACGGGCCGCATCCTCGCGATGGTGTCGAGTCCGTCCTTCGACACGAATGTTCTGGCGCAGCATGATCCGGATGCCGCGCTGGCCGCCTACGACGCGCTCGAGGCGGAGCCGACGCATCCGCTCTACGACCGTTCGATCGGCGGCGACCTGAACCCGCCGGGTTCGACCTTCAAGCTCGTGGTCGCGTCGGCAGCGCTCGCGTCGGGCGAGTACACGCCCGAATCGCAGCTGCCGAACCTCGCGGTGTACCGCCTGCCCCAATCGAGCGCCGTCGTGTACAACGCCGGCGGAGGCACGTGCGGCGGCGGCGCGACGGTGTCGATCGCCGACGCCCTGCGGCTGAGCTGCAACATCCCGTTCGCGCAGCTCGCCGTGGAGCTGGGCGACAACGCAATCCGCGAAGAGGCGGAGAAGTACGGATTCAACATGTCGTTCGACGTGCCGATGACCTCGACGCCGTCGAGCTACCCGCGGGCGCTCGACGACCCGCAGACGGCGCTGACCGGATTCGGCCAGGGGCAGGTCACGGCGACTCCCCTGCAGATGGCGATGGTGTCCGCCGGTATCGCGAACCGTGGGATCGTCATGAGCCCGCGGCTGGTCGATCGGGTGATCGGATCCGACCTGTCGGTGCAGGAGACGTTCGACGATGTCGAGTTCGGACGGGCGCTCGAAGACGACCTGGCCGCGGAGATGATCGCGATGATGGTCGCCAATGTCAATGACGGCGCCGCATCGGGTGCAAGAATAGACGGGATCGACGTGGGCGGGAAGACCGGCACCGCGGAGAACGGACCCGGCAGACCCTACACGTTGTGGTTCACCGGGTTCGCGCCTGCGGACAACCCGCGGGTGGCTGTCGCCGTCGTCGTGGAAGACGGCGGAGGACAGGGTCAGTCGGGGAGCGGCAACACGATCGCGGCGCCTATCGCGAAGAGGGTCATGGAGGCGGTGCTGGGCAGATGAGACCGACGCAGGGTGTGACCTTCGGCGGCCGTTACGAGCTGGATTCTCGGATCGCCATCGGCGGGATGGGTGAGGTGTGGGAGGCGACCGACCACGTCATCGGCCGCACCGTCGCCATCAAGATCCTCAAAGACGAGTACATGGGCGACCCGGGCTTCCTGGAGCGCTTCCGCGCCGAGGCCCGCCACGCCGCGCTCGTCAACCACGAGGGCATCGCGAGCGTCTTCGACTACGGCGAGGAGAACGGCTCCGCCTTCCTCGTGATGGAGCTCGTCCCGGGTGAGGCGCTGTCGACGATCCTCGAGCGGGACGGCTCCCTGTCGACCGACAAGACGCTCGACATCGTCGCCCAGACCTCCGCCGCACTCCAGGCCGCGCATGCGGCGGGACTCGTGCACCGCGACATCAAGCCCGGAAACCTCCTCATCACACCCGACGGGCGCGTCAAGATCACAGACTTCGGCATCGCGCGCATCGCCGACCAGGTTCCGCTCACCGCGACCGGGCAGGTCATGGGCACGGTGCAGTACCTCTCGCCGGAGCAGGCGTCGGGGCATCCGGCGTCGCCCGCCACCGACATCTACTCGCTGGGCATCGTCGCGTACGAGTGCCTCGCCGGCAAGCGTCCGTTCACGGGCGAGTCGCAGGTCGCGATCGCGATGGCGCAGATCAATGAGCAGCCTCCGCCGCTGCCGCCGACCGTCGCCGCGCCGGTGCAGAACTTCGTGATGGCGATGATCGCGAAGAAGCCGGAAGACCGCCCGGCTTCGGCCGCGGCCGTCGCGCGCGCGGCGACAGCTCTCCGCCGCGGTGATGTCGCCGCAGCGGCCGCCGCCGTGCCGGCGATCGCCGGTGCCGCCGCGGCAGCCGGCTCCGACGACGTGACGATGCTGCTCACGCCCGGCGGCGATCCCGGCTCGACGCAGCTGATGCCCTCCGCCGATCCCGCGCCGGTCGAAGGGGAGGAGGAGCCGCAGAAGAAGAAGCGCAGCCCGTGGACGTGGCCCCTCATCGCGCTCATCGTGCTGCTGCTGCTCGTGCTCGGAGGCACCATCTGGGCGCTGTTCGCGAACCAGGGCGGTAACCCCGACCCGACGCCGTCGTCGCCGACGCAGAGCGAAACGCCGACTCCCCCGCCCACCGAGACCGAAGACACGCGCGTCAACATCGACGCGCTCGCGCTCGTCGGAATGAACTGCGACGACGCACTGGTCAAGGCGACCGAGGCGGGCCTGCAGCCCACTCGCGCTGCGGGCTCGGCGGCTCCCACCGGCGCGCAGGTCAACACCGTCGAGGCGACCAACCCCGCGGGCGGCAACGTCGACCGGGGGTCGGCGATCAGCGTGATCTGCTTCGGCGAGCAGACGAGCATCCCCGCTCCGCAGGCGGGGCCCACGATCAACAATGGCGCGCAGCCGGTGCAGGGCACCACCGTGCCGGTGACGTGGCAGTCTGCGTCGTGCCCGGCGGGCACGGGCAGCCTGAGCAGCTTCACCGTGACGATCACGGGCGCGACCTTCGTGCAGGGCGGGTCGACGTCGCGCGACTTCGGTCCGACCGAGCTCTCCGCCGACATCGTGGTCGTCAACCAGCCGAACGCCCAGGTCACCGCGACCTACGTGTACACGTGCAGCGGCGGATCGGGCGGCGAGCAGCGGTCGTCGGCGCCGTCGCCGGTGACCAGCACGACCACCCTGCCGACTCCCGACGACGGCGGCGAACCCGAGCCCGAGCCGACCGACGGCTGACGCTTCGATCGACGCGCGGCGGACACCCCGCGGTCGGTTAGGCTGACTCTGTTTCGACCCCAGGGAGTGACCGTGATTGCTGAGACGCGCGTGCTTTCGGGGCGCTACCGCGTCGATGAGCAGATCGGTCGGGGCGGGATGGCGACCGTGTACCGCGGCTACGACCTGACGCTCGGGCGCCAGGTCGCGATCAAGATCCTCGACCGCGAGCTCGCGGGCGACAACGCCTTCCGCACGCGGTTCCGGCTCGAGGCGCAGGCGGCCTCGCGCATGGCGCATCCCACGATCGTGCGCGTGTTCGACGCGGGCGAGGACTCCGAGACGGCGCCGGACGGCAGCATCCGCTCTGTCCCGTACATCGTCATGGAGCTCGTGAACGGGTCGCTCCTCAAAGACATCATCGCGCAGGGTCCCGTGCCTGTCGGCGACGCCGTGCGGTACGTTGACGGCATCCTGGAGGCGCTGGAGTACTCGCACCGCGCGGGTGTCGTCCACCGCGACATCAAGCCGGGCAACGTCATGGTGACGCCGGCCGGACAGGTCAAGGTGATGGACTTCGGCATCGCGCGCGCGGTGTCCGACAGCTCCTCGACCGTCGCCGAGACGACGCAGATCCTCGGCACGGCCGCATACTTCTCACCCGAGCAGGCGAAGGGCGAGCCCGTCGACGCACGCGCCGACCTCTACTCGACCGGCGTCGTGCTGTACGAGCTGCTCACGGGGCGTCCGCCGTTCCGCGGTGAGAGCCCGGTCGCGGTGGCGTACCAGCACGTGAGTGAGGCACCCACCGCGCCGTCCGAGATCAACGAGGCGATTCCGCGCGCGCTCGACGCGGTCGTGCTGCGTGCCCTCGCGAAGGATCCGTTCCAGCGCTATCAGGATGCGGCGACGTTCCGCGAAGCGCTCGACGCGACGATCGGCGGGCGCAATCCGTCGCGCCGCCAGGTCGGCGCGCTGACGAGCGAGCTGTATGGACCGAACCCGCGGCAGGCCGCCGAGACGGCCCGCTCGCTCCGGCAGCTCAGCACCGACTCGACCATGAAACGCACACAGGCCGGCCCGCCGGTCGCGTGGATCTGGGCGGGTGTCGCCGTCCTCGCGGTGCTGCTCATCTCGGTGCTCTTCTGGGTGCTCACGATCCGCCCGGGCGGAGACATCCCGGCATCCGCACGCATCGTGCCCGACGTGACCGGCATGACCTACGAACGCGCCACCGTCGAACTCGGCGAGGCAGACCTCATCGCACGACGAATCGACGAGCCGAGCACCGAGGTCGCCGCGGGCATCGTCATCCGCACGGATCCCGAGGCGGATGTGTCGGTCGCCGTGGGCCAGGAGATCCGCGTCTACGTGTCGAGCGGGCAGGAGACCACGACCGTGCCGGTGCTCGAAGGACTCGCTCGTGACGCGGCGAGCGACGCGCTCACCTCGGCCGGGCTCACCCTCGGCACCGTCACGACCCGGAATGATCCCGATCTCGCCCAGGGCATGGTGATCTCGTCGGATCCCGCGACGGGCGCCGAAGTGGCGAAGGGCTCCGCCGTGAACCTTGTCGTCGCATCGGGCCAGGTCACGATCCTCGACTATCGCGGTTACACCGTCGAAGCAGCCCGGACAGCCCTCGAGGCGCCCGACATCAGGCTCACGGTCGAGACGATCGAAGACCCGACGTGTCCCGCCGTCGATCCGCCGATCGTGTCGCAGCAGTCCCTCGCGCCGGGCGATGTGCCGGTCCATTCGACGATCACGCTCACGTACTGCACGGGAGCAGCAGGCGGAGAGCCGGACGAGTAGCGCGTCCAGCGGGCGCGGCGCGCTGCGCCGTACGCGCCGCGAGGGGTCAGCGACGCGGATGCAGCACGGCGCCGCGGGCGGCGGCATCCGAGAATCCGACCGACGCCAGCCAATTGCCGAGCAGTCGGTACCCGCCTTCGGTGAGCACGCTCTCGGGGTGGAACTGCACGCCCTCGATCGGAGCGTCGCGGTGCCGCACCCCCATGATGACCCCGCTGTCGGTGCTGCTGGTGACCTCGAGCTCGTCGGGAAGGGTCTCGGGCACGATCGCCAGTGAGTGGTAGCGCGTCGCGACGAACGGATCGGGCAGGCCGCCGTACAGCGGGTCGCCCCCGTGGTGCACGAGTGACGTCATGCCGTGCATGAGCTCGGGGGCGTGGTCGACACGGGCGCCGAACGCCTCGCCGATCGCCTGATGCCCGAGGCACACGCCGAGCAGCGGCACGCCGCGAGAAGCCGCTTCGCTCACGACGGCGATCGAGGCGCCGGCGCGTGCAGGCGTTCCCGGTCCGGGTGAGACGAGCACCGCGCGGTATCCGTCGATCGCAGCCGCCGCTTCATCCGCGCGGATCGCGTCGGCCTCGATGAGGTCCGTCTCGGCACCGAGCTCGTGCAGGTAGCCCACGAGCGTGTGGACGAAGCTGTCGTGGTTGTCGACGACGAGCACACGCCCGCCGCGCCGACCCTCGCTCATTCGACGGTGACTTCCTGCGGGATGATGAACTGACTCACCCACGGGAAGACGTAGTAGAAGAGTCCGTACAGCACGGCGGCGAGCAGGACCAGCAGGATGATCACCCGAACCCACGCGGGACCGGGGAGGATGCGCCACAGGGCCGCGTACATCAGGCCGCTCCTTCGGTGAGCGAGGCGGGCGGGCCGGCCGAGCGCGGCGTGAACGACTCGAACACGCTGTACGCGACGATCCGCTCGGCGAGCCCGAACATGGGACTGCAGCTCGTCATGGTCATGTACGCCGTCGTCGCCTGCACGATGTCGGGCCTCTGCGGCACCGGTAGGAGCACGTCGACCTCATCGGGTCGCACGTACTCGAGCGTGCGGAAGCGGTACGTGTACCAGCCGTCGGGGGTCTCGATGACGATCGCGTCGCCCACGCGCAGCTCCGCGATGCGGTTGAACGGCTTGCCCCACGTCGTGCGGTGGGCCGCGACGGCGAAGTTGCCCGGCTCTCCCGGCATCTGCGTTCCGGGGTAGTGCCCGATGCCGATCGTGTCGAGCGTGCGCGCTCGGCTCACGCCTCCGGCCATCTCGACGGCGTAGTCGGGCCCGAAGCGCGGCACGCGCATGACCGCGAAGACCTCGGCGTCGGCGGGCTCGGGAAGGATGATCGGATCGGCGGTCGGGGTCTCGCCCGAGGCATCCGGTTCCGTGGTCGGCAGAGGATCGGGGTCGGACGCCTCGTAGCTCTCCTGCCACTCGACAGACCGCTCCTGACCGGCGGCGTTGCGCTCGGCGCCGAAGATCCAGTCGCCGATCCACATCTGCCATGCGACGTACAGCAGCACGACGACGCCGATCGTGATGAGGATCTCGCCGAGGACCCCGATGACGGATGCGCGGGGCCGATCGGGACGGCGACGATCGGCCGCACGTGCACGCTGCGCGTCGGCCGACTCGACGGGTGCGTCGTCGTCCACAGGTGGATTCTATTGATCAGTGCTGGAGCCGCGCTGACAGTAGACTGTCGGCATGGCACGTGCAGGCAAAGACGACGACGCCCTCGTCGAACGCGGCGAAGGCGACGCCGCCCCCAACCCGGTGTGGTTCAAGCCCATCATGATCGGGCTCATGCTCGTCGGGCTCGTCTGGGTGCTGGTCTTCTACCTGAGCGGCAACAATTACCCCATCCCGGGCATCGAGGGCTGGAACCTCGTGATCGGCTTCGGCATCGCCTTCATCGGCTTCCTCATGACGACCCGCTGGCGTTAGCCGCGGCATCCGACTCTTCGAAAGCACCGCCTTCGGGCGGTGCTTTCCTTATCCACCGATGTGTCCACATGTGGGTAATTACACGCGTGTGATTCATCCCCACGTGTGGATGAACCTGTGGATAACTATGCGCGTGAACGCATCAGAGGTAGAAGACGGCCGGAATCACAAGCAGTGCGAGAAGCACGACGGTGAGCCCGACGAGCAGTCCGATCTGGAGCGGGCGCTGGCGCAGCCGCCGCGTGCGCGCGTAGATGAATCCCACGAGCGCGCCGGCGACGAGTCCGCCGAGGTGCGCCTGCCACGAGATGCGGATCGCGCTCAGCGCCATCGCGAACGAACCGCTGCCGATCGCGCCGATGAGCGCGAACACGAACGGCAGCGCGAGATTGATGCCGATGATGATCGCGATGCCGCGCATGTTGGCGCCGATGTGGCGCCCGATCACGAGCAGCGCGCCGAACAGGCCGAAGACGGCACCGGATGCGCCGACCACCCACGTGAAGGGGGCGAGCAGCGCCACAGCGACCGACCCGCCGAGACCGCTGATGAGGTAGAGCGCCAGGAAGCGCCATCGACCCACGAGCGGTTCGAGACTGCGGCCGATCATCCACAGCGCGAGCATGTTGAGCCCGACGTGCCAGAACCCGTCGTGCACGAGCAGCACCGTGAAGAGCCGCCACGGCTGGAACGGCACGCCGCTGGCGGGCAGCACGAACGCGCTGTTGAAAGCGAGCCAGCCCTCGGCGTTCAGCCCCGGGATGAGGGTGACGATGTACGCGATCAGCGTGATCCCGATGATCGCGTACGTCACGAGCGGCCGCGTGTCGAGCGGCGCCGCGACGGGGCGAGCGGTCGACCAGCGACGCTCGGCCTTGCGCTGCGCGGGGCTCTGCGCTCCCTGCTGCTCGCGGAGGCACTCCGGGCAGATCACACCCACCGGGGCCTGCGTCTGGCATTCGGGGCAGATCGTGCGCAGACACCGCTGGCAGAGCACGAAGCTCTGCCGGTCGGGGTGCCGGTAGCAGTAGTCGTCGCTGTTGCGAGGCTCGGCCGAGGTCACGGGTGGTCGCGGGTGGTCTCAGGCGTCGGTCAGACCGCGACGACGTCGATCGAGGAGATGACGACCGGCTCGACCGGGCGGTCACCCGCGGCGGTGGGGACGCGGCTGATCTCGTCGACGACGGCGCGCGAGTCGTCGTCGGCGACCTCGCCGAAGATCGTGTGCTTGCCCTGCAGCCACGGGGTCGGGTCGGTGGTGATGAAGAACTGCGAGCCGTTGGTGCCCTCGACCGCGCCCGTGATCGCGTTGCGGCGCAGACCGGCGTTCGCCATCGCGAGCAGGTAGGGCTTATGGAAGGTGAGCTCGGGGTGGATCTCGTCGTTGAACGTGTAACCCGGACCGCCGACGCCCTGACCGAGCGGGTCACCGCCCTGGATCATGAAGCCGGGGATGATGCGGTGGAAGATGACGTCTTGATAGAGCGGGCCCTCGCCCTTCTGCCCCGTCGCCGGGTGCGTCCACTCCTGCGAGCCGTCGGCGAGACCGATGAAGTTCTGCACGGTGCGCGGTGCGTGGTCTCCGTAGAGATTGACGACGATGTCGCCGTGGTTGGTGTGAATGGTGGCGACGGCGGTGTGCTGAGGCATGCGTACATTCTCTCAGAGTTCTCCGCAAGCCCTTCCGCCTCGATCCAGGTCTGGCAAGATGGGAGACCGACACGCCCATGCGTAGGGAGGGCCCCGTGAGCAAGAGCCGCAAGCGCAAGAAGGAACTCCGCAGACTCCAGAGCCAGGCGAACAACCTGTGGGAGTCGCAGCAGGTGCTGTTGGCCGAGGCGGCCTCTGTGGCGAAGGAAGCCGGCCGCCAGCTCGGCAACTACGGCCGCGACGAGCTCGTGCCGACGGTGAAGCAGAAGTACGACCGCTACGCCGCGCCTTATGTCGACAAGGGCATGAAGTTCTCGAAGACCGTGCTGACCGACAAGGTGGTCCCCACCGCCGGTGCCGTGGTGGGTGCCGGACTCTCGGTGTGGGACGCCGCCAACGACACACGCGCGCGCCTTGCGGCAGGACGCGGGTTCGGCGGACTCGATGCCAAGAAGTACGCCAAGAAGGCCGACGCGTACGGCAAGAGCGCGACCAAGGCCCTCGCCGCGAAGCTCGCGCCCGAACCCCCCAAGAAGAGCGGACTCGGTGCGAGCGGGATCATCGCGATCCTGCTCGGTGTGGCCGCCGCGATCGGAGTGTTCTATGCCGCGTGGCAGACGCTCCGCGCCGACGATGAGCTCTGGGTCGCCGACGACCCGCTTCGCGCTCCGGACGCGTGAGTCAGGACGCCGCCGATCCGCTCGAGCGGGTGAGGGCCGCGGCATCCGCTCTCGGCCTTGATGTCGAGTTCCGGGAGCGTCCCGTCGCGCGAAGCCTGCCCGAAGCGGCCGAGCTCTTGGGCATCACGCCGGCGGGAATCGTGAAGACGCTGGTCGTGAAGCGCAGCGACGACACGTACCTGTTCGCGCTCGTGCCGGGCGACCGCGCGATCTCGTGGCCCAAGCTGCGTGCGGTCGTCGGCGTGAACCGCCTGCAGCTGCCGGATGCCGAGCGCGCACTCGAAGCCACAGGATACGAGCGAGGCACCATCGTTCCGATCGGCAGCACGCATGCGTGGCCGGTGTACGCCGATGAGCGCATCACCGGTCAGCGGATCGCGATGGGCGCCGGCGCGCACGGGTACAGCATGTTCGTCGACGCGGATGCGCTCATCGAGGCGCTCGGCGCGACCGTCGCCGACATCTCGCAGGTCGCGGGGGGGCCGGCCGCCTAGGCGAGCCCGGCCATGCCGAGCGCGACGTCCACGACCTCGACGCGCTTGAGCTCAGGGATCGTTTCGAGCGGGAACCACTCGGCGCGGTCGGTCGAGCCGTCGAGCTCGAATCGCAGATCGCCACTGACGACCGAGGCCCGGTACACGATGCGAAGTGCGTGGAGCGGGCCGACGGCGCCCGCCGAGATGCGCCGCGCCGCGGGGATCACGCGTGAGTGGATGCCGAGCAGCGCGTCGACGCGCACGGAGTAGCCGGTCTCTTCGAGCACTTCTCGCAAGACGGCGTCCGCCGGGTCCTCGCCGGGATCGAGGCCCCCGCCGGGGAGAGTCCACGCCGCGTGTCTCGGATCGTTCCAGTGCGCGAGCAGCACACGCCGGTCGTCATCGGTGATGACGGCGTACGCGGCGACACGCAGATCCACGCGACTCACCCTACTCACCGGACTCGCGACGACGGCGGCGCCCCGACCCTTCGCGGATGGCTAGAGTGCGGTTCAGGAAGGACGTGTCGAATGAGCGTGCCAGGGGACGCCGACGACAGGGCGGATGCGCGGGCCGGTGCCCTCCGCCCGACGCGCGGCGGGCTCGCGTGGCTCGGCATCCTCCTCGCGATCGCCGTCGTGCAGCTCGCGCGCGGACAGTGGGGGGACGCCGCGATCTTCGCGGTCGCCGGCGTGCTCCTCATCGCGGAGTCCACTGGCCTGCTGTCCATGCTCGAGCGGATCGCGCGACCGGGCATCGATGTCGTGGTCGTCGGAGCGGCCGTGGCGGCCCTCGCCCTGACGCTCGCCCCGCGCCACTCGGTCACCGCGGGTGCTGCGATGATCGGTGTCGGCGTCGCCGCCCTGACCGCCGCATGGCCGCCTTCGCGTTCGACGGAACGGGCGCCGATCGCATGGCCGTCCGCTGTCCGCCGCCTCGCGTGGAGCTGGACCGTCGTGTGGCTCGTCGCGTGCTTCTGGGAGGTCGCGCAGGTGACGCTCGGCGGGTCGACGCCGGGCGGACGCGCCGCACACCCCGCGCTGAGCGACATCGTGAATCCGCTGCTCGACCTTCCGCTCGGCAAGGTGGTGTTCGTCGTCGCGTGGGTGGCGCTCGGGGTGTTCCTCGTCCGGCGCGGCAACGTCCGCCGCGGATCGCGGCAGAGGGAGCGCGAGCCGTGATCACGAGCCTCGTCGTCTTCGCCGCATGCGGCATCGCACTCATCGTGAGCGCATGGTGGGCGCGACGCTCCGACCCGGATGCGACGGTGACCGAGCTCTTCGACCTCATGATGACCGACCGCACGGTGCGCCTCGCGGTCATCGTGTGCTGGTGGTGGCTCGGCTGGCACTTCCTCGTCGGCCAGACCGTCGACCCCGGATTCGGCGAGTAGCGCGGTGCCACCCGGGAACGAAGAAGACGGATGCCGCAGCATCCGTCTTCTGAACGTGGTGGAGCCTAGGAGATTCGAACTCCTGACATCCTGCTTGCAAAGCAGGCGCTCTACCAACTGAGCTAAGGCCCCGGGGCGATGCGTGTCGCGGGCTTCGCCCGCTCCACAGGACTCAATCGACTCGGCAGTGAATGCAAGCATTCGCTGCGCTCGCCTCAATCGCCTGTGGGGCTACCAGGACTTGAACCTGGGACCTCTTCATTATCAGTGAAGCGCTCTAACCGCCTGAGCTATAGCCCCGTTTGGAACGCGACGCGTGCGTCGCAACCTCCAAGACTTTACCCGACCCGAGTCGAATTTCCGAATCGGAGCGGGTGCAGCCTCAGTTCGACGTGAAGCCGACGAGCAGCCCGCCGGTGATCTTCACGGCGAGGTTGTAGATGCCGGCGATCACGGCACCCATCACCGTCACGACGACGAGGTTCAGGATCGCGACGATCGACGCGAACGCCATGACCTGCGGCAGGCCGATGAAGCTCGTGAGCGACACACCCCCGTCGGACAGGCTCTGGAAGAACTCGTCCACCGTCGAGATGAGGCCCGTCGTCTGGACGACGAGGAACATCAGGAAGAACGCCACAACCGTGACGATCGCGATGGCGACGGCGGCGAGGAAGGAGAGCTTCACCGCTGACCAGAAGTCGATGTAGACGAGGCGCAGGCGCACCTGCTTGGCGGTCGTCTTGTGACTGGACTTGCGTGCGAGCTTGTCGGCGACAGTGGTCATGCTTCAGGACTCTCTTCGGGGGTCTCGGGGGAAGACCCTTCACGGGATTCGGGAGCCGGGTTCGCGTCGGCGTCCGCGGGGGCGGTGGTGGTGGCATCCGCCGTCTCGGTGAGTCCGCGTTCGCCGTTGCGCGCGATCGCGATGATGCGGTCGTCGTCGTCAGGGCGGGCGAACACGACACCCATGGTGTCACGGCCCTTGGCAGGCACCTCGGCCACGGCAGAGCGTACCACCTTGCCGCTGGCAAGAACCACCAAGACCTCGTCGTCCTCGCTGACGATGAGGCCGCCCGCGAGATCGCCTCGGTCCTCGTTCAGCTTGGCGACCTTGATGCCCAGACCGCCGCGCCCCTGGGGCCGATACTGCTCGACCGCGGTGCGCTTCGCGTATCCGCCTTCGGTGACGACGAACACGTAGCCGTCGTCGGACACGACGGATGCCGACAGCAGGCTGTCGCCGTCGCGGAACGACATCCCCTTCACGCCACCGGTCGCGCGGCCCATCGGGCGCAGCGTCTCGTCGGTCGCGGCGAAGCGCAGCGACATGCCGTGGCGGCTGATCAGGAGGATCTCGTCGTCCTCGTTCACGAGCATCGCGCTCACGACCTCGTCGCCGTTCGGCTCATCGCCCGACTGTTCGTCGTCTTCGCCGACGTCGCCCGCGCCACCGCGCAGCTTGATCGCGATGACGCCGCCCTGGCGGTTCGTGTCGTACTCGGTGAGGCGCGTCTTCTTGACGAGCCCGTTGCGGGTGGCGAGCACGAGGTACGTCGCGACGTTGTAGTCGCGGATGTCGAGGATCTGAGCGATCTCCTCACCCGGCTGCAGCGCGAGCAGGTTCGCGACGTGCTGGCCCTTCGCGTCGCGGCCGGCCTCCGGCACCTCGTACGCCTTCGCGCGGTACACGCGGCCCTTCGTCGTGAAGAAGAGGAGCCAGTGGTGCGTCGTGGTGACGAAGAAGTGCTCGACGACGTCATCGGCGCGAAGCTGTGCACCCTTGACGCCCTTGCCACCTCGGTGCTGCGACCGGTAGTTGTCGCTGCGCGTGCGCTTGATGTAGCCCTCACGCGTGACGGTGACGACCATCTCCTCTTCGGGGATGAGGTCTTCGATCGACATGTCGCCGTCGTAACCGGGGAGGATCTGCGTGCGGCGCTCGTCGCCGTACTTGTCGACGATCTCGCTCAGCTCGTCGCGGATGATCGAGCGCTGGCGGATCGGGTCGGCGAGGATCGCCTGGAAGTCGGCGATCTGCGCCTCGAGCTCGGTGGCCTCGTCGACGATCTTCTGGCGTTCGAGAGCAGCGAGGCGACGCAGCTGCATCTGCAGGATCGCGTCGGCCTGGATGTCGTCGATGTCGAGGAGCTGCTTCAGGCCCTCACGCGCGTCGTCGACCGTGGGAGAGCGGCGGATGAGCGCGATGACCTCGTCGAGCGCATCGAGCGCCTTGAGGTAGCCGCGCAGGATGTGCATGCGCTCCTCCGCCTTGCGCAGGCGGAAGCGCGTGCGGCGCACGATGACCTCGATCTGATGGTCGATCCAGTGCGTCACGAAGCCGTCGAGCGCCAGCGTGCGCGGCACGCCGTCGACGATCGCGAGCATGTTCGCGCCGAAGTTCTCCTGCAGCTGCGTGTGCTTGTACAGGTTGTTCAGCACGACCTTCGCGACCGCGTCGCGCTTGAGCACGATCACAAGGCGCTGACCCGTGCGGTCACTCGTCTCATCGCGGATGTCGGCGATGCCGGTGATGCGGCCGTCGCGTGCGAGGTCGCGGATCTTGACCGCGACGTTGTCGGGGTTCACCTGGTACGGCAGCTCGGTGACGACGAGGCACGTGCGGCCCTGGATCTCCTCGACGTTGACGACGGCGCGCATCGTGATCGATCCGCGGCCGGTGCGGTAGGCATCGCGGATGCCTCGGGTGCCGAGGATCTGCGCCGCGGTCGGGAAGTCGGGGCCGTGGATGCGCGACATGAGAGCCTCGAGGAGCTCTTCGCGTGTGGCATCCGGATGCTCCAGGGCCCACAGCGCACCGTCGGCGACCTCGCGAAGGTTGTGCGGCGGGATGTTCGTCGCCATGCCGACCGCGATGCCGACCGAGCCGTTCACCAGCAGGTTCGGGAAGCGGGCCGGCAGGACCGTCGGCTCCTGCGTGTGGCCGTCGTAGTTGTCCTCGAAGTCGACGGTCTCCTCGTCGATGTCGCGGACCATCTCCATCGCGAGCGGCGCCATCTTGGTCTCGGTGTACCGCGGCGCGGCGGCGCCCTGGTTGCCGGGCGAGCCGAAGTTGCCCTGACCGGCGGCGAGCGGGTAGCGCATCGACCACGGCTGCACGAGACGGACGAGCGCATCGTAGATCGCGGCGTCGCCGTGCGGGTGGTACTGACCCATGACCTCGCCCACGACGCGCGCGCACTTCGAGAACGCCTTGTCGGGGCGGTACCCGCCGTCGTACATGCCGTAGATCACGCGGCGGTGCACGGGCTTGAGCCCATCGCGCACGTCGGGCAGGGCGCGCCCGACGATCACGCTCATCGCGTAGTCGAGGTAGCTGCGCTGCATCTCCAGCTGCAGATCGACCTGGTCGATGTTGCCGTGATTGTGACCGGATGCCTCGGCCGGCCCGGTCGTGATGTCGTCAGTCATTCGCTCTCAGTTCCGTATCGTTCGCGCCCGACTCAGATGTCGAGGAAGCGGACGTCCTTCGCGTTGCGCTGGATGAAGCCGCGGCGCGATTCGACGTCTTCGCCCATGAGGATCGAGAAGATCTCGTCCGCGGCGGCGGCGTCGTCGATCGTGACCTGCAGAAGCGTGCGGGTCTCGGGGTCCATCGTGGTCTCCCACAACTCCTTCGGGTTCATCTCTCCGAGACCCTTGTAGCGCTGGATGCCGTTGTCCTTCGGGATGCGCTTGCCTGCGGCGATGCCCGCCTCGAGCAGCGCGTCACGTTCGCGGTCGCTGTACACGTACTCGTGCTCGGCATTCGACCACTTGAGCCGGTAGAGGGGTGGCTGCGCGAGGTACACGTAGCCCGCTTCGATGAGTCCGCGCATGTAGCGGAACAGGAGGGTGAGCAGCAGCGTCGTGATGTGCTGGCCGTCGACGTCGGCATCCGCCATCAGGACGATCTTGTGGTATCGCGCCTTCGAGACGTCGAAGTCCTCGCCGATGCCGGTGCCGAACGCGGAGATCATCGCCTGGATCTCGTTGTTGCCCAGGGCGCGGTCGAGTCGCGCCTTCTCGACGTTGAGGATCTTGCCGCGAAGCGACAGGATCGCCTGCGTCTCGGGGTTGCGTCCGCGCACGGCCGAGCCGCCGGCCGAGTCGCCCTCCACGAGGAAGATCTCGCTGATCGAGGGGTCCTTGCTCGTGCAGTCCTTCAGCTTGTCGGGCATCGACGCCGATTCGAAGACGCTCTTGCGGCGGGCTGTCTCACGCGCCTTGCGCGCCGCCAGGCGGGCGTTCGCGGCGTCGATCGCCTTGCGCACGACATTCTTGGCCTGCTGCGGGTTGCGGTCGAACCAGTCGCCGAGCCTGTCGCCGACGACCTTCTGCACGAACGCCTTCGCCTCGGTGTTGCCGAGTTTCGTCTTCGTCTGACCCTCGAACTGCGGCTCGGAGAGCTTGACCGAGATGACGGCGGTGAGGCCTTCGCGCACGTCCTCGCCGGAGAGGTTCTCGTCCTTGTCCTTCAGCAGGCCCTGCGCGCGGGCGTATCGGTTGACCAGCGCGGTGAGCGCGGCACGGAAGCCCTCTTCGTGCGTCCCACCCTCGTGCGTGTTGATCGTGTTCGCGAAGGTGTAGACGTTCTCGGTGTAGCTCGTCGTCCACTGCATCGCGATCTCCATCGCGATCTTGCGCTCGGTGTCCTCCGACTCGAAGTCGATGATGTCGTTCACCGTCTCTGCCTTGCGCACCTTGTTGATGTATTCGACGTAGTCGACGAGACCGCGCTCGTAGAGGTAGCTGTCGGCGGGCTGACGCTCGGCCTCTTCGCCGTCGTTGTCGACGGCATACGCCGACTCGGGCCGCTCGTCGCTCAGGCTGATGCGCAGGCCCTTGTTGAGGAACGCCATCTGCTGGAAGCGCGTGCGGAGGGTGTCGTAGTCGAACGACACGCTCTCGAAGATCTCCGGGTCGGGCCAGAACGTGATGATCGTGCCGGTCTCGTCGCTCTCCTCGCCGCGCTCGAGCGGCGCGAGCGGCACGCCGCCGTCGCGGAACGACTGCCGCCACACGTAGCCCTGTCGCCGGACCTCGACCTCGAGCCGCTTCGACAGCGCGTTCACGACGGACGAGCCGACGCCGTGCAGACCTCCCGACACGGCGTATCCGCCGCCGCCGAACTTGCCGCCGGCGTGCAGCACGGTCAGCACGACCTCGACCGTCGACTTGCCTTCGGTCGGGTGCATGTCCACCGGGATGCCGCGGCCGTTGTCGAAGACGCGGATGCCGCCGTCGGCGAGGATCGTGACCTCGATCGTGTCGCAGAAGCCGGCAAGGGCCTCATCGACCGCGTTGTCGACGATCTCGTACACGAGGTGGTGCAGACCGCGTTCACCGGTCGAGCCGATGTACATTCCGGGGCGCTTGCGGACGGCCTCGAGTCCTTCGAGAACCTGGATGGCGTCTGCCCCGTAGTCGCCGGGAGCCTTGTGTGCGGGTCGCGAACGCGGTTCCTCGGGCACGCTATCGGGGGTCGCTGACGTCATAGGTTTCGAGGCTCCGCATCTGTTCCGGGGGACTACTCCATCCTACCCTGTGGAACCCTGCCGACAGGCTTATACGCCCCTGTGCGGCCCGGAAATCGCCCAGAACGGTATCGGACCTGTCTCAACCGTAGGTATCGCGCGGGCCGCGCCCTGGAACCGTTCTGGAGCCCCATTTCCAGGAGGGGACGTCCGGTCCGATGAAGCGGATGCTCTCGACCCCGGCTTCGGGATAGCGCCGGACGATCTCCGTCATGATGTGCGCACGCATGAGCTGGAGCTGTTTCGCCCACGCCGTGGAGTCCGCCTGAACCGTCAAGGTGCCCTCTGTGAACGCCACCGGCCGCGTGTGCCGCGCCGTGTCCTCGCCGGCGACCTCGTGCCATGTGCGGACGACGTCCTCACGCGCGAGCAGCGGGTCCCAGCCGGCCTCGCGCGTGAGCGCGGCGAGCACATCGCCGACCCCGCGCGGATCGCGCCCGGGAGTGAACGGCTGGTTCTCGTCGTCCTCATAGCGGCGGCGACGACGACGCACCGCACGAGCCGACGGCTCGAGCCCGCGCAGGCGCAGGTACGTCGCGATCGTCTCGGGCACGCCGTCGGGAGCGCCGGCGGTCGACCGGATCTCTCCGGTTCCTGAGCCTGTCGATGGGTCAGGCATCCGCATTCTCCAGAATCCTGCCCGCCTCGACGCGCACGATCCGCGCGCGGAGGGTGTCGGGAACGTCCTGCTCGACGGCCGCGGTCACGACGACCTGCTCGAAGTCGCCCGCGAGGGATGCCAGACGCGTGCGGCGCTCGGCATCGAGCTCGGCGAACACGTCGTCGAGGATGAGGATCGGGTCGCCGAGCTGCGACTCGGCGCGCAGCAGCTCTGCGGATGCGAGGCGCAGCGCGAGCGCGACCGACCACGATTCGCCGTGCGACGCGTACCCCCGCACGGGCAGTCCGCGCACGCGGAGGATGAGGTCGTCGCGGTGCGGCCCGACGAGGGTGAGGCCTCGTTCGAGCTCGGACGTCCGGCGGGCGGCGAGCGCGGTGCGGAACTGATCGGCGACGCCGGCAGGTGCGGCATCCGTCGTCATCGTGTCCTCGTCGCCGTCCGCGTCTTCGGCGTCGACACCTCGGACGGTGAGCGCCCACTCCAGTTCGGGCCGGTGGTCGGCGCCCGCGATCTGCGTGTAGGCGCGCGCCAACGGGCCGGCGAGCTCATCGGCGAGCGCGAGCCGCGCCTCGATGACCTGACTGCCGAGGGCGACGAGCTTGTCGTCCCACACGTCGAGTGTCGAGAGCGCGTCCCCGCGGATGCCGCGCGCCCGCGCCGTCTTGAGGAGAGTCGTGCGCTGCTTCAGGACGCGGTCGTAGTCGGCGAGCACGCCGGCCATGCGCGGACGCCGCTGGATGAGCAGCTGATCCGCGAAGCGCCGACGGGCGGACGGGTCGCCGCGCACGATCTGCAGGTCTTCGGGGGCGAACAGCACGACCTGCGCATACCGCGGAAGCTCGGCGGTGCGCACGGGAGACCCGTTCACACGCGCCTTGTTCGAGCCCTGCTTGTTGAGCTGCACCTCGAGCTGCACGCGACGCTCGCCGTGGGCGAGTCGCGCCCGCACGATCGCGGCGTCGGATCCGTGGCGGACCATCGGGGCATCCGTCGACACCCGATGCGAGCCGAGCGTCGCGAAGAATGCGATCGCCTCTGCCAGGTTCGTCTTTCCCTGACCGTTGCGGCCGACGAAGACGTTGGGACCCGGATGCAGCGCGACATCGGCTTCCGCGTAATTGCGGAAGTCCACGAGGCTGAGCTGCTCGACGATCACCCTGTCACCCTATTCCGCCCGTGTGACAGCGAGCCGGGAGAGCCGCCTCAGCGCAGCAGCAGGTTCGGCTGCAGCAGGTACTTGAACGTGTCCTCGCCCGCCTTGTCGACCGAGGTCTGCGGCGTGATGAGCACGGGGCTCAGCTTGTTCGCGTTCTCGCTCGAGGTGAACGTGATGCGCGTGAACTCGCTGCGCACCGCCGCAAGAGCCTCGAGCAGGTACTGCGGGTTGAGTCCGAGGGTCACGTCCTCGCCGACGAGGTTCGCATCGACGGACTCGGACGCACGCGCCTGCTCGGTGCCCGATGCGTCCATCGACACGCTGTCGGACGTGAACGTGAAGCGCAGCGGAGCCGAACGATCGAGCACGAGCGACACACGGCGCACAGCCTCGCTGAGATCGGCGGTGTTCACGACGGCGTGGTGGTCGGTCTGCTCGGGAAAGAGCCGGCGCACAGGAGGGAAGTTGCCCTTGATGAGCAGAGACGTCACGGTCTTGTTGCCCGCTATGAACGCGATGATCTCGCGGTCGCCTGAGCCCGAGAACGAGATCGAGATGTCGCCGCCGTGCGCGAACGTCTTGCCGACCTCGGTGAGGGTGCGCGCCGGGACGAGGGCGGTGGTCTGCTCGTCGGATGCGACGGTGCCGCCGTCCCACGGGATCTCGCGCAGCGCGACGCGGTAACGGTCGGTCGCGACGAGGCTCAGCTGTGTGCCCGACACCTCGAGCTGCACACCGGTGAGGACGGGGGTGACGTCATCGCGGGATGCCGCGAAAGCGACCTGCGAGATTGCGGTGGCGAAGTCCTCGGACGGAACCAGGCCCGACTCGCCGCTCACCTCGGGGATCGCCGGATACTCCTGCACCGGCATCGACGCGAGCGTGAAGCGGGCCGAGCCGCACGTGAGGACGATGCCGTCCTCGTCGAGCTCGATCTGGATCGGCGCGTTCGGGAGTCGGCTCGCGATCTCGGAAAGCAGCCTGCCGTGGACGAGGATCGTGCCGGGCTCGTCGACGGTGGCCTCGATGGTCGTGCGGGCGGACGCCTCGTAGTCGAATGCCGAGAGCGACAGACCTGCGTCGGATGCCTCGATGAGCACACCGGCCAGGATCGGCTGCGGATTGCGCTGCGGCAGGAGCTTCACGACGAACGACACGGCTTCGCTGAACACATCGCGATTGACGTGGAACTTCACGGACGCTCCCTCGACATCGGGCTGGGCTACCCATGCTAGTGCCAGGCACGAGCCCCGCCAGTGGTTTGTCATCGTCGACGCCGTGGCGCGGCTCCGTTCACGTCGAGGTGATCGAATGGATCTTCATCAAGGAGATTCTTGTCATGGTGTTAACCGCTGTGGAAAGTGTGGATAACTCGCGACTTGTCAGTCAGCGCCTGGGAACTACACGCGTGTGACTTGTGGAACGGCTGCGGAGAGCTGTGGGACCGCGGAATCACGCGGATGCGTGCCAAGCGGTCCTCGTCCACAGGGAGGCCTCCTGTGTGCACAGCCTTTCCGCAGTCGTCCCGAGTTATCCACAGGTTTTCCACACTGTGTAGAACGCGAATAATGGCCCCGTCGTCCACAGGTGTCAAGCATCCGTTGGGGCATATTGCGCGATGCCGTGCGCGAGCAGGACGGACGCGATGAGGCATCCGCTTCGGCGAGCCGCGGAATGACGGGAACGCACAGGAATACTCACCGTGTCATCCCGACCGAGGCCGGTGCGTCGTCAGCGGCCGTTGCGGCCGAGCTGCGCGGTGATCTCCGTCACCTGGTTGTAGATCGAGCGGCGCTCCTTCATGAGGTCGCTGATCTTCTTGTAGGCGTACATCACCGTCGTGTGGTCGCGGTTGCCGAAGAGCTGCCCGATCTTGGGCAGCGACAGACTCGTGCGCTCGCGGCACAGATACATCGCGATCTGTCGTGCGGTCGCCACCGCCTGCGAGCGGCTCGACCCGTACAGATCGTCGACCGACAGCTTGAAGTAGTGCGCGGTCGCATTGATGATGTCGGTCGGCGAGACGACGTTCGCGTCGTCTTGATCGACGATGTCGCGCAACACGGTCTGGGCGAGCGACATGTCGAGCGTCGAGCGATTGAGGCTCGCGAACGCCGACACGCGGATGAGCGCGCCCTCGAGCTCGCGGATGTTCGACGACACGACCGTCGCGATGTACTCGAGCACCTCGTCGGGCACCTGCAGCCGCTCGTTCTGCGCCTTCTTGCGCAGGATCGCGATGCGGGTCTCGAGGTCGGGCGCCTGGACGTCGGTGATGAGGCCCCACTCGAACCGGCTGCGCATGCGGTCCTCGAAGCCGGTGAGCTGGCGCGGCGGCACATCGCTCGTGATCACGACCTGCTTGTCGTGGTCGTGGAGCGTGTTGAAGGTGTGGAAGAACGCCTCCTGCGTCTCGGCGCGACCCTGCAGGAACTGGATGTCGTCGATGAGGAGGATGTCGACCTCGCGGTACCGGGCCTGGAAGGCCGACCCGCGGTTGTTCGCGATCGAGTTGATGAAGTCGTTCGTGAACTCCTCGCTGGAGACGTAGCGAACACGGATGCCGGCATAGAGGCTCAGCGCGTAGTCGCCGATCGCGTGCAGCAGGTGCGTCTTGCCGAGACCCGAGTCGCCGTAGATGAACAGCGGGTTGTACGCCTTGGCGGGAGCCTCGGCGACAGCGACAGCGGCCGCGTGCGCGAAGCGGTTCGACTGGCCGATGACGAAATTGTCGAACGTGTACTTCGGGTTGAGCCGCGTGTCGTAGCGAGAACCGGCGGATGCCGCGTCTGTCGTCTCCGGGATTCCGGCTCGCGCACCGGCCGTCGGCTGCGACGGCGCGATCGGCTCGGACGGCATCAGGGTTTGCACCGGGATCGGCGCTGTCAGATGCTGGTCGGCCAGATCGGGATTGACGACGACGCGGAACGTCGCGACCTCATCGTCGCCCACGCGCGAGATCGCCTCGAGGATGGGCGCCCGCATGCGCTTGTTGAGCTGCGCGGCCGTGAGGTCGTTCGGCACATCGAGGTAGAGCGTGCCGCCCATCACTCCTTGGGCGACGGCGAGATTGAGGAAGCCCCACAGCTGGGGTGTGATGCGATCGTCCGCGGTGAGTTCGTCGAGCACGGCTGACCAGACTGGTACGTCTGGAACTTGGTGCGATGACATGGCCCCCCCGGGTGTGATGATGCGCCTCAGGCCCGCGTCGTGGTCACGCGAGCCTGTGGATAACTGCCGAAGCCACGGTAGGTCAGAGCCCGTGCCGGGGGCAAACTCCACTGTAGGACTCGGCCGCGTGTCATTGCGACACTCGGGCTCCGGATTGGGGATAATGTCGCGGTTCGGCTCGGTTTGAGTTATCAGGAGTCTCGACGTAGCCTTAATCGGTTGACTTATGCCCTCGTGGCAGTCCCCTGTACGCCGTCTCCGGTCTCCATAGGGCCAGTCTGTCGCTGGCTTCCCCGCCCGGTGACACCTGATCCGGAAGAGATCTCATGAGCAAGCGCACGTTCCAGCCCAACAACCGCCGCCGCGCCAAGAAGCACGGTTTCCGCGCCCGCATGCGCACCCGCGCCGGCCGCGCGATCCTCTCGGCGCGCCGCGCCAAGGGGCGCACCGAGCTCTCGGCCTGAGTCCGGCCCGAAGACCCGGTGCTTGCGAGGCCGAACCGACTCACCCGCGGAGCGGACTACAAGGCCGTCGTCCGTCGGGGCCGTCGCTGTGCCGCCGCGCACACCGTGAGCTATGTGTCCGCCCGCGCTGAAGCGGCCACGGCGCCGCCGCGCTTCGGCTTCATCGTGAGCAAGCAGGTCGGCACGGCCGTCGTGCGCAACACCGTCCGCCGGCGGCTGAAGGCTGTGTGTGCGGAGGCGCTCGACTCCGTACATCCGGGAACGGATGTCGTCATCCGCGCTCTGCCGAGCTCGGCGACCGCCGCGTACAGCGAGCTCCGTGCCGAGATCTCGCGATGCCTCGCCCGGAGTGCTGCATGAGCGTCCTTCCTGCTTACGCGCTCGGCGAGGCCCGGTTCGAGGCATCCGGTCTTCTCTCGGCGATCCCGCTGCTGCCGCGCAACGCATTGCTCGCGTTGCTGCACGGCTATCGCGCCACCATCTCGCACACGTACGGTGACGTGTGCAAGTACTACCCGTCGTGCTCGGCGTACGCCGTCGGCGCGGTGCAGCAGCACGGCGCCGTCGTCGGGACCGCGCTCACCGCGGCCCGCCTCGTGCGCTGCCACCCGTGGGCGAAGGGCGGCGTCGATGACGTGCCGCTTCGCAAGAACTTCCGGTACGCACTGACCCCGCGCGGGTTCGTCGTACCCACCCCTTCCGGAAAGGACTGATCCTCCGCATGGATCTCTTGCTGGCCTCCACCCCCGCCCCCGAAACGGCGAGCGGGGGCTTCGATCTGATCGGGACCATCCTGTGGCCCCTCAAGTGGCTCGTCGAGCTTGTGCTCGTCGCATGGCACTGGCTGTTCACCGCGATCGGCCTGCCGCCGGCCGACGGCATCACATGGGTGCTCGCGATCGTGGGCCTCGTGGTCGTCGTGCGCGCGGCCCTCATCCCCCTCTTCGTGCGTCAGATCAAGAGCCAGCGCAAGATGATGGAAATCGCTCCTGAACTGCGTAAAATTCAGGAGAAGTACCGCGGCAAGCGCGACCAGCTCTCTCGCGAGGCGATGAGCCGCGAGACGATGGCGCTGTACAAGAAGCACGGCACGACACCGGTGTCGAGCTGCCTTCCGCTGCTTGTGCAGATGCCGATCTTCTTCGCGCTGTTCAGCGTGCTGAACGACGTCCAGAAGATCGCGACCAACCCGAACTTCAGCGGTGTCGGTTTTCTCAGCAACGAACTGACGCAGCAGTTCTACGACGCGAAGCTCCTCGGCGTCGCGTCGCTCCACGAGAACCTCATCACGGCGATCGAGACCGGCAACACGACGTCGATCATCATCCTGCTGATCCTGGTCGTCCTGATGATCGCGTCGCAGTTCTTCACGCAGCTGCAGATCATCTCGAAGAACCTCTCCCCCGAGGCCAAGACTGGCCAGGCGTACCAGATGCAGAAGATCATGCTGTACGTCTTGCCGTTCGCGTTCGTCTTCTCGGGTGTCTTCTTCCCGCTCGGTGTCGTCATCTACTGGTTCGTGTCGAACCTGTGGACGATGGGCCAGCAGTTCCTCGTCATCCGCGAGATGCCGACCCCGGGCTCCGAGGCGGCGAAGGCCCGCGAGGAGCGCCTCGCACGCAAGGGCAAGGCGATCGATTCGAACGGCAAGGTCGTGCCGATCGAGAAGTACGAGGCCGAGCAGCGCCGTCTCCTCGAAGAGGCCGAGCGCGCGAAGGCGGCGGCGCCCAAGCGCCAGCAGCCGGTGAGCAAGCAGAGGGCGAAGAAGCAGGCGCAGAAGCGCGGCGGTCAGTCGCCTTCGGCGCAGGCCGGCTCCTGACTCCGCGTCTCCGGACGCCCCGACCGCAATTGAGCGAAGGACTGTCATGACGACAAGCAGCCCCACCCCCGTCGAGTCCGGGGCCATCGGCCGTGAGCCCGCGAGCGTCGAGCAGCTCGAACAGGAGGGCGACCTCGCCGCGGACTTCATCGAGGAGCTTCTCGACATCGCCGACATCGACGGCGATCTCGCGCTCGACGTGCGCGCCGGCCGCGCGTACGTGTCGGTCGAGGCGGATGATCCGGGCGCACTGCGGTTGCTGTCGGATCACGACACCGTGCAGGCGCTGCAAGAGCTGACGCGCATCGCCGTGCAGAACCGCACCGGCCGCTTCTCGCGTCTGATCCTCGATGTGGGCGGTTCGCGCGATTCGCGGACGCAGGAGCTCGCCCGGCTCGTCGACACGGCGGTCGCCCGCCTCGACGCCGGAGCCTCGCAAGCGTCGCTGCCCCCGATGACGAGCTACGAGCGCAAGATCGTGCACGACCTCGTCGCCGAACGCGGCCTCGTATCGGAGTCGTACGGCGAGGGCGCCGACCGCCACACGGTGATCCGCCGCCGCTGAGTTCGTCACCCGAGCGCCGGTGTTCCGCGGTTCTAGCGGAGGCCGGCGCTCAGCGTTTCACGTGAAACAGAGCGGGTCCAGTGGGATATGCATCCCAGGAGCCCTGACATGATTGGCGCAGCGCGGGCTTGTGCCGGGATCATTGTTCTTCCGCAGACCACGCCGCGGACGGATCGCCGTCGCGGTTCGAACCCTCACCAACGGAGCACGGATGATCGAGTCTGAACCCGACGCCGCCGTCACGATCTTCGGCGACCGCATCGATGTCGCCCGGGCGTTCGCCGAGGCGCTGGCCGTGCACGGCGAGGAGCGCGGGCTCATCGGACCACTCGAGGCCCCCCGACTGTGGTCGCGGCACATTCTGAACTGCGCGGTCGCTGCGCCGTTGTTCTCGGGTCGGGTCGGTGACGTCGGGTCGGGGGCAGGTCTGCCCGGGTTGGTGCTCGCGATCGCAAGGCCCGATGTCGAGTGGGTGCTGATCGAGCCGATGGAACGCCGTGTCGCCTGGCTCGAGGAGCAGGCGTCGCAACTCGGTCTCGACAACGTCGAGGTGGTCCGGGCCCGTGCCGAAGACTGGGCGTGGGGCCGGTCACTCGACGCGGTGACGGCGCGTGCGGTGAGCGCGCTGCGGACGCTGATCCCGCTCACCGCGCCTCTGGTGCGCGAAGGCGGTGAGCTGGTCCTGCTGAAGGGGGCCGGCGCACCCAACGAGATCACCGCCGCTGAAAAGCAGGTCCGACGGTTCAAACTGAGCGACGTGCACGTCGAGGTGATCGGGGAGGGCTTGCTGGAGGAACCCACGCGCGTGGTGCGGGCCACCGTCAACTAGCCGCTCCTTCGACGGCGTTCCGGCGGCTTGTTTCACGTGAAACACCGAGGGAGGTGGGGCCGACCGGTCTGATTCTGAGCGGTTGTCTCGGATTTCGGGTCTCGCGCCTCGTCGCCATCGGTCGCCGACGATCCGAGGTCGTTCTTGGGGCCTTGCGCCCGAGGAACGCGACCTGCCGCGATCGCCGGGAGGCGGTGGACTCTCTGGCGTTATCTCGTGCCGAGGAATCCGGGGCGATACCACCGGCGGTGAGCTCGCTGGATCGTGTGCACCTCCGCTGCGCCAGACCGGTGATGACGGGAGATTCCGAACGGTTGCGGGCGGACGGGCGCGGGGCGCATCGGCCGGTCAGCTCATAGCCTTCTCCGGCGCGACCTGCATCGGCGGAACGTCCGGCCGCTTCTCCTTCCATTCTCGCTGCCGGGGTGCGTCTCGTAGCGTGGTGTCACTTCCCGCGGGTCTTCTTCGTCGTTGACGTAGGAGGGCCATCGTGGGATACCCAGTTGTTTCCGCCAAGAAGCAAAGAAGAGACCCCACGATGACCCACA